>Ga0179596_10000017_pt1 | contig 207745 bp, 199 predicted proteins | sample CZODoug1_1_08_16_FD_155494 | JGI IMG/M metagenome (GOLD analysis project Ga0179596, IMG submission 155494) | Vadose zone soil fungal communities from Angelo Coast Range Reserve, California, USA - CZODoug1_1_08_16fungal (Illumina Assembly) | ecosystem: Environmental > Terrestrial > Soil >... | reverse complement strand
GCGTTTCGCCATCGGTGATCAGGCGTAACCCCCGGGTCCGCAGCGCCGCCAGGGTGGCACCCCGTGCCACCACGCTGACCGGCACGCCAGCCCGCGCCAGCAACACGCCGATCATCCCGCCGATGGCGCCGGCGCCGTAGATGCAGACAGTCGGAGCTTTGGTCATGAGCGGGTCACCATGTGAAAGCGAAGAGGCGGGACAGTCGCACAATTGGGCTTCCGAAGCACGAGGGCGAGCGCGTGTTCTTTGCCGATCCCGTGACCCAGGAGCGGCATCGAGCGGATATTTGACTCCCCAGAATGTTCTTGATATGTTCGATATTCACAACCCTGGATAGGAGAAGGTCAGATGGGTGAGCCGTTGGTTGACGTATTCAGGCTAACCGACTCCCCGGATCGGAAGGGACTATGCTGCGATAAGATCGGCGTTGCCTGGGGCCCTCTGGCACTTCTCGACAAAAAAACCGACCACCGAATGGTCGATACTTTTACCGTTCGCGATCAAGGAGATCTCGAACGCATCATCGACACGGCCTTTGGCATAAAGGTTGATTTCTCCAGCCGCATTTCCACGCTGCGGCTGGTGGCAAAGTCGCTCAATGCTGGTGATATCGGGCATGCCCAGATGATGGCGCTTCATCTGAAGCTGCCGGAGTTGCCCGACGCAGCGACGTCGACGCGCCTTCAGATAGCCGAAAAATTGGTTAAGCTCGGCTTTGATATCAATCAGCCGCGCGACGAACATGGCCGCTGGACCGACGGGGGAAGCGCGGCAACAGACGGCGCGAAACTGGTACCCTTGCAGGCGATAATTGAGCCTTTCTTGCCTGAGATGATTATTCCATTTCCACCGGAAATATTTGTACGCCCGCTTCCACCCGAAATTGGTCCATTACCAATATTGCCGGACACGGTTGACAGACGCCGATCTCCGCCCAGCTCTGAGGCGCCAGAGGGCAGCGATCCGGATTGCCCTGCGCAATGGGAGGACGCCTATAAAAGATGCGATAAAATCAGGGAACAATGGAAAGCGGGCCATTCCACCCTGGGCAATTTAGGTAAAGATTATATGGAATGTCTTCGTACACATGTCAGCACGCGATGCGGCGGCTATTAGAAACACCATAGGCGGAGACCATAATGAGCGACATTGATTTTACATCCCTTGACTCAGCCTGGGACTTATCAAAGGAAGATCCGGACAAGGCTATGAATATTTGCAGAGAATTTATCATTAAATACCCCGAATCGCCGTATGGTTACAGTGAGAGACATCATCTACATCTCAAAAAAGGCGAACTCAGAGAAGCTTTGGCCGACTGCAACAGAGTCATACAACTGGGCCCTCATGAAAAAGGCGGCTTTTTTGCACGAGGTGAAGTACATCGGAAAATGGGTGACTATCAGAAGGCTATCGACGATTACGACCACGCCTTCGAATTGGATCACGAGGGATGGTATGGCTCGATGGGCTTGTTGTCTCGGCTTGATTGTCATGCGCGACTAGGAAATCGCGAGCAAGCCCTCGCCGACTGCGCTCGTCTGACAGATGATTTTTGGACGCCGGGAGTATTTGGCCTGCCAGCCGGCAATAGGGCGGACGTCACTGCGAAGGTACTGCAACTTCTGGACAGCGCCCCACGGAACGGCAAGCGGAGAACCTGACCGCCCCATCACCGCTCACCAAGCACGGCATGCAATCATGCGGCCGCCCGCCCATGAGGTTCACCTAGGCGCAACAAGCTCCCCGGGCACGGGAGCGGCTGGTGCTGCAGGCAGTCGAACTTCGCTGAACCTGATCCGCGAAAGATCTCCTTGGCCTTCGAGCAGCCCCGCATCGACCAAGGCCTGGAAGCGTGGGATAAGCACCATGGAGCTCATTTGGCCGCGCGCGTCACTCCGGTATAGCTCCATGGTATCGCCAACGATCCGAGCAGATTTGACCCATTTGTGTTTCGCGCAGGACAGCAGGTCCTGGTCGAAATACGAGAGCGGCGCAGAGATCATTTCCAGAGCAGCGAGGACGACCCGCAGCGGGGCGTTTTCCTCTCGAAGTTTCTGCCAAACACCGCGATAGGCCTCACGCTGTTCGGTGGCGAAATCCCGCGCTCGATCCAGAAGACCGAGTTCCACGATCTGAGAACCCGGAACGCAATCGAGGCCGGCCACGAGTCTCGGAGGACGTTGAGCACCATCCCAATCCCTGACGAGCGTCAGATCGGTGATGTCGACGAGGCGGCAGGGTGCCTCACCCAGTCGCCAGACGAACTCCAGGAAAGCTGCATATTCCCGGGTCGAGCGTCGCGACAACCACACGGTCCGGTCAGCGTCGCCGAGGAGAGCCGTCGCCCAAAACGCGCGTGCTTCCGAGCCGATCTCATCCCACTCCGTGGATGCGAATTCTTCGCGCACCCATCTCGCGCGCGTATCCTCGTCATAAGGATTGATCGGACCAAAACTCAGATCATCCGAGAGCGCGATGACCCGATCGTCGCGCCCGCTCTGCTTCAGCGCGTCCCGCAGCCGGTCCGCGGCGGATGGGTCGAACACGATATGCAGCGTGGAGGAAGCCATCTTAACGCCCCACCGGCCACCAATTCGGCGGGGCCAGTTCGAAGCCGGCGAAGTCGAAGGCCGGGGAGACCGTGCAGCCAACCAGGGTCCAGGCGCCCAGCGTCTCCGCCATCTGCCAGGCGTGGGGCGGTACGATGACCTGAGGCTGCTGGCTGGCGGCGAGGTCAGGGCCCAGATGGTAGGCCGTGGCGTCGTGGCCGTCGGGCGACAGGGTCAGCGCCAGCGGGGCGCCGGCATGCCAGTGCCAGATCTCGGTAGCATCGACCCGGTGCCAGGCCGATCGCTCCCCGGCCGCCAGCAGGTAATAGATCGCGGTGCCGGCGCCCCGCGTCCCATCGGCAGGGGCATCGCGCCAGGTCTCGCGATACCAGCCGCCCTCCGGATGCGGCTTGAGGTCGAGATGCCGGATGACCTCCGCCGCCGCTTCCCCCGCGATCACCCGCGCCGATCCTTAAGCGGCCGGCGGCCGGGTCGCCACCATGGAGGGCCGTTCGCCGAAACCCGCGTACCAGGCGGCGAGGGCCGGATGATGGGACCGCCACGCCATATCGGCGAAGCGGAAATCGACATACCCCAACAAGCAACCGATGGAGATCTCGCCGATCGTCGGCTCGGCGGCCAGGCTTTTCGCCTCCGCCTCAAAGGCGGCGAGCGTATTACGGATCTTCAGCAACTGCCCGTCGACCCAATCGGACCAGCGGAATTCCGCCGGCCGCAGGGTCAGTTCGTATCGGCTGAGCAGGCCGGCGTCGAGCCCGCCATCCGCCGCCGCTTGCCGGCGCAGCGCCGCCCAACGCGCCGGTCCGGCGGCCGGGAACAGCTTGCGGCCGCCATGCAGGCTGTCGAGGTATTCGGCGATCACCGGGGAATCGAACAGGTTGGTGCCGTCATCCAGCACCAGGGTCGGCACCTTGATCAGCGGGTTGTGCGACGCGACCTCGTCATTCGGCTTCACCGGCAGCACCGCGACGGGAACGGTTTCGATGCGGCTGACCAAGCCTGTTTCGTGGGCGACGACCATGCATTTGCGGACATAAGGCGAGGTCGGGGAATACAGCAGCTTCATGATGCGGGATGGCTCCGTTCCAGAGATGTCGATGCGATCGGGTGGGGTTGGGGGCGGCTCAAAACACGTCCTTGCGCCGGCGGATTTCGGTGAATACCTCAGCTGCCGGGCGGCCCGCCATGCCGATCGCCGCCTGCAATTCGGGCCTATCGGCGCGCAGGAACGGGTTGGTCGCAAGCTCGTCCGCCATCAGCGACGGCACGGTCCACCGCCCCGCGGCACGGGTCGCCTTGATGCCGACCACCCGGTCGGCCAAGGCGGCATTCTCCGGCTCGATGGTCACCGCGAAGCGCGCATTGGATTCGGTGTATTCATGCCCGCAATAGACCAGCGTCTCGGCCGGCAGGTGGCGCAGCTTGTCGAGCGACTGCCACATCTGCGGCCCGGTCCCCTCGAACACGCGGCCGCAGCCGAGCGCGAACAGGGAATCGCCGGAAAACAGCGCGTTGGACTCGGCGAAATAGAACGCGATATGGCCGCCGGTATGGCCCGGCACCTCGGTGATCGAGGCCACCGCCACGCCGACCGCGTAGGTGTCGCCCTCGCCCAGCGCCACATCGATGCCGGGTATCTTGGCGCTTTCGCCGGCCGGGCCGGCGACGGTGGCGCCGGTCGCCGCCTTCAGGGCGAGATTTCCGCCGGTATGGTCGCCATGGTAATGGGTGTTGAGGATATGGCCGAGCGTCCAGCCGGTCTTTTCCAGCTCGGCCAGGATCGGTGCCGCTTCCGCCGGATCGATCACGGCGGTGACGCCGGTGGCGGCATCATGCAGCAGGTAGCAGTAATTATCGGCGAGCACCGGAATCTGATGGATCGTCAGCGCGGCCATCGCGGTATCTCCCTCTTCATCGGGCCTGTTCAGCGGCCCACTTCATGGGCGGGGCGGCGCCACCATAGCGGTTCCCCTCCGTGGAGTGGAACCCCAGATAAGCGGCCAAGCCATACCCTTTTCGAAGTCATGCTAAGCTCCGCACCATGTACACCGACGTCGTCGATCTTCGCGATTTCTACGAAACCAGTCTCGGTCAGGTGGCACGCCGGATGATCCGGCGGCGCATCCGACAGATCTGGCCCAACACCAGCGGCATGCGCGTGCTGGGCCTGGGCTACTCGGCACCCTATCTGCGGCAGTTTCGCGACGAGGCGGAACGGGTTCTGGCCCTCATGCCGGCGGCGCAGGGCGTGTTGCATTGGCCGCGTGGCGAGGCGAATGTCGCGGCCCTGGTCGACGAGTCGGAGCTGCCGCTGCAAGATAGTTCGATCGACCTCGTGCTGCTGGTGCATGCGCTGGAATGCAGCGAGCAGGTACGGCCGATGCTGGAGGAATGCTGGCGCGTGCTGGCCGGCGGCGGCAGGCTGCTGGTGGTGGTGCCCAACCGGCGCGGCATCTGGGCGCGCTTCGACCGCACGCCCTTCGGCCATGGCCACCCCTATACGCCCAATCAGCTATCCCGCCTGCTACGCGACGCCGCCTTCACGCCGGTCGCTTCCGAAACCGCGCTCTACATGCCGCCGACCGGGTCGCGGATGATGCTGAGTTCCGCCGCCGCCTGGGAGAATGTCGGCGAACGCTGGTTCAACCGCTTCGCCGGCGTCGCGATGATCGAGGCCACCAAGCAGATCTACGCCAAGCAGAAACCGGCGCTGCGGCCGCGCGTCAAGCAGCTGGCCTATCGGCCGGCCCACCAGCCAATTTAAGCCAGCATTTTCCGGATAACCATGCGATTTCGTCGCCTTCGAATGAGATTCTGCTATACGAATCAGGGCGGCAGAACCCTGCTTCTCGGCCCCTATGGAGTGGGGTGAAAAACCGCGACCAACTCACCGGCGAGGGAACCCGTATGCATCGTTGCGCGACAATCTTGGCCGGACTAGCTCTAGCGGTGTTTCCGCTTTCCGTCGCTTTGGCAGCACCGATAGAAGACCCGCTAAAATTCTGCCAAGCCATGACAGATGCCGTTGCGAGCGGTGACGAGGGTCAAGTCTTCGCTGCTATCATGACCAATGAATCCGACGACAGCAGACAAAACAGCATCCAGAAGATTGCCCAACAGCTCGTTTCATTGGCACCTTCCTTCAATAAGGATGGCGGAGTGAAATTCAAAGATACGATAACTGTACATAAATTTGGCGAGTCATTCATGTTCGTATATTATTTTTATGTCATCGGAAAAACAGATGTTTTTATGAAGTGCCGGATCAAAAATATAGGTAGTGGCTGGAAATTAGAAAAGTTCGACATCAACACCGATTTCGATAAAATAATGCCGTCTAACCAACCATAAAAAGCAAAAAAATCTCCCGAAATATTAAGATATTCATCGCGATGAGATGATTTATATTAATAATATACCTTATAAAAAATTCGTATATTCTATCCGTTTTTCTTGTCGTCCTCGCCGCCGATCGGGCCTACTTAATTTTTGTCTTGCATCGGGGCGCTATGGCCTCAAGGCCGCCGGAGCAGAAACACGCCCTGTTCGGCCAGCAGATTGGCGAGCCTGCCCCGGGCGCCGAAGGGATAGCGCCGGCCGGCACTGTCCAGGATCAGGCTGCGATCGGTCGAGATACCCAGATCCCGCGCCAGTTCGAGAAAATCGCGGATCGTGCACAGATGGATGTTCGGGGTGTCCCACCAGACGTTCGACAGCAGGCTGGACCGGGGCATCCGGCCGCTGGCCAGCAGGCTGAGGCGGATCCGCCAATAGCCGAAATTGGGGAAGGACACGATCGCGCGCCGGCCGATACGCACAAGGCTTTCCAAGACCAGGCGGGGATTGTGCGTCGCCTGCAGCGTCTGGCTCAGCACGACATAGTCGAAGGCGCCGTCCGGATAGGCCTCCAGATCGTGATCGGCATCGCCCTGGATGACCGACAAGCCGGAGCGGACGCAGGCATTCACCCCCGCCTGGCTCAGTTCGATACCGCGGCCATCGACCGCCTTGGTCCGCGCCAGATGGGCCAGCAGCATGCCGTCGCCGCAGCCGATATCCAGCACGCGGCTCCGCGGTTCGATCATCTCGGCGATGACGGCGAGGTCGCGACGGATGTCCCCCGGCGCGGCATCCGCGACGCCCGCCGCCGCGTCGAATTGGATATCGGTCAGCGCGGTCATGGCGGAGCCGCCTTACCCAGGCCGGAGAGCCGTGCGCAGCCGTCCAGGAAACCGCGCAGGGTCTGAAAGAATTCCGGCTCGTCCAGCAGGAAGGCGTCGTGGCCCTTGTCGGTTTCGATCTCGACGAAGCTCACATCGGCCGCCACCGCGTTCAGCGCATGGACGATGGCACGGCTTTCGGAGGTGGGAAACAGCCAGTCGCTGGTGAACGAGATGACGCAATAACGCGTCCTGGTTCCCTTGAACGCGCCGGCCAGCTTACCGCCATGCTCCGCCGCCAGATCGAAATAATCCATCGCCCGGGTGATGTAGAGGTAGGAGTTCGCATCGAACCGGTCGACGAAGCTCTTGCCCTGGTGGCGCAGATAGCTTTCGACCTCGAAATCCGCCTCGAAGCCATAGCCCAGGCCGGTCGGGTTGCGCAGGTTGCGGCCGAATTTGCGATGCAGCGCCTGTTCCGACAGATAGGTGATGTGCGCCGCCATGCGCGCCACGGCGAGGCCGCGCTGCGGCCGGCGGCCCTGGCGGATATAGTCGCCGCCGCACCAATCCGGATCGGCCATGATCGCCTGGCGCCCGACCTCGTGGAACGCGATGTTCTGGGCGGAATGGCGGGCGGCCGTCGCGATCGGCACGGCGGCGAACACCCGCTCCGGATAGCGCGCCGCCCATTCCAGCACCTGCATGCCGCCCATCGAGCCGCCGATCACGCAGAACAGCCGGTCGATGCCCAGATGATCGATCAGCACCCGCTGGGCGCGCACCATGTCGCCGACGGTAATCAAGGGGAAATTGAGACCCCATGCCTCGCCGGTCGCGGGATTGGCGTCTTTGGGGCCGCTGGAACCAAGGCAGCCGCCCAGCACATTGGCGCAGATCAGGAAGTACCGGTCGGTGTCGAGCAGCTTGCCAGGCCCGGCGAGGCTCGACCACCAGCCGGGCTTGCCGGTGATCGGATGGGTCTCGGCAACATATTGATCGCCGGTCAGCGCATGGCAGACCAGCACCGCGTTGCTGCGATCCGCGTTGAGCCGGCCATAGGTGCGATAGGCGATCTGATACGGTGCCAGGGTGGCGCCGCTGTCAAGCGACAGGGGCTCGGTCACGCGCAGCACTTGATGGTCGGACGGGTCCGCGCCGGTTTGGCTAGCGGGGGCCTGGCTGGCAGGAGAATGAACGGCGGTGTTGGTCACTGACATATGGTCACATGGACAGCGGCGAAGCTTCCGCGAAAGGGATCCGGGCCGCTTCGATGCCGCCCGGGGCCGCTATCTCCGTGCCGCCGGGCCGGGCTGTCAATGTTTTGTTACGACCGACACCGCGTCGCGCGACAATATTGCCGTTGTTCCGGGACCCCAGCAGGAGCAACATGCCGGCGACCGTCACCGGTGGCCTCGGCACGAAATCGCCTGGTACCCCATTCGACGCCTCTTCAACACTTAGGTCTCGTCAGCTTTCCATGATCACGTCAGGCCCTTCGTTGGACGACCTGCGGCGGCAGATCGATGCCATCGACGATCAACTTCACGATCTGTTGATGCAGCGCACCGACCTCGTGAAGGAGGTCAGCCGGGCGAAGCAGCGGGAGAACACCGACATCGTTCGCCCCGGTCGCGAGGCCGCCATCCTGCGCCGTCTGCTGGGCCGCCACCGCGGGCCGTTCCCCCGGCTGGCGCTGGCGCGGATCTGGCGGGAGCTGATGACCGGGCAGGTCACCGTCCAGGGGCCGTTCGCCGTCGCCGTCTATACGCCGCCGGAATGGCCGGGCATCTGGGATCTGGCGCGCGATCATTACGGCGCGCATCCGCCGATGACCGCCTATCGCTCGATCGGCCAGGTCATCCGGGCGGTGACCGATCGGTCGGCGACCGTCGGCATCCTGCCGGTGCCGCGCGAAGGCGATGCCGATCCCTGGTGGCGTCACCTGCTATCGCGCGACAAGACCGCGCCGCGGATCATCGCGCGGCTGCCCTTCGCCGGGCGCGGCAATGCGCGGGCCGTCGACGGCGACGTGCTGGCGATCGCGGCGTCACTGCCGGAGGAGACCGGCGCCGACCACTCTTTCATCGTCATCGAGACCAAAAGCGGGATTAGCCGGACCAAGCTGATGGCCAGCCTGCAGCAGATCGACCTGGGTGTCGCCATGCTGGCCGGCTGGTCCGATGCGGGCGTCACCCTGACCTTGGCCGAGATCGACAGCTATGTCGCCGCCGACGACCCACGCCTGACGCAACTCGCGGCGGATCTGGGCGAACCCGCGGACCGGATCCTGGTGATCGGCGGCTATGCGATCCCGCTGACCGAGACCGAACAGACCGCGGACGCTTTGACGGTCCCCTGAGCGTATGGGATATGTCTAGCGTATGAGATATGTCTGTTCCGCTCGTTTATTTTACCCGATGAGGCTTCGCGTTGCCTAATTCCGCCATTAGTCCCGGCCCCGTTCCGCGGCCGGGCATCCTCGACATCGCCGTCTATGTCGGCGGCGAGGCCAAGATCGCCGGTGTCGACCGCGTCATTCGGCTTGCCTCCAACGAAGGGGCGCTGGGGCCGAGCCCGCGCGCCGTCGCGGCCTATGAGTCGCTGGCGGCCGATCTGCACCGCTATCCGGATGGCGGCTCGCACGCGCTGCGCATGGCGATCGCCCGGCATTTCGGGCTGGAGCCGGAGAACATCGTCTGCGGCAATGGGTCTGACGAGCTGATCGGCAACCTGGTGCGCGCCTATGTCGGGCCGGGCGACGAAGTGCTGTACAGCGAACATGGCTTCATGATGTATCCGATCGCCGCCAAGTCGGTCGGCGCCACGCCGGTCAAGGCACCGGAACGCAACCTCACGACCGATGTGGACGCGCTGCTGGCATCGATCAGCACGCGGACCCGGATGGTGTTCCTGGCCAATCCGAACAACCCGACCGGCACCTACCTGCCGGCCGAGGAGGTCGCGCGTCTGCACGCCGGATTGCCGTCGGACGTGCTGCTGGTGATCGATGCGGCCTATGCGGAATACGTCAACCGCAACGACTACGAACCGGGCATCGAGCTGGTGCGCAGCCACCCTAACGTGGTGATGACCCGGACCTTCTCGAAGATCTTCGCGCTGGGCGGCATGCGGGTCGGCTGGGCGTATTGCCCGCCGGCGGTCGCCGATGTGATGAACCGGTTGCGTGGCCCGTTCAACGTCAACGCGGCGGCGCAGGCGGCCGGTGTCGCGGCGCTGGAGGATGTCGGCTTCACCGACCGGTCCCGCGCCCATAACGATGTCTGGCTGCCCTGGACGACCAAGGCGCTGGAGGCGCTCGGCCTGACGGTGACGCCCAGCGTCGGCAATTTCATCCTGGTCCGCTTCAAGGACGAGCCGGATCGCTCCGCCGATGCGGCCTGGAACCACATGCAGTCGCGCGGCATCCTGACCCGCAAGATGGGCGGCTATGGCTTGCCGGATTGCCTGCGCATCACGATCGGCACGGAATCGGAGATGCGCGCGGTGGTCGCGGCCCTCGCGGAGCTGCTCGACCGCCGATGACCGATACTCCCTTCGAGCGGGTCGCGATCGTCGGCTTCGGCCTGATCGGGTCGTCGATGGCCCGTGCCTTGCGCCAGACCGGGCTCGCCCGCCGTATCATCGGTGCCGACAGCGACCCGGCGGTCCTGGGCACCGTGCGCGATCTGGATCTAGCCGACGAGACCACCGCGGATATGGCCGTCGCCGTGCGCGGCGCCGATCTGGTCGTCCTGGCGACGCCGATCGGCAGCTTTCGCGAGATCGGGGCGGCCATCGGCCCGCATCTGGCACCGGGGGCCATCGTCACCGATACGGGTTCCGTCAAGCAGGCCATCATCCGGGATCTGGCGCCGCATATTCCAGAGAGCGTGCATCTGGTCCCCGGACATCCGATCGCCGGCACCGAACATTCCGGCCCGGGCGCGGGCTTCGCGGAACTGTTCCACGGCCGGTGGTGCATCCTGACCCCGCTGCCCCAGACGGATCGGCCGTCGGTCGAGCGGATCGCCGCGATGTGGCGGCGCTTTGGCATGAGCCTCGTGGAGATGGACCCGGTACGCCACGACAAGGTCCTGGCGATCACGTCGCATCTGCCGCACCTGATCGCCTATACGATCGTCGGCACGGCCATCGACCTCGAAGACAGCCTGCAAAGCGAGGTCATCAAATTCTCCGCCGGCGGCTTTCGCGACTTCACCCGGATCGCGGCCTCCGACCCGATCATGTGGCGCGACATCTTCCTGAACAATCGGGAGGCGGTGCTGGAGATGCTGCAGCGCATGACCGAGGATCTGGTGGCGCTGCAGCGGGCGATCCGCTGGGGCGAGGGCGATAAGCTGCAGGATCTGTTCTCCCGCGCCCGAGCGGTCCGCCGCGGCGTGATCGACGCGCATCAGGACAAATAGCCGGGCAGCTCTTCCCGACCGCTACTTCCACGCGATCGGCGGCAGTTTCACAAGACGCGCCGGGCCGAGATAGATCTGGCTGTTCTGGACCCGGATCGGCGCTTTGAGCTCGCTTTCGCCCGAGGCATTCTTCTGGGCGATCAGCGCCAGCCCCATCCGGGCGAAATTCGCCTCGTTCTGGCGCAATTGCCCGGACGAAATCAGGGCGTCGAGCACCGAGGTATAGCCCCGGATGGTGGCGGTGAGGGCACCGATCGGCTGCAGGTTGCCGTCGACCGCCATGGTGCCTTCGGCCGCCGCGTCGAGCGGCCCCCATTTCAAGGCGGTCGAGCCGAGTTCGACGGTTCCTCCCGCATCGCGCCAGACGCCCAAGCTGGCGGCCAGCGGGCCAGAGGGAATAGCGCCCATCACCCGCCCCTGCAGGCCGAGATGATCGATCGTGACGCCGAGCGGTGTGACCGGTTGTGGCAAGACCGCCTTAGTGACGTCGAGGCTGAGGGTGATGGATGGTTCGGAATGGTCGGCCGGCGGACGGCGCGGCAGCACGACCGTGAGTTCGACGGTCGCGACCGAGACCGGGCCGCTGGCAAGCTGTCCATCCAGCCCGGCGAGCCACAGGGTGACCGCCGTGCCCCCGGTCGGCGCCGACGCACCGAGCGCCAGATCCGCCTTGGCGGTCGTGGTCCGTAGGTCGCGCAACGGTCCGGGAGCGCCGTCGGCCATCGCGATGGCGCCGCCCCGCGGCAGCTCGATGGCCCACTGCCGAAACGCCCAAGGCCGCGCCGTGCCGACCAGCAACGGCGCGGTGAGCGTCGCCCCCGGAAGCTGCGGCACGCCCGAGACGGCGACCTTGGGAAAGCTGATCCGCAACGAGAATGGAAAGCCGTCGGTCGTTGGCGCCTCGGTGGTGATCGTGACGCCGCCCGCCCGCTGTTGCTCGATCCAATTGGCGACATCGGTGTCGAGCATGCCGGCTGCCCATCGCCAATAAGCGGTATAGCCGGCGATCAGCGCCACCAAGACGATGGGGGCGATCACTATCGATGCCCGCGTTCGGCGCCCGCTGGGGGATGAGTATTCGATCATCGGCTACTTATAGGCATGGGTCCCAACGGCGTCGATGCGAAACCAGCAGTGCGGCGTTGCAACCCGAGCTCTTGCCGCCCAGGCCGCGACCGTTAGAATCGCATCCTCTGCAGGCTTCCCCGAGTTCTCGCGTTTTTATTGGAACGTTCGATGTCGTCAGCCTCGGGCAAGTGGGTGCCTGGCCTTTTCGTCCTGTTATGGTCGACCGGCTTCATCGGCGCCAAATTGGGCCTGCCTTTCGCCGAACCGATGACCTTTCTCGCCCTGCGCTTCGGCATGGTCGCGGTGGCCATGGCGCTGATCGCGTTGTTTTCCGGGGCAATCTGGCCGCGCGGATGGCGCATGATCGGGCATGTCGCGATCGTCGGCCTGCTGATGCAGACGATCTATCTCGGCGGCGTGTTCATCGGCATCGCCCATGGCGTGCCGGCAGGCCTGTCGGCGCTGATCGTCGGGTTGCAGCCGCTATTGACCGCGGCCCTGGCCGGGCTGGTCCTGGGCGAGCGGGTGCGCGGCGTACAATGGCTTGGGTTGGCGCTCGGCTGCGTCGGGGTGGCCTTGGTGGTCGGCGCCCCGCTGCTCGGTGCCGCCCCGCTCGATGCCCGGGAGGCCATGAGCGGCGAGCGGCTCCACGCCCTTGGCCTGACCTGTATCGCCCTGATAGGCATCACGCTCGGCACGCTGTATCAAAAGAAATTCTGCACTGGCGTCGATCTCAGAGCGGCGGTGGCGATTCAGAATCTGGCCGGGGCCGCCTCGCTGCTGCCCCTCGCCTTCGCCTTCGAGACCATGCACATCACCTGGAACACGGATTTCGTGATCGCGCTGACTTGGCTGTGTCTGGTGCTGTCGGTCGGTGCCGCGATGCTGCTGCTGTTGCTGGTCCGGCATGGGGCAGCGGCCAAGGTGGCGAGCCTGTTCTACCTGGTACCGCCGGTGACGACGCTGATCGCCTTTCTCATATTCGGCGAGACGCTCACCCCGCTGGCGGCGACCGGCATGGCATGTGCTGTGGCTGGGGTCGCGGTGGTCAATTTAAGCTAATGCAAACCAAATCGTCGCCATGATGAGTTGATGATCGACATGTCCGTTGCCCCGATGGAACCTTCGCCGCCACTGCCCGTGAAGCCGGATCCCGCCGACGCGCCATTCCCGCTGTCGGAGATCGGCCCGGAGATTGGCGGCGCCCTGGTGCCGGGCGAGCCGCTCTGGGTCTTCGCCTATGGCTCGCTGATGTGGAATCCGGATTTCGAGTATGACCGCAGCGTTTCGTCCCTGCTGCGCGGCTATCATCGGCGGTTCTGCGTCTATTCCCATCGGTATCGCGGCACGCCCGAGCGGCCCGGATTGGTGTTGGGCTTGGACCGGGGCGGCGCCTGCCGCGGCGTAGCCTTCCGCATTCCACCATCGGCGATATCGAGCGCGCTCGAAGAACTCTGGGAGCGCGAGATGCGCGGCGGCGTCTATACCGCCAAATCGCTCCCTGTCGAGACGGCCGACGGCCGTGTCCTGACGCTTGCCTTCGTCGCTCGGCATGACCATGTGAACTACGCCGGCCGCCTGACCGAACGCCAGACCGCGGAACTGATCCTCCAAGGTGTGGGCGGCCGTGGGCCATGCTGCGACTATCTCGCCAATACGGTCGACCATCTGACCAAGCTCGGCATCCAGAACAGCCCACTGCACGGTCTCGACCGCCTGGTCGCGGAACTGCGCCAGCTGCAATGCGAGCGGACGGATATCGATCTCGGGCTGTAGCGACATCGGGGCACTGTCTTAACGGGCCCCTGGCAGTTTCAGCGCGAGATCCGGCGCTCTCCGGCCTCCGCCGTGAACCGCCAAGCGCCGAGCATGCCGACGATAAGCACCGGAATGAAGGCGACGAAAACCCAGAAGCCCGCCGCCCGCGCGGCGGCGATGGAGATGCCATCGGCGAGGCCGGTGGCATTGGCCGCGATCCCGGTCGCCGCGGCGCCTACGGCATAGCCGATCCTTTGAACGGTTCCGGGGGCCGCCACCGCGAGAGCTTGCTCGCCTTCGTGGGAAAAGCTCACCATCCGACGCGCGATCGACGGCCAGCAAAGGCCAAACCCAAGACCTTGCGAGAGCCCGCAGACGACCATCCCCGCGAACGAGCCGGAGGGCACCGCGACCGCGAAGCCGGCGGTTCCCACCACGATGAACCCCGCGCCTGAACGGATCAAATTCTTGGCCGCCGAGAGCGGCGCGCCGGAGACCATCATGGTGGCGAGGCTCCAGGCAAGCCCTTCTCCGGCGAGGATGTATCCGGAGATCAGCGGAGCGGTGCCGAACATGATCTTCAGCAGCAACGGCCCATACGCCCAGAAGCCGGTCGTCGCCACGGACAGTGCGAACACCATCAGCAGCCCGGCCCCTACCGTGTGACGAACATCCAGCAGTTGGGTCGGCAGCAGCTTCGACGGGGACCGCCGGTCCAATCTGGCGGCGACATACAGCAGACCTATACCCGCCAGACACTCGATGACCGACCGGGCGCTCCACCCGGCCACACCGGCCTCGGCGATCAGCAGCGTCGCCGCCGAGAGAACGAGCAGGGGGCGTACCGGCCATGCCGAGCCGGATCCGACGCGGGGCGGTTGGGTCGGCAACAGCGCCGACGCTATCGCGACGAGAACGCCGGCCTGCAGGGCGAAAAACCAGAACGCCAGACGCCACGCGTCGAGGCTGGCGAACACGCCGCCGATCAAGGGACCCAACAGCGAGCCCGCTCCCCAGATGACCGCGACGATGCCGAACAACCGCCCCCATAAATGCTCGGCGAACGATTGTTGGACCGCCACATAGCTGAGCGAGATCAGCATGCCGCCGCCGATCCCCTGAACGAAGCGGGCGCCCAACAGGATCGGCATGGTCGGGGCAAGGGCCGCGATCACACAGCCAGCGCCATAGAGCAGCGCCGCGATCGTCAGGACACGCTTCACGCCGATGCGCCGACACAGCATCGCCGTCGCGGCACCCGAGATGACTGCCCCGATCTGATAGAGGGAGATCGTCCAGCCGACATAGGCGATGCCACCGATCTCATCGACGATCGCCGGCACGATGGTCGCGGTGACGAGCGAATCCGCAGCGTGCAACCATACACCGATGCACAGGACGACGAAGCGGCCCAACGCCCCCGACATCCAGAGGTCTCGCCACGTACCGCTGCGATCGATCGTTGCCATGCAACTCCCCGGTTTACGAAAGGCCCCGTTTACGAAAGGCCCCGTTTACGAAAGACCCCGTTTACGAAAGACGAGGACCATCGCTACACCCTCAATCTGGGTTGAGGTCAAGGGGGTGGCGCTGACGTCGAGGCACCGATTGCCCGACGTCGCTCGAACGACCATGGTATCGCAAGACGGAGGGAGGAAGCATGCAGACATTGCTGACGATGGCGGGGCAGCTCGGCGAGCGTCTGCGCTCGCGGGGCGAGACCGTGGCGGTCGTGGAGACATCCGCCGGTGGCCTGATCGCCGCGGCGCTGCTGGCCCAGCCCGGTGCATCCGCCTTCTTTCTGGGCGGCGCCGTCGTCTATACCCGACAAGCGCGGGAGGCACTGCTCGGCATAACCCCGGTGGAGATGGAGGGCATCCGTTCCGCCAGTGAACCCTATGCCCTGCTGCTTGCCCGGCGCCTGCGCCAGCGCCTGGGCACCACCTGGGGGCTGGCGGAAACCGGGGCGGCGGGACCGTCGGGCAACAGCTATGGTGATGCGCCGGGACATAGCTGCTTCGCCGTGTCGGGGCCTATCGAGGTGGTCCGGACGATCGAGACCGGCTCGGACGATCGGTGGGAGAATATGCGGGTTTTCGCATCGACGGCGCTGGTGCTGCTGAGCGAAAGGCTATAAGCGCCGTTCTTTGAGTGTTTGGCCACTACCCGAAGGTGACTTTTCGCTCCGCATCAGGCTGCTGCTTGGTCGACCGCCTTGCGCACGATCGGGGCGACCGCCGTGCCGAGAAGCTCGATCGACCGCTTCATAGTCCCATGCTCCAGGGAGGCCGAACTCATCTGGAAGGTGATGCGCGAGACCCCGCCAAGGACCTTGTTCGCGTCGAGCATCTTGGCCGCGACGGTCTCGGGGTCGCCGATAAGGAAGGCGCCGGAAGGCCCGCACATCGCCTCGAACTGCTGGCGTGTCGCGGGCGGCCAGCCGCGTTCGCGGCCGATCTCGGTGAACATATAGGCCCAGCCTGGAAAGAAGGCGTCCTTCGCCTGGTCGGAGGTCTCTCCGACGAAGCCGATCGCGTGGACGCCGACGCGGAGTTGCTCGGGCGGATGGCCGGCGCGGCGGCCGGCCTCTCGGTAGAGATCGACCAGCGGGCGGAAGCGCCGAAACTCGCCGCCAATGATGGCAACCATGAGCGGCAGGCCGAGCGTGCCGGCCCTGGCGAAGGACTGGGGCGTGCCGCCGACGCCGAGCCAGACCGGCAGCCGTTCCTGGTGCGGACGGGGATAGATGCCCTGGCCGGTCAAAGACGGGCGATAGCGGCCCGACCAGCGGACATGGGTGGTCTCTCGCAGCGTCAGGAAGAGGTCGAGCTTTTCAGCGAACAGCCCGTCGTAATCTTCCTGCCGCAGCCCGAACAGCGGATAGGCCTCCCCGAAGGAGCCGCGCCCGACGACGATCTCGGCCCGGCCTTTGGCGATGAGATCAAGGGTCGCGAACTCTTGGAAGACGCGGACCGGATCGGCGGCGCTGAGCACCGTGACGGCGCTGGTCAGGCGGATCGCCGTCGTGCGCGCCGCCGCCGCTGCCAGGATGATCGCTGGCGCCGAGTCCAGAAACTCGGCTCTGTGATGCTCACCAACACCGAACACATCGAGCCCGACACGATCCGCGACCTCCACCTCTTCCAAGAGATTGGCGATGCGATCGGTGGGCAACGGCGGCTTGCCGGTCGTCGGATCGGGCAGGATCGCCGCGAAGCTATCAATGCCGATTTCCATGATCCGTTCTTCCTGTGTCACGAAGAGGGCGCGGCGATGATGAGAACCAGCTCGGCATCGTTTAGCGCCACGACGTAGATCGACCGTCCGTTGTGCAGAGGTACGCCGATGGCCGATCGTCTCGGCACATCGGCTTGTCTATATCTCGGCCTATCTACGTCAATGCGCGACGCGCAGCCGGCGGGCATCGAGGCTCAACGAGCCAGCACCAAAGGCGGCGACCTGAAGCAGACCGCCGACGATAGCGATGTTCTTGAGAAAATGGATCATCTGGTTCTGGTCCGAGAAATCGTGGTGGAACACCAACGCGGTCGCCAAGGTGAAGGCCGCCACGATCAGGGCGACGATCCGTGTCTGATATCCAAACAGGAGCAACAATCCACCTCCGACTTCGACGACGATCGCGATCAGATAGCCAAGCAGCGGCGCCGGCAGCCCAACCGAGGCGATGTAGCCTTCGGTCATGCCGGGGGCGGCGAGCTTGCCAAGACCGCTCAGGAGAAACAGAACGGCGATGAGAACACGGCCGGCGGCCGCAAGTGTCGCGGATTGATTTTGCATGGGTGAACTCTCGTTGTCCGACAGTATTGCAGGGATGGGTCGGAGGGCCGTTCGTGCGTTTAGGCAGCGATCGCGGCGATCGCGGCTTTCGCTTTGGCGACCGACGCATCCTTCACGTCCGGGCCAAGGTTGAGGCCCTCGGCACGAATGACGGTGATATCCGTCAGGCCGATGAAGGACAGCACGCCCTTTAGGTAGGTTTCGTGATGTTCGAGAGCCGCTGCCGGGCTGTCGCCGGTGTAGACGCCGCCACGCGACGAGGCGATGAACACCTTCTTGCCCTTCGGAAGCAGCCCCTCCGGGCCGTTCGCGCCATACTGGAACGTCTTATTCGCGACGACGACACGGTCGATCCACGCCTTGAGCTGCGAGGGGATCGAGAAATTGTACATTGGCGCGCCGATGACGATGATGTCGGCGGCGAAAAGGTCGTCAAGATAGGCACCGCCCGCGGCGAGATCGGCACCCAGCGCCGGGTCGGTCACCGCCCCGCCCTGGAAGACGGCCATATGCGCGCCCGAGAGATGCAGGGCAGCATCGGTTTCGAGGTCGCGATAGACGATCTTGGCGCCTGGGTTCAGCACGAGTTGCCGCGCCACGATCTCCGAAGAGAGCGCACGGCTCACAGAATACTGGCCGAGAATACTGGAATCGATATGCAGGATCGTCATGGGAACAGCCTCCGAGGCGCGCTTGGGTGGCGTGGATACTTGGCGTGACAGCAGTTTTCTGAGGTGACGGAGCATGATGCCGCTGTGTCTCACGCTTCCTCTCCGACCGAATAGCCGGTATATTCCGACACTATCCATCGGTATGGCCGATAGATTGGAGATCGCGATGCTGGACGGTGTATCCCTGGATCAATTGCGGAGCTTCATCGCCGCCGTCGATGAAGGCAGTTTCTCGGCGGCCGCCCGCAAACTACGGCGCGCGCAATCGGTCGTGAGCGAACTGGTGAGCGGTCTCGAAGATCAGATCGGCGTGGCCCTCTTCGATCGCTCGGGACGCTACCCCAGACTGACTTCCGAAGGCGCCGTCCTGCTCGCCGACGCCCGCTGTGTCGTGTCCGGCGTGGATTTCATGAAGGCGCGGGCGAAGGGCATGGCCTCGGGCCTCGAGGCTGAGCTATCCGTCGTCGTGGATGTGTTTTTCCCCATCCAAGCGATCACCGAGGCGGCCAAAGAGTTTCGGGAGTATTTCCCTGGTACGCCGCTTCGCCTCTTCGTCGAGGCGCTTGGCGGCGCCTATCAGCCGGTTCTTGACGGGGTGGTCAGCCTCGGCATCGTCGGATCGCTGCCAATCATGCCCCCACCGCTCATCGCCGAGCGGCTGACCGCGGTGGCGTTTGTGATGGTCGCAGCCCACGATCATCCGCTTGCCTCTCTCGAGGGGACGATCTCGAAATTGGAGCTGGTCAAGCATGTGCAACTCGTCCTCACCGATAGGTCGACTTTGTCGGAAGGACAGGAATTCGGGGTGATGTCGCCGTCGACCTGGCGCCTGGCCGACCTGTTCGCCAAACACGCATTCCTCCTCAACGGCCTCGGCTGGGGCGGCATGCCGCTGCACACCGTCAAGCGAGACATCGCCGAAGGCAGATTAGTGGAGCTGTCGATCGAGGACGTTCCGCCAGGCGGCCTGACCCTGCCGATGTCGGCCGTCTACCCCACCTCGGCGCCACCGGGTCCCGCCGGGCGCTGGCTCATCGAACGTCTTAAGCTTTGTCCCGGAAAACTGGCGGCTGTCGCCTAACCTCGGGATACGCGGCTTGTGTAACCGCCGGTCAGCGACCGGCGCCTCGGTCGGCCCAGATCATTTCCTCTGTCCAGCCGAGTTCCGCGAACTCAGCGGCACGCAGTGATGCCTCGCCTGCCGGGAAGAATTCGTCGAGTTGGGGTGGTCGCACCGCCGTGCCACTCATCATGGCGTGTGCCTGACCCCGGTGGTGGATCTGATGCTCGAACACATGGAGGAGCAGCCGGTCCATCCGCTCGTGTTGAACGCGGACACCCCGGTGTATGTCGACGATACGCTCCAGGCCGTTCCCGTCCAGATGGTCGGTAACGGCGATCAGCCGCCGATCCACGTCCGCTTGCGCCGCTCGGAGTGCTGCCACGGTCTTGCAGGGCTCCCGGTCCACCCAGGCTGCCGGCCCGAGCGCGCCTCCCTCCATCGCGTCCACATAAAAGCGGTCGACGATCAGGATGTGGTTGAGCGTTGCCCGCAGGCTTGGGAAAAAGCCGGTCCGTGCCGCGTCGAACTCGGCCGGCGTCAACAGACCACAAGCGGTCAGCAGGCGATGGTTCGCCCAAGCGTTATTGTAGGCCATGGAGCGGTAGGGAAGGACGGCATCCATCAACACCTCCGAGGCGGGGACGCTAAGGGCGCCCGGTTAGCCGCATTTCGAGTAGCCGCAATTGCCACATTGGTCGCAGCCTTCAGCTCGGATCAGGCTGGCTTCGCCACATTTCGGACATTGCGCCAGTCGTGCCGCGACCGAGCCATCCGGCGCCGGCAAGGGCTGCCGCCGGCCGGGCGAGAACGCCGACGCGTCCTCAGCGGCGGGCAGCATGCCGATCGCCACCATATGCCGGGCGATCACATCGCCGATCGCGGCCAGCAGCGACGGCACGTAACGCCCATCGATCCAGGCGCCGCCGCGCGGATCGAACACGGCCTTCAACTCCTCGACCACGAACGATACGTCGCCACCGCGCCGGAACACCGCGCTGATCATCCGGGTCAATCCGACGGTCCAGGCGTAGTGATCCATGTTCTTGGAATTGATGAACACCTCGAACGGCCGCCGCCTGCCATCCTGCAGGATATCGTTCACGGTGATGTACAGCGCATGGTCGCTTTCCGGCCATTTCAGCTTATAGGTCTGGCCGGGCAGCGCCTCCGGTCGCGACAGGGGCTGGGTGATATAGACGACCGAGGCGGTATCGGACACCGGTTTGGCCGGAGCTTCCACGGCCACTTCCGCCGCCACCTCGGGCACCGGCGCGACCGATAGCACGGCACCGGTGACATCGTTCGGCCGATAGGTCGTGCAGCCCTTGCAGCCAAGATCATAGGCGCGGGTATAGACATCCTTGAACCACTCGAACGGCAGGTCGGCTGGCACGTTGATGGTCTTGGAAATCGAACTGTCGATGTATTTCTGCACGACCGCCTGCATCACCAGATGATCGTCCGGCGTCAGACTCTGGGCGTCGACGAAGGCATCGGGCAGCGGTGCGGCGTCGCCTTTGAGGCGCCGGAACAGGCGATAGGCGTGGTCGCTTACCTCCTCCTGCTGGCGGCTGCCATCAGGCATCAGCACGGTACGCAGATAGGTGAAGCTGAACACCGGCTCGATGCCGGACGAGACATTGTCGGCGAACAGCGAAATCGTCCCGGTGGGCGCCACCGAGGTCACCAGCGCGTTGCGCATGCCGTGTTCGGCGATCGCGGCACGGATATCCGGATCGAGGGCGGCCACCGTCTCACCGGCGAGATATTTATCGCGGTCGAACAGCGGGAAGGAGCCCTTTTCCGCGGCCAGCCCGGCCGAGGCCAGATAGGCGGCACGCTGGATCACCCGCATCCAGGTCTCGGTCAAGGTAACCGCCTGCTCGGAGCCGTAGCGCGCGCCGACCAGGATCAGCGCATCGGCGAGGCCAGTGACGCCGAGGCCGATGCGGCGCTTGGCGGCAGCCTCGGCCGCCTGCTGAGGCAAGGGAAAGCGCGAGGCGTCGACGACATTGTCCAGCATCCGCACCGCGACCGGCACCAGCGCCTCAAGCCGCTCGAGATTGAGCCGCGCATCGGCTTCGAAGGGCCGCTCGACCAGGCTGGCCAGGTTGATCGACCCCAGCAGGCAGGCGCCATAGGGCGGCAGCGGCTGTTCGCCGCAATTATGGACATAAAGGCCATTCGCATCGAACGCGTTGATACCGGGAATCTGGCAATCGAAGACCAATTCACGGCCACAAGCTTCAACGCTATCCACGACCGTGGTGAAGCGCTCGCGATTCGGTTGCCGCCGATAGTTCGCCAAAAGGACGGCGAGACGGGAAGCCTTCTCGGTATCGCCGAAGCCGACGCGCTCCTGGAAGAGAGCGAGGTTGTCGCTGGCAATGGTGAGTTCATGTTGCGGCTGAGTTGCGTAAGCGCGGCTGCCGCCTCTGCCGTCGGGCAGGACCGACTCTCCAGCATCGCGTCGGTTTGCGTAGATCGTCGATACGATACCGAGCCGGCCGAGCATGCGCTGCACGACCTCGATCCGCCTCAGGTCCGATTGCGCCAACCTGACGCCGAGGCCCTTCTCCTGAGTCCCCTGTATGCTGCCATCGGCATCGAAGAAGCCCCGTAAGAAACCCGTTTGGAAATCGGCTGACGCTTCCTCTATCCCTGGACCGATTTGCTTGTCGCGGCCGATACCGAACTCAGCGGCTAGGCGCGTGATGGCAGCGGATGAAAGACGCCACTCATTGCGGCCGGGTATCGCGATCCAACCGATGAAATCCGACCGATGCGGCAGGTGGCGCGCGGCTTCCTCCGCATGCTTCATAACGGCGGAGACCCCGCCGCCGCCGCCGCCGTTCACCGCCAGAGCGGCGTGCCAGACGCTTAAAACCGCTTTGTCGGCTTTCACTGTGCCGTCACCGACCAGCAGCCCGATGAGATATCCCTCACCTTGCGTACCCCGCCCGCCCCACATGGCAGCCGCTCGATGATTGTGGAGGACCACACGATCGCCCGGCTTCAACTCACAGGCGGGAACCCAACGGCGCCCGATGCTAAATCGAGTCACCGTCGCGGCGGTCAGAACCATATGATCGGCCGTCAACCGCAGCGAATACCCTTCACGGGTTCGCAGCCGGAAAATAGGCTTCTCTCCGGTCGAATAGAAACCCGCCGAGGAAGACGCGTGGGTTTCCCCGTCGACCAAAGCAGTGAACGGACGACCGACAAGACTCTCGACCTGGCGAGGGCCGTCCATCGTGTGGATCCAGGTATCGGCCGTCACGCAAGGATTGGTCGCCTGGATCGTCTCGCAATAGGCGAGGTTGTTGCGCTGGTTGATCCGGTCGATGAAGATCACGCCTGGTTCGGCATAATCATAAGTCGACTGCATCAGCCGGTCCCACAGCGCCCGTGCCTCGACCACCCGATAGACCGTGCCATCGAATTGCAGCGGCCAGGTGGCGCCCTCGCGCACCGCCTGCATGAAGGCGTCGGTCACCAGCACGGAGAGATTGAACATGCGCAGCCGCCCGGGCTCGCGCTTGGCCTCGATGAATGCCTCGATATCCGGGTGATCGCAGCGCAGCGTCGCCATCATGGCACCGCGTCGATAGCCCGCGCTCATGATCGTCCGGCACATCGCGTCCCACACGTCCATAAAGGACAGCGGCCCCGACGCGTCGGCCACCACGCCATGCACGGGTGCTCCTTTCGGACGCAGCGTGGAGAAATCATAGCCGATGCCGCCACCCTGCTGCAGGGTCAGCGCCGCCTCGCGCAGATGGGTGAAGATACCGCCCATATCATCAGGCACGGTGCCCATGACGAAGCAATTGAACAGGGTGACGGCACGGCCGGTACCGGCCCCGGCGACGATGCGGCCGGCCGGCAGAAATTGGAAATCCGCCATCGCGTCATAGAAGCGATCGGCCCAGGCGGCGGCATCCCGCTCGGATGCGGCCAGCGCCACGGCGATGCGGCGCCACGTATCCTCCACCGTCTTGTCCACAGCATCGCCCTCGACCGAACGAAGCCGATACTTCATGTCCCAAATCCGCTGTGAAATAGCGGCGATGCTGGCGGTCACGGCGGCTCCTCGGTAGCTCATCGAATCATCGGCGTCACACCCGGATCATGGCACCATCGGCCAAGGACCGCACGTTCAGCCTCGGCCAATGCCCAAAAAAGCGCCGGCTGTGGCCGTTTTCCGGCAGATCGCCGGCCCTCCCGAAGACGAAGTCCGATCGCGGTCACCCGACGATGGAAACCATCGCCCCTGTTATCCTACCATCCGAGGACGGCCGGTCAAGCGACGGTTCTTGTTTTGTTCAAATCGGCAAAAAAGCCGTCCAACCTGCTGCCGCATTTCGAACTTTTCCGATCATCCCCGCCTCGGGCACGGTTCTGGATGAATTACCCACATTGTTATCCACAGCCCGTCAGCCGGTTTCGGTGCCATCGGGTTTGGCCGTCGCCGCCGCCGCGATGTCATGATGCTGTGCCACCAACCGGTCGGTGGCGGTTCGGATTTCCGCCTCCAGCCGTGCCATGGCGACGCGCCGATTGAGCCCGGGTGGGATCACCGGGCGAATATCCACGGTGATGCGGCCGGGCAGTTTGAGGAAGGCCCGCCGGCCCCAGAAGAGCCCGGAATTGAGCGCCACCGGGACGATCGGCACATCGAGCAGACCGTACAGCGCGCCGACGCCGGCCTGGAATGGCAACGTCACCCCGACCGGTGCCCGGGTTCCCTCCGGAAAGATCGCGATCGGCCGGCCCTCGGCGACCACCGCGCGGGACCTGGTCAGCAGCAGCTTCAACGCCCGGGCGCCCGAGTCGCGATCGATCGCGATAACCCCGGATTTCGCCAAGTACCAACCGAGCACGGGAACCCAGAGCAGCTCCCGCTTGCACACGATCGCCGGATCGTGGATCAGCACATTCAGGATGAGCGTGTCCCACGCGGATTGATGCTTCACCGCCAGGATATACGGGCCGCTCGGCAGGTTTTCACGACCGATTATCTCGTGGGTGAGCCCGACGGTGAGGCGCAGCCAGGTCAATAGGCCCGCTGCCCAGAACCGGCAGAACGGCACCACGAAGCGCCTCGGCAGCACCATGACCGGTAGCCCGGTCATCCCCACCGCGGTCGTCCAGAAATAGACGCCCAGGTTGAAGATCAATGCGCGCAGCGTGGTCATCCGCCTAGCCCCATACCCAAACTTGACCGTATCCGGCTTCGCAGACGGCACATCATACCGGATCGCCCCCACCCGAATCGCGCAGCGGATTGCTGGGCAATAACGGCCGGGCCAGTGCCACCAGATATTTGGTGTATTCGACGACGATCAGATAGACCGGCCCGCGCCAGGCCCACCAGGGATCCTGCCGCACGCCTTCGGGGACGACCGGGTTGGCGATCACCGTGACATCAGGCAGCACTCGGCTGAACTCCAACAAGGCGCGCGGCATGTGATAGTTGGCCGTGACCAGACGGATGCTCCGATAATCCTCTTGCCGCAACCATGCGGCCGTCTCCACCGCGTTGCCCACGGTATTGTCGGCGGCATGCCCCAGCACCACGCAGCAGGCGACCCATTGCGGCGTATCGCGCGACAGCTTCAGCATCTCGGCCGTCTCGACACCTTGGTGGACACCCGAAATGAACAGCTTCTTCGCCTTGCCGCCGACCAGAAGATGAAGACCACTCTCGATCCGGCGGCTGCCGCCGGTCAGCACGACGATGGCATCGGTCGGCGTCGTCGTGTCGACGACCCCCGCCTCCATCACGGCCACGAACCAGCCCAATCCCACCGCCCACGCACCGCCGAGGATAAGGAGGAGCAAAGCGGTGCGACGCATCACGACGACGCCCCGGTGGACAGAATATCAGGCGGCTGGACGTCATATCGAGGTGTGCTCACGGCATCTTGGCCAAGCTGCGCAGGACGGTGATCCGCGCCGTCACCAGACCGATCAGGCCGACCATCGGCGGCAAGGCCGCCAGGGCCAACCAGCCGATCGGCGGCAGGTAGAAAGGCGGCAGCGCCGGCGAGTCGGCGAGCACGCCGGCCACCGCACCGGCCCAGCTCAACGCCAGCAGCGTCACCGCCGCCGCACCGAAACCGAGCAGCCCGCCCCGCAGCGCCAACCCGAACGCATGCCATTGGAATTGCCGGGCGATATAACTGTCCCGCGCGCCCATGACATGGAGCAATTCGATGACCGCGGCGTGAATCAGCAAGCCCGTGCGCGTGGTGAACACCACCGTCAAGACAGCGGCACCGCCGATCAACAGCACCGTCACGATGGCAGCGCCCTCGGCGATGCCGGCGACGCGCATCAACCGGTCGAGCCATTGACCGTTATCCTCGACCACGGCGCCGGGATAGACCGATGCGAGGCTACCGCTCAAGGCCGCCTTGTCGAGTGCCGCCCCATCGGTCAATCGCACATCGACCAGCGCCGGTACCGGCAGCAGGTCTAGATCGATATTGGCACCCAGCCAGGGCTCGAGCAGAGCCGCCTGCGCCTTTTGATCGAGCAGCTGGGCGGAGGCGATACCAGGCGTCGCGCGCAGCAGGGCCAGCACGGCATCGACCGAGGCTCCCTTGGAGGCGTTCGGCGCCTTGGATGGGCTCTGCGCCACCGGACGGGGCAGCTGCACCGTCACGGTCCCGGCCATTCCCCGGTTCCACCGGTCGATCGCGCCATCGAAGGCGATCCCCATAGCGATCGCCAGCCCCGCCAGATAGACCATCAGCGCGATCACCCAGGGCAAAAACCGGCCGGTGCCATCGCGCTGCAGCGGCAGATCGGTCTGCCGCCGTTGAAACAGCGACCGTGCCGGCCGGGTCGGCGGCTTGGCGGCCGCTGCCGGGCGCTTGGCCACGACCGCTGGATCGGCCGGCGACGGCCCGCCCGGTCCCTTCACGGGCGGACGCGGCACCAGGGTCGCGGCGGCGACGGGAGGTCGGGCAGGCGGCCATCCTTTCATTCGAAACCAGCATCGATCGGCCGGTGCCAGCTCAAGGTGCCGGCATCGAGATGCAGCTCGGGATGGGGGAACTGTTCCATCAACTGCCGGTTATGCGTGGCGATGATGATCGTGGTTCCCAACCGATTCAGCTCTTCGAACAAATGCAGCAGACGGCTGGCGATGGCGTCGTCGACATTGCCAGTCGGCTCGTCGGCCAGCAACAGGCTGGGGCGGGTGATCACCGCCCGGGCGATCGCCACGCGTTGCTGTTGACCGCCCGACAGGGTCGGCGGACGCGCATTGAGATGATCGGCGAGGCCGACCCAGGCCAGGAGATCGCCGACATGGGCACGGATCTGGTCTTCGGGACGGCCGGCGACCCGCAGGGGCAGCGCCACGTTATCGAGCGCCGAGAGATGCTCGATCAGCCGGAAGTCCTGAAACACCACGCCGATTCGGCGGCGAATCGTCCAGAGTTCAGCGCGCGGCGTGGCCGCGACCGATCGGCCGAACAGGCTGATACCCCCTCGCGTCGGCCGCTCCGCGAGGTACATGAGGCGCAGCAAAGACGACTTGCCGGCGCCGCTCGGCCCGGTCAGGAAGTGAAACGAGCCCGGCTCCAGCGTCATGGAAATATCGCGCAGGACCTCCGACCCCGAGCCATATCGCATGCCGACATTTTCAAACCGGACCACGGAATCGCTCGTCTTCACAGCCCTCTGCCCATGGATTGCGAGCGCCGGCCGGCGCGGCGTGGAACCGGCGCCCACCGGCCGGATCGCGGCGTCGGCGGGACGACCCCTGTTCTTAGCGATGCGCCTCGCGGGCCGCAACCGCGCCGGGCCCGCGTACCCGGCCGCGACATCAGTCGGACGGGCACAGCTGTCCATCCTTGCGCCCGGCCACCCCCGCCGCCTATAACGAAATTACCTTATTCCATCTGTGACAAATGATCCTTAGCTGTCAGGCCTGTGGCACCCGCTACCTCGTAGACGCGAATGCGCTCGGTCCCTCAGGGCGAACCGTGCGCTGCGCCAATTGCGCTCATCAATGGCATCAGATTCCGATCGAGGATACGGCGTATCCGGCCACCGCCATGACGTCGCTCGATACCGACCGGGTTCGTCCCAGCTACATGCCGGCGGTGATCCCCGCGAAGCGCTCGCTGCGGTGGACGGGGCTTGTCTGGATCGCGCTGATCGTGATCGTCTTCGCCATCGCGGCCGGCGCGCTGCTGGAACGCCGCCAAATCGCCGCGGCATGGCCGCCCGCCGCCCGCCTATACGCGGGGCTGGGCATGCCGATGGAGCAAACCGGCTTCGGCCTGGAGATCCGCAACATCACCACGGCGCGCACCAGGAAAGAGGGCGTTCAGGCCCTGGTGGTCGGCGGCGAGGTGATCAACACCTCGAACAGCATGCGCCCGGTGCCGCGGCTGCGCGTCATCCTGCGCAATGCCAATGATCACGAGTTGCAGTCGACCACCGTATCCCCTGCCCGCGACCAGTTGATGCCCGGCGAGGCGACGCCGTTCGAAACGACGATCACCGATCCGCCGACCGAGGCCAGCGCCGCGTCCGTGGTGTTCGGCAGCACGGAATAACCGGCCGCTAAAACCGCTTCAGCAGCCGATCGATGTAGTCGCGTTCTTCCGCCGGCCGTTCCCGATCGCCGGCGCGACGACGCAACTCGTCGAGAATCTCCCGGCTGCGCTGCATCTCGACCTGCGCGGGGATCTGCACGTCGCCTTTGTCATACATCCCCTGGCCCGGCAAAGTCCGGCCGAGCGGGTCGCGCCGCTGCCCGGCATCGGCGCGGTCTGGCCCGTCGCGGGGATCGCTGGTGCCGTTGCCATTGTCGTTGCCCATCTGCTGCTGCATTTGGTCGGCGAGCGCCCTCGTCGCCTGTTGCAACTGGTCGAGCGCCTGGCCCTGCGGATTGACCGCATTGCCGGGATCGCCGCGGCCCAGCGCCTCGGCCGCGTCACGCATCGCCCGTTCCGCACGGCCGAACGCCTGCGGGATATCACCGGACCCATCACCCAACTGACGCATCATCTCGCCCAATTCGCGACGCAGCGCTTCCTGCTGTCCGGCGAGATCGCCCTGGCCTTGACCGGACTGGCCTTGTCCTGATTGCCCCTGCTGGCCCTGTCCTGGTTGGCCCTGTCCTGGTTGGCCCTGTCCTGGTTGGCCCTGTCCTGGTTGGCCCTGGCCCGGTTGCGGCTGCCCCCCCTGCTGGCCCGGTTGCCCGCGCATCGCTTGACGGTAGCTGCGGTCGAGCAATTGTTGCTGACGGCGCTGCAGGTCCTGCATGGCGCGCATCATCTGGCGGCCCTGATTGCCCGCCTGCATCTCGCCAGGCGTCGCCGCGCGCAGGTTTTCCAGCAGATTCTGCAATTGCGCCAAGGCCTGCTTCGCGGCATCGCGGGCGCCCGACCGGGCAAGATCGCGGGCGCGATCCATCATCTTCTGCAAATCCTGCTGGGTCAGCATCCGCGATGGATCGATCGGCTGCTGCTTGCCCTGCTGGTCCTGTTGGCCATCGCGCTGCTGGGTTTCCGCCAGCGATTTCAGATATTGATCGATCGCCCGTTGCAGATCGGCCATCAGGCGCTCGATTTCCTGATCCGGGGCGTTCCGCGCGAGGGCGTCCTGAAGCGCCTGCTGCGCCTCCCGCAGGCTGCGTTGCGCCTGCGGAACGTTGCCGTCCTCGATGCGCAGCGCGGTCTCCCACAACACCTCCTGCACCGGGGGTATGGCGGCGGGCGTCTGGTCCAACATCAGCCGGTCGAACGCGGTGCGCATGCCCAAGAACGCCACCACATCGTCATGGAACAACCCGCTCTGATGCGACAGGTCGAAGATCGTCTCGGCGACCACGTCCCGCTGGTCGGGGTTGGTCGTCAGCAGGCGCCGCTGATCGACCAGAGCCTTGGCCAAGGGGTTGTTGAATTTACGCTCCGGCAGTTTCATCGTCGCCGGCGCGCTGGTGCCTTGCTGGTCGATCGCGTCGGTCGCCACCAGCCGGATCTCGACCGGCAAACCGGCCCAAAGATGTGCCGTGAGGTCCTGATAGCCGGTGCTCTTGGCCTGACGCAAATTGGGGCCCGGCAGGGTTAGCGGCAGCTCCAGCGGCGGTGCCTCGGGATGGCCGACCAGGCGGATCACCGCCTTCGCCGCGGCGATGCCGTAATCGTCGGTCGCGACATAGTCGAGGCGGAGTGCGGCGCGCGGCGTCGCCGAGGGTGGCTGCGCGAATTCGATCGTCGGCGGTTTGTCGGGGATGATCGCGATCGGCCATTTGCCGAGGATGCTGCCGGCCTGGCTGATGCCCAGCCGATGCCCCTCGGTCAAGGTGGCGGTGACCTTGTACTCGCCGCCATCGAGCTTGGTGAAATCCGTCGAATGGGTGTCGATCGAGAGCTTGGGCAGCGTGTCGCCGCCATGCACCTGGGCCAGCACGGTGCTGCCGACCGGTACCTGGACCACACCGCCCTGGTCCCCGGCCTGAGTCGTACCCCCGGCCTGAGTCGCGCCCCCCAGTGGCGACGGCCCGGATTTGCCTGGTGCGCCGAGACCGCTCAAGAACATCGGCGGCAAGCCGGTATAATCGGGCGGCGTCACCCAAAGATCGAGGGTAACCGCCGCCGCCGCGCCGGATCTCTCGAAGCTGGGTGTCAAGGCGCGCCGCAGACGAGCGCTGCCATCGCCCCAGGACCCGACCGCGCCGATCACCAGCAACAGGCCCAGCGCGGCGCGGATGCCCCAAGGGTCGCGCCGCGCGAGGCCGCCGCGCGGCCAGCCGATCCTGAGCCGGCCGGCCGCCTCGGCCATCCGCTGGCGGTGCGCTTGCCACAAGGCCGCGGTCGCCGGATCGGTGCCGCCGTCGATCGGACGATCCTCCAGCACGGCGAGCGGCCGGTGCAGCAGCCCGCTCGACAGCTCCAACCGACGCCGCGCCGCCGTGATGTTCGGGAGGACCAAGGCGCCCCGCGCATGCCACAACGCCCAGCCCAGGCCCGCGACCCAGGCGATCAGCACCAGGCTGTGCAGCCAGCCCGGCAGCACCGGCAAGAGGTCGAACAACGCCACCACCAGAAACCCGCCGAGCAAGGCGGTGACCGGCCACAGCGCCGGCCAACCACGTTCCCAATACAGCGCCGCCGCCGCCAGCCGCAGGCGCAGCGCCGCGAACGTCCAAGGACCGGAGGGGGGGCGCGGTCGCCCGCCGGGAACGCCTGTGGTCGGTTTCATGCGGCCTCCTTCGGATCGGACGAGGGACGGGCGTCGCTTACAGCCAGCTGGGCATCCGATCGAGGCCCAGCAAGTCTTCATAGGTCTGGCGCGGCCGGATCACCGCAAATTCGGTGCCGCTGACCATCACCTCGGGCACCAGCAAGCGGCTATTATAGGTCGAACTCATGACCGCGCCATACGCACCGGCCGTGCGGATCGCGATGAGATCGCCCTCGCCCAAGGGCGGCAGCGACCGATCGAGGCCCAGGTAATCACCGCTTTCGCAGATCGGGCCGACGACATCGAACACCGGCTGGTTATGCCCGGCGTTGCCGGATTCGGGACCAGGCTCCGGCTGCCGCACGGGAACGACCTCGTGATAGGCCTCGTAGAGCGTCGGACGGATCAGATCGTTCATCGCGGCATCCTGGACGACGAAGCTGCGCGTCGTGCCAGGTTTTACATAGAGCACTTTGGCGACCAGAACACCCGCCTCGGCGACAAGAACGCGTCCCGGCTCCAATGTCACCCCGACATCGAGCGGTCCGATGACCCGCCGGATCATCGCCGCATAGGCGTCGAGGTCCAAGGTCGCCTCGTCCCGATAGGCCACGCCGACGCCGCCGCCGAGATCGACATGGCTGATCGTCAAGCCGTCGGACCGCAACTCGCGCACCAGCTCGGCGAGCTTGCCGAACGCCTCCTCGTAAGGGTGCAGCGTGGTGATCTGCGAGCCGATATGCATCGCCACGGCGACCGGTCGGATACCCGGCAACTCCGCCGCATGGGCGAACACGCGGCGCGCCACGCCGATATCGATGCCGAACTTGTTTTCCTTCATGCCGGTCGAGATCTTGGCATGGGTGCGCGCGTCGACATCCGGATTGACCCGGATAGCGACCGCCGCGGTGACGCCGCGCGCGGCCGCGACCCGGCTCAGTAGATCGAGCTCCGGCTCGGATTCGACGTTGATCTGGGCGATCCCCTGGTCGAGCGCGAAACCCAATTCGTCGGCCTGCTTGCCGACCCCGGAAAACACGATGCGGTCAGGCGGCACGCCGCCGGCGAGCGCGCGGCGCAGCTCGCCTTCCGAGACCACATCGGCCCCCGCGCCAAGACGCGCCAGGGTCGCGATCACCGCGAGATTGGAGTTCGCCTTCAGGGCGTAGCAGATCCGCGCATCCTGACCGGCGAAGGCCGCCGCGTAGGCGAGGTACCGCCGCTCGATCCCCGCGCGGGAATAGCAGTAAAACGGAGTGCCCACCGATGCGGCGATGGTCTCGATCGGCACCGCCTCGGCATGCAGCGATCCCTGGCGATAGGCGAAATCCCCCATCTCGGTCATTCCATTTCCGGCGGGAGAGGGGCTTGCTGGGGAACGGACGGCTTGGTGGCGTCTCGCGGCTCCGTCGACTGGCCCGCCGGATCCGGATAGACCCGCGGATAAACGAGGGTCGTCCCCGGCGCCACATCCGCCCGTGGCGCCCCCTTCTTGCCGCAGCCGGCCAGACCGAGCGCCAGCACGGCCATAACGAGCATCGCGCCGGGCCGCCAAACCCTTAATACGGATCTCACAGGAAGCGCCCCCGCGCGGCGGCGATCGCCTCGCGTACCCGCAGGGGTGCCGTACCGCCATAGCTGGTCCGGCTTTCGACCGACCGATCGACGGTCAGCACCTTGGCGACATCGTCGGTGATGCCGGGCTCGACCGCTTGCATCTCCGCCAGCGGCAGGTCGGCAAGGCCGCAGCCGAGTTGCTCGGCGCGTTTCACCAGGGCGCCGGTGACATGATGCGCCTGACGGAACGGCAGCCCCAATTCGCGCACCAGCCAATCGGCGAGATCGGTCGCTGTAATGAAGCCGCGCATCGTCGCCACCCGCATCGCCGCCGGATCCGCGACGAGATCGACCACCATCCCGGTCATCGCCGCCAGCGACAGTTCCAGCGTGTCCGACACCTCGAAGACCGGCTCCTTGTCCTCCTGCATATCCTTGCCATAGGTCAGCGGCAGGCCCTTCATGACGACCAGTAAGCCGACCAGCGCGCCGATGATCCGGCCGGATTTCGCCCGCACCAGTTCGGCCGCGTCCGGGTTGCGCTTTTGCGGCATGATCGAGCTGCCCGTGGTGTACCCGTCGCCCAGGCTGACGAACCGGAAGGCATCGGTCGTCCAGATCACCATCTCCTCGGCCAGCCGGGAGAGATGCATCGCGGTGATCGCCGCCGCCGCCATGAATTCGAGCGCGAAATCCCGATCGGCGACGGCATCCAGCGAATTCGCCATCGGCCGGTCGAAACCGAGCGCCGTCGCCGTGCGATGCCGGTCGATCGGGAAGGACGTGCCGGCGAGGGCGGCCGCCCCGAGCGGGCTTTCGTTCAGCCGGCTCCGGCAATCGGCCAACCGGCCACGGTCCCGCCCCAGCATCTCGACATAGGCCATCAGATGATGGCCGAAGGTGATCGGCTGGGCCGCCTGGAGATGGGTATAGCCCGGCATCACCGTCGCCGCATGCCGCTCAGCCTGGTCCAGCAAGGCCGTCTGCAGCGCCTGCATCTGGCGGTCGTGCCGGTCGAGCGCGTCGCGCACCCATAGCCGGATGTCGGTCGCAACCTGGTCGTTGCGCGACCTCGCGGTGTGCAACCGCCCCGAGGCGGGACCGATCAACGCCGCCAGCCGCGCCTCGACATTCATATGGATATCCTCGAGTGCCGTCTGGAACTCGAATTTGCCGCTATCGATCTCCGCCAGTACCCGATCGAGCCCGGCGCAAATCGCCACGCTATCGTCAGCCTTGATGATGCCCTGCGCCGCGAGCATCTCGGCATGCGCCTTCGAGCCGGCGATATCCTGGGCATAGAGCCGCTTGTCGAAGCCGATCGAGGCGTTGATGCGTTCCATGACCGCGGTCATGCCGGCCTCGAACCGCCCGCCCCACAGGGTGTTGGCCTGTTGGGGTGCTTGCGAGGCCGCCGCGTTGGGGGCAGTCTGCGCCGACGTGTCCCGCGTCGTCATGGGAAGCTCACGCGCGCGAGGTCGAAACCGGACGGTGCCATGCGCCAGTTGATCGGGAGCGGTAAGCGTATGAGGCGGTCGTTCATAAAACTCGGGATCCCCAGTGTGATCGGCGCGGTTGCGATCGGTGCCGCTCTGCTGTGGTCCGGGGTGGCGCCCGTCGGGAGCGCCGTCGCCGAAGCACCGCTGGTAAGCGGCTCGATCGGCAAGTTTATCGCCACGGACCCGCCGGTGTCAGCACCCGTCGCTGAATTCACCGATTCGAGTGGTGCTCCGGTCACTCTGGCAAGCTTCAAGGGCCACGCCACGCTGGTCAATCTCTGGGCGACCTGGTGCGCGCCTTGCGTCCACGAAATGCCATCGCTCGACCGGCTGCAGCAGGTGAAAGGCGGCACGACTTTCGCCGTCGTGACGATCTCCGAGGACCGGCAGGGCAGCGCCGTCGTCGATCCGTTCTTCGAAAAATATCAGCTGGCCCATCTCGGCCGCTATCTGGATCCGAAATCCGCCATCGGTCAGGCGCTGAAGATCCGCGGCCTGCCGACCACGCTGCTGCTCGACCGGGATGGAAGGGAGTTGGGTCGCCTGGAGGGCGGTACCGACTGGACGAGCCCGGAGGTCGGCCGGCTGATCGACTGGGCACAACAGCAAGGCGGCGGCGCCACCGATGCGCCACCCCCGAAGGGTTAGCTCAGTTTTCCTTCTGCTCGGCGGCTGGCGGTTCGTCCGGCGCCTCGTCGGTCGGGACGGCGTAGACGCCCTTCAACCAGCGGCCGAGATCGATATCGGCGCAGCGGCGCGAACAGAACGGCACACGCTTTTCATCGGCGGGCTTGCCGCAGATCGGACAGGGTTTGCCAGAAGACATGATGGAACGGTGCTCTCCTAGGGTGACGCCGTCTTATAGGTGGGGAAGCCGGGGTAGGTGGGAAAGCCGGGGCGCGATGTCGAAGCTCTCATGGGGGTGAGAGGCATCGGCCACCACCGTCACCGAACGCCCTGCGCGCCGGGCGGCATCGGCGAGGAACGGGGCCGCGCGGCCCTCCAGCACGGCGGCGACGGCCGGCGCCACACGCAGATCGAGCGGCCCGGCCGGTGCCGAACCATGGGCCAGCGCCCGTAGCGCCGCCAGCGCCACGGTCAGGGCACTGCGCCGACGCCCCTGCGGGACGTCATCCAGCAGCATATCGGCGAGCGACGGCAAGCCGCGCCGCCGCGTCAGCTCGACATGGCCAAGCCGGGTCCAGCCCAGTACATCGACCGCCATGGGGTCATCCGCGACCGCGGCGGCGAGGGCGTCCCGCACCTGCTGTCGATGCTCGCGGCTGCGCATCGAGACGAAATCGACGATGATCGACCCGGCGAGGTTGCGCAGCCGCAGCGCGCGCGCCACCGCCACCGCCGCCGCGAGGTTGGTCGCCAGGACCGCCTCGGCGGCGCGCCCCCGGCCACCGGCCGCGGCGCCCAGATTGACGTCGATCGCGATCAGCGCAGTGGTCGCCTCGATAACCAGCGAGCCGCCGCCGGGCAAGGCGACGACCGGCTCCAGCGCCTCGTCGATCGCGGCCTCGACATCATAGCGCGCGAACAGGCCGGGTGGTTCCGCCTCGATCGTCTGGGAGGACGCCAGCCGTCTGGCGATCGGCAACGCCGCCGCGTCGTCCAGGATGATCCGGCCAGGCCGGTTGGCCTGGGCGAGTGCCAGCAATCGTTCCAACGCGGAGGGCGGCCGGTCCAGCCGGGCTGGCGGGACGGCGCGCGATGCCGCCTCGTCGATGGCCACAGCCACCGCGCGCAAGGCCGTCACTTCTTCCGAGAGGGCGTCGGCCGTGGCGCCTTCGGCATGGCTACGCAGCACGACCCCCTCGCCCGGCCCGACCAGCGAGGCCAAGATCGTGGAGAGTCGCGCGCGCTCGTCCGGCGCCATCCGGCGCGACACGGCGATCCCGGGGCGGCCTTGTGTCCAGACTGCCAATCGCCCTTCGAAGGACAGCGCCCTGGTCACCTCGGCGGCCTTGTCGGCATAGGCGTCCTTGACCCCCTGGACAACCACCGCCTGCCCTTCGGTCAAGCCCGTGATGCCGTCGAGGAAAGCCGGCCGGCCGGCGCCGATCTCGACGAAGGCGCCGGGCAGCGATGGCAACAGCCGGACGACGCGGCCCAGGAACACCGCACCGATCAGGCTGTCACCCAAGGCGCGGTGGTGCCAAACCTCAATCGGCTCAGTTCCCGCCAGCAGCGCCGCGCGCCCCTCGCCCGGGGTCAGCTCGACCAAGAGCGTCTTGGGCAGATGCGATCTGGGCAGCGGTGCCGCCGTCATCAGGGAGGGATCAGCCGCCGCGCCGGAAGCCGGCGCCGGTCAGCAATTGGGTGGTCTCGAACAGCGGCAGGCCGACCACATTGGAATAGGAGCCGCCGAGCGCGCGCACAAACCGTGCGGCCAGGCCCTGGATCGCATAGCCGCCACCCTTGCCGCGCCATTCGCCCGACGCGATGTACCAATCGACCTCGATCGTCGACAGCCGCTTGAAGGTGACCGCCGTCTGCACGCGCCGGACCGATACCCGCCCGGCCGGATCGATCAGCGCCACCCCGCCATGCACCCGATGGCGACGACCGGATAGCAGTTCCAGATAGCGCCGCGCCGCCGCCTCATCCTCGGTCTTGGGCAGCATACGCCGGCCACAGGCGACCACGGTGTCCGCGGCCAGAACGAAGCAACCAGCGTGGCGTTGAGCCACCATCAGCGCCTTTTCGACGGCCAGCCGCTCGGCATGGCGTTCGGCGGTCTCGTCGGCGCCGGGCGTCTCGTCGATATCGGCCGGATCGATGACATCGGGCGGAAAACCGATCTGGGTCAGCAAATCGGCGCGGCGCGGCGATGACGAGGCCAGGACCAGCCTATGGTCGGTCACGTCGTCCCTGGCACGGCGCCCCGGGCGTCATATGGCTACTTGAACCGGAACGTGATGCGGCCTTTGCTGAGATCGTAAGGTGTCATCTCCACATTGACCCGGTCGCCCGCCAGCACGCGGATACGGTTCTTGCGCATCTTGCCGGAGGTGTGCGCCAGCACTTCATGGTTGTTGTCGAGCTTGACGCGGAACATGGCATTCGGAAGCAATTCGCTGACCGTTCCCGAAAACTCGATAAGATCCTCTTTCGCCATTAGAGCCCTTGCAATTGTTCAAGACGGGATGACCAGACGGCATCGACCCCGTCCGGAATCGGTTTTGCCGCCAAGAATGGTGGTAAATCAGCAGCGGTTCTAGCACATCGACAAGCGGACCGGCGAGACGCCAATACCGCCGCCAACGCGGAGGCTGCATTGCGCCAACGGAACACGGGCCGTGGCGAGGCTTGTTCCCGGCGAGTTCCGCTTGGCGCTCGCGCGCAGTTCGGCTAAGGAAGCCCAGCCTGCGGGCCCGCATGGTGCGGCGCACCCAACATGGACGATGAAAGGGTTCTTCACCATGCGAGCAGCGACCATGCGCCACGGAATCCGCCGGATGCCGTGGCTGGCCGCCGTCATCGCGGTCGTGGCGATGGCATCGCCCGCGCTCGCAGCGCCGCCGCCGGCCGCCAAGCAGAGCGAAAGCTTCGAGAAATGTGCCGCCGATTACGCGGCCCTCCAAAAGCTGTTCGGCGCGATCGGTCAAAAGAGCAGCGCGATCGACCAGCGGAACAAGCAACTGGCCGATATGTATATCCAGCTCAATCAAAAGCGCACCGCCATGGGGAGCGATGCCGCGGCGCAGGCCGATTACAAAAAACTGTTCGACCGATATCAGACGCAGTCGAAGGATCTGACAGACAATCTGGCACCCGACCTGCAGAAAACCCAAGCGAGCTACGCTTCGCAGAACGCGGCCTATGAGAAAAGCTGCGTGGCCGCTGACGACGTTCCGACCCCGAAGCCCAAAGGCAAACCCTGAACGCGGATTAAGTCGTCAGATCAGGTGGGCCGGGTCAGGTAGGCCAATCGATCAGTCGGGCCAGCGCCGATGCAGCCAGAGCCATTGTTCGGGTCGGGCCCGAACCCAGTCTTCGATCAACCCGTTGATCGTGGTCATGATCGTCAACGTGTCGGCCACGGCATCACCGGTGTCGATCACCGGCACCGGCGGCAGGACGGTGATGCGAAACCGCGCACCGGCCAGCCGTTCGAGGCGCGCCGGCACCAGTGGGCAGCCGAACCGCAGGGCGAAGCGGGCGATCGCCGGTGCCGTCATCGCGTCCCGATGAAAGAACGGCACGGCGATGCCGTCATTCAGCTTCTGATCGACCAGTATGCCGAGATGCTTGCCGTTGCGCAGATGGCGCAGCAGCTCGCGGCCGCCCTCGGCCCCTTTGGGCACCTCCCGACGGTCTCCCCTGAAGCGGCGCAACAGCCGATCGACCGATGGATTGTTGACGGCGCGGTAGACCGACATCAGTGACGGGCCGACCAGTTGATGAATCATCCACGGTCCGACCTCCCAATTGCCGAAATGGCCGCCAAAGACGATCCCCGCCCGGCCGCTGCCGGCCATGCTGGTCAGGATATCGCCGTTGACGATTTCGACCCGGTCGGATCCGGGGGCGCAGATGGTGACGAGATGCGGGTATTCCGCCATGGAGCGGCCGAGGTTGTCCCACATGGCCCGCAAGATCCGCTGCTGCTCACCAGCATCATTCACCGGCAGGGCCAGCCTCAGATGACGCAGCGCGCGCCGGGAGACACCCAGGCGCGGCCCAATCGTCCGGCCGATGGCGCCGCCCACGGCGGACGCCCAATCGACGGGCAAAGCGGCGAACACCGCCATCAACCCGGCCAGCGCGGCGGCGGCGGCATGCTCGACCACTCGCCGCCAAACCCCGCCGCTAAGCTCCGTAGCCACGATGACTGCCTGAAATATGCGTGGGGAAAGCCCGTGTCATGGGGCGAAGCTAGTGGATTTCGAGCGAGCGAACCAGAGACGGCGCCCACATGACAGCGCCCACCCGGTTGCAGGCTGTCCGCCGGTTCGACATAGTGATGCGAGCTTATGGATTGGGAACGAGGGCGCGCCGTGCAAGTGATCGATCGCATCAAGGGTTTTCACGACGAGCTGACCGAGTGGCGGCGCGATATCCATGCTCATCCCGAAATCGGCTTCGAGGAACATCGGACAGCCGATCTGGTGGCCGAAAAGCTGACTGCGTTCGGCTGCGAGGTGGTCCGGGGAGTCGGCAAGACCGGCGTCGTCGGGACGCTACGCATGGGCGATGGCAAGCGCACGATCGGCCTGCGCGCCGATATGGACGCGCTGCCGATGCAGGAGGTCAACGAGTTCGGCCACCGGTCGCAGAACCCCGGCCGCATGCACGCCTGCGGTCATGATGGGCACAGCACCATGCTGCTGGGTGCCGCGCGCTATTTGGCGGAGACCCGCAATTTCGACGGCACGGTGCATTTCATCTTCCAACCTGCCGAGGAAGGCCTGGGCGGTGCCAAGGCGATGCTGGCGGACGGGTTGTTCGATCGGTTTCCCTGCGATGTCGTGTTCGGCATGCATAACCGCCCGGGCCTGCCGGTCGGCCAGTTCTGCATCCGACCGGGCGCCATGATGGCCGGCGGGGCATTTTTCGACATCACGATCAATGGCTGCGGCGGCCATGGCGCGCGACCGGAGATCAGCGTCGATCCCGTCCTGACCGCCTGTCATATCGGTGCGGCTCTGCAATCGATCGTCTCGCGCAATGTGAAGCCGGTCGACACGGCGGTGGTGAGTGTGACGCGGATCGATGGCGGCGACGCCTATAACGTCATTCCCCAGCAGGCCTTCCTGCGCGGCACGGCGCGTGCCTTCACCCGAGAGACGATGGCGCTGATCGAAGACAATATGCGCCGCCTGGCAACCGGCATCGCCGCCGGCTTCGGCGCCACGGCCGAGCTGGATTTCCGGGTGTTGTTCGATCCCTTGTCGAACAACGCGGACGAGACCGCCGCCATCGCGGACGTCGCGGCGGAGCTGGTCGGCGAGGCGAATGTCGACCGCAACCACGACCTGGTGATGGGCTCGGAGGATTTCTCGTTCATGCTGGGCCAGCGCCCCGGCGCCTTCATCAACATCGGCAATGGCAAGCGCCCGGGCTGCGAGCTGCACAACCCGGCCTATGATTTCAACGACGAGATCCTGCCGCTGGGAGCCAGCCTCTGGGCGCGGCTGGTCGAGCGCAAATTGCCGCTGCTGAACAGCCTGCCCGATTAACGGGAACGGGTGTCAAACCCGCTCGGCGGTGGCGGTGAGCCGTTGCCGGGCGGTGCGGAAGCTTCCCTCCGGCACCTGGCTGGGGGCGAAGCGACCGAAACCGATCACCGGCATGCCAAGGTAGATCGCCTCCATACCCCCGCCGATCCGATAGGTCTCGTGCCAGAACCCGCCGCCGGTGTCCTTGCCGAAGTCGCGCCACCAGCCGGCATGCAGGGTATCGCGCGTGAACGCCTCCAGGCTTTCCAGATCGCGCCAATATTGCCGGAAGCCGGGATGCAGCGGCCCGAAGAGCAAATTCTCATGGGCCAGCAGGCCCTCGGGCGGGTGCCGCTTGATCGCCCGCAACCCGCGACCAATGCGCAGCAAGCCGCCGATGCCACGCAGGTTGCGCGCCCGATAGCCGAGATAGATCACCACAAGATCCGGATAGGCGGATAGGTCGACGCTGCGGCGGATAGAGGACGGCATGCTGCGGTCTCCTTCGATTACCGCTGGTGATCGGTATGGCGCGTCTGGTCCGAGGGGACAAGCCGAACCCAAATGTTTACATTGGAAACATACGGAGATTTGTTTACAACGTCAACATCACGCGTGGCCCTCGAAGCTGCGGATATGTCAGCCGGACCGGGCTTAGATCCCGGGAAGCCGGCTCGCTGGAAAGCGCTCCTCGATCCGCCTCATCAGGCCATCCCGCACCTCGCGATAGGCGGCGAGCTTCGTCTCGCGGGTGCCTTCGATGATGGTCGGGTCGAAGGTCGGCCAGAATTCGACCTCGCAGGCCATCGTGCGCGTCATCTCGACCGCCCGGTGCTGCGCCTCCGGCGAAAGCGAGATGATCAGGTCGAAATAGGCATCCTCCAGCTGGTCGAAGGTCTTCGGCCGGTGATGCGACAGGTCGAGGCCGAGCTCGCCCACCACCACCACGGCGAAGGGATCGACCGGCTCGATACGAACGCCGACGCTATCGACATAGATGCGATGCCCGCGCAGATGCTTCAGTAGCGCCTCGGCCATCGGCGAGCGGACGGCATTGTGGCTGCAGGCGAACAGGACACTGGACGGACCGGTCATGGCACCCCGTCAGCCGCGGATATGCAGCACGCAGATCAGCGTGAACAGGCGCCGCGCCGTGTTGTCGTCGATCGCCACCCGATCCGCCAGCCGCTCACGCAGCATGTCGGATGCCTCGTTATGGAGACCGCGCCGGCCCATGTCGATCGCCTCGATCTGCGTCGGCGACGACCGGCGAATGGCGGCGTAATAGCTTTCGCAGATCATGAAATAGTCTTTGATGATGCCGCGAAACGATTGCAGCGGCAGGACGATCTTGTCGAGCGGCGCCCGGTCGGCGGTCTGCACGTCGAGCACCAGCCGGTTGTCTTCAAGGCTGAGATGCAGGTGAAACGGCCCGCCGAGCGGTGGTGCCGGGCGGAACTCGTTCTCCTCCAGGAGATCGAAGATCGCGACCGCGCGCTCGTGTTCGACATCGGCATTGCGCCGGACGACGGTATGCTCGTCGAGCGTGATGCCGACGATCCGCTGGTCGCCCTGTGGCAAAGCCGCGGGTTCAGCCATGACCCGAGGAAGTGTCGTCGGATATCCCGTTGGTGCGGATCGTGATCGAGCGGGCATGGGCACCCAGCCCCTCGGCCCCGGCGAGGGTCACGGCAGCCGGGCCGATCTTCGCCAGCGAGGCCGCGTCGCAGCCGACGAAACTCGTGCGTTTTAGGAAATCCAGTACGCCGAGGCCGGAGGAAAACCGCGCCGACCGCGCGGTCGGCAACACGTGGTTCGGGCCGGCGACATAATCGCCGATCGCCTCGGGCGTGTACCGGCCCAGGAACACGGAGCCGGCATTGCGCACCTGCGCCAGCAACTCGTCCGGCCGCTCGACCGCGAGTTCCAGATGCTCCGGCGCCAGCCGGTCGACCAGCGGCATGGCGGCCGTCAGATCGGGCACGATGATGATGGCCCCATGATCCCGCCAGCTCGTCTCGGCGATCGCCCGGCGCGGCAAGGTCAGGAGTTGGGCCGCGACCTCCGCCGCGACCCGGTCGGCGAAGCCGGCATCATCGGTGATCAGGATCGATTGGGAGGACGCGTCGTGCTCGGCCTGGGACAGAAGGTCGGCGGCGATCCAGGCCGGGTGGTTGGCGCCATCGGCGACGACCAGGATTTCCGACGGTCCGGCGATCATATCGATGCCGACCGTGCCGAATACCTGGCGCTTGGCCGCCGCGACATAGGCGTTGCCTGGGCCGACGATCTTGTCGACCGGTCGGATCGTCGCCGTCCCATAGGCGAGGGCCGCGACGGCCTGGGCGCCACCGATCCGATAGATCTCGTGCACGCCGGCGAGCCGCGCCGCCGCCAGCACCAGCGGATTGAGGGCGCCATCGGGGGTCGGCACGACCATCACCAGCCGCTCGACGCCGGCGACCTGCGCCGGCACCGCGTTCATCAGCACCGAACTGGGATAGGCCGCGGTGCCGCCCGGCACATAGAGGCCGACCGCCGCGATCGGCCGCCATAGGGCACCGAGCCGCACGCCGGTGGCATCGACGTAATCGAAGCCGTCCGGCACTTGCCGGCGATGGAATGCCGCGATGCGCTCGGCGGCGAGCCGCAGCGCGGCGATCGTCTCGGCCGAGCAAGCCGCGACGGCGGCCTCGATCTCGGCGTCGGTGATGCGCAATGTCTCGGCGGTCACCGCATGCCGGTCGAACCGCTTAGTATAGTCGATCAGGGCGGCGTCGCCGCGTCGCCTGGTATCGGCGAGGATCTCGGCCACCACCGCCTGGACATCCGCATCCGCCTCGCGCTGCGCGTCGAGCAAACTCCGGAACGCCGCCTCGAACCCCGGTGCCGACGCATCGAGGCGGAGCGGACCGGTCATAGCCGCACCGTTACCATCAGGCGGCAAGGGCCACCGCCCCGGCGAACCGGTCGATCCAGCCGCCCAGCTCATCGGCGCGGGTTTTCAACGCCGCGCGGTTGACGACGAGCCGGGCCGTGATATCGGCAATCCGCTCGATCTCGACCAATCCGTTAGCGCGCAGGGTCTCACCGGTCTGCACCAGGTCGACGATCCGTTTGCACAGGTTCAGCGTCGGCGCCAGCTCCATGGCGCCGTTGAGCTTGACGCATTCCGCCTGGACGCCGCGCGCCGCGAAATGGCGCCGGGTGATCGCCGGGTATTTGGTGGCGACGCGCACATGGCTCCAGCGGCTGGGCTCATCCCGAGCGATCAGATCGGCCGGCCCGGCGACCGCCAGATGGCAATGGCCGACCTGGAGGTCGAGCGGCGCATAGATCTCCGGATAGGCGAATTCCATCAGCACGTCATTGCCGGAGATGCCCAGATGGGCGGCGCCGAAGGCGACGAAGGTCGCGACGTCGAAATTCCGGACGCGAATGACATCGAGTCCGACGATGTTCGTGGTGAAGCGCAGCTGGCGCGACGTGGGATCGTCGAAAGCCGCCTCGATCTCGATCCCGGTGCGGGCCAGTAAGGGCACCACCTGGTCAAGAATACGCCCTTTGGGCAACGCCAGTACCAGCGTTTCGTTACTCAACACGCTACCGAAACTCCTTCGACCGGGGCACCCCACCGAGAGTGCCGCCGGCGATACAGGGCAGGAGGCGCGCCCGGTCGGAGGGCCCGCCACACCCTGTCCGACGACCGTCAGGGGGTCTCGTCGATCGGATGCCGCGGTCGCCACCGGGTCGGCCACGCCTCGCCAACATCCTCTAGATGGCACAGGATGGCCGCCACTTCCAGACGGATGGCCCCGCCCTCGGAAAACTCGAGTTGCAAACCGCCGGCCCCGGGTTGGATGGCGAGCAGCGACAGGATCGCCTCGCCATGGCTCAAATCGATCTTCCGGCGATTGACCGCGGTGACGCCTTCGAACGAAACACCGGTGGTGATCCGGGCGAATTGGCCTGCCTCATCGGGCGGCACCTCCCACTGGAACCGGTTCGCCACCATGACGAAACGCCGCTCCTCGGCCTGATAGGTCATGTCGCCGACCAGCACCAAGGCGTCCTGCAGACAGGCGGAGATCACCGCCAGATCCTCGGCATCCGTCGCCTTCAGCCGCAGCGGGTGGGTCATTCGCGCAGCCGTTCGATATCCGCGCCGCAGGCCGCGAGCTTCGCCTCCAGCCGTTCATAGCCGCGATCCAGGTGATAGACCCGGCTGATGGTGGTTTCGCCCGTGGCGGCGAGTCCGGCGAGCACGAGCGAGACCGAGGCGCGCAGATCGGTCGCCATGACCGGGGCACCGGTCAGCTGCTTCACGCCGCGGACCATGGCCGAGGCGCCATGGATGTTGATGTTGGCGCCCATGCGGCACAGCTCCGGCACATGCATGAAGCGGTTTTCGAAGATCGTCTCGGTGATCATCGCCGCCCCATCGGCCATGGTCATCACCGCCATCATCTGCGCCTGCAGATCGGTCGGGAAACCCGGGAACGGCTCGGTCATCACATCGATGCCGGTGAGCCGTGGCCGGCCACTCTCCGTGCGGCCCCGCACGCGCATGCCGCCAGGAACGGCCTCGACCTCGACGCCGGCCGAGGCCAGCGCCCGGGCGACCGCCTGCAGCGACACCAGATCGCTGTCGGCCAGCACGAGATCGCCGCCGGTGATCGCCGCCGCCATCATATAGGTGCCGGTCTCGATCCGGTCGGGGATCACCCGATGGGTCGCCCCATGCAGCCGGCGGCGGCCGCGAATGACGATCCGGTCGCTCCCGGCGCCTTCGATCTCGGCGCCCATCGACTGGAGACAGAGGGCGAGATCGACGATTTCCGGCTCACGCGCGGTGTTGACCAGGGTGGTCTCGCCCTCGGCGAGGCAGGCCGCCATCATCAAATTCTCGGTAGCGCCGACCGAGGCGAAGGGCAGCACGATGGTGGCGCCATGCAGCCCGCCGGGGGCCCGTGCCTCGATATAGCCCTCGCGCAGCTCGATCACGGCCCCCATCTCGGTCAGGCCCTTGAGATGCAGATCGACGGGTCGGGCGCCGATGGCGCAGCCGCCGGGCAACGAGACCCGCGCCTCGCCGCAGCGGGCCACCAGCGGCCCCAGCACAAGGACCGAGGCGCGCATCTTGCGCACCAGATCATAGGGTGCGGTGGTCGAGGCGATGCGCGCGGCGTGCAGCGAGACGGTGCGGCCCGCATCCTCGGCACCATCGTCTTCGCGGCGCAAGTCGACGCCGTGCTGGCTCAGCAGATTCGCCAGGGTCGCGATATCGGCGAGCTGCGGCAGGTTGCTCAGCACCAGCTTTTCGTCGGTCAGCAGGCTGGCCGCCATCAACGGCAGTGCCGCGTTCTTCGAGCCCCCGATGGTGATCGAGCCTTCCAACCGCCGTCCGCCCCGAATTCTGATCTTGTCCATGCTGACCTATCCGCCCGATCTATCCGAGGCACGCCCGAGCTGCCTGCCCTGGCATCGCGCGTTCGGCCGGCAGTTGCAAAGGGAAAATGCGGTACCGCCCCTCACGGCGGATCGCCGTCCTCGTCGGCCCGCCGGCCCTGACGCTGCACCCGCCGCTTGACCAGGTTCTGCCGCAGCGCCTCGGCCAGCCGCCGCTGACGCTCGACCGCCCGCGGCGATGGCACCTCGGACGGCGTCAGAGGAACGGATTTGGGTGGTGGTTCGGTCATGGTCGGTGGTGGTGTCCGGTACGCCATCCCTCTATACCATCGAAGAGCGGCCTTGCCACAAACGCATCATGTTGTCGGACCGCTTGCACCGCTATCGGGTCCGTGTCATTTTCCGCGCCGTTTTCGAGGGTAGCCCGACCGATCGCCGTCGCCGCCCCCCGGTTCGCTGCCGTAGCTCAGTGGTAGAGCACTCCCTTGGTAAGGGAGAGGTCGACAGTTCAATCCTGTCCGGCAGCACCATATTTCTCAATAGGTTGGCCGCGTTTTAGGTGGTGTTCGGCCCAATCAGGGTTCGGCGGCCGCCTATCGGCGAGACACCGATTGCCACGCGCGACGGTGTTGTGGCCGGGCGCGTTGCGCGGACAGGCTGGAAAACTTCCCCGGATCAGCGCGCGTAGTCAGGCGCCTCCTTGTCGAGGATGCGGCGCCAGGCATCGAGATGCAGGCGCGCGTCGTAGCGGTCGCCCCAGGGGCCGTTATGGTGGCGCCGCAACCGATCCGGGAGCCGGCGCAGCCGCTGCCCGCTCGCCATCGCGGTCATCTGGTACATCGCCGTCCGCTCGGCGATGAACAACTCGTCGAAGGCATCATGGACCGTCGGCCCGACGACGGTCACACCATGACTGGCCATGATCATGATCGACTTGTCACCCATAAGGTCCGCGATGCGATCGCCCTCGGCATTGCTGCGCACCGGCTCGTCACCCCGTCCGTCGGTCACGACGCGATCGTTGAGCGTGAGATTGTTGTGGTGAGACAGCACGAGTTCGGGGTTCTCGAGCATCGAGATCGCCGTGAGGTATTGGGGATGGACATGAAGCACGCACGTCGCCGACGGGTTGCGTAGATGGATGCGGGCGTGGATATGGAAGGCGACCTGGCGGAGTTCACCGGTGCCGCGGACGACCCGACCGTCCAGGTCGCAGACGATCATGTTCGACGCGGTCAGCTCTTCGAAGCGCAACCCTCGTGGATTGATGAGGAAAAGCGGCGGATCGTCCGGCTTCGCTTGCGGCAGCATCAGCGAATTGTGATTGCCGATCTGCTCGTTCCAATCATGCCGGGCACAGACGCGGAAGACGGCGGCCATGTCGCAGCGCAACTGCCATTCCTCGGCTTCCGCCTCGGTGGAGGAAAGGGATTTCACGATCGCGGGCACGGCTGCTCCTCGCTTGTCACGGGACGGATGGCGGTATGATGACCCGTCGCGCCGATGCCGCCAAGCATCTCCCGCACCTTATGGGACGGTTAGGCCCATGCGCCGCACCGCATTTTCGAGCAGGCGGGACACGGGTCCTTCGAAGCCGTCGCGCCAGAGGCTGCCGCAGAACGTGATCGAGCCGACCGAGAAGACGGCACCGCCGCCCGGGGTGTCGAAATACACGATCTCGGCCCGCTTCAGCGCTTCCGGCGGCTCACCCGAGACGGTACGCAGATGCGAGAGCAATTCCTCGGGCACGGTGACGAAGGAGGCCGGCGGATCCTCGGAGCGGGCGAGAATCGCAGCACCCGGCGGGGTGCCGAGCGTGATGTCGGCGCGATCCATCTCGAAACCGGCGGCACCGCCGCCGGAGAGGCCATAATCGCCGATGATATCCTCATCGATGCCCTCGAACAGCCAGGCATAGGCCGGGTCGCGGGAGGCCGGCAGGCGACGGTAATGCGTGCCCTCGAACAGGCCTTGACCTGAAAAGCCGACGCCGGCGAGCATCTGCGGCGGGCGCCGGTTGCGGCGCCATAGACCGCCCATCTGACCGTCGAGCGCATGATAGTATTCGCCGGGCTCGGCAGCCCAGGCTCGGATACCGCCCTCCGCACGCCGCACCTCAATGATGTGCGGCAGGGCGCGGTCCCGAGCAATGCGCCAATAAAAGCCGTTGCCACCCAGATAGGCGAGCTTGCCGCCGCTCAGAGTATAGGCCTGGAGGGCGTCGAGCGTGCCCGGCGTATGGTATTCGGGATGCGAGCCCGTCAGGACGAGGCGATAAGGTGTCAGAAGGGCCTGGCCCTCATCGTCGAGATCCTCATCGGTGATGATGTCGAACTCGAAGCCCTTCGCCTCCAGCCAGGCGAGGAGGTGGGTATCGGCCGGATAGTGGCGCAGCCCGGAGCCTTGCGCGTCGTTGAAGGTCAGGAAGCCGGGGCGCATGGTCAGGATCGGCCGGCGCCGCGACGAGAAGGCGACGCCCGAATTGTCGCGATGGCGGTTGTAGGTCGATGCCGCATAGTCCGGATGCTGGTCGGGATTATGGGGATAGGCCCCCCAATCGGCAGCTCGCTGATGATAGGCCGGATCGGCGTTGCCCCGCGTGTGGTTCGCATAGGCCTGATAGGTGAAGGTCGAAGCCAGGAAGGCGATCGGCGCGAACGGGCCCTGCCGTTTCGGCAGCACATAGAAGGGCAGCCAATCCTCGCCGCCGCCCGCCTCGCAGCTCAGATGGAAGGCATAGGCGCCGCTCCGCAGATCGTCGGGGACGGTCCAGGAAAAATCCGGCGCCCATCCGCAGTCGTCCAGGTCGTCGTCGTGGAAATGGATGGCTCCGTAATCGGCCGGCGCATGGCGCCAGCACATCTCGGCGCCACTCCAGCGGGCGCCGACCGAGGCGCGGGTCGGCAGGTTGGCAAGCCGGCCGTGCCGCTGTTGCGGACCGGCATCGGTGATCGTCTGAGTGTCGATGCCAAGGGAGAAATCCCAGGCGGCGAGCGGCTCGGTGCCCTCAACACGCTCGAGCGGCCGCGACCAGGTTTGGACGAAGCCCGCCAGGATGGCCGGTTCCTCAAGCTTGCCCGTGAAATGTCGGCTCTGCGCCGCGACACCCTCGGCCGCGAACAGCACCGTCCCCCCGGATGGGACGGATAGCCCCTCGGCCTTCCCGCTAGCAACCGCCTCGGAGCCCGGTACCGATGCGCCATCGAACGGACTGAGAGCGATCTGGCCCAGCAAAACACGACCCGAGGCCGGATCGATGGAAAGCCAGAGGCGATACCATTGTCCGACTTGCGGCGGCGCAGTCGTCGTCAGCGACAATTCCCCACCCGGCCAGCCGAGCTTCGCCTCGGCGCCGGTACCGCCGATGCCGAGCGTTACCGAAACGCCGTCATCCGACTCGGCGAGCAAGACTGCCGAACGATCGAGTACGCCGGGCTGCGCCAGAGCCGTCCAGGTGCAGGCGGCGCCGGGATCACGCCGCGGCCCTTCCTCGACGATGCCGTAGGAGCCGAGTTTCGTCGCCTGATGGCGACCGTCGAAGCGTTGATCGAACCGATGCGACAGACCCTCGAACCTGAGGCCGGGTCCGGCCGGGTTGGGATCGCCGCTTATGACGCGGACCAGCCGGGCGCGATAGGTGCCGGGTTCGCGCAAGCTGACATGCGCGACGAAATCTTCGCCGGGCCGATGCGAGAAGCGATCGAGATAGCCCACGATCGGTAGGTCGGTGCCGCTCATCTCATCCCGCCTTCTGGTGCCCCTCCGGCTAGACTCCGTTCCCGGGTCATGCCGTGTCAATAGCCCAGCTTGCGGGGAGATCCCACGTCCTTGGCACGGGCCGTGCTACTGCCCTCCTGCGCGCCATTGCACCGCGACGGACACGGCAAAGAAATTTCGGCCATATCGAAGGGGACGGGAACCACGATGAGACGCATGCTTCTCACGCCGGCCATCTTGCTGGCCGCCATCGCGGTCACGGAGGTCCCCGCTATCGCTGCCCCGTTCAAATGTCCCGGTGTCGGGGGTGATTTCGTCTTCGGGCAGGAGGCGAACGTCAACAGCCTGGATCAGATGACATCGCCGACGATTTCAACGCGCAACATCGCGATGAATATCTTCGAGACGCTGATGACGCGCGACGAGAACAACAATCCCATTCCCGATCTGGCGGCCTCGATGGAAGAGGCGGCGGATCACCTGACCTATACCTTCAAGCTGCGGCAGGGCATCAAGTTCCACAACGGCAAGCCGATGACATCGGCGGATGTCACGGCCTCCTTCGATCGGTACAGCAAGGTCGGCCTGATCCGCAGCATGCTGACCAACGTCGATCATTGGGACGCGCCGGATGCCGCGACCTTCATCGTGCATATGAAGCAGGCGCAGCCGACATTCATCGATCAATTGAGCTCTTTCAGCGTTCCGATCGTCATCATCCCGGCCGAGGAAAAGGATGATCCGCCGCAGCAGCTGAAGACCATCGGTACGGGACCGTGGGAGCTGGTGCAATTCGTTCCCGGCAGTTTCGTCAAGCTCAAGCGCTATGACGGCTATGTGCCGAACGCGGCTTATGAGGAGCGTACCGGCTTCGGCGGCTACAAGCAGGCCTGCTTCGATACGGTGACCTTCCGCATCGTGACCGAGTCCGGTGCCCGCGTCGCCGGGCTCAAGACCGGCGAGCTTCAGGGCGTGGAGGACGTCCCGCCGAAATCGGTGGCCGACCTCAAGGGCGACAAGAACATCACCCTGCTGCCGCTGAACAATTGGTGGATCCAACTCGCGGTGCCGAACGCTTCCCAGCCGCCGACCGATAATCCCAATTTCCGCAAGGCCGTGCAGGCCGTGCTGGAGATGGACGAGATCATGGATGCGGCCTCGGACGGCAATTACAAGCTCAATGTCGGATTTCAATATCCGAATCAGCCGACCTATACCGATGCCGGCAAGGACACCTACAATCTCCATAACGCGACGCTCGCGAAGCAGTATCTGGCGCAGTCGGGCTACAAGGGCGAGCCGGTGGTCCTGCTGACCAATCAGGACTATGCGCCGATGTACAACTCGGCGCTGGTGATGCAGCAGCAATTGCAGTCGATCGGCATTAACGCGCAGCTCAAGGTCACCGACTGGCCGACCTCGGTGAACATGGCGCTGAAGCCCGATACGGGCTGGAACTTCTTCTACACGGGCTGGGGTACCCAGCCGGCGCTCGGCCCGGTCGATACGGTTGCCTTCCTGGCGCCGCCGGCCTCGCAATACATGCCCAAGGAACTCGATCCCGAATTCGTCGCCGCCTGGAACGACATGAATACCCTGCCGACGGAACAGGGGCGCAAGGATGCTTTCGCCCGCGCGCAGAAGATCATTCTGGAAAAGGTCTATGCCGTGCCCTTCGGCTCGCTGACCAAGGTGCAGGCGACCAGGGCGGATGTGAAAGGGTTCAAGCCATTCCGCATCCCGCGTCTCTCCAATGTCTGGTTCGAGAAGTGACCGTCTCGTAGTCCGGGGAAGGGCTGATGCTTGGGGTGATCCTGCGGCGCCTCGCGAGTGCTGTGCCGACGCTGCTAATCGTCAGCCTGGTCGCCTTCGGTTTGATGCGGCTTATCCCGGGCGATCCGTCGGCGGCGATCGCCGGATTGAGTGCCACGCCCGAGCAGATCGCCATCATCCGGGCGCAACTCGGCCTCGACCAACCGCTGCCGATCCAACTGGTCCGCTGGTATGCGGGCCTGATCCATGGCGATCTGGGACGCTCGCTGCTCCTCGGCCAGCCCGTGGTGGAGGCGACCTTCCTGCGCTTGCCCGTCACGCTGGCGCTCTCGGCCTATGCCCTCGTCATGACGCTGCTGATCGGCCTCATCAGCGGCATCCTCGCGGCGCTGAAACAGAATTCGATCGTCGATCAAATCGCCATGATCCTTGCCATTCTCGGCATCTCGATGCCGAGTTTCTGGCTCGGCCTGGTGATGATTCTGCTCTTCGCCGTGCATCTCGGCTGGTTGCCCACAGGCGGCTACATCGCCTTCACCGACGACCCGCTCGGCTGGCTGCGCAGCTCGACGATGCCGGCCATCTCGTTGGCGTTGCTGCAGGCCGGGTTGCTGGCGCGCGTCACGCGCTCCACCATGCTGGAGGTGCTGCGCCAGGACTATATCCGCACCGCCCGTGCCAAGGGCCTGCCGGAGCGACTGGTCGTGTTCAAGCACGCGCTGGTCAATGCGCTGATTCCGATTCTGACGGTCATCGGCATCATTATCGGACTGCTCATCTCGGCCTCGGTGATCACCGAGACGGTCTTCTCGATCCCGGGGATCGGGCAATTGCTGACCCAGGCGGTGCTGAATCGCGACTATCCGATGGTACAGGGGGGCCTGCTGATCGTGACGGGGCTCGTCGTACTGATCAATCTGGGCGTGGATATCGGCTACGCGTTGCTCGATCCGAGGATCCGTCATGAGCTCGGCTGAACCCGTCGCGCGGCAAGGCGACCAGCCGACTGCCCGACATCGTAGTCCCGCCGCGGCGACGGCGCGGCGCCTCCTGAAACACCGCCTATTCGTGACCGGGCTCGTGCTGTTCGGCATCATCGTCGTGGCCGCGGCGCTGGCGCCGGTGATCGCGCCGGAAGATCCGAACCGGCTCGCCATGCGCTTCAAATTCCTGCCCCCCAGCGCGGACCACCTCTTCGGCACCGATAATTTCGGCCGCAGCCAATGGTCACGGGTCATCTGGGGGGCGCAGCTTTCGCTGCTGATGGGGGTCACCGTCGTGGCGGTGAACGCGGTCTTCGGCACGCTGATCGGGGCGCTCGCCGGCTATTTCCGTCGGATCGACAACCTGCTCATGCGGATCAACGATGCGCTGATGGCATTCCCGGCCATCCTGCTCGCAATCGCCATCACCGCGGTGCTCGGCCCCTCCACGATCAACGTCGTGATCGCCATCGCCATCGCCTATGTGCCGCGCACCGCCCGTATCGTCCGTGCCTCGGTGATCGTGTTGCGCGAGATGGAATATGTGCAGGCCGCGATCGCCGCAGGCGCCGGTCATTGGCGCATCCTGCGGTATCACATCCTGCCGAACGCCATGGCGCCGCTGATCGTGCAGCTGAGCTTTCTGTTCGCCTATGCCGTGCTGTCGGAGGCGACGCTCAGCTTTCTGGGGCTGGGTGCCGTGCCGCCCACGCCGACCTGGGGCAACATCATGGCGCAGGGACGCCAATACATGACGGATGCGCCCTGGATCATTGCCATACCGGGGGTGGCGCTCATGATCATCGTGCTCGGTCTCAACCTTCTCGGGGACGGGCTGCGCGACGTGCTCGATCCACGGCTGCGGATCCAGCAATGAGCGCGATGGCATCGACGAGCGGCCAGGGCGGGACCTATCGATCGGATGCTACGCCGATATGAGTTTGCTTGAAGTCGATACCCTTACGACCGCCTTTAAAACCGAACATGGCGAGGTCACCGCGATCGAGGAAGTGAGCTTTTCCCTCGACGAGGGCGAGATCCTCGGCATCGTCGGTGAATCCGGGTCGGGCAAGAGCGTCACGGCGCTCACCATCATGGGCCTCCTGCCGCGCCCGCCGGCACGCATCGCCACCGGCGAGGTGCGTTTTTCGGGGGAGGTGCTGACGCGGCTGTCGGACGCCCGCATGCGCAAGATCCGCGGCTCCGGCATCGCCATGATCTTTCAGGAGCCGATGACCTCGCTCAACCCCGTCTTCACCATCGGCGAGCAACTGATGGAGACGCTGCGCGCCCATGAGCGGCTGTCGCCCCGCCAGCAGCGCGCGCGGGCGGTCGAGATGCTGGATAAGGTCGGCATTCCTTCAGCATCGCAGCGGCTCGGCGATTATCCACACCAGCTATCCGGCGGCCAGCGCCAGCGCGTGATGATTGCGATCGCGCTCGCTTGCCAACCGAAGCTGCTGATCGCCGACGAGCCGACGACCGCGCTCGATGTCACGATCCAAGCGCAGATCCTCGATCTCCTGATGGATCTGCGCGACGAGTTCGGCATGGCGATCATGATCATCACCCACAATATGGGTGTGATCGCGCAGACGGCCGACCGGGTCATGGTGATGTATGCCGGGCGGGTGGTCGAGCAGGCATCGGTGACGCAGCTCTTCGACAATCCGCAGCATCCCTATACGCGCGGGCTGCTCGCCTGCGTGCCGTCGATCGATCAGGATATAGGAAGGCTCGTGGCGATCCCCGGCACCTTGCCGGACCCGTCGAACAGACCGGCGGGCTGCCGCTATGCGCCGCGCTGCGCCCTGCGCATCGCAGAATGCGAAGCGGCCGTTCCGGCCTTGCGGACGATCGAGATGGCGCATGACGCGGCCTGTATCAGGACTGGGGCAGCGTGACGATCCTGCTCGAGTCCATTGCGCTTACCAAGCATTATCCGGTCGGTTCGGGCGGCGCTTTCGGTCGCCGGACCGGTTCCCTGAAGGCTGTCGACGGTGTATCGCTGCGCATCAACGCGGGCGAAACGCTGGGTTTGGTCGGTGAATCCGGCTGCGGCAAATCGACCTTCGGCCGGCTGTTGATACGCCTCATCGATCCCACCGGGGGCGCCATCCTGTTCGAGGGCGAGGACATCGCCGGCCTCGACCAGAAGGCCCTGCGCGACAAGCGGCGCGCCATGCAGATCATCTTCCAGGACCCCTACGGCGCCTTGAACCCGCGGATGACGGTCGAGGATATCGTCATGGAGCCGCTCGTCATCCATGGCGGCAAACCGGATGCCGCCATGCGTGAGCAGGTGGGTGAGTTGCTGAACCTGGTTGGACTGGCTGCCCGCTTTCGAGACCGCTTCCCGCATGAATTCTCCGGCGGCCAGCGCCAGCGTGTCGGCATCGCGCGGGCGCTGGCGCTGCGCCCGAAATTCGTGGTCTGCGACGAGCCGGTTTCCGCCCTCGACGTCTCCGTGCAGGCCCAGATCGTCAATTTGCTTCAGGATCTACAAGGCGAACTAGGCCTCACCTATCTCTTCATCGCCCATGATTTGGGGGTGGTGAAGCACATCTCGACCCGCGTGGCCGTCATGTATCTCGGCAAGGTGGTGGAGGTCGCCGACAAGCGGGAGCTTTATGCCAACCCGCTGCACCCCTATACGCAAGCGCTCATCGCCGCCGTGCCGGTGGCACATCCCTCGGCGCGGGCGAGCGCCCGGGCGCGTCGTATTCCGCTTTCGGGCGGCGTGCCGAGCGCGCTCAATCCGCCGTCCGGCTGCCGCTTCCACACGCGCTGCCCGCACGCCATGCCGATCTGCGAAGAGCAGGAGCCGAGAATCACTATGCCCGCGCCGGGACGCCAGGTCGCCTGCCATCTGATCGATGCCGGGTGAAACGGAACGAACACCTCCCGCGGGAAAATCATTGCAGGAAAGCAGTCCGCCGGGGGGCTATGAAACCCGTCGGCTCACCCCTCGATCATCACCTGCTCCGGCAGCGGCAGGAACTGCTCGTCCGCCGCGGTGTCGTCCACGAACATGAAGATGGCAAAGCGTGCGACACGCTCAAGGGCGGAGAGCGGGTGGTGCCAGGTGTCGGCCCTATAGTTGATCCCGGTGTCGCCGGGGATCATGAAGGCGCGCAAACCGTCGATATCCGGAAGCCCGTCAGCGCCATGAGGAGCAACCAGAACGAGATAGCTCGCGCAATCCAGGGGCATGAAGGCCTGCGAGGAGTGAACGTGCCGCTCCATCTCAACCGCCATGAGCGGCAGCACCTTCGGCTGAACCGTCGCAAAGCTCAGGCGAGGGCGTGCGCTTTTTCGCCCGTTTTGCAGGTCCTCGACAAGCTCCAGTCGCCCGTGTCCAAGCTTCGGTGGCAACAACAACTGGCCGAAGGGCGCAAAGGCCTCCACTGTTATGGGTTCAAGCGAGAGACGGCGCGTCATGCGCCGGTATCCTTGCAAGGATGCTCGGCCAGCCAATGCTGCGCGATCTCCAGCCGCCGGCACACCCACACGTCCGGCTTGCTCTTCACGTAGTCGAGGAAGCGCGCTAGGCCCGACGCGCGGCTCGCGTGGCCGAGCAGGCGCATGTGCATGCCGACCGACATCATTTTGGGGTGGGTGCGGCCCTCTTCATAGAGCATGTCAAAGCTTTCGCGCAGCAGGACGAAGAAATCCTCGCCCGTGCCGATATTGCTTGTTCCCCACTTAAGGTCGTTGTTGCTCAGCGTGTAGGGCACGATGAGCTGCGGGCGGCCTTCGGCCATGACATAGTAAGGCAATTCGTCGTTGTAGCTGTCGCTGTCGTAGAGAAAACCGCCCTCCTCCATCACCAGCCGGCGGGTGTTGACGCTGGGCCCATAGCGGCAATACCAGCCAAGCGGCCGGGTGCCGACCGTGCGCTGCAGGCTTTCGACCGCCAGGCGGATGTGTTCGCGCTCGGTCTCTTCGCTCAGCTTGAAGTGCTCGACCCAGCGCCAGCCGTGACAGCAGATGTCGTGCTTGGCCGCCTTGATTGCCTCGGTGGCCGGCAGGTTGCGTTCGAGTGCGAGCGCGCAGGCGAAGATCGTCATCGGCAGGTCGCGCTCGGCGAAGAGCCGCATGAGACGCCAGAAGCCGACACGGCTGCCATATTCGAACATGCTTTCGGCCGCGAGATCGCGCTCACCGCGCGGTACGGCGGCGGTGGTCAGTTCCGTAAGGGCTGCGTCGCTAACGCCGTCCCCATCCATCATGCTGTATTCGGAGCCCTCCTCGTAGTTCAGCACGAAGTTGAGGGCGAGCCGCGCGCCCTTCGGCCAGCGCGGATGGGGCGGGTTCGGACCGTAGCCGACGAAGTCGCGGTCGAGCGAACGTGGTATCACGTCGGGGCTCCTGCATGAGTGATCAGAATTGTTGTTCCTGCCGGCCGCGAACGAGCTGAGACAGGCACACGGCGACCACAAGCGCACCGCCGTAGAACATTTCCTGGATGAACGAGCTGAACCCCAGAAATACGAGGCCCGTGATGCCGGTCACAAGGAAATAGACCGCGACCGTCGATCCCCAGGGATTAAAACGGCCGGGCACGATACTGGTTGAGCCTAGAAACGCCGCCGCGAAGGCGGGCAGCTGGTAGGAAATGCCGGACACCGGATCGGCAGCACCTTGCGTGCCGGCATAGAGCACGCCGGCGAGCGCACCGAAGAACCCCGAAACCACCATGCAGGCGATGCGGATGCGGTCCGTATTGATACCGCTGAGGCGAGCCACCTCCCGGCCCCGCCCCACGAACAGGATGCGCCGGCCCAGCGCCGTATAGTCGAGCAGGTACCAGATCGCCAGCGCAAGCCCGATCGCATAATAAAATTCAAGCGGAATGCCGAACAACCGATCGACGATAACGCCATTCATCAGGCTCGGTGAGATGCCGCTGATCGTCATGGAATCGCTGATCCACAGCGTGAAACCGTGCAGAAACGTGCCGGTGCCGAGCGTCACGATCAGTGAGTGAATACGGAATACTGTGATCAGCAGCCCGTTGATCACGCCGACCACGCACCCAAGCGCCAGGGCGGCCAGGATGGCCCAGCCGATCCCCACGCCATAATTCACGTTGAGCACCGCCACCGTCATGGAGGCAAGCGTCATCACAAAGGCAATCGAGAGGTCGAAATCATTTGCCGTCAGCGGTATGATGAGCCCGAGCGTCACCACCACCAGCACCGCCTGCGAGCCGAGAATGGTCGAGAAATTCGGCCAGGTGAGGAAGGTATCGGGTCGCAACACCCCGAATACGGCGATGAGCGCCAGCCACACGACGATGAGGCCGAACTGCTCGGCGCGGCGTACGAAGATCGTCATGCCTCTTCCGGTCTGTCGGCGGGCGTGCATGTCGAGCGGGATATCCTGTGACATCGTTCGGGCCTTCCTAGCCTGCACCGCCCAGGCTGCGCTCAGCGATGGCTTCTTTGCTGATCGCGGCGCCTTCGAGCGTCGCCACCACACGCCCGCCAACGAAGATCAGCACGCGGCTGCAGATCGCGGCAAGCTGCTCGTAATCCGAACTGGCGCAGATCACGGCGACGCCGGCGGCAGCCGCGGTCGCGATGTGGCGGAACACGGTCTGGCGCGCACCGATATCCACACCTTGGGTCGGCTCGTCGAGCAGGATCAGTTTCGGCTTCATCTGCAGCCACTTGGCCAGCACAACCTTCTGCTGATTGCCGCCGCTGAGCGAGGCAATCGGCAGAGTCGGATCGGTAGGCCTGACCTCGAACCGCTCCCCGATCGCGCGGGCGCGCGTCACCATGCCCCGCCGGTCGAGCATCCAGCGACGGACCGTCGAGCCGATGGTGGGCATCGTCACATTGTCGCTGACGGGCAATTGGCCGATGACGCCGGCCACGCCCCGATCCGCGGGGATCAGAACGATGCCGCGTACGATGGCGGCGCTCGGCGTCATCTCGGTGAGGTCGATGCCGCGTCCCGCAAGGTCGAACGTGCCGCGATCCGCCTTTTTGGCGCCGTAGATGAGATAAGGGATTTCGTCGTAGCCCGAGCCGATGAGACCGGTAAGACCAACAACCTCGCCGGGGCCCGCGTCGAGCGAGAAGCCTTCGACGCTGCCACCCGACAGGTCATGGACCATAAAGTGCTTCCGGCCCCGTGCCTGCGGCGGGGCGGGCGGCGGCGCAACTGCGAGGCGCCGGCCGACGATGGCCTCGATGAAATCCGTCTTGGATGCCATCGGGGTCATCAGCGACGCCACGACCCGCCCATCCCGCAGCACGGTGGCGCGGTCGGTGATCTCCATCACCTCGTCAACGTCGTGCGACACGAAGATCGCGCTGGCCCCTTTGGCGGTCACCTGGCGAACGAGACGGAACAGTTGCTCGACGTCGCGCTTCGGGAGAAAGGGGGTCGGTTCGTCGAGCACCAGGAGGCCGTTGCCGGCACCCGTCTCCTCGCCCATCTCGTCGACAGCGCGGACGATCGCCAAGAGGGCACGCTGGACGGGAGCGAGGTCGGCGACGCGATTGTCGGGGTCGAGTGCGATCCCAAAACTCTCAAACCGCCGTATCGCGCGCCGACGCTCGGCCATCCAGTTGATGGCCCAGACGTGGCGTTCGGCAAGCCGGCCGATCAGAAGGTTTTCGAGCACGGTCAGGCTCGGCACAAGTCCGAGGTGCTGATGGACAAAGCTCATCCGATGCTGCCGGAAGGCGCCGGGCGCGAGCGGCAACGGCACCTCCGCGCCGCAGATCTGCATGCGGCTGCCGGCATCCGGCGGATGAAAGCCAGCCAACACCTTGATCAGCGTCGACTTGCCTGAGCCGTTCTGCCCGAGCAGGCCATGCACCTCGCCCTGCGCGACTTCGAGGGTGGCGTTATCGAGCGCCTTTTGTCCCCCGAAAGTCTTGCTAAGATTCCAAACGTGAAGGGCTGCCGGCCTTACGGCCGGAGCCCCCTCGGGGTGAGCCACCGTCAGTGCAGTTTCCACAAGTCGGTGTAGCCCTTGACGTAGGCGTCCCCATAGCCTTCCGAGAGCTGCGGCGGGGTGCCGGCGTCCTTCGCATTGTCCTTGGTGAAGAGGTAGAATGGGATCTTGGGGTCGGAGACGAGCGGCAGACCGCAGACCCGGCGCATCTCGGAGTCGATCAGCGCGTGGCCGATCCAGTCCAGGTTCTCGCCGATGTCCATCTGAACCTGCCCGGTCTGCACGAGACCGAGCACGAACGGGGTGCCGTTAAAGGCATCGATCTTCACCCGCTCCCCTGCTCCGGTGATCGTCACGGCCGGAACCACGAACTGGGTCATGCTGTCATAGATCACGATAATATAGTTGATCGTGGGATCAGCCAGGAGCGCGGCTTGCACGCCAGGCGTGATGCGCGTTCCCCAATCGGGAACGGCGAAATTCATCACCTTGGTCTTGCACTCCGCGCAGTGCTTCAGCTCGGCATCGATGCCGGCCATCATGGAATCCGTCGACAACGGCCCGGACGCGATCAACTCGAGCGCGTTCATATGGCCCTTGGTTTGAACAACAGCCCAATCCGCGAGCAGCGCACCGGCTTTGAAGTAGTCAATCGGCACATCGCCATCGGCGTATTTCATGACCTCCGCAGTCTGCTCGACGCCGTTATAGTGCGAGGCGACCACGGGAATCTTGGCGGCGCGCGAGGCCTGAACCTGTGGCACCAGGGTGCGCGGATCGGTGCCGGCCAGGAGATCGATGAGGTCGACCTTCTGGTTCACGGCCGTGTTCATGCCCTGAACCCATTGCGAGCTCTGGCCCTGGTTCTCCCAAGTGGTGAATTTAAAGCCGACTTTCTTGGCCGCCGCGGCCATAGCCTTTTCGATGTTGGCCGTGAACGGATTGGCGCTGGATACGGGGATGCTGAGGATCGACTTGCCCTTCATGCAGTCCTCAGCGTCGAAAGCCGGACCGGCAGCGACAAAAGCCGGCTTCTTGGTAAAGGGTTCGATCTGCTTCTCGAAATACGAGAGATCATCAGCGCGGGCGACGCTACACGCCGCGCCCCACCCTCCCGCCGCAAGCATCGCCGCCGCCATAATCTTTGATCGATTCATGACCACTGCCACTTCCTTACTGCCAGATGTCTGACGACGAGCAAGTGTCGTGCCATGCCGTGCATCGTCAACTTGCCGAGTATTGAATGACGAAAGTCTGGTTAGGTGGCCTTGTCATGCTGCAGCGGCCAAGCCGGTGGCTTCGTGCCAGGTCAGAAAGACCTGGGGCAGCCGACCGGCACCCCGCTGAACGGCACGGCTCAGCCGTGATCGTGACCGGCGTCTTCCCCGCCGACCGGCAAGTCGAGGGCGAAGGTCTTGACCAGATCGGCGACTTGCTCGGGGCTGAGGTAGCGCGGGTTGAGGTTGCGCAGCAGGAGATAGAGACGTGCCGTCTCCTCCAATTCCTCGGTGGCGAAGACCGCGGCTTCCAGGCTGTCTCCGGCGACGACGGGGCCGTGATTGGCAAGCAGTACGGATGAATAACGGCCCGCGAGACCACGGATCGCATCCCCGACCGCCGGATCGCCAGGCCGGAAATAGGGGATGAGCGCCGTCTGTCCCGCCCGCATGAGGTAATAGGGCGTCATCGGTGGCAGGGCCGCCCGCGGATCGATTTCCGGCAGCATCGTCAGCGCCACCGCATGGGTGGAATGGAGATGGACGATCGCCCGCGCCGAGCCGCGTGACTCGTAGAGGGCGACATGCAGCGGGATCTCCTTTGTCGGCTTGTCGCCGGACAGCAGACGGCCCGCCGCGTCGAGCCGGGAGATGCGCGCCGGGTCGAGAAAGCCGAGCGATGCGTTGGTCGGCGTCGCCAGCCACCCCCCATCGTCGAGCCTCACGGAGATATTGCCGGACGCCCCGGGGGTGAGTCCGCGCTCAAACAGGGATCGTCCGAAGCGGCAAATCTCCTCGCGCAGTTTGACGTCAGACACTTTGGCTCCTTTCCCGCATCAGGGGCTCCTCTCCCGCATCAGGCCGTGGCGCCTTCGATGAGTTCAAATCCGAGATCGACGCGCTGGGCCGGCGCATTTTCAGCGACGAGGCTGGCAGCGATTCGTCCGGCCGCCACGCGCGGCGTGCGTATGGTCGAGAGCGCCTGCGGGGTCACGGTACCGATATCGAGGCCGTTATGGCCGAATATCGCCAATTCCGAGGGGATCGCGATGCCGCGAGCCAGGCAATGGAAGTAGCCGCCGATGGCCATGTCATCATTCGAGAAATAGACGGCATCCAGTGTCGGGCAACGGTCGATGATCCGCTCGAGCCCGCGCCTGCCGATCTCGACCGAAGACGCCGCCGTCGTCATTTCCTGGGCGGCGAGAGGAGAACCGCCGGCGCTCAAGGTTTCGCAGAAACCGGCGAAGCGCTTGCCGGCCCGCAAATCCCGGCCGAGATCGTGACCGACATAGCCGATCCGGCGATAGCCGCGCGTCAGCAGATGGCGAGCACTGGCGCCGCCCGCCGCGTGGTTTGAAAAGCCGACGGCGAGATCGAGCGCCGTCCCGTCGAGATCGAGCACCTCGACCACGCGGCACCCGCTCGCCCGAAGCATCCTCACCGTGCCGGCCGTATGCTCGAGGCCGGCCAGCATGACGGCGGTCGGGCGCCACGCCAGCATCGCGGAAACCAGCGCCTCCTCCCGCGCCGGATCGTAATCCGTCACGGCGAAGACCGCCTGGTGCCGGGTCTCCTCCAGCGCGCCGCAGGCACCCCGCAGCACATCGGCGAAGACGATGTTGGAGAGCGAGGGCACGACCATGGCCACCAGATGCGAGCCAGCCGAGGCGAGCGTCCCGGCGATCCGGTTGGGCACGTAACCGAGGCGAGCCACAGCGGCCAGCACCCGATCCCGCGTCTTCTGCGAGAAGGAGCCATGGTTGCGCAGGACCCGCGAAACCGTGCTTTCGCCGACCCCGGCGGCGGTGGCGACCTCCGCCAGCGTCGCGGTCGCACGGGATTTGAGTTCCAGAGCCACGATGTCCCGGTCCTTCGAACCATGCTGTCTCGGGATGCCAGATCGGCCCGGCCCCGTCTCTTCATCCTTGGCGTCTGGCTTCGTGCGAGGGGCCAATCCGCCAAAGTCGCCTCAATCGACTACATCTTTCACGCCCCAGACCCGGGCGCAACATTTTCTGGCAGCGCCGCCAAATAGCGATTGGTGGCGCTGCCATTTTGGGTTAATTACCAATGGTAGCGCTGCCATTTTGAGTATCCGAGCGCTAACGCCTCGGGAAGATCCGTCCCACACTCTTCATTCGCCACACCGCAGGTGATCACCATGACGTCACTCACGGAAAAGCCAGGATCACCCGGCAAGGCCGCCGTGATCGGCTTGGGATCGATGGGATTGGGGATGGCCCGATCCCTGAAACGGTCGGGCCTCGATGTCAGCGGCTACGACGTCAATCCGGCGGCCGTCGATCAACTCGTCGACAGTCACGGCCGCGGTGCCGCGACACCGGCGGACGCGGCGAAGGATGCCGACATCGTCGTCTCGGTCGTCGTCAACGCCGCTCAAACCGAGGCCGTGCTGTTCGGCGTGAACGGCGTGGCCGAGGCGATGCTCCCCGGAGCCGTCTTCATTTCCTCGGCGACGATGGATCCTTCAGTCGCCCGCAAGCTGTCGGAACGGCTCGAAGCGTCTGGACGCCTCTATCTGGACGCACCGATCTCCGGTGGGGCGGCGAGGGCGGCGAGCGGCGAACTCACGATCATGGCATCCGGATCGTCCCAGGCTTTCGAAAAGGCCCGGCCCGCCCTCGACGCCATGGCCGCCATGGTCTACGAGCTCGGCGACACGGCCGGCACCGGTGCCGCCTTCAAGATGATCAACCAGTTGCTGGCCGGCGTCCATATCGCGGCGGCCTGCGAGGCGTTCACCTTCGCGGCCAAGCAGGGCTTGGATCTCCACAAAGTATACGAGGTCATCACCGCGTCGGCGGGCAATTCCTGGATGTTCGAGAACCGGATGCCGCATGTGCTGGCCGGCGATTATCGCCCACTCAGCGCCGTGGAGATCTTCGTGAAGGACCTCGGCATCATCCAGGACATGGCGCGATCCGAGGGCTATCCGGTCCCGCTCGCGGCGGCCGCTCTCCAGATGTATCTCGCGGCGACGGGCTCGGGCATGAGGCGCGACGACGATGCCTCGCTCGCGCGCGTCTATGCCCAGCTCTCCGGCACGAAACTGCCGGGCGCGGCCGGTTGAATCCGCCGGCTAAACCTGAGGCTCGCGAGGAGAACTTCATGCCGATCTTCGCCGACAGTTTTACGATGATGGTCGCGGAATGGCCGTTCCTCGACCGGCTCGGATATGACGGCTTCATCGGCTGCGAGCATAATCCCCGGGGCGCCACCCTCGATGGCCTCGGCTGGTTCAAAACCCTCACACGGAGTTGAGCGATGGGCATTCTTCTCGGCGCCATCGCCGACGACTACACCGGCGCGTCGGACCTCGCGAACACCCTGACGAAGAACGGTCTCAGAACCGTTCAGACCGTGGGCATACCCGACGAAACCCTGGCGCTGCCCGACATCGACGCTGTCGTCGTCTCGCTGAAGATCCGATCGGCACCCGTCGCCGAAGCCGTTTCGGCGGCGCGCGAGGCCAACCGCTGGCTCCGTGCGCGCGGTGCGCGCCATGTGCTCTACAAGATCTGCTCGACCTTCGATTCGACGGATGCCGGCAATATCGGTCCCGTCACCGACGCGTTGCGCGACGAGGCGCGCGCGGGACCCGTTCTCGTGACGCCGGCCTTTCCGGAGACCGGACGCACCGTCTATCTCGGGCATCTCTTCGTCGGCGGCCAGCCACTCAACGAAAGCCCGCTCAAGGATCACCCACTCAACCCGATGCATGATGCCAATCTCATGCGGGTTCTCGGCCGGCAGTCGCGCGCGCCCGTCGGGCTGGTCGACCTTTTCACGATCGGTGCCGGGCCAGAGGCCGTAAAGGCGCGGCTCGCGGCGCTCAAGGCCACCGGAACCGGCGCTGCGATCGTAGATGCCGTCTTTGAGAGGGATCTCGAGACGGTCGGCGAGGTGGCGCTTGACGAGCCGTTCTCGACCGGCGCGTCCGGCCTGGGTCTCGGCCTCGCGCGGGCCCTGGTTCGCTCCGGACGGGTGCCGGTCAGGACGCATGACGCCCCCGACGTCGCACGCGCCGTCGGGGGGTTGGCGGCCGTCATCGTCGGAAGTTGCTCGAAGGCCACGCTCGAACAGCTCGCGGTTGCCGAAGCCTCCATGCCGGTCTTGAGGCTTGACCCCGAACGGCTGCTCACCGGTCCCGATGAAGTCGCGGCGGCGCTCGGCTGGGCAGGCGACCGGATCGCGGACGGGCCGCTCGTCATCTCCGCCAGCGCCCCGCCGGACGTCGTACAGCGCCTGCAAGCGAAATACGGACGAGACGCCGCGGGTCACGCGATCGAAGCGGCGACGTCGACGATCGCCGCGGAACTGGTCAAGCGCGGCGTGAGGCGCCTCGTGGTCGCCGGCGGCGAAACCTCCGGAGCCGCGGTGGACAGGCTCGGCATCCCGGCTTTCCTCGTCGGGCCGGAGATCGCCCCCGGCGTCCCCGTGCTGCGCACGATCGGCAATTCCCAGGGCGACATGCTCATGGCGCTGAAATCCGGCAATTTCGGAGGACGCGACTTCTTCGCCGCCGCCTTGGCCTTGATGAGCTGAGCCGACCGCGACGGAGCGGGGCCGGATCAGTCGCGCTTCAGGCGCTCGCCGGCCCGCACGGCGCCGGGGAGGCGGTTGGCCGCCGGGGCGAGTGGGCAGACATAGCGGGGCGAGTGCGCGCAGGACGGGAAATAAGCGAAGTTGAAATCCAGGATCACGCGGCCATCCGGGGTCATGCCGAGATCGGCGCCCTTGATCGTGTCCAGCAGATAGCGGCCGCCGGCATAGGTCTCGTGGCCGCCGGTGGCATCGGTGAAGGGCAGGAACACGCCGCCGCCATAACCGCCGATCCAGTACAGCGTCAGTTCCCCGCCCAACGAGGCCAGCAGCCCCTGCGTGCGGGCGAACGCGGTCATGCCGACCACGCCATCCTCCCCCACCGGCAGGTCGAGACTTTCCTCGATGGCCGGCACCAGACCCGCCGTCAGGCGCAGCGACGGGTCGTAGGGGAAAGTGTCCGGCCCCATGTGGCTCGCTCGGTCGGCAGCCTCGATGGGGGATTGCGGGTGGGTGCGAAACAGCGTGACGCGGGTTTCGCACCACAATAGCCACGCCGCTTCCGGGTCTTTGTGACCGCGGATATCGGCATAGAGTTCGGCGGTGCGGCGGCGCCAGTCCCAGAGATCGATGATGTCGTTCATGGAGAGGCCAAATAGGTGTGGGGTCGCCATCGGCAATGGTTCAGCCAGGAATAAACACCGCGATCACGGCACCGTGTCCGTCATGGCTCCCTAGTCGTCATTGTATCGGCCCCGCCTTCGCCAGCAATTCGGTCGCGTGCATCTGGCCGCTGGAGGAACCGAAATAGTAGGCGACCACGCCGGTCCAAGCGCCCGTCAGGCTGCCTATCAGAATATTGAGGAGATCCCGGGTCGCCGCCGGGACATCACGAAAACACAGGAAGGTCACCAAGCCGAAGAAACCAAGTGTGATGCCGATCGCCAGGGTGGGTGCAACCCAATCCCGGACCGATATCTCGCGTGCCCGCGCACTCGCCCGGTCGGCATCGTCCGCTTCCTCCAAAGCGATACCGGCATCGATCAGCTTTTGCTTGAAAGCGAGGGCCGCGCTCTGCATCGCGATGAGTTGATCGGCATTGGCGCCCAGCACCGCCTGGGCCGCCGTTTGTTTGTCGCCGGTTGGCGTCAACCCCAGCGCGCCCTCGATCAGCGACACGGCCTGCCCGGCCAGCGGCCCGCCGGCCAGCGTCGCCACCGCCGGGGCACCCTGTTCGAGGACGGAAAGTGCTTGGTCCCAGAAATCGGTCATGGCATCCTCTTGTTAATGTTCCCATATGCTATTTATGGGGCAGTTAACTCAGATAACTTCGAACGAATGGTAAAATCCGTCTATTCACAGCCAGTCGTGCAGAACAATCATGAATGATTTCGTGCTCTGCTCTAATTGCTTTCATGATCAGGGGCTTAGACTCGACGCCGAACGAATCGGCGTAGGGGACGATAGTTCCTGTATGAATTGTGCCGAGAAAACTGGTTTGAAACTCAGCAAGCATTTAGTTTCCCAGTTGTCTCATCGGTTTTTTGTTTGGGGCACAATGCATCGCGGTCATTACGGTGCTGCCCCCGTATTGCAATTTAACGAACACCAAAGTACCACCATAACCGTGCCATCTTGGCTTAGAGCAGATTTAGTGTTAATTGAAAAAGCGATTGGAGTTGGTTTTTTCTATTATGGGCCGAGACTTTGGATGGTCGGCGAGGTCGAACCACTGAAGGATTTACAGGATCAGAATAAAAAAATTTCGATATTAAAACGTATACTCTTGGAGTATTCGACAATAACTCTTAATCCGGATCAGAAATTTTATCGAATTCGAAAAAATCCCTTAAAGAAAAATGAATTTTCCGAATACGATAGTCCACCTCCAAATTCAGGGGCAGGTCGTCTGGATTCGGAGGACCTCCCAATAATGTACTGCTCTCAAGACCTTCAGATTTGCATTCATGAGTGTCGAGTTTCGGCAGAAGATGAAATATTTTGCGCAACTCTACAAGCAACAAAAAATTTGAAGCTTCTTGATCTAACTGATCTTCTTTGTGAAAAAGATGTTACCGAGTTTGAAAGCCTGGATATGGCAGTGCATATGTTATTTCTTGCTGGGAAACATTCTTACGAAATTACCAGGGAGATAGCACTATATGCCCATGCTGCGGGATTTGATGGCCTTATATATCCATCCTATTTCAGCCTTTTGCGCACTGGCGGAATGCCGTTCGAAACCGCATACGGAATTTCGCTTCGCAGATTTCCTCAGACTTCCTACCAGGAGAAGTTAAAAATTATCCCAAACCTCGCTTTATTTGGCCGCCCCCTTGAACAAGGGCACGTATCTGTCCAGTGCATTAATAAATTGATCTTACGCAAAGTAGAGTATGACGTACATTTTGGACCAACTGGATATTGATTATATAAAAATCCATTGATACCCAAGAAATGTAAATTATGGTGAATTCCACAGAGAAACTTCACAATGACGGCGGCCGGTAAGTCCATTATCGATTACTAATTTTCCCCTTATAGTAATTTTGTTCCAAAGCTCCATTGCGGACGGTACCTGCAACAGAAGACCTTTATTAATTAAATGCAACGCAGAACTTCCAACGTAAGCATGCAGCCCGATGTTAAACGCAAATATCACCTGTGCCGAAAATTCGTCATCGCTCAATGGTTGCAAAATCAGCTTAGCAACCTCGGTGGCAAATTGCCGCACATCCATGTCACGTTGTGCATCACACTGCGCCTGCGTCCACGTCAGGCCCTCCACTACTTCCGGACCAGTATGTCCATAACCGATGGTCCAAACTCCAGCCTGATCTTGATAAGACTTCCGTTTACAACCTTCAACTTGACAAAGCAGGGCCAATCCAGCCGCATTGAATTGAGGCATCTCCAACACTCCAAATGTCCCAATAGGTCGCGCTAACTCTACGACGCAAGTAGGCTGCGAGCGTTCAGGCTCGCCACGTTACGCCCCCGTCCTCCACAGCGACGCCGCGCCGGTGCAGGTCCAGGTGACGGTGCCGTCGGTGACGGTGTTGCCGATTGTGGTCGGCCAGGTCGGCGCGGCGGTGCCGGAGGTGCCGGCCACCGTGGCGGCGTAGTAGAAGCCGTTATCGGCCGTGGGGACGGCCTGCGTGCCGGCGGCGTAGGCGGTGCTGGCGGCCCAGCTCGGCGCGTTCTGCCCGGCGCGCTTGCAGCGGTAGAGGGCGGTCGCCTGGGTATCGGCGCGGGGCGACCAGCAGGTATCGCCCAGCGCGTTGTAGCCGGTGGTCGGCGCGCCGCCGCCGAGGCCGGCATAGCTGACGCGCAGCCCATCGGAGTTGCAGGGCAGCGTGGTGAGCTGGGTCCAGGGTGCCCCATCCGCGATGCGGCCCTGGGTATCGAGGATGTTGACGCCGCCCTTGCCGATATCGTTGGCGCCCCAGGTCATCCGGTTGATCGAGCCGGCCACCAGCGCCGGCCGGAACATGAATTGGCTCTTGGCCGGGCTCTCATAGGTCATGCAGTTCACGATCCGCAGGCTGTCGATGGCGATGCGCGCCGTGCCGCCGTCGCTCATCACGATCGGGCAGTGGTTATAGGCGTCGCCGTAACGGTTGCAGTTGATGAACTCGGCGCCGTTGATCTCCATCGAGATGCAGGTCCATGGGCCGGTGCTGGCCGACAGCTCGATCGCCCCGAAATACACGTTGTTGAACACGCCCTTGCCGATCTTGATCGAGCGGGTCGCGCCAACGAAGGCGCCCAGGCCGATGCCTTTGCCCTGCACCGTGTCGATCTCGTAATCGTCGATCAGCACCGTGGTATAGGGCGACAGCAGTTGATAGACGCCCTGGGTCTGGTTGCCGCTATTGCCGATGGTCAGCCAGCGATCGCCGATCGAGGTGAAGTGATCGACCCGCGCCGTGACGCCGGCGACGTTCGAGTTCGCCTGGCCGATGGTCTCGAATTTGTTGTTGCGCAGCTCCAGGCTGGCGCCATTGGACTGGCCACAGGAAATGCCCCAGCCGTTCCAGTTGCGGACGACGTTGCCCTCGACCTTGAAGTCGCTCTCGTTGCCGCTGTTCAGGGTCAGCGCGTCATTGCCGATGATCGCGGTGCGCGCCTCGTTCAGTCCGTCGATCAGGTTATGGGCGATGATCATCTTGCCCGGCACCTCGATGCCGGTCAGCGCCTTGGTGTCGAGCGTGCCGAAGCTTTGCGCCTGCGCCTCGATGCCCAGACCCGAGCCATAGCTTTCATTGCCGATGATGCTGCCGCGCCCCATCGACCAGGTGTAGTTGCAGTCGTTGTTGTACGAGGCGACGCAGCCGAGGATATGTGCCGAGCGGTTGTTCAGCTCTGGGTTGGTCGTGTTGTAGAAGCCGTTGAGATCGAAGCCGTTACGATCCTGGCCGGCGGCGGCGGTCAGCCCGTTGTGATGCGCCGAACATTTGAGATAGGTGAGTTCGGTGGCATAGAGCGACGCGAAGCCGGTATTCGCGAAATACCGCGCCTCGCAATAGCTGGCCGAGGCGCGCAGCACGGTCCCGAGATTGATGCCGGAGGAGCTTTGAGTGCTGGTGAGCGCGGCACCCCCCAGCGCGCCGCCATCCAGCACTAAACCGTAGAAATGCACGTTATCGGCGATCGTCGCCTTGTTGTAGATATAGTCGGCTGGATATTGGCCGAGGGCGCTGGTCTGCGACACGGGATTGGTCGGATTGACGCTGTACCCCGCACCAGGGTTGTAGATCGAAACCGCCGTGATGGCGCCGCGCCAGGCCGACGTGCCGGTGACCTGCAGCACCGCCGCCGTGGTGAAGGTGCCGCCGGCGAGCGTGATCAGGTCGCCCTTGTAATAGGCGTTGCTCGGCTTGTAGCCGCCGCCGCCGGAGGCCACGGCGGCGCCGGTCAGCACGCCTGACGTGAAGGTACAGGTGAAGGTGGCGCCGGTGCCGGTCGCGGCGAAACCGGTGACCGTGCCGCTGCCGACCGCCGTCAGCGGGTTGCCGGTCGCGAACAGCGAGACCTTGCCGTTGGTCGGGATGGTGGAATAGTCGAGCTGGATCAGGCTGGCGCCCGGCTCCCCCGCGACCAGGGTGTTCGACGGCACATAGAGTTGGCCGGCGCCGGCGGTCATGCGCCAGGAGACGGCCGGAGGCGGCACATAGAGCACGCCGCCGCCGCGCGTGGCGATCTCCTGCAAGGCAAGGGTGAAGGCGGCGTAGTTGACCGCCTCGGAACTGGCGAGACCATTGTCCAGCGCGCCGAATTTGCGGATGTCGAATTTGGCGATCGAGGGATCGCGCACCCAGCGGCCGGGATTGGCGGCGCCATAGCCGGTCGGCAGCAGGGTGATGGCACCGTCATCCGCCGCCAGGCTGGTCGGCACCCAGAAGAACGGCGAGCCGCCGCCATCGCCGGTCGAGGCGAAGCCCGAGGCGGTGACCATCTCGTTGCCGGTGCCGGTAAAGGCGCGCAACCCGGCGACGGTGGGTGCCGCGGTGAGGCGCGTGCCGGCCGGGTCGAAGACGGCGACCTCGGCACCGCTGGCGGCCATCGCCGGCCGGCCGTCGCTGGTCCGGCGATAGAGGCCCGTCGTCGTTTGGGCGGCGAAGGCGGCGCCGGGGGCCGCGACCGTGCCGTCGGTGAATTTCCCGGCCTGGGTGGCGCTCTGCGCGCTCTGATAGGCGGCGATCAGGGTCGAGATCTGCGCCGACAGGGTGCCGGTCAAGGTCGACAGGTTCTGGATGATCGCATAGGCCGCCGCCGTCGCGGTCGTGCCGGCATAGGTGCCATTAAGCGTGAGGCTGGTCTGACTGTTGACCGACAGCACCTCGTAGAGGGTGAGGTTGTCGATGGTGAACACGTCGCCGGGCTGCACGCCCTGGGTCTGCCAGTTCGTGCCCGAACCCGTGACGGCGGCCGAGCCGTTGGTGAGGGAAACCGTCCCGGTGCGATACCAGCCTGCCATCTCGTTTACTCTCCTGATCCGGTGGCCGACGGATAGCCGGCGGTCACGTCGATCGCTTGGGCGCCGGCCTCGTCGGCGATGCTGGCGATGGCGTCCTTGATGACGCGGAAGCGCAGGGCGCAGGCCGAGGCGTAAGCCGCCACCGCGTCGGCGAAACGGGTGAATTGGACGGCGGTCATCGGCACGCGGGTATTGTCCGTGGCGATCCAGGCGAAGCCGGCGGGCCAGGCGCCGGTTGCCATTGTAGCGACCGCCGCGATGCGCGCCTGCGAGGCCGCGTCGATCTGGAACAGAGTGCCGTTCCAGGTGAAGCCGTTGGCCGGCAGCGCATAGAAATGCGTCCGGGCCGCCGCGAGCGCCGTGGCCCGCAGCTGGCCCGCCGTCTTGGTGAGCGCCAGCTTCATGACGCCACCACCGTTGCCTTGAACGGCAGGTAGGGAAACCGGTCGACCGCGAGGGTCCAGCTCTCGGCCATGGTGGCGGAGAGTTCCAGCACGCCATCGGTGACCGTCTGCGACGTGCCGTCGACAAACACCGTGCAAGGGTTCGGCAACCCGCTCAATATCGCGGTATCGGTGCCGTTCGCCGCGATCGCGGTCTTGTCCAGGGTGAGGCTGGGCCGGGGCGTCACGGCACCCGCCACCACGTAATGGGTGACGTCGTTGAACACGGTGCCGTCCGGCACGGTGATCACGTCGAGGCCAGCCCGCGCCTGCAGCGACACCATCTCCGGCGGGCAAAGCCCCATCTGGACAATCCGTCCGGTCGCCGGATCATAGACCGCATAGAGGCTCATCGCCGGGTCGCCAGGACGACGACGGAGCTGAGCGTCGCGTAAGCGCCGTTGCGCGCCTGCAGGTAGTAGTATTGGGCGCCAGACGAAGGGGGATGCTCGGCAACAGTGAAGGCGACCGTTCCATCCGAGCTGATGCTGTCAAGCTCGGCGACCACGCGGCCGCCAGGGGTCACCAAACGTACGTCGGCCATTATTGTGGTCCTCCTCCACCCGCGGGTGGCGTTACCTGTGCGACATAGGTGGATGAAGAAATGATCAGGGTGGTGGTGCTATCGAGGACGTTGATCCCGACCAGAACCAGGCTGACCCAATCGCCGGAGATACCCAGAGTGCCGCTCTGGAAGCCGGTGGCGACGGCGGTGATGGCGCCGGCGACCACGTTCGGCGTGTTGATGACTCCGCCACCGACCCCGGCGCCGCTGAGCAGCACGTTGCCGTAGGCGTCCTCGATATAGCCGCCGACGCCCAGTTGGATGGTGCCGGCGTTGAAGTAGCCGGCGGTGATCTTGTTGGCCGAGACGCTGCCGATCAGCGCATCCTGGATATAGACCGTGCCGCCGCTGACGAAGAACGGCGAGATCGCGGTGCCCGGCACGCCGCCGACGGGTACGATCGCGAAGGTGTCGACCTCGACGATGAACTCGGACGCCACCCCGCCATTGTTCGGGTAGGAGGCGAGGCCGAAGCCCGCGACCACGCCGTTATTGTTCACCTTGACGGTGTATTGCGCCTGCAACCCGTTGATCGAGGCGATGTTCTGCGAAATCGTCGTGGAGTTGCCGTTGACCGTGGTGGTGAGGTTGGTCGTGGCCGAGGCGTTCGCCGAGATCGAGGTCGCCAGCGCCGAGAATTGCGACGTCACGGACGCGTTGGTCGTGCCGATCGACGCGGTGAGCGAGAGCAGCTGCTGCGACAAGGCCGACACGTCGCTGGCCTCGGTGTTCGACAGGGTCGCGAGACCCGCTTGTGTCGAAGCGACACCGGCCTGTACCGACCCCACCAGGGATACCAGGGTGGTGAGGCTGGTGGCGCTGGCGCTGTCCGCCGTCGCCCGCGCCGTCGCTTCCTGTTGGATCTGCGCGGTGACGCCGCTGATGCCGGCGGTCAGCGTCGTGATGGCGCTGGCCAAGGCCGCCTCGTCGGTCGATTGCTGCTGCTGCAGGCTGACGATCGTCGCGGCGCTCTGGTTGCCCAGCAGCACCGCGTTGGCGGTGTTGATCGCGGTGGTGAGGTCGTTCGTCGCGGTGGTCGCGATCTGGTCGATCTGGGCCGCGAGGATGGGGACCAGCAGGCTTTCCTGGATGACCTGCCGGCCCAGGGCGGCGATCGGAATGGTGTAGCTCGACTGGCCGATCACCGGTCCTTCGAAGCCGCCGCGGATGCCGCTGCGGTTCTGTGCCGCGAGCCAATAAAACAGGATCGAGCCGGAGTTCAGGCCCTTGCGCGCATAGCCGGTGGCATTGCCCTGCCAGATCTGGGCCGCCGTGCCGAAGTTGGTCGTCAGGCCTTCGTAGAGCACGTAGAAGGCGAGATCCGGTTCCGGATTGGCGTTCCAGACGAGGTCGATCTCGGTATAGAGGCCGGAGGAGGTCGCCAGCCCGGTGGGCACGCCGGGCGGGTTGGTGTTGGCGACGGACTCGGTCGCGGTGGCGAGTGCCCAGCTCGAATAGGCCGGCGGGTTGGCGGTGCTGATCGCCCGCACCCGCGCGTCGTACAGCACGTTCTCGACCACCGAGGTGATGGTGTTCGACGTCTCGTTGGGGCCGAGCAGGATGCTCTGCCAGCTGGTGGTGCTGTCCAGCCGGTATTGCAGCTCGTATTGGCCGAGCAGCGGGCCGCCGGACGGCGTCCAGCTCACCACCATCAACGGCAGATAGGTGCCGTCGACCTGGCGCCGCGTCGCGGTCGAGATCAGGCAGTTGGTCGGCGGTGCGATGACGGCGCCCGCCCCGGTCGGCGTCAGGCCGTAGATCGCGACGTCGGCCAGGCTCTCCTCGGAGGCGCCATAGATGTTGAAGCTGGTGAGCTTGACGTAAAGCGGCACGCCGACATAGGCGGCGGGCAGCGTGTATTTGAAGATCGAACCGTCGAGCCGCGCGAATTGCGCGCCGACCACATGGTTGACCACCGGCGTGCCATAGACGCCCCGATGCAGGGTCGTCAGGCCATAGGCATTCGGCCCGGTCAGGGTCGCGGTCTTGTATGACACCAGCTCGTTATCGACGAAGCACAGCGAATTGAACGCGTCCGCATCCGCCTGGCTGACGCTGATCAACTGCCCGGTGCTCTCGACCAGGCTGACCGACAGCGTATCGGTGGTGTCCGGGTCCGCGTGGACGGCCAAGGCGGCGGTCAGCGTGCCTTGCCGCGCCGGGCCGTTGATCCGGCCGGCATCCAGATAGGTCACCTCGTCATAGCTGACCCAGACATCGCAGCCGCCCCACGCGCCGCCGCCGCTGGCGGCGATCCAGACCTGGGCTTCGCCGCCGGTCAGCTGCGGCGGCGGCTCGAAGATGACCGGTGTGTTGACCGGACCGGGATCGACCGCGTAGTTGGCGGCATAGCCGGCGACGGTCTGCTTGGGATATTCGGTCGGGGTGCCGACGGCGGCGGGGAATTCCTCCGCGTCGATAGCCAGCGTGCCGTCATCCTGCTGCTGGATCTGGGTGATGCGCACCGGGAAGCGCGACAAACCCAGATTGGCATCGGTCAGGGTGACGATGTCCATCGGCTCCAGCAGGCAATATTGCCAGCCGAGCTTGAAGGCGAAGCTGTTGCGGACATAGAGCGCCCGTTGGCCGATCAGCCCGACCAGGGCGGTGGCGGCCTGCGGCGTCATGATCTCGTGGGCGGTGACGGTGTTGGCCTTGCGCAGGCCGAACTGCTCGATCGCCCCCTGATCCTTCCACTCGATCGGCTCGGTCTGGAATTGGTTGAGGCAGTTGGTCCATTCCAGCGAGATGAAGTTCTGCGCATCGGCCGGCGAGGAGCGGGTGACCAGCACCGGGTCCTCACCGGAACCGGCCTGGAAATCGTCATCGGTGAGGTCGTAGATCGGCGTGAGGTTGGGCGTCCAGCTGTTGCCATAGGCGCTGGCGGCGGCATCGCCATAGGAGCCGACCTTGAGCTTGCCCTCCGACCACCAGCAGTTGGAATTGGTCAAGGTCATCAGCTGGGTGACATAGGTCGAGGCCGATTGCTGGGTCTCCCAGAGCGGCGACATCAGCAGGGTATTGGCGAGGTTGTAGGCCCGCCAGTTCGACAGATCGCCGATCGCCGCGGCGGGGAAGCCGGCGCCGTATTGGGTGTTGGTCAGGAAGTCGACCAGGATCTGCGAGGGCTCCGCATCCGGTGTCGGATAGGGGGCGCCGATGGCGCCGGCGAGGTTGCCGGTGACCTGAAAGTTGTGGGTCGGCAGGCTGGCGCTGCTGCCCAGCGCGTAGTTGGCGACCACCACCATGGCGGTGCCGGAATAGCCGAAGGCCTGATCCGCATGGTGCGAAGCCAGCCAGGCCCAGGGCGCCTGGCCCTGCGTGCCATAGGCCACCGCCATGCCGAGATCGCCGAGAGCATCGACATCCTTATCCTTCCAGACCAGGTCGACGCTGTCGATCGGCCCTTCGCAGAGCGCGAACATGATCGAGGCGGAATAGGTGTAGCTGGAACTGCCCTGCGAGCTGGACGAGCCGCCGCCCTTGCCGCTGGAGGTCGAGCCGCCGCTGGCCGGCGTCGCGGTGAAGTCGTTGTACCAGATCAGGTTGGGGGCGAGCCGCACGCGGCCCCAGACCAGCGGGATGACCTTGCCGGCGACCGCCGTCTGGACCGCCAGCGCGCTATACTTGGTGGTCTGCGAGGCCTGGCTCTGGGTCGAGCCACCGAGGACGCCACTCATGGGTGCCTCCCTTCAGCCGGCCAGAACGAATAGAACTTGACCGGGCGGTTGCCCCGCTTGTCGCGGCCGAGCCAGCCCTGATCGCCTTCGGCGTATTGGCAGCCGCCACGGATATAGGCGTGCACCACCAACGGCCAATCGATGACGATGGCGCTGTGCGAGAAGCAGCGGCCGAAACGGTAGAGCGCCAGGTCGCCCGGCCTCGGCGGGCCATCGCGCGTCCCGTCAAGCTCATACCCGTAGCGCTTGACCCAGCCGAGATAGCGCTCCTCCGACCGGTGCAGGTGCCATTCCACGGGATAAGGCCGCGGATCGATCGGCGGGATGATCCCGACCGCGCCATAGACCCGCACCAGGATCATCGCGCAATCGACGCCGACGCCCTTGAGATCGCCATGATGATGATAGGGCGTCGGCACCCAGGACCGCGCCTCGGCGACGATCCGGGCTCTCGCGATCGCTTCTTCGTGATCGCGAGAGCCCCCGGCAGCGGTTTGGACCAACCCGCGAGAGGAGGGCGAAAGGGACACCGCCCTCATCCTAGTAAGCCGTCACGGGTTGCGGGATCAGCGGGAAGCCGCGCCAATTGCCGAGGTTGTTGAACCGTGCCGAGCAGGTCGCCGAGGTCTTGTCGCAGCCCATGGTGATGGTGAAGCCATCGCCGACCGCCGGCACGATCGGCAGCGGATAGGCGAGCGAGGCGATCGCGTTGACGAACAGGCGGATGGTGCGTGTCGTGCCGGTATTGAGCCCGGTGATGAAGGTGATGGTGCCGCTGTCATAGGCATGGGCGCTGACCGTGCCGTCGATGCCGTTGACGACGATCGACGAGACGGTCGAGCCGCTACCGACCGAATAGCCCGCCGTGAAACTGGCCGGGTTGAGGCCACAGCCCGGGTCGTAGAGCGTGTGGACGCAGGACGGCTGATAGGTGTTGCGCGGCATCTGGATGTCGAGCAGTTCCAGCGCGGATTTGGCGGTGATGGTGGCCGAGGTGCGCCCGACATCCTTGATCTGCGACACCTTGCCGGTGAACAGCTCGACCGTACCGGCGCTGTTATCGCCGGGATAGGCCGAGAACAGCCGCTCGACCCGCACCGCGCAACCGTCGAAGCCGCCATTCATGATCCGCTGGAAGAACGAGACCGCCCCGGCCGTGTCGGTCGGCAGGGCGTAGATCTTCAGTTCCATCTCGTCGGCCGAGACACCCAGGCTGAGCTTGTACTTGAAGCCGTCGATGCGCAGCGACGCATTGGAAAAGACATTGCCGCCGAGGCTGATCGGGATGTCGGTGGTGGTATAGCGCAGCACCGTGCCGTCGGCGCAGGTGAAGGTGTAGAGATCCGCCATGTAGAACTGGTTGCCGTTCAGCAACCCGACGAGTTCGGCGCTGGCGGTCTTCATGTCCCGATCCTCATGACCGCACGCTCCGCAGGGTCAATTTCCGCAGCTCCCAAAAATTGCTGGCGAAATTGTTGAGTTCGACGTTGTCGTCGGCGAACCGCGCCAGGAAGTAGAAGGCGAGCGTCACCGCGACGACCGCGCCCGATGCCGGGGCCGAGGCGAAGGTGATCGTGTTGCCCGAGATGGCGTAGCCCGCGACCTGGGCCTGGCCACCGATCGAAAGGCTGATCGGCGCACCGGTGTTGATGCCGCCGACCGGCTCCACGAACCCGCCCAGGTTGCGCACGACCGGAAAGATGGTCGTGCTGCCGTCACCGGTGGCGATCACCTGGTTGGTGAGCTGAAAATCGCTGAGGTCGGTGAAGTAGAACGGCGTGTAGGGGCCACGCTGCTGAAGGTAGAAGCCCAGCAGCGTCTGCCATTCCAGATGCGCCGCATCGGAGCGCAGCAATTGATAGGTCAGATCCCATTCCCAGAGCGGATTGACGAAGAGCGGCGCCCGCACCTCGCGACCGCTGGCGGATGTCTGGATCCGGGTCGAGAAGAACGGCCGCCGCTTCACATCGAAGGCGAGGCCGGGCAAGGCGGGAAAAATCGCGGTCATAGCCTTTGACCGAGGTTCCGGGCATGTGCCTGAACCGCGCCGAACACACCGTCTTTGTTGGCGAGCAGCTGTTTCTTGAAGGTCGCCGGATCGGTCGCGTCGATCGTGTAGTGATGGGTGTGGTAGTGCGTGTCACCGCCGGTCGAGCCGGTGCCGTTCGCCGCCTGTCCGACCATGGCGTCGAGACCGGCCGCGTATTTCGCGGGCAAGACCCGTTCGTTCTCATGCACCTTCAGCAGCGTGTCTTGCGGCACCAGCCAGCCGCCGGCGGCGGACGGCACCGCCAGACCAGCGGCGGAGGCCATGACCTCGCCATAGGCCAGCGCCCCCGCCGCGGGGGCGAGCGCGGGTCCGACATAGGGAATGCCGACGATGGCGGCATAAGCGGCGGCGAAGGCGGCGGCGGCGGACGCCTTGATCTGAGCTAGCGCCCCGCTGGTCGAGGCCGCGGCTGAACTGGCCGCGGCGGCGGTGTCGGCGGCTTCACCGAAGGTCAGCATATAGAGCCGAGTCGACACCCATTTCAGCGCGATATCGATGAAGTTCGACGCCATGCTTTCCAGAATGTGCTCGCCCAGCCTGGAAAAGGCCTGGCTGAGCGTCTGGGTACCTTGGATGATGCCGTTGATCGAGGTTCGAAAGGCGCCGGTTATGCTGTTGGCGACGCTGTCCCAGGTTCGGCGACTGTTCTGGGCGGCTTGCTGATCGAGCTTCGCCAACGCGTCGTCGCTGGACCGCTTGGCCTTGAGTATCTCGACATCGATACGCTGCTGTTCTTTTTGATCATCGGCATAGAGGGCCCTGCGGTCGGCCAGCGACGCAATTTCGATGACGAGACGTTGGCGTTCGATGTCCTTCAACTGCGTGATCTCTTGCGCACCGTCGATTTGGCCGAGTTCCTTGCGGCGCTGGACCGCCACCTCCTGAACCTTCAGGGGATCGAGAGATGCCGAAAGCTTGGCCTGGTTGACTTGCAGGGCATCGGCCCGCTCCTGCTGGTCGAGGCCGCGTTGAAGCGCGAAGATCTGGCGGCGAACCTCCAACTGCTCCTTGGAACCATTGGTGGTCTCGGTCAGCTTGGCCTGCCAGAACGCCAACTCCTCCCGCTTGCTGTTGTCGAAATAGGCGTGTTCGGCGAGCAATTGTTGATCGAGCGCGTCACGCCAGATCTGCAGCCGATTCTGCTCCTTCCCCGCTGCTTGCGTGGCGGGAAGCGGCGCGGCGGCGGCGGCATTGATCGCCTTGAATACAGTCATGATCGCGCTGGCACCGCTCTGCGCCGAGGCGATCGGCGCCGTGACCGATGCCAAAGCCGCCTGCAGCCGGACGACCGAAGCCATGGCATCCATCGCGGCCGTGGTCAGGCTGTCGCGCATCGCCGCCGAGGCGGCAGCGATCGCCGCGGCGGCATCGGCGGAACCGGCTTTCAGCGGCCCGGCATCGGCACCAAATTGAACGTCGATCCTATCGGCCATGAACGACCCCGCGAAAAACGAAGGGCGCCCCGAAGGACGCCCCCGCTGATGGAAATCGCCGCCGGATGGCGGCGGCTATTGGAGAATGCCTGTCGGGAACAGAGCCAGCAGCTCGGCCATGCCCGAGCCGGATTGATCGTGCTGTCGCCCGATCCCGAGATAGGCCGCGACCAAGACATGCGTCGGCGGGTGACGGTTCCAATAACGCGTGAGGCCGGCGAAGCGGGGCAAGGTCATCTGGTCGATCTGGTCCGGCGTATAGCCGCAGGCGGTGGCCAACAGACCCTCCGCGTCATCCCAGAACTCCGCCCAGCCTAGACCTGCCCCGCCGGTGCTTCCCCCGATGGGGTAACCCCCGACGACACAAGTCCCGACCCCGTCATGACGGCGTTGACCACCGCGGCCATGTTGCCCAGGTCCAGCAAGTCGTCGCCGACCTGGTCGAAGGTGACGTCCGGATAGTTCCGGCCAAGGGCGGCGTGCACGATGGCGACGATCGCATCGAGCTGATCGCCGGTCAGCACGCCGGAAGCGGTCGCGGGAATGGCCTCGAGCAGCGGGCGCAGCCGCTTGATCTGGCCGAAGGTGAGCGGCGGGATCGTCCAATCCCGACCGCCCATGCGCAGGATGGCGCCGTCGATGAGTTGGGTCATATTATTCGGCCAGGCTGAGCAGGCCGATATTCCCCGCGGCATCCGCCTGTGCCAGGAAATCGAATTCCGGGATCACGAAATCGTCGATCTTGGTCGCGAAAGTCAGCTTCTGCGAGGCGCAGGCGTTAAGTTTGAGGTTGACCTGCTTGCCCTGGAACGTCTGGGTGAAATTCACCGAGAACAACGGCGTGACACCCATCAGCTGGTTGGTGAGCGTCAGCGTCGTACCGGTGCCGGCCACCGTATAGGCGTAGTTTAACAGCACGCCGAGGCCGGTATCGGCCGCGGCGAAGGTGTAGATGCCGGCGGCGACCGTGTACTGGCCGGTGATCGGCGTGCCGCTGGCGAGGCGAGTCAAAGGCAAGCCGGTAGCCGCGTAGTACACGCCCAAATCGGCGACGAAATTCGTGGCATTGGCGGCGGTCACCGTGAACGGCGTCGCCGGGATCGCGCCTGCCTCGGCGCTCGCGGTCGCGGTCTGGCCGGCGGTGCTGGTCTGGCCGAAGAACAGGTCGTTCAATAGCTTGCCGTTGACCTGGGCGAATTTGGCCTTGCCGCTGATCTTGAGCTTGCCGGCGGCGAGGGCGATCGCGACCTGATTCTGGCCATACAGCTCCTTTAGATCCTTGCTGAAATCGATGCTGATGTCCTGCAGCGCGCCGAACCGGGTAGGCGACGCATTGGCGATATCCGTGCGTGTGCCGAACAACTGGCCGGAACCGAAAACGACTTGCATGGCCTAGATCTCCTGGATGATGCGCCGCTTCAGGTCGGCCAGCGCGTTGCGAAGGTGGTTGAACGCCTCGGTCGATCGAGCGACCGGGCTGTCGTGAATCCGGTCCACGAACCAGGCGTCTATCGCCGCCTCGATCGAATGGGGCTCGATCGAATGGGGCTCGATGGGATGCAGGGCCGGAGGGGGTGCATCGGCGGGTGGATCAACCGGGTCAGACATGGCATCGCTCCTTAGGGAATCAGGATGTCGATCGGGATGATGGCGACCGCGAGGTCGCCGAGGACGCCCTCATCGGTCTCGACGCGGCCGCTGATCCAGGCATGGTCGACCAGTCCACCCAGCGTCTGGACGCTGTCCGAGGGCGGCGGGGCGAGGGCGGCTTGGATGGCGTCCAGCAAGGGATTGAGCTCGGCGGCCGGCGGCACCGACGGATCGGCGGCGGTGCCGACATAGAGGTAGAGATCGAGATGCAGCGTTACCTTGGGCGGCAGGCCGCGCTGCCGCTGCCAGGTCTCGCCCTTCTGCACCTGGAACAGCGCCGGCCGCTCGGCCGGCTGCACATCAGTCCAATGACGCAACTTGCGACCGACGGTGGCAAAGCCACCGGTACCCGTGACGCGGGCGAACAACGCCTGAGCGATCGCCTCCCGTCCGGCGGTCATGGCACGATCCCGCGCGCGGCCTCGGCCAATGACGCCTCCAGCGCCGCGGCGAAGTCGGGTTGCAGGTCGGCGAGCGCGCTGCGTAGGAACGAGTGCGCGGGATAGTCGACCCGACGGATATACGGACGGACCAGGATCTGCTTTTCCCGGATCGGCCGACCGAATGCCTGTCGGATAGTGCGTAGATGCGCCCGTACCGTCTCGCTGCCGCTGAAGCCGTATTCCTGGAAGGCGGCATAGCTGGCATCCGAGCCGACAGTGGCGGTGATCGACTGGCCGTCCTGGTGTAGCTCCGCCGAGATGCTGCCGCGCAGTCGACCGGACCGGATGCCGAGCACCTGGCCGCTGAGCTTTTCGTCGACGATCTTGCGCTGGAGGGTGAGCGCCAGTCGCAGCATGACCCGGCCGAGGCCGGCCTGGACCTCGTCGCTGAAGCCGTTGAGCAGGGCCGCGATCCTGTCATCGCCGATCACCACACCGGTCAGCATGTCGGGCTGACCCGGCGATATTGAGCTAGGACCGCCGCGACATCGGCGGGCATGTCCTGCTGGGCATAGGCGGTGGTCTCGCCGGCCAGCCCCTTCGACACCAACCCGATCCGATCGCGTTCGCGATAGCGCAACGCCACCAGCCCGATCACCGCCTGCTCCAGATCGGACGGCGTCACGGCATAGCCGGCCGTATAGAAGATCGCCACGTTGCGGGTGCCCCGGCTAAAGCCGTAGCCGATCAGGAACACCGTGCTGTCCGAGAAGGTGAAGCCGGCGCTGATGCCGTCGGGAGAGGCCGGGATCGAGAGGCCGTCGATCGTCACGGCGGCGACCGCCGTGACCGGATAATTCACGAGGCTGATCCGATCGCCGCCGCGACCGTCCCGCGTGTCGGTATAGGCGGCACTGGCGATGGTCCGGCCGAGCCAGTTTTGCACGTAGCTCGACACGGCGGTGATAAGACGCTGCAGCAGGGCGTCGTCGGTCGTATAGACGATGCCGCCGCCACCGGCGCCGGGCAGCCACGCCTTGACGTTGGCGAGCGTGGTGAGGTCATTCGCAGCCATGGAGCGAGCTTTCCAGAATGAACCCGGCGCCGGGATGGGCGCCGGGTTCGGTTGCGATCAGCCGTTCTGGATGTTCCTGACGACGCCGAAGGCGGGCGGGAAGTAGTTCTGCAGCACCTCGTCCGCGTAGACGCCGTATTCGTAGCGGCGGGTACGCAGCGGCCATTCGAGCTGGTAGTAATCGCGCCGACATTTCATCTGCAGTACGTTCGATACGTTGCTGAGCGGATAAGGGATGGTGCGCGACACGAACAGGATGGTGCCCGGCGGCACGTTCGGGTGCAGCATCACCTGGACGAGTTGCCCGCCGCTCATGGTGTATTTATTGAGGTAGTTGCCGATGATGGCGCCGGCGGTAATCGTCTGGCCGCCGCCATCGACCGCGAAGCGGAACAACGGGGCGGCGGAAGAACCGGCGGCCAGCACCCGACGGGTGATGTTCAACAGTTCCTGGCTATTCACCAGCATGAGATCGGGCGACAGGCGGTAATTGTCCCAGAACGCCCTCAGCGCCTGATCGATCTCGACCACGCCACCGGCCCCGTCGCCGGTCAGCGTGGTGTTGCCCCCGGTATTGCCTCCCGCCCCCAGGGTCACGATCGTCGATCCCGAACCCGGGGCATAGACCTGCGGCAGAAGGCCGTCGAAGACCAATTGGTTCTGGCTGTTGTCGGCGCTGGCCGCGCTGGCCAATTGGGTTCCGGCAGCGGCGGCGGCGATGACCACCGTGTTGACCGTGGTGATGGCGCCGAGAACGGCGGTACCACCGGTGCCCCAGAACCAGGCATAAGCAACAGCGCCTGCGACCGGTGCCACGGTGGCGGTGATCGTGCCGTTCGCGGCCGGCGTCGCCGTCGCGGTTGGCGAGGCCTGGGACGAGCCACCGCCATAGGTATCGACCGAGGCGTCGGTGTTGGTCCGGCTGATGCCGAGCGGGATACCGCCGGCGATCGTGGCGGCGAGATAGCCTTCGAGCGTCAGCGCCGCCACCTGCACGGTATAGGCGACGTTGGTGAGCGTGCCGCCGGTCGCGGCGGTGACCAGCGTCGGCGCCGGCGCCTGACCGAGGCCGGTCGACGCATTGCCGCCGATGATGGTCTTTTCCTCATAGATCATCGTCGACCGCAACAGGCCTTCGGCCGCTCGCGCCTTCACATCGTCGAAGTTCTCCGACGCGTAATCCGCCTCGAAGGTGACGAAATCCTCGAAGCCGAGCCCCTTATAGGAGGCGACATAGCTCTTGGTCTGGGTGGCGATGGCCCCGCCGCGATTGCCTTCCGACACGCCGCCGGAGATGTTGGTGATGTTGATCCCGGTGATCGCTTTCCAATTCGTCGCCGAACCACCCCGCCCGACGATGCGGGGGATCGTGTTACGCAGCGGCGTGATCACGGGATAGAGCTTCAGGGCGTAGGGCTGCAGATCGTAGAACACCAGGCCGAGCGCCTGGGTGAACGACTTCTCCAGCGCCGAGCCGAAGGCGTCGCCGAGCGGCTTGGACTGCAGATCCTTGATCAGATCCATGGTCTCCTGAGTGGTCGAGGCTTGCATCGTGGGCGTTCCTTTCCGGCATGAAAAAACCCGCCGGATGGCGGGTTGGCAGGCGGCGGGTTGGCAGGCGGCGGGTTGGCAGGCGGCGGGTGACGGCGGGCTGGCGATCAGCTCAGAATGGAGATCGGCCGCTTCTGGGCCTGCTTGATGAGGTAAAGCGGATCGGCCTTGATCATCTCGGCCTCGTTTGGAGCACTGCGATCCGCCGCGTCGTCGTTTTTGCCAATCGCCCGCAACACACCCTTGGCCGGCGCCGGAGAGCGGCGAAGGGCGGCGAGATCGCGGCCGAGCTGATCGATCAGCGCCGCCTGCCCCTCGATCGTCGCCTGGGCCTTAGCCAGCCGCGATGCCGACTTGCCGCGCCGCTTGCGCAGCGTGCCTATCGAGGCGGCTTTGCCGGCGTCATCCTGATCCGGGTCGTCCTGGTCCGGGTCGTCCTGATTGGGATCATCGTCGTCCGAGGCGTCATCCGTATCGTCGCAGCCATCGGAACACGCCGCGCCGAGGCCGACAGCGGCATCGTGGATCGACTGGAGCTGCGCTAGGTCGACCTTGGAATTGCGCGCGCCGATCTTGGCCAGGGGAGTAGCCAACCCATGCGCCTTGAACATCTCGAACACTGCTTCGGGATTGGCCGGGCGGTCGACCAAGCTGATCTCGGCGATGGTGCAGCCGGTCACCACGTGCTTTTGCACAGTGTCGCGCTTGGTGACCTCGCCACCGATCGAGAAGCCGGTGTAAACGCCCTCGCGGACCTTGGTCCATGCCGCCTCGTCGACCACCTTGACGCCGAGATAGAGGCCCCGATCATCCATCTGGGCGGTCTTGGCGACGCCGACCGCGGAAGGCTGGTGCATCTCCCGGATATTGCCGAAGCGCATGTATTCAGGCAGGGCCGCCTCGACCGCTTCCTTGCGGATGATCTCACCCTGCCGGTCGAGCGCCTCGGTCGAGGCATAGCCGAACACCATACGCTGTTCCTGATCGACTTTCGTAATCGGCGCGAAGATCCTCATGGCTGCTCCTCGGAGGTTGGGGGCGCGGGGGAGTGGGAAGTGATGGATTGGTGCGGAGAGTTGGGGGGTGACGACGTGATCTGGCTCAACGGCACGGCACCCGATCCGGTGATGATGGCATTGCCGAAACCGACCGGCGGCAGGCCCAGGCGTTGGCGCACCTCATCCACCGAGACGACGCCGCAGGACAGGTAGATCTGATCGATGGTGGCTTGCTCGCGCGGGCTTTGGTCGGGTTTGCCGGCCCAGGCGAACTCGATATCGCTGTAGCCCCAGCCGACCAGAATCAGGCGGTCGATCAGGTTCTTCACCCAGCGCTGCAACGGCTCCAGCCCCTCATCCGTCGCGGCCTGCTGGGCCGTCTGGGCGGTGGCGCGGTTGGTCTGGCGAACGAAGGCCGTCGGCGGCACCGAGAAGGCGAAGCAGACGATCCGAGCGAGCCATTCGTCGAACGCGTCGGTCAGTGGATCCGGCTTCAGCAACTGCGTCTTCATGCCGCCCGGGACGAACAGCAGACGCCGCTTGGCCGCCATGTCGCCGGCCAGGAGTTCGTCGAACCAAGCCTGGACCTTGCGGATCTGATCCGGGTTCCAGCTTTCCGGAACGCTGACCATGGCCGGAGGCACATTGCCTTCGGTGTAAAAATACAGCTTCTCCACCGCCTTGCGCAGGCCGGTATTGATGGTCAGCACGATCTGCTCGACCGGTGAGTAGCCATAGAGCTTGTGCGGCCGCAGGTTGCGCGGCGCGTAAATCAACTCGTCACTCGTGTAATCGACCGCCGGAAGACCTTTCAGAACCTGCTGGTAGGCCGGATCCGGCGGCAAAGGCGTGCGCCCGCTGTCATCGATCAGCAGCTTGATCGTGGCACCGTCGATCACCTCCAGCCGGGCGACGCCGCCATCGAGCGAGCGCCGGATATAGACGGCGGGCGCATCGATGACGAACAGATCTTCAAGCAGCAGCCGCAGCCATTGCTCGCCGCTATGGATCCCGTCCGGCGAGCGGAAGAACCGCGTCAACTCGGCGATCCGCGGATCCTTGGAGCCGGGCGTACCGCCGGCCGACACCGCCGCGTCGCCATCCGGATCATCGGTGCGCAGCCGAAAGCCCCAGCGCAAGGTTTCGATCTGGTCCTTGCGGGTTTCGATGACGAGCCGCAGCAGATCGTAGGCATCGGCGAGTGCCCGGAGTTCGGCGAAGCCGATCGCCTCGTCGACGCGGGGCGCCTGGCGCAAATTGTAGCCGGTCGGGTAGTCGAAGGCGCGGCCCTCGGCCTGCTCCTGTGCCACCGGCGGCAGGGGCTGGCTGGGCGAGAACCAGCCATCGGGGCTGACCCCTGTCAGCGCATAGCGCAGCCCTTGCGCCACCCGCGTGACCAGGCCCGGATCCAGCGGCGTAATGGTCGGTGATGCCAATTGACGCTCCGATCAAGGTTGGGGTTAGGGTCGCATGATCAAACGGGTGCGGCCGCGATCCAGGAAGGCGGTGTGTTCCTCCTCGATGAAGCGGAGAAAGCCCAGATCGGCCTGGAACTTCACGGCATGGGCATAGACCAGGCTATCCCCCTTGTCGGGCGAGCGGCCGATGCGCCGCATGATGTCGGGCTTGCCTTCGATCTGAATGCCGCGCGGTCGCAGCGTCCAGCGCGGGGCGATAAGATCGGCCAACAGCTCCGGATCCGGCGGAATCGCCAGAGACTCGCCGCTTGCCGGATCGAGCGCCTCCCGCAGGCGCCACCAATACTCGGCGCGCTGATTGATGAAGCCCAGCTGCCCCGACTTGTCGCGTGCCGTCGAGGCCTCCGCGCCGTTCAACGGAATCGCCACCAACCCGAGACCGCGCGCCGCGTCATAGACCGCCGCCCCGACGCCAATGACGTCGATGTTCACCATGGTGCCCGGGCTGACCAAGGGCAGCAGCAAGCCGATCACCGCCGGCCCATCCGGCGTCGCCGTCCCCGGCTGGGCGATCGGCCAATCGAACCAGATGCCGCGCCGCACGGTCACCACGGTCCGATCCGATCCACCACGCGCCACATCGACACCAAGCGCGCTTACCGGACCCCGCTCGGAGTCATCGGCGGCGGCCGTCCAGCGCTGCTGGGCGGCTTCGACCCAGGCGGTCGGGATGACCTGATAGGGATCGTCCTCGGCCCCCACGTCGAAGGCGCCCTCAAGCATCCGGCTGCGCAGCGGCTCGGGCAGCGCCTGCAGGGTCGCCTTGTAGCCGGCGGCCATCAGAAACGCGTTGTCCTCAACCCGGGCGCGGATGAAGGTCCGGCTATGCGGCCGGATCGTCTCGCCGGCACGCTCGATCGGCCGGTCGTCGGGTACCTCCGCATCGACGCCGTCCAGGGCCGCGAACCAGCGCAGTTCCCCGGGCAGAGCCGGGTTCGGATGGCGGCGATCGAGCCAGGGCGCCCAGTAGCGGATAACCCAGTCACCTTCGGCACCGGTCGGCGGGTTGCCGGTTGCAACCACCTGCGTGCGTTGCCCCACCTCCGCCGTGCGCAGCCAGCCGATCAGGAAGCGAAACTGCGCCTCGGTAAAATGCGTGATCTCGTCGAACGCCTTGAGGTCATGGGCTCGGCCTTGGTAGCGGACGACGTCGCCGGGCAAGGCGACGGCACCGAACTCGACGGTGCGACCGCCGCCCAGCCGCCACAGCCGCGTGGTGGCGTTGTAGCGGCCGGCAGACCCGTAGAGTTCGCGCGCCCGTTCCTCGATGCCGCGCAATTGCGGGTATTCGCGGCGGAAGACGATCGATCGGCGGTGCCCGAGGGCCGCGAGCCCCAGCAGCAGGTCGGTCTTGCCGCCACCGGCGGCGCCCCCGTAGAAAACCCGATCGGCGGCGGATAAGAAAGCCGTGGTCTGCGGCCCCGGCTGGGGCGTCCAGACGACGCCGGAGCCCGGTCGCCCGCCACCCATGGCACGGCGGTCAAGTTCCCTCCGAAGGACCGTGCCGAGCGACATCCGCCTCGAGGCATTCCAGAAGCTGTACCAACTGCCCATCGGTCAGACTTTCGATGGTGACACGGCCGGCCGTGATGCTGTCGCGCAGGTCGGCGCCGGGGCTGTCCGCGCGGGTGACGGGTGGCGCCGAACCCGGTCGGCCATGGCCGCGCGCCAGCATCGCGGTCGCCGCCGCGACGCGCGCCGTCGGCGGCGCGGTCGCATCCTGCATGACATCGGCGAGCGTGGTGATGGCACTATTCGTGTGGCTCCGCGCCAGTTCATCGGCTTCTTTTATTTTGCCGGCCTCTTTCAGCTCGGCAGCCTCCTTCGACTCGCCAGCCTCTTTCAGCGCGCCGGCATTTGCCTCGACATCGGTCGGTTGAGCCGCTTTGGGGCGCCGCGGCTTTTTGCCTGGCGCATCTTTTTCGATCGGAGGTTTCTGGGTTGGCACCGGTGCCCCTCCCTTCTTCGGAACGATTGGCGATGCCAATAAAAAGCCCGCCGCGGAGCGATCCGGGCGGGCGCAATTAGGAGCATCGAGGATTGGTATACATTCGCTGTCAGCGAGACGCAAGAGAAAAAGTTCGTGATTTGTTCTTTTTTTCTCAAGGCCGGATTTAGCGCGGGACGGACCTCCGGGACCGCGTTCGATAGACCGCCGATAAGGTGCTGAGCGCACCGATCAGCAACCCCGTGGCACGATGTGGATTAAGCGCGGTGCCGCCGCCCCAGCGTTGCCGACGAGCCCAATCGGCGATCGGCATTTCAGCGCCGACGACATACCAAGTGACCGAGCCCATCGGCGACCCGAAACCGCCGAGCCGCGCCATCACCGATGCGACCCGCTCGCGCGCATCCTCGATCCGATCCCCCGGTGCCTGGCCGCCGCCGGTGGTCGGCACCCGTGCCAGATCCGGTGCCCGCAAGGTGTCGAGTTGGGCCCGGGCGAAGTCGCGCCGGAAATGATAACCGGCATCGGCCCAGGCATCGTCGATCACGCCGTCGCGGAGCAACCGGGCGATATTGTCGAGCGCGCGGGCGTGGATCACCGGCCAGCCATCGGGATCGCGCTCGTCGACCAGCAGAACTGGATCGTGGCTCGCCCGCTCCGCCGGAGGCAGCGCCACCGCAGGATGCGTTTTCATGTCGGTGATGGGCTTGAGTTTCGGCTGTTTCATCGTCAGTGCCTTTCGTCGCGGTGAGACTGCAAGGAGAGATTGAGTCGGGTTCGGGCATCGGCCTCGAGCCACAGCCGAATGAAATCGGGGACACGGTCGTCACGCAGATTGGTGACGACGACACCCTGTTCGACGAAGGCGCGCCGTTCCGCCTGACGCTGTCGATCGGCGGGATCCGCCGGCGCGCTGGCGATATGCCGGGCAAGCGAGGAACGAAGGCCGCTCATGAAGAAATCTCCCCTGGTGGATACGGATGCTGGTTGCGAGATGGCCGCGGCGGTATCCGAGTCGATCGGCCCGGCCCGGTCATCAATGACGAACGTATCCATAAAGGAGACATTACGTCAACGTTTCAGTTCTTGCTTTTTGTCTCCAAATCGACGACAAGAAGCCATGAGCAACCCGGTGAAGGCATTGCGTGAGGCCCGCGGCTTGTCGTTGCAGGCGCTTGCCGACCTGGTCGGCACGACGCGCCAGCAGGTCCACAAGCTGGAGAGCGGCGAACGCCGGTTGTCGATCGACTGGCTGTTGAAGCTGGCCGCGGCGCTGAGTGTCGACCCCAAAGATCTCTTGCCGCCGGAACAGGCGCCCGCCTTTGGCGGTGGAGAACGGCAGGCGCCCCCGGGCGCGCCGTCCGGTTTCATGCCGGGTACCGCGCCGTCAGCCGCGCGGATCATCCGGCTGGAGCAAACCGACCCGCGGGACATGATCCCGATCCGCAGCGCCGGCCGGGGTGGCGATGGGCAGATCATGTTCCTGGAAGACGGGCCGATCGGCTATACCCGCCGCCCGTCCAGCTTGTCGGGCGTGCGCGACGGCTATGCCATCTATATGGTCGGCGACAGCATGAGCCCGCGTTACGAACCGGGTTGGCTGCTGCACGTCAATCCCTATAAACCGCCGAAATCCGGCCGCGACGTCGTCGTCACCCTGGCCGACAACGTGGTGCTGGTGAAAACCTATCGGGGCTACGACGGCACTGATCTGGTGCTGCAGCAGATGAATCCGCCGGAGGATATTCGGCTGGATCGGGCCACGCTGCGCGACGTCCACCTGATCGTCGGTGTCGATCAGGAAGGGTAATGCTGGCTTTGAGTCCGTCCCCATTTCGGTAACAATTCCGGCGCAGAATGTGCCGGTTGGGGAAGCGCGACATATATCGCAGCGAAGTACACGCCGGTCAGCCTGTTGACAACGGGGCGGCGCGCCCTCGCAATGGGTTAAGCTGTTGGTTCGACTGAAGCTTGGGAGGTGAGCGTGCGGGTAACAACTCTACTGCGTTGCTGGATGTATACGTTGGCGCTGTCCGGGGCGCTGGTCTTGCCGATGATGGCGGCTCAGGCGCAGAACGCCGACGCCATCAAGGCGCGCAAGGCGAATTATGATCTGTTGAATGATCAGATGAAGGCCATCAAGGCGGTCATCGACAAAGGCGGATCGCCCGCGGATGCCGCGGCACCGGCGAAAATCGCTCAGCAAGCGGCACTGAAGATTCCCACGATGTTTCCGGCCGACAGTCAAACCGGCGACACCAAGGCGCTGCCCAATGTCTGGAGCGACCCCGAGGGCTTCAAGAAACTCGCCGACGCCGCCGGGGCGCAATCCGCGAAACTGGTCGCGGCGACGGGGGGCACCGACTTGGCCGCCCTGCAAACCGAATTCACCGCCATGGGCAAGACCTGCGGTGCCTGCCATCAGGTCAATCGGGCCAAATAACCTTCAGGTCGTCACGAACCCCCGAGCCGGACAATCGCCCAGACCACGAGGGCGGCGAGGCTGAGGATGGCTGCCGCCCTCCAAACGGGGACGAAGCGCGGGGGGACGGGATCGGGCTGAGGCAGGGTTTTATAACCGCGCAGCATCCCTACGATGAGGTTTTCCCGGCGAACGAAGAGATAGTAGAGCACCGCCGCGACGTGCAGCCCCGACAGGATCAGAATGATGTTGAAGTTGACGCTGTGGATGGTGGTCAACAATGAGCGTGTATGGCTTGAGACAAGTTCGCCGAGCGGCCCTTCGGTGGCGATGTCGTCATCGGCGAAAAGCCCCGTCCCGACTTGGACAAGCAACACGGCCAGCATGATGACGATCATGTAAGCGCCGAGCGGATTATGACCGTAATCGGTCATCGGACCCCTGCCGACGAGGCCGCGCAGGTGATGCAGCGCGGCACCCGGCCCCTTCAGGAAATGGGTGAACCGCGAATACGTGCTGCCGACTAGCCCCCAGGCGATGCGGAACAGCAACAGCGTCAGGATGGCGTAGCCCGACAGGAAGTGCCACGGCAACCAGTCGTTGCCCTGGCTCCCCGAATACCAGGAAAACCCGAGGAGAAGGACAAGCAGCCAATGGAACAACCGGGTCGGGCCATCCCAAACTTTGACGCGCACCGCTCCAAACCGCGCCATCCCCACTCCCCTTACGCAACTTCGGACTCTACTCAAACGGTCTCTAAGGGGAACTCTAAGCACGAGCAACACCTTACGGGATAGCTCTCCCCTTCGGAAGACGCCGGGCGATGTCAAGCTGGCACATTGACGGAACGACCCCGGTCTTTACCTTGGTTGTCGGATTTACTCAGGGGGCAAAAATCAACGCTTCTCGGCATGGTCACAACCTCAAGCAACCCATGACGGGGCACATAGACTTTCTCGCCGGTAATCAACCTCCGCGCAACGTATCGGTGATATTATCCCATCAAGAGTTCAATGGTCGGCGGGCGCCAAGTCGGCTTGACCTATTTTTCGAGTTCAAGGCGAGCGACGCTCGTCCAAGCGATTAGGTTTCGCGATGGCTGTTTGCCGGCGATGATAACATCCACCCTGTTAGGGTCCTCGGTTCGTCTGCACAAGATGTTGGTGGCGGCAGCCGTGATGGTACCGATGGTGATCGGTGTCGTCGCCGCGGGGCAAAACCGTACGGATGTGTTGCGCGACGAAGCCGATACGATGGAACGGATAATGCTCGCACAGATCGAGCACGCGCTGCGCGTGTTCGACGTACAGGCACTGGCTCTGGCGCAGATCAACGATCAACTCGCCTCGGTGCCGTGGGCGGCGATTTCGACGCCGTCGACCAAGCAGTATCTTGATCAGGTAAAGTCGGCGCTGCAGGACGTGGCGGCGATCTGGGTGACCGATTCCGCGGGGAAGGTACACGCCGCCAGCTCCGGCTTCGATCCGAGCATCGCGGAGACCGAACCGGCGATGGCCCCCATCGATGGGGGACGTGATGCCGGGAATTCTGGGGCCGGTAATCCTGGGGCCGGGATTTACGTCGAGCCACCAAGTAGCAAGGCGACGGATCAGGCGGTCTTTTCGATCAGTCGGCACAGAAGCACGGCCGACGGCACGGGGAGTGCCATACACATAGCGGTGCGGACGGAGCCGTTCGTCCGTTTCTTCCGGGATGCCGGTCGGTCGTTGGACCATGTCGCCCTGCTGCTGCGGAACGACGGCAAGATCCTGGTGCGCGAACCCGCACGCGACAGCGCGACTGAGCTTTCGCCGGCCTCGCCGCTTCGCCAACGGATCGTGACACAGTCGACCGCAACTCAGCCCACAACGGGTGGCTCATTCGTCGCGCCGACCGGCGGCGGCGGTCCCGAACGGCTCTATGCCTATCGCCAGGTCGGGAGCTATCCGGTCTTCGTCACCTATAGCGTCAAGACCGACATCCTTTTGGAGAAGTGGCGCTCCAATCTGCTGGTCTATGGCATGGTCGCCGGGGGTGCGGCGCTTGTCCTGCTGCTGGTATCGCTGCTGGCGTTGCGGCGCGCGAAGGCCGAACAGGCGGCGATCGCCGAGCTGCGTCAGGAAGTGGCGCATCGGCAGATCGCCGAGGCACAATTGCGCCAAGCACAAAAGATGGAAGCTGTCGGTCAGCTGACCGGCGGTCTGGCCCACGACTTCAACAACCTGCTCTCGGTGATCGGCGGCAATGCCGATCTGCTGATCCACCGGGGTACAGCACCGGAACAAACACGGCTGGCCGAGGCGATCCGGCGCGCGGCGGAGCGCGGCGCCGCACTGACGCGTCAACTCCTGGCGTTTTCCCGGCTGCAGAAATTGGACGTCATAACCGTCGATCTCAACCAGCGCATTCATGAGATGCAGGACATGCTGCGCCGGTCGCTGCGCGCCAACATCACGATCGAGACGGAGTTGCAGGAAGGCCTATGGCCGCTGCGGGTCGACGGCAACCAGCTGGAATTGGCCATCCTGAACATCGCGGTGAACGCGCGGGACGCGATGACCGGTGGCGGCACGCTGACCATCCGCACGCAAAACGTCGAGCTGGACCGACATCAGCTCAAAGGCAATTTCGTGAGCCTGTCGCTGCAGGACACCGGCATCGGCATGGACGCCGAACAGCGCGAACGCGCGTTCGAGCCGTTCTTCACCACCAAGGAGGTCGGCAAGGGGACCGGCCTCGGCCTCAGCATGGTCTATGGCTTCATCAACCAATCCGGCGGCGGCGTCGACATCGAGAGCGAGCCCGGCGCGGGGTGCACGATAACGCTTTACCTGCCACAGGCCGTCGAACATGGATCCGCCGCCACGCAGAGCCCGGCGGCAGCGGTCCGCAACCTGCCCAAAGGCGGTACGGTCCTGATCGTCGAGGACGACGAAGAGGTTCAGCAGGTGACGACGGCGTTCATCGAGGCGTTGGGGTATCAGGCCCGCTCGGTCACCGCCGCCGAACAAGCGCTCGACCTGTTGGGTTCAGGGGCCATACCGCAGTTGGTCATCTCGGATATGTACATGCCGGGCGGCATGGGCGGATTGGAACTGGCCCTGGAACTCCGCAGGCGGTTTCCCGCCCTGCCGACGCTGCTGGTGACCGGTGCCAGCGAAGCGGCGGACGAGGCACGCGACAGCGGTTTCACCGTGCTGATGAAGCCGTTCCGGCAAGCCGACCTGCAGGTCGCGATGGTGACGGCGTGGCATGCGACGAGCCCCGGCGCCCGCAGGGCAAGCCGATAGGCGTCAAACCGAACGTCGTTCAGCCCTCTCGCAGATCGCCGAGGCCGAGCTCAAGATTGCCGTCCGGGGTGAGCTGACGCCGCTTGATCTTCGCCTCGGCCGCCCGCTCGAAGCGCGACCGTTCGAGGTGGAACGCCGCGATGCTCGCCTCGGGGGTGGGTGATCCCACTAGCAGCGCTTGAAATACGGCGCGCGGCACGAAGACGCGGCCTTGGTATTCGCCGACCTCGACACCGAATTCGACCGCGCGTCGCTCCTCGTTCCAAATCGCGTCGTCGGGAAAGGTGAAGACGGGCATTAGCGCAAAGCGCGATCGAGAGCGGCCTGCCAGGACCCGGAAGCCATTTGCCGCGTCAGCCAAGCATCGACGAATTGCTTCATCGCCGAATCCTTGGGCAGCAGATAGGCCTTTTCGAAATGGGTGAAGGGGGCGGCCACCACGGCCGGACACAGCACGCCGGCATGCCGCGCCGATTGATGATCGACTTCGATGCCGTCGGTTACCATTACGTCCGCCTTGCCAGCCGCGATCTGGTCGAAGATCGTGATGTTGTCTGGATAAACCGTGACGGTGGCCGTTTTGAAGGTGGTTTTGGCGAATACCTCGTTGGAGGCACCGGGATTGACGATGACCCTGATGTCCGGCCGATCGATCGCGGCAATGGAGACCAACCGATCCTTGTCGGCACAGCGGACGATCGGACGCTTGCCATCGACCATCAGCGGTAGCGAGAAATCGCCCTTCGCCGCCCGGTCGGGCGTGATGGTGACCCCACCCATGGCGACGTCGAAATGCCCGGCGACGAAATCGGGGAGCAGGGTACCCCAGGTGGTCGGCACGAACTCGACGCCGACGCCGATCTCACCGGCCAGCGCATGCGCCATATCCACATCGGCGCCGGTCAGCCCGCCTTCGGGCGTCTTCAAGCTGAACGGCGTGTAATCGCCGGTGGCACCGACACGCAGCACGCCACGCGCACGGATCGCGTCCAAACTCGGCGATTCCGACGCCTCGGCCGCGCGCCCCGCAAAGACGGTCGGAGCCAAGACGAGCAGGATCATTGCGATCATCGCCATGACTAATTCGCCCATAAACCGGAGCTTCATCGCCTTCCCCCGCTATCGATCCATCTATCCGCCCTGCGGCGCGCGGATCTTTATCTGACTATAATCCATATCGGGGCATCGCTTATGCATTACCGATTAATCATTGTGAGCTACATCCAGCCGAACCATTTTCAACGGATCAGTCGATGGCCGAGTAGCATATGAAAATTATCAGTTGGAACCTTCTTCGCCTGATCGGCGCGCGCGTCGACGACGTCGCGGCGCTGATCGAGGAACACCGCCCCGATCTGATGCTGATGCAGGAAGCAACCGTCGATACGGACCGGCTGGTCGAGCGGGCCGGTGGCTTCTATACGCGGCATCCCCTGCCGGGCCGGATCCACGGTCTGGCGGTATGGAGCCCCGTCGTGCTGCCGCAGCCGGCAACCATCCCGCTGCAGCGCGGCACCCTAATCCCGCGCATCGCGCAGATCATCGAGGTCGGCGACATCGCCATCGCCAATGTGCACTTGTCCCATGGCCAATTGCTCAATCGTCGGCAATTGCGGCGGACCGTGTCGGCCCTGGCCGCGACGGGTGCCAACAAGGCGGCCGTACTGGGCGATTACAATTTGGTCGGGCCCGCCCTGTTGCCAGGCTTCACTGATGCCGGGCCGCGCCAGCCGACCCATCGGATGTCGGAGCTGGTGCCGCTGCGCATCGACCGCTGCTATATTCGCGGCCTCGCCTGCGAACGGGCCGAGGTGCTGGGACGGGGTCGATCGGACCACAAGCCGATCATGGTCGAGCTGCAGGCGGCTTAAGCGGCTTCCGCGCGCAGGAATGCCGACAGCTCGCGCACCATCGGATCGTCGCGACGACCGGGAGCGGCGCGTAGCACGAAGCACCACGATGCGCGCATGCCGACATCCGGGAACAGGCGTACCAGACGGCCGCTGGCGAGATCGGGATTGATCAGCGGCGCCCGGCCGAGCGCGATCCCGCCGCCGCCGATGGCGGCGCCGACCACCTGATTGAAGCTCGCGAAGGTCACGATCTTGCTTTCGAAGTCAGGCCGCAGGTCGAAATGAGACGCCCAGACCCGCCAATCGATCTCGGAGCTGGTCTCATACTCCTCCTGCAAGAGCCGGCATTTGCAGACCGCGCCAACGGCGAAATCGTAGAGTTCCGGACTGCAGACGGGGAACACCTCTTCGCGCAGCAGCACATCGTCATCGGGCCGCAGCGTCGCGTCGGTCACCCGGACGATCGCGAGGTCGATACCGTGCCGGACGAAATCCGGCTCCGCCTCCTGGACGATCGCGTTGACCGCCGCCCCAGCGTGCCGCATCGAGAATTCCGCGAGCCGGCGCGCCAACCAGAGAGAGGAAAATGGCGCGTTGGCCGAGACCGTGAGCTTGCGCCGGCGTTTGGGTTTGCGGATATCTGCGCAAGCCTCCGCCAACAGTTGGAGGGCGGTCTCGGATGCGCGCAGCAGAACCATGCCGGCAGGTGTCACACTGACGCCGCCAACGCCGGTGCTGCGTTCCAGCAGCCGGGCGCCGAGACTGTCTTCCAGGCCGCGAATCTGATGGCTGATGGCGCTGGTGCTGACATTGAGTTCCGCCGCCGCGCGGGCGAAACCACCCAACCGGGCGGCGGCTTCGAAGGCGCGCAGAGCGGGGAGCGGCGGGAGATTTGTCATATAGGTATTGTATCCTGCTCAACACCTGTTTGAGAAGGCTATGCGCATGGCGAACCATGTAATGTCGCCCCATAACAGCGTCGACGGCGGCAAAGAGCGGAGGGATCAAGATGGCGCTTCGTGTCCTCGATGAGATTGCGCTGCCCGGCGGAAACGTGAATGAGGACCGGATCGGCGCCACACAATTCGACCAAGGGGCCGCGGCCTGGGTGATCGATGGGGCGACCGGCCTGGCCGACCGGGAATTGGTCCCCGAGGGACCGACCGACGCGGCATGGCTGGCCGAACACCTGTCGCGGCTGCTCGCCTCGATCGATCCGGCCGACCGGCCGCCGCGAGCCTATTTCCGCGGGTTGATCGAGGAATTGGCGGGTCGCTATCGGGCGGTCGTCCCGGCGATCGATACGGTGCCGCCCTATGCCCTGCCCTCGGCCGCGGCGATGTGGCTGCGCCATGCCGGTACCCGCATCGAGCTTGCCTGGCAGGGCGATTGCGTCGCCGTGGTGGGTCTACCCGACCGGGCACTGGTGTTCGGCGCGCCCGACGACCCGGTCTGGGAGGATGGCATCAACCGGGTGGTCGAGGAACGACTGACCCGATCGCCTCACCTGGAGCAATCCCTGTTGACGGTGCTCAGCCCCGAATTGCGCGCGCGCCGGGCGCGGCTGAACCAGCCGGACGGCTATTGGATGCTGGGCATCGATCCGCGGGCCGCGGATGCGATGGAGACGGCGGTGCTCGACCTTGTCGCATCGACGCCAATCCTGCTGGTGTCGGACGGGTTATGGCGGCTGGTCCAACCGTTCCGCCAATACGATGCGGCGGAGTTGCTGGAGGCCGCCCGGCATCGGGGGCTCGAGGCGCTGATGGGCGAGTTGCGCGCCCTGGAAGCAGCCGACGCGGAGTGCCGCCGTGTCCCAAGGGTCAAGGCACGCGACGATGCCAGCGGCATGCTGCTGGAGATCGCGCCGGATTAGGGGATAACGGAACCCGACGGCGCCGTTGCGCATTTCCTTATGACAGGAACTGCGTGAGGAAGCGGCAAATGACGGGTTTATCCGGAGGATCGAGGCGGGCGTTCAGCCGGTTGTCGGCTCTGGCGATGATGGTGCTGGTATGTGGTGCCACCACTGGCTGTGGCGTGGTCGCGGCACCGTGCAGGGTAGGCTCCGCGGCGTTGAAGATCGTGCCCCTGGTCGGACACGCAGCCGCGGCGCCGACCGATGCCTGCGCCGAGGCCATCGACCCCTAATAAGTCTCAAGCGCCGCCAGGAACGTGGCGGTGCGCGGGGCGAGGCTCGGATCGACCGTCAATCGCCGAGCCAGGCGATCGAGGGCGGCGGGATCGTCGATGTCCTCGACCATGGACAGGCTCGCCGTGGGAAGGGCGAGTGATGCGGCGCGGCCCAATGTCTCGGCCATGACCGTCGGCGTGCTCCACACCATCCGATCGAACAGGCCGGGATGCGGCCGTTTCAGCCCAATCAGATAATAGCCCCCGTCCACGGCCGGCCCGAGGACCGCCCGATCACCGGGCAGATCAAGCAGCCGCAGTGCCTCGACCAGGATTTCGGCCGGCAGCGAGGGCAGGTCGGAACCGATCAGGCAGACCGACGACGCCCCGGCCGCCAACCGTCGCTCGATAAGATCGGCCATCCGTGCACCGAGATCCGCGCCGTGCTGCACGAGGAAGTCGAAGCCGGGCGGCAGCAAGCCGTCGAAATCCGTTGGGACGTCATCGGGACCATGCGCCAACCATAGGGAGGCGGGAGTCGCCGCCATCCTATGGGCGATGTCGCCGATGAAGGCGCGGGTGAGGCCGGACGCCTGGTCCAAGGTCAATGGCGGGACCAGACGGGTCTTGACCGCACCGGGTTTGGGCGCCTTGGCCATCATGACCAGAGCTGGACGACCAGCCCCCCACATGATCGGCCGCTACGGGTTACCGGCGGTGACAAGCCAGACGGCGCTGACAAGGCGGACCGCCGATCCGTCGACAAAGGGCGTCAGCGCCTCGCGGATCGACACCTGAACCTCGGCGACGGTCGCGTCGTCGGCGCCGCGCAGTGCGCGGCTGGCCGGCCCGATATTCTGCGCCAGCTCGGCGGCGGCATCGAGGCCGCCGCCGGCCCCGAGATCGAGGGGCAGGTCGAGCGGCGAGAGGTCGATCCCCGTGAAGCCGGCGGCGGTGAGGATGCCCCGCACGCGATCGGCCTCGGCGAAGGCATAGGGGCCGGGGGCCTCTGGATCGACCGGATCCATCTTGGGCACGTGCTTGTAGGCGGCATGGAGCGGCACCATCGCCCAAGGATTGTCGCGGGGCGCGCGCCAGCAGGCGAAGGTGAGCCGGCCGCCCGGCCGCAGAGCGCCACGCAGATTGGTGAAGGCCGCCACCGGATCATCGAAGAACATCACGCCGAAGCGGGAGAACAGATGATCGATCGTGGCTGACGGGAAGGCATGGGTCGCCGCGTCGGCCAACAGGAAATCGATCGGCGCCGCATCGGTAAGGGTCGCCGCCCTCTGCCGTGCCCGATCCAGCATGGGCGCCGAGACATCGAGGGCGGTAACCCGGCCGGTCGGACCGGCCCGCCGCGCGAGTTCGATCAGGGTACCGCCACAACCGCAGCCGATATCGATCGCCCGCGCGCCGGCATCGATCCCGGCGTGTCGGAGTGCCGCCTGGGCGATCCCCCCGAACACCTGGTCGAGTTGTTCCTGATAGTGCACCCAGCGCTCGCCGGCACGGCCGTTCCAATAAGCGACCTGGTCCTCGGCGGCGGCCGTGCTAGCAGTGCCTGTATCGGTCATGGTTGCCTCGCATATGGGGAATCAACGGTCGGGTTGGTTGTAGCGTGCAATCCAGCGTCGATCGATCCAATCCTTCAGATACCATGGGAGCCGACCGAAGACCGTCCAGCCGGCGCGGGTGGCGACCGCCCGGCCGTCGCCGGTCGAGATCAGGCTGAGCCAATGCCGTTGGGGTCGGTAAGGGATGGGCGGCTGCCCGGCGAGCACGCGGCGCAATGTGCTCGCCAATACCGGCCCCTGACGGACGGCGAACACCCCCGCTTTCGGCAGCCGGTACCCAGCGACGGCCGCGACATCGCCGCTGGCGAACACCGTCGGATGCGATATCGACCGGAGACCGGCATCGACCGCGACGAAACCGTCGGGATCGGTCGCGAGCCCGCACCGCCCGATCCAAGCAGGGGCGACGGCACCGGTCACCCAAAGTACCGTGTCGAACGGCAGAGAAGTGCCATCCGCGAGCATGACTTCGCCGGGTGTCACCCGGGTGACCGGCCGGCCGGCCTCGATGGTGATATCCCGGCGGCGGAGCTGATCCCCCAGCAGACGACGCGCGCGGGGCGGCATTCCCGGCAGCAGTTCGTCGGCGGTGACGAGCGTCACCTCCGGACCCGGCGGGACACACCCGGCACGGATCGCCAGAGCCAGCTCGACGCCCCCCGCCCCGCCACCAACCACGGCGATCCTGCCGCGTAACGCTGGCTGCGCGGCGAGCGCTTGCCAGTGGTCGAGAAACCGATCGATCGGTTTTACCGGCAGGGCGTAGTCGGCGGCACCCGGCACCGAAAGGCCGCCGGTCGAGCCGATATCCAGCGCCAGCAGATCATAGCCGACCGGCCCGGCGATCCGGCATATCACCTGCCGCGCCGTGGGGTCGAGACCGATCATCTCGTCGAGCAGCAGGGCGGCGCCTGCGCGACGGGCGAGCGGCACCAGATCGATCTCCGCCTGGTCCCGTCGATAGCGCCCGGCGACGACACCGGGCAGCATCCCGGAATAGATCGAATGAGACTGCCGGGCGATCAGCGTCAAACGACAATCCGGCGGCGGATCGAGCGCGAAGCGCCGCAAAACCTCAATGTGGGAATGACCACCGCCGACCAGAACCAAATGCCGCGCCATCAATTCTCACAAATAGTTCTTGGGTCGATATTCTCAAACTACTACGGTCAGAGTGAGGTTCGAGAGGGATCGGTGCATGGAACAGTTGAATCGCATCACCCAGCAGCCTGATGTGATGGGCGGCAAGCGGGTCGTCGCCGCCCTTCGACAGATGGCATCCGAGCTGGACGAAGGCGCGTTGCTCACCGTGGCTCCGACTCATGCGCGTTTGCGCGTGCTGCCGTTACGGCCAAAGGAATAACCCCGTCCCCATAAATCGCCAATGCCGGTAAGTGTGGGCATGGATCGACGGCGATACCGGTGCTACTTCAACCTGCGACAGTGTCGAACGTCCAAGGCCGATCGTCAGGAACAGGAGTTTCGCCGCTTGCCCGACGCCGCTCCCGCCACGCCGACGCCGAAGAACAGGCTGGGGTCGATCGCGACGCGGCTGTTGCCGCTTGGCCTGCTGGCGATCGGGCTCGCCGTGTTCTTCGGGTTCGGCCTGCAGCGTTACCTGACGTTTCACAGCCTGGCACGGAACCGCGCCTGGCTGGGGGAAGCGGTCGCCCAACATGGGGTGCTGGCGCTGGCGATCTACATGCTGATCTACACCACCGTCGTGGCGCTGTCGGTGCCGGGCGGGGTGATCCTGACGCTGACGGGTGGCTTCCTGTTCGGCACCGTCACTGGCACGATCGCGACCGTGATCTCGGCGACGCTGGGTGCCACCCTGTTGTTCGTGACGGCACGCGCGGGAATAGGCGACCACCTGCGGCGCCGCGCCGGACCGATGCTGGGTCGGTTCGAAGCCGGGTTTCGGCGCAACGCGTTCAGCTATCTACTGATGTTGCGTCTGTTGCCGCTCGTGCCGTTCTTCCTGATCAATCTGCTGCCGGCTTTCCTGGGTGTCCCGCTGCGCACTTATGTCCTGGCCACTCTGCTCGGCATCATTCCGGCGGTGCTGGTGTTTGCCAGCATCGGCAATGGGTTGGGCGCGGTCTTCGACGCGGGGCAAATGCCGGATCTGTCGATCTTCAGCAAGCCGTCGATCGCGGGACCGCTACTCGGCCTGGCGCTGCTGGCGCTGCTGCCGGTCATCTATCAGCATTGGCGCCGGCGCTCCAATGGCGCGCTGGACGAGGATCAATCGTGAGCGAGGTGGTGGAGGTCGATATCTGCGTGATCGGCGCCGGTTCCGGCGGACTGTCGGTGGCGGCCGGCGCCTCGCAGCTGGGCCGATCGACCGTGCTGATCGAACGGCACCGCATGGGCGGCGACTGCCTCAATACCGGCTGCGTGCCATCGAAAGCACTGCTGGCAGCGGCGAAAACTGCGACGGCGGCGCGCCACGCCGGGGGCTTCGGCATCGGGATGGTGGCGCCGGTCGTCGATTTCGCGGCGGTTCGGCGCCATGTCCGCGGCGTCATCGAGGCGATCGCGCCGAACGACTCGGTCGAGCGGTTCACGGCATTGGGCGTGCGGGTGATCGCCGGGGAGGCACGGTTCACCGGGCACGACCGGGTGAGCGTCGGCGAGACTACCATACGAGCCCGTCGCTTCGTCGTCGCCACCGGTTCGCGCCCGGCCGTGCCGCCGATCCCGGGGCTGGATCAGGTGGCGTATCTCACCAATGAGACGGTGTTCGACAACCCGGTGTTGCCCGACCACCTGATCGTGATCGGTGGTGGTCCGATCGGGGTGGAGCTGGCGCAGGCGCACCGCCGGCTGGGCAGCCGGGTGAGCATCGTCGAAGCCGCGACCTTGCTGGGGCAGGACGATCCGGAACTGGTCGACGTGCTGCGCCGCGAACTACGCCGGGATGAGGTCACCCTTTACGAGAACGCCGCGGTGCAGCGGGTCGCCCCCAACGGCGAACGGATCACGGTGACCCTATCTCGCGGGGGCGACAGCGTCGTCCTGGACGCGTCGCATCTGCTGATCGCGAGCGGCAGGCGGCCGACGATCGAGGCGCTGGACCTCGCCGCCGCCGGAATCGAGCACGGGCCCGCCGGCATCATGGTCGATCGCCGGCTGCTCACCACCAACCGGCGCGTCTTCGCGATCGGCGATGTGGCGGATGGTCCACGCTTTACCCATGTCGCTGGCTATCATGCCGGCATCGTCATTCGAAACGCGCTGTTCCGCCTGCCGGCCAAGACCGACTACACGGCCCTGCCACATGTTACCTATACCGATCCGGAACTGGCCCAGGTAGGCCTGACGGAAGCCGAGGCGCGGGTCAAACATGGTGTCGTCACCGTGCTGCGCTGGCCGGTCCACGAGAATGATCGGGCCCAGGCGGAGCGGCGGACCCCCGGCTTCGTCAAGGTGGTGACGACGCCGCGCGGGCGTATCCTGGGCGCCGGGATCATCGGCGCCGATGCCGGCGACCTGCTGCAGGTCTGGACCCTGGCGATCGGCCAGGGGCTGAAAATCGGCGCCGTGGCGAATATGATCGCGCCGTACCCAACGCTGGGCGAAGCCTCCAAACGGGCGGCCGGCAGTTTCTTCATGCCAAAGCTGTTTTCCGACCGAAGCCGCCGCTTGGTCGGCTGGTTGGCACGGCTGGGTTAGTGTCATGCCGACGTCATACTGCCGAACTACCTTATGGCACCAAGATTTGGGAGCCGTTCGATGAAGCCTCTGGATCGCCGCTTATTGCTGATCGCCGGCCTGTCGCTGACCCTGGCACCGCGGGTTGGCCGGGCGGCCGAGACGCCGGTGCCGATCACCTTCGCCGATCTCTATAAGCCCGCGACGCTGCAGGGCCTGGAATTCACCGACAAGATCGTCGGCCTGTCCGGCAAGCCCGTCTCGATCAAGGGATTCATGGCACCGCCGCTGAAGGCCGAGGCGGATTTCTTCGTGCTGACCCGCACGCCGGTCTCGCTGTGCCCGTTCTGCGACAGCGATGCCAGCTGGCCGATCGACATCGTCGTCATCCATTTGCGGGAGAGCGCGGGTTTCACCTCGCCCTATGACGGTATCCAAGTCGTCGGCCGGCTGGAGACGGGGTCGAAGATGGACCCGAAGACCGGCTTCGTCAGCCTATTGCGCGTGGTCGATGCCGAATACCGGCTTGCCTGACGCCAGGATGTCCAATGCCGGGGTGCCCAATGCCGGGGTGCCCAATGCCTGTGGCGGCCTGGCCATCGAGGGGCTGGCACTGGATTATCCGTTGGCGCAGGGCGAGCGTCAGAACGTGCTCGATATCCCGCTTTTGACGGTCCCGCCGGGTGCGCGGATCGGCATCACCGGTCCATCGGGATCGGGCAAATCGTCGTTGATCCATGCAATCGCCGGACTGATCCGGCCGAGCGGCGGCTGCGTCAGCTTTGATGGGATCCGGGTCAGCGAGTTCAGGGAAGCGGCACGCGACCGCTGGCGGCGTCGCCAGGTCGGGCTGGTGTTCCAGGATTTCCATCTGATCGACGGGCTGAGCGCGCTCGATAACGTGCTGCTACCCTGCCTGTTCGACCATCTGAGGGTGCCGGCCGATCTCGCCCGGCGCGCGCGGGATCTGTTGGAGCGGGTCGGGCTGGCCGATCCGCATCGACGGGTCGAGCGGCTGTCGCGCGGGGAGATGCAGCGTGTCGCCGTGGCCCGCGCCATGCTGTTCCAGCCGCCCCTGCTTCTGGCCGACGAGCCGACCGCCAGTCTCGATACCGAGAACGGCCATCGCATCGCCGATATGCTGTTAGACCTTGGTGCCGAGGCGGCGGCCACGGTGATCATCGTGTCGCATGACCGGACGCTGCTGGCGCGGCTGGATCGGGTCTATCGGCTGGAAGGCGGTCGATTGGTCGACATCAATCCCGGCGGGCTGGCGGCGTGATGAACCCTTTACCCGTCATGCTGGCAGAGTTCCGCCGATCGCGTGTCGGCTGCATCGCGGTCGTCATGCTGATCGCACTGGCCGTGGCGCTGGGCGTCGCGGTCAGCGCGCAGGAGCGGGCCTTGCGGCGGGGCAGCGCCCGGGCGGCGGATGATTTCGACCTGCTGGTCGGGGCACCCGGCAGCCAGACGCAACTGGTGCTGAGCACGGTCTATCTGCAACCCGCCTCGGTGCCGCTCCTGCCCGGCAGAGTACTGCAAAAGCTGAGTACCGAGCCCGGCGTGGCCTTCGCGGCGCCGATCGGGTTCGGCGACCGCTGGCGGACCTATCCCATCGTCGGATCGACCCCGGATTTCGTCACAGCCGGCGGCGGCCGCGCGCCGGATGAGGGACGGGTCTTCGCCGCGATCTATGAGGCGGTGATCGGCGCCGATGTCGACTCCCGCATCGGCGAGCACATCATACCGTCGCATGGCCAGCCCGGCACCGGCCACGCCTCGATCGCCGATGATGAGGAGGACGAGCATAAGGGGATCGACTACACGGTGGTCGGCCGGCTGCCTCGGCGGGGCACCCCCTGGGATCGGGCGATCATCGTGCCGATCGAAGCCGTGTGGGAAGTTCACGGCTTGCCGACCGGGCATCCGGCGGGCGATCCGCATATCGGACCGCCTTGGGAAAGCGAACCGGCCGGGGTTCCGGCAATCGTCGTGAAGCCCAAAACGGTGATGGCCGCCTATCAGCTGCGCGGCCTCTATCGCGGGGGCGGCACCCTCGCGGTGTTCCCGGCGGAGATCCTGGTCGAGCTCTACCGGACGCTCGGCGATGCGCGCGATCTTCTGGCGGCGATCTCCGTCGCGACCGAAATTCTGGTGGTCGGCGCGGTGCTCTTGGCGGTCGGCGCCTTGCTGGCGATGCGTGCCCGGCAACTGGCGATCCTGCGCGCGCTGGGCGCGTCGCGCGGATACGTGTTCCTGGTGGTGTGGTGCCAGGTCAGCAGCCTGATCGTGGCGGGCGGCGGGCTGGGCTTGTTGCTGGGCTATGGCGGCGCCCGGCTGATGGCCGCGGTGCTGACGGCGCGAACAGGCCTCGTCCTATCGGTACGGCTGGGCGGCCCGGAGGCCGTCATGGTCGGTGGCCTGATCCTCGCCGGCATGGTGCTGGCCCTGGTGCCGGCGATCGCGAGCTACCGCCGGCCGGTCATCGACGGGTTGAAGGGCTGAGGAGCGGCCGGGGAACCGGCGGCGAACGCACCAGACGGAATAGCGATGGGATGATATCGCGTCTTGGGCGTTCAACTCACACCGGTCCACCAACCGTCTTCATCGCCTTCGAGGAATTCGCCCATGTCCATCATCGCCTGGATCGTACTCGGTCTGGTCGCCGGCTTCATCGCCAGCAAGATCGTCAATAATTCCGGCGAAGGACCGGTGATGGACATCGTGTTGGGCATTATCGGCGCCGTGGTCGGCGGCTTTGTCTTCAACCAGTTCGGTGCCGCCGGGGTGACCGGTTTCAACCTCTACAGCGTGGTCGTCGCGATCATCGGAGCGATCATCGTCCTGGTCATCTACCATGCGATCCGCCGCACCGCTTAGCGCCGCCGAGCCCTGAAACGACAGCCTGAAACGACAGAAGGAAACCCATCATGAAGCAAGCTGCCCCTTCGGCGTCGCACGAGGCGCAACCGCATTACGGCCAGCACGGACCAGAAATCCAGGCCTACGGCACGGTCACCAAGCTGCCGATCGGCCTCGGTCAGAACGTCCGCCTGGCCAGCGTCGAGATGCTGAACCAGGTGCTGGTCGATACGATGACCCTGCGCGACCTCTACAAAAAGGCGCATTGGCAGGTTTCCGGCCATACCTTCTACCAGCTGCATCTGCTGTTCGATAAGCACTACACCGAGCAGGCCGAGCTGGTCGACATGATCGCCGAGCGCATCCAGTCGCTGGGCGGCATCGCCCTGGCGATGGCCCATGACGTGGCGGAGATGACCACCCTGGATCGCCCGCCGCGCGGCCGCGAACAGGTGCCGACGATCATCTCCAGACTGTTATCGGCGCATGAGAAGATGCTGGTCCAGATCCGCAAATTCGCTCATGAGGCGGCGGAGAACGGCGATGACGGTACCAATGACCTGCTGGTCAGCGACCTGATCCGCCTCCATGAGATGCAGGTCTGGTTCGTGGCCGAGCATCTGGTCGATACGCCGCTGGTTTAGGCTCCCCTATTTCCAGCCCCCGCATTTTAGTCCCGGGGCCGCACATCGTCGCTAGACGGCGTGCGGCCCCGCTGCATGCTCGAGGCGGGGCACGGCGGCCAGGAGTTCCTGGGTATAGGCGTGCCGCGGCGATCCCAATACCTCGGTCGCGTCGCCGTATTCGACCATCTCGCCTGCCCGCATGACGGCGATCCGGTCGCACATCTGCGCCGCCACCCGCAGATCATGGGTGATGAACAGCAGACCCAGATCGAACTGGCGGCGCACCTTGTCGAACAGGTCGAGCACCTGAGCCTGCACCGAGACGTCGAGTGCCGAGACCGGTTCGTCGGCGACCAGCAATTCAGGCTCCATAGCGAGTGCGCGGGCGATGCCGATGCGTTGGCGCTGCCCGCCGGAAAATTCATGCGGATAGCGCTCCATCGCCTCGGGCCCGAGGCCGACCAGCGATAGGAGTTCGGCGGCGCGGTCGATCGCCTTCGCGCGCGGGATGCCTTGCATGAGCATGCCGGTCATCACCGCGGCGCCGATGCGATGGCGCGGGTTGAGCGAAGCGTAGGGATCCTGGAACACCATCTGGATGCGGCCGCGATAGGGTCGCAGACCCTTCGCGTCGAGCCGCGCCAGATCGACGCCTTCGAACAGCACGCGACCGGAAGTGACCGGCGTCAGGCCGACGACACAGCGGCCGATGGTCGACTTGCCCGACCCGCTTTCCCCGACGATGCCGAGGGTCTCGCCACGACGCAGCGTGATCGACACATCCTTCAAGGCCGGGATATCGCGCCCACGGCTGAAAAGCCCAGCGGCGGAGTGGTAGGTCTTACCGAGCTTGTCGAGTTCCAGCAGGACCGGCTGGGGCGCGGCATCGGGGCGCTGGGGTGGGCGTCCGTGGGGGATCGCCGCGATCAGCCGTCTTGTATAGTCGTGCTGGGGCGCTGTCAGAACCTGCCGCGTCGGTCCCTCCTCGACAAGCCGACCGTGTTGCATCACGGCGACCCGATCGGCGATCTCCGCGACCACGCCGAAATCATGGGTGATGAACAGCATCGCCATGCCACGCCGCCGCTGCAGCTCCCGGATCAGCCGCAGGATCTGCGCCTGGGTCGTAACGTCCAACGCCGTGGTCGGCTCGTCGGCGATCAGCAGGGCCGGTTCCAGCGCCAGGGCCGCGGCGATCATCACCCGTTGCCGCTGGCCACCCGACAGCCGGAACGGATAACTGTCGATCAGCCGTTCCGGATCGGGCAAGCCGACATCCGCCAGCGCCGCCAGGGTTTTCTCGCGGCATTCCCGCCGGCCGAGGGTGATATGGCTGCGATAAGCCTCGGCGATCTGCTCGCCGATCCGCATGATCGGGTTGAGCGCCGTCATCGGCTCCTGGAAGATCATGCCGATCCGGCGGCCGCGCAGGCTGCGCAGCTGCGCCTCGCTCAGGGTGAGCAAGTCCTGCCCGTCGAAGCGGATATGGCCGGCGGTCGGCCGGACCTGCGGCAACGGCAGCAGGCCCATCACCGCGTTGGCGATCATCGACTTGCCGGAGCCGCTCTCGCCGACGATACACAACGCCTCGCCGGCACGAAGCGTCAGGCTGACGCCCTGGACGGCGAGCGCTCGGTCACCGCCCGCCGGCAGGCTGATATCGAGTCCCGCGATATCGAGCAAAGGATCGGAGGAGGGTTTTTGATCAGAGGCCGGCATTGCGACCGCCGCCGAGACGGGTATTGAGCCCATCACTCAACCCCTCCCCCACCAGATTGAGCGCCAACACCGTCAGCACGATGGCGAGGCCCGGAAACACGCTGGTCCACCAGGCCTGCCGCAGCACCGTGCGGGCGGCACCGATCATGTAGCCCCAGCTCATCAGGTTGGGATCGCCGAGGCCGAGGAAGCTAAGGCTGGATTCCAGCAGGATCGCGGTCGCCACCATCAACGACGCCATGACGACGATCGACGAGGCGGCGTTCGGCAGCAGCTCGACGAAGATGATGCGTGCGTCGGATTGGCCGTCGAGTTGCGCCGCCTGGACGAATTCCCGCCGGCGCAGGGTGAGGAATTCGCCACGGACGAGACGGGCGACCGGCGGCCAGGAGACGATCGCGATGGCCACCACGATCGAGCCGACCGAGGGCTGAAAGATCGCCACCAGCACGATCGCCAGCGCGAAGCTGGGGATCGTCTGGAACAGCTCGGTGAAGCGCATCAGCAGGGTATCGACCCAGCCGCCGTAATAGCCGGCGACGGCACCCAAAGTGACACCCAGCAGCAAGGCGGCGAGCGTCGAGACGAAGCCGATCATCAAGGAGACCCGGGCGCCGGAGATGAGGCCGGTCAGGATGTCCCGCCCCAAGGTATCGGTGCCGAGAAAGCTATCGGCCAGTTGGAATGGCGGCAGGAACGGCCGCTGAACCATCGCCCAAGGGTCGCCATCGTCGATCAGCGGGCCGAACAGGGCGATCGCGAACACGACGGCCAGCAGGGCGAGCCCGATCAGGGCACCCTTGTTGCGTCGGAACCGGCGCCAGAAATCGCGCATCAGGTGAGCTCGATCCGGGGATCGACCAGGGTATAGACGATGTCGGTAACGAGGTTGAACAGCACGACCATCGCGGCGGTGAACAGGAACACCCCGAGCAGCAGGTTATAATCGCGCTCCAGCAACGCCTCGAACATCAGCCGACCGATGCCGGGCCAGGCGAAGACGGTTTCGGTGAGGATCGCCCCACCGACCATCTGACCGGCCTGGATCCCAGCGAGGGTGATGATCGGCAGGAGCGCGTTGCGCAGAATATGCGCGCGCCAGATCCGGCCGCTGGGCACCCCCTTGGCACGCGCCGTCTTGATGAAATCCATGCGGGAGACATCGAGCATGGCGGTACGCGTCATGCGGGCATAGATCGCCATATAGAACAGCGCCAGCGTCGTCGCCGGCAGAACCAGGTGGCGGATAACATCCAGCGCGTGCCCGAACCCGGAAAACCCGCCCCCGACAGTGGTCATGCCGAAGGCCGGCAGCCAATCGAGCTGCACCGAGAAGATCAGCACCGCCATCAGCGCCACCCAGAACAGCGGCGTCGCGTAGAACACCAGCGCCACGGTAGTGACGGCGCTGTCGGCCCAGGTTCCGGCACGGCTGCTGGACCAGGCACCGAGCGTGATGCCAAAGAGCAGCGACATCACGAAGGCGCTGGCGGTCAGCATCAGCGTCGCCGGTACCCGCTCGCCGATCAGGTCCGCGACCGGTCGCTGCCGGCGGTAGGATTGGCCGAGATCGAGCGTCGCCACATGGCCGAGATAGATGCCGAGCTGCTCCGGCAAGGATTTGTCGAGGCCGAATTGCTGGCGCAGCTGGGTGACGAACTTGGCGTCGCCGGCACCGGCTTCGCCAGCCATGACGGAAGCCGGATCGCCCGGCGCCGCCCGGATCAGAAAGAAATTCACCACGGCGATCAGCAGCAGGGCGATCACACCCTGCGCCAACCGCCGTGCCGCGAATTTGACCCGTCCCATGACCTCTCGCTGCCCCTAAGACGCTATCCCGCTCAGGTGATTTTAGCGCGGGCGAAGCCGTCATTGAGGCCGATCCCCGAATTCACCAGATTGGTGACGTTGGAGCGATAGATTGTCGGGAACTCCAGCTCCATCAGCCAGGCGACCGCGACATCGTCGACCAGGATCTTCTGCGCCTCGGCATAGATCGCCGCGCGGCGCTTCTCATCCGGCTCACGCGCGCCGCTGTCGAATAGCTCGTCGATCTTGGGATTGCTGTAGCCGGATACATTGTTGAAGGGCGAGCCCTTCGCGATGTTGGCGGTGGTGTAGTTCCGCGCGACGCCCAGCGCCGGATCGCCGTATTGGTAGAGATAGTTGAAGGCCAGGTCGTAATCCCAGTTGTTGAGCTTCTCGTTCCAGCCCGGCACATCGGTCGCTTGCATGTCGACCTTGATACCCACTTCGCCGAGGTTCTGCCGGGTGATCTCGGCGACACGCTGCCAGGTTTCGCCGTAGGGCAGGGGCAGCAACCGGATCGTCTGGCCAGCGTAGCCGACTTCGGTCAGCAGCGCCTTCGCCTTCGCCTTGTCGTGCGGATAGGGGGTGACGGCATCGGTATGAAACCGGGTACTGGAATGAAACGGACCGGTCGCGACCTTGCCGAAGCCGCTCCACGCCACGTTCTTGATTGCCTGGCGGTCCATCGCATACATGATCGCCCGGCGCATGCGCGGGTCGTTCAGCGGAGCATTGCGGTTGTTGATGCACAGCATGGATAGCGGGCCGAAGAATTCCCACCCCTTGGTGGTGACCTCGGTCTTGGGCAGCGCCTTCAGCCGGGCGATATCGAAATATTCGACCGAGCCGCCGGGCATCACATCCATCTTGCCGGTCTCGTAACCGGCAGCCCGCGAGGCGGCGTCGGGGATGACCTGGAAATAGATGGTCTTGATGGTCGGCAGGCCGGGTTCATGAAACGCCTCGTTCTTGTCGAGGCGGATATATTCACCACGCTTCCACTCGGTGAATTTGTAGGGCCCGGTGCCGATCGGCGTGTTGTTGGCGGGGTTCGTGCGGTAATCGGTGCCGTCATAGATGTGCTTGGGCGCGATCGGCATGGTGCCGACCTCGAACAGGCCGAGGAACGGGCCGAACGGGTATTTCAGCTTGAAGACGACGGTGTCGTCGTCGGGCGCGGTGATGCTGTCGACCGCGCCCAGCGAGGCGCGCAGCCGGGCATGCACCTCGCGCAGCAGCTTGTCGACGCTGAACACGACGTCGGCGGAGCTGAACGGCTTGCCGTCATGCCAGGTGACGCCCGGCTTCAGCGTAAAGGTGTAGGTCAAGGCGTCGTCGCTGACCTTCCAGGCACTCGCCAGACCGGGCATCGGCTTCAGCGCCTCGTCGTAGCGCAGCAGGCCTTCGTAGATGTTGCCAGAGACAAGCTGGGTCGGACCATTCTGGATGATCGCGATCATCAAGCCTGGCGGCTCCGGATTGATCGCGACATTGAGGACATCCTTGGCAACGCCCTGGGCCAGTACCGGCCAGGATTGTCCGGCGGCGACCAGCCCGGCCGTGACCGAGGTGAGCTTGATGAAATCCCGACGCTGCATAACACCCCCTGTTGAATTCCTGCCGACCTTGTGGTTCCGCGTCTCCACGCAACGCGAGCCCCTCGCCGCAACCCGGTGGCTGCGGCCCGAAAGCCCTGACCCCGCGGCAATATGCAATTGCTCGACCAAGACGCTGGCGTAGGGCCGATCGAAGTTTCGTTACGCACTCTAGGGCGTATTCTACCAAACCGGGTTGGCCGGACTAGCTTGCTCGGCAACGGGCGCGCGATACAGGGGCGCGTGAAGGATGATCGCGATCGGGTGGCACGATGACCAATTCGGCTAACCAACCTATGCGCGATTTGAGGCTGGATGTGTTCCGAGGTCTCTCGCTGTTTTGTATTTTCGTCGATCATGTGCCGGACAACGTGATGAGCTTTTTCACGCTGCAAGCGATCGGCTTTTCCGACGCGGCGGAGGTGTTCATCTTCATCTCCGGATACACGGCGGCATTGGTGTATGGCCGGGCGATGGATACACACGGCATAGTGGTTGCTTCGGCCCGAGTGCTGCGCCGGGTGTGGCAGCTCTACGTCGCACACATCTTCCTGTTCGTTATCTTCACCGCCGAGGTGTCATACACGGTGATGCGTTCCAGCAACCCGATGTTCAACGACGAGCTGAGAGTGGGCGATTTCCTGGCCGAACCGCACATTGCCATCATCAAGGCGCTGACCCTGCAGTTTCAGCCGATGTTCCTCGACATCCTGCCGCTCTACATCGTGTTGCTGCTGATCTTTCCGATCATTCTCGCGACGGCGAGGTTCGGCTTGGCCGCGACGCTGATCCCGTCCGCGCTGCTGTATTTCATCGCTCGATGGTACAATCTCAATTTTATGGCGTTCCCGGCGGACCATGCGTGGTACTTCGATCCGTTGTGCTGGCAGTTCCTCTTCGTGATCGGCGCGTCCTTCGGTTACGCCAAGGTCGCCGGACGCGATCTGGTGCCGCGAGGGCGATGGGTGTTGATCGCCGCCGGAATCGCCGCCACCGCCGCCGCTATCATCCGGTTCAGCTGGCTCTTGCACGGTATTCTGGACAGCGTTCCGGAATTATGGCTGAAACAACTTTGGCCGATCGACAAGACGACCCTGGCACCCATTCGGCTGTTCAATTTCCTAGCCCTCGCCCTGCTGGTGGCCCGGCTGGTGCCGCCGAGCGCGCGGATCCTGTCCAGTGGCTTCGCTTGGCCTTTCCTGATCTGCGGGCGTAATTCCCTTCACGTCTTTTGCTTCAGCATTCTGCTCTCCGTGCTTGGGCATTTCATTCTGGTCGAGTGGAATGGCGGCGTTGCCATGCAGGTTTGCGTCACCCTCATTGGCCTTGGCCTTCTGGTTCTGCTGGCGATGTTGCTGACATGGTATCGCCGGTCCGATACCCCTGGCGGCCGATCCACCATAGCCCTGAACGGGGCCACGGAATGAGAGCACGAAGCGTCGCCGCGCTTACGCTGTCGGGACTGCTCATCCTAGCCGACCCGATAGGCCCGGCGTGGGCCGAGGATGCCTGTGCCGTCGCGCCGGAATGGGTGAGTTTGGCGAGACCGCTGCCTGAGACGCATCGGCGGTTGGTCGCGGGAGAACCGTTGCGGATCGTGGCGATCGGGACCAGTTCGACGGTCGGCATGGCAGCCGGTGGCAAGGAGCACGCATTTCCAGAGCGCCTCGCCGTCCATCTGCGGGCCGCCTTGCCGAAAATCCCCATAACGGTGGAGAACCGAGGGGCCCCACGCCAATCCGCGCGGCAGATGGTCGACCGGTTCCCGACCGACGTCATCGCTGAGAAACCCGCGCTGGTGATCTGGGAGGTCGGAACCAATGATGCGGTACGATCGATAGACATGGACGAGTTCGGCGATGCCCTGCAATCCGGCATCGATCTTTTGAAAGCGGCGGGCATCGATCTGCTCTTCATGGATCTACAATTTTCGCGCAGCACCTCGTCGGTGATCAATTTCGAGCCCTATCTCAAGACCCTGACCCGAATGGCCGAGGTCAACGACGTGCCGGTGTTTCATCGCTATGAGATCATGAGGGCCTGGGACGATCTCGGCACCTTCGATCTCGACGAAAGCCGTCCGGCGCAGCGCATCGAGCTCGCGCGCAAAGTATATGATTGCATCGGCGCCGCCCTGGCCCAGACGATCGGGCAGGCGGCACGGTGAAGCGTCCGACCCGGCGGCGAAGAACATCTATGCCGCGGCGCCTGGTTTTGGTTGGCCTGGCACTCTTGGCCGTGGCGGCGGCGGTATTCTTCGTGGTCGCGGGTCCGGTGACCGAGCCGTTGCGCGGACTGCATTGCGTCACGCCCTCGTCGCTCACCAAGGCTCAATTCCCGCTCATGAGAACGGCTGAGCGGCTGCGCGACGGCGGGCCGTTGACCATCGTCGCGATCGGCTCGTCCTCGACCGAGGGCTATGCCGCCAGCAGCCCGGCGGCGAGCTATCCATCGAGGCTGGAGGTCCTGCTGCGCAAGGCGTTTCCGGGCGTGGAGATCCGGGTCATCAACAAAGGCGTGTCGGGTGAGGAAGCCGACCAGATGATCAGCCGGTTCGACCGGGACGTAATCGCCCAGCATCCCGATCTGACGATCTGGCAGTTCGGTTCCAACGCGGTGGTTCGCGACCGTACCGCCGATAGCCTGGACACGATGCTGCGCCATGGCATCGCGCGGTTGAAGGCCAGCGACACCGATCTTTTGCTGATGGATCTGCAGGTGGCACCGATGATCATCGACAAGCCGGGCCATACCGAGATGGTGCGAGAGATCGCCGATCTGGCACTCAGCGAACAGATCGGTGTCATCCGTCGTTTCGCGATCATGAGCTGGTGGTTGCGGCATGCCCGGTTCACGCTGAACTCGATGCTGGCCTATGATGGGCTGCACATGTCGGATGGCAGCTACGCCTGCTTGGCCGATGCGGTTTCCCGCATCATCCTGGATGGCACCGGACAGACCGAGATGTTGCCGCGGCTGACGGCCCGACGCGCCAACGCCGCCACTGAGTGAGAGGCAAGATGACCAGCAATACCGGAATGAGCGACCACGATGCCGCCTTGTCGGAGAACCTGGAGTTCTATCGGGCGTTCAGCATGCGGGACATGGCCGCGATGGAGCGGATCTGGTCCGCCACGGCACCGGTGAGCTGCATCCATCCCGGCTGGCCGGCGCTCTACGGCCGCGAGGCGGTGCTGACCAGCTGGCGCAATATACTGCGCGGCTCGGCATCGCCGCAGGTGCTGTGCTATGAGGAGAGGGTCACCCTGCATGGCGATTTGGCGCTGGTCACCTGCGACGAGGAAGTACCGGGCGGCACGGTGATCGCCACGAATGTCTTCGTCCGGGAACGCGGCCTATGGCGCATGGTGCATCATCAGGGCAGCCCACTGATGATGCCGAAGCGGCCGGAGGGCGGTGCCACACGGCACTAGGAAACCACCGCGAGAGCCTGCCCGGCGGTTGAGCGGCACGCTGTAACTGAGCTGGAGCGATTCCACTTCCGTGGAATTCGCTCTAGGACGCCGCCCTTACCGCCTCCGGTGGCGGTTCGGTATGCACGATGATGCGGTGGGTTCCGGGGATCTGTTCGCGGATCGATTGCTCGAGCCGGCTGGCGGCGGCGTGAACGGTTTCGACCGTCTCGGTCGCCGGCACGTGACAATGGAACGAGATGTACAGGCCCTGATCGGTCTGTCGTATCCGGATATCATGGGCGTCGAGCAGCAACGGCGTCGCCTCGGCGAGAGCCTCGATCGTATCGCGGATCTGCCGAAAATCCTGCCAAGCGAGGCCCGTGCCGGCTACCGCATCGACCTGCAGGGGTTCGATATGGCTTTCGACCTCGATCTCGTCCCCCAACTCGTGATGGATCGCGCGTTCCAGCGCCGACGCGGTCTTATGTGCCTCGGCGATCGTTTGAGCGCCATCGACCTCCAGATCGAAGCTTACCGAGATCGTTTGTTCGACATGCTGCACGGTGACGTGATGGACCGGCACGCCCTGCGCCGCGGCGATGACCAGGACGCGGTCGAGGATTGTCTCGTCGTCGAGCGCCAGAGGCCGCGTCTGCACCAGCACCTCGGCATCCGGCAGACGCAATTGAATGCGCTGGGCGATCAGCGCCTTGATCTCGCTGACCCGCTCCAGCGGCAGGGTGCGGCCGACCGCGACGTCGAGATCGACCAGGAAAGCGCTGCCGCGAGGCCCGCCGCGCGCGCGCTCGACCCGCGCCACCCCGGAGATACCCTGGGCCGCCGCCCGGGCGATGTCGGCGATACCCTCCGGAGCGGTATCGATCAGCGTCTCGATGGTTTCGCGGCCCAGCCGATACCCGGCGCGCAGCACGAAGAGGGCGACGCCGATCGCGGCGATCGGATCGCCCAGGGGATACCCCAGATAAACGAAGCCAAGGCCGATGATGACCACGCCCGAGCTGTAGATATCCGATTGGAAATGCAGCGCGTCGGCGGCGAGTGCCGGGCTTTTCGTCTCACGCGCGATCCGGGTCAGGCGGCGGGCCCGGAAAAAGTCGACGACCATCGACAACAGCATCACGCCAGCCGCCGCCCAGCTCGGCTCGACCGAGGAACCGCCAAAGATCAGACGCTCGCCCGCCGCGTAAAGGATCCAGGTACTGGTCAGGAACAGCAGGACGGTTTCGGCCAGCGCCGCGATGCTCTCGATCTTGCCATGGCCGTAAGGGTGATCGTGATCGGCCGGCTTGTCGCTGAACCGCACGGCGGCATAGGTCAATACCGTGGCACCGCAATCCAATGCCGAATGGGCGGCCTCGGACAGGATGCCCAGGCTGCCGGTCATGATACCGACGATCAGCTTGAGAACGGTCAGCAGGCCGCTAGCCAGGATCGAACTGAGGGCGATCTTTTCTTTCACGCTCGCCATGTTCTTGCCTGCACGCCCGTGGATCATCGAAGGGATGGGTTTGGCGGCCGAAGCCTCAGCCATTCAGCCATAGTCGGATAAAGTTCATAACGTGTTGACCGGGAGCGACTTATTTCCGTTTAACCGATCGCCCAAGTCAAAATAAGCTTCCAGTGCGGTCGAAATCCGCTGGTGATATGCGACAGGGTGCCGACCGGCGCAAGGCATTGGCGATAGAATGCCCCGTCGATCGCGCCCAGTTAGTCTTCGAGCATCTGATTGATCTTGAGCGCCACGCCCATGGAGCCCGCCACCTTGAGAGCACCCGTCATATAGGCGAGCGTCGGATTGAGACCGCCGTTCAGCATCTTTCGGAGGGACGCGGCACTGAGCGTCAGAGTCGTATCGACATCGTCATGGGCGGTGTCGTCGATGATCGGCGGGCTTACCGTGCCATCCCAAAAGATGACCCCGTCATCCCCCAGATCGAACTGCGCCTTGTAGCCGAGCGGCAGGTTCAACGCCGCCTTGGCGCGCACCGCTTCGATCAATCCATCCAATGACATGCCGACACCCATCCGCTCCCCGGCAAACCGCCGGGACGGGCCAAGGGTAGCGCATCGGCGCCAGCACCGAAACGGCGGCGACGCGTCACGCGGCTCGGCGGTCGCTACGAGGGCGGGAACGGTTTGCGCAGCATCAGCAGATAGGCATAGCCACGACCGATATCGCGCTCCATCACCGGCCCGCCCCAGGCAGCGGCGCGGTCGCGCAGGCCGGCTTCGATCTCGGCCCGAGGGGCGACATCGAACAGGCGGAGCCAGGCCAGAAGCGGGATGCGGCGCCAGGCACCAGCCCGGCCCTGGTCGCCGAAATCGACGACCGCCAGGGTGCCCCCCGGCCGGACCAGCCCGACCGCGCGATCGACCGCCGACGCCCAATCGGGGATCATCGACAGCACATAGGAGAAATAGGCGACGTCGAACGCGTCGATACCGAAGGCGGCAGGCGCATCGAAAGCGGCACCGCCGGCATGGGCGAGCCGGATCCGATGGGCGAGGCCGGCGCGCGCGATCGAGGCTGCCGCCGTTTCCAGCATCACGGTGGAGACATCGATACCGTAGAGATCGAGATCCGGCCGGCGCCGAGCCAACCGGATCAGATTGCGGCCGGTACCACACCCGATCTCGCAAACCCGGGCGCCGGGCGCGACCGGCAAGCCGTCGAGCAGTTGGTCTCGACCGAACAAATAGAACTTGCGGGTGAAGTCATAGAAATGCCGCTGGGTGCGATAGATCGCATCCATATGCCGTACGGCATCGGCCTGTCTCACCCCCATCCCTCTATCCCGCGGCAGGACCACCATTCGGAAGCTCAGGCGACACGGGAATAGAGGTGGAAGCCGCCATAGATCGCCGAGCGATCCTGTTCGAGGAACCGCCGCGACTCCTCCTCGTGATAGTGCCAGCCCTCGAGCGCCTCGGGCGGCAGAAGCTGCTCGAACACCGAGCGTGCGCCCGCCGTCCGAAAAATCACCCGCGCACCCGGCCGCGCCGTGCGGCGGATCTCAGCCCACAGCTCGCCGAGCATCTGCGCCGTCATCCAGTCGACACTATCAAGCAGGACATAGCGATCGCAGCTCGCTGCCGGCTCGTCGGCCAAAAATGCCGTCATCGAGCGGGTATGGGTCTCGACCCGATCGAGCCGGTCGCGGATCGTCTGGAAATTGTCACGCTGCAGGTAAGGCGGCATCGCCTTGCGCTTGGTCACGTCGTAATGCCGGCCGAAGGCCTGCCAGGCGAAGTAGTTCTCGCTCAATGAGAAGTCGCAGGCCAGGCGCCGGATTCGGTCGTGATAGAGCTGCGCCAGATCGCCGCTGGCATCTTCGCGCATGCTGTCGAACTGGTTGGGCGGAATGCCCAGGCTATAGAGCAGGACCGGCTGGCGGACGAGCAGCCGCACCAGCTTCTTTTCGAACAGCGGCTCGATCTCCCGGTCGAAGATCTGGCGCTGCTCGTCGAGCGAATTGGCCTCCAACAACCGAGCGGGGTGTTGGCCGTGCAGCCGGCAGAACGCATGGACGAAGCCGATGAACTTGCCGAGCAGCGCCTGGCGGTAAAAGCCCTTGGCGAAGAAATCGATCCGCTGGCGGCCGAGCAGCGATCGGTGCTCCCAGAAGTGCCGTGTATCGGCATCCAGACGCTGGCTGATATGGCTGTGATAAAGGTCGACATTCTCCTTGTTCTTGGCGACGCCGAAGAATTGGAAGAAGGCCTCGTAGTCCGGCAGGTGGCGCATCGCCGCCAGCTTCAAACGGGTGAGTGCGGTATGCGCCGGGTTGAGGTCGACCGCGACGATCGAAGCGGGGCCGGCCATCAGGTAGTTCAGAATGTTGCAGCCGCCCGAAGCAATGGTGATGACCCGGCTGGTCGGCTGCAATCGCAGCGCCTCCAGATCGACCACCGGATCTTCCCAGATCTGGTTATAGACAAAGCGCGCGAACCAGACGGCGAACAGACGATCCAGCAGCGCCTGCCGCTTGCTGGGCACCTGCCGATAAACCGCCGTCTTGATGTTGGAAACCGCCATTCGAATAAGACCTCCGCGAAGTCCCGAGGGACGATCGATCGCCTTCGGATAGGACCAACCTGGCCGGCGGTCTACTGATTTCCGGGAAACGGCTCGTGATTTCACGAAACCGTTACGCGTTATTCTTCGAACTGTCATCAAACCACCCGATGCGGTGCCATGGGCGGCGGTTGGCGTATGTTTTACTGGCGAAATTAGCCGAGCGAGGAGTGAAAAAGCGGTCGAGCGGCGCGACTCGATATTAGGAGATGTTCGCCCACACCAGGACCGCGATGCCGACGACGACGCAATAGATCGCGAAGGGCCGCATCGCATTGATCTCGTGCTTTTTGAACCACGCCATCAGCACCCAGACGGCGAAGAACGCGCAAACACCGGACAACACGCCGCCCAGCAGGGCGGATCGTATGATCTCGCTGCTGGCGGAATGCAGCATCTTGGGCACCGCGACGATGCCGGCGCCCAAGATGATGGGTGCGGCGAGCAGCATCGAGAAACGCGCCGCCGCCTCGTGACGTAGGCCCATCCAGAAGCCTGCCACCATGGCGGCGCCCGAGCGGGAGAAGCCGGGAATGAGCGCCAGCGCCTGGGCACAGCCGATAATCGCCGCCTCCTTGAAGCTGAGCTCCTTGATCGTGCGCGTACCGGTGCCCTGCAGCCGCTCGCCCGTGTAGAGCAGCACGCCATTCACGACCAGGAATGCCGCGGCCGAACTGACGCTGCTGAAGATCGACGTGAGCAGGCTTTGGAACACCACACCCAACACCGCCGCCGGGACCGTCGCGACGACCAGCAAGGCAAGTGTCCGGCGCTCACCAACCGCGCTACCATCGAAGACACCGGCGATAAAAGCCACCCAATCGCGCCAAAAGAAAATCAGCAGGGCAAGTGCCGTTCCCAAATGAAGCATGACGACAAAAGGCAGGAAGTGTTCTTTGAGGAACTCAGGACCGAGATCCCAGCCAAAAAAGAACGGTGTCAATACACCATGGGCGACGCTGCTGATGGGGAAGAGTTCGGTGATGCCTTGGATAATCGCGAAAAGCACAGTTTGAAAGGTCGACATGTCGCCTCGAGGCCTATGCAGATTTCGGGGAACGGCACGCCGTGAGCGGCGCCTGCTGCACTGCCATATACCTGGACCGGAGCAAAAACCCTAGCCCCCAAATCGCTTCCTAACCGAACGGTATAGTTCCGGCGGTGTTTGTATTTAAGGCGGTTGAAAGGTCCTGTCACTAAGCCGCGCCGTCCACGCAGAAACGCATGAGGATGCGGACGGCCGAGGCGAAATCGGCAAGCTCCATCGCTTCGTCCGGGTTGTGGCTGCCGTTCTCGTTGCGCACGAATAGCATGGCGGTGGGCACGCCCGAGGCGGCGAAGACAGCGGCATCATGGCCGGCGCCGCTCGGCATTTCGAGCGTGTCGATGCCCAGCGCCGCCGCGTGTCGACCGAGCCGTTCCCGCAGCCCCGCGTCGAGCAGCGCCGGCTGGGATCGGCTCATCTCACCGAAATCCATCTCGACACGATGGGCGGCTCCGATCTCGGCGGCGTGCCGCCGGGCAAGCTCGACGCAATCGGTCAGCACGGCCGGCTCAAGGCTGCGAAAGTCGATGGCGAAATCGATCTGCCCCGGAACCTTGCTGGCACCGGCGACGGCCGAATCGGTCGTCAGCACCCCCGTTGTGAAGACCAAATCCCGGCCGGCAGCCTCGAAATCGGCCCAGACCTGATCGAGCCGGTGCAGCAACTCGACCGTCGCCGCCACCGCGTCCCGGCGGGAGCGGCGCGGTAGCGCGCCGGAATGGCCATAGGCACCAACCGTTCGCGCCGCGACGAAGCGGTGATAGCCGCGAATGCCGGTAACCAAGCCGACCGGAATGCCGGTTTCGACCAGCACCGGCGCCTGCTCGATATGCACTTCGAGAAAAGCGGCGACGCGCCGGGGATCGAGCATCGCGACGCCCCGGGCCAGAGAAGCCGGATCGCCGCCCGCTTCGGCGATGTAGTGGGCGAGGCCGATCCCGGTATCGATGCGCGGGGTATCCAAGGCGGTAGGCGGCAAGAGACCGAACGCGGCACGGCTGCCGGCATAGGGTACGTCGAACCAGGCGCCCTCCTCCGCGCGGATCGCCATCACGGTGAGATCCATCGCCGGGGTGATTCCGGCCGCTTTGAAGCCCGATAGGACCGCCAAGCCCGCGACGACCCCGGCGGCGCCGTCGAAATTGCCGCCCTGGCGGACGCTGTCGAGATGCGAGCCCATCATCAGATAGGGTGCGGCGCGGTCGCGACCCGGCAGCGTCATATAGAGGTTCGCCGCCGCATCGATCCGGCATTCGAGGCCGATGGCCTCCGCGGCGGCGATCATGAGCCGATGCGCCACCGCCTCGCCCGGACCATAGGAGATGCGCTCGATGCCACGACCAACCCGGGTCGCCGCCGCCAACTCGTCGAATAGGCGTACCGCGAGCCCGAAATCGGGATCGATCTGCCGGCTATCGGTCACCTGCGTCACGCCTATCTCCAATTGTCCGTCAAAGCCGAAGCCGCTATGCCGCGGCCACTATGCCAAGGTGGATCATGCCGCTGCCATCCTTTTCAGCGAATGGCGAGGGCTGGATGGGGATGCCACGCGACCGTCTATCTGCTACGACAGGCGATGAGGGTTGATTGGGGGGATCGGTCATGCGTCTCCTGACGACGCGCGCCGCGTTGAGGATCGTGAGTGTGGTGGGCTCGCTGATTTGGGCGATGCCGGCCATGGCGCATCCGCATATTTTCATCGAACAGGCGATGACCGTCACCTATGGCAAGACGGTGGCTGACAAGATGGCGGTCACCGGCGTGCGCATGACATGGACCTTCGACGACCTCTATAGCTCGATGCTGCGCAACGATTACACCGAAAACCCCGACGGGCCGCTGACCGAAGCCGATATCCGCAATCTGGAAAAGCACGCCTTCGGCAATCTCGCCAGCGTGCATTACTTCACGACGGTCACGATCAACGGCACGCCGGTACCGGTCGCAGCCCCCACCCACTTCACCGCCCACGCCACGGGCGACAAGGTGACCTATGAGTTCACCGTGCCGATCAGCACACCGCCAAAGCCCGGCCAGAACACGGTGGAGGTGATGGTCTTCGATCCGGAATATTATGTGGATTTCGAGGCCGCCGCGAAAGATCCGGTCAAAGTCACCGGACAGAAACCGGGCGGCCCGCAACCGGATTGCCGATCGGTCGGCGACAAGCGCGATACGATCGGCTGGGGCAAGGTCCAGGTCGACGAGTTGGTGTGCAGCTATGGCGGCGGTGGCTGAGGGGCGGAGATGACGGTGAGGGAGAAACGCTTCTTAGGCGCGGTAGCGGCCATCCTGATAATCATGATGGTGCTTGTGGGCGCCATGTCGGGCTCGGCCCGCGCCGATGCCTTCACGGGCGGCCGCGCGGCGCCGGCGGCGTTGGGTGCCGCCGATAGTATCGGTGGCGGATTATGGACCGGTCTCGCGAAGCTGCAACGCGGCCTGAACAGCAGCATTTCACGCGAGTTCAGGATCGTACGCGACACCGGATCGAGTTCCGCCATCGCCGTCGTCCTAGGCATCGCGTTCCTCTACGGCGTGCTGCACGCGGCGGGACCAGGGCACGGCAAATCGGTGGTCGCCGCCTATTTCGTCGCCAATGAGGCGCGCTGGACCAGCGGCATCGTCATGGGCGGCGTGATTTCGCTGATCCAGGGTCTGTTCGCGATCCTGATGGTCTTCCTGTTTTCGCTGCTGCTGCGCTGGAAGGAATTCCAGATCCAAGACCGCGGCGCGCTGGTCGAGTTCGTCAGCTATGCGATCATCGTGGCGATCGGCGGCGTCATGCTGTACCGAGCGATCATCCGACCGGCCCATGGTCGACATGATCACGGGCACCACGATCACGGGCATTCCGATCATGGGCATCATCCTGAACACGCGCACCGGCACGACCATGCCCAGGCTCCGGTCGCGGCGTGCGGCCATGTACATGGCCCGGTCGCCGCGGACCCGAAACTGATTCTGGCGGCGGGCCTCACACCTTGCCCGAGTGCCTTTCTGATCCTGTTCTTCGCGCTCGCCAACGGCGCTTTCCTCGTGGGTGTCGCCGCCGTGCTGGCGCTATCGATCGGCATGGGCCTCACCGTGTCGGGCATCGGCGTGCTGAGCATCGTCGGACGGGGCTTTCTGAAGCGGGTGTTCGGCGGATCGGACCAGCGCGGCGAGCGTCTGGAGCGGATCTTGGCGGTCACCGGCGCGGCCTTGATCGTCGGCTTTTCCGGCCTGCTGGCACTCAACGCCTGGGCGCAACTCTAACCCCCGTCGCGAGAGAGTATTCCCATGGTCGAAGCCTGTCCGCTGATCGAAGTGTCCGGTGCGCCCTTCGAACGCGGCGTGCAATATGGCAAAGCCGCCGCCGACCGCGTGCGCAAGGGGGTCGCGCACTATACGGCGCAACTGGCCCTGCTATCGCTCGACCGCTCGGCCATCGCCGGGCTGGTGCACGACTATTTGCCGGTCATCGAAGCCTTCGACGCAAGCTATATCGACGAGATGCGCGGCATCGCCGAGGGTGCCGGGCTGAGCTTCGACGAGGTGGTGCTGCTCAACGCGCGCACCGAGATCCTGAAACTGGGCGAGCGGCCGGATCTGCGCCGGCGGCTTGCCGAGACGACCGATCCGGATGGCTGTACCGGTGTGGTGGCACTACCAGAGGCGACCGCGGCGAAGCGCCTGATCCATGCCCAAAATTGGGATTGGAAGGTCGACTGCGTCGAAACCGCGGTGGTGCCACGCATACGGAGCGATGACGGCCCCGACATCCTGACCTTCACGGAGGCCGGCGGCCTCGCACGGTCCGGGTTCAACACGGCGGGCATCGCCATCACCGCGAATTATCTCGAATCCGATCGCGATTACCGGCAGATCGGCGTTCCGCTGGCCCTCATCCGGCGCAAGGTGCTGGAGCAACAGCATCTGGCACTCGCCCTGCGCGCCGTCTATGCCACCGGGAAATCCGCCGCGAACAACATGATCGTGAGCCATCGGGACGGCATCGCCATAGATTTCGAATGCGCCCCCGACGAGACCTTTCAGGTTCACCCGGAGCGGGGTCTTCTAGTCCATGCGAATCACTGGCAGAGCCCGGTCGCCCTTGGCAAGCTGCGCGATACCGGCGTCGCCAACACGCCGTGCAGCCTCTATCGGGATCTTCGGGTGCGCGGCCTGCTGGCACCGGAGATCGGCAATCTCACGGCCGCGTCGGTGAAGGCGGCGCTGTTCGACGATTTCGGTTCGCCCTGGTCGGTGTGCCGACCGCCCCGCAAATCGCTTAACGGGAACATCACGGCGACCGTGGCGATGATCGTCATGGAACCGGCGCTGGGCACGATGCAGGTCGCCATGCTGCCCTCGCAAAATCGCGAATTCTCGACGTTCCATCTTACCTGCGGTGCGTAAGTTTACGGGATGAGATTGTCTCGGCGCGTCGGACGCCTCATCTTGGACAACTCGGAGTCATGATGGAGATCGCGCGTTGGCTCGCCTCGACATCGCTGTAAAAGGCCTGTTCGCCACCCCGGTAGCGGCGGTCGAGGTGCCAGGTGCGGTGGCGCTGAACCGCACGCTGGTCGAGACGATCCTGCGCTATCGGGCGGAAAATCCATCGGTACAGGCATCAAATGCCGGCGGCTGGCATTCGGATCGGGACATCCTGGCCTGGGGCGGCGAACCGGTGTCGCATATTATCGAGATCGCCAAGGGTGTCGCGACCCGGCTGACCGCCGACCGGAACAGCAAGCCGGTACACCCGGCCTGGACGATGCAGGCCTGGGCGAATGTGAACGGCCCGGGCGATTCGAACATCTGCCACTATCATCCCGGCTCCGTCTGGTCCGGCACCTATTATGTGGCGGATGGGGGCTGCGCCTCGGACCTGTCGCTCGGCGGCGAGTTCGAGATGCTGGATCCGCGCGGCTCGGGACCCGGCATGTATGCGCCGACCCTGAAATTCGCTGGCGAGGATGGCGCCTCGGTCGGCAGCGCCGAAACGATCCTGCCACGACCAGGCTTGCTGGTGGTTTTTCCGTCCTGGCTCTACCATCAGGTCCGGCCCTATCGTGGGACCGAGTTGCGCATCTCCATCGCCTTCAATTTCGGCGTCTGACCGCATCCCTCGGAGTCGGACATGGAAATCCCTGGTCAGCGAAACGCCGCCCGGCGGCAAGCCGAGATCGTCGCTTTGCTGCGCGAAACCGGCAGGGTCGGCGTCGAGGACCTCGCGGCACGTTTCGCGGTGACGCCGCAGACCATCCGCCGCGACCTCAACGATATGAGCGAGGCCCGGCTGGTGACCCGCGTCCATGGCGGGGCGATGATCGTCTCGGGTGTCGCGAACCTCGCCTATGAGGCGCGCAAACTGGTCGCCGGACCGCTGAAACGGCTGATCGGCGAGGCGGCCGCCCAGCTGATCCCCGATGATTCCTCGCTGTTCATCAATATCGGCACGACGACAGAAGAAGTGGCGCATGCGCTGGCCGGCCGATCGGGATTGCTGGTCATCACCAACAATCTGAACGTCGCGACGGAACTGCACCGCAATGCCGCGATCGACGTGATCGTGGCGGGCGGCAGCGTGCGGGCCAGCGATGGCGGCATCGTCGGGGCGAATACCGTGGAGGTGATCCGGCAGTTTCGCGTCGATACCGCGGTGATCGGTACCTCCGCGATCGATACGGACGGTACCCTGCTCGATTTCGACATTCGCGAGGTGGATGTCTCGCGCGCCATCATCGAGAACGCCCGCCGCGTGATCCTGGTGACCGACAGCAGCAAATTCGAACGCTCGGCCCCGGTGCGGATCGCGACGCTGGCGGAGATCGACGTCTTGGTGACCGATCAGCTTCCGCCGGGACCGATCGCCGATCTCTGCCAGCAGCATGGCGTGGAGGTGATCGAGACCGGCGGGCCGATCGAAACGGGGCCGTCCTCCGACTGAGCTGGCCGCCGATGCGGCTCCTGAGTCGATCGGCGGGCGCCGCCAAAGAGAATGTTCGTTTTGCGGCTTGCCTGTTCCTTTTGTTTTCGTATAGCGTCACATCCGAGCGGTTATGATGCGCGATTCAACGTGCTGGGAGGAAGTTTGTCCGTCGATCCGGCAGCATCGGAGGAGTATGACGTCGCCATCATCGGTGGCGGCATCAATGGCTGCGGGATCGCTCGGGATGCCGCCGGGCGCGGGCTGCGCGTCTTCCTGTGCGAGCGTCGCGATTTCGCCTCCGGCACGTCTAGCGCGTCGACCAAGCTCATCCATGGCGGGCTGCGCTATCTCGAACACAAAGAGTTTCGTTTGGTGCGCGAGGCGCTGATGGAGCGCGAGGTCCTGTGGGGCATCGCACCACATATCATCTGGCCGCTTCGCTTCGTCCTGCCGCATCATAAGGAATTGCGCCCGGCCTGGCTGCTACGCCTCGGGTTGTTTCTCTATGATCATTTGGGCGGCCGGAAGCGGCTGCCGCCGACCCGCACCTTGCGTCTCGGTACCGACCCGGCGGGCGCGCCGCTGAAATCGAGCTTCACGCTCGGCTTCGAATATTCGGATTGCTGGGTGGAGGATTCCCGCCTGGTCGTGCTGAACGCGCGGGACGCCGCGGCGAAGGGTGCGCGGGTGGCACCGCGGACGCGCTGCGTGTCGGCGGAGCGGAGTGAGGCAGGCTGGCGGCTGGAGCTGCGCGACGAGCTCAACGGCAACAATTTCTCGATTCGCGCCCGCGCGCTGGTGAACGCGGCGGGCCCATGGGTGGCCGAGGTCGCCGGGTCGGTGATCCGGGCCAATGTACCGGCCGCGGTCCGGCTGGTGCAGGGCAGCCACATCGTCGTCCGGCGGCTCTACGATCACGCGGCCTGCTACATCTTTCAAAACGCCGATGGCCGGGTCTTTTTCATGATCCCCTACGAGCGGGACTTCACCTTGATCGGCACCACCGACCAAGAGTTCCATGGTGATCCGTCATCGGTCCGTGCCAGCGACGCGGAAATCGACTATCTCTGCCGTTCCACCAGCGAATACCTGAAGCAGCCGGTCACCCCCGATATGGTGGTGTGGACCTATTCGGGCATCCGGCCGCTCTACGATGACGGCGCGTCGTCGGCGCAGGAAGCGACCCGCGATTATGTGCTGAAGCTGGATGACGGCGATGGCGAGGCGCCGTTGCTGTCGATCTTCGGCGGCAAGATCACGACCTATCGGCGGTTGGCCGAGGCGGCGCTACAGATGCTGCTGCCGCATGTGCCCACCAGAACAGGTGCCCAACCAGGACGACCGGCGGGTTGGACCGGTCGGGAAAACCTGCCCGGCGGTGATTTCCCCGTCGATGGTTTCGAAACCGAACTGCGCGCGGCCAATGCGCGTTATCCGTTCGTGGCCGAACCGACCCTGCGTCGATTGTTCCGCGCCTATGGAACGGACATCAACGTGTTGTTGCGGGGTACCACGAGTGCCGCCGATCTCGGCCAGACGCTGGGGGCCGATTTGACCGAGGCCGAGCTGCGCTATCTGGTCAATCACGAATGGGCGCGCAGCGCCGAGGACGTGATCTGGCGCCGAAGCAAGCTGGGGCTGCGCATGACGCCAGCGGAGATCGCCATCATCGACGACATGATTCCCCGCATCCTCTCCGAACAAAAGGCAGCGGCGGCATGAGCCTTGTGCTCGAGCACATCAACTTGACGATCGGGGCGGAACACATGATCCGCGACGTGTCGTTGGAGCTGCCGCGCGGCACGATGAATGTGCTGCTGGGCCCAACGCTGGCCGGCAAGACCACGCTGATGCGCCTGATGGCCGGGCTGGACCGGCCGACCTCCGGCCGGCTGCTGCTCGACGGCAAGGACATCACGGGCGTTCCGGTGAAGCGCCGGTCGATCGCCATGGTGTATCAGCAATTCGTCAATTATCCGACGCTGTCCGTCTATGAGAACATCGCCTCGCCGCTGCGTGTCGCCGGGTTGAAAAAGGCGGAAATCGACCAGCGGGTGCAGCAGGCGGCGAAGCTGCTGCGGCTGGAAAAGATGCTCGGCCGCACGCCGCTGCAGCTTTCCGGCGGCCAGCAACAGCGCACCGCGATCGCGCGCGCGCTGGTCAAGCGCGCGGATCTCGTGCTGCTCGACGAGCCGCTCGCCAACCTCGACTACAAACTGCGCGAGGAACTGCGCGAGGAACTGCCGCGCATCTTCGCGGAGTCCGGCGCCATCCTGGTTTATGCCACCACCGAGCCAACCGAGGCGTTGCTGCTTGGCGGCAATACGACCAGCCTTTGGGAGGGGCGTGTCAGCCAGTCCGGACCGACCGCCATGGTCTATCGCCGGCCGCGGAACATCGATGCCGCGCGAAATTTCTCCGACCCGCCGCTGAACGAATTGGCGGTGGAAAAGCGCGGCGCCGTCATCGTCTTGTCGGATGGCCGGCAGTTTCCCGCAATCGGCCCCCTGCTGGGCCTGCCCAACGGCGCTTACCGGATCGGCTTTCGAGTGGATGATGTAACGATCGGCACCACATCACCAAGCGCGCTTAGCTTTCCTGGGCAGGTCGCGGTTACCGAGATCAACGGCTCAGAGAGCTTCGTGCATGTGAATGTCGGCCTGGGCACCTGGGTCTGCCTGGTGCGCGGCGTCCATCTATGGGAGCCGGGTGTGACGACCGAGGTGCATGTCGACGCCTCGCGCATCTTCGTGTTCGACGCAGCCGGCCAGATCGCCAGCCTGCCCGCCGCCAATCAGTCCGCGATCGCGGAATCCGCCTGATGGCGCAAATCACGCTCGACGGCATCGCCCATGCCTATGGCACCCCCCGCAACGAGCAGGATTACGCGCTGAAACGGCTGGACCATGTCTGGGAGCAAGGCATGGCCTATGCCCTGCTCGGCCCATCCGGCTGCGGCAAGACCACGCTGTTGAACATCATCTCGGGCCTGGTCATCCCGTCCGAAGGTCGGCTGCTGTTCGACGGTACCGATGTCACCCGGCTGCCGACGGAGCGGCGGAATATCGCCCAGGTGTTCCAGTTCCCGGTGATCTACGACACCATGACGGTCGCCGAGAATCTGGCGTTTCCGCTGCGCAACCGGCGCCTGCCCAAGCGCGATATCGAGCTGCGCGTCGCCGAGATCGCCGAGATGCTGGACCTCACCCGCGACCTTAACCGCCGGGCGCGGGGCCTGACGGCGGACGCCAAGCAAAAGATCTCGCTGGGCCGCGGGCTGGTGCGCGCCGATGTGTCCGCCGTGTTGTTCGACGAACCGCTGACCGTGATCGATCCGGCGTTGAAGTGGGAATTGCGCTCGAAGCTCAAGGCGGTACACCGCGCGCTCGACCTGCTGATGATCTATGTGACGCATGATCAGGTCGAGGCACTGACCTTCGCCGACCGGGTGGTGGTGATGAACGAGGGGCGTGCGGTGCAGATCGGCACGCCGGCCGATCTGTTCGACCGTCCGGAGCATACCTTCGTCGGTTATTTCATCGGCTCGCCGGGAATGAACCTGTTGCCGGCGACGGTCGCCGGGTCGACGGCAATCGTCGCCGGGCATGAACTGCGGCTCGCCGGCGCATACCCGCCGCTGGCCGCCGGGGGCGCCGTCCAGGTCGGCATCCGGCCGGACTACGCCATGCTGAGCCGGTCGGGCGGCGTGCCGGTGCAGGTGCGCCGGATCGACGATCTGGGCCGCCGTCGGCTGGCACATGTCAATCTGGGGCCGCATTCTTTCATCGCCACCGTACCGCCGGGCATGACCCTCAATGGCAGCGAGGCGAGCATCGAGCTCAGCCCGGCGCATATGCATGTCTATGTCGATGACCGGCGGGTCGAGAGCTTGGTCGAGGGGCGGGCGGCATGAACGGCAAACCATTCGACAACCGCGCCTGGTGGTTCGTTGTCCCCGTCCTCGCCTTTGTGCTGTTCTCGTCGCTGGTGCCGATGATGACCGTGGTGAACTACTCGGTCCAGGATTCGATGGGCCAGAACAGCTTCTTCTGGAACGGTGCCGGCTGGTTCGAGAGCTTGTTCGATCCGACCACCGATATCGGTGGTCGTTTCGCCGGCGCGCTCGCCCGCAACCTGTTCTTTTCCCTGGTGGTGCTGGCCATCGAGATCCCGCTCGGCATCGCGGTCTCGCTGTGCATTCCCCGGCGGGGTTGGCAGGTCGGCGCCGTGCTGGTGATGATCGCCTTGCCGATGCTGATTCCGTGGAACGTCGTCGGAACGATCTGGCAGATCTTCGCCCGCGCCGATATCGGCCTGTTCGGTGCCGCGATCAACGGGATCGGGATCCCGTTCAACGACACGCAGGACCCGCTCTCGGCCTGGAGCACGATCGTCATCATGGATGTCTGGCACTGGACATCGATGGTGGCCCTGCTCTGCTATGCCGGCCTGAAAGCCATCCCGGATGCGTTTTACCAGGCGGCGCGGATCGATGGCGCCCGCCGCTGGGCCGTGTTCGTCAATATCGAGCTGCCGAAGCTACGCAAGGTGCTGATCATCGCCGTGCTGCTGCGCTTCATGGAAAGCTTCATGATCTATACCGAACCCACGGTGGTCACGGGGGGTGGCCCGGGCGAGGCGACCAGCTTCCTGTCGCTCGATCTCGTCAAGATCGCGCTCGGTCAGGTCGATCTCGGCAATGCCGCGGCCATGTCGCTGGTCTACAACCTGATCACGCTGACGCTGTGCTGGATGTTCTTCACCTTCACCACCCATGCCGATCAGAAGGGAGACGTGTGATGCGCCCCTCCCTCCGATCGATCGGCATGCTGGTCTATCTGCTGGTGCTCGCGCTGCCGATCTACTGGCTCATCAACACGAGCTTCAAGAGCAACGTCGAGATCAATGCCGGTTTGTCGCTGTGGCCGCATCATCCGGTGCTCGACCATTATCGGCATATCTTCACCGATCCGGCCTGGTACAACGGCTTCCTCAATTCGGTCAGCTATGTGGCGCTGAACACGGTGATCTCGGTCGCGATCGCCCTGCCGGCGGCCTATGCCTTTAGCCGCTATCGCTTCATCGGCGACAAGCATCTGTTCTTCTGGTTGCTATCGAACCTGATGGCACCGCCGGCCGTCTATGCCATGCCGTTCTTCAACCTCTATTCCGAGATCGGCCTGTTCGATTCCGTCTGGGCCGTGGCCCTGGCGCATTGCCTGTTCAACGTGCCGCTGGCGGTGTGGATCCTCGAGGGCTTCATTTCGGGCGTGCCGCGCGAGATCGACGAAACGGCGGCGATCGACGGCTATTCCTTCCCGCGCTTCTTCATCAAGATCTTCGTTCCGCTGATCGCCAACGGCATCGGCGTCGCCGCGTTCTTCTGCTTCATGTTCTCGTGGGTCGAGCAACTGCTGGCGACCACCCTCACCACCGTCAATGCCAAGCCGATCGTCGCGGTGATGACCCGGGCGTACAGCGCCGCCGGGATGGATTGGGGTCTGGTCGCCGCCGCCGGCGTGCTGACCATGATCCCCGGGGCCATCGTCATCTGGTTCGTGCGCAACCACATCGCCAAGGGCTTCGCCCTTGGCCGCGTCTGAGGAGGTTCGGCGATGAACTTCGTCTGGATGGCGTGGACCTGGCAGACGATCCTGTTTTTCGGGCTGCTCCTTGCGGGTCTGGTGATTCTGACCTTGCTGGCGATCTACCGGCCGGAGACGCCGCGTCGGGGCTTGCTGCGGTTTCCCACGACACGCGGCGACCGGTTCTTCGTCTCGCTGGTGGGCAGCGCCTACATCTTCATCGCCTATATGCGCTTCGGCGGCGAGACCCTGTGGTACCCGCTGGTCGCGGCAATTCTCTTCGGCGTCGCCATGTTCCGTTTCGCTTGAGGTCGACACCATCAAACCGGTTCGCGAAGTGGCGCGCGTGCCGGTAAATCAGGGAGGACAAGAATGATAAAACGTCGTGATGTGCTGAAGGGCGGTGCCGCCGCGGTCGGTGCCGGCATGCTGTTGAACAGCCGGGTGACCTATGCCCAGCAAACCGATGCCGCGAAGAAGTGGGTCGATTCCGAGTTCCAGCCGTCCAGCCTGTCGAAAGCCGAGCAGATGGCCGAGATGGAGTGGTTCATCGAGGCCGCTAAGCCCTTCAAGGGCATGGAAGTGAGCTGCGTCTCCGAAATCCTCAAAGTGCACGACTATGAGTCGAAGACGCTGACCAAGGCCTTTGCCGAGATCACCGGCATCAAGGTCAACCACGACATGATGGATGAGGGTCTGCTGGTCGACAAAATCGGCGTCGAGCTGCAGTCAGGCCGGCCGATCTACGATTTCTGGATGAATGATTCCGACTTCATCGGCACCCATCCGCGCTATCAGGACATCGTCGGTGGCTCGCTGACCGACTTCATGGCGAATGACGGTAAGGCGGTCACCAACCCGCATCTCGACCTCAACGACTTCATGGGCCTGTCCTTCGGCACCTTCACCGACGGCAAGCTCTACCAGTTGCCCGACCAGCAATTCGCCAATCTTTACTGGTTCCGGTACGACTGGTTCAAAAAGCCGGAGCTGCAGGCGCAGTTCAAGCAAAAATACGGCTACGATCTGGGCGTACCGGTGAACTGGTCGGCCTATGAGGACATCGCCGAGTTCTTCACCAACGACGTGAAGACCATCGATGGCCAGCGGGTCTACGGCCATATGGATTACGGCAAGAAAGACCCGTCGCTCGGTTGGCGGTTTACCGATGCGTGGTTGTCGATGGCCGGTGCCGGCGATCGCGGGTTGCCGAACGGCAAGCCGGTCGATGAATGGGGCATCCGCATGGTCGACGGCCTTCCCCGTGGGTCGTCGGTTACCCGCGGCGGCGACGCCAACGGCCCGGCCGCGGTCTATGCGCTGACCAAATATGTCGAGTGGCTGAAGAAATACGCCCCCCCGGAAGCCGCCGGTATGGACTTCCTGGAGGCCGGTCCGGTCCCCGGCCAGGGCCATATCGCGCAACAGATCTTCTGGTACAGCGCCTTCACCGCCGCCCTGTCGGAGCCCGGCCTGCCGGTGATGAATGCCGACGGCACGCCGAAATGGCGTATGGCACCGTCGCCGCACGGCGCCTATTGGAAGGAAGGCATGAAGCTCGGCTATCAGGATTGCGGCTGCTGGACGATGCTGAAATACGCACCGATGGAGAAGGTCAAGGCTGGCTGGCTCTACGCGCAGTTCTGCACCTCGAAGACGGTCAGCCTGAAGAAGTTCATCGTCTCGAACCACGTGATCCGCACCAGCGACATCTGGTCTCAGGCGGCGACGGATCTGGCACCGAAGCTGGGTGGTCTGGTCGAGTTCTACCGCAGCCCCGCAGTGACGCAGTGGACGCCGACCGGTGTCAACGTGCCCGATTACGGCAAAATGGCGCAGGTCTGGTGGCAGAACGTGTCGAACGCCATCTCCGGCTCAGTAACCCCGCAGCAGGCGATGGACGGGCTGGCGCGCGACCAGGACGCGATCATGGATCGGTTGGAGCGGTCGGGCGTCCAGGGCAAGCTGGGGCCGAAGCTGAATAAGCCGGAAACCGCCGAATACTGGTATGCCCAGGCGGAGAAGGACGGCAATCTGGCGCCACAGCGCAAGTTGGCCAATGAGAAGCCGAAGGGTGAGACGGTCGATTACGACACCCTGATCAAGAGCTGGCCGGCCACACCACCCAAGAAGGTGTGAGGCCCAAAAACGCGTGAGGCCCAAAACGCGTGAGACTGCACAAGGAAGGGCGCCGGGATGATCCCGGCGCCCATTCAACGCGGTACGCCGATGCCGGCGATCCGGTATCGGTGCACCGGCTGGAATGGCGGCACTAACCGATGCGCGTCGTGTTTCGCTGCGATCCCGCCCTGATCGACCACCTGCCACGGCCGATCGCCGCCCGGGAGGCCCTGCCGAGCTGGCTGCAGGCGATGCGCCGGGTCGGCTATTCCGAGGCGCATGGCCAGGACGTGCGCACGGTCAAGCAATGCCCGCCCTTCGTCGATGCCATGAGCCACGGCTTCATCATCCCCCTGCCCTGCGACGTCATGGTCAGCGGCGGGCGGTTCTCCTGGGATTGGGACATCCCTCGCCTGTCAAGCACCCTGCATCCCCAGGCCCCTTTGAGCTTTCATGTTCCGGCGCAGCTTGAAGGCTCGCCCTTCCACACCCCCGATCAGGTGGTCGTGAAGTTCAACAGTTTCTGGACGATCGAGCTGGAACCAGGCTGGTCGCTATTCGCGACACATCCGGTGAACCGCGCCGACCTGCCGTTCCGGCTGTTGAGCGGGCTGGTCGATGCCGACCGGTTCACCGATGTCGGCATCCTGTTCCCGGCCGTCTGGAGCGATCCAGACTTCGAGGGCGTGCTGCCGCGCGGCATGCCGGTGGCGCAGTGCTTCGCGGTATCGCGCGAACCACTCGCCTTGGTTTACCAGACCATGGATACGGCGGATGTGGCGCGCTATGACCGGACGGCCGAGGCGCTGCTCTCCAGGCCGGGCATCTATCGCAAGCGGTTTCGCGCCAAACGCGCAAAGGCGTCCGAAGCCCTAAAATCCGCCGAGCGTCTTGCGGAGGGCATCGAGGCTGAGGAATAGACAGCCGGTCGGGCTGGAGGTCAGCGCATGGGCGATCCGGCCCAGCGCCTCGGGCCGCAGCCGCAGCGCCATCGCATAGGCGGCGAGTGCCGCGTCGAGATCGCCCACCTCCTAGCAGGCGACACCCAGATTGAACGCCGCCTCGTGCAGCGACGGCTCGGCCTCTAGTGCCGAGCGGTAGGCCGTCACGGCACCGGCTGGATCATGGAGATCCTGTCTGACGAGGCCGAGCGTGAACCAGGCTTGGGCCAGCGCCGGGTCGAGCGTCACCGCACGCTGAAGCGCCTCGCCGGCGGCCGGCAGCCGCCCGGTCAGGCGCAGCGCGCGGCCGAGGCCGAACTGCGCGGCGGCAAAGTCCGGGTCGGCGGCCAGCGCCCGCGCAAACCCGACCAGCGCCGCCTCCGCCTGATGCGACACAAGCAGCGCCTCGCCCAAATAGCGCCAACCCGGCGCGTAGCCGCGAAACACCTCCAGCCGAGCCAGCAAGGCATTGGCGGATGGATCGCCCTCGCCGAGCAGCAGGGCGCATAGCCTGAACAACGGCTCCGGCGCATCCGGCATCCGTGCCAGATCCTGCCGAGCCTCGGCGATCCGACGGGTCGCCGAGGCGTTGGTCGTGTGAGGCGGTGTGGCCTTTGGTGTCACGGGTATGCTTTCGGCAGCGTTGTCGCCAAATCTAACCGGCCGGCTGCCTCATGGAGGCGTTTGTCCCGCGTCCAGAGGGAAGCGCCCGCGGTCAGTCGCGCCGCGACCAGGAGATGCGCATCGACATAGCCGATGCCGAACCCGAAAAGCGACTGGTGATCGATGAAATGCAGAACCTCCAGATCCGTGGCGACGCTGGCCTGAGGTAAGTCGGCCAACGCGTTCAGCACAAGACCGCGCTGCCGCAGATTTCCTAGGGCCAGTTCACCGATCACGAAGGGATGCGCCAGCACCCTGCCAGCTTCGAGAAAGCCGATAAGCATCTTATCGGCGAACCGCAGGTGATCGACCCAGATCGACGTATCGACCAGGATCACAGAGGCTTCGACCGCCGACGCGGAGCCGCCGCCAGTTGAGGTTCGCTACCACCCAAACGCGCCAACCTTCGCGCGCTCTCCCGCTCGATCAACGCCTTCAGCGCCTCGCGCACCAAGCTGGATTTCTCCGTCAAGCCGGTGAATGCCTGCGCCTTGGCAAGCAAGTCGTCATCGAGGGCGAGGGTGGTGCGCATCTTTCATCTCCAGCAGGATCGGCATGATATTTGTCATCGTTTGATGCCGATTTCAATGCCTGCGCGGCCAGGAAATTCGATGGGGCCGCAGCTTATCGCTTCCGAGCCTATTGTTTGCCGGGTCCATCGTTTGCCGGTCTGGCAACGCAGGCTGATCGGGCAGCCCCGGCAACAGGGTCGCTCGGCACGGCACCGGGTTTGCCCCAAGCGCTTCAACAAGACATGAAGTTCGGCGAGGTCGGCGGCATCCCACGCGTCGACCGCCGTCATGACGGTCTCATAGGCGGTTCGCGTGTCGGCCGTGGCCCTCACGACACCGAGGCGCCGTCGCACCCTCAGCACATGGGTGTCGATGACGAAGGCCGGCAGCTGCAACGTGCTGAAATTCAGCGTCGACGCCGAGACCTTGCGGCCGACGCCCGGCAGGCGTTCGAGCCAGGCAAGCGCTTCGGCGATGGGCCAGCCGCCGAGGAAGTCCAGGCTGAAATCAGGATGATTGGCCGCGATGAGGCGAAGCGTTCGCCGGAGATATCGAACCTTGACGTCCGCGAAGGTCACGGCGGCGATCGCGGTCTGGATATCATTCGGCGCTGCCTCGGCCATAACGGGCCATCGCGGATAGGCGAGAACCAGCCGCTCATAAGCACAGTGCGAGACCTGGTCGCGCGTACGGCTGCTGATCAACGATTTGATCAGCTGGCCCATGGGGTCCCGCGTCGGCATGACCTCAAGGTGACCGAACTTGTCCTTGAGCCGGTCGCGCAGATACGCGATCTCCGCTCCGGCACCGAAATCGAATGCCTTCTGCATCTCGTCATGTTAAGAACGAATAGGGAACATATCAAGTGGGTAGCGATGATCGAGCAGAATCCCGAGACTGCGTACCGCTGTGTTCCCACTCAACGGGTCCGGCCTCACCTTGAGGAAAACAACCTATTGGAGAATCTGTAAACGCATCATCGTCGCCCTTCCCGTTGCCCCGCCCGACAAAAAAGGCGAGATAATATGCGTACAACCAACGAACCGTTCCCTTTCCGGAGAGAGGAACAAAAAGGGATCGACCTTCTCTTGAAATAAGTTATACTCGCAAAACGAGTGTTCCGGATATGCCGACGGACAGGGGGCGAGTATGATGAAGGGTATTCTTGAACGGTTTCGGTCGAAGCCCGCAGCTGTTGCCACGGGCCTGTCGACGGGTGATCTCACCGCACTCGAAAAATACCTCGCCGACCTCGATAACCGCAAAAAGGGGCTCGGCTCGGATGCCTATCGCTATGTCCTGACGGGAGCCGGAGATAGCGTTCTCCTCCGGGTCGCGAGCGCACGGAATATCCATCCATCGACCTGCTGGTTTCCGACCAACTACCAAGAACGACGCCCGGCCGAGCGCATATTCCTTGAGCTGGAAGGGTGGGACACCGGGGTGGTCAAGCGGCTGGGGGAGGTCATCGCGGTTTCCCTGGATATCGGCGCGACTGCCAGTGGGTTCGGAAAACTTCTCCCCGGCACCGCGGAGTCCCCGGCTTTTTTTCGCGCCCTCCTGCATGTCGGCGCCTCTTGTTTGCAGAGAGTATCGTCGGAGGCACCGCGATATCCGTCCTGGATGCTGAGCGGGCCGCGCTGCATCGATCTTCTCGCCCTGGATGGCGCCGATCAAACGGCGCTGGTGAATGCGCTCTTCGCCGATCTCGAACACGGCAAATGGTACAGTGCGAGTCGTACCGGCCTCTTGACCATGGCGGATCTGGCCGAGGTGCTCGCCCAGGCGCCGGAACGAACGCTGATGGGCGCTCGCGCGCTCGACATCAAAGGCCGCTCCTGCTTCATCGAATTTCTGGGGGGAGCGGGCATCGCGGACAGGCCGGAATTCTTCGAATTCCTGATCGACGCGATTGGTAAGGGCGGCAAACAAGAATCCAGGGCGGCCTTGTCGTCGCTCACCGGCTGCGGCGACAGCCAAATCCACGATCGAGCGGTTCAATTATTCGAGTCCGAGCGCGCGGACGACCGCCGGACAGCGGTGCTGATCCTCGCCAATATGGGGACGCCTGCCGCCCGATCGCTCCTTGAGCGGCATGTACCCGAGGAGACCTCCCGCACCGTGCTGCAGGCGATCGACGAGGTGCTCCGCCCCCTCCGGGCGATGGAGCCATCGGCGACGATCGGCGCCGAGAACGGTGGGAACGGATATATTTCGATCGATGGCGATTGGATCGCCATTCCGTCCGCCGCCGCCGCCAGCCCGCCGGACACCCCGCCGCCTGAGGGTATGGCGGCCGACCTGCGGGCGGCGGTGCTTGGCGCCAATCGGGAGGCACGGCGCTACTTCGACGAGTACCAACGCTGGCTCGCCCAACTCCCGCCGGAGCAGCGGGGATATAGATACGGTCCGAAAGACTATGTCGCGCCTTATTCGGTCGAGGCGATACCCGAATTCCTCGACGTAGTCATCGGACGGGTAGACCCGCGGAGCGCGACGGTGACGGCCAATGCTCTCTGCGCCGTCTGGTCCGGGTTTCATCACACCGCGACCCGGCAATACTCGACGAGTCTGGAGAGGATCCTTACCGCCCCCGGCGTCACGCCGCACCACCTGGCCCGTATAGCCGCGTTGCATCTCGGCACACCCAGTGATTGGGCTCGCAGCCTCCTGACTGGCGTTCAGCTGAGAACGCCGGCCGAGCGGCTGTTGTCCCAGCTGGCGATTTCCGACGGCGATTTCAGGCCGGTGCTCCAAATCTGCACGTCGGTCGGCTGCGGCCCCGAAAGCTTCGTGGCCGGCCTGCTCTGCAGGCGCTGGGCGCGTTTTTTGTTGGATGAGATCGAAACGCACCGCGACCTGCTCTGGCCGGTTGTCGCGGAACAGACCGACATCCTTGATCAGGCCCTGGGTCTCGCCCCCGCCCCACCGGATTCGTCGTTCCACATCAATCGCGCGCTAGACTTGCTGGCGATCTTGCCGGCGCCACCGCGCCGATATTTGCAGGTTCTGCTGGACATCGCGGTCGGGGGATTGAAAGACGCCAAGGTGCTCGCGCGCTCCATCCTGTCTTCGACGCGAAGCGTCACGGAGTTGATCCTCCCGCTCCTCGACAATGGCGAACAGGCTCGCCGGATCGGCGCCGCCGATTGGCTTCGCCAGCGGCGTGACCGCCAAGCCATTCCGGCACTGCGCGCGGCCTTGGACAAGGAAAAGACCGATGCCGGGCGCGCGGCCTTTCTGACCGCTCTGATGGCTTTGGGGGACGATGTTTCCGATCAATTCTCCGAAAAGCGGCTGCTCGCCGAAGCAAGGGCCGGTCTCTCGAAGGCGAGGAGCAAGGTCGGCGACTGTGTTCCGCTCGATCACCTGCCAGCCCTTGCCTGGCAGGATGGCAGGCGGGTGCCGGCGGAGGTCGTCCGCTGGTGGGTCGTCCTCGGCGGCAAGCTGAAGAATGCCCGGGGAAATCCATTGCTCAACATCGCCCTCGACCGGCTGGAGAGAAGCAGTGCCGAGCGCCTCGCGATTTTTATGATGTCGTCCTTCATCGCCTACGACACAAGGCGCCCGACGGACGAGGAGGCCAACGCCTATGCGGAAGCCAACGCGGATCTGCATTGGCAAACCTACCGGAAGTGGCATCCGACATTTCGCCGGGAACAAGCCTTCGCCACGCTGAAAAGCCAGCGGCTCCGTCAATACTTTCAGAGCGCCATCGATCACCGCGGTATCTTGGCTCTGGCGCGTGGGGCTCCCGCCAATGAAGCCGTGAACATCGTCAAGATCTTCTTCCGCGACCATTATGCACGAACCCAGCAATGCAAGGTTCTGCTCGACGGCCTCTCGAACAATCTGTCGGCGGTCGCTCTGCAGTTCGTGCTCGGAATCTCGATGCGGTACCGGACGCCCGGCGTACGGAAACACGCCGCCGATCTGATGAATGCCATCGCCGAGGATCGAGGCTGGACCCGCGACGAATTGTCGGATCGCACGGTGCCGACCGGCGGGCTCGACGAAACCGGCGTGCTGCACCTTCCCGTCGGCGAGAAAACCTACCTCGCAAGCCTCGGTCCCGATCTCAAGGCGGTGCTCCGGAATCCCGACGGCAAGATCGTGCAGACGCTGCCGTCGGGGGATGAAGACGCCACAGCCGCCGCCAAGAAAGCCTTTTCAAACCTGAAGAAGGAAGTGAAACAGACGCTGCACCAGCAGACGGCGCGGCTCTATGAAGCGATGTGCGCCGAGCGCATCTGGCCATCGGTGGATATCGGCATCTATTTGTTCCGGCATCCGATCATCGGACGACTGTGCCAGCGTCTGGTCTTCGCCGGTCTCGATCAGGATGGACAGGTCGTCGAGACGTTCCGACCGCTGGGCGATGGGAGTCTGACAAACGCGCTGGACGAGCCGATCGACATCGCCGCTTTCGCAGGTGTCCGCGTCGCGCATAGCGCGCTGCTCGACGAAGCGCGAGCCAAGGCATGGCAGCGGCACCTATCGGATTACGAGATCACACCCCTCTTCGGACAGCTGGCGCGACCCTTCTTGGGCCCCGATCCCGCGCGGGCGGCCGAGACGGCGATCACGGAGCGGGAAGGCTTCATGCTGGATACCTTTACGCTCCGCGGCGCGGCGACCAAGCTCGGTTATCAGCGAGGTCAGAGCGAGGATGGTGGTTTCGTCACGACATACCAAAAATCTTTCCCGACAGCTGACCGCGTGGCCCTCATCGAATTCACCGGTAGCCGACTGCCGGAAGACAACAACCCGTGCGCGCTGATCGGCTTGAGCTTCGTCCGCGACGGCGGCGGGTCGGCCCGCGACAAGGCTTTGGCTCTGTCGGCGGTCCCGCCGGTGTTATTGAGCGAGACGTGGCACGACCTCCGGGCCATCGCCGCCGCCGGGGCTGGCTTCGATCCGGAATGGCGGAAGAAAGTACAGTGGTGACCGGCATGGCGGACGAGAGCCCCGTATCCGGCCTGGCACTGCGGCCGCCGGCCGAGCTGATCTACGCGGACGAACTTGCCGCGCTCGGTACGGCCGATACGGGACCGCGGCCACCTGGCTGGCGCCTCTCGGCCCGCGCCGTCCGCCGCTTCATCCTTGGTGACGAGAAGCAGAACGTCTCGCGAAAGTTCTATGGTGACGACGCCCTCGTCGATCGTGCCGTCGTCAGTCTGATGGGTGAGCAGGGGTTGATGCTGACCGGCGAACCGGGTACGGCCAAATCCCTGCTCTCCGAACTGCTCGCGGCGGCCATTTCCGGCTCGACGGCGCTGGTGATCCAGGGATCGGCTGGCATCAATGAGGATCATGTCCGGTACGGGTGGAACTACGCCCTGCTCCTCGCCGAAGGGCCGAGCTGGCAAGCGCTCGTGCCGTCTCCGGTGCTTGAAGCCATGCGCGAAGGGGCGATCATTCGCATCGAGGAGCTGACGCGCTGCGCGCCGGAGATCCAGGATGTGTTGATCTCCGTCCTTTCCGAGAAATCGCTGGCTATTCCAGAATTGGGCCGCGAGATGATCGTCCGTGCCGCCCCCGGGTTCAACGTCATAGCGACCGCCAACCTGCGGGACCGTGGCGTGCACGAGATGTCAAGCGCGCTTAAGAGACGGTTCAACTTTGAGACGGTCCATCCCATAGCCGATCCGGCGCTTGAACGCGCCTTGATCCGGCGGCAGCTCGACCTTCGTTTATCGAAGGCTTCGGTTACCGTCGATATTCCGGACGCCACGATCGATCTTCTGGTCACGACATTTCAGGAGTTGCGAACCGGACGGACCAGCGAGGGGGTGGCCGTACCCCGCCCCGAGACGGTCATGTCGACGGCGGAGGCCGTGAACGTCGCCCATGCCGCGTCGCTCGAAGCTGCCTTTCTCGACGAGGGACCTGTAACCGGGGGGCATGTCGCCAGACAGATGCAGGGCGTGGTTCTCAAGGATGACGCCGAGGACGCAAGGAAGTTCAAGGCATACATCGATCACATCGGCAAGGAGCGGGCTCGGAAGGGCGGCGAATGGCACGCGTTCTATGAAGCCGCCCGCCGGCTGAAGCTCGGCTGAAGATGGACAAGGCCGCGGTCTCGCGATTCACGGAGCGTCTGCTGGCGGCGGAGCGTTCGGTTCACTTCTTTCCGATCCGCCACCACAGTCCCGCCTGCGCAGTCCACCTCACCCGAGCCTTTCGAGAGATACGGCCAAAACTGGTTCTGATCGAGATGCCGAGCGATTTTTCGCATCTGATCCCGCTTCTGGCCGATCCGGCGCTACGCCCTCCCGCGGCGATCGTCGCGATGCCGGGTCGCAGGCAGACGGAAACCGCCTCATCCGTCGCCTATTGGCCTATCTCCGCAACAGCGCCCGAATACGCGGCGATCCGAGCTGCCACGGCTTGTGAAGCCGCTATCCAGTTCTTCGATCTAGCATCCTTCGAACGGGGCGAGGCCGGTCTTGTCAACAACACCCCGATCATTCTCACCGATGATCGGCGGCTCGATCATTCGAACTATGGTCGCGCCCTGATCCAGCGGACGGGGTGTCGAGACTTCAACGAACTCTGGGATCGTCTTTTCGAGGCAAAGCTCGCCGAACCGGACTGGCGGCGTTTTTTCGCCGATGTCGGCACGTATTGTCTGCTCGCGCGACAGACCTATGCGGGAGAGGAGCTTGAGCGGGACGGCACGCTTGCCCGCGAACGATATATGGCAGCCCGCCTCGCCAGCGCCATCGGAACGACGGACGGGGTCATCGCCGTCGTGACGGGGGGCCTTCACACGAGCGCCCTACTCGATCCGCCGAAGGAAACGGGCATATCGGACCCGAAAGGTCGGCAATCACGATCCTATCTGGTCCGGTTTTCCCATCAGCGATTGGACGCCCTCAACGGGTATGCGGCTGGAATGCCGAACCCACGCTATTACGAGCTCCTCTTCGCCGCCGCCGAACGAGGTGAAGCGAACCCTTTCAAGACATCAGCGGAGGAGGTCTTCCTCGACCTCACTGCCCATTTGCGGTCGGTGCGACCCGGTTTCGCGCCGAGCGTGCCCGCGATCGTCGAAGCCCTTCGGCATGCGACCACCCTTGCTGATTTGCGCGGGCTGCCGGGTCCCCTGCGCTCGGAGGTGTTCGATGCCGCGCGCGCGGCGCTGCTAAAGGATGAGGACCCGCGGTTCGGGTCACCGCTGATGGAAGAGTTGGCGATGCGCCTAACCGGAACCGGAATTGGGGATGTCCCCCTCGATGCCGGCTCGCCCCCACTCGTCGAAGCCGCGCGGCGCCAGGCACGCTCCCTGGGCTTTTCGGTGACCGATTCGATCACGCGGCGACGCGATCTCGACATCCATCGAAACGAACGCCACCGGGAGGCGAGCCGGTTTGTTCATGCGATGACCGTCATCGGCGCCGAATTCGCCCGACTTGAACAAGGCGCCGACTACGCCGCCGGGATCGATCTCGATACGTTGTTCGAAATCTGGAGCTATGCGTGGTCGCCGCTCGTCGAGGCGCGCCTGATCGAGGCCGGTGCGGATGGCGACGATGTAGAGCGCGCATGCGCCGCCTGTTTGAGACGCCGCGCGACAAAGCTCGCCGCTGGGGGGCGGGGCCGCAATGCCGCCGAAGCGGCCAATTTACTGCTGTCCGCGGCCAGGTCGGGGGTCACCCCGGTGCTTCTCAGAGAACTTCTGCACCTTCTGGAAGGCGAAATCAGCCAGGATTCCGAGCTTTCCCGGGTTTCGACCGCCTTGCGCACGCTCTTTCTGCTGTGGTGTTCACGCCCGGTCTTGAACCTCATGGGAGAACCGAGATTGGGCGGAATGCTCGGCGCCTGCTACCGGCGCGCCGTCTTTCTCTTGCCGATGATCGGAGCGACCAAGCGAGAGCAAATGGCGCAGGCGGCGCAGGCACTCGTTATGATACGCGACGTCGTGGATTCCGCGGGCGAGTTGCCGGAGATCGATCCAGACCTGTTCACGGAGGCCGTGGACGATTTGGTCGAGACGGAGTTGCCGCCCTTGCTGCATGGCGCCGTGGCCACGCTGTCCGTTCAATTTGGACGACGGTCGACGGCATTCCTGGCTTCCCGTATGGCCGGAGCCTTGGCCGGCACAGCGGTGGAGGCGGCCGATCGTGTCGCCCCGATCGCGGGCCTCCTGATGGTTTCGCCGGCGTCGTTGCGCCGGATGGATGAGGTCGTTGCGGCGATCGACCAGGCGATCTGCGACCTCGACGAGCCGGAATTCGTCCAACTCCTGCCGCATCTGAGGTCAGCCTTCACGGATCTCGCTCCCGGAGAAGCCGAGGCGCTCAGCGCCTCGATCGCGTCACACCATGGTCTTACGCCCCACGAGCTTGAGATCCACCAACCCATTCCCCTGAGCGAAGCCGAACTCCACCGGAATATCGACATCTCGCGCGAGTTCGAACGGCTGTGGCGGGAGGACGGACTTGGCGCGTGGCTGGACGCGGGGGCTCGTGGATGAGCGCCCCGACCGGCATTCGCCGATGGCGGCTGGTTCTCGGCCGCTTCTCCGATGACGCGCTTCAGAATCCGCTGGGCGGCGTCGATGAGCGGATGGATCGTGCGCTCGATCATGTTTACGGCCGCGCCTATGCGGAACGTGGTCTCCGCTTGGGAGGAGAGAAGGGGCGTGGTTCGCTGCATCCGTCGCAACTCGCCCTGCCGACATGGCTCCACAAAGCAAGACGCCTGTTTCCCGAAAGTGTGTTCCAGACCATCCAAGGCCATGCGCTCGACCGGTTCGGCATGACCGAATTGCTGAACGATCCCAACGTGCTCCGGACACTTGCGCCGACTATCGACCTGCTCGGAGCGTTGATCGCCTTCAAGGGCAGGGCAAACCCCGCGATGCTCGAAACCATCCGCGGTGTGGCACGTACCGTCGTGGACGACCTGTTGAAGCGGTGCAGGACGAGCCTCGCCCGAGCGGTATCCGGCACTCGCCAGCGATCCCAATCGTCGCAGCGCCGTGCCGCGACGGACTTCGACTGGCGTCGCACCATCCGGATGAACTTGAAGAATTGGGATGCCGATCGGCGGGTCATCGTGGCCGAACGGCTCAGATTCGTGGCGCGGTCGCGCCGGCGCTTGCCCTGGACGATCATCCTCTGCGTCGACCAGAGCGGCTCGATGCTGACCTCCGTGATCTATTCCGCCGTGATGGCCGCGGTGCTGACCGCCCTTCCCAGCGTGTCGGTGAAGCTTGTCGTGTTCGATACCGCCGTGGTCGATCTCACGGATCGGATCGGTGATCCGGTCGACGTGCTGATGTCGGTCCAGTTGGGCGGCGGCACGGATATCGGTCAGGCGCTGAGCTATTGCGAAACGCTCGTGCGACAGCCGACACGCACGGTGCTGGTGCTGATCAGCGATCTTTGCGAGGGCGGTTCGCCCGCGCGCATGATCGCATCGGTGCGGGGGCTCGCCGAAGCTCGGGTGACAATGCTCGGCCTCGCCGCCTTGGACGATGACGGTCGGGCGGTCTTCGACCGTGGCATGGCTCAGAAGATGGCGTCGGCGGGCATGAATGTGGCCGCCTTGACGCCCGACCGGTTTGCCGAATGGATCGCCGGGATCATTGGTTGACCATGCCTCTGCGCCTCGACATGTGGGACGATGCGACGCTTGAGGCAGCGACGTCGCGAGGAATGGTGCGGCGCGCCCGCCGAGATTTGGAGACGGGGACAGCCCAGGTCAGCCGGCACGATCATCGCGAGGCAATCGTCGAGATGGCCGACGCGGTGGTGACGGTAAGACACGGTGGTCTCGACGAGACGACCTGTACCTGTCCGTCCAGCGAGGTATGCCGCCACGTCATCGGCGCGCTTCTTCTGCTTCGCGACAGGCCGTCGTCGAAGGAAGCGCGCGCGAGCACGCCCTCATCGGACAATGTGGAGCGTTTCGCCGACACGCCTTCGCCGGCCCCAGATCCGGTGGCCGAGATTCTGGCCTTCTCCGAGAAGGAACTCATCGGCGCCTTCGGCCGCGCCCTCCTCTCGCGTGCCGGGGAATCCGCCGAAAGGCTCGGGGAGCCCAGAATCACGGTGTCCGGGTCGAGCTGTATCGTCGAGTTTGAGGGCCACCCGGAAGTGCGATACCTCGCTGGCCTCGGCATCGCCGGGATGATCTGCAAGGCATCCGCCGCCGAGGCGAGAATACTCCGCGCGCAGACGCTTCTCGCAATCCGTGGCGCCCATGGCCTGGATCACCCGCGAGGCGAAGCTTCCCGCGACGTGGCCGATCACGACAAGGCGGACACCCCATCGGCACTTCTCGATATCGCACACGACCTCCTGATCGAGTGGGCGCGATTGGGGCTCGCGGCAGCCCCCGAGGCGCTCGAAGACCGGTTGTTCGACGCGGCGGTTGCCACGCGCGCCGGAGGGCTTTTCCGCCTGAGCGCGGCGTTGCGGCGTCTGTCGGAAGACGTCCGGCGGCGGCGGGAGCGGGATGTGGAATTCGAGGCGTTAGTGAGTTTACGCGCGGCTTCACGATGTTTCGCCCTGATCGAAGCCCTCCGGCGATCCCCTTCCGACACGGCACTTCGGGGATACGCTCGGGAAACCTTCGAGCCGATCGGCGACATCACGCTCGTCGGATGTGGCGTCGAGGTCTGGAAAACGCCCTCGGGCGCCAGAGGGGCGACGGCGCATTTCTACGCGCCCGAACAACGGCGATGGTTCACCGCGTCCCTGGCGCGCGCCAATGGGCAGGATCCCAGCTTTGTTCCGGAACTGGCAATCGAGCAGGAGCCTGTATGGGGATCTATTCTTGCTAAGCTGGCCCGGTCCGAAATCCGCCTGCGAGGCGCCGCGGCGTCACCGAGCGGGCGCCTGTCGCTCAGCCGCGACACCGAAGCCCGCCTCGTGCCGGCCCGATACCAGCGCGAGACCGAGGCCCGCTGGGAAAATAGCTTCTCGGATTGGGCGGAACTGGACGCGTTCGTTCGGCAAGTCTTCGCGCCGTCGCTCCGCGGCGGTCGCCGGAATGCCGAAATTGTCATCCTCGCACCCGCGAGGATCGGACACCCGACATTCGATGAAATCGCGCAAGAGCTTATCGTTCCGGTCTTCGATCGTCGTGGAAAGCGTATCGACCTCGTCGTCGAGAATGTATCGCACCGACAGAACAGAATTCGCGCAATGGAGGCATCCTTGCGCGGCAAACTTCCCGAGGCGATCTTCACGACGCTCGCGATACGGGGAGAAACCGTCGGGCTTTTCCCCTATGCTTTTGTCGGTCATGGAACCTCAACATTGTTCTCGCTCGACCGACGTCATGAGTTCGTCGAGGAGAAGAAGCATTCGTCCCTGAAGGACCGTATCCTCGGTCGTAGCCTCGTTGGGACGCGGATCGCGCGACCGCCGCCGACAGCGAGCGTTCGGGCATCGACCGAGCGGATCTTGCACATAGCACTGGATCAGGTGCTCGGGCTTTGCGAACTCGGCGGGCGGATGCACGATCCTGGTAGCACCGCGAAGATCGCCGCGCTGGGCGACCGGATGGACGGAATCGGTCTTCATCCGGTCGCGTCGCTCCTTACCCAAATCACGATCACCGAGGGAAGACGGCGGGCGGAAGCCATCCTTATCGCGGTCCATGCGCTGGACACGATTTGTCAGTTCTCGCGAAAACCTCTTTGCTAAATCGCACCGTCGCTCGACGTCCCACGATCCGATCTTGCCGAGGGCGGCTCGCGATCGGCCCTCACCGGGGAAAGCAACAGTGCTATTTTCGGTGGCGATCCGGTGTTTTCTCTATCGCAAAATGTTTTCTCGCGGTTAAATGAAAAGAAAGGTAACGGATAAGATACATAGATAAGGTCGGCCGATGAAGATTTTGCATGTCATGGAAACCCCCGGACAGGGATCCGGCCGCCACGTCATCGATTTGGTGGAGGGCATGCGCGATCGTGGGCATGATGTGCATGTCGTCTATTCGGCGATACGCGCCAACCCGGATTTCCGGAGCGAGCTCGAGGCGCTTCACGGAGCCGGGGTGACTGTCCGCCAGATCGCCATGTATCGGCACCCCTGCCCTCACGATATCGCCTCGCTGCTGGCGCTGCGTGCCTATATCCGTCGGTACGGTCCGTTCGACGTGGTGCATGGCCATAGTTCGAAGGCTGGCGCCCTCGCCCGGCTGGCTGCTTTCGGGACGAGCGCGCTGCGCCTCTACACGCCGAACGCGCTCGTGACGCTCGATCCGATTCTGCACGGATGGGAGCGGCGGATCTACGGCGCCATCGAGCGGTGGTTGAGCCGAATTTCCGACGCGATCATAACCGTCTCACCTGAAGAACAGGCCGAGGCGCTGGCACTCGGCATCTCGCCGAAGCGGGTTTTTCTTATCTTTTCGGGCATAAAGATGCCGATCGCTCGACCGCGCAAGGAGGCAAGGGCACGGCTCGGCCTGCGCGAAGACAACATCTGCGTGGGCTTCGTCGGTCGTCTGGTGCGCCAGAAAGCCCCCGAACGCCTGCTGGCGGCCTTTGCCACCGCCGCGGTGGACAGGCCGGCCCTGCGACTGCTCATCGTCGGCGATGGCGAATTGGGTGCCGGAATGCGTCAGATGGCGACAACCCTCTCCATCGGCCACAAGATCATCTGGACCGGAGAAGTGCAGAGCTCGGAATTCTTCGCGGCGACCGACATATTTGTCCTGCCGAGCCGCTTCGAGGGACTTTCCTATTCGACCATGGAAGCCATGGGCTTCGGCATTCCCGTTGTCACGACCGATGCCGGCGGCGCCCGAACGCTCGTCGATCACGGGGTGACCGGCCTCATCATCCGGCAGGTCCATGAGCCCCAGGTCGCGACGGACCTTGCGACGGCTTTAATCACGCTCGCCGATAATGGCGCGCTGCGGCATGACATGGCGCTCGCCGCCATCGAAAAGAGCCGCGATTTCCGAGCGCCGCGCATGGTCGACGAGGTGGTGGAACTGTACCACCGGTTGCGCGCATCGCGGGTCCGCGGCCCGATCGCGATGCGCGCCCGATCCCGGGCTTTCTGACGTCCCGAGCTTTCTGTAATCCCGGCCTTCTGATCTCTTCTCCTCAACGAGCGGGTAACAACGTCCGGAGATTGAGGCCGAGGAGCGCCTTTGCCTGCAGCACGAACATGCCGCGGGTCGCTGCGTCATAGAAGAGATTGGACAGCACGCAGGAGGCGAATTGCGCGATGCAGGTGGCGAGGGCGGCACCCTGCGCGCCATAGGCCGGTATCAGCACAAGATTGGCCAGGATGTTGATGATGGCACCGGCGGCGGCCCGGTAGAAGATGAACCGCTGATAGCCCTCATTGACCAGCCACTGACCCTGAACCACCCCTAATGCGATGAAAACGCTCGACCAGATGTAGATGCGCAGGACCTCCGCCGCCCCCGCATAGGAGGGGCCCAGGAGCAGATGGATGAAAGTGCCGGCGAAGAGCGTGACGAGCAGCGAAACGAGGATCATGACCAGGGCGAGGCCCTGATAGAGGCGGGCGATGAAGCCGTCATAGCGCGCCTTGTTCTCTAACCCGACGGCGATCAGCGTCGGGGTGACCGAGGTCATGACGCCGGTCGCGACAAAGGTGCACATATCGGCGATCCGCGTGGCGCTCGCAAAAACGCCAACGGTGGCAGACCCGCGCAACCATTCGAGCAGGATGAGATCGCTGCGCATCATCACCAGGATGGCGACGCCGGACACCATGAGCGGCAGGCCCTGCCACGCCACCGACCTGGCGAGCCCGGGGTCGAAGCGCAGGGCTCGCACGCGGTTGCCCTGACCGCAATAAACCACGAGCATCATGAGAACGATCAGCATCGGCTCAATCGCCGCCGCGCAAGCAAACGCGAGGAGCGGTGCCGAGACATAGATGAGCCCGGTCCGGACAAGCGCCATGACGATCCGGGCGAAGGACCGCGACATGACCGGATAGCGCGACTGCGTGCGCGAGCTGAACAGCATTTCCGGCACATCCATCGCCTGGATTAGCAGCGTGGTCGCGAGGATCGCGCCGAGCAGGAATTGGGACCGGTCCGTCCCGCCGATCAGGCCCAGGGTCGCTAGCATCAGCAGCGTGGCGATCACACCGGCGGCCAGCTTGATGATGCCGGCCGTCCCCAGCATCCTGTCCTTGTACTGCGGAAAGGTCACCAGATCGCGTATCACGATCTGATCGATCCCGGCACGGGCGATCGCCGCGAACATGGTCGATAGGCCGACCACGTAGGCGAGGTCGCCATAGCGCGCCGGACCAAGATAGCGAGCCATCAGCACGGTCACGGCAATCGCCACGACCATGTCGAGCACGCGCTCGGCGGTCAGCCACAGGAAATTCGCGATGAGTTCGCGGGCTTTGCGCTGCGCCGGGCGGGTGGCGACGCCGGCGGCGGCCTCCACCACTACGAGATCCTGCCGCTATCCGCCGAGCGTCCGCCACCGGATAGTTGGACGCGGTCCCGCCATCGGTTGAATGCTCGCCACCGCCGGACCAGTTTATCGCGGGCGCGCCGCGCGAAGGAGCGATGGTGAACGAGCCGGAAGAAATGCTGGTCGGCGAGCCGGTTGTAGGCGATCTCGCTCGGATGGCGCAACGCGCCCAGCGCGTGCACCGGCACGACGGCGCCGCGACCCCCTGTATCCTTGGTATGGGTCGCATCCGGCCCGAAGCCGATATTGGATACGAGATTCGCGTTCGGCACGATCGTCAGCCCCTGCTGGCGCAGGATTGTGAACTGCCACTGATAATCCCAGGTGTCGATCAGCCCGTCACGCGTCGCCCGGAACAGGTCGCTCCAATACTGCGCCTCGGCAGGCGCCGGGAAATGCTCGTGCTGCCGTTCAAGGAAGTCCGGCAGCGCGGCCATCTCGACATCGTAGTGGCGCCATGCGCGGCGCCAGCTCGCCCACCCCCAGATATGGCAATACCGCGAGAAATAGTAGCTGCCGCCGCCCCAGTGACGATCGGCCGTGAGGTTGGCGCCGCCGATCGCCATGACCCTCCCATCCTCTCGATAACGATCGAGCAGCGCATCGCAGAATGAAAAGAAATCGGGGTGAGGCAGACAATCATCCTCCAGGATGATGCTGTCCTCGACTTGCGAAAAGACCCAATCGAGGCCGCTCGCGACGCGCCGGCGACAGCCCAGATTGATGTCGGAGAAATTGGTCAGTATCTCGCAATCCCAATCGACCGTGCCGATGATCGCGCGTGCGGCGGCGCAGCGTTCCGCCTCGCCCGGCCGGTCGGGCCGTGGCCCGTCGGCGATGACCAGCAGCTTCTTCGGTTTCGCTTTCGCGATGGCGTCGAAGACCAGCCGGGTCGTGTCCGGCCGATTGAAGATGATGAGCGTGACCGCTGCCTTCATGGCGAGTACCTCGTCAGACCGTTGGATGGGGCAGAGGCGGGAAATCGCGATCGAACCGCACGGGCAGACACTCCGGGACCTCGGCCGGCACCGGTGCGCCGACACTCGCCGCACCGATCAAGATGCCGGCGACGGCCCAGAACATCGCCATGTTGAAGTTCGGATTCATGAAGCAGTGCTGGATCAGCAACCCGGCCAGAAACCACTGAGTCGGCTTCACCATCGATGCGAGTGCCGGCGTCCGGCGACAGGCGGCCTGGGTGTATTGGAAACAGCCGATGACGAACCAGCCGAAGGCGAGAAGGCCGATGATGCCGGTGTTGGAGAGCAGCGTCATCGGCAGGGTATTGGCCTTGTGGCTGCCGAGACCCAACCCCACGCCCCAGGTCTGGATCGCAACCTTCATGGCGAGCCCGTCGGCGGCGGATCGGACGGAAAAGGAATCAGTGCTGGGTTTGTCGACGATGAACGTCTTCACGACAAAGAAAACGAGATCCTGATGCGTCGCGATAAAGACGGCCACGCCCAGGATCGCACCGAGGATGAACAGCGCGTGACTCGGCCGCGTCGCCAACGCCGCCGTCCCTTGCGCGATCAACCGCCCGAGCACCGGTGCCTGGCGAAAGGCGAGCCTCAGAAAGAACAGGACGAGGATAAAATAAGCGGATGTCGAGGTCGATATGAACAGGAGAAAGATCGACAGGAACGTACTGATGAGTGCGATGGTCGACCGATCGATCTCATATTGCCGATGGGCGAAGAGAAGAGCACCCGCGAAGAAATAGGCGAGCGCCGACGGCTCCGAGAAGGAACCACATAGCCGATAGCCGAAGTCCGAGAGGTTCTGCCCATAGGCTTCGGCATAGGCCGCGTTGTTGTGAAAGAAATCCTTGTCGGGGAAATAGATCCCGAATGTGTAGTGCAGCCATTGCCAGAGGACGATCGCGCTACCGACGATGATGAAACCGTGGAGGGCCTGTCCCACCAGGCGCCGGACCATCTCCGGTGGCATCTGGCTGATCTTATGGGCGATGACCATGGCGCCGAGCGTGTTCAAGATGACATAGAAATGCTGGGCGTAGTTCTCGAGCCGGAAATGAAACAGGCTGCCGGTACCGTTCTGTCCGTCGCGCGACGATTGCACGACGATGGTACCGTCATAGAAAGATGAAGCGACGAAGAGGGCTACGACCGAGGCCGCGATGAGGATCAGCATCGGCAGGAAACGGACAAGGACATCGCGCCGGATCGGCTCGTGACGAACGATCAACTCGATCGCCGCCCGGCTCAACAGGGCCAGCAGCACCCAATAGCCCGGCTGAATGCCGAAGCTGGAAAAATTGATGACGGCGGCGTCGGCGAACAAGCCGCTGACGATGGTCATGAAAACGATCAACCGGGCCCAGTCGCCGATCATCAGGATCAGCGTCAGCGGAATGATAACGAGGCCGGTCAGCGTCATAAAGGTGTTCTCGGGTTCGGGCTGTCAGATCGACCCATGATCTCTATTTATCTTTTTTCAGCAAGAAATTTTCTTTTGCCGGGGCGGGAATAAACTCGTTGAAAAGAAAGAAAAGTCAGATAAGATCGTGACTTGATGGAGTCGACACTCGCCGATAACGAGCGGCGGAGATTTCCCGGAGGCGGTGGCGGGCATGGAAGCGATCCTCGTCAGCGATTATGGCGATGCCCGCGGCGGAGCCGCGAAAGTAGCAATCATGAGCGCACGGGCGCTCGCGTCCCGGGGCATTCCGGTGACGTTCTTCTGTGCTACCCCACCTGACGGCTCGGTGCTCGATCACCCGCTGGTGCGCGTTGAGTGCGTTGGGATCGAGGATGTCTGGCATCGCTCGCCCTTCGCCGCGGCGGTCGGCGGCATCGCGAACCGCAGAGCGGCCGAAACCTTTGCCGCATTGCTGCGCCAGGCCGATCCGGCGCGCACGATCCTGCATTTCCATCAATGGACCAAAGCGCTGAGCCCGAGCGTCCTGCGCGTCGCCGCGAAGACGCCGTTCGCGGCACTCGTCACCGCCCATGACTATCTCGCCGTCTGCCCGAATGGCACCTTCTTCGATCATGGGACAGGCTCGCCTTGCAGCCTGAGGCCCCTATCCGTGGCTTGCGCCCTGCAGCGGTGCGATGCGAGGAGCCAGGTTCACAAGGCCGTCCGACTCATGCGCCAGGCGGATCTGCCCGCCCTCTGGCGGCGGGTGGGGGATCGCTGGGGCTTCATCCATATATCGCCGGGCGCGGCCGAGGTGGCGCGCCCCTTCCTGCCGGAAACGGTCCGGCATTTCACGATCCTCGATCCGGTCGACGCGACGCCCGCCCCGCCGGTTCGAGTCTCGGGAAACCGCGACTTTCTCTATCTCGGCCGGTTGGTGCCGGAAAAGGGCTGCGTCGATCTCGCCACGGCCGCGGCCGACGGATTCGGAGTTTCCTTCATGGGCGAGGGGCCGCAGGAACAGGCGATCCTCGCCGCCAATTCGCATGCCCGGATCCTACCCTGGGGCGATGCGGAGGCTGTCGATCGGGCGATCGGCGGCGCCCGCGCGCTCGTACTGCCGTCGATCTGGCAGGAGACCTTCGGCATGGTCGTCGCCGAAGCGCTCGCTCGGGGAGTGCCCGCCATCGTCAGCGACCGGGTCGGTGCCCTGACCTTGATCGACCACGGCGGCAACGGTCTGATCTATCCTGCGGGCGATCGCGCGGCGCTGCGCCGATGCCTGGCAATCCTCTCGGACGACCAGCGGGCCGCGGCCATGGGGCGCGAGGCGTATGACCGCTATTGGGCGGCCCCCCTATCGGTCTCCGCCCATGCGGATGCGCTTGTCCAAGCCTATGGCGAGATGCTCAGCACGGCACCGGTCGGCGCCCGTCCAATGCCCCTGCCGACTCTGGCGGTCGAACGGACCGGGTGATCGCATGACGGTCCGGAAATGGACCTATCGCTTATCGAAACTGGGGGAAAGTACCATGTCAGCATCTTATTCCCGGCGTTTCTATGCGACCCGACAAGGCGGCTCATCCGCCTCGGCCGAAGTGGTGGTGCCGCTGTTGATCGCGCAATTTCCGGTCCGCTCGGTCGTCGATGTCGGCTGTGGCACAGGGCTCTGGATCGAGGCTTTCGTGCGCCGCGGCGTCAGCGACTATCTCGGTGTCGATGGCGGCCACGTCGCCCCGGACATGCTGCATATCGCGAAGGAACGGTTCCGAGGCGAGGATCTTACTCAACTGGAGACGCTTGGCCGCCGGTTCGACGTGGCGTGCTCGATGGAAGTCGCCGAGCACCTGCCGGCGAGCCGGGCCGAAAACTTCGTCGCGCTGCTGACCGAGGCCGCCCCTGTCGTGCTCTTTTCGGCGGCCATCCCCCATCAGGGTGGGACCGGCCATATCAACGAACAGTGGCAGGCCTATTGGAGCGCGCTCTTCGCCAAGCGCGGCTATGTGGCACTCGACTTCATCCGTCCGGCGATAGATGGCGATCCGCGTGTCGATTGGTGGTACCGGCAGAACATCATCGTCTATTGCGAGCCATCCGCCGTGCCAGGCCATCTGACGCCGGTCACGGATTCCCGGCAGCTCAACTATGTCGACCCGGAGATGGTCGAGCTTTTGGCGGGGGGAGCCGGCGGCATCCGGGAGGCCGCTCACGCGGTCGTCCGCGATGTCGTCGCGCTCGGCCGGGCGCTCGGCACCGTGATCGCCGGCAGCCGGCCCCGACCGATCGTCAGCCGTGTGCCGGATTGCGAGCGGGCGCCGTGATCCGGATGCGGACCGCCGTATTGTCGAAGTCGAGCCTGCTGCTCGCCGGCGACACCGCGACATCGAGGATGGCACCCTTGCGCAGCGCTATCGGGATGGCGATATCGAGCCGTTTTTCGTGTCCCGGTGTCCCGAGTTCGGCCTCGCGGAGGAGTTCGCCATCCAGCCGGATCTCGGCGTGCACGCCGTCGCCCTGATCGGCACCGCGTTCCATCGTCACCGAGAGGGTAGCGGCACCCTGATAGGGGCTGCGCCAGCGCCGGATGGCCGGGACCGGCTGCCCGTCGTCCTCAAGCGACGGCTGCATGGCAAGCCGTTCGATCGAAAGGAACGGCAGCTGCGGATCGGCCCAGAAATCACCCCAATCATTGCCCGACCAGCGTGCCTCCCGGAAACCCGAGGCGGTGGCACTGCCATAGAACCAGTTGCCAGCCCCCTGGTGGTCGGCGAAGTCGGTGGCAGAGTCCGCGATCACCTGATCGCCACGCCTGCCGGTGATGCCGGCGATCGGGCCGCGAATGAAGATCGGCTCGCTGGTGAGGTCGAGCGCGACGGTGTCCCCGATGGGCTGGGTGGGAACCTCCCGTCCATCCAGGCGCACGATCGTCAGCGGTCCTGCCGTGCGCAGCCGAAGCTCGGTGGTGCCGGCCTCCGACCAGGCAATCCTCACTTGTCCATGGGGACCATCGAAGCGATAGATCCGCGTCCGGGCATCGCCTGGCTCGCGGTTGTGGAAGCGTGCGTCCCTAAGCTCGCGTATTAAGGCCGCATAGCTCGCATAGGCGGGAGTCGGCGCATAGGGTGCCGCCGGATTTCCGGTATTCTCAAGGAGACCGGACATCGGGAAATCCGGGGTGTCGAGCAGCAGGTACCAGTATATGCGCCCGACGCCCTGAGCGAGCAGCACGGTCGAAAGCCGGACCAGGCGCTCGGCCGTGCGGCGTCGATCGTGCTGGTCGTAGGAACCGATCTCGGTTGCCCAAATCGGCACCGGACGCGACCGGCTGTGTTGCGCGAGCAGGCGTTGCAGGGCGCTTACATCGTATTCCGCATCCTCCGGCACGTCGTAATAGGGATGGATCTGAACGACGTCGAGATCGGCCAGCGATTGCCGATCAACGAGCCGCCGAAAATAGGGGACGGGAACACCCGCCACGCCACCAGCGACCACGGTCATTTCGCGCCTGGCAGCCTTTACCCTGGCGAAGGTTGCCTTAAGCATGTCCGCGTAAAAGCGGGGCCGGTCGGCCAGAACGGCCCCGCCCGCGAAGGCGCCATTATATTCGTTCCAGATCTCGACCGCGCCGAGGCGATCGCCGAAATGCCGCACGATCTCGCCGGCATAGCGCGCATACGCGGCGATCCCTTCCGGGGTGTGAGGGGTATCGCCCCCATCATAAAGCGGGTTGCCATAGGTGAGCGGCGTCAGCACGTCGATATGCAGGCGGTGCGCGGCCGTTACGTAATCCTCGAGCGGTCGCGGGACGGCGAAACGGCCGGGTTCGGTCTCGATCGCCGCCCAGGGCAATTCGTCCCTGAGCCCTGCGATGCCGGCTCGGGCGATCAAGGGCAGGATATCCGGCTTCCAGCCGAGCGCGAAATGAGTGACCACATCGAAGCGGGCGTCCGCCGGCGCGCCGTCCCTGCCCGAGACGACGGCGAGCGCCTGCTCGCTCACCGCCGCCCCATCCCCCGCCCCGTCGCCCACCGCCGTCACCCGCAGGCGATAATAGCCAGTCGCAAGAGAGGGCAGGTAAAGCAGCGCATGCCCATTCCGGGGAAGGGCACCACCCTCGGCCACGCCGTGCCCGTCCAGGTCGGCAAGGCGCCAGGTCAGGTGCCACGCCGTGCTGCCGGCGTCGAAGACGATCGGCTCGCCGCGCGTGAAGACGTTGCCGAAAACCGACGCCGTCACCCGGAGGTCATCAGCGTGCGCGGGCAACGTGATCGAGAGGACCAGGCTGCAGGCGACGAAGGTCCGGGTCCACTTCATCCGACGCGTTCCTGGCGGTTGCGGAGAGGCAGGTACTGGTTGGACCGCTACGGCGAGAAGATTCGGCCGGCGGTGAGATGGTGCGCGATGACGTTCAAGGTGCGCGTCGAAGAGCGAATGACCGGAAGCCCCATGCGCTCGGACAGCGCATAACAGAAATAGACGAAATCGGCCCAGGCGATCTGCGCCCGGCCAGCGCCGGCATAGCGCAGGATCGCCGCGACCTCTCGGCGGCGCGCGGCCGCGTCGAGCACCGTCTTGGAGGCCGCCTGCAACCGGTATTTCGAAAAATATTCCGGCACGTAGAGCGAGGAGGCGCCGCTCGCATAGAGATCCAGGAAGAACTTCCAGTCGAAACAGTAGGAGAGGCTCGTGTCGAGCCGGATCGCATTGCGGCGCCAGAAGGTCGAGGGCTGCATGAAATAGTCGGATTTTCGCATGTTTTCGTGGCAGATGCGCCCACTGTCGGGCATCACGCAGGGACGGACGAACTTGCCGTCATCGGCGATATAATAGCCGCCGCCGGTAATGAGCTGGACATCCGGGTGCTTGCGGAACAGCTCCGCGACCCGGGCGAGGACGTCCTCGTCGAAATAGGCGTCGTCGGAGTTCAGCCAGCAAACGATGTCGCCGGCCGCCGCATCGAGCCCCTTGTTGATCGCATCAGCCTGACCCGTATCCCGTTCGCGCCAATACCGAATGTGCGGATCGCCGAGAAATCGGGCGACCACCTCGTCGGTTCCGTCAGGTGAGAACGGGTCGTAGATCAGGTGCTCGTAGTTTCCATAGGTCTGGTCCTGCACCGATCGAATGCAGCTCGCGATATAGCGCGCCTGTTTGTAAGTCGGCGTGATGATCGAGAATTTGGGGCTCCTATCGCGCATGCATCATCCTCCACGGGCCGGGCTCTTGCGCGCCGTCCTGATCGACAAGCGACCGTAGGACAAGCTCCGTGCGGCCGTAGGCGACCGTGCGGGCCGGCACATTCTTGGTCACGATCGTATGCGCACCGATCACAGCACCGTCACCGATCGAGACCCCCGCGCCGATGAACGATTTAGCGCCGATCCAAACGTTGTCCCCGATATGGACCGGCCGTCCGACATAGCCCTGCAGTCGATAGGGAATACCGGGATCGTCGGTGCGATGATTGTGATCGTAAATCGAGACGCCATCGCCGATCAGGCAATCGCGGCCGATCCGGATCGTCTGGCGGGCGACGATCGAACAGTCCTTGTTGATGAAGGTATAGGCGCCGATATCGATGAGACCGCCGTCATAGGCTTCGATATTGACGCGGCACTTCACATAGACCCGCCAACCCAGGCGAATGCGTGAGCGTCGATCGGCATACACCCGGCTTGCCCATTCGAGCGACGCGGTCCATCCCTCGGTCCTCACCCGTCGGCGGCAGATGAGGGCGAGGGTGACGAGGCGATAGAGAAAATAGGCGTATTTCGGCTTCACGACCATAGCCGCACCCCGGCGCCGGCCCGGAGGTCGCGATAGAGGCTGAGGAGCAGCGAATTCATGCGGCGCTCGGTGAATTCGGCGAGGAAGCGGACCCGCCCGTTGCGGCCGAGTTCCGCGAATTCGGCCCGACTGCCCTGCATGATGATCCGGGTGAGCTGCATAGAGTCGCCGATATCGAATAGCAGGCCGGTCCGGCCATGCTCGACAATTTCCGGCAGGCCGCCGGTACGGCTGGCGATGACGGCCCGGCCCGCGCGCATCGCCTCGAGTGCCACGTAACCGAAACCCTCCCAGCGCGACGGGATCACGACCGCGTCCACGCCGGCGTAAAGCTGGGCCAGTTGGGCTGGCGACTGCCAGCCAAGCAGGGTGACGTTACTGGGGATTGGCCCCAAGCGCTGGGCGATATCCTCACCGGGGACGACCGCCTCGCCCGCGATATAGAGTCTACAGCGATCGGGATCGATGGAACGGAGCACCTCCAGGAGGATGTCGATCCCCTTTTGGACATCGAGGCGGCCGACAAAGAGCAAGGTGAGCTTGTCGCCGTCATGGGGCAGGGATGCCGGCTTGGAATCCTCCGGAATATCCGCGAGACCGTTATAGACAAGGACCTGCTTGTGGGCGGGTATGCCCGCCGCGATCGCCGCGTCGAGCTCCGAGCAGGAGATGTTGACGACCGCGTCGCAGAAGCCCGCGAGCAAGCGCTCGGCAGCGATATAAAGCCAGCGCTTGTAGGCGGCACCCTTGCGCTGGAACGCCCAGCCATGGGCGCAATAGACGATGAGCGGCCGCCGTCCGGGCTCGATCAGCATAGCATGGAGCCTGACATAGAGGCCACCGAAACTGCCATGGGCATGGATGAGGCTCGGCCGGAACTCCCGCAGCACGCGACCGAGAGCACGGAAATAGGTCCAATGGGCCATGAGACCACGACCACTGATCGGTACGGTGGTTACATGACAGGCGGGAATGGTATCGATGTCGCGCTGGTAGACGGCGGGTATGAGGAAGCGCAGGTTTTCCGCCCCGAACTCGGCGAGTTGAATGGGCGCGATCATCGTCAGATAGGTCGCCGTGCCGCCTCGAATAACCTCCGCGACATGGAGGATCCTGAACGGCTGGTTCCGCTCCGCGAACCGCTCTCGCGATGGGAACTGGATACGCCGAGGGTCCTCCGGGTCCTGGCGCGCGGAACGATGGCCCTCGCTTGCTGAATGATTCATGGATCTGTTCTCGCGGAAGCTCGGCACGAATGCGTGCAGGGTGGGCTAGGTGTCTCGCCACGTAATGCGCAGGGTGATGGTCTTGTCCGCCCGGCAAAGACGCCTTCCACTCCCGCGGGGTTAGGCCCGTTCCTGCAAGGTCAGGCCCTGAGTCTCTCCACCTCGCTGGACAGCTCACCACACTCGGTCAAGAGCCGGTCAAAATAGGCGATGGTCTTAGCGAGACCGGCCTCAAGCCCCACGGTTGGCTGCCAACCCAACAGATCCTGAGCTCGGCTGATGTCCGGGCAACGCTGGAGGGGATCGTCGATCGGCAGGCGCCGGGTCACGATCTTGGACGGCGAGCCGGTCATGGCAATGACCCTTTCGGCGAGTTCCTTGACGGGGATTTCCATGGGGTTGCCGATATTGATGGGGCCGGTGATTTCGTCGTCTGTCGCCATCAGGCGCAGCCACCCCTCGATCAGGTCGTCGACATAGCAGAAGGCACGGGTCTGCATGCCGTCGCCATAGACGGTGATGTCCTCGCCCTTCAGGGCCTGGACGATGAAGTTGGAGACGACGCGGCCGTCATTCGGGTGCATGCGGGGGCCATAGGTATTGAAGATGCGCACGACCTTGATGCGCACGTTGTGCTGGCGGTGATAGTCGAAGAACAGCGTCTCGGCGCAGCGCTTGCCTTCGTCGTAGCAGGCGCGCGGGCCGATCGGGTTGACGTTGCCGCGATAGCCCTCGGTCTGCGGGTGGACCGTGGGGTCGCCATAGACCTCGCTGGTGGAGGCCTGGAACACCTTGGCCTTCACGCGCTTGGCGAGGCCCAGCATGTTGATGGCGCCGAGCACGCTGGTCTTGGTCGTCTGCACCGGGTCGAACTGGTAGTGGATCGGCGAGGCCGGGCAGGCGAGGTTGTAGATCTCGTCGACCTCGACATAGAGCGGGAAGCTCACATCATGGCGCATCGCCTCGAAATTCGGATTGCCGAGCAGATGGGCGATGTTGTCCTTGCGGCCGGTGAAATAATTGTCGACGCAGAGCACGTCATGCCCCTGCTCGATCAACCGCTCGCACAAATGAGACCCTAAAAACCCGGCGCCGCCGGTCACTAAAACGCGCTTCGTCGCAGTACTAGCCATATCTCTTTCCTTTTCGTCGGGCTGCGCAGGTTTCCAGGCAAAAGGGCGATCAGAATGCGTTGTGGTGGTAGAAGCCGCGCACCGCGGTCAGCAGAATTATTCGGAGGTCGAATAAGACCGACCATCGCTCGATGTAGGTCAGGTCGTGCTCGACCCGCTTCTCGATCTTTTCATAGGTGTCGGTCTGGCCGCGCCAGCCATTGACTTGGGCCCAGCCGGTGATACCCGGCTTGACCCGATGACGAGCGGCATAGCCGGCGACCACTTCGTCGTAGCGCTTATCCGCCGCCTTGGCGTTGAGCGGATGAGGGCGCGGGCCGACGATCGACATGTCACCCGCGAGGACGTTCAGAAGCTGCGGCAACTCGTCGAGGCTGGACTTGCGCAGGAGAGCACCGAGCCGCGTCACCCGAGCATCTCCCTTGCTGGTGAGCCGGTCGCCGAGCTTGTCACAGGCGTCCACGTACATCGTGCGGAACTTGAAGACGTGGAAAATCTTCTGGTTGAAGCCAAGCCGCGGCTGGCGGAAGAAAACCGGCCCTGGGCTGTCGAGCTTGATCGCGACGGCGATGATCAACAGCACCGGCAAGGTAAGGCAGAGTGCCGTCAAAGCCACGGCCCAATCCTCGACCACCTTTGCGACCGCGCGCCATTCCTTGAGGGGCCGTTCCGCGCCCACCAGCATCGGAATGCCCGCGATGTTCGGTGCCTTGTCCGAGCGCATGTTGAAGCCGAGCCCGTCTGTGACGACATAGACGTCGACCGGCAATTGCCTGAGTTCGCCGACGAGTTGCATGATTCTCGCCTCTTCGGCGAGCGGCAGAGCGATGACGGCGCAATCAATCCCCTGCTGACGGATATAGTCGAGGCTCTGGGAGAGATCGGGGATCGACCCCGGCAGATCGGTGGCAGCTTCACTGAAGAGGCGCGACACAGTCAGATTGCAGGCGGCGTTCGCCTCGATATGCCGCGTGAGCCGGGTGCCGAGCGCGCCGGCACCGAGCACGACGATGCGCCGGCGGAGCAGCCCACGGCGCAGAAGGAGTGAGATATAGCCGGCCGCCGCGGCGCGGCAGACAAGGAGGCTGAGCGCCCCGCCACCGAACCACAGAACGAGTGCATTGCGGAATGGCTCGTCCATCAGCTTCAGGAGGAAGCTCAAAGTCAGCAACGCCATGACGACGCCGGTCCAGCACAATCCGGCCGTACCGAGACTCTTCAAGCGGACGAGTTCGGCGCTTGAGTAGCCCGTGCTCCATTGTGCCCCCACCATCCAGAGGAAGGTCCCCGTGATGACCAATGCGGCATAAGGGCCGGCGCTCGGGCTCAAGGGTTCTGGGCCATAGACATACTGGAATGCGGCATAGCCGCTTACCCATAGGAGCGAGACCTCTAAGAACATCACGAGGTCGGCGAGAATCCGCTCCGGCACCGGACGCAGCCAAAACGATGCCGAAAAGATCGAACCGCGCGCATCCTTTCCGATTGGTTCCGCCCTGTCGGGGAAATCATCACGGAGTGGGCCTAGCGCGGGTAGGTTTTCCAGGCGAGGCAGCGTTTCCGACATCTGGGATCTCCCGCTCAAAATCCATGATTTGCCGGCTTCGGAGCACCGGCATCGAACTCGACGGGACGGCCGACCCAAAGCCGCCCCGTCACTAAGGACGTATAGAGTGTTTTTTTCGCGCGGCGTTGTCCGCAGCCTAATTGTTATCTTTACGATCTAACGATAAGAACACTCGGCTAAAACTGTCAACCGAAAAAGCATTTTGTGTCGCGACGCGAGGTCGAAGAAGGGCGGCCGCCCGGCCGGCCCCTAAAAAATATATTTAATATCAATGTGCTACGGAGAATTTATCTTTCAAGGCCAGCCTCAGCCACAAAAATAAAAAGGCGTGACGAAATATGTTTTCTTACATAAGATTGATTTGAAATTATCTTATCTCAATCGCCTTGTCGCGCCAAAATCAGGAGGAGCGAGTGTTGGCAAAAGTCCAATACGACGATCAACTGAGCCTCGGGAGGATCATGGCCACGCTGTGGCGCCGTAAGCTGCTGATCGCGGCGACGATTTGCTGCACCGTCCTCCTCGCCGTGATTTCGATCGGCAGCCTTACGCCGCGCTATACGGCCGACATGCTGCTCGTGGTGACGATTCCGGAATCGCGGGGCAATGTCTCCCCCTCCTACTCGGATCCCGGACCGGGACGCGACGAACCTATGCTGCGGACTCAAGTAGAGATTCTGCGGTCGGCATCGCTCGCCCTCCAAGTGGTCCGCTCGCTTAAGCTCACCCTGGATCCAGAGTTCAACCAGGCGCTGCAACCGCCGAGCTTGCTCGCGCAGGGCTGGTCGGCGGTCACGGATTGGCGGAACCAGCTCGCGGATTGGTCGGGCCTCGCCTGGCTTTCGGCGCAGTCGCGCTCCCAAGACGCCGACGGGCCCCCGATCGCCGGGACCTCCGGCGCCATGATGGAGGAACAGCGCGTCATGGGCGAAGTGCTGCATCACCTGTCCGTAGAGAATGACGGCAAGTCATTCGCACTCCGCGTCTCGTTCGAATCAACAGAACCTAAAAAATCGGCGAGAATACTAAATGAGTTCACCAATACATACCTAAAGAACCAGATAGATGCGAAGTATCAGGCGGCAACGAGCGCCGCGAAATGGCTCGACCGTAAACTCGTCGACCTCCGACAGAAGCAGCTCGATGCCGAGCACGCCGTGCAGGAGTTCCGCGAACGTTCAGTTGTCAACGAAGTGAGTTCCGGTGGATCGGTCTCGCCGCTTTCCTCGATCGAGATCGTCAATCTCAGCCGCGATCTGACGGAGGCGGGCGCCGCCAGGGCGCATGCCGAATCCGAGTTGCGCGAGGCACGGTCGCTGAGTGAATCCGGCGGCGGCTCGGTGACCAGCACCTCCTCGCCGCTCGCCCTCGGCACGCAGAACATGCGAACCCAGCTCCACACGCTCGAGCAGCGTCGGGCCGACCTCCGGACCAAATATGGCGAAAGGCATCCGGCTGTCGTGGCCGTGACGGCGGATATCGCCCAGGCCCGGGCCGCCCTCGGCAAAGAGGCCGAGCGCGTCAATTCCGCGCTTTCGACGCAGGTGCGGATCGAGAAAAGTCGCGAAGACGCGCTCCGGACGAGCATGCAGGCGCTGCAGGGCGAATATCAGCAGAGCAACCGGTCGGCGATCGAACTCCGCCAGCTGGAGAATGAAGCGACCGCGGCACGCACGGTGCTTCAGACCTTTCTCACCGAATCCTTCAAGACCTCGGCCCAGGTCGAGATCCAGCAGGCCGACGCGCGTATCCTGGCCCCGGCGGAGCCGCCGCAATTCCCCTCCGCCCCCAATAAGCGCGTCCTCATCGGTATCGCCGTCATGGCAGGCACTGTGTTGGCGCTCGTCGCAGTCATCATCGCGGAATCGGTGGATAGCGGCCTGCGCGACGCCGATGAGGTCGAAGCGCTGTTCGGTTTGCCCCTACTCGGCATGATTCCCAACCATCGGGCCAAGCTCGGGAGCCAGCGGGCCCGGCGCGCGTTGCTCGACCCGCGCTCGGTCTTCGCCGAATCCGTGCGCGCGGTCGGCACGGTAATTAACGTAACCGAGGCCGCGCCGCACGAAGGCGCGCGCGTGATCCTGGTGACGTCCGCCCTACCGCGCGAAGGGAAGACGACGCTGGCGGCAAGCCTTGCGCGCATCATGACCCATGCTGGCGAGCGGGTGCTGATCGTCGACTGCGATCTCCGGCGACCGGCGATCCCCTATCACTTCGACGTGTTGGCACGCCCTGGCCTGACCGAAATCCTCGATGGTTCCGTCACCATCGGCGACGCGCTTCAGAGCGATCCCACGAGCGGCGTTCACGTGCTAACGGCCGGCGGGAGGGCCGAGGAATTCCATACGGAATTCTTCCGGCCGGGCAGCTTCGACCGATTGATGGACGGCGTTCGCGACCGCTACGACGTCATCATCCTCGATTGCCCCCCCGTCGGGGTGGTCAACGATTCTCTTCTGCTTGCGAAGATGTCCGATGCCGTCGTGCTCGCTGTCCAATGGGGTGTCACGCCGCGGGCACTCGTGCGGTCGGCCTTACGCAAGTTGCAAACCGCGAAGGTGCAGCCGCTTGGCATCGTCCTGACTAAGGTCAACTTCACCCAACAGTCCGGCTACCGGTTCGCCGGTGATGCCAGCGCCTATTTCGGCGCCTATTTCGCGGGTCGCGACGACAGAGCCTCCCGGATCACCCGGACCAACTGAACAGCCCGGGCCAACTGAACAGCCCGGATCAGCTGAACAGCCGGATCAGCTGAACAAATGGAGAGCACCCATGTGGCGGACGAAAGCTGACGGCGCCAAAGACGACGGGGTGGCTCGACCACCGACCCTCGCGGACTATCACGCCGTCGCGGCCCGTCGCGCTGCGCCGTCGACCGCTGCGCCCGACATCTCGGTCGTCACCGTGGTCAAGAACGGAGCGGCGACCTTGCGCCGGACGATCGCCAGCGTCCATGCCCAGAAGGGGCCGAGTATCGAGCACATCATTATCGACGGCGGCTCGACCGACGGCACGATCGACCTCGTCAAATCATTGCTTCGGCCCGGCGACTACTGGCAGAGCGAACCCGACTACGGGATCAGCGACGCCTTCAATAAAGGCATCGCCCTGGCGCGTGGGCGCGCTATCCAGATCTTGAACGCGGATGACTGGCTTCCCCCCGGACAACTTGCGATCCGGGCCGCCGTGCTGACCGAAAGCGCTACCGATTTCGCATTCGGCGACTGCCTTGCCTATGAGGGCGATCGACCGGCCTTTCGGTATCGCGGCCATGCCGACTTCGCGGCGCAGATCGGCCGCCACATGCATGCGATAAACCATCCTTCGCTGCTCGCCCGCCGCAGCGCCTATCTCGACTACGGCCTGTTCTCGCTCCGGCACCACTATGCCATGGACTATGAATGGATCCTGCGGGTGCACAGGGCCGGCGGTCGCGGCGTCTACGACCCGCGAATTGTCGCCAATCTCAGCCTCGGCGGCGTCTCCCATCGGCAATATCGCCGCTCCGAACGCGAAGTGCGCGACACCGCCATCACCTATGGCCGAAACCCGTCGGCGGCAGAACTCGAGTATCGCTACCACCTGGTGAAAAGCACGTTCGGCCGGCTGCTCATGCGCCAAGCCCGACCGGTCTATGACCGGGTGCGGTCCTGGATCAATCCTCATTTCGAGCCGTATGTCGGCCGGGGTTGACGGGAGGCCCAGGATGAAGATCGCCTATGTGACGAGCTACGACGCAAGCGATGTCAAACAATGGTCGGGCCTCGGGCGCTACATCGCCGAGGCCCTGCACAATGCCGACCTCTCGGTCACCGAGATCGGGCCGCTTTCGACCACCTCCTCGCGGCTGCTGATGCTGAAGAAGCTCGCCTATCTCGGCCTCGCCGGGCGCCGGCACCTTATCGACCGAGAGCCGAGCGTGGCACGCGGCTATGCCGACCAGATCACAAAACGTCTGGACCGAACGGCCGACATCGTCTTCAGCCCGGGCAGCATCCCCATCAGCTATCTCCAATGCCGCCAGCCGGTCGCCTACTGGACCGACGCGACCTTCGCCGGCGTCGTGGGATTCTACGATGAATTCAGTCATCTCAGTGCCGAGAGCCTGCGCAACGGCCATCGGCTTGAGCAGGCGGCGCTCGATAATTGCCGGCTCGCAATCTATTCCTCGGAGTGGGCGGCCAGGACGGCGCTCGACAACTACAAAATCGAGGCCGACAAGATCGCGGTCGTCCCGTTCGGCGCCAATATCGATGTCGATCTCGGGTCGGATGAGATCGCCGCCCTGATCGAACAACGACCGAAGACCTACTGCAATCTCTTGTTCATAGGGGTCGATTGGGAGAGGAAGGGCGGCCCGATCGCCTGCGAGGTTGCGCGGCTCCTCAACGAGGGTGGTCTCCCCACGATCCTGACCGTGGTCGGCTGTAAGCCCTGGCTACCGCCCGGCTGCGCCGGCTTCGTGGATGTCGAGGGCCCCATTTCCAAGGCATCCGCCGGCGGGCGCGAGCGGATGCGTACCCTCCTGGCGGCCTCGCACTTCCTCATCCTGCCATCGCGCGCCGATTGCACACCCGTCGTCTTCAGCGAAGCGAACGCGTTCGCTCTGCCCTGCCTTACCTCCGGGGTCGGCGGCATTCCGAGCGTCGTCTTGAACGGGGTCAATGGCTTTCGGTTCCCGTTCGAGGACGAGCCGGCCGCCTATGCCGAGCAGATCGAGTACCTGATGCGGAACTACGGGGAATACCGCGCGCTCGCGATCGGTTCCTACGCCCAATATCGCGATCGTCTGAACTGGCGGACGGCAGGTGCCGCCGTCCGGTCTCTGTTGCAGGAGCGTTGCCGCTGAACCAACGGCCGGACACCCCCGTCCGATCGACTGTGTGGTGCCACCTCGGTACCATCGTCTGGAGGATTGAACCATGCCGTCGTCCCCGATCGACGAGCGGAGAATCTTGCCTAACCTCAACACGGCTGAATGGCATGACCAGGCGACGGTCGGGGCATGGCGACTTCGCGGGCGAATCCGCGACCGGCTCGGTCTCTATTTCCACGGTGCCTGGGAGAATCCCTCCTGGATACTGATCTTCACTCTGGGTCGGTTCCTTTTGGTACGGCGGCTCTTGGCGATGATTTCCCGGCGGACGACGCCGATGGACGCCAGTCGGTCGATCCTGTTTGACGGCCTCGCGGTCGACGACGTGGTCGAAGCCGTCCGCGATGAAGGAATTTATTGCGGCCTTCGCTTGCCCGAGCAGAGTCTCGCCGAGATCCGCGCCTTCGCCCAGGACCATGTCTGCTATGGCGCGTTCGAACGCCGCTTCGCCTTCCTGGCGCGGCACCATGCCCAGGCCGAGGAGGTGTACGGACGGCGTTTCCTCGTCGGTCATTTCCTCGACGAGATCGAGCGATGTCAGGCCATCGGGGCGCTGCAGAACGACCCGATCCTCAAAGAAATCGCCACGCGCTATCTGCGCACCGATCCAGTACCGATCAGCACCCGCCTCTGGTGGAGCTTTCCATCCGCCATGGCGCTCGACAGCGAGCTGCGACAGGCGGCACAGGACCGCCTGCATACCGACATCAACGACTGGCGCTCGGTAAAATTCTTCTTCTATTTAACCGATGTCGACCTGGAGGCCGGTGCCCATATCTTCTTTCTACGAACCCACCGCCAGCGGCTGCTCAGACACCAGTTCTCCCTCTTCACCGGCCATACCCGCGAGGCGCTCGTCAGGGGTTATGGCGAGACAGCTCTGATGACGGTATGCGGTGAAGCGGGGTTCGGCTTCGCCGAGGACCCGTTCGCCTTTCATTCCGGCACGGTTGTCCAGCGGACACCCCGGCTCATCCTGCAAATCGAATTCGGCGTCACCCGGTTCTCGCGCGCCAGGTTCTACGGCGGCTGAACAGATGCGGCACGGCACCGGGGTGCCACATCTGCTCTAGAAATACCGCTCCGAGATGCGGATAATATCGCCGGGCAGCACCATATCGCTCGGCTCTGACCGGCCATGGGCGACGGTTTTATCGATTTTTCGATCGATCACGGCGAAGCTCTCATCCGCTCGATAGGTATAGCCCCCGGCGGTGGCGACCGCCGACTGGATCGTCGTGCCTGGCGCGAAGGGATAAGCGCCCGGCTTGGTCACCGCGCCCAAGACAAAAAACGGGCGATAGGCGATCACCTCGACGCTCAGCTTCGGATCCTCGACATATCCCTGGGCCAGCCGATCACGGATCTCGCCCTGTAGTTGGGCGACCGTCATGCCCGCCGCCTTCACCGGACCAATCAGCGGAGCGCCGATCATGCCGGCATCCGAGACCGTGTATTGGGTATTCGCCTCATCCGTCCCATAGAGGACGATCTGGATCCGATCACCGGCACCAAGCACATAGCTGCTTTCGAGCGCACCCGGAGAGGGCAGCGGGGCGAGCGCCGAACCCGGGGAGGCACAGCCGCCGAGTTCCAAGGTGGCGATGAGGGCAAGCGACAGCCAGCCTTGAGCGGATCCCCGAGCCAAGATCCGGGATTTCGCCCCCGGGACGGAAACCGCCAATCCTAACGCCCGATCAGCTTTCATGAGTCACCTCCTATAGACGGATTTTCAAAATCAACATCACGGTTTCCCGGTCATAATTATTGCCTGACTGGTTCGACGAACGCCCTTCCCAGCCGGCTTGGAGCTTGAGGCTGACCACGCGATTGACGAGGTGCGTCGCCGACACGTTTGCGCCATAGACACCGTCGGTGCGCGACGTGCCCTGATACGCATCACGCTCGTAGCCGACACCCCCCGACAGCACGAGATTGCGCTTGAGTTCGTGCTCGACACCAACCGACACCTTGGTTTCCTGCACGCCCGAAACGCTCGGCAAGATCGTCTCCGCGATGCTGTTCGAAAGGCCGAACCGCAGCGAGGTCAGTTGCGTGATATTCCACAGCACCGATGCGCCGAAATAGGGCGCCCGGAATGTCGCGAGCGTGGGATCGTTGTAATATTGCTGCTGGTAGCCGACATAGATCCGTCCGCTGATGATATGCGTGGGGCTGGCCTCCAAGCCGGTCGCGACCGAGAACCCGGTCGAGCTGCGCTGCAGCCCGTTGCGGTCGACCTTGCGCTCATAGGCGCGGGCACCGCCGGTGACTTCGACATAGGTCTGATAGCCTGGCAGAACTTCATAACTGGCACGCGGCGAAAGCGAATATTCGATCCTGTTACGGTCCTTGTTGTCGATCTGACCGCCGCCAGCGACCGGCTCGTTCGAATAGCTGTAAGCGCTGACCCCCGCATCGATGCCGAAGCCGATCCGTGAGCGTGAGCGAACATAGCCGAGGTGGCCGCTCGCGAGCCTATAGGCAGTCGGAAACAGGCCGAGATTGTCGTCGGGCGAACTGCGGTCCTCATGCAGCGTTTGGTAGCCGCCACCCAACCTCAGATATTCGCCGGTCGAGATATCCAGCCGGCCGTCGGCCTGTATCGCGGCGTTTGCGACGTCCTCCGACGAGTTCCGGGCATGACGATTGATATCGCCCTCGGCGACGAGGGCCAGCGCATGGTTGGACCAGTCCGATGCGATCTCGATCCGCGGCGAAATCGTGGTGATAAAGTCGGAGCGGACATTGCTCTTGGTCGCATAGATGTTGCTGTTGAAGCCTTCGCCGAGATCCATCGAGGTGCCGACGAGGAAGGTGCCGAGCCGGAGATCCCGCGTCTCATAACCGGGTGGCGGCGGGCGCTGTAGAACGCTCTGCGTTTCCGGCGCCTGCTCCGGCTGGGTCAGGTCCGGTACCGGCATGGGTTCCGGCATTTGCGCATAAGCGGCCCAAGAAGCCACGAAGGCGGCCAATACGATACCGAGCGCCCGGCAAAGGTGCTTTCCGACCATCCGCTTCATTGCTTGGAAAGTTGCCAATGCCACGCGGCGATCACGGCCTCGCCGGTCTTCTCGGGCCCGAGCGCGATCGAAAGCTGCAAGATATAGGGAGGGCATTCCCGAGATATCTCCGGGTCGCCATTGGCGGCGGCGAGCGACAGCCATTTCAACGCTTCGCCGTAGTCTCGCTCGATGCCATCACCGGAGATCAGCAACAACCCAAGGCTGAATTGCGCGGAGGCCAAACCCGCATCGGCGGCGACCCGGTACCATTTCGCGGCCGCCTCTATGTCCTGTTCAACTTCCGTTCCGGTCCGATACATCCAGGCTAGATTGTGGGCCGCCTCGGATGAACCGCTCTCCGCGGCGGCCCGAAGTCGCTTGATCGCGCGGGCCGAAGCCCTCCACCGTTCGGAATCCCGTGGATAAAGCACATAAAGGTTGGGAACCTCGTCGCCGTTGCCCGGTTTGGGAGGTTTGGCCATCAAATAATTCCTTCCCGACCGGCTGAGGCCGTACGGGGCCGTCGGTATTTGCCGTTGTTCCATTCGCCCCTACCCCACGTAGCTGGAGAACACGCCACGTAAATGAACCCATCCGAGATTGCCGCTGGCTGATAGCGTCAGTCTCCGGCGAGGCGGTCGGCCATGGCACTCGGCTGGATTTCTGGATAGGCTGGCGCCCGTCCGATCGAGTAATACGCGAACTGTTCGCCCGTCACTTGTTCCGGTCGATAGACATTTCTCAGATCAACCATGACGCGCCCCACCATGAGCCGGCGCACGGTTTCCCAGTCGAGCGCACGGAATTCGTTCCACTCGGTCAGCAGCACGAGGGCGTCCGCCTCGGTCAGTGCCTCGTAGACGCTCGTCGCGAAACTCACGCCGGGCAGCAGCTTTTCCGCCTCATGCGTGCCTTCCGGATCGAAGGCGCAGACCGTCGCTCCCTTGGCAATCAAGGCCGGCACGATCATCAGGCTCGGGCTGTCACGCATGTCGTCGGTATTGGGTTTGAAGGTAAGGCCCAGCACGGCGATGCGCTTGCCGGCCACCGAGCCACCGAGCGCCGCTTCTATCCGGCCGGCCATATCGACCTTGCGCTGTTCGTTGATCTCGATCACCTGCTCGACGATCTTGATCGGTGCGTGCGCGTCGCGCGCTATCTTTACGAGCGCCAGACAGTCTTTGGGAAAGCAAGACCCGCCGTAACCTGGACCGGCATGAAGGAATTTCTGGCCGATGCGATTGTCAAGGCCCATACCCTTCGCCACATCCTGTACGTCCGCGCCGAGCTTTTCGCAGAGATCGGCGATTTCGTTGATGAAGGTTATCTTGGTCGCGAGAAAGCTGTTCGCCGCGTATTTAATGAGTTCAGACGTTTCGAGAGCGGTGAACAGCACCGGCGTTCCGATGAGATAAAGCGGCCGATAGAGTTCACGCATGATCTTGCAGGCCGCTTCGGCCTTGGGCATGGTTCCGATCACGACCCGATTGGGCCTCATGAAATCCTCAATCGCCGAGCCCTCGCGGAGAAATTCGGGATTCGAGACCACGTCGAAATCCCGGCCGGCCGCCAAGTCGGGGCGTGTCCGTTCGATGATCGCCGCGATTTCCCGGCTGGTACCGACCGGCACCGTGGATTTGGTGACGATCACGATATAGCCGGTGATCGCCTGGGCGATCTCCATGGCCGCGGCATACACATAAGAAAGGTCGGCATGGCCATCACCGCGCCGAGACGGCGTGCCGACCGCGATGAAGACGGCGCGCGCGCCGGCCACCGCCGGCGCCAGCTCGGTGGAGAAGCTGAGCCTGCCGGCGCTGGCGTTGCGTGCGACCAGCTGTTCGAGCCTTGGTTCGTAGATGGGCATCTCGCCTCGCACCAACCGACTGATCTTGCCCGGGTCCTTATCGACGCAAACGACCTCGACCCCAAACTCCGAAAAGCACGCGCCGGAAACAAGTCCGACATAGCCGGATCCAATTACTGCAACACGCATTTGTTGCCTCCAAAATTAATTAAAAAAAGCCAGAATATTTATATTTTTATTATAAAACTATAGAGTAGCAGACAAACTGGCCGTGCTTTACCTTAGGACACAAAAAGCCTGCCACATGCGCGACAGTGCTTTTGCCACAACCCACATGCCGTTCTCAGGGAGGCGCTTTTCCATAACACACTAAAAACGATAACATTCATTTTTGTTTTTCGCCAAGAGTGTTTTCGAAAAATAGCCGAAGCCGGTCGCGAGCATGCCGTGCCATGGACGGTGATCGAGCGCGGACGGTGACTGAGCGAGATGCGATACCGCCCGGAGACATTAGCTCCCGACGAAGATCCGACGCATGGCATCGGCTTCAACCCCGCATGTTTTCTTCGTGTGATTTTTGGTTATCGCGGAACTCAGTTTGGGTTATCGTTGCTCGTGGCCGCGGGATTCAAAATTGCCCGCCGAACCGGTGACTTAACATTGCCAATCTGTAAACCGATCGTTACGGATCCGTCACAAAATCCACACGTAAAAATAGAAAAAAATTGATATATCGTCGAAAGAAGGCTGGACACACCTGATAGGATAACCACAGGAGAGCCGCCCATGCTCGCATCAGTTTAGTGCCGGGGGATTCGATATCGAGGATAAATGAAAAGGGGGGATCATGCGGAGAAATGATGCTTGGATAAGCGAAGTACGCAGGATAAGACGGGCTGCGGAGATTTTGCTGAGAGCGGCGGCTGAGCTCGAAAGCCGGGCCGCGCAACATCAAAGCCGCGCTTACGCGATCACCCCGGTCATGTCGTCGCTGCAAGAAAACTTGGCGCCCGGCGTGTCGTCCGATGCCGGAAGGTCTCTACCCAGGCTCCGCGCCATAAACGGCGGACGAAGAGAAGTGTTTTGCGCGCCGTCCCGTGATGATCGCTCCGCTTGAGACGCCCGCCGTCAATTTGCCAAGTTAGTGCTATTATTTGAATGAATTCTCAAGACGCCTGCCTCGCGTGATTTTTGTTATTTTATGGGCGCCGGATTTTGGTACTCTCCCAGGCCCTCGTTTGTGTCACGAGCGGAGCAACCCGTTCGAGTTCGAGGCGCGTACGTGCACAGGCGTGGAGCAACCGGTCCGTCGCATCCCGAAGTTCTTCGAGTGCCTGCGCATCGATTTTGGTATAGGCGGAATCGAGTGCCACCAGAAAGGCCGCGATGGCACTATTCGCCCGGTGAAGCAGTTCTCGACTGAGCGTTTGCTGCGCGCTTGCGGAACCAGACCGGTGGCGCTGCGCAACTGGTTCGTCGTATGGGGCCGCGTCTGCCCGGGTTCGCGAGGTCCGGTCCGATCTCGGTTCCTCGGTCAGAGTATCCAGAGACGCCTGCCGTTTGGGGGAAGGGATCGCCTCGATATTTCGTGCGGTGTGGCGGTCGGCTTTCTGATCGACAGCGAGGCCGGCTATATCGCCAGAGACGGCGGCGCTTCGACGGACGATGTATCGGATGGCCGGCGCTGTACAGTTGTAGCTTCGAGCGATGCTCGCAATTGATTCGCCGTCAAGATGACGCCGCACGATGCTCGGCCATTCAGAGTTGGCAATTTTACCTTTGGTGCGCGATCCGGTCACTTTTCTGCCTCTGGCTATTCGTTTGATAAGCCGTCGCATGAGCTGCTTGGGCTTAGGGGATGATCGAACGATAAACCATCTTATCGATCTTATGCATGTACGTGCCATATCGCCCATACACGGATTCTCACATGCGAGCAATGCTCGCTTTGCGGATTCCCCCTCATCAAGAACGCCAAAAGAGTCCCGCAGTTTCGAGAAGATATTTTTGCGGCAATCGGCCTTGTGCCGATGCGTCTCGCGATAAATACGCTTGATCGTCGAGATTTGGCGTACGTTGCTCCTGGAAATCGTTCGGGCACAAGCAAAAATGCATAGCCAATTCCAATCGGCTAGGATCATACGCCAACGCGGCGCTTCGGCAAAATGGAAAACATCATCTGTTTGATATTATTATGAATCAACAAAGGTAAAAAAGATTCAGTGGCGAGTTGATGCCGATGGGGCTCGTTTTCCCCCGCAAAGAGAAACCCGCTAAGGCTATCACTAAAGGCTCAGAGCCGTCGGCATGTCGGTGCTTGAAAGGAGGCGCCTGAACTTGTGCGGGTTCGAAGCACGGCTCCCGAAAACATTCGGCGGTGACGAGCCTGTCGGGGCTCCCAAGGCAAGTGCCCTAGGTGTTTGATCCCCGTATTTGGCGGAGTACCGTTTTGCCCAGCGCTGAGCGCTGCGCCAAAGGACTTTCCTCTCGATCCTGGTAAGCCTTCATTTCGAGTTCCAACGCGGTCCGCAATAGGATTTCAGCAGCTTTGCGCAGGCGACGAGCTTCGTTCAGCCAAATTGCGCTTTCCGACATGACACCCCCCTTCGAATTCGAGAAGGGCAATGCGATGGAGCTCGCGCATCGACATGGCCGATCCCAAACTAGCTGTTATTCCAAAAGGTGCAGCTGGAACGGGTCTGTAATCGAATTACCAAAAAAACGCCTTATAGGCCAAGCCATTGTAGGATAACATGGCCAATACTTTTGGTGAATTATGGCCAAACTATCCGATATCTTTTTGGCCACGTCAATCGATGAATCTTCCCTCCAAAATTCCATCGAACTCCTGCGGGATGAAGGATTATCACCCATGGCCGAGATCGGCATTCTTCGGGCTGCGCCAACAGAAGTGTCGGGCCGCAAACCCGCGCGCCCAAGGGGGCCGGGTCTTTTCGGTCGATCACGGATCAGGCGACGCGAATCCCGGCATGCGCCGCGTGCGCCAGGAACCAATCATACGTCCGGGCGACGCCTTCGCGCAGGTCGATGCGGGCGCGCCAACCCAGGCTGTCCAACCGCGTCACGTCAAGCAACTTGCGTGGCGTACCGTCAGGCATGTCGCTCTGATAGACGAACCGTCCACGCCAGCCGACGGTTTCGGCGATGAGATCGGCAAGTGCCGCGATCGTCAAATCGGCGCCGGTACCGACATTCACATGGTCCTGCCCTTCGTAACGCTCCATCAGGAACACGCAGGCATCCGCCAGGTCGTCGGCATGGAGAAACTCGCGACGCGGCGTGCCGCTGCCCCAGATGGCGACTTCACCGCTGCCGGCAAGCTTCGCCGCATGCAGCTTCGCCATCATCGCCGGCAGGACATGGCTCGACCGAAGATCGAAATTGTCGCCTGGACCGTAGAGGTTGGTTGGCATGGCCGAAATGAAACGGCAATCGTACTGCTTCGAGTAGGCCTGACACAGCTTGATGCCGCTGATTTTAGCGATCGCATACCATTCATTCGTCGGTTCGAGCGGGCCGGCGAGCAATTCGCCCTCTGTTATGGGCTGCGTCGCGAATTTCGGATAGATGCAGGAAGATCCGAGGAAAAGCAGCTTTTCGACACCGGCGCGGCGCGCGCCTTCGATCAAGTTCGCCTGGATGATCAGATTATCGTAGATGAAATCGGCCGGGCGGGTTGAGTTCGCCAGAATCCCACCGACACGTGCCGCCGCGATGAAGACGGCGTCCGGCCGCTGCGCCGCCAGCCAGTCGAAAGTCGCCCGCTGGTCCCTGAGGTCGAGCAACTCGCGTCCGGCGGTCAGCGTCTCGCAGCCTGTTAAGGCCAATCGACGGACGAGCGCACTCCCCACCATGCCGCGATGACCGGCCACGAAGACACGCCGGCCGGCCAGCGAAAACGTGACCCGATCGATCATGACCCGTTCTCCCTCGTCAGAGCCGGGCGCCACCACGCAAGGCCGGCGCATGACCAGCCTCATATAGCAGACGTTCCTGCCTGGCGAGCCGGCGGTCCGCCTCGACCATCATGCGGACGAGGGCACCAAATGGCAGGTGCGGCGCCCAGCCAAGCGCGGCGCGAGTCTTGGAGGAGTCGCCGTGAAGATGGTCGACCTCGGTCGGTCGCAAATAGCGCAGGTCGATTTCCACGTGTTTTTGCCAATCGAGGCCGGCGAAGCCGAAGGCGAGCTCAACGAATTCCTGCACCGAATAGCTTTCACCGGTCGCGACCACGAAGTCATCCGGTTTGTCATGCTGCAGCATGAGCCACATCGCCTCGACGTAGTCGCCGGCGAAGCCCCAATCGCGCTTCGCGTCGAGATTGCCCAAGAACAGCGTATCCTGCAGCCCTTCCTTGATGCGTCCGACCGCGCGCGTGATCTTGCGCGTCACGAAGGTCTCGCCGCGCCGCGGGCTCTCGTGATTGAAGAGGATGCCGTTCGTCACGAACATTCCATAAGCTTCGCGATAGTTGACGCCGTACCAATGGGCCGCCACCTTGCTTACCGCATAGGGGCTGCGCGGATAGAACGGCGTCAGCTCGCTTTGCGGCGCCGGCGCCGCGCCAAACATCTCCGATGAGCCCGCCTGATAGATCCGCACCTCGGTTCCGTGATGGGACATGTGGTCCCGCACGGCCTCCAGGAGGCGCAGGGACCCCATGGCCACCGCATCCGCGGTATATTCCGGCACCTCGAACGAAACCTTCACGTGGCTCTGAGCGCCCAGATTGTAGATCTCGTCCGGCCGCACTTTTTCCAGAACCCGGCGCAACGCCGTCCCATCGGTCAGGTCGGCATAATGCAAGGTAAGACGCCGGTCCGCCTCGTGGGGGTCGGCATAGAGATGATCGATACGTTCCGTATTGAAGGAGCTTGCCCGCCTTACCAGCCCATGAACCTCGTAGCCTTTTTCAAGAAGCAGTTCCGCCAGATAAGAACCATCCTGGCCGGTGATCCCGGTAATGAGCGCGACACGATCGGGCATGGGGCGTTTCCTGGAAACGTTATCTAACAATCTCATCTTATTCATCGCGCCCCGAATCGCAAAGAAAAAAGAAAACATATCTTATTTTCTTCGCGGCGTTGCGGCATGATAGGATTTGGGGCGATGGTCGACTGCCATGATCCGCAAGATTGCCGGCGGTCCCGCCCAGCAGGTCATCATCACCGGGGCCGGCCGACCGCTTCGCGGCCTCCATGTTCGCGCTCAAGAACAACACCTGTACCGCCGATGCGGCGGCGACGATTTTGCTCAGCACGGCCCTTGGCATCGCAACCGAAGCCATGTTCATCGCGTTCTTCTCCACATAGCGCGGGGCGACCTAGCGCCGGCCACCGTCTCCTCTCAGGCAGGGAAAGAGTACCGTCATGGCTCGACAGACAATCGCCGAACTCATCGTCGACACGCTCCAGGCCGCCGGTGTCAAACGAATCTATGGCGTCACAGGCGATTCCCTGAATGGGTTGAGCGATGCGCTGCGCCGCAAGGGCACGATCGAGTGGGTCCATATGCGGCATGAGGAGGCCGCCGCCTTCGCGGCCGGCGCCGAGGCGCAGTTGACCGGCCGGCTGGCGGTCTGCGCCGGCAGCTGCGGTCCCGGCAATCTCCATTTGATCAACGGCCTGTATGATTGCCATCGCAGCGGCGCACCGGTTCTGGCGATCGCGGCGCATATTCCCAGCAGCGAGATCGGCAGCGGCTATTTCCAGGAAACCCACCCGGAAAAGCTGTTCATGGAATGCAGCCATTTTACCGAGCTGGTGTCTACGCCCGGCGTGATGCCGCGCCTGCTCGATATCGCCATTCGCCAGGCGGTCGGCAAGCGAGGCGTTTCGGTCCTGGTGATCCCCGGCGACGTGGCGATGCAGCAGGTCGAGCCGCCGTCACCCGCCCGTTGGCTTGTTCCACAACCACCGCTGCTGCGGCCGCGGACGGCGGAACTCGCAGCTCTCGCCGACCTGCTCAACGGCTCAAGCAAGGTTACCCTCCTGGCCGGGGCAGGCTGCGCCGGCGCCCATGACCAGGTCGTTCGATTGGCCGAGATCCTGCGGAGCCCGATGGTCCATGCCCTGCGCGGCAAGGAGCATGTCGAATGGGACAATCCCTATGATGTCGGCATGACCGGCCTGATCGGCTTCTCGTCCGGCTATCACGCCATGAAGGAATGCGACGCGCTGCTGATGCTCGGCACCGACTTCCCGTATCGGCAATTCTATCCCGAGGGCGCGCGGATCGCGCAGATCGACATCGATCCAACCCGGCTCGGCCGGCGCACCCCGCTGACACTCGGGCTGGTCGGCGATATCCAGCCGACGATCGAGGCGCTCCTTCCCTTGCTCAAGCCGAAGTCCGATCGCACCCATCTCGACCGATCGCTCGCCCATTATAAATCGGCCCGCGAGGGGCTCGACGAGCTCGCGACCGGGGGCCGAGGCCACGCACCGATCCATCCGCAATATCTGGCGCGGCTGGTGAGCGAGGTCGCGACCGAGGATGCGGTCTTCACCTGCGACGTCGGGACGCCGACGGTCTGGGCGGCGCGCTACCTGAAGATGAACGGCAAGCGGCGCCTCCTCGGCTCCTTCGTCCATGGCTCGATGGCGAATGCCATGATTCAGGCGATCGGCGCGCAGGCGGCCTATCCCAAGCGGCAGATCGTCTCGCTCTCCGGCGATGGCGGTTTCGCCATGTTGATGGGCGATTTCATCACGCTCACCCAGCAGAAGCTGCCGGTGAAAATTGTGATCTTCAACAATGGCGTGCTGGGCTTCGTCGATCTCGAAATGAAGGCGTCAGGCTTCCTGGAAACCGGTACCGATCTCAACAATCCGAACTTCGCCAAGATGGCGGAGGGGATGGGTGTCCTGGGCATCCGCGTCGAGCAGCCCGGCGAGGTCGAGCAAGCGCTACGGACCGCTTTCGCTCATGATGGGCCGGCGTTGGTCGATGTGGTAACCAACCATCACGAACTGGTCATGCCCCCCAAAACGACGATCAGCCAGGTCGGCGGCTTCAGCCTGTGGATGGCGAAGGCGGTGCTGAGCGGGCGTGGCGACGAGGTGATCGACCTCGCCACGTCGAATCTATTGCGATGAGGCGGCGACGCCTCCGCACCCCGTAAGCATCTCGACCTGAAGCATGAAAAAATAAAGCCATCCCCCTCATGGCTGTCTGTTCTGTGGATGATCGTGTCCAGGAAATTGCAGAAAGGTGCGGGTTACCTCGTGCCTGGATTGCGCTCGCGTGCTATTTTGCGGAGGGTCGATCTCTAAGGTTATCTCGTTGAAGTTTAGAGGCGACCAGTTGGAGGCGCACCAGATGACCTGGCGGGCAGAAGAGACTTCGGTCCCCCCGTCTCTCTCGATGGAACCATCGAGCCCCTTCGAAAGGCGTCTTGCCTTCGGATTGGCGCTTGTCTCGTTCCTCGCCTTCCTTGCGGTCATACCGTTTGCACGCGTCAAACTGACCCCGGTCCTGGCCTTCATCCCGAGCTATGAGGCGGCGCTCGCCATCAACGAGCTGGTCACGGCGACCTTGCTGTTCGGCCAGCAAGTCCGGCTCCGCTCTCCGGCGCTTCTCGTCCTCGCCTGCGGATATCTGTTCAGCGTCGCGATGATCGTGCCGCACGCCCTGACGTTTCCTGGCGTGTTCGGACCGCATGGGGTGCTCGGCGGTGGTGATCAGACAACCGCCTGGCTCTACATGTTCTGGCACGGCGGATTTCCGCTCTTCGTCATTGGATACGCGCTCCTGCGCCATCGCGACGACCTTGCTCGACCCGACGCCGCCGCCGCGGGGGTCGTCCTCGCCGCGGTGTCCGCCGTCCTTGTCATCGCCGCCGCCCTGACGCTTCTTGCGACGTGGGGGAACGACCTGCTCCCTATGCTGATCAGCTCCGGCAGCGACTATTCGCTCTCGATCTCCAAAGGCATCGGTCCGACCACGTGCCTCCTCTGCGTCGTCGCGGTCGCCATGCTGTGGCGCCGGCGACCAAGCGTGCTTGATCTCTGGCTGACCTTGGTGATGTTCGCGTCGGCGCTCGATGTCGCTCTGTCGGCCGTGGTCGGCTCGAGTCGCTACGATCTCGGCTTCTATGCCGGGCGCCTCTATGGGCTGCTGGCCGCGAGTTTCGTCCTGATCGTGCTGCTGGTCGAGACGTATCGCCTTTATGGTCGCCTAGCGCATGCCCTGGCCACGGCCGGCGAGCGGACGCGCGAGCTCATCGAATCGCGCGAGCAGCTCGCGCATGCGCAGCGCCTGGAAGCGGTGGGCAAGCTCACCGGCGGCGTCGCGCACGACTTCAACAATCTCCTCACCGTGATCATCGGCAACCTGGACATGATCGCCCGCAATATCGCCGACGCCGATCTCGCCCGGTTGGCGGCGACGGCCATACGGGCGGCCAATCGCGGTGCACGACTGACCCAGCAACTCCTCATGTTCTCGCGCCGCGAGGTGCTGCGCCCCGAGACGGTCAACCCGAACCGGCTGCTGATCGAGATGGAAGACCTCATGAAGCGTGCCGTCGGCCCCGGCGTCGCCTTCGAGCTGACGCTCGACCCCGCCCTCGACCCGGCGCATATCGACGCCGCCCAATTCCAGGCGGCGATCCTGAACATCGTCGTGAACGCGCGCGACGCATTGCCTGACGGCGGCCGGTTGCAGATCAGGACGCGTAACCTTGACGCTCGCGAGGTCGCCGCGACCGGTCAGCTTGCGCCCGGCTTCTACATCGCGATCTCGATCGCCGATGACGGCGTCGGCATCCCGCCGGACGTCCTCGGCCGGGTGTTCGAACCCTTCTTCACGACCAAGGACGTCGGAAAGGGATCGGGTCTCGGCCTTTCGCAAGTCTACGGCTTCGCGAAGGAGAGCGGCGGGCTCGGGCAGATCAAGAGTGAGCCCGGCCTGGGGACGACCGTCGAGATCATCCTGCCGCGCTCCGAGCGCCGCCCGATCTCCACGATCGCCGAGGGCGAGCCAGGCTCGTCGGTGCCGCTCCGTCGGGCGGCGAACGACGAGGTGGTGCTCGTCGTGGACGACGACTCGGACGTCCTGGAGATCGCGGTAAGGACGCTTCGGCAACTCGGCTACCGCACGCTCACCGCGCAAGATGCTCGCGAGGCGCTGAACCGGTTGCGCATGACGGATCGCATCGACATCCTCTTCTCGGACGTGATCATGCCGGGGGGCATGAACGGCGCGCAGCTGGCGCTCGAGGCGCGCCGGCTCCGGCCCGATCTGAAAGTGCTGCTGACGTCTGGCTACACCGCCGATGCGTTATCGGGCGAGCTTGGCCTCGGCGGCGTCCCGGCCGAAATTCCTTTCCTTAAAAAGCCTTACCGCAATGAGGACCTTGCCGCCCGAATAGGCGAAGTGTCCGGGTCATCGTGAAGCGGCCGCGTTGTTTGCCGCGAAACGCCCTTCAGAACCCTATCAGGCGGATGATTGAGCTCCCTGCTTCACCTGGTTGCCGTTGAAGAGGCTTTTGGCTTTGGTGGTCTCCCTCGTCATCGCGGCATCGACGAGACGCGGTAGGAGTGCGTTGACGCGGACGAAAAACCGCTCCGGAAAGCCGATGAACACGTCCTTTTTCCGATCGATGATTGCCTGAACTATTTGATGCGCCACGGTCTCGGGCGCATCCATATTCATTTTCGTGATTTCGGCGAAGCGCATAACGTCGGCGCCGTTGAACCCGGTCTTGACCGCACGCGGCGCAATATAAGTGACATCAATGGCTCCGTGGACTTCGCGTCTCAAAGCTTCGCTGAAACCCCGAAGACCGGCCTTCGCGCTCGAATAGGTCGCAAAATGCGGATAATTGATCGATCCAAATATCGATCCGACATTGACGATATGACCGGAGCCACGCCTCTTCATGCTTGGCAAGACGGCTTGCGTCAGCAGTACCGGGGCTAGGAGATTCACCATGTAGGTCATCTGAATCTTGTCGCTCGGCTGAAGCTCCATCGGACCGAAATATTGCGTGCCCGCCAGATTGATCAATATATCGGGGGCCTCGGCCGCTATCACCGCGGCAATCGCCACGATGCCCTCCATGGTCGACAGGTCGTCCCGGGCGTATCTTTTGATCGAAGGCGGCGGTGCCGCCCGATCCACCACCAGGACATCCGCGTCGGCGAACAGGAGTTCCTGTGCGACGAGTAAACCGATGCCGCCGGCACCGCCGGTGAGGACGATCTTCTTACCTTTAATTGACATGGGCTGCGTCCATCGTGTGGGGAATACTGCGGAAGACGTCGCCGTAGAGGATGAACATCGCCTTTGCCATGTCGATGATGGCGGCTCGATCGTCGGGGTCTTCGACACGCATCATGAGATTTTGGAAGAACCGTATGTGATCGATATCGAGCGCCCCATGGGACAGCAGGTAGCGGAAGCAGGTTTCAGGCAGTTTCAAGGACCGCATCAGCGCCTGCGCGCCACGAGAGGCGAGTTGCATACTGGTCGACTCAAGAACGAACACCATGCCGAATAGCCCGACGGGATTCATGCGCTCGACCTCGTCATAGGCGTAGGCGACCATCACTTCCGTCGCCAGGCGTGGCCTTCCACGACGGACTGCCGAGGCGTCACCGCCTGCCGCCGCTATGTCATCGAGAATCCACTCTTCGTGACCCGTCTCGTCGGCGATGTATTCGTCGAGCGCCTTGCACATCCATATCTTCTCGGGCGGCATGTGCTCTTTGGCCCGCTTCATCAGACCGACCGTGTGCTTCACATGGTGATAAGCTTCGGCGAGATAGTGAAGATAGGTCTGGCGAGAAATCCGACCGAGGAGCCCGTCGCGGATCTGCGGCGTGTCCTGCAGGCGAGCACGCCCGGTGGCCGTCTCTGCGACCAGCACCTCGAAAAAGCTCACATACTGTCCCGGCTGTTCAAGGCAACGGGCGATCCGCGCTTGGTGCTCCTCATGGATGGCAAGACGGCGAAGACGGCCGTTTCCGGTGAGTTGATGATTGAGCATGGTGAAAGGCGCGACTTTGGACCAATGCCTGATTTGGGCATATTCGGGGAGGCCCTCGTTGGCTCGGTCGACGACCCCCGCGATTTCCGTATCCCGCACCTTTTCCGATGACGGAACGATCAACGCGCCGAGTGCCGGCATACCGTCGCCGAACACCATGGCCTGCCCGATCTCGGGCTGGGACAGGAGTTCGCTCTCCACCCATTCGGGCGCCACGTTGCGGCCGAATGCCGTGATCAAGAGGTTGGATTTCCGTCCGTCGATGTGGAGATGGCCGCCATGATCGAGATGGCCAAGATCACCCATCGCCGTGAGGGCGGACGCGCGATCCTCCCCGACATACCCGAGGAAGGCGGCGGGCGTCATGAGGATCTCGCCATTGGCGGCGAACCGGAGCGCGATGTGGGGCAGCGGCCGCCCGACACTGCCCAGCCGATTATCCCTAGGCGTGTTAAGGGACACGACCGATCCGGCCTCACTCAGACCGTAGCCCTGAAATACCGGGAGCTGGAGTGCTTCGGCTCGCTCCAGGAGTCCGCGGGATACTTTGGCGCCCCCTACCGCCAAGAGCTTCATCGCAGGGAGCGATATCTCGCCGGTCTCGATCACCCCCATCAGGCCGGCTAGGATCTCAGGCACCATGATGGCGCTTGTGGCGGCGCACGCCTCGATCGCATGTGCCAGCATCTGGAAGTCGGGCTGAAAGGGTCTGGCAAAGCCGAGGCTCGCCTGCGGCGGGACATGGTAGCGGCCACCCGTCAGCAATGTCGGGTAAAGCCCGGCGATGTTTTCCAGAAGGATGGCGAGCGGGAGAACCGCGCAGTGGATACCGGCATAGTCGTCCCCGATCACATCGACCAGAGCGACGGCGACTTGTTCCAGCCCAATTTGCGACAGACAGACCCCCTTGGGCTGGCCGGTGGTTCCCGACGTATAGGTTATCTTCGCTGTGTCCCGTGGCAGTTCCACCGGGGTGGGGTCCTGATTGTGCAGGGAGAGGTTACGGCCTAGAATCGTGAGGGAACCGGGACCATCTCGGCCGGCCAACGCCCGATCGGTGATCAGGATCCTAGCGCCGGTCTGTGCAATCGCATGACGTCGCTGGTCTTCCGTGAAGAAGAGAGGAAGCGGCGCAACGGGGTAACCGAGCCTGAGAAGGGCAAGATCGAGCAGCACCCAACTCGGCGAATTATCGAGGCAGAGGGCGACCCCCGTCTGGGCCCCGCGGATATCCGACAGGTCCCCGGCCAGCGTTTCCACGTCATGCCATAACTGGTTGTAGGTCAGACTTACACTGCCGTCGGTTAAGGCGACGGCATTCGGGCGCTTGCGAGCGTGGCCCGCCACGGCGTCGAGGATCGCGCTCATTGTGCCGCTGCCATGATGGAAGGGCGAAAGCGCGAGAACAGGTTCTTCAGGTGGCTGTTGCACTCGGTCGGAAGGAGACGCTCCAGCCGCGCGAAGCTGGGCGGGATGGCGCCGACAAGGACTTTGGGATCATGCGTGTAATAGCTCCCCCAGGCGGCGCCGCTATCCGGCAGCGCATCGGGGTTGGCGTCGCCCAGTTCGGTGAAGTCGATGCCAAGGCGGGTGAAGGAGCGACGCTGCGCCTTCGTCGCCGTGACCACCGCATAGGCGAGATCATGCCGCCGGAGATAGGCCGCGAGGACGACGAAGAGAAAGACCGATGCGCCTTTGCCGGCGGAGGCTAGATTGCCGATTTCGACAATCCTGTCGCGCGCGACGATCCGACCGGTCGCTTCGCGCACGCCCGCCTCGACCGTGCGTTGTAGGTAGTGTTCGAGGAACAGGGGTTCGTCGGCCGCGAGGCGCAGGCCGACCGCGGCGACGACCCCGCCGTTCTGATCGTGAACGCCCATCAACGTCGAATAGTGTCGCGCTATGGTCGAGCGATACCGTCGCGCATAGATTTCCTCGATAAAGCTCTCGATGCGCCGTCGGTCCGGTTGGCAGGTCTCGATGAGCGAGAGGGCAGAGGGGACGAGACGGGTCAGGCTTTGCATGCGTTGCCTATCCATGAGCAGCGTTCCATGGGATCCAGTGTCGGAATCGAAAGCAATCTCGAGCAAGATAGGCCCCCTTCATATATTTAGGCCCCAAAGACAAGAGAAAACCCCTGCTGAAGCCTGACCAGCGCAAACGTAGTTGAAATGTTTGTCGAGTTGTGTGGAGAGTGGCGCCATACATATAGAGCGCCATCTAGCTCGATAGATTTAAATTAGCCCTCTATTTGGGCATTCAATAATCAGGATAGCTTACTGCTCAATTTCGTCAGCAGTTCCTGGATTTCTTCGCGCCGCCCCTTATCGGCCAGTTCCCTGCCCGGACGCCCCGGAGCTTTCATCCCATGCTCCAGCGTCGATTTCGACTTGGCGTAGTCACCCGTCTCGTACAGGAATTCGCCATAGAAGAAATTCGCATCGATCCCATCTGGATTGATGGCAAGAGCCTTTAGAAGATATTGTTTCGCTTGGGCGTTATCGCCGAATGCCAGCGGCCATCCCGGCACTTTGTAATAAAGCGAGCCGAGCGATGTATAAATCGACCCGTCGAGCGCCTCGGGATTGATTTTCTCCGCCTCCAGCAACAAGGCACGCGCCTGCTTGGCTCCGGCGAGTGCGCCCATTCCCCCATCGATTCCAGCCTTCGTACTGACGATGATGGCCTGCCAGATCAGCGGCTCGGCCTTGCCGGGATTATCCTGACTCACCTCGCTTGCCTGATCGGTGAGCGCGGCGATCGATTTTTGCTGCCGCTCCTTGTCCGGGGTTTCGTATTTGATGATCGCCCACTGCTTCTGAAGATCAGCGACAGCCTCGTCCATTCCGGCGGCATGGGCGGAAGACCCCGCCATCAGCAGCCCAAGGGCGCAAAGTACGATCCGTCGTTTCATGCATAAATCTCCTTGGCATCCGACTTCGCATCGGCCGAGTCGAAGGCGGGCGCGAGACAGGATCTTTCACTCTAGGCAAGAAAATCCCGCCTGTCGGATCGAGGAGAACCTAGCGGAGACGCATATATATTTGTGTGGAGAAGCGCTCTACATGCGTAGAGTCTTATAATTTTCTACGGATTCTTGGGTGGATGGAAATATAGATCCCAGAAAAACTCATATGGTCACTATCGTTCTCAAGAATATGACTGACGTTGTCGCGGCCTATATCTCTCGCGCCCCCGGGCTCCGCATGTCACGACGGCGAGATGAGTCGAACTTCCCCAAGACGGCGCTCACATTCCTCGCTTGCCCAAGGGGAGTTCCATGCGGACGACGAGGCCGGTCGGTTGATTGGCGTGCGCGCGTACCGAGCCCCTATGGAGTGCCATCACGCGTTGGCAGATCGCCAGACCGATCCCGGAGCCGCCGGTCTTGCGTGTCCTTGCCTCATCAACCCTATAAAAGGGTTCGAACAAATGAGTAAGCGCCGTCTCCGGAACGCCGGGTCCCCCATCGCGGACCTCGATGGAGATCAGTTCGGCGGTGTCGTCGGACATGACAATGTCGATTGGCGTTTTCTCAGCGGTATAGAAGAGCGCGTTTCTGACGACGTTCTCGATCGCCCGCCGAAGCAGATCGGCGTTGCCCTTGAAGACGATCGGCCGATCCGGCTTGCACAATCGCACATCGGATAGTCGATTTCGCGCCTCGTAACCCGCATCCTCGACGATGTCGTCGACCAGCGCGCCAAGATCCACCTCCGCGAACTCTACGGCCGACGCCCCACCGTCAAGTCGCGTCAGGGTGAGTAACTCGCTGGCCAGGGCCGAGATGTTGCCGATCTCGCGCTCCATCCGATCGAATTGCTTGGGCGCGACGGCATGATCCGATCTCCGAGCAAGACCGAGCGCCACGTCCAGCCGCGCAAGCGGCGATTTTATCTCATGGGAGATGTCGCCGAGGAGGCGCTGTTGGGCCGTCACCGCGGCCTCAAGCTGCTCGGTACGCGCCGCCACTTTCGCTTCGAGAGTCTGGTTGAGTGCTTCGAGATCACGGACGACCCGCTCCCTCTCGTTGGTCGCTCTCTCGAGGTTTTCGGTCATCCGATTGAAGGATCGCGCCAGGATGCCAAGCTCGTCGGAGGAGGAGACGGGAACGCGGGCCGCAAGCCTGTCCGTATCGGCGATCTCCCGGACCACGCGCGTCAACTCCACGACCGGCGCGGTCAGTCGGTTGGAGAGCCAGCGCCCCAAGCCGACAATGGGTATCCCGAGAAACGCGCCGAGGAGGAGGAGTTCAAGGCCGACCCGCCGCAACGATCGGGTGACCACGTTTGTTTCCTGCAGCGCCAGGACCCGCCACTTCCCGAGAATTCCCTTCCGTGGCTCAGATCGTCCAACAATCAACGCGCCATCCGAGCCGTCACTCTCATCCTTGGCGGGATCAATCGTCACACGATCCGCGATCGTGCCCGGATCGGCCGCCAGAACACGCGGTGGATCCCCCGCCTCTATCAATACCGTTCCTGTCTCTGGGCTGAACAACAACCACTCGACGGCCGACCAGGGATAGGAAAGGACCAGCGTCCCGATCCGGTAATTTTGATCGAAGCTGCCGAAGACCGGAATCTCCAACGCGACAATCTGCCCTTGGGTCATAGGGTCACTGTGTTTGTCGATGAGCACGAGCCCGCTTTGAGCGTTTTGCCATTCTGCCGGCAGATCGCGGGCGTTATCACCGGGGCGGGTGACCCGCGTGCTTGCGAGGAGCTTCCCCGCGGCATCGAAAGCGTAAATATCCCCGGCGAGGCCGTAGAGCTGTTTCAACTCCTCGAGCGTCCGCGTGACACGCTTATCGATATCACCCGACACAAGATCGTTCATGACCTCGAGGCGCGACCAGGCACTGACATCCGTCGCAAGCGCGCCGAGCACGTTGACCAGCCGTTCATATTTGAGTTCAGCAAGCTGGTGCAGCTGGCTGGTGTTCGACTCGATTATGGACCCGCGGACGCCCGAATAGACGACGATCGCCGTCGGGATATACGTGGCAATATAGATCACCACCAGTGAAGCCAGAATCCTGCGAGGGATCGAGTTGGTCAAAAAGCCGATCATCTCCGCGGGCGTTCGTGGCGGCGTTTAGGGCACATGGCCGAGAACCCTCACGCCGATGGCCGGGGTCGAGGCGCTTATGTACCCGATTGCGCCTGGTACCTTTTGGACGAACGCCAGTAAAGCGGACTCGGATTCCTGCACGACCGGCGGCAGCTTGCCTTGAAAATGCATTTCATTCCAGTAGGCGGCCAAATTCGCATTGTCCTGCTTCAATACGGCGGACGTAAATTCGGCGCGGATCTCGCTGGTGATCTCGCGATTGACCGGGATGATCTGGCTGCCATCCGGCCATACGGTCATCCGAAGCAGATAGATCGACGCGATTTGACGCAAAGTGGGAGGCGCTTCAAGGTCAACCGACAGATTTGCGACAATCAGCATTTCCTCCGCGTTCGCGGATGAAACGGACACGAGCTCTAGGATGATCGTGAGGACAAGGAACAGCCTGTTCACCGGCGTGGCTTAGAACAGAACCGACCAGGAGGCGAATAGGCCACTCGGGTTTACCGGCGTCCCGCCGAAATTCTGCAAATATTCGACCTTGAAGGCTATGGCCGGGTGAGGTCGATAGGTAATGCCAAAAAGCACGTCGTGCGAGACTGATGTGGCAGATCGGTCTGCAAATTGCTCGTACCAGGAATAGGCGGACCACTGATCGGAGAGCGCATATGATGCCGCCAAATAGCTTCCCCATTCGGTCTGCCGGACACGGCCGGAGAGGCCGGAAATGGTAGCCTCGCCTTGCAGAGTCAGCTTGTCGATCGTCTTATGAAAATCGAGGCCGAATAGTGATTGGTTTACCCCCTGCGTATCTCGGGATTTCTGAAAAGAGAAGCCGACTTGATCGAGGAGGGATATCGGATAGCTGAGGTGCAGTCCTTCGACCATGATATACTTATCGGACGGTGTATTGTTTGGTTTGTCGGATAATTCACGGTCCGGTTGCCAATAGACCTTAAGCTCTGGAAGGCTGCTGTCTCTATCGTTGTAGATTAGGGAGAGACCCGTGAGATGGTCACTGAAGTTACGGATGGTTACGGCGGGTCGTACGGTTGTTAATACGAGCGGCACCGCGTGAATCTCGTTCCACGCGCCAACCGGTGCGAGCATTTTACCCAAACGGACGGTGAAACTCTCGCTGATATCCACATCGTTGTAGAGGCGTTCAAGTGTTAGAGAGCTGCTACTGTTCTCGCTGCCCGAGGAGCCGGACTGCGCGATGTTGAAGTGATACAGCTCGGCTTCCAGGAACGGGTTGAAATACTTCGCGATGTGACCGGTGACGAAGAGGCTGAGATCTTCCGCGGTTACAGCCTTCTGCCCGTGGTTCGGGATCTCTGCGCCAACAACCGCGTAACCGGCGAAATTGAGGGGGCCGACATCGTATCCGTGCCCCAGCTGATAGGAATCGTCGGCATTCGCCGACCCGCACAGTACGAGTGAAACGACCACGGCCAAGGCTGGGAGGCACCTCGGGGTCGATACCCAAATTCGGCATCTCGCCTTCGCAGTCATAAAAGTAATGAGCTCTCGCACCAAACCGCGTTTGGTGCCGCGCTTATCCATCGGAAGCTTGCAAGCGTTCTGCTTCAAAGTCGGGGGATGCCGGCAATGCGTAGAGATACCCCACGTTGCGTATGGTCTTGATGCGCTCGTCCTTATCCCCTGCTGGACCGAGTTTCCGCCTGACCTTGCTGACCAAGGTATCCACGTTGCGGTCGGCACCAGGCGAATGTCGACGACCGAACGCGGCCTCGGAGAGTTCCTCCCGGGGGACGATGTGTCCCGCATTGCTCAGAAGGTGTTGCAGGAGATTGAACTCGGCTGTCGTCAGGTCGAGCTTCCTGCTGCCGGACCATGCGTTGCGGGATGCCGCGTTCAAACGAATTTCGCCGATCACCAATTCGCTCGCTTGAAGCGCCTCCAGCGGAGCGATGCGGCGCATGACGGCTCGGATCCTCGCCACCAATTCGCGTGGGTTGACGGGTTTCGGGACATAGTCGTCCGCGCCCATTTCCAGCCCGACGATGCGATCGACATCACCGTCCCGCGCGGTCAGCATGATCACCGGGACATTCACCCGCTGCCGAAGCCGTTTCAGCACCTCGAAGCCCGACATGGCCGGAAGCATGACATCGAGCACGACCAGGTCCTTGTTCTCCAGATCGCACCGCAAGCACGAGGTGCCATCATGAAGGGTCTCCACGGCGAAACCCTCCAGCTCCAGATACTCGCGGAGCATCTCGGTGAACTCGACGTCGTCGTCCACGATCAGTACCCGATACAAGGCGACCACTCTCCAAGGGAATTCATTCACGTTCATCCGGCCGAACGATGGGTGCCTACCAGCGAAAAGTCATCGGTCTCGCGAAGATCGAAGTGAACCGACCCCTGATAGCACACGCCATGGCCGGTGGCATGGTGCGGGACGTTACCCCACGCCCGGCCCTAGGCTTTATGACCGGGATGATTTTGGAGTTGCGTGGAGAGATGTGGAGATCCGCCATTGCGATATGGCGGGGTGGAACCGTCCTGATCGATCCACTCACTCCGTCAGGGGGTGAAGGGCAGCCGCAGAACCCGCGACCCGTTTTGGGATCAAAGACAAAGCCACGATCGCGACCAGGCAGACCACGATCACATAGGTAATCGCCGCGGACACGGTGCCGCTCATGGCAATGAGAGAGGTCGCGATCAGGGGGACCATTCCACCGCCCATGGTCCCGAATTGCTTGCCAATGGAAACCCCGGTAAAGCGCACCTGCGTATCGAAGATCTCCGGGAAGAAGCTGCCCTCGGGGGCGAACATCATCGGGTGGAAAAAGCCGATGCCGAGGACGACGGCCAGGGTCGCGAGCGTGGTATCGCCGCTTTGCAGCATCATGAAGAAGGGATAGGCGTAGAGGCCGCCGCCGACGACCCCGGCCGTGAAGAGACGGCGCTTGCCGATCTTGTCGGCGAGCAGGCCCAGCAGCGGCACCGTGACCATGGCGCAGACATTGCCGTAGAGTATCGCCGAGGTGAACACCCCGCGCGGCAGATGCAGGCTCTTGGTACCGAAGGAAAGCGCGAAGATGCTCGACAGGTTGAAGATCGTGGTCTCCGCCAAGGCCGCGAGCAGGATGATGATCGTCTCCCGGCGATAGCGCGTCAGCACCTCGACCAGCGGCACTCTGACGATCTTGTGTTCCCGTTGGGCGTTCAGGAACAGCGGCGACTCCTCGACGCGAAAGCGGACATAGGAGCCGACGAACAGCAGCACGAGGCTCAGGAGGAACGGCACGCGCCAGCCCCAGGCCAGTAACTGCTGGTCAGGTAGCGAGACGATCGCCATCAGGACGAAGGAACCGATCACTTGTGCGAACGGGCCCGTCGCCATGACGATGGCGCCGAGGAAGCCGCGGCGATGGGGCGGCGCGTTCTCGATGATCATCAGCAGCGCACCGATGGACTCGCCGCCCAGAGCAATTCCCTGCAAAAACCGGCAGACTATGAGAAGGACAGGCGCCGCAGTGCCGGCGCTGGCATAGGTCGGCAACAAACCGATGGTGGTGGTCGATACGCCCATGAGGACCATGGTGATCAGCAGCACCCGCTTGCGCCCGAAGCGATCCCCGAAATGAGCGAAGACGAGACCGCCGACCGGTCGAGCAACGAACCCGACGCTGAAGGTACCGAGCACGACAAGCGTACCCACCGCCGAAGTCATGTTCGGAAAAAACAGCTTATCGAACATCAGCGTAGCGACGAATCCGTAGATAAAGAAGTCGTACCACTCCATGGCCGTGCCGACGCAACTCGCCAAAACGACGCTGAAAAGCTGCCGCCCCTGCGCTGTCGAAGCCGGGAGGGGGGTGGACGCGCCCTGGGACATTGTTTCCTCCGATTCTTATTTTTGCTGTCGCGCCGGTGACTTCGTGATGTCGCTATTTTCCCTTGCCGCGGGAGGTCGGCAGCTTGGCGATCTCCGCGATGGCCTCGCGGTTGGGCTCGAAGCCGAGGCCGGGTGCCTCCGGCAGCGTGAGCCAGCCGTCCTTGGGTTCGGGCACGTCGTGGTAGATCCGTCGCATCATCGAAACGGCGACCAAGTGCCATTCGACCTTGCCGCCATTCATGAGCCCGCCATGCAGGTGCATGTTGTGCAGTGGGAAGGCGCCGCCGTTGGCGATGCCGGTATTGAAGGCCGCGGCCATGCCGGCGATCTTCGCCGACTGGGTGAAGCCGCCGCTGATCACCACGTTCGGCTGGGCGTAGTCGATAGCCCCCGCCACCAGCAGATCACGGAAGCGGAAGGCCTGGCCCTCGTTCTGCCCCGCCGCGACGGCGATGCCGGTGCGGCGCCGCAGATCCGCCAGCTGGGCCGGATCGTTCTGTGTGATGGGCTCTTCGAAGAAGGCGATATCGTAGGGCATGACACCGCGGGCAAGCCGATCCGCATGGAACGGATCGAGGCTGCAATTGGCGTCGATATAGAGACCGGCCTGCGGGCCGATAGCCGCGCGCACCGCCGCTACGCGGGCGATATCCTCCGCGACCACCTTGTCCAGGGCGCGAGGCTCGTCGCGCCGCTGCAGGCCGTTATGGCCGACGACCATCTTGAGGTGGGAGAAACCCCGCGCCAAGCAGTCGTCGGCCACCGCCAGCAGCTCATCACGATCGAGGAAGCCGAAGCCGAAGGTCGTATAAAGCTGTACCTTAGACCGCGCGCCGCCCAGCAGCTTCCAGATCGGCAAGCCGAGTGCCTTACCCTTGATGTCCCACAGGGCGATGTCCAGCGCGGCGATGGCATGCATCGCGTAGCCACTCTGCCCACGCGGGGCGAGCAGCCAATAGAGCCGGTCCCAGAGCATCTCGATCCGCAGGGGATCCGCGCCGAGGAGTGCCGGGGCGGCCACCTGGTCGATGATGGCCGCGATCACCTCTTCTTCGGTGATCGCGGTAAACCCGTGACCGATGATGCCGGTCGACGTCTCGATTTCAACGTAGCAGGCGGATTGCTGGGCGACGCGGCGCACGCCGCCATAGTCGAAATCAACCGGAACATTGATGGGCGTGGCCGTCACGCGCGTGATCTTCATGCTCGCTCCCTGAACAGCCGCTTCGTGTCAGCGGCTTGACGGAAACTAAGCAAGAGGCCGGTGGCCGGCCCATTGGCGATTTCAAGAACCAGCTTTCGCATCAGGCGAAGCCAGCCCGACCAGGAAGCGGAGCGCCACCGCGGCCGCGGAGGTCAACTCCCCCTCCGGGCGCTGGCAGATGGCAAATTGGCGTCGTGCCAACTCCTCCTGCAGGGTGACGACATGGAAGTCGGGCCCAGCCGCGAAGAGCTCGGCGACGCTCTTGGGCACAAACCCGATCCCGATGCCGGCGCGGATCATCGACAGCATGCTGTCGAAGCTGTTGACGCGCACCCGCATGCGCAGGGCGATGCCGTGAGCCTCGGCCATGCGCTGCATCGCCAGCCCGATCGCGGTATCATCCGGCAGCCCGACGAACTCGTAAGGCAGCGCGTCGGCAAAGCAGGCGACGCTGCGCGCGGCGAGAGGATGATCCGGCGGCATCACCAGCACCAGGGCATCCTGGCGGTAGCGATGCTGCCGCAGCCGTACCGGCCCAATGCTGCTTTCGTAGACACCGAGCTCGGCGCGGCCCTCTTCCACGGCCTTTACCACTCCCCGGCTGCTCAATTCCTGCAGATCGATCTCGATCTCGGGATGGGCGGTCTGAAAGTCGCGGATGTCCCAGGGCAGAAACTGCAGGACGGCGGAGGTGCAGGCCGCGATGCCGACGGTGCCCTTGCTGCCACCCGCATGGGCCTGGGCTTCGCCATACATGTGTTCGACCGTCTGCATCAGGGCAAGGGCGTGGCGGAGCAGCTCCCGGCCGGCCCTCGTCGGCACCATACCGTGAGGTCGCCGGTCGAAGAGCTGGATGCCGAACTGCGCCTCGAGCTCGGCGATCCTGCGCGAGGCCGCGGCGACGGCGACGTGATGACGCTCCGCCGCCCGGGTGACGCTGCCCTCGCTCGCCGTGGCGATAAACAGCCTTATGGTGATCAGGTCGAAGCGGAGCCTGTTGAGCGACGTCCCATCCGACATGCCAGCCTCCTTAGAGACCGTTTGAGAACACGGTCGGGTCGGTCCAGCGGGTCTTTTTCGCGTCGGGAGCGTCAGCCGCTTGCCACGATGTCCCAGCATCGTGGCCGCGCGACCTCCTTCCCGACCCGAAAAATCCCTCGCCGGCCCTCCGCCGCCGCATTCTCAAACGGTCTCTTAGCAAATGGTACCCGCGTGAGGTCGGCACCCGCCCCGGCACTAGGCGATCTCCCGCCCGCTCCCATCGAGGGAATGCGGGCCGAGGGCTGCCAAGGATTGGCAGCCGAGCAAGGCAAGGACCCGATCGATCTCGTCGCGCAGCAGCGCCAGGACGGCCGTGACGCCCGCCTCGCCCGCGACGGCGAGACCATAGAGCGTGGCGCGCCCCAGCAGGACGGCATCCGCGCCCGACGCCAGCGCCTTGACGATATCCGAGCCGCGCCGAAAGCCGCTATCGACCAGCAGCGGTACCGGTAGCCGTTCGGTGAAGCGCGGCAGCACCTCGATCGGGGACGTCACGCCATCGAGCTGACGGCCTCCGTGGTTGGAGAGAATGACCCCGTCGACGCCGGCGGCGACCGCCCGCCGCGCGTCGTCCGGATGGAGCAATCCCTTGACGAGCAGGCGATGCGGCCAGCGATCGCGCAAGCGGCCGAGATCGTCCCAAGAAAAACTAGCATCCATCTGGCGGCTCAGCAGCGCCGCCTGGGCATTCGCGTCGGCGGCGGCGGCGCTCGCGAGGTTCTTGAGTTCGGGGGCTCCGGATCGCAGGGTACTCGCCAGCCAGCGAGGATGCCGCAACATGTCCGCCAGGACCGGAAGGGACGGCTTGAAGGGCTGGCTGAAACGGTTGCGCAGGTCCCGCTCGCGTTTCCCGCTGAGCGAGACGTCGACGGTCAGGACGAGTGTCCGATAACCGACGGAGAGCGCCCGCGCCACCAGCCCATCGGCGATCGACCGGCTGACGATATAGAGCTGGAACCACAGGTCGCCGCCTGCTCGTTCGGCAACCTCCTCGATCGTGCTGTTGGATGCCGTCGACAGCACGAAAGGAATTCCGACCTGGGCGGCGGCGCGAGCCAGGGCGATATCGCCGTCCCGCCAGAAGAGGCCGTTGAGACCGGTCGGCGCGATCACCACCGGCATGGCGATCCGGCTGCCGAAGAGCTGCGTCGACTGATCGCGCCGGCTGACATCGTTGAGCGGCCGCGGACACAACCGCAATCGCTCGAAGACCTCTCGATTGCGACGCAGGGTTACCTCGTCCTCGGCCCCCCCATCGAGATAGTCGAAGACAAGGCGCGGCAGGCGGCGGCGAGCCTCCTCGCGAAAATCGGCGATGCTCACGAGACGCCTCATGAGGGCGCCTCCGCTGCTGGAGGACACATTCCCGACGCCACCGGATCCAGCGCGGCGCCTGCATCGGTAATGACGATCCGCATCCTACCTCCGGTCTAAACCACCCGGACCCACCCGGTCGGATCGTTGGAACACGTCCAAGAACGCGGCTCATCCGTCCTCAGGCGCCTGTTCCAATCCTGTGCTCATTTGTGGGCAAGAAACGAAAAAATGCAAAATATGGCTGTTTGTAGATGAGCTACGCCGGCTTCTCTCTACCGACACCGTATCTGTCAATGTTCGGAAGACGCTGGGCGAGGCCACCAGGGCGGTCGGTGAATTGCCCGTTTCGGCCACTCCACGCCCGCAGCAGGAACCACCTACCGCCGCAACCGATGGCAACGTCCGGTGAGGACCGCCTTGCGCGCGTGACGGGTGGCTGAGACTATGGGACCAGGATCGTATAGCGCCTCGATGCAGGAGGCGGCCGGCTGGTGCCACCGGCGATCAATCGGCTTCGCCGGCAAGCTCGGAGCTCAGCTTTTCCCATTCTGGAGACGGCCTGATGCGCATTACCGACATGAACTGGATGCAGGTGGAAGCCTACCTGAAGGACGATGATCGGGCCGTCGTGCCGCTCGGCAGCGTCGAGCAGCACGGCTACCTCAGCCTCGGGGTCGATGCGATCCTGGCCGAGCGGATATCCGTCGAAGCGGCGGCGCCTTTGGGTGTTCCGGTCTTCCCGACCCTGTCCTACGGCATCACGCCGTATTTCAAGGCCTATCCCGGCACCATCTCGCTGCGTATCGACACGCTGTTGGCGCTGGTCCGTGACCTGTTCGACGGCCTGGCGGCCCAGGGTTTCCGCCGGATCCTGATGGTCAACGGCCATGGCGGCAACAGTCCGGTCCAATCCTTCGTGGCCGAATGGCTCTCCGAGCATCCGGCGATGTCGATCAAGTTCCACAACTGGTGGAGCGCCCCGCGCACCTGGGCCCAAGTCAATGCGACCGATCCGATCGCGAGCCACGCCTCCTGGATGGAGAACTTCCCCTGGACCCGGCTCGGCAACATCGCCCTGCCTACGCAGCGGAAACCGATGGTCTCGGTCGACCGTATCCGCCAGTCCACGCCGGCGCAGGTTCGCGCGCTGCTGGGCGACGGCAACTACGGCGGCTACTACCAGCGCCCCGACGAGGAGATGCTGGCGATCTGGCAGATCGCGGTCGAGGAGACCCGAAGCCTGATCGATGACGACTGGTCCCCCGAGGTGCCGCCGTGAGCGCATCGGCGGAACCCACTCTCATCTGGGGCGCGGGTGCCATCGGCGGCACGGTCGGCGCCTATCTCGCGCGGGCCGGAGAAAACATCCTGTTCGTCGATCAGGCGGCGGAGCATGTCGCCGCCATGAACGAGACCGGCCTCGCGATCGAAGGACCGATCGAGACATTCGCGGTCCCGGCGAAGGCCGCGACGCCGGAGGCCATCGCCGGCAAGTTCCGACGCATCTTCCTCTGCGTCAAGGCGCACCATACCGCCGGCGCCGTCGCGGCGCTGGCGCCGCATCTGGCCGACGATGGGGTCGTCGTCTCGCTGCAGAACGGTCTCAACGAGCGGGTCATCGCCGCCACCGTCGGCCAGTCCCGCACGATCGGCGCGTTCGTCAATTTCGGGGCCGACTATCTGGAGCCGGGCCGCATCCTCTACGGCGGCCGCGGCGCCTTCGTGCTGGGCGAGCTCGACGGGACGAAGTCGCCGCGGGTCGACGCGCTCGCCCGCCTGATCGCCCCCTTCGAGCCGAATGTCGTCGTGACCGACAACATCTGGGGCTATCTCTGGGGCAAGCTCGGCTACGGCGCGCTGCTGTTCGCGACCGCGCTAACCGACGAGTCGATCGCCGACGTCTTCGCGATGCACCGCTATCGCCCCATCCTGACGGCGCTCGCCTCGGAAATCGTGGCGGTCACGGATGCGCTCGGCATCCATTCGGAAGGTTTCAACGGCTTCGATCCGGCGGCATTCCGGCCGGGCGCGCCCGCCGGCGCCGCCGACCGGTCGTTCGAGACGATGGAGGCGCACAACCGGCGCTCGGCCAAATCCCACAGCGGCATCTGGCGCGATCTCGCCGTGCGCAAGCGCAAGACGGAGGTGGATCCGCAGATCGGGCCGATCGTCGAAGAGGCGGCTCGTCTGGGGTTGGCGGCGCCGATCACCGCCGCGCTCATCCATCTCATCCACGAGATCGAGGAGGGCCGGCGGCCGCTGGCCCTCGGCACGCTAGACGCCCTTGAGACATTCAGCGGAGAACGAGCATGAGCGGCATCGATGACGGGTTCGCCGGGCAGACGGTCCTGGTGACCGGCGCCGGCCATGGCCTCGGCCGTGCCATTGCCTGGGCGTTCGCCGCCCGGGGAGCCGCCGTTTGGGCCTGCGACATCAACGCGGCCGGGCTCGAAGAGACGGCGGCCCGGGCGCCGGCCCCGCTGACCGTGCGCACGGTCGACGTCACCGACCGCGCGGCGGTGCACGCGTTCGTCGGCGAGGCCCTGGCGGCGACCGGGCGGATCGACGCGCTGATCAATGACGCGGGCGGCGTCTGCGGGCAGGTCGGACGACCGTTCGAGGAGGTTTCCGAGGCGGATTGGCACGCGATCTTCGCCGTCAATGCGACGGGCGCCTTCCTCGCGTCGCAGGCCGTCGTGCCCGCGATGAAGGCGCGCGGCTACGGGCGCATCGTGACCATCTCCAGCGGCGCCGGCCTCGGCGTCAGCCTGACCGGCATCCAGGCCTATGCCGCGGCCAAAGCGGCGCAGATCGGCCTCACCCGTCAGCTCGGCCACGAGCTCGGCGTCTTCGGCATCACCGTGAACAGCGTCGCCCCCGGCTTCGTACGCGCCAATCCGGCAACCGAGCGGCAGTGGGAGGCCTATGGCGCGGAGGGGCAGCGCAAGCTGGTCGAGAACATCGCGACACGGCGGCTCGGCACGCCCGAGGACATCGCCCACGCCGTGCTGTTCTTCGCGGCACCGGCGTCCGGCTGGATAACGGGCCAGACGCTGTCGGTCGACGGCGGCAAGTGAGGGATAGGCGATGAGTGACGTCGAAACCTATCTGAGCGGACGGCACGACGAGATTCTGACCGACCTCGTGGCCCTCGCCCGTATCCCCAGCGTCTCGACCGATCCGGCGTTCGTCGACGGCATCAGAGCCGGTGCCGAGTGGGTAGCGGCCAAGATGCGGGCCGTCGGGCTCGAAGGGGTGGCAGTGCGCGAGACCGGCGGCCATCCCTGCGTCACGGGCCATTGGCTGCATGCCGCCGGCGCCCCGACCATCCTGATCTACGGCCATTACGACGTGCAGCCGGCCGATCCGGTCGAGAAATGGGTGACGCCCGCGTTCGAGCCGACCGTGCGCGACGGCCGCCTCTACGCGCGCGGCGTGTCCGACGACAAGGGGCCGATGCTGATCCCGCTCTGGGTGGCGCAAGCCTTTCTCACCACGGAAGGGCGCCTGCCGATCAACGTCAAATTCCTGATCGAAGGCGAGGAGGAAGTCGGCAGCGCCCATCTCCCGAGCTTCGTCGAACGCCACGCCGCGGAGCTCGATGCCGATTTCGTTTTGTCCGCCGACGGGGCGATGTGGCGCGCCGACCTGCCGACCGTGACGGTGGCAAGCCGCGGCATATGCACAGTCGAGGCGACGCTGACCGGTGCCGCCAAGGACCTGCATTCCGGCCGGCACGGCGGCTCGGCGCCCAATCCGCTCACCGGCCTCGCCCGCCTGGTCGCCACCCTGCATGACGAGACGGGCGCCGTCGCGGTCGCCGGTTTTCACGACGGCGTCACCCCGATCGGCAATGCCGCCCGGGTCGGGCTCGCCGGGATTCCGTTCGACGAGCGTGCCTATCTCGACGAGATCGGGGCCGAGGGCCCCGGCGGCGAGGACGGCCTGCCGCTGCTGGAACGGCAATGGACCCACCCGACCCTGGAACTGAACGGCCTCTGGGGCGGCTATACCGGCCCCGGCAGCAAAACGGTGATTCCGTCCGAGGCGCATGTGAAGATCTCGTGCCGGCTCGTCCCGGGGCAGGAGCCCGAGGCTGTGCAGCAGGCCATCCGGCACCACCTGGAGGCGCACTGCCCGCCGTCGTTCCGGCTTGCGGTCACCTTGCCCGACCACCTCTCGCGCGCTTACGCGATCCGCGACGACCATCCCGCCCTCGCCTTGGCGGAAGATATTCTGGAGGAAGTGCTCGGCCGGCGCCCGCTCCGGGTGCGCATGGGGGCCACGATCCCGATCGGCGAGACCTTCGAGCGGGTGTTGGGCATCGATACTATCTTCTTCTCGTTCTCCACCGCCGACGAAGACTATCACGCGCCCAACGAGTTCTTCCGGCTGTCCAGCCTTTCGAACGGATTGATCGCCTGGGCACGCTATTGGCAGCGGCTCGGGTCCCTGTAGTCTTACCGGATCGCCGAAGGATATCCGATCAATCGGATCGGGGAGTTGATGCCATGGTCCACACGCTGCGTCACGAACGTGGAAACATGACCTCCCCGGGAGGCGCTCCAACGCACCCCTCTTATGGTTTTCTGGTCTCGGCAAAAGGCACCTGCGCGAACTTGATGTGCATCGTCCGGAGCGCCTCCTTGCCCCGGATCGTCACGTCGGTGGTCAACTGGAACTGATCCCGGCTTTCTTTCACATAGGCTTTCACCCGATAGAGCGTGCCCCAGGGCTTTTCCGAGACAGTGGCCTTCACCGCGGTCTCCGGCTTGAGATAGGGGCTGGACTGCGCGACCTCGATCAGGCGCCGCCGCACCGCCGCGGCGTCATGATCGGCGTTGAGATGGAATTGGGCGACGCAGAGGAGGCTGCGGCTGCCGCTGGTCGCGTTCGAGATGCTCTTCGACCAGAGGCGCGAATGCGGCACGATCACTTCGGTATCGTCCACCGTCACGATGTGCACAGCGCGGACCCCGATCGCCTTGACCTCGCCGTAGGTTCCATCGACCTCGATCCAATCGCCGGGCTGATAGGTGCCCTCCATGATCGTAACCAGCCCGGCGATCAGGCAACTGCCGTAGTCCTTGAGTGCGAAGGCGAGCCCCAGGCCGATGCTGGCAATCAGCGCCACGGCATTGCGGAAGCTCGGCTCGACCAGCAACGGCATGATCAGGGCGATCGTGCCGATCTCGATCACCAGCCGCGCCTTCGGCGCCCATCTCAGAATGGCGAGACGCAAGCGCGTCGGCCCGCTTTCGGCCGCGCGGTTGATCGCCCAGCGCGCGGCGAGGACGAGAAGACGACCTCCGATGATGATCGCGAGCACCGCGATCAGGTCGTTCCAGTCGAGATCGCGCAGAAAGCCGATTGTGCGAGCGTCTTCAGTCATGACCGATGTCCTTTGGCCGGGCGCCGACTGAGGCGACGCCGGCGTGCCGCGACCATGCTTGCGGGATGAGCCTCTACTTGATGGTGCCGATATCGACGGCATCCCCAGTCGCGGCGACGGCCGTGCCGTCTACCTTGCCTCGATTGGCCTGTTCGGTTTCGATCGCCACATCCGCGGTCCCGCCATCGCCGACGACGATCGTTATGACGTTCATGTTGGCAATGGAACTGACGTTCGCGCCGGTTCCGGCCCCCGCTACGCCACCGGACGCCGTACCGCTGGTCGCGCTCGATGTCGTGGCCGGCGTGTTCGATTGGCTCATTTGCTCGACCTGCCACATCGTGCTGGCACGGGCGGTAGCGGCCGCGCTGCCGCGGACTTTGAAGCCCCAAGGCTCGTGGTTGCGGAATTCACCGGCCATGACCACGCCGCCACACAGGGCCTGCGCGGCAACCGCCAACAGCATCAATCCAATTTGGCTTTTCATCGTTTTTGGTCCTTACGAGAAAGAGCCTCCGCCGGACGGCTTGGCGTCCAGCGGAGGCAAAGAAGTTATTGCGGCGAGGCGAGCGGACCGATCCGGGTCGTACTCGTGTTGAGATTGCCGATCGCCGTCGTCTTGGCACTCGACAGCGGCCGGTCGATCGCCCCGAGATTGCCGTATCCGGAAATCTCCACGCCGCTGACCGCTTGGCCCGTCACATTGCCGATGCTGAGCTGGGTCGTATCGCTGGTCATCAACCCATTGGTGACGAAGCCCGCCGACGGATCGACGCCGAGCACCGGATCGGTGACCAGCGGCTCGGCACGCGGGGCGGCCAGTTCCAGGCTGATGCTGTTGCTGACGGCGCGGGATTCGGCCGATGCCGTCGCATTCGTCACGCCGACGGCGCGGGCACTCGCCGTCGTCTCGTGCGGCGTAAGAACACCACTTGCCACGTCGCCGATCAGCTTGTCGGCATAGGCGTGGCCGCCGTTGGTCGCCGTCGGAGCGATCGCGCCGGGCGCGGCTACCGCCGCCGGATCGACGCCACCGACATGGAACTGACCGATATTGGCCGTCAGCGGCACCTCGCTGGCGCCGGAATAGACGTTGGCGTAACCGGCGGCGCCAACCTCGACATGGCCGAGCTCGGCGGTGCCGTCAAGCGGCGGCACCGCCGTCGCAGAGGGCGCCACGATCGCCGTTCCGTCGGCGTCGGCGTTGACGTTACCCAGATAGATCTGCTTGCTCTCGACCGTCATATCGCCGGTCGGAGCGGCCGTCAGGGATGACGTGCTTGTGCTGGTCTTGGTATCGGTCCGAGATAGATCCCAGGTCCAGTTGGTGGAGTCGAAGGCTAGGACGGATGTCGACGTCAAGCCGAGATAGAGGGCGGTGACGGCGACTCCTGAAAGTAGATGACGAGATTTCATGACTATTCTCCTTGATCGATGGTCGTGAGGGGTTTGCGAGCCATTGTTCCGTCCACGACCAGCCGGCATTCGCGGCTGGCGGGAAGGCCCAGGAAGTCCGTCATGACCTGATGGACGGCCATTTCCGCGACGGAGCGGACGCCGAGCTGCAATGGCTCGTTTCGGATTTGCCCGGCGTCCAATTCGACGAGGGTCGCGTCGAAGAAGCGGAAGATGTTCGCTTCGACCTCGCGCCCGATGATTTGTTTTTGGAGGCTGCTGACGTAGACGACGTCGAGCGTGCGCGAGGAGATCACGCGCAGGTCGAGCGCGACGTTGACGACGACGCCCTTGACCCCAGCGCCGATGCCGTAGACCCACAGGCCCGCGCCGTCGCTCACGATGTTGTAGTTGAGCTCGGTCAGCGCGCCGACGACGACGAAGTCGCTGCCGCGCATGGCACCGGCCTGCAACGGCTCGCCGACCAGCTTGCCTTTGCGGAAGTTGAGTTCCTGGTTGGCGACGCGCAGGTCGAGCCGTTCGACCAGGCGTACCTTGCCGGTCTTGAAGAAGGCGCTCATCACCATCTCGCTGGCGCCCTGACTCAACGCATAGCCGCGCTCGTTGGTATTGAGCTGGCCCGTCTTGTCGGCGATCTCGCCGACTGCGATCACCGGCAGATGATCCCCGGACTTACCGGCGAGAGCCGACAGGCAGCGCGAATAGGGTGTGTCGTTCGTGGTGACGGGAAACCGCCAGCTCGGCTCCATGCCGGCGGGCGTCTCGGCGATCGGCAGGGCCGCGCAACCGGAGAGCGTGAAGGCGACGGCACAGGCGGTGGCGAGCGGGCCGCGACGCCGACGGGGTGGGGTGGGAGGTGCTTGGGTCATCATGACCAGAGAATTGGCACGTCCTCGCCGCCTGCACTGTCCTCGATGCCACCACTTCGGCGGCATCTACGCCGGATTGCGCCGGATCGGTGTCAACCGCCGCCGCAGCCATCTCAGAGCCGGGCACAAGGGGCGAACCGCAGCCCCCCTTGGAAGGACGCTCCTTATGACGCCACGCTCGAATGTCTTGATCCTCGATGATGATGTGGAGCTTCGTAGCCTCCTGGCCGAAGGGTTGCAGGACCATGGCCATGACTGCCGGATCGTCGCCGATCCCGCCGAGATCGATCCCGCGAACTGGCGCTGGGCCGGCGTTGTCATCGTCGATCTTCAACTCGGCCATCGACAGGATGGCGCCAGCGTCCTGCGCCGAATGGTCGGTGTGCTGCCCCGACCACGCTTGGCCCTCGTCAGCGGCTTTGACGACATGGTGCTGAATACAGCGGCTCGCGCCGCGAGCGATCTCGGCTACGAGGTCATCGATGCGATCCCCAAGCCAGTGGCAATCCACACCTTGGTCGAGCGCTTCGCGGGAGTGCGGCCTTCCGGCCGACGGAACGAGCCGTCCGAGATGATGCCCTTGAGCGCCGACCAATTGAGGAGCGCGCTCGATCGAGGGGAGATCGGCGCCGCCTTCCAGCCGAAGATCAATCTCCTGTCCGGCGCTTGCGTCGGCGTCGAGGTGCTCGCGCGATGGCAATCTACTGAGCTCGGTGCCGTGTCGCCGGCCAGCTTCATTCCGCTCGCTGAGGAGACTGGCTTGATCGATCGGCTGACCGACGACATCACGGAGCAGGCGCTCGCCGCCGCCGCCGCGTGGGCAGTGCAAGGCTGCTGCCCGACGCTCGCCATCAATCTCTCGGGATGCCTGCTCGACGATCCGGCCCTGGTCGACCGGCTCGAGGATCGGGTCGCTCGACACGGTTTGGCGTCGTCTCAGATCATCCTCGAGTTGACCGAAACGGTTGCCGTAGCCCTGCGCGGCCGGGCGCTGGAGACAGCGACGCGGCTGCGGCTTGCCGGATACGGCCTGTCGCTCGACGATTTCGGGACGGGTGAGAACCGCTTCGAGCGGCTGATCGGACTGCCGCTGACCGAGCTGAAGCTCGACAAGCTATTCACCGAGGCGGTGGTGACGCCTCACGGGCTGCGCGTCGCGCGGGGCATTGTCGCTCTGGCCCATACACTCGGCATGACCTGCGTGGCGGAAGGTGTCGAGCATCCGGAACAGGCGAGAGTTTTGCGAGAAGTCGGCTGCGACTTGGGTCAGGGCTGGCACTTGGGCCGCCCGGTTCCCGCCGCGACCATCCTCACATTGCTGCCTGGCGCCGACATCGCACGTTAAGTTGCGATGTTACGTAAATTTTCACTTCTTTGGAGCATCCTCGGTTGGATGCATCACATTCCCATTCTTGTGGTCGAAGACGATCCCGATTGCGCAGCCGGTCTTTGCGAGGCTCTCGCCGATGCCGGCCATCCGAGCCTCTGGGCCGCGAGCCCGGCGGAGGCGTTGGCCGCGATCGGTCGCGACCAGCGGATCGGCATTGTCGTCCTCGATCTGCGCCTCCCGGAATTGGACGGCATCCAATTGCTCGCTCGGTTGAGGGAGGCCGTCGGCTGCCGAGGTGGCTCCCTTCAGGGCATTCTCTCTTCGGGCGCCGCGACCTCCTCCGATATCGACGGCGCGATGCGGTCGGGCGTGCTTGCCTTCGTGCCGAAGCCGGTCGATCGCATCGCATTGCTCAACGCCGTGGTCGACGCGGCTGAGCGCTATCGCGCCCGCGAGCGCGACCGATTGGCGCGCGCCAGCCTGGCCGAGCGGTGCCGCCAGCTCGAAGGCACGTTGACGGAAGTGGCCCAGGAGGTTGCCGAGCTCACCTTCCTGCCGCCTCGCGCACCGCGAGCTTCGACGGACGCGGTAGCGCCGGCGCCCAATCTGGATCGCGCGTGGCGGGAACTGCAATGTCGCCGCCTGCAGAGCGAGGCGCGACAGATGGATCGGCTGCTCGGGCGGCTGGCCATCGACGGGGTGGAGTGGCGCGTCCTGCTCGCCCTGCTCGAAGCGGATCTGGGGCCGGGTGAAGTGCCAGTGACCAGCATCGCGCTGGCCTGCGGGACGAGCCCGAGCGCCGGGCTCCGACGCATCACGGCGCTTGAGGCGCGCGGTTTCGTCGAACGATGCGGCGATCCCGGGGATGGTCGGCGTGCATTGGTGCGGTTGACCGGCCCTGGCCGCCTTATCTGCCATGACGCAATCAAGTCGATTGCCGCATGGCGGGCCGCGGCATGACGACGGTGCTCATCGTCGACGACGAAGCGCTGGCGGCCGAGGAAACGGCAGAAGCGCTGGAGCTGGCGGGCCTTTCGACCCAGTGGTCGGCGGATCCTTTCGACGCAATCGCACGCGCCGAGAATCCCGCTGTCGGCGTCGTTGTGACCGATCTCAGGATGCCGGGCCTCGATGGCGCTCGTCTCATTGACCGCTTGCGGGCGTCGCGCACCGATCTGTGCTTCGTGATCGTCACCGGCCACGGAACGATTGATCAGGGGCCGGCCGATCCGCCGGAGATTCTGGCGCGCCTGCGCAAGCCGCTCGACCTTGTCGCCTTGATCGACCTGCTCCGCCTGCACCTGGCTGAGAGCCGAGACCATGCCGAATAGCGCTCGCTCCACCGCGGCATGCAGTCCGGGTCGCGGTCAACTGCCGACGACCCTCCGCCGCGGGATCGTGGAATGGCTTCAGGGGACGAGTTTCCGGGCTCGCACCATTGTTGGGATCTCGGTCAGCCACGCCGTCGTCCTGGTCATCCTGATCGTCTCGGCAGCCGGCTGCATCGAGCACGCCGGACGAAGCGAGCTCGCCCACCGGGCCGACACCGGTCTGCGGCTGGCCGTCTCCCTTATGAGCGACGTCGTGGCGGCGGGCGATCGGAGCGAGATCGCGCATCTCGCGGCGGAGCTGGTCGAGAGCGGCGATTTCGCCCGGATCAGGGTCGTCGATGCTGCAGGCACCGAGCTCGCCGAGGCCGGAACTCTGGACGTGAGAGACCGGGACCAGCCTGAGCGCCATCAGGTCCTGACAAAGGATGGCAACCCGATCGCGACCCTCTCGATCGAGGTCCCGGACGATTGGCTCGACAATTTCGAAGCCGGTGCTGAATCCATGCTCGCGATCCTGGCTCTCCTGTCGATTGCTCTGTCCGCCGTTATCTCCTATCTGGTCGGGACCCACCTGACCCGCCAATTCAAGGCCCTCGGCCAGGCCGCGCGCAGAGTTGCCCGCGGCGAATTCGCGATCGAGGTCACCGAGCGCGGGCCCTCCGAGTTCCGCTCGGTCGCCCGCGCGATGAATGTCATGTCGATGCGCATAGGCCAGCTCTACGCCAACCTCACCGATACCCTCGCCGATCGGACGCGGACCCTCGATTCGACCTTTGCCCATATGTCGGCCGGAGTGGCAATCTTCGATGATTCCGGATGCCTGGTTGCTGCCAACAACGCCTTCTCGGCACTCCTGGGGTTACCGCCATCCGTGGTCGTTCCCGGAGTCTCGCTTGACACGCTCGTCGACGTCCACCTGGGCCAAGGTCCACAACCGATCGGCGCCGAAGCCGAGGCGTGCGTCGCGCTGTGCCGCAACACCGGATGGCCCGGGCCATCGCTCGCCTTCGAGCTGCCGTTTCCGGACGGGCGCGTCATAGCAGTCCAACGGACCCGGTTGCCAGACGGCGGCTTCATTGCGACCCACGAGGACGTGACGCAGCGATGCGAGGACCAGCGTCGCCTGCTGCACTCTGCCAAGCTCGCCACCTTGGGCGAGCTTGCGACGGCCACCGCGCACGAGCTTAACCAGCCGCTGAACGTCATCCGGCTATGCGCCGACAATGCCCGGGCGAGACTGGCCGCCGGCAAGGCCGACGAGGCGTATCTCGCAGCAAAGCTCGAGCGGATCTCGGCGCAGACCGAGCGGGCGGCCAACATCATCGACCATATGCGCGTCTTCGGACGCAAACCGGTCGAGGCTGCCGCTCCGTTCGACTTGTCGGCGGCGGTCGGCCACGCCACCGAGTTCTTCACGGAAACGGCACGATTGCGCGGCTACGAGCTGGAGTTGGCGATCGAACCCGGAGTGAGCGTCATCGGACATGCCGCGCTGATCGAGCAGGTCGTTGCGAACCTCCTGTCGAATGCCATGGCCGCCTGCGCCGCGCGGCGCACCCAAGAGGCCCCTTCCCGCATTCGAGTGACGGTATGTCGAAAGGATTCGCGCGCGCATGTCGAGGTCGCCGACAATGCCGGCGGCATCCCGGCAGAGGTCCTCCCCCGCATCTTCGAGCCGTTCTTCACGACCAAGCCGGGCGCCGAAGGGACCGGTCTCGGCCTCTCCATCAGCTACGGCATCGTCAGCGACATGGGTGGTCGGCTGATCGCGGACAACGACGAGAGCGGCGCGGTGTTCTCGTTCGACTTGCCGATGGTTTCGAGAATCGACATCGACGCCCGTTGATCGGCCTTCGACCTGACGATCCCGGGGCTCATTCGTAAGCCCGCCAAAAGCTTCCCCAAATACGTCCTAGACCGGACGCTTACGCGGAGCTGGAGAACGCCGAAGCTGCGCTGACTCGCAGCTCAAATCCAAGTGGCCGTCTCCGCGTCGATCTTCCGGTAGTTTTCGGTAAACGCTAGTTGGTGCCTGTGCTACT
>Ga0179596_10000016_pt1 | contig 209970 bp, 151 predicted proteins | sample CZODoug1_1_08_16_FD_155494 | JGI IMG/M metagenome (GOLD analysis project Ga0179596, IMG submission 155494) | Vadose zone soil fungal communities from Angelo Coast Range Reserve, California, USA - CZODoug1_1_08_16fungal (Illumina Assembly) | ecosystem: Environmental > Terrestrial > Soil >... | reverse complement strand
CTTATCTATGGAAGTTCGGAGATCCGGCCAACAGCACTTCCACTGCCCAAAATCCGACTTTTCAGTATTCTGGCACAGGTACTTATATTGTCACCCTGACCGTGAGCAATGCGATCTGTTCAAATACCATTAAGGTGCCGATTACGCTTAATCCTAGCGTCGCCTCGATACAAACGGTCACGCCTCCGATTTGCCGTAACACCAATTTTTTAGTCACGTCCAATAGCACGAACGCCTCCCTAATAGCCAGCTATTATTGGCAAATCGATGGCGGTGCATTCATCCCCGGTGGGTCAACCTATACGGCTAATATCCCGACCACCGGTACGCATCAGCTTGGCTTGAAGATCACAGATATTTACGGGTGTTCCAATACGGCCACCCAGAATATCACCGTCACCGGACCCATCGCTAAATTCACCCCGCCAACGCCTGCCGGGGGCTGTGTAAACACTATCATCCAGTTCATCGATAATACTGTCGCTTACGCAGGCAATCCCATCACAACCTGGAGCTGGAATTATGGCGATGGCCCTGCTACCTCTTCTACCGGGCCCGGGCCCAGGTTCCCCCATACTTATGCGGATACCGGCTCTTATACCGTCCAGCTCATCGTGACCGATAACAACAGCTGCGTTGACACTTTTACCGCGCCGGCACCCATATTGATCACGTCCCCGCAGGCTCTTTTTTCCGTAGCGGATACCCTCTACTGTCCCAATGCGCCGCTGCAGTTTATAGATTCTTCACAGGGACATGGCCTGACGTATAGCTGGAATTTCGGAGATGGGACCAGTTCTACCGCGGCCAGCCCCGCCCATCCTTTTACGGGCTACGGCATGTATTATCCCATTACGCTCCAGGTCACTGACCAGGCAGGCTGCTCCAACACCCTGTCCCGGCCCGGTTATATCCATATTGAACGTCCGATAGCCGCCTTTGATATCTCCGATACTACGACCATCTGTACGCCTTTGCAGACGAATTTTGCTTCGCAGGGACAGTATTACGATTCGTTATACTGGAAATTCGGGGATGGCTCCACCTCTACCCTTCCGACCACGTCCCACTTCTATAATACTACCGGTACATTCAACGCCAAACTGATCCTGAAGGGAGCAGGCGGTTGCGAGGACTCAGCGACCCGGCGCGTATTCGTACTCGACGGCCACACCGCCACCACCTTTACCTATTCCCCGCTGAAGAACTGCGATTCTGTGCTCACCCTTTTTAACATCATTCCACCAGCATTCACGTTTTTTTATACGAACTATGGGGATGGAGTGGTTGATTCTACAGAGAATACCAAGCCTTCTCACCTTTATAAGAATCCCGGCACCTATGGCCCGGCCTTAACCCTGCGGGATTCAACCGGCTGCCTGGTCGGAATACCAGCAAGAAGCGGTAATATCACCGTGTTGGGCGCCGTGCCTTTCTTCAGCGCGAATACCCATGCATTCTGTGATACGGCTGTCGTCATATTGGCGGATTATACCATCACCAACGATGCCATCAAAAGCGAGACCTGGAATTTCGGGGACGGTACACCCAACGCAACCCGCACCACGCCGCCCATAAGCCCCTTTGATACTACCCATCTGTTTGACGTCCCTGGAAAAATACCGGTCACCTTAAAAGTCAATACCGCCAGTAATTGCGCGGAAAGCTACACGGATACCGTCAGGGTCTATCAGACGCCACGCGCGCAGATCACCACCACCGGCTCACTTTGCACGGGCCTGATACAGTTCAATGGCACCCTGGTCCCGCCGGATGCCGATACGATCACCTGGGCCTGGAACTTTGGTAATGGGCAGACTTCCGCGCTCCAAAATCCGGCTATAACGGCGGCGCCGGGAACCTATACGATAAGTTTGCGGACATCTATCACTTTCGGCTGCACGGATACTACCTCCAGGGTGGTTACTATCGACTCACTGCCTTCGATCAAGGGTCCCAAGGAGATCACTACGCCTGTGGGTATTCCGGTCACCATTCCGTTTACCTACAGCAATGATATAGTAACCTACGTATGGGCCCCACCCATCAACCTGGACTGCAATACCTGCCCCAATCCCACTGCGACCCTGACTAACAGCCAGCTGTATGCGGTAACTGTGACGGACGTCAATGGCTGTGTCTCCAGCGATAGCATCCTGGTTAAAACCATCTGTAACGGGCAAAACTATTTTTTACCCAATACCTTTTCTCCCAATCACGACGGAGTTAATGATGTCTTTTATCCCCGTGGGAATAGCGTATATAATATTCAAAGCTTGCGGATTTTCAACCGTTGGGGACAGATGGTTTTCGAAAAAAGGGACTTTCCGGCCAATTCGGCTTCGGATGGTTGGGACGGCAACTTTAATGGACGCCCTGCACCGTCAGATGTATATATATATATCGCAGAAGTCCTTTGTAATAATTCCCAGGTTGTGGCTCTGAAAGGAGATATTACCCTGGTACGATAAAAAAAATGAGTGGATGCATACAACATATTTGAAAACATATTTCCCATATAAAAAACGATTCTTGCCCGCCATCCGGCTGGTCCTGATTTTATTCCTGGTCGGATCATCCGCCCGGGCGCAGGATATTCATTTTTCACAGTTCTTCGAGGCGCCCCTTCTGCGCAACCCCTCATTGGCCGGAATATTCTTGGGTGACTACCGGGTACAGGCAGTCTTTCATGACCAGTGGAACAGCTTCTCCAACGCCTACCGCACGGGGTCCCTCAATGCGGAATATAGAGTACCCGTCGGCAAAGGCAATGATTTTCTGACGACCGGCCTGCAGTTCTTATACGACAAAGCCGGCTCGGCTGCCTTATCCACCACCGAAGTACTCCCTGCGCTGAACTATCACAAATCCCTGAGCAACGATAAGACAATGTACCTCTCCCTGGGATTCATGGGAGGGATCGTGAGTAAAACAATCGATCTGTCCAAAGTCACTACCAATAGTCAGTATAACGGAACCGCCTATGACCCCGCTCTTCCCAACGGAGAGACGCTGATCACCCCTAGTGTCACTTACTGGGATGGCAGCCTCGGCATGAGCTTTAATAGTAGTTTCGGACAGGACCAGAAGAATACGATGTTCGTAGGAGCTGCCGTGCACCATCTCAATCGTCCCAAAAATTCTTTTTATAAGAACCCGACCATTGAGCTGGATCCCAAATATGTGTTTTCCGCAGGCGTGAAAATGATCATTAACGATTACACCTATTTCACCCTCCAGGCAGATCACTCCCAACAAGGCAGCTTCCAGGAGACGGTCGGGGGAGCCCTCTATTCCTATAAGTTGGGCGATGATCCTGAAAATTCGGCTTATACCCTGCATATAGGGGCCTTCCTCCGTTGGAAAGATGCCCTGATTCCCGTATTGAAACTGGATATGAACGCTCTCTCCGTAGCCCTTAGTTACGACGTGAACGTCTCCGAATTAAAAACGGTCAGCCAGGGAAGGGGCGGAGTTGAACTATCTATCTCGTATATAGGATTCCTGGACCGCGAAAGCGCTAAGTTGAGATTACTTTGTCCTAAGTTTTAATCCTTATTTTTACAAAAAAATTGTACCATGAGCGAAAATAAGATTGGAGTAGGTCAACAGGCGCCGGATTTCAGCATCTATGACTCCGACAAAAAAAAAGTTTCCCTGAGCGATTATAAAGGGAAAAACGTATTGCTATTATTCTTTCCACAGGCCTTCACCGGCACCTGCACGAAAGAACTTTGCAGCACCCGGGACAATATCACCCTTTATAACCAGGCCAATGCACAGGTATTCGCCATCAGCGTGGATTCCGTCTTCACCCTGGGAAAATACAAAGAGGAGCAGCAGCTCAATTTCCCTCTGCTGAGCGATTTCAATAAAGAGGTATCTGCCGCTTATGGCTCCCTCTATGAAAATTTCGCATTTGACATGAAAGGGGTATCCAAAAGGTCCGCCTTTGTCATCGACAAGCAAGGGATCGTGCAATATGCGGAAGTATTGGAAACAGCCACCGATTTACCCGATTTTACGGCGATTCAAAAAACACTGACAGGACTTAATTAGTCTTAACTAATTGATAACGAACACATAAAGACAATTGACGCTAATTGCCCCCAATTAGCGTCAATTACTATTGTATCTTTGAATGAAAACGCGTATTTTGGAACCAAGTGTAAACTGTATTGAAGCATGAGGATTTTTTACATTCTGTTATCCTTTATTCTACTGAGTTCCACCCAGGCCAAAAGCCAGGCGAGAGGTCCTATGCCTGATCCAGAGATAAAGATTGTAAAATTTTACCCCAACCCCGCTGTCTCTTTCATCACATTCGAAATAGAAAAAGAATCGAATAAAGTTTACTCCTTACAGATATTCAACTTTCTCGGCAGAAAAGTAAAAGACGTTGCAGACCTCTCTCCCAAAACTATCGTTAACCTTAGCGATCTGGTCCGTGGCATCTATATCTTCCAGCTAAAAGAACAGAACGGAAGAGTCGCCGACTCCGGCACTTTCCAGGTCAACAAATAACCTTCCGGCTTCACCTGTATCTGGTTCCTTGAGTGGGCCCTACAATACCTGCACAATGAGGAATTTCAAATAGTTGGTATTTTCCCATCCCTGTACAATAGGGTGATCGCTGGCCTGCGCCTGAAAGGTCACCTGTCGCAGACGCCGCCGGGCATCCTTCGCAGCGAGGTTGACCGTCTCCAGGAACATTTCCGGGGAGACCAGGTTCGTACAGGAAGACGTCACCAGGAAACCACCCTTCTTTACTAGTTTCATACCCCGGAGATTGATCTCCTTATAACCCGTAAGAGCTTTTTGGATCGTCTCGCGGCTCTTCGTAAAAGCCGGTGGGTCCAGCATCACGACATCATACTGACGCCCTTCCCGGCTCCACTGTTTTAACGCATCGAAGGCATTCGTCGCCTCATAACGGCAAATGCTCTCCAGACCGTTCAAGGTAGCATTGCGGCGGGCCTGCTCCACGGCATTCCCGGAAATATCAAGTCCCAGCACGGACTTTGCCCCATAATAACCTGCATGCGTTTCAAAGCTTCCCGTATAACAAAATGCGCCCAGGACCTCCGCCCCTTTTACAAGATGACGGATCGCCCGGCGATTATCATGCTGGTCCAGGAAATAACCCGTCTTCTGGCCATTTTCCAGATCTACCTGCATTTTCAGACCGTTCTCGTTAATAATGATCTGCGTATCGAAAGACGTGGACAAAAATCCCTTTTGCTGAGTCAACCCTTCCAGTTCCCGCACAGGCACATCATTACGCTCATAGATGCCCTTGGGCTGAAAGATCTGCTCCAGGGCCTTCACAATGGCAGGTTTCCAGCGATCGATCCCCAGGGCCAGGGTCTGGATCACAAAATAATCATTGAACTTATCGATGATCAGGGCGGGAAGGAAATCCGCTTCTCCGAATATCAGGCGGCAATTTTCTGTATATCCCAACCGCTGCCTGTATTCCCAGGCATCTTTCAGGCGATGGTAAAAAAAGGGCTCATCGATCGATTCGGTCTTGTCCCTGGTCAGCAAGCGGACAAGGATCTGGGATTGAGGATTGATATATCCCTTGCCGACAAATTTTTTATCGTGTGTATAGACGTCTACGGTGTCCCCGGCCGCGACATCTCCTTCCACGGTATTTACTTCATTGCCAAATACCCAGGGATGTCCGCTCTCTATGCGCCGGCTGATCTTCTTGTTAAGGATAGCTCTTTTCGTCATGGACGCAAAGGTAAGGCTATCCGGGCTGACCTTACCACACAAAGGTCCCTACGGCCCCTCCGTCTAAAGTAGCCGTCACGCTCTTGCCGTTGAACTGGATATTGAAGGTCTGGGAGCCATTGCTGTCATTTAAGACGATCAATACTTTTTTCCCGTCCGGTCGCAGGAAAGCAACATTCTGCAGGTTGCCCGGTATATTCGAGTCTACCCGCACCGATCCCGGTCTTACGAATTTAGAGGCATGGGCGATAATATAATAGGAGACATTGCGGGTAACGGAGGTTCCGATGGTAAGCGCGCCCAGACAATTTCCGCAGCCGCCCACCGTATGGGGGTTATAGCTGGGGTCGGCAGCCAGATTCCATTCCAGTACATTCCGGCTCCAGTTCCGGGGAGCCCCCACGATCAGGTTCTTGACAGCCCATTCCAGGTCTGAAGGGAAATTCCCGGGGCCGCCCACCCATTGCTCCGTAAAATAAACATTCTTCGAAGGATAGGCATTATGCACCTGGGTCAGTGCGCTGATATCTCCTCCATACAAATGAAAGGCAGAGCCATCCGTATACTTTTCCGCATCCGGATCCGCCAGTATCGCCAGCGGATACTCGGGATTGCCGCAGTTATGATCGAAGACAATTATTTTAGTAGTGATCCCGGCAGCCTGGAAAGCCGGTCCCAGGTAGTTCTTGACGAAATCCGCCTCCTCCGTAGCCGTCATGGCCATACTGGGATTATTATTGGGATTCATCGGCTCATTCTGTGGAGTGATGGCATCGATCGGGATACCTTCCCCCTTCATCGCCTGAATATATTTCACCAGGTAGCGGGCATAACAATCGTAGTACTGCGGCAATAAAGAGCCACCCACACTATTGTTATTACTCTTCATCCACAAGGGGGCCGACCAGGGAGATCCAAGGATCTTAAGTGAGGGATTCACCGTAAGGATTTGTTTCAGCAAAGGCACCAGGTCAAATCCATCGTTGGATAAGCTGAAATACTGCAGGGTGGTATCCGGCTGCGCGGGTGTCCCGTTGTCATCATAGGAGAACACGGAGGCGCTAAGATCGGATGCCCCGATACTCACCCTCAGATAGCTGACCCCAATAGAAGTGCTGTCCGTTGAAAAAAGCTCTTTTACGATGGCATCACGGTCCGATGTCGAAAGACGATTGATCAGATAAGCGCTCCCTCCCGTCAGACAATAGCCGAACCCATCGATAGATTGATAGGTTTTGGTAGTATCCACGTCAATGGTGGGATTGACAGCCGCATTGCCGGAAAACAAGAAACTGACATTTTGCTTTTTCAGCAAGACCGTCTGGTCCGCCTTGGTCAGCCAGAAAGCCACGTCGGAATTCAATACCGTTACCACGGTATCCGTAGGCGGAGGGGGCGTTGGGGGCGCCGGGGCGGCGCCCTGCTTCTTGCTGCACCCGATCATAGCGCACAAAAGGGCAACGATCAGCGGATTCAGGAAAAGAATCCGCTGATTCAAAAACCGGCTTCTATCGATGGTCTTCATATTGCTGCATTAATACTTTTCATTACTAAATTCAGCTCTTCATCATGGTTGAAATACCCGCACATAATCTACGAACATTCTCTGTGGGAACAAGGTACTATTATCCGGGGACCCGGGCCAATTGCCTCCCACCGCCACATTGAATATGAAAAAGAAAGGACTGTTAAAAGGATAGACGCCACTGGTGACATTCTGGAGGCCGCCGGACACATAGACCTGGTCGTCCACCAGGAACTGCGCCTGGTCCTTGGCCCAGATCAGGCTGAATACATGAAACTGCTGGGAAAAATCCTGCCCCGGCAGCGTATAGGTATTATTATAGGTCCCTTCCGAACCATCCTGCTGCTTCCAGTGAAGAGAGCCCACTATCTGGCGGGGATTAGTCCCTATCAATTCCATAATATCCGTCTCTCCGCAGCCCGGCCAGGGTACCGTGGAAATATTGGATCCCAGCATCCACAAAGCAGGCCACATGCCCTTGGACACAGGCAGCTTGGCTCGTATATCGATTCGGCCGTAGGTAAACTGCTGCTTGCCGATCGTATTGAGGCGACCCGATGTATAATTATTGCCTCCATAAGATTCCTGTCTGGCCTCTATGATGAGGTTGCCCGCAGAGACAAATACATTCTGCGGTCTGGCGGTATAATTTTCCAGTTCCTGATTCCCCCAGCCACTTCCCCCGGTCTCATAATTCCAGTTCTGCGTATTCAATGCATTCCCATTGAATTCATCACTCCAGGCCAGCGTATAACCCGCATAAGTGGCCGGGGTCGTATATCCTGTAGTATCCGTAGGCAAATAAGTCCCGTCGCTGTTGATGATCGTACCGGTGGCTTTGGCTACGCCCAGCGTACAATTGACAGGATTGCTGAGCTGCATATAGAATTGCTGATCGGTCTTCCGTAAACTATCCCCCGTTACCGGCACATCTACATACAACTCGGTAGTGCCCGCCGGAAAGGTCAGGGTTCCCGAAGCAGGGGTATAATCCGTATTCCCCTTCGCAGTGCCATCCGCCGTAGCATAGCTGACGGAAACGGATTGGCTATAAGCCGCGCTAAGATCCACGTAGAACCTGTAGGGAGAAGCTTTAAGCTGCCGGCCCTGGCTTACGTCGCTGACCTTTACGACCGGCACGGGTCCGGAATTATTACCGCTGCTATTGCTGCTCTTTGAGCATGCCAGCAGGGCAAAAAGGTACGGGAAATAAAAAAATCTGCTCATGTCTATTGTTCTTTTTTACTAATGACTGGGCTCCGTCAGCGCTATATTGCTGAAAGTGATGCCGCCTGTGCCCAGGGTACCGCCCGAACTTCCGGCTTTTATCATCAGGTAAATAGTACCGCTCGCGGCGAACTTGATCTTACCTCCTGCTCCTACCCCCGATCCCGAACAACCGATATCCGACAGATTGCCGTTGAACGCACTGCCGCCGCAACCGGACCAGGTGTTTAAGGAGTTGAACTTGTTATCAGAATAATCAGAGCCTTGAACCGGGGCAGTCGCCCCCAAATATACTTCTACCCATGAATTAGTGGCGCCTGCGCCCTGTACGTTGACAGAAAAAGTATACTGCACACCCGCCTTCACGGATACAGCCTGATAGATGCCTCCATTCGTATTGCCGGTATTGGAAATATTCAATCCCTGTGCCGTAAAAGCAAATGTTGTCTGAGATCCGCCCGTATTCAGCAATGTCCAGTACTGCTGGCTGGAGGCATCCAGCGCACTGCCCTGTAATATATTTATTCCCGGATCATCATTGGGTACGGTCAGGACCTGGGAGGTTGTATCATAACCCGCCTTATTCAACACCAGCAAGCTGGTCTTATACGATCCTTTTTTAGCATAATACACCGTATCGGTCTGAGCGCCTAACTTGCTGCCGGTGCCATCCCCCGGATCCCAGCTCCACGAGAATACGCCCGTCGAAGTGCCCGTCAGCACATAGGTATTCACCATCCCTGTTACAGCAGCGATCGTAAAAGAGGCTTTAGGCAAAGACCCCAGGCTGACAGAATTTTTGTCAGGAGTGCAGGCGACGATCAGGATGATTAACAGCGCCGGGATGAGAGCAGACCTGTCACCGAATACACCCTGTAAAAATGATATTTTTTTCATACAGCAATCGTTTGATAAAGTAAATTAATTATAACCGGGATTTTGCTTCAGCTTAGTATTGTTCAACTCTACCAGCGGGATCGGCAGGATCTCATTCACCCCTGTCTTAAATCCTTTGAAAGCAAGTACACTGGCCGCTTTTCCCGTCCGTACCAGGTCAAACCACCGATGTCCTTCCGTCGCCAGCTCCAGCATACGCTCGTTATAAATATTATCCAGCGTTGCCGGCACAGAGGCAAGACCTACCCGGGCGCGAACCAGGTCCAGGTATTGTTGCGCCTTCGACTGATCTCCCCCACCCCTCACCAGCGCCTCTGCCTCCAGCAGATAGGTGTCGGCCAGACGGATCTCGATATAATCATTGGGATAGTTCAGCGACCCGTCTCCCGCTTTAGGCGTATATCTTTTTAAAGGAGCATACTTATTGATGAATTTGCCGGTATTGGCATACCCCGGCGTATAGCTGCTCGACGTGGCAGCCGTAAGACTGTCCGCATCCAACACGGTCGTATTATAACGGGGGTCGCTGTGCAGGGTCGCAGCGAAGGCCGGAATGATCGGGTTGAAGCTCCACCCGGAATTATAGGTCGGACCGGAATAAGACCTCGGGCCTGTCATCTGGACATAGACATTTCCCTCAAAATTCGGCCAGTTACCCCAGCCTGCCGCCTGGGCAGCCGTATGGTAAATCTCAAAGACAGACTCCTTATTGAACTTATTATCCGGGTTGAAAATATCCGCATAATTGGAAAGCAGCTGATAACCACCGCCAGGTCCGTTGACCAATTCCAGGTAGCTAGCCGCTTCCGCCATCCGGCCGGTATTGTTCTCAAAGATAATCACCTTGCCCAGCAGCGCATTCGCAGCTCCTTTGGAGATACGGCCATTCTCCGTGGTGGGAATGGAAGCCGGCAGATCGGGAATGGCCTCCTTCAGATCTTTTTCGATCTGCGTATACACCACATCGGGGCTTACCTGAACCTGATTGTAAATATCGCTGGTAGCAATGGGCGCCGTTACCAATATGATATTCTTGAATAGCCGCACCAGCCAGAAATAATAGTATGCCCGCAGCCATTTTGCCTCCGCAATATATCTTGCCTTGAGAGCGGGGTCCAGCCCCTGGACCTGATCGATCTTTGCCAACAGCAGGTTGGCCCTGTAAATGCCGGTATAATTCCGGTCCCAATACACCGCCTGTGGTCCCACGGCGGCGGTCATCGAATTGGTATTCCATGCCTGCCAGGAGCCCATGTCCGTGGCGCCGCCGCCACCGGCATAACACTCGTCGGAAGCCGAATTGAGCCCTCCCAGGGGATCGGCATAGGTATTGTCCGAGCTTCCCGCTTCCGTACCCAAGGGGTCGTACGCGGCCACCAGCGCGGCATAGGCCTCATCCGGTGTCTGATAATAGTTGGATTCCAGCAGCTGTCCTTTGGGCTGCACGTCCAGAAAGCTTTTTTTGCAGGAGAGCGCCAACAGGGCTCCGCATGCTACAAAAATCGCCGGGTATAAAAAGGATTTCTTTTGCATATGTGTAATCGTTATGATCATTAAAAAGTAACATTTAGTCCTGCCAGGAAAGTGCGGGCCTGGGGATAGATCCCGTTATCCACTCCATAGCTTCCATTGTTCTGGCCTGAGAAAGTCCCTCCTATCTCAGGATCGAATCCCGGATATTTCGTCAGGGTCACCAGGTTGTTGCCGCTTATATAGATCCTCACTTTTTGCAGCCCGATCCGGCCGATCAGGTCTTTTGGTAATGAATACCCGATCTGGATCGTCTTGATCTTAAAATAAGCTCCTTTCGACAGGTAGAAAGAAGTAGGGTTGGTGAAATTTCCGTTGACATCATTGTCGGTCAGCCGGGGGAAGGCATTGCTGGTCCCGGCCCCGGTCCAACGGCCCAGCGCCGCGGTCGTATAATTAGCCGTCTGTATATCCAGGCGGCGCAGGCCCTGGAAGATCTGGTTGCCGGAGACGCCCTGGCCAAAGGCAATGAGGTCAAAATTTTTCCAGCTGGTATTGAGCGTAAATCCAAACGTCCAGTGCGGGCTTGGATCACCCAGGAAAGTACGGTCCGTACTGGTGATGGCTCCATCCCCATCCAGGTCGGCAAACTTAAAATCACCGGGCTTAGCCTTAGGCTGTATCATGGCGCCGCTCTTATTCAGGTAATTATTAACATCCGCCTGGGTCTGAAAAATACCCATGGTCTGGAATCCATAGAACGCACCTAGCGGATGGCCGACGGCCGTACGGCCGACCTCATAAGCGCTGGACTGAAAGGTAGAGGTCGTCAGGTATTGGTTGAGCCCGATATTGGTGATCGTATTTTTATTATAAGAGACATTCCCCCGCAAACCCAGTCCAAAATCCCCGATCTTCTTGCTGTAGCCCAACTCCAACTCGATCCCCTTGTCTTCCAGGTCGGCCACATTGCCATAAGGATTGCCGGATGCGCCTACATAACCGGGTATCTTCACCTGCAGCAGCATACCTTTCGTCCTCTTCTTATATACATCCACCGTCAGGTTAAAATCCTTATAGACAACGGCATCTACCCCGATATCGGTCTGCGCCGTCTGTTCCCATTTCAGATTGGGATTGGCAGGCGCATTCGGAGCGAACCCGGTAACAAGCCCATCATTGCCAAACGTATAATTGGATCCGGCGCTGACCGTCGATACATACTGGAAGTCACCCAGCGACTGATCGTTTCCATTGACACCGTAAGAACCCCTCACCTTCAGGAAACTCACCGCATTGCTCACCGGCCAGAAACTTTCACGGGTAGGTATCCATCCCGCGGAGACGGAAGGGAATTTACCATACCGGTTATTACTGCCGAACCGGGTAGATCCGTCCACCCGAAGGATACCCATCAATAAATATTTGCCATCATAATCATAGGTCACACGACCGAAATAAGAGCTAAGGGCATAAGGTTGGTCCTCTGTGCCCCCTCCCTGCTTGCTGGCAGTAGGCACGCCGAAATTCATGGAAGCTTCGCCGAAATTGGTCGCCGGTATCCCAAAATAACGCGCATTCACGCTGGACGCGGAATTTTTCTGTGCACTGGTTCCTGCCAGGGCGCTCAGGTTATGCAGGCCAAAACTACGGGTATAGGACAACGTATTGTCCCAGTTCCAGATAAGGCCCTGATGATTGTCCCGATAAAAATTATTAGTGGTCAGATTACTATTGGTAGCGCTCAGATAATAGAGCGGCGTAAAACTTTCACTGCCCCAGAAAGCAAGTTTGGCACCTATACTGGACCGGAACCGCAGGCCTTTTATAGGCTCTACTTCCCCATAGACATTTCCCACGATATTATCCGACCAGTTGTAGTTCCCCAGCTGCGTCTGTATATACGCCAGGGGATTGGTCATCTCCTGCCCGACATAGGTGGAAATTCCGTAAGGGCGACCACTGGGATCCTTTACGACTGGCTGCGTACTGTAAGGCGCGCCCGCGGCGACAGCCGGGTCTGTAATGACGGCCGGGGTAATAGGATCCAGGTTGATAGCGGAGCTCAAAGGACCGCCATACGGGCTATTCACATTCCCTATGCCCTGGCTCTTGATATAAGAATAAGAAAGATTATTGCCGAAATTCAACCAGCTTTTTAATTTATGCGTGGAGTTAAATCTCGCCGTGAATCGTTTGTAATAAGAGATCGGCGTGGCGACGATCCCCTGCTGGTCATAGAAACCAAAAGAAGTATAGAAGGTCGATTTATCATTTCCCCCGCTCAGGCTCAATTCATGGTCCTGGATACGGGCATCTTTATTGAAGATCAGGCTTTGCCAGTCCGTCCCTTTTCCCAGGGACGCCGGGTTGTTAAAAATAATGCCATGACCGGCGGCCACGGAAGATTCATTTCGTAAAGTGGCATACTCGGTAGCATCCAGCAGCTTGAGCTTCCTGCCCGGAGCCTGCGTGCCATAATAGCCATTATAACCTATGCGTAAGCTACCCGCCTTACCCTTTTTCGTCGTCACCAGGATAACGCCACTGGCTGCCCTCGTACCGTAGATAGCGGCGGAAGCTCCGTCTTTTAATACTTCGATGGATTCGATATCGGACTGGTTCAGATAGTCGATACCGCCGACATCGATAGGAACCCCGTCCACTACATAAAGGGGGTCGCTGTTATTGATAGAAGTAACACCCCGTATTTTTACATTGGAGGCGGCCCCGGGTTGCCCGGAACTTTGCGCGATAGTGATACCGGAAGTTCGCCCCTGAAGCGATTGCTCGATACGGCTTACCGGCATATTCTCCAGATCGCTGGCCTTGACACTGGAGATAGCGCCGGTCACTACACTTTTCTTTTGCGTACCATACCCGATCACCACGACATCGTTCAGGGACTGGGATTGGGATACCAGGGCCAGTTGAATGCTGGTTTGATTGCCTACCAGCACTTCCTTGGTCTGGTAACCTACCAGCGAAACGATAAGAACGGCTTTTTCATTCTCCACCTCCAGGCGGAAGGCCCCGTCCTTATCGGTCACCGTCCCCCGGTTAGTCCCTTTGATACTGATACTTACCCCTTCCAGCGGAGCGCCCTTGGCGTCTTCCAGGATTCTGCCGCTTATGACGATGGAAGCACTGGCCGTACTTCCTCCCTGGTGTAATAATTCATCCGGGATCACCCCATCCTGCCGGACGATGATCGACAGCAGCCGCTTCAGCTCCGAATTACTGGTGTAAATAACATAAGCCTTGGCTAATACTTTTTTGTATTTCAGATTATACGGCCGTAACAACTCATCCAGGAATTCCTCGACCGTCTTAAATTTCTCCACGTCCATCACCAGCTTGGCGCCCGGCAGGATCTTCGACTCATAGATAAAATCTACGTCGAACGCTTTGCGGGCCTCCGATAAAATACTGGAAATGGCGCGGGCCTGTTCTCTCTGACTGGATAATTCAACGCGGGATTGTGTGTAGGAGGCAAGCCATGTATTCGTTTGTGAGTGAGCGTCCATAAATTTACTGCACCCAAGGAACAGTAAAGCGAATAGCAATAGCTTACCTGTGTAGGCTTTCTTTCTCATATGAGCATGTTTTAGCTTTGATCGTTATTTAAGAAATAAGTTAGATTTAAACAGGATCATGGATTCGTAATGTATATTGTTTTGTTTTGTATACGCATATTGAGCTTTAATGTCACTTCCAGTACTTTTACCAGCTCCTGAACATTGGCCGCCCGCAGATCCCCTGAAATAGACAGCCTGAATAAACTAGTGTCCCTGGCCTCCATTTTGTAATCATAGGTATCCTCGATCAGCCGCGCCACTTCCAGCAGCGAAGTATTATCGAAATGAAACTCGTTCCTGGACCAGCCGGAATGGGCGGCCACATCTTTGTCTTCGTTGATCTTCACCTGCAGGGCTTCATCCAGGGTCACGACCTGTCCGGGTCTCAGTACCATGGGCGCTTTCTTCTCCATCACCGACTGTATATTTCCGTGTACGGACAATTGCACCTTCCCCTCTTCCAGGGAGACGATGGAATGTTGCCTTCTCGTATTGACATTGAATTTGGTGCCCAGGACTTCCACATCCAGCGTCCGGGTATGCACTACGAATTTTTGCCGGGTCGATGCCTTTTTCTGCACTTTGAAATAAGCCTCTCCCTCCAGCCAGACCTGTCTGCTGTCTCCGTCCGTCCATTGCTGCTGAATACGCAAAGAAGAATTGGCATTCAATATGACCACGGAACTATCCGGTAATAAAATGTTCTTTACTTCCCCATAACCCGTCTTTAGCACGGATAGCTGGGGCGTCCCCGTCCGGGTGCCGATATACCAGACCCCGAACGTCAAAGCGATCACCGATGCCGCAGCCGTGAATACGCTTCCCCAGGGAATACGGCGCACGGGAAGGACCTCCGCCGGCTGACGGATCGCCGCTTCTACCCCCTTCCAGTTGTCTTCTTGCATTTGCTCATCTACCGGCCTGGCCCGGAATTCAAAAGGAAGATCTTTCCCTCCTTTTAGACTGTTCGAAAGATCATCCATGGAGCGCTTTTATTAACTAAGACACGCCGATTGTTTTTATATACCCTCTTTTTTAAAAAAAAGTTAACCGGGCAGCCCGGAGCCGAAAGGGGCAGCTAGCGTCTTATTGAGATAACCGGTAAAGGCAGGAAAGAGAAAGCAGAAGGGATAGCAGATCGGCCGAACGTAGTTTCTGCAGGGCTTTTTGCGTAAGATTCAACACAGACTGGTAATTGATGCCCATAATAGCGCTGATCTGGGCATAATCCATCTCTTCGAAGTAATGCAGGTAGATCACCTCTTTTTGCCGTTTAGGCAATTCATTCAACAATTCTGATATTTTCTTTTGCAGCGACCGGTATTCTTCATTTTTAACCACGATCTCTTCCGGAGAAAAATCGATATCCGGCCGGGGTATCCGGCTGATCTTTAATTCACGAAGCTGAAGATTTCGTAACTGATTGAGTATCTGTCTGCGGAGGGCGGTAAAAAAATAAGGTTTGACCTTTTGCAGCGTCCCGATATGGCTCCGCTTCGTCCAGATCTTCACGAATAGCTCCTGCACGGCATCATTAGCCAGGTCATTATCCTGCAATAATTTCAGGGCATAATTGTATAGACCTTTGAATAATTCCCGGTGAATATAATAGAACGCCTGGCTATCACCTTCCAGGGATTGCTGCCACCAATTGCTGAGTTGGTCTATATTTAAGGGATTAGTATCCATTTGGTTAATGAGCAGTCAGTCCCTGCAAAAAGCGCACAGGATCCCCCTGCAAAGGACGTAGGTCAGCCCCTAAAGTAAAACTTTTAACGGCAAAAATACTTCTTAGGTCTGAGCAATAGGCTAAATTTACCGGCCAGGCTGGTCACCCTGCCAGGGCAGAGGCATTTATAAGACAATTTGTCCTTAATTCAGCCTTGGCAAAATTATTGACTAGCTTACCTTTGTCTCAATTTATGGATATGAATACAGAAGATATTAACAATTCGGCGGGAGATCCCGCTTTTAGTGCCGGAGAAAACGGTCCTGATGCTATGGAAGACATGAATACGGATGAAAATCTTGCTGGGACGACGCATTTGAACGATGGAATGACCGGTGACGACGAACTGGAAAAGCTCAAAGAAGAAGTACAGGTGCAAAAAGATAAATACCTGCGTCTCTTCGCCGAATTTGACAATTTCAGGAAACGGAGCGCCAGGGAAGCCCTGGAATTGAGGCAGACAGCCGGTAAAGAGGTCATTATATCCCTTCTGGACGTGATGGACGATTGCGACCGGGCCGAAAAACAGCTGCAAACCGCCGGCAACATCGATCAGGTAAAGGAAGGCGTCCAGCTGGTCTTCTCCAAGCTCCGCTCTGTCCTGCAGAGTAAGGGGCTCAAAGCCATGGTAAGCATCCATACCGATTTCGACGTGGAAAAGCACGAGGCCATTACAGAGATTCCCGCACAGGATGTATCCCTGAAAGGCAAAGTCATAGACGAAGTACAGAAAGGCTATTACCTGAACGATAAGATTATCCGTTTTGCCAAAGTGGTAGTTGGTAAATGATCCTTGCCGGTCTCAGACCCGGGGATTGCCTGAATGCTATCCGATAAATATTAAAAGCGGCTTAAGGTTCAATCCTTAAGTTCAAAATTGATCCTGTTCATTATGTCTAAGAGAGATTATTACGAAATACTCGGCGTGTCCAAAGGATCCCCGGCCGACGATATCAAGAAGGCTTATCGCAAGGTTGCCATGCAATTCCATCCCGATCGTAACCCCGGGGACAAAGCGGCAGAAGAAAAGTTCAAAGAAGCAGCAGAAGCTTATGAAATACTGAGCGATGCGGACAAAAGAGCCCAGTATGACCGCTACGGACATGCCGGCATGAGTAACAACGGACGTGGGGGGTTCAACGGCGGCGGTAATATGAATATGGACGATATCTTCAGCCAGTTCGGGGATATCTTCGGAGATGACATTTTCGGCAGTTTCTTTGGCGGTGGCAGAAGAGGAGGAGGCAGTTCCCGGTCCAGAGGAGTCAAGGGTAGCAACCTGCGGGTAAAGATCAAATTGAACTATGAAGAGATCGCCAAAGGCGTTACCAAAAATATTAAGGTAAAGAAATATGTCCCCTGCATCACTTGCAGCGGCAGCGGCGCCAAAGACAAGAGTAGCATTCAGACCTGCTCTACCTGCGGCGGCAGCGGCCAGGTGCGCAGGGTCAGCAATACTTTTTTAGGACAAATGCAGACAGTCACCACCTGCCCTACCTGTAATGGAGAAGGGTCCCTCGTAACCGCTAAATGTACTTCCTGTAAAGGAGAAGGCAGGGTCTACGGAGAAGAGACCGTGACCATCGATATTCCCGCAGGCGTGCAGGAAGGCATGCAGCTGAGCGTCGGAGGCAGGGGTAATGCCGGCGAACGGGGTGGTGCTCCCGGTGACCTGATCATCCTGATCGAAGAAGAACAACACGCTGAATTACACCGCGACGGCCTAAACGTGGCCTACGAACTCCATATCTCCTTTTCCGACGCCGTCTTCGGACTGCAGGCAGAAGTACCTACCATCGACGGAAAAGCAAAGATCAAAATACCTGCCGGCACCCAAAGCGGCAAGATATTCCGGCTCAAGGGAAAAGGATTCCCCGGCGTAAACTCTTACGAAAGAGGCGATCAGCTAATCCATGTAAATGTCTGGACACCCCAGCATGTAACTCCGGAAGAAAAATCTATTTTGGAAAAATTAAACGATTCACCCAACTTCCAGCCCAAGCCGGATAAAAATGAACGTAGTTTCTTTGATAAGGTGAGAGAGATGTTCTCGTAAAAGCCGCGAACGAACTAACCTCCAAAACGAACCAGCCGGCGGCTTTTAGGAGAACGAGCCGTCAGGCTCAATAAATTGTGTTCGGATAGATCGCTTCAGCGATCGGAAGAGATTATCAATCCTCATCTTTCTTGTGTCGTTTCTGATGCGCATAAATTTTCCTGGCTTTTTCGATCAGGCCGATGAATTCCTGCTGCATGCCATCCTCCGGATCCCGGGACTGCTCCGCCATTTCGATCGCATCCTTCCAACCTGCCTGGGCCATAAACCGCGACCTCTTCAGCAATCCTCCAAATAAGGCGATAGAAGAAGCGAACCGGTAACAAGGCTGCAAATCCCGGAAAGCCGTCAACCGCGAAGGACAGGCATAGGAGCTCATTCTCTCCAACGAGTCGTGAGGCAGCTTATAATTAAGAACGACCTGCCCAAGCTTGCTCTTATCCGTCCATCTCCCGGAACTGTCCGTATCCGCCGGAGTTATTTCAAATAAGGCCAGCAAAGAATGACCGGACCCTACCTCCCCTCCCTGCACTTCATTCAGGGAGTCCGACAGCGCTTTCACCTTATTGTCAAAGCCGATCAACCGGTAGTTCTTTACTAAAGCAGGATTGAATGATATATTCAGATAGGCATCATCCGCCACCGCATAAACAGTCTGCGTAAATTCATGGACCAGGACCTTTTCCGCCTCCCGCTCGTCGTCCAGGTAAGCAAAATTCCCGTTACCCTTCTTAGCAAGCGCCTCCAGCTTGGAGTCTTTATAATTACCCATCCCCACTCCAAGACAGGTCAGGTAAATACCCCATTGTTTATATTGTCCCACCAGCTTCTCCATCTCCTCCTCCGAAGTTTCCCCTACATTGAAATCTCCATCCGTCGCCAGGATCACCCGATTATTACCCCCTCTTATGAACTGGCTTTTAGCTACCCGGTACGCAGCCCTGATCCCCGCCTCCCCGGGCGTAGGCCCTCCCGGATACATATCTTCAATAGCTTTCTGGATCTTGTTCTTTTCCCCCCCGGAAGTCGGCGGCAGCCACACTCCGACCGAACTGCCATATACGACGATCGATACGGTGTCGACATCACGTAAATTATTGATTAACAGTCGGAAAGCTGATTTTAGCAAGGGCAGCTTATTGGGCATGTCCATCGACCCGGAGACATCTACTAAAAAGACAAGATTGGCCGGAGGTATCTTCGCCGGATCCACTTTCCGGGCGCAGACCTTTAAGAACAGTAATTGATTGGCCGCATTCCAGGGACATTCCGATAGATCGGAGTGGATAAAGAAACAACTGTCCGGAGCCGGATCGGTATAGCCGAAATTAAAATAGTTCAGCAGCTCCTCAATACGCACCGCATCCGGCGGAATAGTGCTGCCCATGTTCAGAAAACGGCGCACATTGCTATACGACGCTTTGTCGATCGTAACGGCAAAACCTGTTTCCGGAAATTTTCCCGCAGGAATAAATTCATTTTCTATCAGGGAACTATAAGTCTCCCCACCTATGGTCCAGCCCTTCCAGTCGGAAGCTCTCAGATCTTTTGTAAGAGAAAGCAATCGCTTCTTGGGGGCCACCGGCGGGCGATACGACAGCTTGAGCACAATAGTCTGGTAATCGGCAGCATTGACACGAAGGGATAATGTCTGAAACCCATCAGCCGAAATAGTCAATGAATCCATGGATTGAGGCACAGGGATCCCAAAGGCCCCGGAACTGCCGGAATGATAAAGATACCCACTGGAATGAAGCAGTATTTTTACATTTGGCAAGAGGCTATTGTTCTCATCCTTTACTTCCCCCCGTAAATAGAACTGTCCAAAGGAGGAATAAAATAATAAAGAACCTATAACAAATAATGTTACATTTTTCAATGGGATATTTTGATTCTCAAATTAATGCGTTCTTTCCTCTTTGTCAAGTGCCACACTGTTAAAATCCGGGGGCCTACTCCGCTACCTTATAGATCGAAGGGATATTCCGCCCCAATCCGTCATAATCCAGCCCATATCCCAACAGGAACTTATTGGGCACATCGAACCCCAGGTAATCCACGACGATCGGATAGACCGTCGCCTCCGGCTTATGCAACAAGGCCGCGATCTTCAGGGAAGCAGGCTGCTGATGCTCCAACTGTGGCAGAAATTCACTCAGGGTCTTACCCGTATCTACGATATCCTCCAGGATAACGACATGCCTTCCGATCAGATCTATATCCAGACCGATCGCAGTGATCACATGCCCCGAAGACTTCGTTCCTTTATAAGACGCCAGTTTGATAAAACAGATCTCCGCCTCGATGGTAATTTCCTTAAACAGATCGGAAGCAAACATAAAAGCCCCATTGAGAATAGCGATGAACAAAGGCTTCCGGCCCGCATAATCCCGGTCGATCCGCTGAGCGATCGACTGTATTTTCTCAGCGATCAGCCCGGCGCTTAAATAAGGCTCAAATTCTTTATCGTGTACCCTGATTGTTGACATGTTTGACTTGTTTTCCTTAATTTAATTAATTCGTGCTCCTTCCGTCCGTTACAGACCTCACCCGCGAACCGGAAGCCTGCAGATACACTTTCTGCCCGACGGCCGGTTGCGCACCGGATGTCCCCTGATTCATTTCCAGCAGATCCTGGTAACGGACACCTTCCGCCTGAGAAATATCATATAAGCTCTCTCCTTCCCGGACAACATGAAATTCAGTAGCTCCTGTCTTCCGCTTGCGTTGCAGGAATAGCAGCTGGTCCCTGTCCAGAATATCTTCTTCTTTCATATCGTTGAACTCCAGCAGGCGGGATAGCGCCAATTCATATTGATCGGCCACCGACAAAAGAGAAATGCCTGCTTTTGCATAAATGACCCGGGTCTTATTGATCTGGAATTCACCGGAAGGATAATTCATCGCGGATTGTCCCGACGGATAATTCGCTGCCGGCTGTATGGTACCGGCCGTATCCGGCTTATGCCCGCCCCCTCCTAATACCACCTCATCAGAGGGGCTCAGCTTGCCCATGGCGATCAGGGTATATTGCGCCAGATTATAATCTTTGATCAGCTTGATCAATATCTGCGAATAACGGATATTGGTGGCATAACCGGCCTTCCTCAACCCGTAAGCCCATCCTTCATAATCCGTGGGATCCAGCTTGAAAAGAAAGGCATAACGGGCGCTCCCGCGCAGGAATTCGGAGTGGTCCCGGTAAGAATCTTCCGCCGTCGGATAACTGCGAAAACATTCGCCCCGGCTGTCATCATCATGATAGATCGTAGCGCCTTTCCATTCATCCTTACATTTGATCCCAAAATGATTATTGGCCTTTTTCACCAGTTCACTATTGCCCGCCTCTGTCTCATGGATGCCCTGGGCCAGAATAATCGAGGCAGGGATGCCGGAACGCTGCATTTCAGCCATTGACAGCGCCTTATATGTATTGATGTAGGAGATGACGTCCGCACTGTAGGGCCCCTGCGCCCGCAGGCTGCCAGCAGCCAGGACGAGCAGAGAGACTATTACAATTTTTACCTTCATTATCAACCTTTTACCTTTATGATAGACCAGAATTTATTTCTTCCGGATGAATAACAGCCCATCCCGGACGGTGAGCAGTACCTTTTCCACCGAATCATCCGCACTTACCAACTCATTGAACGCCTGTATCGCTTTAGCGCTTTTTCCGGTCACCTCGTCGGCCAGCACCTGGCCATGAAATAACACGTTATCGGCTATAATCAACCCTCCCGGGCTCACCCGCGGCAACACTAATTTATAATATTCTGAATAATTAACCTTATCGGCGTCTATAAACACCAAATCCCAGACCTCATCCAGGGCTGGGATAATCTCTAACGCATTTCCACGGTGTAAAATTATCCGGTCCAGCCAATTTGCCCGCCGGAAATTTGCTTCTGCTATGTCTGCATCCTCCTCTCTCAGCTCGAGGGTATGCAGCCGCCCATCCTTTCCCAGCCCTCCGGCCAGGCATAAAGCGCTATAGCCCATAAAGGTCCCTATCTCCAGGATTCGCCGGGGACGTAACAGACAGCTGATCATTTCCAGGAACCTTCCCTGCAAATGACCGCTTAACATATGAGGTTGGGAATGATGGGACTGCGTATATTCAGCAATCTCCCGCAACAAGGGACTCTCTCCGGAAGAATACCGCTCTGCATAGCTCTGCGCCAATGGGTTGATAAGCTCCATGCCGGTAATTTTCCGGCAAAGATAGCTTAATTCCAGCCCCGGTTTCAGATCAGCATTTGCTATCCTTAAAAATTCGGCTGCAACGCATGCTGCTTATAGAAGTCCAACACATGCGACGCTACCTCGTCTGCCGTATCGGCCACCCTGAGCAGGTCAAGATTATGCGCAGAGATGGTGCCATGCTTATGAAGCATCGTTTCCTTCATCCATTCCAGCAGCCCTCCCCAATAGGCAGATCCCACCAGGATCAGGGGAACGGCATCCATCTTACCCGTCTGGATCAGGGTAGCCACTTCAAAAAACTCATCCATCGTCCCGAATCCTCCGGGCATCATGACAAACCCTTGCGAGTATTTGGTGAACATGACCTTGCGGACAAAGAAATAATCGAAATTAAGATTGGCATCCCGGTCGATATACGGATTGCAATGCTGTTCAAAAGGCAGCTCGATATTCAATCCAACCGACTTGCCCCCTCCCAGCTGTGCACCCTTATTCGAGGCCTCCATCACACCGGGTCCACCCCCGGAAATAATGCCAAAGCCCTCTTCTGCCAGCCTTTTGGCGATCTCCACGGATAGCTCATAATACTCCTGCCCCGGTTGAGTCCGGGCTGATCCGAAAATAGATATACAAGGCCCCAGCTTCGCCAGCGTCTCGAAGCCATCTACAAATTCGGCCATTATTTTAAAGATTTGCCAGCTGGAATGCGCCTTGGATTCAGCCCACCTGCGCTGCTTGGAGATTAATATCGTGTCATTCATAGAAATGGAATCTTTCACTTCTATAACGACCCGTAAGAAAAATTAGTTTGTGATCACTTGCTTTTTTGAAATACTCCACAGGCCCAGAAAAGTCAAGATCCCATTGATGAGCAGCAATTCAATCCCTATCTGGAACCCACCCAGCCAGGACGAAGAATACCGGCTGATAAAATAACAACAGGTAGGCGCCAGCAGGCAAATGACCGTGACCATCCAATGATCAGGCAGATGCCGCTTCGTGAAGATCCCGAAGGCAAACAGGCCCAGCAAAGGTCCGTAGGTATAACCCGCCAGCTCAAGGATGATATTGATAATCGATTTACTGTTGATCCATTTAAATACCAGCACACAGATCAGGAAAATGAGGGCGAAGCAAATATGTACCGTCATCCGGGTCCTCTTTTTTTGCTGCTCACTCAGCCCGGTATTATTCCGCAGGTCCAGCAGGTCGATGCAGAAGGAGGAGGTCAGGGCCGTCAGAGCGCCATCCGCACTGGGGAAAAGCGCGGAGATCAGCCCGATAATGAAAATGATCGAGACAGCCTTGGGCAGGTAGTGAAGGGCCATCGTGGGAAACAGGTCATCTCCGATCACATTCTGTCCATTCAGCAGCAATTGATGTTCATGATAGGCAGCCCCATTATGCAGGATAAAAAGATACAGCAGGCCGCCCAATAGCAGGAACAGGAAATTCACCAGCACCAGGATGAAGCTAAAGGAAAGGATATTCTTCTGGGAATCTTTCAGATTTTTGACACTGATATTCTTCTGCATCATCTCCTGGTCCAGTCCTGTCATGGCGATCATAATGAACATGCCCCCAATGATCTGCTTGCCGAAAAACCCTTTGCTGTTGATATCGGTATTGAAGATCCGGGTAAAGCTCTTCTCATCCAATGCCTGCAGAGCGCTCCCCAGGCTCAGGTCCATATGCCGCAGGATATAGATGATGCAGACCACGAGCCCCAGCAACATGAAGGTTGTCTGCAGCGTATCGGTATAGACGATCGTCTTCACACCTCCTTCAAAAGTATATAGCAGGATCATCAGCAGAATGACAAAGCAGGTAAGCGCAAAGGGGACCCCTAACTCTTTCAGTATAAAAAAATGCAATACGTTGATCACCAAATAAAGACGGGCGGTAGCTCCTACCGTACGGGAGATGATGAAGAACAAAGAACCCGTCCGGTAAGCGACCTTGCCAAAACGGGTATGCAGGTAATTATAGATAGAGGTCAGCTGCAACCGGTAATACAGCGGAAGCAGCACAAAAGCGATCACCAGGCATCCAAGCCAATTCCCGATCACCACCTGGAAATAACCAAAAGCCTTGTAGGCAGGTCCCGCAAAATCGCCCACCGTCCCGGGCACCGACACAAAAGTAACCCCGGACAAAGAAGTGCCGATCATGCCAAAAGCTACCAGCATCCAATTGGAATTCCGGTTGCCGATAAAAAAACTATCGTTATTGGAATGACGCGAAGTACGCCAGGCCACTCCCAGCAACAGCAGAAAATAACCGATCACAAACGTAAATAAAAGAGATGGGGACATATTACGACCTAAATTAGGAAATACAAGCTTAATAATTCAATTTTAATTTGAATTTAGCACTAGTTATGAAAACACAATCTGTAGCAGTCTTTTGTGGTTCCCAGACAGGAAAAGATCCCCTGTTCGCCCGGCATACGGCAGAGTTGGGTAAGCTGATCGCCGTATTAAAATTGAAATTGATCTACGGAGGCGGCAGCACAGGCCTGATGGGCATCGTAGCAGATGCCGCTCTGGCAGCGGAAGGCCATGTAGTAGGCATCATCCCCGAAAGATTGAAGGAATGGGAACGCCATCACAAAGGCCTGACGGAGTTAGCCATCGTCCCCGATATGCACACGCGCAAGAAAATGATGTATGACCGTTGTGATGCCGCCATTATCCTCCCCGGCGGATTCGGCACCCTCGACGAACTTTTTGAAATGCTGACCTGGAACCAATTAAAGATCCACGACAAAAAGATCTACATCCTCAATTCCGGCGGATTCTACAATCACCTGCTGAGCCATCTGCGCCAGCTGGAAAAAGAAGGTTTCCTGTATGACGTACTGGAAGAAAGGATCAGCTTTTGCGAGACCCCCGTGGAAGTATTTAACAGGATCGTATAAAGCGCCGTACCTGGGCGGGCGATGGCAGCCCGGTGGGCCAAACGCAGCCTGGTGGGTTAAACGTTACTTCCGCTGATGGAGGTAAAAGTCAAACCCTGCCCGGATAACCGGCAGCGCAGCTCCATTAAAATCCCGGTAAGGAGAATATTGACTATTCAGGACATCCAGGCTAAGGGAGAGAAAGAAATTGCTCTGCCCGACGATACGTTGACCGTAGCCCACCCCCAGCAGCAGGCTGGGAGCATTAGTGTTCTGAGAGTAAGAGCCCCCGCCCGGTCCCATGTATTTTTCATTATAGTTGATAAAATTAAATTCCGGCTGCGCCTGAAAGAACAGGAATGGCAGCGGCCAGACCCGCCCAAAAAGCCCGGCTCCGTAATTGAAGCTCCTAAACCGGGTATCGTTATTATAATTAATATCCGCGCGTTCGGAACTGTAATTTATATTCACCACGAGTCCCGCATCCAGCCATTTATTCAGGGAATACCCGATCTCGGGAGTAGCCCCTACATTAAAATCATAAGATCCATACCCAAGGCTCAAGCCCCCTCCGACAAATAAATTCTCTTTCAAAAAACCGGTCCCTGGCCCTTCATCGGAATAAGTATTGATCCGATTCGGCATATGTCCCTGAGCAAATCCTCCCATTACGATCATCGATAAACCTACCGCAATTACACTTCTTTTTATCATTGTTTTCTTTTTGTTTATTCTATGCCTTTCAGGGCTCGTCGAGCCAGGTCGCAAACCAGGCAGCCCTGTGGCTGTCGCCTCTGCCGCTCCATTCATCAGGGCTTAAAGGTCGGGCATAACGATTGCCTCCTGTTCCCGTTGTATTCACTATAAAAACCCTGACTCTGCAATGCGAACTCATAAGCCCCGAAGCCTCCATCATAATGTTTGGCCGAGGAAGTCGTCACATCATAGGTGAACGTTAGCTTGAGATTCTTATAGATGAATCCGATCATCGGTATGATCGCATCTCCCGGCCGGTAATACAGCCCCCCGATCACCTGCTGATCCCCTTCATCCTGGAGATTATACTGCAAATTTAATCCTAATACTGCTTCCGAAGCGCCTGCCATGCTCGTATAATATCCCATGGGATTGAGAATGACCTGGTCATTGACCTTGAAGCTGGCATTGAGGAACCCGATATAGCGGGGAGCGATCCGGCTGTCAAAACCCGAAGGATCCGTACTGAAGAAGGATTCCCGGGCCCGGTTGATATGCTGCACGGAAAATCCCGCATTCATATACATCTTATTCGTAGGGAAATAGGCATAGTTCAATCCCACCTGCATATCGAAATAATTGACATTCGGCTGATCGATCACCACACTGGTCGGTAATTGCGCATCGAAAAAATGTCCGTCGAACTGGTCGGGGAATTTCAGTGTGGAAGTATTGATCCGTTTATTGACTAATCCTACATTAAAGCCGGCCGTTATCAGGCTGGAATAGCCCACCATCTGGTGATAAGCCACTGATCCATATACCTGCGTAGAGGTCAGGGTCCCGGAACCTGCATCATCCCGCAGGATCACCCCTCCCAGCCCCATCCAGCCATTTTCGATTTTGTTCCGGAATACCTGCGCATCTCCCCACAAGCTCATCGTCCGGTATGGCACAGACATGATAGGAGACCATTGATCACGGTAATTGGCGCCAATACGATAGTCGGCATCCGGTATAAACCCGGTATTGGCGGGATTGGTCGTTAACGGGGAATTGAACCATTGGGAAAAATGGAGATCCTGCGCCTTACCGCTAAACGCAGCCCAGATGATGCAACACCCCAGCAATAATATTTTTTTCACGCCCCTCAGTTTTTGGAAGCGACAGGCTCCCGGTGTACTTAATATAAATTACGTTTTCTCTTTAAATTTGGTTGTCTTCTATAGGTATCTGTTTACTTTATCGTATCAAAGTTATATCTCCTTTCTTATTTACATGGGCCCCATTTGAAAATTCTGCCTCCAGGGTATAGCCATATACATCCATGGGCTGCAAATTCCCCTGGTAGGTCCCATCCCATCCTATGTCCTGATCATTCGACTGGAATACCATCTGTCCCCAGCGGTTGTAGATCCGGAACTGCAGGCGGGTAATCCCAAAGCCCATCACCTTGACAATCCCGTTCTGCCCAAAACGACCTGGCGTAAAGGCATTCGGCACATCCAGCAAGGGATGTATCAGCGTTGCCACCGGGTGACAGACCGTATCGGAACAGCCATATTGATTGTAAGCCGTCAGGCATACTATAAAGGTATCGGTCGCCTTGTACAGATGCCGGGTAGTATCCAGGGTGGTCTGCACCGTGGAATCCCCATCTCCGAAATCCCAGACGAACCGTATCCCGTCGGCAGAAGATTGATTCGTAAACACGATGGGGGTATTCGCCACCGGGGGCGAAGGGACATAGCTAAAAGCCGCCTTCGGCCTTCCGCTTACCAGGATGGTCTGTTGGGTCGCATCCGTTTTATTACAGGTCGTAGTATCGGTCACGACGAGCTTGATCGTATAAGACCCCGGATCAGGATACAGATGCGTAGGCGCCGGGTCCGTGGAAGTGCTGCCATCCCCGAAATCCCAGGAGAATTGCAATCCCCCTAAAGAAGTGTTGTCGATAATAGCCGTATAAGGAGCGCAGCCGGTAGGCGGCGTCACAAATTGAGCCTTGGTCTGGGGCGACACCCGTATGGTCCTGGTCACCGTATCCGGATAATTACAATAAGCCGTATCCACCAGGATCAGCTTGACTATATAAGTGCCTGGCCCTTTGAAACTGTAATTCAGCTTATTGGAAACAGGTCCTGCCGGCAGGTTTTCCGGGAGATCGCTGATGCTCCATACGAAACTACTGTCGCCGAATGGTTTGGAATTTGGCGCCGTGGATAAATTGGTGAACAGGTAATCCAGGGACCGGCAATCCCCTACTTTTTCAAAGGAAAAATCCATAACAGCCCTGTCCGTCCGGGCAATGACATGCCGGTAAGACGTATCCCGGCCATTACAGGTATTCGAATCGATGGCTACCAGCATTACGGTATACCGGCCCGGCTGGTTATAGGTATGGCTTACGATATAATCTGTAGTAGCGGTATCGGCTCCCCCATCTCCGAAATTCCAGATATAGGACTTCGCATTCCGGATCGTATCCTGGAAAATGGCATCCATCGGCACGCAGCCCGCCGTATCATTATCACGCCCGTTGACGGATGCCTTCAGCCCGGCAGCCACACCGGCAAAATTAAAGGAGATCTTCACCGCAGCCAGGTTACAGCCATTCGTCCCCGCCCCGTTCCTGGGTGCCCAGACTCCCGGCGTCGTAGGAAAGGGCTTGATAGTACCGCCATTACAATTGGCGCAGATAGCCTGGTAGATGATCCCGTTCTGATCATACCGGCTGGTCCCTCCGTCCACATGCTCGCTGATACTATTGCCATGTTCATCCTGCCCGTAAAAAGTCCCGTACAACAGGGCCGAAGAATTCTTCTTCAGCACGATAAAATAGAAATCCCGGTTATCCGTCTGCTTTTTGATCGCATCCGGGGTTGTGGGCATCCCCAGGGTTCCGGAAAGCCCATAAGGATCCGCCGCTCCCGCAATGATCCATCCTCCCCAGCCGGAAACATATACATTCTCGCAGCGGTCCACCAGGAATGCCACCGGTGAAATATTCGGGAAATTACCACCAGGCCCTGTCCTGGGAGCCAACCCGAAAGTCGTGGAATAAACATAGGCCGACAGATCCGGCTGCAGCTTGGAAACAAACTGTTTGGCGCCCTGTGTAAAATAAGTCACGTTCGGAGTCACCGGCCAGGTTCCGTTCGTCGTGCCCATGATATACGGAAATCCCTTTTTATCCATCTGGATACCATAGATGGCATCGGCCAGATAGGTACCGAAATAGCTGGTCTTTCGCTGTGTGCTGCCATCCGAAGAGATCACGGTGACAAAGCCATCGCAGAAGCCGCCGCTATACCCCGACTGGATCACGTTGGTCTTATCGCCCGGGAAATTACTGCTGGATGTCACTCCCCCAACATAAATATCCCCGTTGAGGGGATTGGCTTTTAATACAAAAGCGGCATCACTGGCCGAGCCCCCGAGGAAGCTGCTCCATATCAGATGATTACAGGTTGGGTCGATTTTCAGGACCACCCCATCCTGCAATCCTCCGCCAAAATTTGGCTGAAAGACAGCCCCTACGATCGGAAAGCTGCCATCCAGTGAAGAGGATTGCGTAGAAGCCGCTACCAGGATATTATTCGAGGCGTCAAGCACTACTTCGCTGCGGGAGTCATCCCCGTAATTACGGATAAGCGAGTCCGCCCTTTCATTCCTGCTTCTCATCTGATCTTCCATATTTACACAATCATTGCCCGTCCCGCCGATCCGCATACAGCCGATCAGCACGCTTCCCGCAGCATTCAGTTTGGCTACGAACATGTCCGCGGCCCCTCCGGGGCCGGCCGTCGTCTTATAAGGAAAATCTGAAGAATAGGTCCTGCCCAGTACGATCAGGTTGCCCTGGGCATCGCAGATCATGCTATGCGGGGCCTCGCTGTCATTACCTCCCAGGTAAGTGGCGTATACCTTGTTGGCTCCATTGCTGCTGAATTTCATAATACCTACATCGAATTGCCCACCGCCGTATTGCGGCTGCAAGGCGCCGGTATTCCAGGGGAAGGCTCCTCCGAAAACGATCCCGCCGGCAAAAAATGTGCCGTCCGGACCCGGTGTAGCCGTAAAGCCCCAGTTACTCACCTTACTGCCGGTGAAAGTGCAAAAGACCAGCGAAGGATCGATGATCAGGGTAGACCCGGGATCATGTTCTCCCACTTTGAATCGCACCGTATTCCCGTCCCGGATACTGAACTTACAGCCGATCTCCGTCTTGCCCCGTTCATTGAAAAGATAGGAATAAGGTTCCAGTTCCTTCACCTGGCCGACCGAAGTGCTGACGATCAGCTGACCTTTCTTCGTGGCCAGTTTATCCGCTCCTTCATAATGCAGGGCGATCTGATCTACATCCCCACCGGGATGAACAATAATATCATATTTCAATTGGCCCTTATCGGAATAATAGCGGACATCGATATTCGGATAAATATTTTTGTAAGTCACCCCCTGGAAGATCCGGCAATTGCTGGCCCATTTGGAAGGATCATGACCGATAAAGTAATTATTATAGCTGGGCAGGGGTTTATCCGGGAGGATCGTTACCCCCTCGCTGGCACCTATGAAAGAAACAGAATAAGCATGTGAATGTATAAGGACATTCTCCGGCGAGGTGCCGGAGGCGCCGCCTGCTTTAGCTGCGGCTCCTGCGGGCACAGGCCCCAAAAGCCCATGATGTTCATTCGACATCCGCGCCAGATCATCTACATTATGTAACAGAACCGTAAATCCCTTCTTTTGTAAAAAAAAAGCTCCCACCATCATCTCTCCCCTAAAATCCACCCGGCTGTCCCACTGCCCTTTATTCTCCACAAATTCAATATTGGAGGCCCCTTCCTGCGCAAAACCCGGCAGGACGGCAGCAATCAATAATAATCCTATTATAAAAGCCTTTTCCTTCAAAATATCCTTTTTTCAATTTACGAATATTTAGTGGTTCCTGGTCTATCGGAAACGAAAAACCATCAACTATCTGATAAGCGTAATATCTCCTTTCTTCGAGGCATGCGTCCCATCCGAATACTCTGCTTCCAACGTATAGGCATATACATCCATGGGCTGTAAGACGCCCTTATAGGTACCATCCCAGCCTATATAAGGGTCATTGCTCTGGAAGACCATCTGTCCCCAGCGATTGTAGATGCGGAAGACCATATGCGTGATACCGAATCCGACGACTTTCACGATCCCATTCACGCCAAACCGGCCGGGAGTGAAGGCATTCGGCACATCCAGCAGGGGGTTGATGATCACGGCTACCGGATGACAGATCGTATCGGCGCACCCGGCCTGGTTGAAAGCGACCAGGCAAGCCTGGAATGTATCCGTTTTATTATACTGATGTATGACGGTGTCCCTCGTCAGCTTCGTCGTCGAAGCCCCATCCCCGAATAGCCATACGAACCGGATGGCGTCCGGGGAAGAGCCGTTAGTAAACACCGTCGGCGTATTAGGCACCGGCGGAACCGGAACAAAAGTAAAGGCTGCTGTAGGCTTACCCTGTAGCGTAATGGTCATACTGAAGACATCCGTAATATTGCAAGTACTGGAATCCACTACTTTCAGGGTGATCGTATAGGTTCCCGGATTGGGATATAAATGGGGGGGTGGCGTCCTGTCGGTGGAATCGACGGTACCGTCGCCGAAATCCCAATAATATTGCTGCCCGGCGATCGAAGTATTATTGAAAACCGCCAGGTAGGGTGCACAGCCGGTAGCCGGCGTCTCAAACTGTGCCTTCACATTGGTAGCTATGAAAAGTTGCTTGGTCAGCGTATCGGGGTAATTACAATAATTCGTGTCCACCAGGACCAGGCTCACGTTATAGGTGCCGGCAGCGGGGAATGAATGGATCGTGGTGCTGGTGACGGGGCCTGCGGGAATTGGGGTATTCGGCAGGTCGCCAAAGATCCAGACAAAGGAATTATCCCCGAAGGGCGCGGCGGGGGCCGGGGCCGTGGATAAGTTAAAAAACTCGAAATCCAGCGAGGTACAGGGTCCTACTTTAGTATACTTGAAATCCAGGATGGCCTTGTTATCTTTTACGGTAATGTTCTTATAGACGGTATCCGATATATTACAGGAATTGGAATCGATGGCGATGAGCATGACCTGGAAGGTACCGGTCTTCGTATACGTATGATTCACGATATAGCTCACGGTGCTGGTATCCGCACTGCCATCCCCGAAGCTCCAGATATAGCTTTTCGCATTCCGGATCGTATCCTGGAATGTCACTGTTAACGGCACACACCCAAGGCTGTCTCCTCTTCCGTCGAGCTGGGACTTCAGTCCCGCCGATACGCCGGCAAAATTAAAGGAGATCTTCACCGCAGCCTCATTACAGCCGGCAGTGCCGGTCCCATTGGTGGAGGCCCAGACGCCTGGCGTCGTAGGAAAGACAGCGCCCCCATAACAATTTGCACAGATCGCCTGGTAAATGACTCCCTGCTTGTCGAACCGGCTCGTACCTCCATCCACATGATCCCCGAAATTCCCCCGCGTCTGTCCGAAGAAGCTGCCATACAATTGACTGGCGGCATTCCTTTGTAAGACAAAGAAATAAAAGTCGGCCCCGTCCGTGGTCGATTTGAGAGCGCCGGAGGTCACGACCAGGCCGGCAGTAGTAGCATTATTATATCGATCGGTCTGCTCCACCCCACCCCCCCATCCGGAGACATACACATTTTCACAACGATCCACCAGGAAGGCCGTAGGGGAGATATTAGGGAAGGTAGTACCGGCAGGCCCGAAATTGGCGGAATAAACGACCCCGGTAAGATCCGGCTTCAACTTGGTAATAAATTGTTTCCCGCTGGCCTGGTTATTATTTTGATTGAACGGGGAATTCACGACCGGGATCACCCCCGTCGTCGTCCCCGTGATATAAGGAAATCCATTCTTATCGAATTCAATGCCATAGATCATATCTGTCCCCGTCGTACCGAAATAAGTGGTCTTGATCAGGCTACTGCCATCATTGGCGACAATGGAGACGAATCCGTCTACGCCTCCCTGGTTGGCAGGAAACAGCGAACCGGTCGCACCCTTCAGATCGGTGCTCATCGTGCCTCCACCCACATAGATATTATTGTTGAGGGGATCCAGCGCCAGCACAAAGGCGGCATCGCTGTTATTTCCTCCCAGGTAGGAACTGAACAGGATGGTACCGACATCCGGGCTGGTCTTGAGGAGGACACCGTCCTGGCCACCGCCGGAGGCAGCCTGAAAAGGCGCCTGTGTAGGGAAATCCGAGGATTGCGTACAGGCAGCTAAATAGATATTATTGGCGTCATCCAGGATCACTTCGCTTCGGCCATCGTCTCCGTAGTTCAGACGCAGTTGCTGTGTCCCTTCGCCGCCATTGTTTACATATTTCGGAGAGAAGTTGACCCCGTCATCCCCTGTTCCTCCGAGCCTTCTCGAACCGATCAGGCCGGTCCCCGTCGCATTGAACTTAGTGATAAAGAGATCGAATCCGCCGCCTTTGCCGAACAGGGGAAGGGAAGAGGGATAAGTCGGGAAATTAGAAGAGGAGGTCCTGCCTGTCACAATAAGGTTTCCCTGGGCATCGCAGATCATACTATGGGGCTGCTCATCCCCTGATCCTCCCAGGTAAGTAGCATAGAGCCGGGTCCCTCCGTTGGTGCTGAACTTCATAATAGCCACATCATAGCTATACCCATCCCCTTCCGAACCGTCTCCGCCCTGAAAAGTGGATTGATAAGCCCCCGGACTGACGAGATATCCGTTACCGCCAGGTCCCGAATTCTGACGGGTTTCGTCCAACACGATGCCCCCGGCGTAAAAATTACCCGAGCCATCATAGGTAGCCGTATATCCCCAATTGTCCGATTTACTTCCGGTAAAAGAACAGAAGACCTCCGTCGGATCGATTACCAGTGTGGCATCGGGAGAATAATTCTTCAGTTTGAATTGGAGCGTATTCCCATTTACCAGCACATAGCTACAGGCCACTTCCGTTCTTCCCTGCTTATCCAGCTGATAGGAGCGGGGTTCCAATTCCTTCACTGTGCCTACCGAAGTCTGCACCAGCACCTGGTTCTTCTTAATGCTTAATTTATTCTGCCCCTCATATTTCAGGGCGATCTGACCGGGATCGGCACCCGGATGTACGATGATATCATATTTCAGAAAGCCCGCATCCGTATAATAATGCAAGTCAATCCCCTGATAAATATTCTTGTAAACGACCCCCTGGTATAATTTGCAGTTGGAAACCCATTGTGTGCGGTCCCCGATAAAATAGTTGTTATAGGAAGGAAGGGGCTTATCCGGAGTGATTTCCACCTGGTCGCTGGCATTCACAAAACTCACCCGGTAGGAATGGGAATGGAGCACGGGAGCGCCATCGACGCCCGATCCGCCCTTACTGGTTACCGGCAGCTTGCCGTCAGCGCTGGATGCCGCGTTGGCCGCGACGCCGGACACGGCCTTACCTCCGGTACCGGCGGCTGCCTTGTTGCCGCCTCCCGACTTGCCACCTCCGCCGGAAGTAACGGCAGCGGGGCGGTCCCCATGGAGAAAACTATGAATAAGCCTCAGATCGGAAGTATCATACTGCAGTACGGTGAACCCTTTCTTCTGCATAAAGAAAACCCCGGAGCTCATTTCCGCGCGGAATTTTATCAATGAAGTATCCCATTGTCCTTTGTTCTCAACAAATTCTAGGTTAGAATAGCCACCGGACTGCGCTGAGAGTTGAAGGGCGAAAAGAGTGAACAAAAGGACAATGAGGGTAATTCTTCCCAATTTATAGAGTTTAAGAGATGCCACGGGCATCTCGGCCGAAGGCCCATTATTAGACCCGGCGTAAAAAATGCCAGCATTTTTTACGCCGCTAAAAAAAACCTCGCATCAACAGAAACCCTCCCTAAACCTACGATATCTTGCTCCATTGCGTTTTCCCATGCTGCCCTTGCAAAAAAGCTTTTAGCCCTTTATTCTCTTCGCCTGCAAGATCGGGATCCTTTTCCAGCACGCGTTCCGCCATTGCCCGGGCAAGCTCCAGTAAGTCCCTGTCCTGCACGATACTAGCCAGCTTAAAATTCAGCATTCCGCTCTGGCGGGTCCCTCCGATATCTCCCGGCCCCCGGATCTCCAGGTCCTTTTCAGCAATTTTGAAGCCATCATTCGTAGCGCACAGGATATTTAACCGTTCCCGGGCCTCTTTGTTTAAACGGGGGCTTGTTAATAATATGCAAAAACTCTTTTCCTGCCCCCTTCCTACCCTTCCACGTAACTGATGCAGCTGTGACAAACCGAACTTTTCAGCGCTCTCGATCACCATCACTGTCGCATTAGGTACATTCACCCCTACTTCAATCACTGTCGTCGCTACCATGATCTGAGTATCCTTTGTGAGAAAACGTTGCATGTTGGTGTCTCTTTCTGCTTGCTTCTGCCTGCCGTCCACCCGGCTAATCCAGTATTTCGGTTCTGGGAACCAAGCCTTTATGTTGGTATACCCCCGCTCCAAATATTCATAATCCAGGGTCTCCGACTCTTCTATCAGGGGGAAGATAATATAAACCTGCCGTCCTTTACTTACCTCATACCGGATAAAATCCATTACCTGCGGCCTCCTATCTTCGAAACGATGGACGGTAGCAATTGGTTGCCTTCCGGGGGGTAATTCATCCATGATGCTATAATCCAGGTCGCCATAGGCCGTCATAGCCAAAGTCCGGGGTATGGGAGTCGCCGTCATCACCAGCACATGAGGAGGGATAACAGCCTTATTCCACAGCCGGGCCCGCTGCGCTACGCCAAAACGGTGCTGCTCATCCACAATGGCCAGGCCCAGTCGCTGGAACTGAACGCTATCTTCCAGGATCGCATGCGTCCCGATCAGGATATGCAGGGTGCCATCCGCCGCCGCCGCCAATGTCTCTTTCCGCTGTTTGGACTTCGAAGAGCCCGTGAGCAGCCTCACCTTCAGCGGCAGCTCCTTCAGCAGTCCGGAAATGCCTTCATAATGTTGCCGGGACAGGATCTCCGTAGGCGCCATCAGGCAGGCCTGGAAACCATTGTCGATCGCCAGCAGCATGGCCAGTAAGGCTACAATGGTCTTACCGCTGCCTACATCTCCCTGGAGCAGCCGGTTCATCTGCCGGCCGGTGCCTGTATCCCGCCGGATCTCTTTCAGAACCCTTTTTTGGGCTCCCGTCAGCTCAAAAGGTAAATATTCGCTATAGAACCGGTTGAAGAGATCCCCTACCTGCGCAAACAGGACACCCTGGGAAGACCGGTGCCTTCTCGACCTGATCAGCCCCAGACGCAGCTGCGCTATAAAGAATTCCTCGAATTTCAGGCGGTATACCGCCTGCCGGAAAAGGTCCGGGTGCGTAGGAAAATGGATTTGCTGGTAGGCTTCATACCGGGAAAGGAATTGCTGAGCCTGCCCCGTCGCCGGATCCGGATAGGTCAGCACGGACTCCGGTAAATTTTCAGGCAGGTCTTTTTCTTTTACAAGGCCCAGCAGGACCAGGGTCAGCTTACTCAATTGGCGGCCCCCCAATCCCTTGGTCTTTAGTTTCTCCGTGGCAGGATAGATCGGATCCAGGAACGCCTGCCCCGCCGTCTTTTCCTTTACGAATAACTCGATTTCCGCATGCGTGATCTGGGGAATGCCCTGAAAATAGCCTGTCCGTCCGAATACCAGGTACTCGCTGCCTGTCTCCAGCAATTTCTGCATACCTGTAATGCCCTGGAACCATACCAGTTCCAAAACCCCGGAGGAATCCCTTAGCTCAGCCACCAGCCGCCGGCTTCGCCCTTCCCCCAGGACCGATACGCTGGTAATCTTACCCGCCACCTGGATATATTCCGTCTCCGGGGAGATCTCCCGGATCAGGTTGATCTTTGTTCTGTCGAGGTGCCGATAAGGGAACAGGTTGAGGAGATCATTAAAAGTGAAGATCTCCAGCTCTTTTTTTAAAAGTTCAGCCCGGAAAGGCCCTACCCCTTTCAGGTATTCAATGGGGCTGGTAAGTATGGATGATACGGTACTGATGATTGAAATATTTCGCCAAACCTACGTCAAAATGCCCAATTGTCTTCCGGCGGATTGGCCGGGATCATCGGACCGAAAGAGAATCGGCCATGGGTATATACACCTCGATCTCCCCCTTCGTATCGCCCCGCCTCGGGGCCATGAAAGAATCCGCCAGCCGATAGTGCAGCCGGAGCGAATCCCTGGTCCGGAACGGGAAAAAATTATTCAGGGTTGGGATATTCTCGAACAGGACCAGATCATAATAATGCTTCCCGATCCTCGCCTCCAGGGTGTCGGCCTGCTTGTTGAACATGCATACCCCCAGGTGATACCATAAGGGAAGCTGGGAGTTTCTTTCCGGAGCATAAGGAATTTCAACGGCCAGCGGGGTAAGTTCCGACATATTCAATACTTTCAGCTGACCGCGATGGCTTTTAACCAGGTCCATATCCAGCAGGCGGTGAATGCCCGCAACAGTAAGCGGAGGCATGTAAATCTTTTTAAATGATGGCAGTCCCGATTCCACCCATTTGTCCATGGGAATTTCCAGGGTGTCCCTGTTTATCATATAGGTCTTTCTGTTCACCATGTTCTCCCCTCCGGCCGCCCGAACGGACTCGTTATGCGGTAAGGCGCGATTGACAATCCGCTCCATGTATTTCCAATACGTACCGCTCCACCATAATAACACACCCGCCGTTCCGACCACGATGACGGAAGTCCTTCCGAAAGAAGCAGGAAATAGCTTGAAAAGTACCGTCAAAATATACACGAAGGCGAAACTGTGAAAAAAGATATTGTTATCGGGCGGCGTATAACTGGTGACCTGGAAGATGGCCGCTTCCCCCAATATGGCGGCCGTCAGCAGGAGAAGCAGAAACTCGTTCCGGTCAGCCAGCAACAGTTTAATACTCCGGTAGCGCAGCATAGTCAGCAGCAAAATGATAAAAAGATAAAACTTGAGCCACTGCGAGGCTCCGAAAAACTCATCCGCGATATCAAATGCGGAGATCCGCGCCGTGTGAGGAGGCTGTCCGTGATTAAACCAATACCCGAACCCATGTCCCGCAAACGCTAATACGATCAGTGCGAGGACTACCGCGAAAGCTCCCATAAAAAGCAGCAATGGTTTCCATTTTTTTTCCATCACGCCGTAATAACCAAGCAACATGCAGCCGATCAGGAATGCCATGCCGCCGCCATCCTGCTTGGTTAAAAATGAAAAGCACATAAAAATGCCGGCCGCAAAGAGCAGCAGGAAAGAATATGGTTGGGCGCCCACCCGGATATACCGCAGAACAAAAGCCAGGGCAATCAATTCATACACGATCACCGTGTGATTATACCAGGGCCAGAAATTAAAAAAAGAATAAGACATGCAGAAAAGCAGGACTGCAGCAAACCGGGCCCCCTTATCAACCGACAGACTGCCAAGGATAGAACGGAATGCCAGACCGGAAAGAATATTGATAAATACCTGCGCCTTCACCAGCGTAACCATTTGCGGGCCGAATAGCTTGAAAAACAGGGCGGGTATCACCCAGTACATACCGCCCAGCGGGACTCCGAAATCGCGGAAAGGCAGCTGTCCCTGGCTCATACGGTATGCGCCCTCCCATGAAATGAAAATATTGACCCGATAGGGGAATGTAACTGCCAGCGGAACACAGGCCAAAAAAACGATAATAAAGATTTCCAGCCGATGCAACAGCTTTTCCCGGTTAATGATCAGCGCCATTTTTAAGATTTGTTTTGTAAAATATATATATATTTAACGCGTTCCTAATATTCGCCCTTGGTCGAGTTAGATTTTGGTGGTTAATTTTACAACATATGGCATATATCATACTCCTGAGACCCAAAGACTGGGCAAAAAACCTCTTTCTTTTCATACCCTTGTTCTTTGCCGGGAAATTATTTGAAATCGACATTGTCCTTCGGTTGATCCTCGGGTTTATTGCCGTGAGCCTGATAGCCAGCAGCGTGTATATCCTGAATGATTATAAGGACATCGAGTCTGACAAACTGCATCCCGAGAAATGCAAACGCCCGCTTGCTTCGGGAGCCGTAACCGTAACCGGCGCCTTCATCTTGTTCTTCCTGTGCCTGGCCGGTGGTTTTCTACTGGCCTGGTCGGTCGATCTCAAGTTTTTGGCCCTGCTCGCTATCTATTTCGCCATGAACGTCTGTTATAGCATGGGGCTGAAAAACATTTCCATCCTCGATATTCTAATCATCGCCATCGGTTTCTCCCTGCGTTTGAAGATCGGTGCGGTGATCGCCCATCTTCCGCTCACCGAATGGCTTACGATCATGGTCTTTTTACTGGCCCTGTTCATGGCCATCGCCAAACGCACCGACGACATGTACATCAAAAAAGAATCAGGGGTGGAAATCCGGAAATCCAGCAAGGGCTACAGCATGGAACTGCTGAATATTCTTTTAGCCATCGTGGCGGCCGTCATTATCATCACCTATATGCTCTATACTCTCTCGCCCATGATTATCGCCCGTCTCGGCACCTACCGTCTGTATTACACCAGCCTGTTCCTGGTAGCGGGCCTGTTCCGATACCTGCAGATCGTATATATCAACAAAGATTCCGGATCACCGACCAAAATACTCTATAAAGACCGTTTCCTCCAGATCGTGATCTTTCTGTGGATCCTCAGCTTTTATATCATCCTCTACCTCCCCAAAGTGAAATTATTCCATTAATTGCGGGATATCACTTTCAGCAGTTTCAGGATCTTTTCCTTCACCGGCTTGCGGTGTGCGGAGCTATTGCCGCTGATCTTGGTCTTGTCATAATTGGCCAGGAACCAGTCATAACTTTCCTTAAACATGGCATCATTCGAATACTTGGGCTTCCACCCCATATTCAGCAAGGGCTGCACGTCAAAATAAAACTCCTTGTGATAGGTCAGGTAATGCCAGGGGGCCAGGGGACTGAGGCCGATCTTATCCAGCAACTGCAGGGATCCTATGGTAAGACCTACCGGCAGGCTTTTTACCTTCGATTTGGACCCGGCATAGCTGATAAGATGCTCCAGGCCTTCGCGTAAAGTTCCGAAATCCCGCGCCCCTACATTGTAAATTCCCGGCTTGCCTGCATCCAGGGCAAGCATATAAGCATCCATCAGATCATGGGCATGCACAAACTGGAATTTAACATTCCCGCTGCCGATCGTATAGACATTGATATCTTCCTGTATCCACTCGAACAGGATCTGGAAAATTCCCAGGCGTCCTTCGCCCAGGATCGTACGCGGTCTGATCACCACCAGCGGGAGACTTCCTTTTTCGCAGATTTCCCTGACCGCCAGTTCGCCGGCCAGCTTGCCCTTCCCATAGATTTCAATGGGATGCACCGGCGTCTCATTGGTGATAGGGCATGCGGGGGTTCCGAATAAAGCACTGGAGCTCATATGAATAAAGTTCTTAACGCCCGAGCGCACAGCTTCTTCCGCGGCTACCTTGCTGCCCTCTACATTGACATCCCAAAACCGGTCGCCGGACTTGGTAAGAGGCACCAAAGCAACGTTATGGTGTACGACGTCGATGCCTTCCATGGCTTTGCGCACGCCTTCCCTGTTCAGAATATCACATTGAATATATTCAATGGATGATGGCCGGGTAGGCTCATCCCAAATATCCAGGATTTTCACCGTTTCGCCCCTTTCCAAAAGCCTTCTGGCTATCAGATTGCCTAAAAAACCCGATCCTCCGGTAACTAAATGCGTCATAAAATTGGTATTATCTTTTTTTTTGAATCAGCCATCTTATAGTATCATAGGCAATAGCCGCCAGCTCGTAAACAAATTGAACGGCAGGAAAGTCATAAAACCATAGCCTTTCCACCATCTTCCGTCCTGTCCTTCCGGAAGGACGGCTTCCCAACACACGTTCGATCCTGTACCCGCACAAAAAAAACATGCACCAGCCTCTCCACCGATGCGGCCTGTTGCAGACCAGGATTACTTCCTCCAAAGGCCATCGGCCAGTATTCACCAGGTGTTTCTTCAGATAAACAGCATTGTCGAGCGTATCCAGGTACCCCGTCCGTGGGATCGTTTCGTCAATCACACCGATCCCGGCCGGGCAATGGTTCTCTTTCAAATAGTCCCTTCCGAAAAAATCTTCCGCCTGGTGAGCGCCGAATGTATTGGCCGGCGCCAGGTAGATCCTGTCTCCGTCCCGGGCCATGGATCTTACCTTATCCAGGGCAGCGATATAATAATCTGATGGATAGAACCGGCCGGCCTCGTCCATGGACAAACCTTCCGGTATGACGATATAGGTCTTCACCATCAGATCTTTTGTCCATTCTCCATGACGGAACGAATGCTCCTGCGCATTCCCTCCTCCAAAGATACAATTGGCTTATATCCCAAATGGCTCTTTGCCTTTTCCACACTGCAGGCGATCGTCTTATCCATTTCACCCAGCACGTGGATCTTTTGCTGGTACAGGCCCGCTTTCTGCAGTAGGCCATCCACTATCTCCGCTACGCTGCCGGCAATACCGGGAAGCTTCATCCGCTTATGCGCAACGGAAAAATTAAATTCTTTTTCCAGCAGGAATTCTATGGTATCGATGATCTCATTCATAGAATAGGGCCGCTCATCGGCAATCCAGTAAATCTGTCCCTTCGCTTGTGGTTGAAAGGCGCCCAGCAAAAGCCCCTGCGATAAATTATCGAGGTAGGCCATCGAACGCAAATTTCCTCCGTCCCCGACGATCGGCCCCTTACCCTGTTTGATCATGGTAAAGAACAGGGTCTGTCTGTCAGGTTGATCGGGCCCGTAAAACCAGGGCGCCCTGATGATCACGGTCTCTATCGATCCGGCGGCCTGGGCCTTCTTTACTTCCTCTTCCATCAACATCTTGGATCTTCCGTAATTCATATACGGATGATAGGGACTCTCTTCGTCGAACAGATGATCCCGGAATGGATTGTTACCACAGGGAGAATTCGAGGACATAATAACGATCCTCGATAAATGGTGATGTTGCGCCGCCGCAAGGAGGTTCTTCGTCCCTTCCAGGTTAATGCTGTAAAAATCTTTTACCTTGCCGGGATGTATAATACCCGCAATATGTATTAAGACCGCGCCCTCGGCTCCTTTCGTAAAAGCCTCGCAATCGCGCGGATTTCTTACATCTCCTTTGAAGACAGTGATCCTGTCCGATATGCTAAGCAGCTCCTGCTCGTCCTGACCGGGCAGGATCAGACATCTCACCCGGGTATCGGCGGTAATAAAACCGTCCAGGAGCGGGTTGCCATACTCCCTGTTGAAAATCAGCTTGATCATCCTTTTCCCCAGCCAGCCTAAAGCCCCTGTCACTAAGATAAGATCTTTGTTCCCTTGCATCTGGTAATTTTTTCTTTTAGTTAGCCTTCTTTATTATTCTGCATAAAATGATCGATATTCCTTTTCGCAAATGCCATGATCGTTCCTTGCGGATTAACGCCCAAAGCAGTAGGCAAAAGACTGGCATCGTTGATATAGACATTTTCCTGACCATGCACTTTTCCAAACGAGTCCGCCGCGCATAATTCTTTGTTCTCTCCCATTGGACAGGACGAAAATAAATGGATGGTCATCAGGGACGTAAGATGATGATCGATCACTCTCGGAAGCGCACTCAGATCGTCCATGGTCCGGATGGCGGGAGATTTCAGGACACTGGGAAATAATAATTTCGCCTTCGCCGCGAGCAGCAGCTCACACAACTTCCGCAATCCCGCAGCCAGGTTCTCTTTTTCCTTTTGGGTCACAGCATATTTAACCAGCGGATCCCTGAAGAACGGCATCCTGCTCACCGATCCCTTTCCTTCCGCATTGGTCATCGCATAGTAAATGCCCATTTTTTCCCATTCGCGGTTGACCAGCCCTGCATGATCAGGATGATCGTTCATGGCCAGCGCCAGGTAAGAAGGCGAACTGATAGACCCGCCAAAACTGAATTGAGGAGAGAATTCCTTGACCTGGTGGACCGGCACGCCCATATTAGCATGATTGATGGCTTCGTCAAAGAGGGCAGTCACTTTGATGGTGGGATGCAATAAAAAATTTTTCCCTATATTTTTATCAATGCCACTGCGTAAAAGGAGATTGGGCGTGTGCACGGCGCCGGCGCAAACAAAAATGGCTTCGCAGGTCAGGGAAAATTCCTTTCTTCCAAGAAGGCATTTGAGCCGGATCGTCTTTCCTTCCTGGGAAAAGGAAAGGCAACGGGTATGTGTCAATAACACTCCCCCCGCAGACAGGAACCGGGGAATATAGGTCTGGGTCATGCTCATTTTGGTGCCCGAAGCATTCCCCGACGCATCCGTTTTTCCATCATATTTGAACCAGCGGGGCACTTCCTGATTGCCCCAGTTCAATGCCGTGGCTCCTTCGGCCAGTTTTAAGCTGGCTTTGGGAAGGCTGCCGGGATTGTAAGAAATGCATACGTCCCTTTCACACTGCTCGAAAAAAGGATTCAACTCCTTCTCTTCTATGTGCTGCAAGGCATATTCCTTCTTCCATCTTTCCAATACCGATGGAGGTGTGCGATGATATAAGCCGCTGTTTACCTCGCTGCCCCCCCCTACGCATTTCCCCTCCACATAGTTTATTTTCGGCTTACCAAAGGTTAGGGTGAGGCCGTTGTTCCGGTATTTATATTTCATTTCATCCAACGAAAAAGGCTCCAGATCCGTCAGATCCAGGTAAGCGCCTTCCTCGATCAGCAGAACATCCCTTCCGGCTTCCGCCAGCGCGCAGGCAGTAATGGCCCCGCCCGGGCCGGAACCGATAACAATATGCTTATAATGTGCTTTCCCGGGAATTTGGTTCAGGATGGAAGGCGCAAATTGATTCTTATTGAACATCATCAATGGGTGTACACAGAAACCGTGATCAAGCTTTCATGAAATTTTATAAATACCTGGCAAAAGGACAATCGCGAATTTTTCCAGGACAAGATGACCTTTTCGCGTTGAAAAGGCCGCAGCCGGTAGAAAGGTTTTAAATAGAACAGAATGGTATGAAATCCAAAAAACAGGGTCACCATCCGGAAAGGCAAACGCAAATAATCAGGCATGTTATTCATTTGCAGAATAATAAAATTTGCCTCTTTATTATAGGTTCTATAGACAGGTGGTTCGCTTACGTTAATTTTGGACTTTCCGATCTGATAAGCCAATGCGGTAACGGTTGCTCGGATCATGGGTTTCGTGGCTTGATTTCAGGGGGTAAAGAAATAGAAAAAAACACATCTTTGCAAATTAAATAATATCCTTTCTGAAGGAGAAGATGGTGTGTGGCAGTGAATCAGGCAATTCAACAAATTGATTATCAATACACAATGGAAAACAGGATCGCTTTTTTTGATTTTGATGGGACCATCACCCGAAAAGACACCATGTTGGAATTTATCCGGCACAGCAAGGGAAGCGTTCGGTTTTATACCGGATTCCTGTTGAATAGTCCCTGGCTGATCGCTTATAAGTTGGGCTTACTCCCTAACCAGACAGCGAAGGAAAGAATATTGACCCATTTCTTCAAAGGCACTCCTCTAACCGTTTTCCAGGAGGAATGTGACCAATTTTGCCTGGATGTCTTACCGGGGCTCGTTCGTCCGGGAGCGTTGCCCGAGATAGAGAAGCTTCAGCAGGCGGATATTTCAGTGGTGATCGTTTCCGCCTCGCTCGGGAACTGGATAAAAACATGGTCCGACGGTAAAAAAACGGCGCTCCTGGCGTCCTGGCCCGAAATCCGGGATGGGCGCCTAACGGGTAAGCTACAGGGCAAAAATTGCTATGGAGAAGAGAAAGTAAAGCGCATTCAGGCTTCTTATGCGTTGCAAGACTACACTGATATTTATGCGTACGGAGACACCAGCGGAGACCTTCCTATGCTCAGCCTGGCCCGTTTCACTTTTTTCAAACCATTCAGGTAATATTCCCTTTCTTCATTTCCGTGATGGCGTAGTCGCAGGCCCTGGCCGTCAAAGCCATATAGGTCAGGGAGGGATTCTGACAGGCCGAAGATGTCATGCAGCTGCCATCTGTAACAAAAAGGTTATTGATTCCGTGTACCTGGTTTCGGGCATTCAGGATCGATGTCTTTGCGTCGTGGCCCATGCGTGCCGTACCCATTTCATGCACGGCGCTGCCTCCGGGTGGGTTGTAATCGAATTCGTCGATACTGGAGAATCCTGCGGCCTCCAGCATCTCCGCGGCGCTCTTTTTGGCGTCTTTGCGCATCGCCTGCTCATTCGCCTTGAAGGAGAAATCAATTTCCACCAGCGGCAGGTCCCATTTATCCTTCTTGTCGGAGCTGAGCGCCACTTTATTCTCAGCGTACGGCAAGGTTTCGCCCCAGGCCCCCAGCCACATTGTCCACGGACCCGGAGCCGTCAATTGTTTTTTAAAGTCCGCGCCAAATCCCGGGACGGATTTGGATAAATCGTCCCATCCTTGCCGCAGGCCGGTCCCCTGGTAGGCAAATCCCCGGGTATAGTCGGGGTGCCTGGAAGCCTCATCCAGATTCCGGAAACGGGGCACATAGATATTAGTCGGTCTCCTGCCGGAATAATACTCATCGGGGAATCCATGAAAAAGCGCCTGGGCTCCCGCCCGCAGATGGTGGTCCATCAGGTAACGTCCCAGCAGGTCGTTGGTATTGCCCAGCCCCTCGGGGAATGCCGGCGATTTTGATTGCAGCAGGATAGATGTAGATGCAATGGTGGAAGCGTTTAAAAACAGAACGCTGGAAAAGAATTCGATGCTTTCATGGGTCATTGCGTCGATTATCCGTACGCCACGGGCCCTTTTACGATCCTTGTCATACAGGATCTCCGCCACAATGGAATAAGGCCGCAACACCAGGTTGCCGGTGGCCAGCGCTGCCGGGATCGTCGCCGAGTTGCTGCTGAAATATCCTCCGAACGGGCACCCCCTGCTGCACAGATTCCTGTATTGGCAGGGGCCTCTATCCTTCCAGCCCCTGGAAAGATTAGCGGTCCGGCCGATCGTCACACAGCGCCCTCCGAATTTCTTGTTCACCTGCTCCTTAAAATGCTTTTCCAGGAAATTCATTTCCATGGGCGGCAGCAATTGTCCATCCGGCAGATGGGCCAGCCCTTCGGGCTGGCCGCTGATCCCTACGAAATTTTCGACATAGTCGTACCAGGGTGCGATATCCTTATACCGGATAGGCCAATCGATCCCGATGCCCTCTTTGGCGTTCGCTTCGAAGTCCAGGTCGCTCAGCCGGTAACACTGGCGTCCCCAGGTCAGGGATCGTCCGCCTACATGGTACCCCCGGATCCAGTTAAAAGAGCCATGCTGCTGCACATATGGATGCTCGCGGTCGCTCACATAGAAAAGTTTGCTGCCTTCGTCATAGGACTGGCTCTGAATGGGGTTCTCCGCCTTGTCTTTTTCTGAATTTTGTAATCCGTGCGCAAAATCCCATGGATTCAGGGTCGATGTGGGATAGTCTTTTATATGCTCGACATTTCTGCCCCGGTCAAGCAGCAAGGTCTTCAGTCCTTTTTCGCAGAGTTCCTTGGCAGCCCAACCGCCACTGATGCCGGACCCGATGACGATGGCATCATAGGTTTGCTGTTCCTTTGCTCTCGTGTTAAGACGAATACCCTGTTGCGGATCTCCCATATTCTAAAAATTTATGCAGGAAAAATCATTCCCAAAATCATTATTTAGTGGCCCAGGCCCTCTGCCCTTGCGCCAATGGGACCACCCCCACGTATTTGCCGGGTATGTAGTCATAGCTCAACGCTTGCGTAGCGCCCGGCTTTGAGGTGCAGTAACCAAGGACTGTATAATTTTTAAGGGTCACAAAGAAAGAATCTCCTTCCAGCTGATGGTCCACCTTGCCCAACCACCCCTTATAGGGTTTACCGCTTTGCTCGAAATGAGTGAGAACGGCTGTTCTTTCCTCCAGGGAACAAGCGCCGAACGATCGCTTGTATTTTTTCTCCGTATACTCCGGGACAGAGCGAAGGCCGTCTATAAAATGATTCTGGGATTTTTTGTTGGTGCAGTCCCTCACCATCCGGACAATGAAATCCCCTGCCCCGGCCTCCCGGGCCCCGGGACTGTCGACGGTGGCCGGAATAATCGTATCTGCCAGATCCCCGATCAGGCCCTTGTATGTATCGAGCAATTTCAGGCTGGGAGTCTTGTATAGGTCGTACACCAGCCCTCCCCCCAGAGAGAGAACGATCCCACCCGCAAGCAGGGAAAGTCTTTTAATAGCGCGCCGTCGGTTCATGCAGGTCTTTGTGCTAAAGATAAATAAATTATTGGTTCCATCAGGAACGGCTCTTACGACAAAAGATCCCACGGGGGGATCTTTTGTCGTAATCGTAAATAAGGACTATTTTATTGTTTGACAAACTTCGTAGTAAGGCTGATCTCATTGCTGATCAGGACTTGAACGATGTACATCCCCGGGGCCAGCTGCCCTACAGGGTAAGATTTATACATGTCTTTCTGCTCTTTATCGAACTGATCGGCCTTTACCAGCATTCCCAATGCGTTGTAGATATTGACCCGTACATTGCCAATCTTATCGCTGGAAAGAACCAGGTTGAGATTATCATGGGCCGGGTTCGGATAGGCCAGGAGACCCTGGGTGGTACCAATGCCTGGACCCGATGGCGCCTGTCCGGCGGATTCTATGATCAGTGTATCCAGAGCGGCCGCACTGGCTCCCTTGTCATCGGTCACGGAAAGCCTGAAAACATAGGTACCCGGCACCAGTCCTCTGGCGGTAGTGCTGGCAGCGGTCGAATCGGTGATAACGCTCATCCGCGGCCCCTGGACCTGTGACCAGGAATAAGATACGATCTTTCCATCGATGTCCGCGGATTGACTTCCGTCCAGGCTGACATCGCTGAAGGCGGAAAGGGCCTGTACCGTCAGCGGCTGGCCGGTCGTCAGCGCCTCTCCCGAAGAAGTAGTGGCCGATTGCTGCACCTCTGCGGTCGTCTGAACGGCAGCCCCTTCAGCATTTGTGGCCGTCGTCTGAACAGCAAGCCCGCCAGGATTTGCGATGGCCGCCTGTACCGTGGAGGTTGTCGCTGCTACGCTGTGAGCAGCCGTAGTAGTACTCAGCGTAGCGACTACATTTGGCGTCAAGTTGATATTGAGGGCCAACAGACAGGCAGGACAAAGGCCAAGCAAGGTATTTTTTGTGCAATAAGGGCTTGCGACGAAATTCACCCGGGTCAGCGAGAATGGATTCACTGCGGTCGGCGAGGTCACATCCCATGAATTTGGATAATCTGCCTGCACATCGGGCGTACAGCCCATAACCCCATTGGCCAGGACAGCGCCTTTATTTCTTCCCCATGAATACAGCTGGCCGTCAGCTGTTTCCGCGAAATCGAACAATACGAAAGGACCGGCTCCCCATACCGCTACAAAATCTTTTCGCGTAGAGATCTGAACAGGGGCCTGCTGCAGGAGGTCAGCCGGATGGAAATCCCAGGAATAAGGGGTCGCCGTCTGGGAAAAATCGAGTTCCTTGCCGTTGCCAACGCTTCCGCATGAATTATCGCCCCATCCCCACAAGGATCCGTCTGTCAGGATCGCATGCGTGCACACCATATTGCCTACGACTGATTTGACCGGATAAGGTAAGTTGAGCCGGGTGGTAAGATCGACGGGTGTATAGAAATAAGTATTAGCGGCATATCCTCCCGTACCTCCCATATAGGAGCTGTAGGAACCCCATCCGTAAAGCACGCCGGTGGAGGTAAGGGCGTAGTTAAACTGGTTGGTGGCGCCCGCTACCTCGACGATATTGGCCGGCAGATCAAGCTGATGAAGGGTCATGTAGTCGTTGCCGGTCCCTCTGTATCCTAAATTAGGATTGACGCCCGCGATCCCTCCGCCGCATGTCCATACAGTGCCGTCCGTGCAAAGAAGGTCCAGGGTGTTACCCGCGGCCAGTTGGAGCGCCTTCCGGTTTCCGGGAATCACTATCTGTGTCGGACGGGTCACAAAGCCGCCAGCCGTTCCATTGGCCATCATACCCTGGCGTGTATCACCCCATATCCATAAGGTGCCGTCGTCTTTGATCGCGTATAAACCGACACTTGCATTGTTGGAATAATAAGCATAGATCTTTTCAATACCTGTAAAGGTCTTCCCGGTATTGTCGGTAGTCAGTCTTACAGGAGTAAGTACCTGGTCTGCATAAATCTGACCATTCCCTATCTCCCCGGATTCGCCCTGTCCCCAGGTCCATACATACCCAGCCGTATCTACGGCGATACCCCCATGAAGACTCGATGCCGCTGCCTTAAATTTCAAGTTTGCGGGAGTGGTGAGCACTCTTACGGGGATTCCGGGGGTTCCTATAAAGTTACTGCCCTGGGTGCTCAGATTGGCCCCCACCGCCCAGAGATATTTATTTTTGTCTATAAAGAGCGTCTGATATTCTCCCGTTGACACGATCGTCTGTAAGGCAGAAGAGGCCACCGAAGCGCTGTTGACAGTTATCGTTACACTGCCCGAACTTGTCTGGCCCAGGTTATTCGTAACGGCAAATATAAAGGCATAGGTGCCTGCCACCAACCCGGTGACGGCTGTAGCAAATTTACCCGGCGCCGTGAACACGGCATTGGAAGGACCGCTCTGCTGCGTCCAGCTCTCTAATGTCAACGTCGTGCCGCTGGCCGCCGTCGCCGTACCGCTCAGGTTTACCGAGTTAACCGGCAGCGTAATGGTTTGTGCGCTGCCCGCACCTACCACCGGGGCTGTTGTATCAACCGATACTACCGTCACTGTCACAGTATTGGAACCTGTCTGGCCCAGGTTATTCGTAACCGTAAACTTAAAGACATAGGTTCCCGCCACCAACCCGGTGACGGCTGTAGCAAATTTACCCGGGGCGGTAAACACCGCAGTGGATGGCCCGCTCTGCTGTGTCCAGCTTTCCAATGTCAACGTCGTGCCGCTGGCCGCCGTCGCTGTACCGTTCAGGTTCGTCGTCGCCGTACCGCTCACCGACTCCGCCATAGCGCTCAGGGTCGCCGGACTAACCGGCAGCGTGACGGTCTGGGCGCTGCCCGCACCCACCACCGGGGCTGTCGCAGCCGATACTACTGTCACTGTCACCGTATTGGAACCTGCTTTGCCCTGGTTATTTGTAACGGTAAACTTAAAAGTATAGATACCCGCCACCAACCCGGTGACGGCTGTAGCAAATTTACCCGGGGCGGTGAACACCGCAGTGGATGGTCCGCTCTGCTGTGTCCAGCTCTCCAATGTCAACGTCGTGCCGCTGGCCGCCGTCGCCGTACCGCTCAGGTTTACCGAGTTAACCGGCAGCGTGATTGTCTGGGCGCTGCCCGCACCCACCACCGGAGCGGCAGCGGTCGATATTACAGTCACAGCCACAGAGGAGGAGGCCGTCTCCCCCAGGTTATTTTTCACCGTAATCGTAAATACATAAGTGCCCGGCAGGAGACCGCTAATGGCCGTCGACAATGAATTGGCGGGTCTATTAATAGTAGCCGCGGAAGGACCGCTGGTCTGGACCCATGTCTCCGAAGAAAGGCTCGTCCCGCTCGCCGCGGTAGCCGTGGCCTGCAGGAAAGTAGAGCTCGCCGGCGCAGTGATCGACTGAGCGCTGCCTGCGTTCACCACCGGCGCCGTATTGACCGCATTAACTGTCACCGCCACCGACGAAGAGGTCGTCTGCCCCAGGCTGTTCTTAGCAGTAAGAGTGAATATATAAGTTCCCGTAACCAGACTGGTCACTTTAGTCTTTAAAGTATTGGTCGGCGTGGCGATCACAGCCTTCGATGGGCCGCTGCTCTGCGCCCATAGCCCTGAAGTCAGGGTCGTCCCGCTCGCCGCCGTCGCCGTGGCGCTCAGGTTCACCGAGTTCACCGGCAGTGTGATCGTCTGGGCAGTCCCTGCATTCACCTTGGGCGTCGTGGCAACATCCTCTTTCACTGTCACGGTCACGGAGGAAGAGGCTGTTTGCCCCAGGTTATTCTTAGCAGTAAGAGTGAATATATAAGTTCCCGTAACCAGACTAGTCACTTTAGTCTTTAAAGTATTGGTCGGCGTGGCGATCACGGCTTTCGATGGTCCGCTGCTCTGCGCCCATAGCCCTGAAGTCAGGCTCGTCCCGCTCGCCGCCGTCGCCGTGGCGCTCAGGTTCACCGAGTTCACCGGCAATGTGATCGTCTGGGCGCTGCCTGCACTGACTACCGGGGCCGTGTTGATAACCTTAGCCTTCACCGTCACTGTCACATTGGAAGAGGCCGTTTGCCCCAGGCTGTTCTTAACGGTAAACGTAAATACATAATTCCCCACCTCCAGGCCGGTGACGGGGGTAATAAATTTACCCGGTGTACCGAATTTGGCAGTGGAGGGGCCGCTCTGCTGCGTCCAGCTTTCCGATGTCAAACTCGTCCCGCTCACTGCCGTCGCCGTGCCGCTCAGGTTCGCCGAGCTCACCGGCAGGGTGATCGTCTGGGCGCCTCCTGCACCGACTACCGGGGCCGTGGCAGCGGATAACAACACGGTTACCGCTACATCTGACGAACTTGCCGCCCCCAGGCTATTCTTAACGGTAAGCGTAAATATATAAGTCCCTGTCACCAGACCGGTGATCGAGGTTTTCAGTTCATTCGCGGTGACAATCCGGGCGGTAGAGGGACCGCTCTTCTGCGTCCATGCCTGCGAAGAGAGGGTCGTCCCGCTTGCCGTCGTCGCAGTGCCGCTCAGGTTCACCGTGCCCGCCGGCAAGGTAACGGACTGGGCGCTACCCGCATTGACAGTCGGAGCAGTGACTGGTTCAGGATCGCCTGATTTTGTTGTATCCGCCGAACCGGAGACCATGCTTGTATCTCCCTGCCTGAGTATCCATTGAAAGATATTGGAGCCTTTTTTATAAGTGCCTTGTGTATTGGGATGCAGGCTATTGGATACAATATTGGAGCCTGTGCCGCTCCAATCCGTCGCCGAAGGATCAAGCATGGAATTCCAACAGCAATGTTCTCCCCCCCCTATATTCTGATAGGAGAAAAAGGCAGCGCCCGCTTTATTTGCGTTTATATTTTCAGAAATCTGCCAGACTCCACGATCATCCGAAGAGCCTTCAAGGCCAAAAAATTTTCCTCCATAATGATTTGCCCAATAGCCAAAGACGCTTGGGTAAGGGAGATTAAATCCTGAAAAATCGCTGGCCGGGCCCACTCCCTCCAGGTCTACCCAGCTTTTAATCTCGCTCATGATGGCATGATCGCCGGAAAAAGCTGAATAAGAAATTAGCTCTCCCCATTCATAGGATCCCTGGCTGATACCGGAAACATGGACAGAATTCAGTTTGACGGGTAATATTTTCAAAAGCGCTTCGAATACCAGCTTCAAATCCCAGGGCCGCATATTGGCCTTGGGCTGCTGGATCGTGACAAGGATAGGATAATGTGTCCCATTCCCAATCTTTATGCCCCCATCCCAGCCGTTTTTCAACCAGTAATGAGGGCCATAGGTAGTCAGTTTGGCCGTATTGGTTCCTACTTCTCCCGACCCTGGTATAAAAAATATCACCGGACGAAGGGACTTGTCATTCTTTTGCCGGGTAATCCTTACATTCCAGGTGTATGCTTTATTATTAAGATATTTTTCGGTAATGGTTGTATCATAAGTTACCGGAGCATTGGATTCAGTTTGCCCGAATGAAGAAAGGGCAGAAACAAAAAAAATCAAACCCGCCAGAACAGCCTTTCTGGATCCTTGGGTAAAATTGTTCATTCAGGTTAGTTTTTAAATGGATGTTATGATTTTAGGCATAGGATGCCCCTTTGCTCTAAAACGGGCATTTACTACACTTCGAAATTGAGCTGGGGCTTTGGAAATCTCTTTGAGCTAAACAACAACTGTACCAAAGAAGAAATGAACTCTCCAAAAAAAAATTTATTGTGGCAAATTATCCCCATTTAAAAATTTAATTTTTTAATCATACCAAGCCCCGCTTGTAAGATTTTGCGCTTTTACCGTTACAAACCGCCATAATACTCGTCAAAAAAGTAAAAAACCATATTTTAATCCTTTATTAATCTCAAAAACATCGTCCGGATTTCTGGCAAAATATTTGCATACGGCCCTTCCCTAAAAGAAGGCGGCGTCCCCTGGGGGACGCCGCCTTCTTGCATTCAACTATTTGCTTATATATTATTGTTTAACAAGCTTTAGTGTCTTCCATTGTTTTCCGCCGACCGTGACTTCCACGAAGTAGGTGCCGCGCGCCAGCTGGCTGGTAACCATGGACAGATCCAGCGAAGGGGATTGTTTTCCGATTTCCTCTGTAAAGACGATAAAATGCAGAACATTATATATGTTAATTTTTACAATACCATTCATGTCGCTGACCATATGCAGGTTTACATGATCCTGGGCCGGGTTGGGGTAAAGCATCGCCGTCTCTGCTGAGGAAGTCCTTTGATCATTCACGACCCTCACCTGGACGGTATCGGTATTACTGGCTCCCTGATCATCTGTTACAGTCAGGCTAAAGACATAGAGCCCTGCTTGCAGACCGCTGATATCACAGATGGAGGCATTGGGCGCCGCCAGTGAGGCGGAAGAAGGGCCGCTGACCTGCAGCCATTGGTAGGAAGAGATCGTTCCACCTGTATCACTGGAACCCGAGCCATCGAGGGTGGCGGTATTGTCGGGAAGCCCGATCGAAGTATCGGCCCCGGCATTGGCCGTAAGTGAATTGTTCCCATTGGTGACTATAATAGTCACGTCCGATGTTGAAGTTGCTCCGTTATTATCTGTCACCACCAGTTCAAATTCATATTGGCCAGGAGTCAATCCATACAGGGTGGGTGTAGCCGTGTTCGAATTGACGATGGTTACCCCAGCTGACGTCCCGGACAACAAGGACCAGTTATAAGACACGATCGTGCCATCGGGATCATAAGAATTTGAACCGTTCAGGTTCAGGGGACTGGCAGGCATGGCAACCGTTATAGAGGGGCCTGCATTTGCCACCGGCGGTATATTAACCGCCACCGCATTGACGGTCACAGTTACCGTCGCAGTGGCCGTCTGTCCCTGACTGTTCGTTACTGTCAGGCTGAATACATAAACTCCCTGGACCAGGTTGGTCACCTGAATGGAAGCTGTGGTCGGATCGGCGATGGTATACTGCGCCGGACCGGAAACTTCCGACCACGCATACGTCAGTGTTCCCCCGCCCGGGTTGGAAGACGCGCTACCATTCAGGCTCACCATATTGACAGGCAGTGTAATAGTAATATCGTTCCCTGCATTCGCAATGGGAATGATCACCGGAGCCGGGTTCACCGTCACCGTCACCATATCCGTCGCACTATTCCCCTGGCTGTTGGTCACGGACAAACGGAATATGTATACTCCCTGCACCAGGTTCGTGACCGAGGTCGCGGAAGCAGACGGGCTGCCGATGGTATAGCCCGCAGGACCGGAGACTTCCGACCACGCATAGGTCAATGCACTGCCGTCCGGATTGGAAGACGCGCTGCCATCCAGGTTGGCCGTATTGACAGGCAGTGTAATAGTAATATCGGCCCCTGCATTCGCAACAGGTGTAAGATAGGCCGCATTATTTACTTTAACTGTCACTGTAGCGCTGGCGGTCTTGCCCTGACTGTTAGTCACGGTGAGACTGAATACATATACCCCCTGCACCAGGTTGGTGACGGAGGTCATGGAGGCGGCAGGGCTGGTAATGGTATAGCCCGCAGGACCGGAAACTTCCGACCACGCATAGGTCAGTGCACCGCCGTCCGGGTTGGAAGACGCGCTGCCATCCAGGTTGACCGTATTGACAGGCAGCGTAACAATCTGATCGCTCCCTGCATTGGCAACGGGAATGATCACCGGGGCCGGGTTCACCGTCACCGTTACCGGAGCCGTCGCTATATTCCCCTGACTGTTGGTAACGGTCAGCCGGAACACATAGATCCCCTGCACTAAATTCGTAACAGCAGTCGTGGCGGCAGCCGGGCTGCCGATAGTATAGCCCGCAGGACCGGAGACTTCCGACCATGCATAGGTCAGTGTTCCACCGCCGGGATTTGAAGACGCGCTGCCATCCAGGTTGACCGTATTGACAGGCAGCGTAATAGTAATATTGGTTCCTGCATTGGCAACGGGAATGATCACCGGCGCCGGGTTCACCGTCACGGTTACCGAAGCGGTTGCCGTATTTCCCTGTGTGTTGGTTACCGTTAGCCGGAATACGTATACGCCCTGCACTAAGTTCGTGACAGCCGTCTTGGAAGCGGCCGGGCTGCCGATAGTATAACCCGCCGGACCAGAAAGCTCCGACCATGCATACGTCAGTGTCCCGCCGTCCGGATTGGAAGAAGCGCTGCCGTCCAGGCTGACCGTATTGACAGGTAATGTAATCGTGATATTGGCCCCTGCGTTAGCAACGGGAATGATCGCTGGTGTCGAACAATCACTGCAGGGCGATCCGCCGGGATGAAGTATACAATAAGGGCAAGACGCAACGGTTGTTTTGGTGAGCGCAAAGGGCTTTACCACCGTAGGCGTCGGTACATCCCATGAGTTGGGGTAAGTAGCCGTAACATTAGAGGAACAGCTTACTACTCCATTTGCCAGCACAGCACCCTTATTCCTTCCCCAGGAGTATAAGGTTCCATCGGCGGTTTCCGCATAGGTATAAAAAGTAAACACACTGGACCCGAAGATGGCGACGAAGTCGCTCCGGGAAGACACGATCCTCGCGGGTAACACCTGCAGGAGATCGCCATTTTTGAAATCCCATGAATAAGGGTTGGTTGTCGCGGAATAATCCAGTTCAGTGCCCGTACCGACGGCTCCCATGGCATTGTCGCCCCATCCCCATAAGCTGCCATCGGTTAAAATAACGTGTGTGGACACCGTATTCGTAACGATCGAGGCGATGGGATGCGGTAAAGCATTCGTTATATTGCTCAGAACGGTCGGGGTCGCAATAGGGGTTCCGGAGCCTTGAGCCGCATAGTTCCCCATATAAGACCCGTTATATCCCCATCCATATAAAGTGCCGTCATTTTTCAGTGCATAATTGAAGGCAATCCCTCCTGCTACCTGGGTAATATTCGAAAGGCCTGTAAGCTGAGTAAGGGAAAGATAGCTGTTACCGCTGGCGGCATATCCGAGGTTCTGCAGGAATTGACCATTCCCGCCGCAGGTCCATACCGTACCGTCCGTGCAGAGGAGGACCAGCATCCCGCCCGCCACGATCTGCCGGGCCGATCTGCCCCCGGGAATAAGCACCTGCACCGGGCGAAGATTGGAAGCGCCCGCCGTACCATCCCCGCGCATACCGTTGAGGGTAGATCCCCATATCCATAAAGTACCATCCGTTTTAATGGCGTACCAGCCATTATTCGCATTTCCGGAAAAGTAAGCGCAAACCTGCGAGATGTTTTTAAAGGGGTTACCCGCATTGTCCACGGTTAGCTGTACTGCCACGGATGTATTAGTCGTGGTCCCGTTCCCTAATTGCCCCTGCGCATTATCTCCGAAAGTCCAGACGTATCCGTTTGTGTCGATTGCGGCGCCGCCATGCAGACCGCCTGCAACCGTTTTAAAAGTCAGGTTGGAAGGAGTTACGACAACGGGCAGGACAAGTCCCGGAGTTCCCGTTCCGCCAACACCTAACGTAGTTAAGTTGGTGCCTGAACCAAACAAATGCCTGTTCTGATCTAAAAAGAATACCTGGTACTCACCCGGACCTACCACTATCGGAGCCGATGGCCCGGAAGGGGCAGGAGCAGATGCGGCCGCTACCGTTATAGTCACGGTGGAGGTAGCTTTCTGGCCTAAATCATCGGTGACGGTGAGTGTAAAGACATAAGTCCCTGCCATGAGGTTTGTCACGGTGGAGGACAGACTGGAAGGAGTTGTAATCACCGCTCCGGTGGGCCCGCTGGTATAGGTCCATGAAGTGGAAGCGATACTACGCCCGGCTTGTGGTGTGGCCGTACCGGTCAGGCTTACCGAATTGACCGGCAGTTGTATGGACTGGCTGGCGCCGGCGGACGCAGTAGGCGGAGTCGGCGTAGGGACCGGAGGAGTGGCCGAACCGGTTATAAGAGTCGTATCTCCCTGACGCAGCATCCACTGAAACACATTACCTGACGCCGCCGTATAGGTGCCGGCGGTATTCGGATGAGCAGTCTTTGATGTTATATAGCTATTCCCGTAAGGAGCAGCCATGTTTTGCCAGTTGGTGACAGCGGGATTATAGAAATCATTCCAGCAGCAATGCGCGCCTCCGCCATCTCCTTCGTAAGTGAAATAAGCTTTACCGGAAACACTGTCATTGATATTTTCCGATATCTGCCAGACGTTTCTAGGATCGTTGCTGCCTTCAAGGCCCCAAAACTTGCCTCCGTATTTGGACGCCCAATGTCCGAAGGAAGTAGGATAGGGCATATCCGAACCATAGGTATCCGATGGTCCGACCCCTTCCAGCTCCGTCAGGCTATTTATTAGCGGCATGGTATGTTCGTCTCCGGAAAAAGCCGCATATTTCAATGTTTGTGAGAGCACCCAGAAACCCTGGCTCAGGCCGCTCATATGAATGCCGTTTGCCCGGGGATGGTAATATTTGATCAGGGTATCGATCAGAGATTGGGTAAACCACGGGCGCGTATTGGACGTGGCCTGGCATACTGTGATCAGAAGCGGGTAATGCTTTCCGTTACCAAGCATCACGGAGCCGTCCCATCCGTTCTTCAGCCAGAAATGCGGGCCGTACTTCACTAAATTGTTCGTGTCAGTACCTACTTCCCCTGCTCCGGGCATAGATAATATAAGGGGTCTGCTGGCGGCGTCGGCGCTGTTCGCCGTGAAATAATACCTCGGGCGGGTGATCCTGACCTGCCAATATTGCTGTACTCCCGCTATCAGTCCGGATTGACCCGATCTGCCTGTATACTTAATGGTAGTATCATAGGTGATCATATCATTTGATTCACTTTGTCCGAACGAAAAATCCACAAAAATGAAAAGGTGAAAAAATAAAAGAAAAAGTAGCTTGTACGCGACTTTTTTGTAGTGTAGAAATTTGGCTTTCATAAGGTGGATTTTAGGATTATACGGATTATATGAACTATAACATGCCCGGTCTATAACAGGGCTTTTAGGGTAAATGTGTATCTTGCTCTTACAGCCTTTCTAAAATATAAGGGAAACACCTAGCTATCGGTCAATTTATATTTAAAGCCTTTCTCAAAGTCCAAGAATCATACCAAAAGGAACCAAATCCAGGTGATAGAAAGTATTTCAATAAAAAACGATGTGAAGTAAAATAAACCGATGCCCGCTTCGTTATAGAGGATTAAATTAACCAGACCTGGTTAAGGACGCATGAGGGAGCATTTGTTGCAGGCACTCGAGTCCGGATGCAGCCGGCAATAGGGACCCGGGTCCGACGTCGTCCTGGTCAGCCTCAAGGGAAAGACTACGACAGGAGCCGTTACATCCCAGGAATTGGGATAACGGGCCGTTATCTCAGAAGTACACCCCACTACTCCGTTACCCAATACGGATCCTTTATTTCTCCCCCATGAATACAGCATTCCATCGGCTGTTTGAGCGTATGTATAAAATGTGAACACACTCGAGCCGTAAACGGCCACAAAATCGCTGCGATCGGCAACGACCCGGACGGGAAGCTGCTGCAGCAACTCGCCGGGGCGAAAACTCCACGAATAGGGATGCTCGGTAGACGAGAAGTCCAACTCCTTTCCGTTTCCCACCGTTCCCATCGCATTATCTCCCCAGCCCCATAGCGAACCGTCCATTAACAGGACATGCGTGCATACGGAATTCGTAACGATGGAGCGTATGGGATGCGGCAGGCCCTTCATGATATTGGACAATACCGTAGGAACGGGCAGGACAATCCCGCTGCCCGATGCGGCATAATATCCCATGTAGGAACCATAAGCGCCCCAACCATATAAAGTACCGTCTTTTTTCAGCGCATAGTTAAAGGAGATACCGCCCGCTACCTGTATTATATCAGATAAGCCGGTGAGTTGGTGAAGGGTTAAATAAGCGTTTCCAACGGCGGCATACCCCGCATTCTGTACCCTCTCCGCATTGCCGCAGGTCCACACTGTACCATCCGTGCAAAGCAGGATCAGCATGCCGCCGGCAACTACCTGTTTCGCCCGCCGCCCACCGGGTATCGGGACCTGGACAGGGCGCAGGGTCATTCCGCCCCAGGTGCCGTCTCCCCGCATCCCATTCAGGGTAGAGCCCCATATCCATAAAGTGCCATCCGTTTTGATCGCATACCATCCATTATTGGCATTCCCGGAAAAATAGGCGCAGATCTGCACGACAGGGGAAAAAGGACGCCCGGAACTGTCAGTAGTCACTTTAGCGGCCACCGCCACAGGTTCCCGGTTACCAATGCCCAGTTGGCCCTGCGCATTGTCCCCAACGGTCCACACATATCCATCTGTATCGATGGCCGCGCCCCCATGCAGGCTTCCCGCCACAGTCTTAAAGGTCAGGTCAGAAGGGGTAACGCTGACGGGAATGGCAAGACCAGGCCTCCCTGCTTTATTTACTCCCAGGGTATTCAGGTTACCCCCGGAACCAAACCAATGTCTGTTCTGATCCAGGTAAAACACCTGGTATTCGCCTTCGCCAACCATTATTTTGGGAAGGGAATCCCTGACGGCCGCAGCTGGTCTGACCGGACCTACAGCATCGCCGGCACCGTGGACTACCTGTTTACCACTATGCCCGGAAAAAAGAAAATGGATAAAAAAACAGAGTAAATACCTCATGGGGAATTGCAGGCTTTTTCCGCCTAATGTCCAAATTTAATCAGGATTATTAAGATAATTTTTATATTATTGTACTTCAGTAATAATTCGTTTTAAGGAAAGAATTCATCTTGCCATCTTCTTTAAAATACCGATGTCGACTCCATATCCTTTAAAAGCAGGAACCTCATACCCCTAATGTTATTTGCAAAAATTTTATTCTTTACAGGCATTTTCATAATCTTATATAGCTATGCCGGATATGGATTGCTGGTGTGGGCCCTGATAAAAGCCAGGAACCTTCTCAAAGGGCGGCCGGTCAAAAAATATTCCGCAGATCTCCCGCCAGTGACGCTGATCATAGCAGCTTATAATGAAGAAAGCTTTATCGAGGAAAAAATACAGAATACTTTATCCCTGGACTATCCATCGGACAAGCTCGATATTATCTTCATAACGGACGGTTCCACGGATAATACGCCTCTCATTGCAGGGCGCTATAAGCAAATACGGGTTCTCCATCAGCCTGAAAGAAAGGGGAAAATTGCTGCTATGCACCGCGCGATGGGTACCGTCAAAACCCCTATCGTCATTTTTTGCGATGCCAATACCTTACTCAATAAGGAATGTATCTCCATGATCGTCCGCCATTACAACGATCCGAAAGTAGGCGGCGTGGCGGGTGAGAAAAAGATCCTGTCGACAGCCGGCGGGAAAATTACCGGCGCCGGGGAAGGTCTGTATTGGAAATATGAGTCGATGCTAAAAAAGCTGGATGCGGATTTTTATACGGTAGTAGGGGCCGCCGGGGAGTTGTTCTCCATTCGAACGTCTCTGTATGAACCCGTAGACGACAACGTGCTGTTGGATGACTTTATCATCTCCCTGAAGATCTGCCGGAAGGGCTACCGTATCGAATACGAACCGGGCGCCTATGCTTCAGAAAACCCTACGACCTCGATGATGGAAGAGAAAAAAAGAAAGATCCGTATCAGCGCGGGAGCTTTTCAGTCCATGGTCATGCTTAAAGATCTGCTGAATATTTTTAAATACCCGCTGCTGTCCTTTCAATACCTGTCCCATCGGGTCCTGCGATGGACGCTTTGCCCTGTCTTCCTGCCTATTATTTTTATCCTGAACATCGTGCTGGCCGTCAGGGAAAACGCACCGCTTTACCGTGTTATCCTTGCCGGGCAGATTATTTTCTACATGGCAGCCATAATAGGGTGGATCCTGTCGGAAAAAAAAATCAAGGTGAAACTTCTTTATATCCCGTACTATTTCTTTTTCCAGAATGTTTCACTTTATTTAGGGTTTATCCGTTATAGAAAGGGTCAACAGTCCGTCCTGTGGGAAAAAGCCGGCAGGCAACAATAGGCGCTTGCTATGCCCGATCGTCCGGAGATCCGTAAATTAAATATGCTAATCCACCATGACTGTATTTTTTGAAGCTTTGCGTATTTTGTTCCTGATTGTACAGGTCCTGCTGGCCATTTACCTGTTCATTCCGGCTATCCTTCTTCTCTGTTACGGAATTATATGCCTTTTCAGGATCCGGACACCCTTTGAGCGCAGGCCCTTTTTGACGGATAAACAATTTGAGTTCGGTCTCATTATCACCGCGCATCAGGAGACGGAATTCGTGATTCCGCTAATCGATTCCATTTTAAAACAAACATACAAAAACCTGTTTGTCTATGTAGTAGCTGATGATTGCGATCCCACCAAACCGCTGTCCTTTTCGGATCCCCGGATCACCATCCTGACACCGGAACCGGCCCTTCACTCAAAGATCAGGTCCATCCAGTACGCCCTCGATCGGTTTCGTAAAAAACATGACGCGTTCATTATCCTCGATGTGGACAATCTCCTGCACCCTTCTTTTCTGGAAGTGATGAATAATCATTTTCGAAAAGGTTATCGGGTAGTGCAGGCTAATTTTAAGCCGAAGAATACGGATACCATGTATGCACGCATGGACGCCATCGGGGACATGTTCAATTTTTTCATTGAAAGGGAAGCAAGGATGAGACTGGGTCTTTCCTCCGCCATATGGGGTTCGGGGATAGCCATAGATCTCGACCTGTATCAGTCTATCAAATACACCGATCTGCTTGGCGGCTTCGATAAGATGCTCCAATCCCACCTCGTGCAAAGAGTCGACAGAATAGCCTTTGCACCAGACGCCATCTTGTTCGATGAGAAAATTATAACGGGGAAATCACTGGAAAACCAACGGACGCGCTGGCTGAGTTCGCACTTCAAATATTTCAAGACCAGCTTCGGAATCCTGGCCCGGGGGATTCGTAAATTCGATCTGAACCTGGTCTACTTCGGATACAACACCATCAGGCCACCCCTTTTTATCGTTCTTGGAGCATCATTCTTATTCATGGTCATCGATTATTTTACCGACCCGGCTTTATTTTATGCCTGGTTGCTGGCACTCTTATCTTTTTTGCTGTCCTTTGTCCTGATCGTCATCATCAAAGGAAAAGATATCCGGTACATAAAAACGCTGTTCTTTCTTTTCCTGTTTGCGCTCCGCCAGGCTGCGGCTTTACTTAAGATAAAAAAAGCCCGTAAATCCTTCCTGAAAACCCAACACTCCAGGCTGATTTTTATCGACGATCTGTTAAAATCCCCTCCGGAGGACAATAGATAAAAAAACATTAGTAAATTATTGGATATCAGTTATACATATTGTATTTTGCCGGCGCCCGATTAGCCGGCCATCAACGAAAATTTATATCGTTCTTATTACCAAATTCCGAATAATAACCCTTCAAACCAAGATGGAAAATTTCACCTCTCTTTCAATCATTATCCCGGCATATAATGAGGCACGCACCATTCATCTTATACTCGACAGGGTAGAGGCGGTGACGCTGATCAATGGAATCAGCAAAGAGATCATCCTGATCAATGATTGTTCAACCGACAACACGGAGGAGGTTTTGCTATTATATAGGGAAAATCATCCACACCTGAACCTGCAATATTTTAAACACGAGGTCAATAAGGGCAAAGGCGCCGCCATCCATACGGGAATCGCCAAAGCCACCGGTCAATACCTGATCATCCAGGATGCGGATCTCGAATATGATCCCGAAGAATTCAATATCCTTCTGAAGCCAGTCGTACGCGGCTCTGCCGACATCGTTTACGGTTCCCGCTTCCTGGGAGGAAGCTCTCATCGCATCCTGTTCTTCTGGCATTCAATAGGCAACAAATTCCTCACTACCCTCAGCAATGTTTTCACCAATCTGAATTTAACGGACATGGAAACCTGCTATAAACTATTCAAGACTCCTATCATCCAGCAAATCCCTTTAAAAGAGAAAAGGTTTGGATTCGAGCCGGAAGTCACGGCCAAAATCGCCCGAATCAAGGATATCAGGATTTATGAAGTAGGCATCTCTTACTACGGCCGTACGTATAAAGAGGGGAAAAAAATAAACTGGAAGGACGGCTTAAGGGCCATCTTCTGTATTCTCAAATATAATTTGTTTCGCGGATGAACGCAGGATCGCATCAGACATCTGCCGACGATCCAACTGGCCACGATACATTGGAACGGTTTGCCCTGGTACCCGCTTTTAACCGCTGGCTATTCGAAAGCATGGCCCCTTATTGCAAAGGTTCTCTGCTGGAAATCGGCAGCGGTATCGGCAATATCTCGGAACTCCTGCTGGAATGCCCCTTGCTGGTCAGCCTGAGCGATCTTAGGGAACAATATACCTCTATCCTGCAACAACGATTTGGCAGTCATCCACGGTTGGATGGTATTTATCAGCTGAACCTGTCCTTACCCGATTTCGAAGACAGGTACCCCCACCTGGCCGGCCGTTTTGATACGATCCTTGCATCGAACGTCATTGAACACATTGAAAATGACCGGCTGGCCATCAGCAATTGCAGGCACATGCTGAAACCACATGGGAGATTGATCATACTGGTGCCGGCCTATGGCTGGTTATTCAATTCTCTGGATACCGAGTTAGGACATATCAGGAGATATAATAAGAAAAGGCTGGCCGGCTTGCTGAAAGCGGATGGGATGAAAGTAATCTACTCTCGCTATTTCAACAGTGCGGCTATCCCGGGATGGTGGTTTACCGGCTCCTTGCTGAAAAATAAGATTATCCCCAAAGCCCAATTGAGCCTGTATAATAAATTGGTTCCTTTCTTCCGGCAAATGGACAAACTGATGGGATATACCACCGGGCTATCCGTCATAGCCGTTGGAGAGAACTGACCTAAAATAAAAAATATGCCGATACAATCCTCCCCTGCCGCCGACTCCAGGTACACATTGTTCCTTAAGTGCTCTTTCGCGCTGCTGGCAGCCTTGTACCTGATCAACTGCCTGACGCCCATAAGGCTCTGTGTAGATACCGTACGCTATTTCGGAATTAAGGACTGTATTGAATTTGGATGCCCCCCCGACTCGGATGCCGCCAAAGATTATATGCCATACGGATACACCGTCCTGTTACTAATCCTGTCCAAACTGGGTATTCTGCGATCCTTTAGCATCGTCCTTATCAACTGTGCCTACCTGTTCACCGCCCTGTACCTGGTTAAAAAAATATTCGGCCACGCTATCAATCCCTTGCTGATGATGGTGCTGGTATTACTGAACTGGACGACCATCAAGTTCGTTACGCATCCGCTCTCGGAAATGCAATACCTCTTCTTTTCCATGAGCAGCCTTTATCTTTTTTACTGTTTCAGCAACACCAGAAAGATCGGTTACCTGCTCCTTGCCTTTGTTGCCGGCATCCTTGCGTTTCTGACCCGGACCGTCGGCGTCGCATTGTTCGCGGCCTTGTTAGCAGGATTGGTCTGGGAATACAGGAAGGAATTGATCCTGATCCTGCGCAGGAACAAAATTTTGATTGTCGTGCTCTTTCTGCTGGTGGTAGGTGTGATCGTCTTTTCCCGTCTGCTGGGCCTCAATCACTATACCGGCGTCATGTCCAATCAATTCCAAAAAGGGCTGAGCCGCCTGTCCATTATTAAATGGCATTTCACCGAATGGGGGGAAATATCCATGAATACTTCCCTGGCAAAGGTTTTCCGTTATTTTCCTTTCTCCAGCGGAGAAGCCTTTTTCATCTTATTCGGGCTGCTGATCTTTGCTCTCTTTATCTATATCCTTTTTTTCCGAAAGAATACCATTCCGGTCATCATCAAAGTATACCTGCTGTTCTATTCCATACTCCTGTTCAACTGGCCGTTTTACGATCCCAGGTTTTGGGTGCCGGTTTTACCACTGATTGCAGCCGTAGCCATCCAGACGTTCTCTCATATCCGGCATAACGGCATTAAATGGGCAGGATCGCTTTTTCTGGCGGCCTATATCACATTAGGCATCGGGAGCATCGGATACATGACCTATACCTCCTTACACAGAAGTACTTTCGCCCGCTCGCAGGCCGGCGGAGCTTACCGCAATGAATACGAAACCCAATTCTTCGGCAAGCCTCAAAGCGATACTGCGCGGAAAATAGATCCTTTTGTTATGCAGATATTGAAAAGATATAATTGATGGCCTGCGAAAGACAAGCGTTTAGGAAGCAGAAGTCCAATCGGGCCGCAGGCTTTCGATGGCGTTGTAGATAGTGTTTACATGATTTTCCCAGGAATGCGTTTGCGCGAAAAGGACCCTTTTCCGGCGCAAATCTTCATTGTCCTCTGAAAGGGCTTTGAAAATCAATCTTTCAAAGTCGTCTACCGATTGGCCCAGATAGACATAATCCTTGAAGAGCTCCTGCATGAATATGGTATCTGTCGCAACGGTAGCCTTGCCCATAGAAAGATATTCGTCAATTTTCCGGGGGTAGTTGCCGATCGTCATTTGATTTAGCTTTTGAGGGTTCATGGCCACGTCGAACAGGGAAAGATAATCCGGCAATTCGCTCTCCTGCTTTAATCCCAGGAAATGACAATTCGGCAAGTCCATCAGCTCGGAATTGGAAAAGTCCTTATCAGCCATGCCAATAAAGACAAAGCTCCATTCCCGCCTTTTCCGGCATAGCCCGATCAGCATTTCCAGGTCCAGCCGGTAACTAATGATCGCTCCAATATAACCGATAATCGGGCCTGTAATATTGACCATATCGGGGGGGACGCTGACAGGTTTATCCGGGTTAAACAGCGTGAGATCGCAGCCGGATCCGACATTAAAGGAATGGGGATTGTTCTTCTTTGCAATATTCAAAAGATATTCGGAATTAACGCAGACCAGGGAACTCTTCTTCATTAACTGCGGCTCAAAAACATGGCCGTGTTTATACCAATATTGCACTGCCATCAAATGATCCCTGAAATAATAAATACTGAGCGAAGGCTGCAACAATTCCTGGAGGTAAAAGCTCCGCAGCATGTCACAGTCATTAAAAAGAATAAAATCCGAAAACCCTAGTTTTGCTACCGCTTCGGAGATGTTTTTGGCAAACTTCTTATTATTCGACAAGTTGAAAAAGTCAAAAATCGATTGACCCGGCAACCAGTTGATGGAATAGATAATATCTTTGGGAAATAAATTCCAGATATTGGGAGCAACCTGAAGAAGATTATTCCCGCTCTTGATAATATCCAGCCGCTTCCTTATATAGGGTCTCTTGCTATGGACTATGCGCGTATTCAGATCCATCGGAGGATTCACATACAGGATCCGGTTGTGTTTTGAAAATTCGATAGCAACATTCTTGCAATTACTCCCGATCTCGATATCCCAGGGCTGAAGGCCGACGACGATGATATCCCTGTTTTTAATCATCGCTTCCTTATTGGTTTTTATGATCGTTTATCATTTGAATCGCATCGTTCAGGTTCATGCCGATCAGGGCTTCCAGTTGAGCTTCCGCATCCTGGATGGCCGCTGTCAATACCACCTGCTTATTCAACTCGTCATTATAAATACGTGTAGTGCTATAGAAGGATTCCAGCGTTATTTCACCTTTCGTGAATTTTTGCTCGTTCTTAATATAAATGATATGCCAGTCATTGATCACCTGCTGCTGCAAAGCCAATAACTGCTTATTCATCAAATAATTATGATAGCTGATCAGCACTTCTTTCCGGACAGTTCTCCGCTCGACCTCAACCTGACTGATAGTAGCCTGGTACTTGTAATAATTGGATTTAGTTAGTTTGGGATTGTTGATAAACATTCCAAAAGGCACTGAAATCCCGAAATTATACCGCGGGTACAGGTTGGCCGTCTTGGCAGAGGACGGATCCGAGATGGAGAACTCGTTCAGGTTCCCCTGGGCAACGATGTTGTTCAGCCAGGCCGTCTTCGACGCTTTGTACAAATAGTTGAACTGCTGGGCGAGATTCTCGTCATACCGGATAGAGGGGTTATTCATGGCTAGTGCGACCAGCCCCTCTGCAAGACTATCCACATTCGGATTAAAATTGGTTGTCGTAAGACTCCTGGTCTGCTGACTCCATGCTCCATAAAATAAAAGCATGGATACAAGGGTCATAATCAAATTTCTCATTTTTATATTTTTTGTTTTATAGCTGAATGAGCGGATTGTTCTATGCTGTTCAACCGGATGACAATGGCCATTAGCCCGGCAAAAAGAAAGCCGTTTGGCACCTGACCGATGGCGATTTGCGCATATTGGGCAAATACGAATCCAAAAATGCAACATGAAATAGCCAGGTATATAACTTTGAACCTGGGATTATCAGATCTGTAATAAGACTGAACACAGAGTTTCAGGAAAATGAAATAACTAAAACAAACAATGAGCAGGCCTATCCACCCCTGTTCAAGGACGATATTCAATAAGCCGCTGTCGGTAGGAAACCCGGCTAGCGGATGACCAATATTATGCACATAATTCACTACTCCGGTAGTCCCTATCCCCCCACCGATGGGATGGGTGTAAATATAAGGCTGAATATAATGCCTGTTAACGTCCCTGACCTGAAGCGACTCATCGCTGCTTAATTGAAAAGTTGACTTCAGACGGTTAATGGTGCCATTCCCATAAATCGGAGCAAATAAGATAAAAAGAAAAAGGACTCCGAAAAAAGCGGCAAACACAAAGGTCCTCCTTTCCGTAATTGTCATAAATATATAGAGAAAGATCTCCAGGGTCAGCATGAATGTCGCCGTCCTGGTCCCGGAATAAGCCATGCCCATGCTCATTAAAATGGCCGAAATCAGCAAAAACAACTTCCGGTTACGGGATGTCTTTAACCCCAGGAAAAAAGTGAGGGCAATAACGATCGTACCGGCCATGGAAAGACCGAAATCGGTACAACCGGATAAGAACGACGATTTCCTATAATCCCCGTTATCTAAGGAGCTTAACGCTTCCCGGAGAGGATCAGCCAGGATATAATTCAGCTCGAATTTTGGAAGACCCATCCACTCTTCGTAACAGGCATAAGCGCCCGCGAGAAATGAAAGAAATAGCCATACCGTGAGGAATCGCTGTATGGCCTTCAGGTCTGTGAAGAGTTGCAACGCACAGTATAAAAACAGCAGGATCGAAACATTCCTCTTCAAAATAGCAAAATAGAGCGCAATGGATCCTCCGTTCGGATTAAAATACTCTATGAAATAATAACCCTGGATGAAGAGGTATAAGAAAAAAACTATGTTATTGCAATTAGTCCAGAATGGCACCCGGTTGGCGCGCATTTTTAACACGACCCCGATAAATGTTATCCATACCATAGCGTCAATAGCTGACCCCACAGGAAGGTCCGTATTAAAAAAACGTATGGCGTCGAATATAAAATAAGGGACCATCAGGGCAACATAAAACCCGAATTCCGGGTAAATAACTGAAAATATGGCGACAGCCGCACCGATGATTGCTACAATGAAAAAAAGAGGCGGCACGTTGCCCGCCTTGACCATCATACAAGAGAATCCTACCGCCAGCAAAGGCAATAGAACAAGCAGGAGATAAGTCTTCATCTTGCTTGGGCTGACTGTATGAGTTATCGATTTCATGACGGATCCAAATAGTTATTTGAATTAAAAAAAAACTATCTTCATCATCAAAAAAATGAGCACCGCGGCTATAAAGCCAATCACCAGGATCTCGAGGACCCCTTCCTTTGTATGTCTGTACCGTTTGCCCTGTGTCCCGTTATTCGGTATATTTCTCATATACTGCTGATCTTATTTTTCCCTCTATTTTTAAAAAAAAGTCTGCCCGAAGCAAAAATTTCCCCGTAAAGGGAGAACGCATTTTTAAAAGCATTCAGGAATTCCACGCCGAATTTTCGATAAAGGATCACTTGCATCACGATGCAAATGATAAAATAGGTGGTAGCCGTCCCAATGGCCGCTCCTATCACCCCAAAGAAATGGATTCCGACCAGATTAGCCAGGATATCGATGCCCAACGCAACGACCATGACCCTGCAATTAATATCAGGATGGCCCGTGGCGTCCATGATCGTACCGAATTGCTTGAGAAAAGGTAACGTAAACCCAAAAAAGGCTGTTATCCTAAGCACAGGTGCGGCGACAAGGAACTTGGACCCCACCAACACGTGTAAAATAAAGTTGGGTATCAGCAACAATACAATCAGGGATGGCATGGAAAATATGAGGATCGCCCCTACCGTACGCTCATAGATATGCTTGATAGCTGCCTTGTCGGTACTGTTATATTTGGCCGCCTTTGGAAACAACAGGTCCCCTAATACCTGTGAAGGTATATCGACCAGGTTTCCGATCCTGAGGCATGCGTTATAATAAGCGGACACGACGGTACCGAAATAGTTCGATGTGATGAAATTATCAGTGCTTCGGAAAAGAAGGGAGCTTATATTGGTCCCGAAGACGAATTTCCCGAATTGCCACAATTTCGCCATCCAGGGCCGGTAACCCCTAAAATCCCATTTTATATAGGGCCGGCAAAACCATATTCCCACCAGCCCGCCAGCCAATACGGAGAACATATAAAAAATAGAAAGCGAACTGGGAGAGATCTTCCATTTACCGATCATGCAGGCACCGATGGCGCCGACCAATAGTCCCTGCCGGATACAATAAATCCAGCAAATCCCACGAAAATCCATTTTGGCGTTCAAAAGCATTTCTTCCTGTGAAAACAGGACAGTGAACAGCACAGTCACCGAATACCATCTCAGCATGGAGGCAAGCGGGGGCGCCTTCAGCCACGATGCTGCCGGACCCGCTAGTAGCAGAAAGAACAAAGACAGGCCCAGGCTTACCCATAGACTTAACATAAACGCAGCTGACTGAAGTTTTCCGTGTTCGGTTTCTTCGGTCTGGTGCATAAAACGAATAAACGCGTTCCTGATAAGGGCCGTTCTGGCAGTTTCCGTAATGGAGGTTATGACCAGGAACAATCCCCATACCCCGAAGCCCGAGGGTTCCAGTATCCTGGCAAGCATCATAAAGGACACGATTCCCAAAGCCAACACGGAAAATTTTTGAATAACCGTGTATTTGCCGGAATGCACCCAATATGAATACTTTTTGAAAATACTCATGAATCAGATTTAGTTTTCAACGAAAATAGCCGCTCTATCCCATAGGGTCTACCCAAATTAATAATAAAAATCGGTATCAGCAATCCGCCCAGCCACAGCAAAAACAGCAATATCCAGGTATTAATTACAATTCCGGAATGAAGATAAATAGTCCTCAAAACAGCTGAAATAGATACGTGAAGAATATAGATATATAAGGAATATCTACCCAGGTAAGACAACCATCGCGTGCTCTTGTAGTTTGCCAGCAGGTTGGTAAGAATAAAAACAACATAACAGGCCGCCAGGTTGATAACAACGAAGATGGCATAATATGTATTCCTGTCATCCTTATGAATAAACCAAAAATATTGTCCGGCCAGGAATAAGGGAATCAACCACAACAGGTTGCGCAGCCCTAAAAACGACCTGCTTTTCTGGTCATCCAACAGTAAGGAAGGCAAACAGGTTCCGATGAAAAAATAGATATAGTATATGAAGGTATCGGAAATCAGGCCGTAATCATATAGAAAAGAAATAAAATAAAAATTGAGCACATGGAGGGCGATGGCTAAAAAGGCATTGACCCACTTATTTTTTGTCAGCGAATAAAAGAGCAGGTACAGGGCGCTGCATGTAAATAAGATATATAAGTACCACAGATGGTCCACATCCCGGGGGTTAATGATGATATTTATCAATTCATACCAATGTCTCTTTGAATTGGTGAACCGGGAAAAAATAACCTGCAGGGACATCATGATGAATCCCCATACCAGGTATGGATACATAATCTTGTTAAACCGGTTCTTCAACACCTCCCCTGTCGATTTTTTTCTCAGGCTATTGGCTACGAATAGCCCCGAGAGAACGAAAAAAATCGCCATCCGGAAATTATAGAACACTTCCTGCATATTGAACATGATCGCACTGACGGGTATATTGGCCCGTTGCGCTCCCACCACAATATGCCTGTATACCACCAACATTATAGCGAGGCCTCTTGCATGGTCCGACCAGGAGATTCGTTTTTTTACAAGAGGAGCGAATTTCTCTGTTCTTTGCTCTATATATGTATTTCTTAATTGCAAAAACATCGGCAGGGATTATATATCCAAATGATTGACCTCTACCTTATTCAGTATAGCGCCAATAAACTTACTTTTATTTTGTTCCAGGAATTGAACAGATGCCTTGTCCAGGCTTGTAAATTGTGCTTCTGCCGAAAACACGGCAATCATCCCGTCCGCATAGTTGATCAATTCCATCGTATCTGTAAATGAATTCAGGGGAGCTCCTTCCATGAAGATAAAATCATATTGCTCTTTTATCTGGTCAAGATAATTCAAAAGGTGATTTTTTGGCAGGATCTCCGTAGGAGTATAGTCTCCTCCCTGACATCCGATAACTTCCACACTGGCCACGGATGTAGGAGAGGTCAATTTTCTGAATTCGCTTTTATTAAAAGGTGTCCCGTTCGAATTGAACTTTTCAAGATTGGGCTGCGCATTCGTATTCTTAGTAAGATCGTTATTGCAAAAATTAGTATCGATGATCAGGACACTTTTTTTACCCAGGCTCAATATATAAGACAATGCTTGGATCAGCATGGTCTTTCCTTGCTGCGGTTCGGTACTGGTGAATAAAATAACCCGCTTATTACTGCTTTCAAGTTCATATCGCAGCTTGCGCAGTAATTCAAGGAACGTATTATTCCGGTTCTTTTCCTCTGCGTCGAAAGAAGCTACTTTGGCGATCACGTTCTCGCCTGGTATTAACCTGATACGGTTAATCGTGCCTATCAAAGGGAGATCGGTCAGTTTGTGAAACTGAGCAGGCGTCTTTATAGACTGGTCGAAAAATTCTAACAGGATAACGACCAGGCAGGCAAGGAAAAAAGCACCCGTCCCGGCCCCCATCAGGATCATTGTCCTTTTTGATTTTTCAGGTCCTGAAGCAGGCACGCCTATCAAGGTTTGGTGCAAGGCGGAGCTATTCTGCGACAAATTAATGGCCATATTCAGTTGATCTTTGGCTGCGGTATATTCTCCCGAGGCCAATTGTATTTCCTTATCGAACTCTTGCAGATTCACACCCTTTGCCCCCATGCCTGTCAGTCCCTGCTGCAGTTGAGATAACCTGGCCTCTATTGAAGTAATCTTTTGTTTAGCAGATTCCAGGGCAGCCTGGGCATCTATTCGCTTCTGAACAAGGTCATTTATGGACACTACACTCGGATTACCGCTGGCCACCTGTGCTTCATTCGACTGAAGAAGGTTTTCCTTAGCCATGCTTTGGGAGAGATTGTCGAGCTTCTTTTTCATCTCGGGATCGTTGCTTCCCTTTTGTACATATTCATTATAAAGGTCATTGTATTGCTTTCGCATGCGTATATATCCGCTGTTATCAGCAGGCGCCTTGGCAGTAGATTGGGTGATTTCGGAAGGAGCCTCGATAGAGGTCAGGCCATTATTTTTGGCTGTGTTGATCAACCCGTCCAACTGGCCTACGCGGTAAGATGCGTCTTTTGCAATCCCCTTTTGTTCGATAAGCTGGTTTTCCATGTTACTGATCTGGCCCAATTTATCGGAACCTTCCAGGTTAACATCGAGTACGCCATTGGCCGCCATAAAAGCTTCCTTTGCTCTTTGCTTCGCATCCAACGTTGCCTTTTTAACCTTGACCAGGGAGTCGAGGGTTACGATGGAATTATCCACCCGTAAATGCGCATTGCGAAAATAAAACCGTTTGAATTCATCGCAAACCGTGTTGACGACATAAGCGGACAGCACCGGGTTTGGCGAAATGAAAACCACATCGATATAATCTGTCTTTTGGTTCCGGGTTGCCTTTACCCCATCTGAAAGAGCGCCTTCATCATATCCATGCATTCCCAACAGGTCAATCAACGGCTTTTCTGCCTGCAGATTGGGGGATAAAAGGGTCATCGAGTCCAGATGGGAAGAAAGTAAAAGGATAGCTGCCTGTTTGTCAATGCTCGGAGCTTTAGCCTTTTTCGGGAGCGGTAAGAATGGGGCGTCGGGAAATTGAAAATCGTGGAGCAGCAGTCGGTAAGAGACCATATTCATCACCTGGGAAGATGTTATATTCTCTATGGCATTGTTGAATTTCACCTCGATCTGGGGAATATTGAAATTCTCATTGGACAACTTCAGATCCTGGCTAACGGTAAATCCAGTGGACAGCTGTGCACTGGATTTATATTCATTTTTCACATTTCTCGTCAATAAATACGCCGCCGCAAAAGCTACTATAACACTTAGTAAGATAATCCATTTACGGCGCATCAACGCCCTAAACAAGAAAGTCAGTTCCATTTTTTTTCTTTTTGTATCGTATCTGTTTGATAAAAATAAAGCCGGAAAATGATTTACCGGCCTTATTTTTTAATATAAGCTTGTTCGACTATCTTCTTTATCTTTTATACTTCACCAATGTAAAGGTTCGTGGTTTTTCACCAGATATACCTGTCAACTGTATAAAGTAAAGTCCGTTTGGTAAGCTTTCTCTCAAGGTTATTGTCTGCTTCCAGCTTCCCGTATAACCATTTGTATATTCATTTTTCTGTACTATGTGACCCTGCGCATCTACGATAACGACGGCAAATTTAGCTATATTTTGCTTAAAATTCGCAGTAATAGTCACCGCATCTACGAAGGGATTCGGATAGGCTGCAAAATGAATATTATCCACTGTGGAGTCAGCCGCCGTCGAATCGTTGGTGAGCTCGGCCCTGGCAGCGCCTGGCACTACGTTCTGCGCCATGGCGAGATAGCTGGCTATTCCGCCGCCACCCAGGGAATCATAGGCCACCGCATCGGGTGAGGTCATGGCTTGTATTGTCAAACTATTGATAAACGCATAATTGAGCGTCGAATAGAAGGTGACATATACCGTACCCGTCGAATCGGGTTTGATATTCCTCAGCACTACCGTTTGGGTCGTATTCCCCAGGGCATTTAAATTCCCGGACTGGCTGCCGACCTGGTAAACGGTGTTCGTAGAAAGGTTGTACGTTGTACCTCCGAAGAACGAGAAATTATAGATGCCTGTCAGGCTAAGGCCGCTGATGCTGAACTTAGCGGTATCACCATGGGTCTGGAAGTAGAGGGTTTCCATAACTGTGTCCGGCACGACTCCCGAATTATTTCCCGTCGTAATACCAACATTAGCGTCAAAGCCACTGAAATTCTTCAGAATGTTCAGGTTGATACCCGTATTCTGACCGGTGGAATTAGTCATATTCGGCATTACAAATCCCGCATAAGCCACCGTATTAAAGTCATTCCAGGCGGGGCTCATCTCACGGAAGGTAGGAGCGCCGTTGAAGCTTACGTTAACCACATAGGCCAGTGTTGAACCGCCAGCATAGCTGCTGAAAGCGGAATACTGGTTATTATTGACCACTTCCCTCACCTGATAGAAATAGGTGGAGTTTGCCGCCAGGCTGCTATCTGTATAGGTCGTCGTAGTCGCGCCGGTCGTTCCGATCAGTGCATAGGTCCCTACCGGCGAGGTGCTCCGCCACACTTCAAAACCAGTCTTGATATCGGCAGACCCTGTCCAGTTCAGCGTGATCTTATCCGGGGCGATGCCATTGCCGGTAAGGCCTGAAGGCGGTATCAGCGAACTGGGAGATGCATCGTATGACAATATCTGCATAGCATTGAGGATACAATAAGCCGATCCCGTGGGCTTGGAGACCGCCACCGTCAATTTGCCGGTGGAATCCGTCGAAAGTCCGCTGATCTGGACCACCTGAGTGGTATTATTAGCCGCATTGATGCTTACTGTCTGGCCACTGACCGTATAATTGGTAATCAGGGTGCCATAGGTCGATTGCTGCGCAGCCGTCCAGGCATACCCTGCAAAGAAGATCAGAGAGTATTTCTTGTTGGCGGAAAGTCCTGTGATCTGGAATTGGTAACTGGTCGTTGTATTTCCATAATAGAAGGTCTTCAACACAGCGTCCGGGAAGACCCCGCTGTTATTACCCGTGTTCGGACCGGAGGTATTGATACCCTGCCAGGTTGAGAGCAGGGATATGCCTGTGGTGGTCGTATTGCCGTTGATATCCGTCAGATTGCTTACGACGACCCCTGCGTTTGCCGCGCTGTTCATGTTATTCCAGGGGGCCGTGGCAGGCAGTGTCTGATTGAAGTTCAGATCGATGGTCGTTTGGTTTTTACCGGTTACATTCAGGGTGAATTTACGGTTGGCTGTCCCACCGAAATTATCAGTGGCGGTCACGGTGATGACGTATGCCCCCAGCTGCGTGCTGGTCGGTTTGAGGCTGATGGATCCCGTTCCGTTACTGTTTGAAGTCAGGGTTGCAAAGGCAGGTAAGCCCGATGCCGTAAGAGTCAGGCTGGTTCCGCTGGTAGATCTTGCCGTCAACAACACGACTCCTGTGGTATCATTGGTAACATTCTGGGTCGCTATGCTGTCAATGGTCACCGTAGAGAGCGGGTTAGCCGTTGTGGTATCGGAGATTTCATTGCTGAAAGCGGAACTGCCGCCTTCATTTACCGCCCTGACTTTATAATAGTATATGCTGGATGCCGCAAGGCTGCTATCCGTTAGACTACTATATCTTCCCGTCAGCAGGGTATCGAGCGCATAATTGGTATTGGTTGCCGCTGAACGCCATACTTCATACTTAATGGCATTCGTGTCATTAACTATCCAGGTAAGAGTTACTTTATTGGGTCCCAAGGCAATTCCGGCCAGCCCGGATGGGGCGGCAGGTATTACAGGCAATGCCAAAGTAGTAACGCTTACCGGCGGTTTGCCAAGCATGGCACTGGAAATGTACCGTTTAGAAAGACCGGGGCCGGCGATGCTTGCCGAAAGAACTTGTCCTCCGCCATTCTGGAAGAATCTTACCTGCAAGGCATGTACTCCGGCAGTGAGTCCGCTGACCGTTCCGGAGGCCTCGAGGGTACCATGGAGACCATCATTATTGACGACCAGGGCTCCATCTATATATAAGGCACTACCATCATCGCTGGAGGTATAGAACGTGTAACTGCCAGTGGTGGAGATATTGATATACCCCGTATACGTCGACGCCCAATTGGTGCCCCTGTTGGTCATACTCAGATCCACGGTATCCGTCAGACCCGTCCTGACCGGTGTCAGGGTGGCGAAGTTGGGCAAGACGCTCAGAGCAGCCGTTTCATAATAATTATAGGTCAGCATACCGCTATCCTGCCCGTTAAAACCGGATGAACCGTATTGCCCGATGGCTTTTACCTGGTAATAATACGTGGTAGCAGCTGTCAGGGCGGAATCGCTGAATGAAGTCTTACCGGCCCCGAGCGTGCCGACCACCACAAAAGGACCACCCTGGCTCACAGAACGATACACCTGGAACCCGGTTTCGTTGGTACTGTTATCCTGCCAGGTTAATTGCACCTTTTTAGCAGAAACCGCGGTTGCCTTGAGCAGACTGGGCGGAGCCGGCACGGCGCCGGGAACAGCCACTTTCTGTTGGAATGCGCTGTCCGGTATCTTCACATAAGAACTGCCTGTCTGCGGAGTATTCCAATACATATTCATAGAGGCGCCTCCACCTTGTTGATAATAAGTGATGGCGATGGGATAAACACCCGCGGTAAGGGTGAGGGTAGTACTGGTGATCGTCTGGGTACCATGCAGCCCGTCATTTTTTACCAGCGGAGTGCCGCTGAAACTATAAGGAGACGTTTGCTGGTTAAGCGCGCCCAGGTATAGGTTGCTGCCATCGTCGGAATTCGTCTGGAAGGAATAGGATCCTGTCACCGGTATAGTGATAAATCCCTGCCACAGATAGGCGTAGTTAGTCGTCTGTGTGGCGCTGCTGAGGGTGATATTGGGAACATTACCCGTAGCTACCGGCGTGAGAGTGCCGAAGTCCGCCATCGCATTCCATGTGCCGGAGAAAGTATAATATTTATAGTTCAGCCCGGAGAAGGCGGCGGCGGCCGTCAGCTGATTGCTCGAAGGAGACGTGTTACCCGCCTGATCCCTGGCCCTTACGATAAAATTATAGTAGGCGCCGTTGGCTAAGTTATAGATCGTATAGCTATTCTGATTAGGTATAGAGTATACCTTATTGCCATTGACATAGATATCATAGTTGATAACGGCCACATTGTCGGAAGATGAATCCCATATCAACTGAACGGAAGTCTGTGAAATAATGCCGGTGCGCAGGTTACCGGGTGCGGTAGGCGCCTGAATATCGGAAATAGTCTGGGCGCTGGAGGCGCTGGTCGCCGCCGCAGCAGCAGTAGTATTAATAGCTCTTACTTTGTAATAGTAAGTCGTCTTCGCATTTAAATTGGTGACAAGGAAGGAATCCGTAAAGGCCGGAGAGTACCCAACCAACTTGTAAGGTCCTGCCAGCGCGGCGCCCTGGTATATTTCAAAACTGGTCTCGGGATAAGCCTGCCCCGCGCTTTCCGTCCAGTTTAATCTTATCTGTGTCTGTGACAATGCCGCCGCTACCAGGCCTGAAGCCGGAGAAGGAGGATTGGGGCCATTGGCCTTGATCACTGTGAATGGATTGGAAAAACTGCTGGAACATCCGTACTGTTCCGTCACTTTTACCGCATAAGTCCCCGGTACCGTATTCGTTAAAATATTCGTGGTGTTCGAAAGTGTGGCGGGAGAATCGACTCTCGCCCAGACATAGTTGGTATATCCGGTAGGCACCATGAGAGAAACGGTTGTGCTGCCGTCAGTTGCCGGCAATACGTTGCTGGCCAGGCCATTCACCTGTATATTGGGAGAGACGGTCGCCGCCTTGATGCTGATCGTATCGGGCCTCGGCGACCAGACTGACCATGTGGTACCCCGTAAAATGCTACAATCATAAATACCGACGCTCGTTACATTGAGCGTGTTGGAGGTTGCGCCAGGTATGACGACGCCATTCTTTCTCCACTGGTAACCGGTAAACCCGGCCGTAACACCCATCGTGACATTGATGGTGTCGGTCGGACAAAACTGGTTTCTTCCACCCACGGTCCAGGGATTGGCTTTGTGGGCAGCTAAAAGAAAAGGCCAGTAGTTAGGTTCCAGCCAGGTACTGTCCCAGGTATCATGTCCCAGGGTCGGCATTAAGGTATATGTCATATTCGCCCCTCCGTTACTAAATACACTATATAACGTTTGGGCCGTGTAAGGTGACGGATTGTTGTCCAATCCTCCGCTAAGCATCCAGATGGGGGTGTATTTCAGGGAGTTCAAATAACTTTGGTCCAGCGTGGAAGCCGAACTCATGGGAACTTCGCAAGCCGCCAGCATCGGAAAGCTGGATGTAAAAAGCCAGGTGGCGGAACCGCCCCCCGACAAACCGTTTATCACTATCCGGTTGACATCCACTTTAAGCTGGGGCACAAAATAGTTATTGATCAGATCAGCCACCGTATTGATCTGTGCCTGGCTCCAGCCGCCAGAAGAGGCGGTACTCTGCGGATAGACTAAAAAACCGTCAAAAATGCCGTTATCTACGGCATTGCTGTGGATCTGCCCCCCGTGAAACATTTGGTATTCATTGTCATAGATAGTTCCACCCTCTCCATCACCATGAAAGAAGACGTACATCGGATATGTCTTTCCATCCGCAGCCGCTGTATAGCTCTTAGGCCATTTTATCCGAAACTGGAGATTATTGTATACATATGATTTCAGGGACGATGTATTCCAGTTCAGGCGCGGTGTAACCACCCATTTCGCCAGCACATTCGCCGCGGGTTTGGTGGGGGGGGCTGCCGGGTTGTAAACCACAATGGTGTCATTCGGATTCAAAACTCCCGTCTGAGCCATTACTTCCATCCCGAAAACTAAGAAAAACATAACCAAAAGGGTACAAAAGAGGGTAAATCTTGATTTCATGATCCTAAAATTGAAATTTTAAAAGTGGCGGTGACTATCGTTGTAATAAAAAAATACTTATTGGCTTGGATAGAATCTATTCCAGATAAGATATTGAAAATAGTCTTGAAATAGGACTTGAAAAAAGATATAGGATGTAGGGCACCAAATGGCGTGAGCGAACAGTCGAAAAGAAATTAATGTGGAATTTCAGGGGATGTATGGAGGGTCGGAGGTTTTCTCCTATGGCAGGATGGATATACTAACCGGCTGCAAACTACAACATCTTTTTGATTGAACCTAGTGTTAATAGGTTTATTTAGGTAATTTACCCATTATCCTGACAATTTCGATATTAAAATGGGGTTAAATTTTCTTTTTTATCTTCCATAACGGCACCTCCACTTTACGGTGAATGATGTAGACGACCGGAATGGTGATCAGAAAAGCGACAAAAATGCATATCATCTTGGCAGCCAGATCGTTATTCGTTTGTTGCCGAAAATATTCGAAAAAATTAAGATTGATAATGATCTGGATCGGATAATGAAAAATGTATATACAATAGGACATAATCCCCATTTGCTTGAAGAACGGCCAATTGAGCATTTTTTTGAAACCTCTCAATTCCGCGCTGCATAAGGTAAGAACGATCATTCCTGCAAAAAAGATATCTACAAAAGTATAATTGAAAAAATAATGAAGGGCATATTCCATGTGCATTGTCCGTGCCACGGCGAAGGTGGCCAGGGATAACAGGGCGGATAAAATGGTAACCGGATACGTGTATTTTTCCAGGATGGATTTATTCGTCCTCACCAGGACAGCTATGATGGAGCCCAGAACGATGCCTTCCATCCTGCCGAAAGTCGCGACATAAGGAAAGGGCATCACAAAACCAATATGCATTCCGATGTTCCTGAAACCGATACTAAAAAAAAACAGGAAAATACAAAACCAGATTAGCTTTTTAGGAGAAAATAAATATACTACAAAAGGCCAGATAATATAAAACTGCTCTTCGATGGCCAGGGACCAGAAATGACGTAAAGCTTTCACTTCCGGCCATCCATGCAGGGCATACAGCCAGTTTTCGACATAAAACCAAAACCAGGCCTGGTGTTGACGATAGTATGATAAATCTATCCAGGAAGCGGGCACCAGGAAAAAAAGAATAAAAAGGCAGAGATAATACAGAGGGAACACCCTTAAAACGCGACGTAAAAAAAAAGTCTTAAAATAGTTCTTTTTGAATTTAGAGTCCAGTAGTATTCCCGTGATAAGAAAGCCGCTCATCACGAAAAACATCTCCATGAACACCCACGATCCGATAAAATATACGGGAAAGTAATGAGCCAGTACTACAAAGCAGATCCCTAAGCCGCGCCAACCATCGAATTCCTTTACATATTTCCCGGGCTGATAATTGATATTTAAAATTCTGTGGGTTAAAATACTCATTTACAACTTGGTATTATATTCACTTATTGCGCCTTTTCCCATACTGTGACAAAGCCTCCGGTTAACTGGTAGGGTAACACTTCGGCCACGGCACAATCCATTTTCTGTAGGGCCTTGATTTTTTTTGCGAAAAAGGAGAATGGGAAAACGTCTTCGATGAAATTGGTCTTTCCGAACTGCACAATTTTGAATTTATGGGCGTTTGCCAATTGAGTTAAAGTCGATTTTGTGAAAAACTGAATATGCGTAAGATCTTCCGCATCGCTTTGCGCTGTCGTTCCTTTATAGCCGAATGTGCTTTTTACTTTCAATACCCAACGCCACAGGAAATTATTCTTCTCCTGGAGCTTTATAAATGGCCGGGTCACCAACAGTTCCCTGGGGCCTCTCCCATTCGGCACGGTCACGATCAGCACTCCTTGCGGATGCAAAGATTTATTCAACCCTTCCAGCAATAGACCCGGGTCTTTGAGATGCTCCAGGACTTCGCTGCAGATGACGGCATAATAGCGGTTGCCCTCCGCCACCAGTTTTTCGGCGCTTACCACCTCAAAACGGACGTTCGGAAAGGTATTCAGCGACATAGCCTTAGCGATGGCCTTGTCGCTCACATCGATGCCTCTGACTGTAAATCCCTGCTCGCCGAGGCTCCGGGAAATAACGCCGTTTCCGCATCCCACGTCAAGAACTTCCGCGCCTTGCGGCAGCCTTTTACGCAGCACATCGACGATAAAATTTAACCGTTTAATGTCGGCTATTCTCACAAACTCCATAATAATCGTTTATATATGAACGGATTTTACGTTTTCCAAAACGCTGTCATAAATGCCTTCTATTTCCCGGGTCATTCCGGCTGCATCATACTTCTGTTTCACCGTTTCCCGGGCGCGGAGGCTGAATTCCTTCCTCATTTCCCTGCTTTGCCCCATTTCCAGCAGGCTGGCAGTAAGGGCAGCAGTATCGCCTGCCGCTACCAGGAGACCATTTCTCCGATGCTCGACCACTTCTTTTGTACCATCCACATAGGTGGCAATAACGGCCTTCCCCATAGCCATGGCCTCCAGCAACCCGATCGGCAGTCCTTCCCATAAGGAAGGAAGTACAAAAATATCACCCGCAGCCAGGAGGTCGGGAACATCCTGTCGGAAAGGCTGGAAGAGGATCTTGTTTTCCAGGCCTGTATTTTTTACGATTTTCATCGCTTCCGCCTTTTGATCGCCGTCTCCAACCAGCAAAAGATACATATCCGGTAATTCCGGCAGAGCATCCCGGAAAGCGCTGATCAGCGTAAGGGGCTGCTTATGCGAAGTGAACCTGGCTATAAATAATACCAGCAAGGCATCTTCGGGAATTCCCAGCTCCGATCTTATGTTCTTGAAATTTTTCTCCGGGGAAAACTTCTTTCGATCAATTCCGTTGCTGATGACGACCGAGCTGAATTTCTCCATGAGATCCTTCCCTGTCTGCTGATTGGATGTTGAAACCGATATATTCACCGAAGCTCTCGAAGTAAGATATTTTTCGCCCAGTACTCTTATCCTGCGCACCAAGGGGTGCTGATCCGGATGGAATGACCATCCATGCACCGTATAAATGACCGGTATGCCCAAAGAATGGGCTGCCCAGGTGATATTGGAGCAGGCTCTGGTGCCATGTGCATGCACCAGGTCGATTTTTTCCTGCTTCAGAAATTTTTTTACGGCCCCCCATTTGGACACGTCAAAAGGTCTTTCCGTATAAATCACATGGGTCTTTATGCCCATTGCCTGCAAACGCTCTATCATGGGCCCATCTGTAAAAGACAGGACTACAGGGTCGAATTTCGTTTTATCAAGATTCTCTACAAGGCTTAGCAAATGAGATTCTCCACCTCCGATCTGCCCCTGCCTTATACATTCCAGCAATTTTATAGTTTCCGGCATCAGTCCAGGGAAAAAGTTAATGTACGGGCTGCTTTTTAATTCCCCATCCGTCCGGAAGCTTTTCAGTGATTTCTATATTACTGAACTCCTGGCTTTGCCGGGCTCCCACCTTTTTTGCCCAGGCCGCCATGCGGGAGATCCCCTCCTTCAGGTCGATCCCCGTAGGTGCGCCGAATATTTTATGAGCCTTGGAATGATCGGAGTATGCATGCTGTACCTCATTCCTGGCGCTCAGATGGGTTACATCGGGACTCACGCCGAACTCCCCGCCTACCACTTTAACAAGTTCGTTCACAGTATAAGGTTTATCGGCGCCTATATTGAATACCTGGTTGTAAGCGGCAGGTATATTTACAGACTTCACAATGGGAATAGCTACATCGTCGATATAACTAAATGCTCTCGTTTGCGTCCCATCTCCAAAAACAGTCAATGGTTTACGCTGCATGATCTGATTCATGAATATCCCGATCACATTACGGTATTTATCACCTATATTCTGGTTCTCACCATAGACATTATGCGGCCGGAACACCACGTAATTCAGGCCAAACATTTCATGGGCCGATCTCAGATCCAACTCCACGGCATATTTGGAGACGCCATAGGGATCTTCTGGTTCAGGGGTCATCGCTTCTGTCATCGGCAATTGACCTTTACCATATACGGCGATGGAAGAAGTGAATACGAAACATTTCACTTTATGCTTGACAGACTCATTGATCAGATTGATACTACCGACCAGGTTGGTATTATAGTTGAACCGGCGGATAAAATGCGACAAGCCTTCTGCCGCATAGGCAGCAAGGTGGTATACATAATCAAAATGGTGTTCCGCAAAAAGTTCGGTTACAAGATCGTGATCCACCACACTTCCCTGGACAAACAGGGCTCCTTCAGGGATATGATCTTCAAACCCGCCGCTGAGGTCATCCAGTACAACTACTTCATGGCCAAGGGCCAGACAATGTTTTACCACATGGGATCCAATAAAACCGGCTCCTCCTGTTATTAATGATTTTGCCATTATAATTATGTATTATTTAAATTATTGATTCGTTATACGGGTGAATACTTTGAAGTCATCAAATTCCAGGTAGCTCCTTTTACAAATGACTGTAAATGTTTGAATTGCCTCTTGAATAAAAACGTAAAGACAGCTTTGGGAGCCGACAGCAAGATAAAAAAACTTATGAAGACCGCAAATTCCCGGGGAGTCGTATTTCTGCGCATGTACAGGATCCGGTTTCGGGTGTGATAATAGACTTTTATCGCACTTTGTTTACCCATCGTAATGGATTCTTTATGATAGATAAGTCCTTTCGCCTGGTAATAAATATGAAAACCCGCTTTCAGGATGCGGCTGCTCCAATCCCACTCTTCGTAATAAATAAAGAAACTTTCCGGGAACATGCCCACTTTGTCAATGACTTCACGGCTTACCATCATGGCACATCCATGCGCCCCATTGGTATATCCGGATACATCATACTGTCCTTCGTCGGTCTCTTTGCTGCCTATGGCGGTGACGCGGCCCGTATACAGGTCTATGGGATTGAACCCGGCATACTGGATAACGTTGGGATTATGATAAAACCGGATCTTAGGGCAAGTAACGCCAATGGTGGGATCGTCGTTGAAAGGCTGTAAAAGTACGTCGAGAAGGTCCGGCGTTACTTCCGTATCATTATTTACGATAAAGACGTAGTCGCCTTTGGCCTGGCGCATTCCCCAGTTATTTCCACCGGTAAAACCAAGATTTTCCTCACTTCTCAGGACGCGGGTGTTTGGGTAGTTTGCGCTATTGATCTGGTCGGTCGGATCGACGTTGGATCCCATATCACAAACCAGGATTTCATAATTTTTATAGGTAAAATGGCGGGCAGACTCCAGGAACTGACAGGTGACCTCGGTTTGATTCCAGGTGAGCGTAATAATAGAGATTAAAGGCTGTTCCTTTAACATAACGATTTATTGAGGTAAGAAGGTTAACAAAAATAGGAAAAGGCTGGCTTATACATTTTCTTTCTGCAATAAGGCAGAAGGAGTGTTGGCTATTATCCAGAAATCTGTGGCGAAATTAACACTGGAGGCATAAGCTATGTCAATATTGATCCTTTCTTCCACGGACATATCCTTATTTCCTCTCTTTTTAATCTGCCAGAGACCTGTAATACCTGCCGGCGCCATGAAGCGGGCAGCGTAGTCGTCCGTCGTAAGAGTCTGGGCCTCATAGAGGGGCAAAGGTCTGTTACCTACCAGGGACATGTCTCCCAGAAACACGTTGAGAAGCTGAGGAAGCTCATCGAGGCTGGTATTTCTTAAGAAAGTACCCACCCGGGTGATCCGGGGATCGTTACTGATCTTAAAAAATACGGCGCCTTCCTGAGAACCGGCACTGTATTGATTTAAATGGGTCAGTTCGCTTATTTTTTTATCAGCCCCTACCTGCATGGTCCGGAACTTATAAAAATTGAATATTTTATACCCCTTACCCGCCCTTTTGGAGATATAGAAGATAGAGCCGCGGGTCTCGATGCGAATAGCCAGGGCGATCAGCAAAAAGAGAGGGCTTAACACCAGCAGGGCAATAACTGCTATCAAAATATCGAAAGCTCTTTTGAAAAACAGGCCGATTTTCAGCTCTCTTTGCAGGCGCTCTTCAATTTGCGGAGCGGGCGTATTCAGGCTGCCGGCCTTTATCTTAAGAAGGAACTGAATCTTTAACCGAAGGCTATTGTCGTCACAATTCTGCAGGAACAGGATCTCATCGGGTCTCGCATTTCTCTTATAGAACAATAATTCGTCGCCGGAAAGGCCGGATCCGTCTACTATGAAAGGAATGGAATGAAGAATGGGATGCTGACGGAGGAACTGGCTAAAGGCCTGGATGGCCGCCAGATCAAAGCGGGCTTCGCAGAGAATGACTTCTGGCAGAACAACCGTATCCTGTTTCAGGTTTCTCAATAACTCCGTCTTTGCATTGTCCAAAGCTTCGGAGGCATAGCCCCTTTTGCATACTGCAACCAACTTCTCGATATGTGCGCTACTCTTACCAATATAGTAAAAACCACTATATTGAAGATTGGCCACATCAAGCAACTTACTTGCCTTTGGCATCTGGAAGGAGCGAAAGGCAGTATGGGGCGCAGTCCGATGGTTATTCTTCACAGTTTGGGGTAATAATAGATCCATACAAAAGGTTTAGGGTTTCATATATATGGTGGTCCAGGTATAGCTTAAAATTCATGCTGTTTGCTTTCCGGTATCATTCTTTCTTAACTTCCTCTCAACCCGTTATGGCCGAAAGGTTTTTGTTCGATTCTTTGCTCTTGATCGCGCCGTCAATAACGGTCAGCAATTCCACCGGGTTAAAAGGCTTTAAAAAATATTTGGCAACACCATATTCCAAACATTTTGTCTCCGTTTCATTTCTATCCAGGCCCGATAATACCAGGACCGGGATATCTCCGTACATGCCGCTGGAGGAAAGCTGCTGGATCAATTCCCAATTTTCCATATCGGGTAACTGGGGATCCACAATAATCAGATCGGGTGCTGTTCGATGGGAAAGATAATACATCGCGGAATAACCATCAGGTACTGTGATAACCTGGTAATCTTTTCCCAAAACAGTTTGTAATAAGAACCGAATAGCCTTACTATCATCTATTGCCAATATTTGCTTTTTCATTACCAAAATTCATTTTAAGGATGTTAAGTAGAAACTTGACCTTTCTAGGATGGCAATGGAAACGAATGGCTAACACGAGGTATTGGCATCAAATGATGTTGCTTCTAATGGCAGAAACAGGCTTTACGGAATAGTGATGTGGATTATTGCTTCTATTAATTCAATCGTTCTATAAAATCAGGTGGGATTTCATGGATGTGGGTCAACTCTAAAGATTCACACATGTAAAGGGTTAAAAGCCGTATATTCAGAGGATTTGAATATGGCAAGCATTAATAGTATTATAAAAGTAAGGGTTGTTTTTCTATTATTCAAATTATTCATCTATTATTTTTAAATCCGACTGCAAAATGGGAATTTTTCCCGGAATAAAAAATACCCATTAAAGGGTATTTTTTAAATTAAATAGTCTTTAAGCCTCAGAACAACATATAACGAAATATAGGGATGTCCATAATTAAAGTCCCGGATCATAGAAATGAACAGGAAGCACACTGCGGAGCACATCCATATCATCGTCGGTAAGCCCCGGAACTTCCGTCATGCCCCCCAGATTCTCCAGTTGTTCAATGGTTCTCAGGCCGGTTACCGCTGTCGTGACTGCGGGGTTCCTCAGTACAAATTGGAGGGCCGTCTGGGCCGGTTCCCGGTTTTTCCCGGAAAGGGAATGGATAGCATTGGCCGCCCGGGCCACTTCTTCCGCCCCATAATCCAGGTATGGAGCAGCCGGTTTATTGATCAGGAGGCCCTTCGCCAATGCTCCCCTGGCCAGTACGCTGATACCTTTTTCCGCGAGCAAAGGCAGCACGCTTTCTTCTCCTCTCCGGTCCAGCAGACTATACTGCAGCATCACACTGACGATACCGGATACACTACAATTCCCGGACCGCCTGACATATTCCCGGATCACCCGGGGACGGATCGAAGAAATCCCATAGCAGCGTATCTTTCCCTGTTGCTGCAGGCGTTGAAAAGTTTCGATTATCTCATCGATAGGATCATCCATCGTACCGCCATGCAGCTGATAGAGGTCGATATAGTCGGTCTGCAACCGGGCAAGGCTTGCTTCCACGGCTCCGGTAATATATTCCTTGCGCGGATTCCAGTCCCAGCCGCTTCCATCGGCACGCCATTGATTGCCCACCTTGGTCGCCAGCACCACCTGGTCTCTTTTGGACCGGAGGATTTTTCCTACAGTCCGTTCATTAAGTCCTTGGTCGTAGAGGTCAGCCGTGTCGAAGAAATTGATGCCCAGTTCCAGGGCGCGATGGATCAGCCGGGTATTTTCCGCCTCCTCTTTCCCCAGGGACATACAACCTAAGCTGATGGCGCTTACCCGTATGGACGAAGCACCGAGTGCGTGGTAGTTCATAAGTGTGTGACTCAAAGATACTACTAAAAACACTGGAAGCATTTTGTCCGATAGGACCGGCATCAGCCCTGTGCCGGGCTAAACCACGAGCGGGTTCAGTTCCGAAGCGGCTAAACGGCCCGGCGGCAGCGCCATCAGCCAGGTATTCCAGTCATTGATCTGTGCCTTATTCACGGGTTGCGTGACCCGGGCCCCATCGGCCATATAGATTACGGTCATTACTTCACGCATCCGGTCCGAATCATTGGCGGGTGCCTGATGCACCGTATTCCCATAATGCCAGGAGGCATCGCCGGCCTGCATGCCGGCAGCACGGGTAACGGGAAATTGATGATCCTTTACATATTTGCGGTAATTGCTCTCGGATTCATCGGATATTTTTTGATCCATTACCACCCCGTTCTTATGCGAACCGGTGGCAAAGGTCAGCATGCCCATATCCACGGTGATATCCACGAGCGGCATCCACAGTGTCACCGTATTATCGGTATCCAACGGCCAGTAATATTGATCCTGGTGCCAGGGCGTCGGCCCGCCTCCGGGCTCCTTGAACAGGGCCTGATCATGATAGATCCTGACTCCGCTCACACCAAGGAGATCCGCTGCAACCCGGGCCAGGCGCCGGGCGAGAACGAATTGCTTCACCCCTTCATCCCGCGTCCATAGGTTCATCACCTGTAAAAAAGCCTTCCCATAAGTATCTCTTTCCTGCAGGCGACGTCGTTCAGTCCGGTATTTCTTCACGGCTTCTTCGATCAAAGGGCGGTAAACGGCTATTTCATCAGGTCTGAGAAGCCCCCTTATCAGGATATGCCCATTCTCCCTGAATGCAGCGCATTGCGCAGGCGTGACTTCACGGATATCGTCCATGCGAGGCAGGCTCTTTGTGTTCATCATCCGAATGGGTTTTATTACCGATACGAAGTAAACGATTCGGGCAGCCAAAAAAAATGCTCAAATTCGCTAAATACTGGGGGATTCTACCCGTTAGCCGATAAAATTCACTATTTTACAATAAAATGCTCCATGCTGAAAGCTTCCTATGAAGTGCTGCAGCTTCCTGTCGGCCATTCCTTCCTGCTCAAGGTCTACGACGAACTGGCCTTCACAGCACCCTATCATTTTCATCCTGAATACGAGCTCACGCTTATCACCGAAGGCAGGGGCAAACGCTATACAGGCCATCATATGGCGGATTTCAGCGCCGGGGACCTGGTATTGATCGGCCCCCACCTCCCCCATTGCTGGAAACTGGATAGTTCGGGAGAAAGACCGGAAAAAGCCGACCCCGCGGGGGCTATTGTCATCCAGTTCGCGCCTGATTTTCTGGGCAGTGAATTCTTTTCGAAGGCTGAATTCGGCATGATCCGTAAGCTCCTGCAGAAAAGTGCGTGCGCCATACAGTTCCCCCAGGGAGATGGTGGGCGGATAAAGTCGCTCGCGGCCGAAAAAAATGATTTCAGAAAACTGGTCGGATTACTGGAGATCCTGCAGGAACTGGCCCTGGCCAGGGACGCGGTCCTGCTCGATACAGGACGGATTACTGCCGATCTATCCCCCGTTGACCAGGAACGGATCCATCCCATCTTTGCTTACCTCGTGGAGAATTTCCGGGGAGAAGTCTCGCTGGACAGCGCTGCCGCCGCTATCGGTATGACACCCAACGCGTTCTGCAGGTATTTCAAGAAGATCACCCGCAAGACCTTTATGGAAACAGTGATCGAATACCGCCTCAATTATGCCACCCAACAGCTCATTCAAACGACCAAGCCCATCTCCGCCATTTGTTTCGACAGCGGCTTCGGAGATATCTCCCACTTTTACAAGATGTTCCGGTCCCGGATGCAGCTTAGCCCCTTAAATTACCGAAAGCAATTCGTTCGGGAAACTACTAAAAAATAAGTGTTTACACTTATGTTAACCGATTAGCCTCACTATCTAAAAATTAGTTTGCTGAAGGATTAGTACTAAAATATTTTTTTACCTATTTTGTTCGTTATACAACCTGAAATCATATTACTTAAAATATCTCCATTAACGAACCCTTAAAACCCACTTACACTTCCCGATAAGATACTGTTATATCTTTTGTCAGGCAAAATCTAATAAATCTAATAACTATGAAGAAGAATTGTACACTCTTCCTGTTAGGGGTATTCCTCCTTGCATTCACTATTACGGCCACGGCGCAGAACACGGCATTCCACACGGATGGAACGGGTCCTTATGCCGCTGCGCCGTTGGATGTCATCCCGGATGGAACCTCTTATAGCACCACCGTTGAAGGATGGTTCTATATTCCTTCCTATGCCGCCTCGGGTACGGGTCAGCATTATTTTATATCCCAGGGTTTAAATGGAAGCGCCTTTACGTTGGGCTATGACGCAGACGACCCCACGCATCCCATCCTGGCAGGCGATCTTTGGGTCAACAGCGGTGTGACCGGTTATATGGGAAGTACCGGCGTAACCATGCCTGTTGGCCAGTGGGTGCATATCGCCGTCGTAGAAGATACCAGTAGCAATACATTTACCGGAAGGCTGTATTTGAATGGCAAACAGGTGGCGCAAACAGATAACGGCTATTATTATACGTATGGGGACCCTAGTAGTAACAGTCTCGAATTCGGAATTCTCAATTCCTCCGGTAATAGCGGGTATATCGACGGCAAAATGGACGAGGTGAGAATCTGGAATACCGTGCGCACGGTCGCGCAGCTGCGGGCCGGCATGTATGGGACGGTGGATCCTGCCAGTGCGGGCCTGGTTGCCTATTACAAGCTGAATGACGGCGGCACTGCCATAACTAATAGCAGCACCAGTATCGATAATACCCTGGGCACCAATTCAAATTTGGCCTGGCAAGGCGCCGCCTCCTGGGTGGCATCCCCCATCCAGTCCGCCCTCAATGCGCTGATTTTTGGCGGTGGCTCCACGGTCTTCCCGCAGGTCAATATTCCCGGGAATGCTGCTTACGATCTCAACTCCGGCACCGGCGGCACCATCGAATTATATGTATATCCTGCCAGTCTCTCCAGTACCAATAGTACGCTGATAGCCAACCGCGACACGACCACGGGCAATACCCGGTATATCTTCCAGGTGACCGACAGCAAAATTATTTTGGATAACGGGACCACCAGCACTTTCTTTGCCTATGCGCTTCCGACTGGTACCTGGTCTCACCTGGCCTTCGTTTATGACGGCACGAGTACGACCACTGTATATTACAATAACGCTACCACACCCATCGGCACACTATCCCTGGCCTATGGCACGGCCGGCGCCTATCCTGTGACTCTGGGCGTAACCCACAATTCTCCCGGCGCCGACGCCAATCCATTCCTGGGAGACCTGGATGAGGTTCGGTTCTGGTCTTCACAACAGTTGCAGTCGGACATATCGACCAATCTCTACTCTCCCCTGACAGGATCCGAGTCGGGGCTGGTGGGTCTGTTCAACTTCGACCAGGGCGCTGCGGACCTGGATAATACGGGCCTCACTACCGTCCTCGACAATACGGCCAGTCAGAACGATGCGAGTCTCGCCAATTTTGCCCTGACTACGGCCTCGGCTTCTAATTTCACCTCGCATACCCTGGTCCCTCTGCCGGTCAACTTCACCTCCTTTACCGCTGTCGCCCAGAAGGATCAGACGGCCTTGCTGAGATGGCAGACGGCCCAGGAACAGAACAGCCGGGACTTCGTCATCGAAAGGAGTGTGGATGGAGCCAGTTATAGTGCGATCGGCACGGTCGGAGCAGCCGGCAATACCAGCTCCCTCAGCAACTACTCTTTTATAGATGCCACACCGGTAATCGGGAGAAATTATTATCGTCTGAAAGAAACGGACCTGGATAATAAGTTCATGTACAGCGATGTGAGGATCGTCAATTTTACAGCAACGGATGACGAGCAGAAACTGGTCTGGTTCCAGACAGGCGACAAAGCCGTGGAAGTAGATCTCAAGCTGGGTAACAACGAAGTATATACCGTGTCGGATATCAGCGGTCGTACGATTCAGCAGGGTCAGCTCTCCTCCGGCAGACTTACTATCAGCCAGGCGCCGAGTGGGATGTATTTCGTAAAAGTGACCACCACTACGGGAAAACAACTGAATACCCCGGTGATCGTGAAATAGTTCCTGATTGTGAAATAGATTTTCGCTACATAATGAAGAAGCCGCCCCAACCCTTTGAGGCGGCTTCTTTTATTGGGTGGCGGCCGCTGCGCCTGTTGTTTGCAATACCTGGTCCCAGTCTTTCCAGACCGCCTCATAGCCCTGGGCCCGGATCATATCGGCAATGGCTGCAGGGCTGCGCTCATCATGAATCTCGAATTGCTCCAGTGATTCCGGGTCTGCCGCATAACCGCCGGGGTTGGTACGGGAACCTGCGCTCAGCGCCGTAATGCCCAGCCGGATGGCATGGTCCCGCAGTACCGGGCTCTCCCGGGTGGAGAGGGATAGTTCCACTTCTTCGTCGAGAAGACGATAGGCGCATATCAGCTGGATCAGCTCACGGTCGGTCATTTCCACCTTGGGCGTCAGTCCTCCGGAAAAGGGTCGCAGACGGGGAAAAGAAATGGAGTATTTAGTTTTCCAATAGGTTTGCTCCAGGTAACGTAAATGCAAAGCCGTGAAAAAACTATCCGTCCGCCAGTCTTCCAGCCCGATCAATACGCCCAACCCCATTTTATGGATGCCGGCTTTTCCCAGCCGGTCAGGCGTATCCAGGCGATAATTAAAATTCGATTTTTTGCCTTTGGGATGGTGCAGCTTATAATCTTCCCGGTGGTAGGTCTCCTGGTATACCAGGACGGTATTGAGTCCATGCTGAATGAGCAATTCATATTCTTTTTGGTCCAGGGGCTGTACTTCCATGGAAATATGGGCGAAATGGGGGCGGAGGACCTGCAGGGCTTTTATAAAATAATCCGTTCCCACGGTCTGGTTGGCTTCCCCGCTCACCAATAAGACATGTTCATATCCCATTTGCCGGATGGTGGCCACTTCCATCAGCAGCTCCCCGGCATTCAGCGTCTTGCGCCGGATCTTATTCTCGTAGCTGAACCCGCAATAAGTGCAGATATTCTGGCACTCATTAGATAGGTATAAAGGGATATACAGTTGGATCACTTTCCCAAAACGCTGCTGGGTAAGCCGGTTACTGATCCTTGCCATCTCTTCCAGGTAGGGCGCCGCCGCGGGGGAGATCAGGGCCATGAAATCATCGAGGCCGCGCCGGTCGCGTCCCAGGGCCCTTTCCACGTCAGCCGCCGTCTTGCTGTAAATATCCTGCTTCACCAGCGACCAATCGTAACGGTCGAATATGTTGGAGAACATGTGTTTCTTTTTTTAGTGTTGATGTTGAAAACGACTACGCATCCGGGCAAGGAATGCAGTCGATTCCGGGTTGGGAATATTCTGCGCCAGGTCCTGCTCTCAATCCAAAAATGCTGTCAGGGGGCTGCTGGCTACCGCATGCGGAGACGCTATAGCCAGCTTTGCCTCATAAGCCAGCCGGCCGCTCTCTACCGCCAGCTTAAAGGCCTGCCCCATCTGCACCGGATGCGCGCTGGCAGCGATAGCCGTATTCACCAGCACGGCATCGGCTCCCATTTCCAAAGCCCTGGCCGCATCGGAAGGAGCGCCGATACCGGCATCCACGATCACGGGTACGCGGCTCTGCGCGATGATGATCTCCAGGAAGTCAAAGGTCCTCAGTCCCTTATTGCTGCCGATCGGCGCACCCAGGGGCATCACAGCCGCGACGCCAACCTCTTCCAGCCGCTTGCACAGGACGGGGTCGGCATGAATATAGGGCAGGACGACAAACCCTCTTTTCACCAATTCCTCTGCTGCCAGCAGGGTCTCTATCGGATCCGGCAGCAACCACCGGGGATCGGGATGTATTTCCAGCTTCAGCCAGTTGGTATGCAGGGCCTCACGGGCCAGCTCAGCCGCAAATACGGCTTCTTTAGCGCTTCGAACCCCGGAGGTATTGGGCAGCAAATGGATATGCGGGTGCCGCAGATACTGCAGCAGGTTATCGGGGTGACCGCCCGGCTGATCGGGATGACTACCTGCGTTATCGGGGTGACGGCCTGCGTTATCGGGTTGGCCCTTCCCCCGCCCCGGCAGCTCGACGCGCCTGAGGGCAACGGTCACCAGCTCCGAAGCGCTGGCCAGGATCGCCGCTTCCATGATAGCGGAGGATCCGAACTTGCCGGTTCCCGTAAATAGCCTGGAAGTAAATGTTTTGTCAGCAATGGTCAGCATAGTGAATTATTTTATAGTGTTCATTTTTATTTCTTCCCTCAATAGCCGCACGGCAGCTATCCTGTCCCCGGCATGCACCAATAATCCTGAGAAAGCGATCCCCTGCACCCCGGTCTGCATCAGGGAGGCTATATCCGCGGCCCCAATGCCTCCTATGGCAATGACGGGAATTTTTATTGACTCCTGCCGTAGCTCGTCCATGATCCGCCGATACCCTTCCAATCCCAGGATCGGGCTCAGATTCTTTTTAGTAGTGGTAAACCGGTAAGGGCCCAGCCCGACATAGTCCGCTCCTGCCCGGCTGCGGATATCCTCTATGGTATTCGCCGTGGCGCCGATGATATAGTCCTTCCCCAACAGGCGTCTTGCTTCCGCCAGCGGCATGTCTGATTTACCCAGGTGAACCCCATGCGCCCTGACCCGGGCAGCTATTTCCACCCGGTCATTGATGATCAAAGCGCAGTCTGCCGCATCACATATTTTTTTTGCCGCTATAGCAACGTCCAGGAATTCCTCCGCTCCGGCCTGCTTCATACGCAGCTGGATCCACCGGATACCCGCTCCGCAGGCGGCTTCTATCTGCCGGAGATGGTCCAGGGGCCCTTCGTCCATCGTTAAGAAATACAGGCTTGATCTTGCAGGGATTGATGCCATCCTAATAATGTTTTATTACTTGTTAAAAATTGATGGATATATTGTTTGGCCCTCCCGGCAGCAAGCTCTAGCGGATAACCCAGCGCGAGATTAGCCGTCAGAGAGGAAGCCAGTACACATCCCGATCCGTGTTTGGGATAGACGACGGTCCCTTCCATAGCCGCATCGAGTACCTGCACCTCTCCCTTACTCCACAGGTAGTCCCGTCCCGGATGATGGGGGTTATGCCCTCCCTTGAGATACAGGTTACAGGAAGCCGACAACGACAGGCTCTGGCAGCGGCCGGGGATATCCTGTCCCGGATAAAGCCATCCGATCTCTTCCCAGTTAGGGGTGAGCAGCCAGGTCTGACCGGCCACGGATTCGAATCCATCCCTGTCGATCCCTTCCCAGAAATCCAATCCGCTGCTGGCCCTGATCACCGGGTCCAGTATTATTTTAATAGCCGGGTTATGTTCCCGCAGATGGCGCAGGATCGAGCCGATCATCGTCACGGAGCGGCAGATACCGATCTTTACCCAGTCAAACCGGGCCGACTGACAGCAAAGGTCGATCTGTTCGAAGATCTCTTTTTCCGTAAACCACTGCACTTTGGTAATAGTCCGTTCGTTCTGAAAAGTCATCCCGGTACATACCGCGTATCCATAGACGCCATGTGCCTCCAGGGTTTTGACATCCGCCAGGACGCCGGCTCCTCCGCTCTGATCATAACCGGCAATGACCAATACGTTGGGACGTGTGCGATCACCGGATAAATCCGGCGCTCCGGCCTGTTTTATGGTTATAGGTTGTATCATGGGCAATTGTCTTCTATTACTTTTCTCAATTGTTCATATCGTTTGACGGCATCCCTGGGGTTCTCCCAGATATAGCCCAATACAGCTCCGCCCTCCCATCCTTCCCGGATCAATAGACCAAGCGTGTCTTTATCAACGCCGCCGAGTCCGATTACCTTACAGGGCAAGGTATCCGCCGGCCGGTGACGCAGGAGTGGATTCGCGGCATAGCCGGGTTTGGAGAGACTGTGAAATACAGGGCTCATAAAAACATAAGCCAATCCCGCCCTTTCTATCTCTTTTATTGCCGACCAGTCGTGCAGGGAAGCGGAAACCGCGATCTCCGTCTCCTGGCCGGTTATTCGTGGGACTGGCCATACGGTGTGGAGACCGGCAAATTCCGGACCTGGTAGTCCTGCGTCGGGCCGTACCAAGTCCTTCAACGGGCAATGAATCTGCGGGATCCCATATCGGGCTGCCAGGTGCACCAGTTCCCGGCTGCCGGCGGTTTTCCCGGCCTTTGCGGCCTGGGGGTGTAATACCAGCCGCGAATACCAGCAGGGAGCGATCTGTCCCAGCAGGGCTTCCATTTCTTCCTTGCTTCCCCCGGGTTTGCGCAGATGGAGCTTCTCCAGGCCCGCTGCCAGCAACTCTTGCAAACAGGCCGCCTCGCCCGGAAAAAAGTCCGGAGCGGTGATAACCGCCAGCAGGAATGAAGGAGCTCCTTCCATCAGAGATAGATTTCAGATCCGGCTTCTTTGAAAGCAGCTGCTTTTTCTTGCATTCCTTCTTCCAGGGCCGCCTCTTCTTCCACGCCTTTCTCCGCCGCAAAGCGGCGTACTTCCTGTGTGATCTTCATCGAACAGAAATGGGGGCCGCACATCGAGCAGAAGTGAGCGATCTTCGCTCCCTCCGCCGGCAAGGTCTCATCATGGAAAGACCGGGCTGTATCCGGGTCCAGGGAAAGATTGAACTGATCCTGCCACCTGAACTCAAAACGGGCCTTGCTGAGCGCATTATCCCTGTACTGCGCGCCGGGATGGCCTTTCGCCAGGTCCGCTGCATGCGCCGCGATCTTATAGGTGATCACCCCGTCCTTCACATCTTTTTTATTAGGCAGTCCCAGGTGTTCCTTGGGCGTGACATAGCAAAGCATCGCCGTACCATACCAGCCGATCATAGCCGCTCCGATGGCAGACGTGATATGATCATAGCCCGGTGCAATGTCCATCGTCAGCGGTCCCAGGGTATAGAACGGCGCCTCCTGGCATTCTTTCAGCTGCTTGTCCATATTCTCTTTGATCAGGTGCATGGGAACATGGCCAGGGCCTTCGATGATGGTCTGGCAATCATGCCGCCAGGCGATCTTTGTCAGCTCTCCCAGGGTCTCCAGCTCTGCGAACTGGGCCGCATCGTTGGCATCCGCTATCGAACCGGGGCGTAACCCGTCCCCCAGGGAGAAAGACACATCATAGGCTTTCATGATCTCGCAGATCTCTTCGAAATGAGCGTAGAGGAAGCTTTCCCGGTGATGGGCCAGGCACCATTTGGCCATGATGGAACCGCCGCGGGATACGATCCCCGTCATCCTGGAGGCCGTCAGCCGGATATAACGCAGAAGGACACCTGCATGGATGGTAAAATAATCCACGCCCTGCTCGGCCTGTTCGATCAGCGTATCCCGGAAGATCTCCCAGCTGAGATCCTCGGCCTTGCCGCCTACCTTTTCCAACGCCTGGTAGATAGGCACCGTGCCTACCGGAACAGGGGTATTGCGCAGGATCCATTCCCGGGTCTCATGAATATTCTTCCCTGTCGAGAGGTCCATGATGGTATCCGCTCCCCAGCGGCAGGCCCAGACGGCTTTCTCCACTTCCTCTTCTATGCTGGAGCTGATCGCGGAATTACCGATATTGGCGTTGATCTTGACCAGGAAATTACGGCCGATGATCATCGGCTCGGATTCAGGATGATTGATATTGGAAGGGATCACGGCTCTGCCCAAAGCGACTTCCCCCCGGACGAATTCGGGGGTGATGAAACGCGAGGGCGTGCGGGCGCCAAAACTATTTCCGGCATGTTGATGCAGCATCCCCATTCCTCCCGTCTGTTCCTGTATCCGCTGGTTCTCCCGGATCGAGATGTATTCCATCTCCGGCGTGATGATGCCTTTCCGGGCATAATGCAATTGGGTGACATTGCCTCCGGACCTGGCCCTGCGGGGAGCCTGTATATGTCCGAAGCGCAGGGCAGTGAGGGATTCATCCTCCAGCCGCCGCCGGCCATAGGCGGAACTGACGGAAGACAGCTGCCCGGTATCGCCTCTTTCGAGGATCCATTTTTCCCGGATACGGGGCAGCCCTTCGCGTACATCGATGTCGACCGATGGGTCCGTGTAAGGCCCGCTGGTGTCGTATACCGTTACCGGCGCATTGGGCGTCACGGTATGGGAAAAAGTGTCCTGGGTATCCTGCAATTGTATTTCGCGCATCGCAACGCGGATATCATGCAGCTCTCCTTTGACGAATATTTTACGCGAAGCGGGAAAAGGTTCCCGGCTGATCACATGCTGGCCGGGGCTAACGTCTTTCTTCATATATATAGAATTTGTTTTCATCCTCCCTGCGTGGCGCGGATCACGAATACCTTATCCCGCTCCTTCAGCCTGTACCCTTCCCATTCTCCCCTGGGAATGACATCGTTATTAACGGCAATGGCTATCCCATCCGGTTGACGGATCTCCAGTAAGGTCAGTATGTCGGCCAATGTGCCGGATTCGGAAAGCTGAAAATTTTCCTGATTAACGGAAACCTCTACCATGACTTGCCGGTTTGTCGGTTGACCAGAATATCCTGGAACTAAAGACAGTACCCGCTTTGGGTAAACATGGAGGTGCTGTGCAATACAGCCATAAGAGAGAGTCTCTTTTCCCTTCGCCGGTACTAACCGGATCAGGTTCTGAGGGTATTATCTCAGCCCGTATGAACGAGCACCCCTAAAGTTCAGACTAAAGGTAAAGAATAAAAATCGAAAGGGCCAAATTATTGGCGGAGCTACTTATTGAAATAATGGTTATTGATTAATCAACCGGATCAACACAGCGCCATGCGGAGGGATTTTCTGTGTGTATTGTTTTTTAAAGACGCCTTTGTCCTGGTGCTGCCAAAGATCCCTCACCGTCAGTCGTCCTTTATACCCGAGCTGTGCAAAATCGATCGAGATCTCCTGCTCCGTCTCGCTGATATTAAAAAGCCCCGCATAGTAACCATGGACAGCCTGCGACACCCATACCATCTTACCATCTTTTTTATATAGCTGTCGTGGATTCTCACCATGCTGATTTACATCCAGCACTTCGGCATTGGTGAACAATCTTTTTTCCAGCTCCCTGTTATCCGGCAGATTCCCGCCCAGCATCAGCGGTGAGCGATAGATACACCAGAAGCTCATATGCGTCTGTAGTTCCTCATCTGTAAACCGGCTATAGCGTTCGGGGCCGACAGGCCCCCTTTTGGAGATCTTCCCGATCTGGATCATATCGCAATCGGGCCAGTGGCCGGGACCGCCAATCCCCTGCCAGCTTTGGGCATAGTCGAACATCTTGAGCAGTTCCTTCCAGCTATCCCAGAAATCATCCGCCATCCGCCACATGTTCGCATACTGCCTGACATGTGCGGAGTCTTTGAGCGGCGTCTCTCCGGGTGAAATACTTAATACGATTGGACGGCCGCAAAGGCTGATGGCTTTTTTATAACCTTCTATTTCCGGGGTGCTGTAAGGCCGCGAGATATCGTCCACTTTTATAAAATCAACTCCCCAGCCTGCATAGAGCGTCAGCAGGGAATTCAGGTACTCCTGTGCGCCGGGCTTACGCATGTCCAACCCATACATATGATTCATCCAGGGGCAGGTAGAATTCGTATCCGCGATCTGATCCGCCGAGATCCCCTTCGTTCCCCATACGGGGCTTCGGGCCCAGACAGCCTGACGGGGAATCCCTCTCATCACATGAATACCGAATTGCAATCCCAGGGAATGGACATAGTCCGCTAAAGACTTGAATCCTTTTCCGCCAAAGGCTGAGGGGAATTTATCCGTATCCGGCAGCAGCCGGCCCCATTCGTCCATCGCCAGCCAGGGAATATAGGCGCCATCTTCCAATCTCTTTTGAAATGGATTGCCGATCAGGCTGCCGGGAGGATTGGCATACGCCCAGAGAAAATCGACTACGATCATGGACCAGCCGTATTGGTGGAGGTTTTGGGCCATATAATCCGCATTGGCCTTTACCTCATCTTCATGCACGGCCGAGCCGAAGCTATTATAGCTGTTCCAGCCCATGGGGGGGCGTGGCGCAAGAGTGGATACCTGAGCCCATAAACTATTGCAAAAAAATGTGCCTGCTAACAGAAGGCGGTGAATTCTCATGGTACCGGTATTTTTATTTTAATTCCAATACAACGACCGACAGGGCGGGCAATTCCACGACAAGGTCATTGCCATCTTTCTTTGCCCCGGAGAAGGCGGCCAGCTTAACTTTTGCCGGCTGATCGAACGTATTGATATCCGTAAATCTTGAAGAGGTCAGGATCTGGCCCTGGATCGTTTTAAAAGGCATGCCTTGCAGGCTTGTACGGACCGTTATTTTTTTCGAAGGATCGATATTTACCAGGGATATATGCACCGCTCCGGCGGAATCGCGGGAGGCAGAGGCATTGACGGCAGGTATCTTTTCCCCGCCAAACGCATAATCCGGGCTGCTGAACTGCAGGGGCAGGGAGCGGGCGTCCTGGTGTACTTTATACAGGTCGAATACATGGTAGGTCGGTGTGAGCAGCATCTTGTCCTTATCGGTGAGGATCAGGGCCTGGAGCACATTGACCGTCTGGGCCAGGTTGGCCATCTTCACCCGGTCCGCATGGTTATTGAAGATGTTCAGCGTACTGGCGGCAATCAGGGCATCCCGCAGGCTGTTCTGCTGATAGAGGAAGGCGTGGTTCGTACCGGGTTCCGCATCCGTCCATATTCCCCACTCATCCACGACGAGCGCCACCTTCTTAGCCGGATCATATTTATCCATGATGGCGCCATGCTTATTGATAAGCTCTTCTATCCTCAGACATGATGCCATTCCTTTGAAATAATCGGATTCTCCGAATTGCGTGGCAGAGCCTTTGTGATTCCAATCCCCCACCATGCTATAGTAATGCATGGAGATCCCCCAGGTATTATGCAGGGAAATATTCTTCATGACCACATCCGTCCAGTTGTAATCATCGCTATTCGCACCACTGGCGATCAGTCTCAAGGGAGGAGCGCCCGGGTAATGTTTGCAAAACTCTGCATATCTTCTATATTGACCTGCATAAAATTCCGGCGTCATATCGCCGCCGCAGCCCCAGCTCTCATTACCGACTCCCCAGAAGGAGACATTCCAGGGCTGATCCCGGCCATTCTGCCGGCGCAGGTCTGCCAGCGAGCTCTTTCCACCAAAGTTCAGGTATTCCAGCCAGTTGGCCATTTCTTCGGGGGTACCGGTCCCCACATTACCGGCGATATAGGGCTGACAGCCCAGGAGGCTGCAAAGCTCCAGGAATTCATGCGTGCCGAAACTATTGTCTTCCGTGACCATTCCCCAGGTGGTATTGATGGTCCTTTTGCGCTGCTCCCTGGGACCGATGGCATCCTTCCAATGGTATTGATCGGCATAACATCCTCCCGGCCAGCGTAATATGGGCACTTTTATCTTTTTCAACGCATCCACTATGTCCATCCGTATCTTGTCTCCCGTCCAGAATCCGTCATAAATACATCTCCCCAGGTCTTCGGAGAAATGGCCATATATATTGCGGCTGATCACAGGCCCGGAAGTGTCTTTTACTGAGAGTGTTATAGTTGTCTGTGCAACGGAGAACAGGCAGGTCGCCAGCAGCAATGACAGAAAGAAGGAGCTTCTGCACACGCCGTCAATTTTCAGTTTCATAAGCATTTAATCGTTTTATCTATTATTAAATGTCATAAAGATAATTATTATTAATTAAAAAAGAAGGATTTTATCGGATCTGCCCGTTACCCCTGATCAGCCATTTTTCCGTGACCAGCTTTTCCAGGGCAAAGGGCCCCCGGGCATGTAGTTTCTGCGTGGATATACCTATTTCGGCGCCCAGTCCCAACTCCTCTCCATCGGTAAACCGCGTGGATGCATTGGTATAGACAGCCGCAGCATCCACCTCTGCCAGGAATCTTTCACATTGACGCTTATTACGGGATACGATCGCTTCCGAATGTTTGGTGGAATATTGTTGGATATGGTCGAGGGCCTCGTCTATATTTTTTACCACTTTGACAGCGCATTTGAGGCTGAGGAATTCCCGGGCGAAATCTCCCGCCTCCGCTTTCTGCAAAAAAGGATAGCCTTTGAGCAATCGCCGGGAAGAGGGATCGGCGAAAATCTCCACGCCATATTTCTCAAAAGGGACTTGCAGCCGCCGGAGCAAAGCCGGAGCAACAGCGGAGTCTACCAATAAAGTGTCCATAGAATTGCAAACGGAAGGGCGGGATACTTTTGCATTGACGACGATCTCCACCGCCTTATCCAGGTCAGCCTCTTTTTCCACATACACATGGCAAACACCAGCTCCCGTCTCGATCACCGGTACCCGGCTGTTCTCCCGGACATAGCGGATCAAAGAATCCGACCCCCTTGGGATCAGCACATCCACCCACCGGGTAGCCGTGAACAGTTCCTGCACAGTCTCCCGCCCCGAAGGTAGTAGGGTAACACAGTCGGGATGAATACCGTTGCTCTTCAAGGCTGCTTTGATCAGCCGGATAGCTGCCTTGTTGGTATTTTCCGCCTCCTGGCTTCCCTTGAGCAGGGAGGCATTCCGGCTGCGCAGGCATAAGGCGGCTATATCGAAGGTGACATTGGGCCTCGATTCATAAATGGCGCCCACCACTCCCAAAGGGACGGCTATCTTTTCGATGAGCAATCCATTTTTCAAGGTGCGTTTTTCCAATACCTTACCCGAAGGATCGGGAAGACGTCCCACTTTCCGGATACTGCCTGCGATCGAACGGATCCTTGCTTCGTTCAGCATCAGCCGGTCGTTCCGGGGATTCTCCGGGTCCTGCCTTTCCAGATCTTTTGCATTGGCCCTAAGCAATACAGCCTTCTGCGTCTCCAGGGAGTCCGCCAGCATTTTCAGAGCGGCTTTTATCTGCCGGTCGCTGGCGCGGCGTAAGTCGGTAGCCGCTTTATACGTTCTCCGGATAAGGGGTTCTATCGTTTGCATTTTGTGTTTGTTGCTTTAAAAAATGACAATGTCGTCCGCATGAGCGGCCATCACATTCTTTTGGGAAAGGCTGGCCGTTACATCGGCAGCGCCCATTTTTACCTTTGCCACGCCGATGATATTTTCCTCCTCGTCCATCAGCTGCACCACTTCTCCTCCGAGAAATTTGCCCTGCACCTTACGAATGCCCACGCTGAGCAGGCTCCTGCGCTGGAGGAGGGCCTTGGCGGCCCCTTTGTCTACAAAGATGGTTCCGAAAGTGATGGAGCCGCTGGCCAGCCATTTCTGCCTGGCCTTCAGGTTGGAGGTCTGGGGCCGGAAGCTGGTCCCGGCAGCGCCGGCCAGGGCCGAGGTAAAGGGGGTCTTGCCGCCCAGCCCGCAAATGATCACTTTTATTCCCAGGGAATTCGCCAGCCGGGTAAAAGTAAGTTTGGACAGCATGCCGCCCAGCCCAAGGCTGCTTTTCTCTGTTCTTGCATACCCCAGGATCCTGCTATCGATTTTTTCCACCTGGGGAATGATCTTTTTTTCCGGGTCCATGAATCCTCCCACCGAGGTGCAGATGATGAGGGTCTCGGCGTCAAAACCGATAGCCGTTAAGGTAGCCAGTTCATCATTATCGGAAAACTTCAGCTCTACATTGCTGAACAGGTCATTTTCATTCATGACTGGCAGGATGCCGTTTTTCCAGAATTCGGCAAAGGTCTCTTTTAGCTGAAGAAAGCTGGAACGGCCGGAGAAATGATGTCGTTCACACAGGGCTTGGGCTACCGGAATACCATAGGCGGAGAAGTGTCGCTGATAATGCCGTATAAGGATGGGGTTGCCTACAGCGGCGGCGGCCTTGCGCTCGGTCAGGGTTCCCTTATATTGTCCGAAAAATGTCCGTCCGCTGCCCACCGCTCCGCTCGATACAAGGACGATACGGTATTTATTCGCCAGGACGGCAATTTCCGCCGCCACTTTCTTAATAATGGCCTGAACGATCACGCCTTTATCATCGGTAATAACGGCTGTACCCAGTTTAATGACTAATACGGGCTTTTGCATTCCGCAAAAATATCAGATTATTCTGATCTTTCCCTTACTTCTGGGAGACCATGACTCCGTTCATCACGAAGGTCGTTCCGCCGCCGGCTACAATATTATATACCCGCTGCATTCCACCGGCAGTCTCTGTCTTATACCAGACGGTATAGTTCCTGTAAGCTCCTGTATGGTCGTCCCGGCAGACCAGTCCGTCGCCTTCTGTCAGCTCGCCGGCCTTTTTATTTCCGTCCCGGGTGACCATGGGATGATTGGGAGTGGCTTCCAGCCATTTGGAATGGAGCTGTACCTCCCTGTCGCCGGAGCCCCGGGTCTCGGCAGCCAGCAATAATACCCGTGTGATGGCATAATTCTTCACTTCATGTACGGTCAGCTCCTTTACCCGGGCCCGGGTCGTCGCCAGGGTGGCAGGGTCCACGGTGACGATCTCATCGCCGGCTTTCACCCCGCTGAGGTCCCTGGCAGAACCATCCGCCATGGTCACCTGCATATTTCCCGGAAAACAAATATCGTTTCCGTAAGTGCCGGACTCTCTTTCCTTGTTCGCGTCTTTACCCTGCTCCGCCGCCGTCGCCCGGTAGAGCTGGAATCCCAGCTCTTTTGACAATACATAGGACAGCTTCAGGACAAAGTTGGGTTCCTCCTTCTCGATGGCATGAATATCTTCGAAATATTTTTCCCAGATCTTTGGGGCGGCCTTATAACCCGGCAGGCAAGCCGTATAACGTTTACCCTTCTCGGTTGTATAATAAATGACGGTCCCCAGGTCCACCCGGCCATCTTTTAAGATCAGCTTATACAGATCGATCCTTTTTTTCTGCCCATCGTCTCCCGTGATGAAATAGGGCTTGCCGAAATCGTGATGATCGAGGATGTAGGCATTTTCGAATTTGCCATAAGTATCCTTATCCAGGTCGCCAATGGCAAAAGTCTTTACTTTCTCATATTCCGCTGCGCTGAGGGCCCTGCTGCCGGCCGTGTCCTGTGAACGGGCCGCAAAAATGCCTGCTGACAGCCATAAGGCCACCATAAAAATTCTCTTCATGAATACTCAAATTATAATTAATAGTTATGACAACTCTTTAAACGCCGCCGCAAAGGCTTCCATTTCATCCATCCGGCCAATGCTCACCCGGCAATAATCTTTGCTGTTGACTTTCCAGTGACGGACACCCACTCCGCGTTTCATCATCTCGTCGGCAAATTGCACTCCGTCCATTTTAATGGGGAACAGCACAAAATTTGCGTTGGAGGGAATATAGGTATAGCCTTCTTTTTTCAGCACTTCATATAAATAATCCCGGGAAGCGACAGTCTTTTTCAGTGCGCCCTGTAGGAATTCCTTGTCCTGGTAGCTGGCGATGGCAGCCTGCAGGGAGGTAGCCGAAATAGACATGGGGCCTTCGGTGTATTCGGACAGCTTTTTGATCATATCCGGCTGCGCTACGACATAACCTACCCGCAAACCGGCAAAGCCATATAATTTAGAGAAGGTCCTTGCTACGATAAGGTTCTGACCGGCCTTGATTCCGCTGATCAGGGTCGTGCCTGCGGGATCGTCCAGGTAGTCGATATAGGCTTCATCGACGAATACCGTCACCCGTTTGGAGACGCGTTCGCAGAAGGCCTTGAGCTTGTCTGTATCCAGGATGGTAGCCGTGGGATTGTTGGGATTGCAGATATAGACCAGCCCTGTATTGCCATCGATGGCTTTTTCCATGGCATCCAGGTCTAATTTATATTCGGACGTCAGCGGCACTTTTATCCATTTCTCGCTGAAGCGGGCCGCTTTGGAAGGCAGATCTTCGTAGGAGGGGTCTCCGGTGATGATGTTGCCGCCTGGTTTGCTGAAACAAATGGCAGCCGCCATCAGCAGGGGCGAAGAACCGGAAGCCATCAGGATATTCTCTTCTTTGATCCCTTCGTGTTCGGCGATCTTCCCGCTCAGGTCCTTGAGGAACATGAAGGGATATTGATAGCTATGGGGCAGGGCCTCCATGATGGCCTTTTTAGCCTTGTCGGAAGGGCCGAAGGGGTTTTCATTGGCAAAGAGACGGGCCTTCAGCTCTGCGGGAGCATTGAGAGCGATGTCTTTTTCTGTCAGTAAAGTTCCCTGGGGAAGATAGTTATCTACCCGGCTGGTTTTTACCGGGCTGGCCTGGGCCTGATCCAGGAGGCTGCCGGCAAAGGGTAAACCTCCGGCTAACAGAGCGCCTGCTTTAAGCAGGTGGCGACGACTGATTGAGTTGGACATAAGCAGCTATTTAAGGTGGTTAAAAAAATAAAAAGTCCTGACGAGCAATCGGATAGTTATGTTATCGGGGGTGGATTAAACCTCAGGAACCAAGAGCCGGATAGCTGATCGTCTGTCCTGCCGCCCTTGCGTGCAGCGAGGTGACCACGCTGCGGGCCGACTCCAGCGCTCCCGCCATCCATGCATTCAGATACGTGAGATGTTCTCCCGCGAAATAGACTTGTTTATCCGGCTGTAATAATGCTTTATAAAGGGTTTGTCTTTCTTCTGCGGAATACAAAGCCCATCCGCCAAGATTGTATTTTGTCTTATGCCAGCTGACAGAAAAAGAAGTCTCAAACTCCCGGCTATACTGGGGATGGATCAGGCTGCCTTTATCCAATGCCAATTGCTCCCTTTGCTGATAGGATAGTTCGCCTGTAACTCTTGCCTTCTCATTAAAGTTATAATATCCTATCAATATTCCCTTACCGCTCAAATAATCATAGGAGGGGTAAAAGATCTGGGTAAGCTGATTGTTGGTATGGGTGATCCCTCCGTAAATGTGCTCGTCTTCTTCCCAGAACCTGCGCTTGAACTGCAGCCCGATCTTGCCCGTCTGCATATAGGTGATCGAGTCGATAGCACGGCTGGCGTCGGAGGAGAAATTATGGTCGATATTGCTCAGCACCGGCAAAGGGATCGTACAGATGCAGAAATCGGCTTTCAGCTGTTGCACCCCGCTCTTGTCCTTATAGGCGACCTGTACCCCTTGCTCCAGGTTGTGAATGGAGGTCACTTCCGCATTGAGCCGGATAATACCGGGAAGCTTTTTCTCCAGGGCAGCCGCGATCCTGTCCATCCCTCCTACCGCCTGAAATAAGGTCATCTGCAGCTCATACGTGTATTCCGCTACATTATAGAAGTCGGGGTCCATCAATCCTGAAGCGATGATCTCCGATAGTTTATAAGGATCTGCGATCCGTCCTGACTTCTCTCCTGCACCCGGCGATTCCAGGTACCCTCTCCGGGCAGAAGCCTTGTACAGCTTGTCGATATCCAATCCTCCTTCGGCCCGCAGGTATTCAATTACCTTTTGGGCGTCTTCGCGGCTCATGGAGGCATCTATTTTTCCTGCATCCATTCCTTTGGCGAGCAGCTCACACATCCATCCCCGGACATCGTTATGGATCTCCCGGACCCGGATCTTTTTATTGGACAGAGGGCCTTTGCCCTCGCTGAAATAATACGTGCTTTCATTCACATTGTTGTACACCTGGATCGGTACGCCTAATTCCTTGCAATAATGCAGGGTGAGCGCATGATGATGAGGGATACGGGAAGGGCCGGCGTTAAAATACTGGCCATCGTCAAAATTGGCTTTGTGTTCTCCCAGTCCCGTCTCGGTATTAGAAGCTCCTTTCCGGACACTCCAGCAACGTCCACCCACGCGCTCTCTCGCTTCCAGGATCGTACAGTGATAGCCCAGCTTTCCCAGCTCATAAGCAGCCGCCATTCCCGAAAGGCCCGCTCCTAAAATAAGGACTTCTTTTCCATTTCCGTCCCCTTCCAGGGCAAAGGGATGAGCGGGCGCCGATGGGAGCAAACCCATGGCCATTATCGCCGGATAGGCGCCACCGGCCAGGATCCCGGACCGGGTAAGGAATTCTCTACGGGATAAATTTTTCAAATGTATTATCTATATAATATCAAAAATATCTACTTAAAGTTACTTTTATTTACTCAATCTTAGCCAATATTCACTCAATCTTAGCTAAGAAATAAATATATAAAAAATTCATATACCTCTTCTACCCCCTACCCGAAATGACAGACAACCCTTTTTTCCATAAAGTCGGCATAAGCGGCAAAGGCGGCTTTGACCGGCTTGCGGCCCAGCGGCCTGAAAAGGTCGATCGTAACAGCAACATGGTCCTTATGAATAGTCCGCTGCCAGGTGCCCGCGATCTGCCCCTCACAAAGAAGGATGGGCTTAAAGATACCATTGCCGCTCCGCATCGCATGCTTGGGGGACAGGACGAGATCCCTGTCCTTATAAGCAACTGTATATTCATCGAAAGCCGGCAGGACATGAAGGGCCTGCTGACCGGGTTGGTTGGCCGGTATCGGGTTTGCTGCTGAAGAGGGAGAGCCGGAATGGATCCAATAGCTTTGCCCATCCGCCACCTCATTTATAAATTGAGATCGCAAAGCCTCCACCCCTTTCCTGCCATCCGCCACGGTCAATCCCGACCACCAGGCGAAATCGGCCAGCGTAGCAGGCCCCCGGCTTTTAAAATAGCGCAGGACCAGTTCCGCCACCGCCTCTTCGGGTTGTAACAGCTTTCCATCCGGAGCCCGGTCGTCCATCAGGGCATAAGTGAATTGCTTGCCGCTCATGGCGCCGCTGCAGATAACCCCATCCAGTTCCGCCTGCATTAAAAGATGGGCAAGCCGCAGCTCATCGGTCCGGATCTTCGCCCGCTGAAATACCGGCAATAACTCCTTCCGGGTCAACTGCACGCCGTCTGCCAGCGTTTTTTGCAAAATAGCATTGCTGCGTCTGAAAATAGCCTGGTCCAATTCCAGCTGCCGATGCATCCCCGCACAAAATGTCTTTATCCGGGGGGCCGTCAGGGCCAGCATCCATCGAATATCGGCCGGCGCCACAAAATGCCAGGTAGGCCGCAGGATATGCGTCCGCAGGATCTTTCCTTCGTTGAAAGCCCGCTGAACACCGGTATCGGTCCAGGGCTCCGATCCTCCCGGGATCCCGTCACCCGAGGCTCCGTTCAGACGGCTTCCGACCGCCCATTTCGCCGCGCCAAAATCCTGTGCCTGCACACAGCCCAGCCACGCCACGAGGCTTTCCGGCCTCATGAATCCCCCGGCGCTGACCTGTTGGTTGGCCATCCGGCGGCGGGTAATATCTTCCCGGGTTATCGTTCCTGTTGTTTGCATATAACAAATCTATAATCCGGTAGTGTCAACCCTATGACAGTAGGAATTTACTTATATTTAAGCTTCATCCTAACGATAAAATACGTTTCATGAGACCCAGATCCTTCCTCTTCCTGTCCCTGGCCCTGCTGACCCTTCCTACGAACGCACAGACTTATATCATCCACACCAATCTCCTGGATGTAAATGCCCAAAGGACCCTTCCCGATTATACCATCGTATTCAGGAACGATACCATCGAGCAGACAGGTCCTTCCGACAGGATCAGGGTTCCGCCCGGAGCCCGGGTGATCGACGGGACCGGCCGGTGGGTAATGCCGGGACTGGTAGACGCCCATGTTCATTTTTTCCAGACAGGAGGTCTCTACACCCGGCCTGACGCCATCGACCTGCGCAAATACTATCCTTATGAGAACGAAATAGAATGGTATAAGCAAAATATGGACGACCAGCTGAGAAGATACCTCTCCTGCGGGATCACCACCGTCATCGATGATGGCGCCACACTGGGCCTGCTAAAGCAGCGGGACAGTTTCTCCACGAAAAATTATGCGCCCCGTATACTGATGGCCGGGCCTCTTATCTCCACCGCTTATTCTCCCAAACCCTTTGATGTCCTGAGCGACCCCGACCAGCCTTTCTATACGGTCAATACCCCGGAAGAAGCGGTTAAAATGACGAAAAAGCAATACGACCACCGGCCGGATTTTATAAAGATCTGGTATATCATCCTCGACCCGAATACAACAGCCGGCGCAGAAAAGAACCTGCCCCTGGTAAAAGCTACCATCGAAGAAGCCCATCAGCACGGGTACAAAGTAGCGGTACATGCCACCCAGCGGATAGCGGCACAGTTAGCCGTGGAAGCAGGCGCGGACTTCCTGGTACACGATATAGAAGATGAGATCGTCGATGATGCCTTCGTCAAATTACTGAAAGACCATAATGTTGTGCTTTGCCCTACCCTGGTAGTGGTGTCCGGTTATTTCGACACTTTTGCCCAGAATTACTTGCCGACCCCCGAGGATATTGCCAAAGGCAATCCTGTCCAGCTGGGCTCCCTGCAGGAACTGTCCTACCTGCCTGATAGCCTGCCGGCCAAACGATACAGGATGCTGGCAAAAATGAGGGCACAGAGGAATGACCGGGAAGACTCTATCCGGCAGGTCAACCTGAAAAAAATGGCCGATGGAGGCGTCCTTATTGCCACGGGGACCGATGCGGGCAATATAGGCACCTTACATGCTTCCTCTTTCTTTAAAGAAATACGAGCCATGCAGCAGGCCGGCCTCAGCAACTGGCAGGTCCTTACGGCTTCCACGCTCAATGGGGCAAAGGTCCTTGGAAAAGAAAACGAGTTTGGCAGTGTCCGCAAAGGCAGCGTCGCCGACCTGCTCCTTCTTCGTGCCGATCCGGTAGCCGACCTGGGCAGCCTGGGAAAGATCGATATGATCATTCACCGGGGCACGGTCTTCCATCCGGATTCCCTGATCGATGAGACACCCCTGAATATCGTACAACGGCAGGTCAACGCCTACAATGCACATGACCTGGAGTCCTTTCTCTCTTTTTATTCCGATACGGCCGTGATCTATAATTTCCCTGACAAGCCCATGGCCAAAGGGATAGAGCAGATCCGGAAACTCTATACTTTTTTAAGTAAGGATACCGGCCTGCATGTAAGCATCACCAATCGCACCGTCGTGAACAATAAAGTGTTTGACCACGAGAGCGCCACTATGTCCGGGCGCAAACTGGGAGAAGGAGAAGTCATTTATTATATCGACGACCGCAAGATCACGAAGGTGTACCTTATCGAGTGAGGCCGCCAGGCGAGGGCCCTGGTGAGCCGGGATATGGCGGGTGAATACACCGCTCTGACGGATCCGCGCTGGTGACATCCACGCCTGCGATCTGCTGCTCCAGTCCCAGCGCACAAAGCATCTCACTGATATTGCCGTTCAGCGATACGATGCGTTCCTGTGCGAAAAGGCTCGTTGGTCTTGTGCAAAAGACTGTCAGGCTCATTATGATTATTCCCAAAAACTTTTTTTTCTTCATGGTGCATCCATTTTATACTGTGAGAAAAAAAGTCCAGCCCCGTAGAAACGGGACCGGGTGTGCTGAAACCATTAACATTTACTCGCGTTAAGCTTCAGTCGACTGTCAAAATTCTTCCTTGCCTCCGGGCTTCGCGGTCTGGTCCGGCTATCTGCTATCAGGGAATTATCAGGTTCGTGCTACCATCTGTCTGTACCCAATAACGGAAACTGAGATATGGCACCGGGGTCGTCAGACTGGGACTGGCCGGGCTCCCCTTGTAAAGACTGATCATTTCCAGCTTGGCATATTTTCCACTGGCCAGACGGATAACAAGGGTATTGCCCTGTATCGTCGTCAGGATATGTGTGGTCACATTATATTGATACCAGCCGGGCCAGCTGGCAGAAGGGTAGCCATCCATTCCCACGGACCCGTTCACATTGACCGTTGATGATGCCGGCACGACCTTTACGCTGTCAAAAGGCTGGCTAACAAGATATAAAGCGCCCTGTATCGTATTGCCATAACCGGGACTGTTGGTATTCGTGCCGTTATTGATCGTCACATAGGAGTTATAGATATTCGAGAAGGCGATATCCCAGTTGCCGGTCAACCGCTGCGATGAGTCTACGGTGTTATTCGTTACCAGGCTGAAATAGATCGTTTTTGCCGGCGCCCCGGGGCTGGCTGTCGTATCTCCCGGCAGGTCCGTTACATAGACGATTCCCTTTCCGTCTTTTGCTACATAGGTCGAGAGACTGGTCCGCACCGAAGTATCCTGCGGAGTGCTGTCTTTCTTACAGGCTGCGCCGCCCACTATAATTCCTACAAATGCGATAAACCATAACTTTTTCTTAGGTTGCATACTATTGATCTTTTATAGTTGATTGATTAATTGGTTTTTTGCTTCGGTCTCCTTCTTTTTGTCCCAGTTCCATCGCAGCCCTGCAAAGAATTGCCGGCCCGGCTGGCCCGCTATCAGGGCATTGGTATAGTTGGTTGCATTTTCCACCGACAACTGTATTGCCAACTGTTCTTTTAATAAAGATTTTTCCAGGCTAAAGGCCAGCAGGCAGTATGCCGGTGCGAATTGATCATACTTGTCTATATAGCCATTGCCATTCAGGTCAGCGAAGCCGGCTTTGCTGAAATAGTTCGCCCTTGCCCCCGCCGTCATCCCCCATGCAGGATAGCGATAGAAAAGCCGCGTATTCATCTGGTGCCTCGACCGTTGCATCAGCCCGAAATAATCCCCCGGGATCGCCCGGCGGGAGGAGCCCGTATGCGGATCCGTTATAACTCCGTAGTTGCCCGTTCCCGCTCTAATGGAGTCAATGATATCCCGGTCTTTGGCATATAGCAATTGATAACCCCACTGTCCTTCCAGGTTACGCAGCAATTGCCAGCGTCCGGTCCATTCCACACCTTCCGTAAATACCTTCGACACGTTCACATAGGAATAGACAAACCAGCCATTGGTCTTTCCCGCAATAGGCACCGACTGGATCAGGTTATTCACGTTATTATAAAAGGCATTCAGCTCCATACGCAGAGAAGGCACTGGCTTATAGACTAGTCCTGCATTGTAGGACCAGGATCTTTCCGCTTTCAGATCGGCAGCAGCCTGGTAAGCTGCCGGATAGACCGTCGTTATTTCGCCGGCCTCCTGCATTTGCGTCAGCGCGCCTTTCTTCACTTCTTCTGTTCCCAGAACGGTATAGCCCACCAGGGGATTGGTAAAAGTCAGATAGAGCTGTCGGAAATCAGGGGCTTTGAATCCTCTTCCCAGAGAGGCCTTGAACGATAATTGCCGGTTTACATTATATTGTACGGCCAGCTTGGGACTTACCAGGCCGCCATAGACACTGTGAAGATCTCCGCGAAGCCCCCCGATGATATTCCAGTGTTTGCCGGGGTTATATTGCTGCTGAAGATATACATAGCCGCTTTGCATAGCCTGCCGGCCGGGATAGCGGGTGGCTTTCACCGATTCCAGGTTTCCGCCAATCCCTCCGGTAAACAATAATTGCCGGCTGATGGTATAGTCGTGCTGCCATTCCAGCCGGTGAAGGGTTTGCCGGAAAAAGCTGGTATCATTCGTTTTCCCTGTATTCAACAGCGTGATCTTTTCATCCGTATTATAGAGGCTGAGATAATATTCCAGCCGGCTCTTCCATTTGGAGGAGAAGGCATATTGCCAGGTCCCGATGATATTGGCGTCCTTTTCGGCGGTAGCATCTTTTTCCGGGTTGTTGCCGCTGAAATTATAGACGGTATGCTGGTAACGGTATGCATACCGGCCGGACAGCTGCAAAGAGGACCGTTGACTAAACGCGTATTTCAGCTTGCCCTGTAAAGTGTAGCTATAAAAAGGGGGCAGGGTCTGCCCGGAATTCAGCGAAGCGCCATCCGTCCGGTAATAGTTGGCCAATAGTTGAAGCCCTCCTTTGCGGTTGGCAAATGCATAATTGCCATTGGCGGTTATGTCCGCCGTTCCATAAGAGCCTCCTCTCACCGACAGCTCGGCCTTCGTCTCCGACCCGGCCCCGGTAGTGATAATATTGATAACGCCTGCCAGCGCTTCGCTGCCATACAAAGAAGAAGAGGCGCCTTTGATGATCTCTATCCGTTCGATATTGCCCACGGTGATACGGCTCAGGTCCAGCTTGCCTGTAAGACGGCCGAGCAACGGCTGTCCATCGATGAGGATCATCGTGTAGTCGGGATCCAGTCCCTGCATTTGTAAACCGCTGCCATGTTCATCCGTAGTAAAGCTCAGCCCGGTCTGCTCTCTTAATACATCGATCAGTCTGCGGGAGCCGAGGCGCTGTATATCTTTTTTTGTAATGACGGTCACGGGGATCGGAAGGCTATCCTGTTTGCGGGAAGTACGGGAAGCCGTCACCACCACCTGGTCCATTGATTTGATGGGACCCGTTCCTTGCGTTAGTGATTTGATACGGTCCGTCCCGTCCGTTTGCGCGAACAGTGTGTATAGCCAAAAGCAAAAAATAATCGTTGATCCCGTTTTCTTCATGAAAGTAAATGATGCTGGTGATGACATGCTAAGGCCCACACCCTGGAAGGGCATGGAAGGCGAGTAAATGTGCGGCAAACTTACAGGGTTCCCGCGCCAACGGTTTACAAGATCAGGAAAACGACTTGCGAGATGAGAAAAAGCAGGGGATTCCGCATTCCGTAAACTCTTTTACCGATCGCGTAATATCCGCATTGCCGTAAATGCCAATATTTGTAGAAACTTATCACCCATGTGCCAATTCAAAAGCTGGTATTTAGACGAGAGCGGTTATGTAGTAAAGTGCGAACGATGCAATTATTTCCAGGTTTGCTTCGGCACACTGATGCTTACCTTGAGTGAATTCGATTACCAGGTTTTTGTCGAGCTGGTATCTCACAAGAAAGAAGACCATATCCCTATGCAGGATCCCCACATACGCTGTGTGATCCTGCCAACGCCCTCCGGCATGATACATGCCATCCTCAACGAGAGGGAATTGGGCCAGTTACATAAAATGTTGCAGGAGGCCGACAATGAAATGAGGGCGCAACAGCTGATGGGTCTTTTTGAAAACGCCGGTTAAAAGAAGGCTGGTTAAAAAGAACGCTGGTTAAAAAAAGAACGGCGAACCATCTGGGTGATTCGCCGTTCAGAGTCCGGGCCGTATTCATCACCACAAAATCCCAGACCGATTATGCAGCCGCTGCATGTTAGTGTTAATTTGTATGGGCTGGTTAGTGTTAACTGTTCCGGGCGGGAGAGGTGTTTATGGTTAATTTTAAGGAATTAAAACTTTCCATATGAAAAAAATAATCGCAAGCACAGTCTTGTTTATCCCGCTGCTCTTTGCCGGATGCAGCAAGTATGACAACCAGCAATCCAATTCACTCAAACAGCAGGTCGACAATCCGGGGCAAACGCCTCTAACGGTAGCCGCTCCGGCAGGCGCTGCGCTGACGACACCCTTCACGACCGCTTATGTAGAAGTAAATTCCAACAGTTTTAAAAACCCCGGCTGTTATACCTATGGCAGCACGGCCAAACAGCTTTTTAGCTTTGCCGTCATTTTTGCCGCCAATATCAATTACACCAACAATAAGCCGACTTTGTATTTCAACCCCCAGGTACAAAGCACCCTGACCTCCGGCAATATCGCCTATCTCCAGTCCCTGGGCATCAAAGTATTGCTGGATGTGCTGGGCAACCATGAAAATGCGGGATGGGGCTGCTTTACCACCTATGCAGCGGCCGACACCTTTGCCATGCAATGCGCCAGTGCCGTCACGCAATATGGATTGGATGGCATCGATATCGATGACGAATATTCCACCTGTACGACCAATACCAATTCCCTGGTCCTGGCAGTCTCGGCCCTGAGAGCTCGCCTGGGAACCACCAAATACATCACCAAAGCGCTCTTTTCCGATATCCAGTATTTCAGCGCCGTCTACAATGGAAAGAAAGCCGGAGATATTCTCGACTATGGCTGGGAAATGACCTATGGCAATACCAACTATTCCGGGAGGCTGCAGCCCTATGTAAATGCAGGCATGGCAAAAACCAAGCTGAGCATAGGAGTGGATGTCAACGGCAGCGACCAGACCACGGCTTCACAATTCGTAAAGAATAATAGTTATGCGGGAGTAATGGTATACAATGTCGCTAATAACTCTCAAACCAATCTTTCAAAAGTATCCAATGCATTATATGGGAGCGCGACCAGCGTAAAAGCGAATTGCGTTCAATGATATTGCCGGAGAAGCGTTCCTTGAAAAATAACGCTTCTCCGGATTTAATTCATGCAGAGAGTACTTGTTTAAGCGCATTCAGCAAAGCATTACCAACCGGCACGCCCCAGCCTGTCACGGCATCGTACCCCGGGCCGGCCGTATACCCTCCGATGGCAGCTGTACTATTATCACCCTGGGTGATATCCCTGCAACCGGCCTGGCCAAGGGTATTTCCTCCGGCGCCTTGCTGGTAAAGTAAAGGAGTGAGATAGCCGGCTTGCTTACCTGCGCCCAGGCTGGCATTCATACGGGCGATCAGGGCTGCCCATAAGGGAGCGCTGGCGCTGGTGCCACCGCTGGCCCCTCCCTGTCCGTCCACGACCACCCAATAGCCGGTATTCGCGCTCGCATCCGCTGCGACATCCGGGAGTATACGCCCGTCGATAGAGCCGGGGTTGACCGAAGCTACCGTTACGGTCTGCCACTGCGGGCGGGGAAAATGAACGCTGACCCCTCCACCGGTGCTGCCACCGTTGTCCTTACGCAGTCCGTCTCCATCTTTCCAGGCCGTCTCATTGATCCCTCCGCCGGTCAACTGCTGCAATGTCGTTCCCCCCACTGCCAGCACGTAGGGGCTGGAAGAGGGAAAATCCACATGGGCCTGCCCGTCGCCGACCTGGTCATCCGATCCATCGTCGCCTGCGGCCACGCAGATCGTAACCCCCAGCAAAGCAGCGGATTTCAGGGTATCGCTGATCGCATCGATAGCCCCGGTCGACCAGGCGCCCTGGGCATCTTCGGCATATCCCCAGCTGATAGAGAGAACGGTCAATGGGTTCGCCGTATCATGAACCGCCGTATCGATCGCGCTGATCCATCCGTTCTCATCGAATGTGGAAAAATAGACCGCAATGGATGCCGCCGGGCAGACCCCTGCGATGACCTCGACATCGAGCATAACCTCTCCTTCCGCCCCATCCCGCTGGTTGGTAGGGGTATTATTGACGCTGATCGCCGTAACAGCCGGTACCGGCACATTGGCATTTTGGCAGAAAGTCGCGAGATCATCCGCAAAATAGCCGCCTCCGAATTCCAGGAGACCCACCGTCTGTCCCTGACCGTTACCATCCGGGAAAGAATAAATAGTCGCCAGCTCTGCCGGAAAAAACCAGGACCGGCTGGCGGCATCCGTTTGCGCCAGGCTTAGGGAAGCGGGCTTTCTCCGGGAACGTCTTTTCTTCACCATCCGGCGATTGTCCAGGCCGAATACGCCCACGACGATCCCATCCAGCGCTGCCGGAACATGCAGGTCGCCACGGCGTCCCCGGTAGTTCTCGTTATCCTGGGAATAGTGAAACAATTTAACCAGGAATACCTGTTCGATATTGGCAGCTGTGCCTCCTACCCGAACGCTGCTGCTGATGGGGTCCTCTTTGAGGATGGTCAGCCCCAGGCCGGTGAGGACGGTCCTGACGGTTGCGATATCGGCTGGGTCCGCGCCATAGTCCGCCTCCAGCTGAGCTCTCGTGAGGGTGGCCGTTGGACGACCTGTCAGCTCCGGCAGGGGTTTCTTCCGTCTCAATTTGACGGTCACTTCGATCCATTCATCCGGGCCGGCAACACCAAGGACTTTGGCGCCGGGCCTCACCTGACGCGAACTGCCCTTAAGAATAACATGGGATAGATTTTTCATAAAAAAAGTTTACTGGTGAAAAGATCAACTGCCTGCTATAAAGTTCCTATTAAATTAAGCAACTGGTTTGTTAAATAAAAGTTATGCCAGGCCTGGGGGGGTGGATGGGCGGGAGCGGTTTTTATAGTAAGTTTATAGCATGAAATATATAGTTTCCCGATTTCTTATGGTATCGTCCCTTTTGCTGCTGGCGGAAGGAGCGCTGTATTCCCAGGTTAAAGAGAGCGGTATCTCCGCTATCCGGGAAAAAGATATCCGGACCGATCTTTTTGCTATGGCCGACGATCATTTCAGGGGAAGGGAAGCCGGTACCCTCGATGAATTAAAAGCTTCCGTCTGGCTGGCCAACCAGGCCCGTATCGCCGGGCTGCAGCCCGCCGGTGATGACGGGACTTATTTCCAGTTCTTTGCGATGTGGCGGAATCGCATTGCCGCCGGCAGCAGCATCAGCATCGGGGACCATACTTTTCCCTTATGGAGCGAGGCCCTGGCGCCTCAGACCGCGCCTGCTACCGTAAATGCTCCCATTCTGTTTATCGATAAAGGAGATACCGGCCGCACGGACTTCAGAGGGAAGGCCGTCGCGCTCGTAGCCTCCACGGAAGGCGTCAACTTACAGGTTTCCCTGCCGCTGAGGCGATACCCTACCCTGATAGCACGTAAATATGCTGCCGGACTGTTCGCCAAAGGAGCCGTCGCCGTCCTGTTTATCGCAGACTCCCTGGCAGAAGCCGGATGGGCGCTCAATGCGTCTTATTTCGATCATGGCACTTATGATATCGCAGGAGGTCCCGCCGAAAGGGTCAGTCCCAAAGAGCCGGTGATCTGGCTGCACAAGGACGCCTTGAATATAGTGCAGCAGCCCGGTCAGGAACTTCATGCAACCCTCCGTGTCGAACGGTTCGAATATCCTTCGGTGAACGTGGTAGGCATACTGAAAGGGAAAGATCCTATTTTGTCCAAAGAATACGTATTATTCAGTGGCCACCAGGATCATGATGGCATAAGGAGGGCGCCGGGCATCGATTCTATTTACAACGGGGCCGATGATAATGCCAGCGTCAGCGTTGCTTTACTGGCAATTGCCCGGGCCTTCCACCAGGAAGCCGGCCGGCGTTCGGTCCTCTTCGTATGGCATGGTGCAGAGGAACGAGGATTATTAGGTTCCCGGTGGTACGCCACACATCCCACTGTGTCTAAATCCTCCATCATCGCCGTCCTCAACGGAGATATGATCGGAAGAAACAACCCCGACAGCGCGGCCTTATTAGGAGTACAGCCACCCCATCGAAATTCGTCCGATCTGGTAGCGACCGCACTCGCCGCTAACCAGGAAGGTCCCCGCTTCCTGCTGGATACCACCTACGATAAAGCATCGCATATGGAAGGCTGGTACTTTCGCAGCGATCATCTCCCTTATGCCCGTGCGGGGATTCCGGCCCTGTTCTTCACATCGCTGCTGCATCCGGATTATCATACCCCCCGGGACGAGGCCGCCCGGATCGACACCAAAAAGATCACCCGCATGGCTGAATGGATGTATCGTACAGGATGGAAGCTGTCTAATAATGCAGAACGCCCGACACTGGAAGCGAATTTTAAACTGGAGCGATGAGCTCCGAACGACGCACCGCGATGACAAGAATGTACGGCAACAACAATGACAAATAATATGAATAATCTGTTCAGTCCATATATAGCACATAGCGGAGTAGTCATTTTGGATGGGGCCCTGGCAACGGAACTGGAAAGCCGCGGAGCGGATATCAATGATCCTCTCTGGTCGGCCAGGCTGTTGATTGAGAACCCTGCCCTGATACAACAGGTACATTATGATTATCTGGAAGCGGGCGCGGATGTAATCATCAGTGCAAGCTACCAGGCAAGTTTCGAAGGTTTTGCCCGGCGGGGAATCGCTGCGGGTGAAGCGAAAGCCCTGATGCAGTTGAGTGTAGAGCTGGCCCTGGCGGCAAGAAGGGATTTTCTCCGGGACAGGGCCAGCCGGATTAATCCGGATCCTGGTACCGAAAGCCCGGCTTCTCCCACTGCAGCTTTGGCCGTTCCGCCCCCCCTGGTGGCGGCTTCTATAGGCCCATACGGGGCGTTCCTGGCCGATGGTTCTGAATATAGAGGCAATTATGGAGTAAGCATCGAACAATTGATGGATTTCCACCGGCCCCGTCTCGCCGTATTGGCGGAAAGCGGCGCCGACCTGCTTGCCTGCGAAACCATTCCCTGCCTGGATGAAGGCATAGCCCTGGTGCGTTTACTAAAGGAATTTCCATCCGTACAGGCCTGGATAAGCTTCAGTTGTAAAAATCCGGAACATGTCTGCGATGGAGGAGCTTTTGCGGATTGTGCCGCGCTGGCGGGCGAGTCCGGACAGGTGGCAGCGGTGGGAATCAACTGCACAGATCCACGGTTTATAGAATCCCTGGTAACCATCGCGAGTACTGTCACGGACAAACCTGTCCTGACGTATCCGAACAAAGGCGAAACCTGGGATGGGCTTCATAAATGCTGGGTACCTGCAGCGGAACCGATTGATTTTGGGACAACTGCCTCACAATGGTATAAGGCCGGCGCTCTTCTTATTGGCGGTTGCTGTCGTACGACGCCTGCGGATATCCGTCAATTGGTCCGGCAATTCAGTAAGTAGTGCTTCCTGATTAACTGATCATTCATCGCCCGGGTGATATTCTTTTTCTTTATGACGCAGCACGTCTTCTTTATAGAATAATACGTCTTTAAACCGGCCTTCCAGATACATGGACGCCTGGTCTGAAAAATGCGGAGAGGAGGGATCGCTGCTTTCTCCGCCTGTCATGATCGTACGGGCAGTGACTTTTTTGCCGAATTCCACAGCGGCGATAAAGCTGTTGCCGGAATAACCATATCGTTTTTTCGTATCCTTCATCACCCTGCTTTGGACGGAAGGCAAGGAGCCAAAAGCCGAGGAGACCAGTCCGATAGGCAGACTGGGAAGCTGGTCATCATAGGTCTCCGTGATCTTTCCCGTCAGGCGCTGATACCGGCAGAGTTCCCCCCATTCCATTTTCCAGGTGCCAAAGCGTTGTTGCAGGTCCGCTACCACCGCTGCCAGTTCATGGAGTTTCTGTGTGGCGGAGGAAGAGGCGATCTCTGCGTTGACATTCACTATGGCGTTGGGAGCTTCGTCGGAATTCCCGGGCTTGGGAACATATTGAGCCATCCGCGTTCCCCATTCGATGGCCAGGGTCGTGGCAATAGAATGGACAGCCGATCTCTTATCCCATTGCCGCAATAAGGTCACCGGTTCCTGCAATGATCTTTTAACGGAGTCATCGGATCCGTCATAGGCGTCGAATAAAGCGGGCAGCAGCAGGTCAAAAGCGGTCAGGTAATGATCATATCCTTTCGCGATCAGGCTGTCCAGGGTCAGATGATCCGCAGCCTGTAACAACCGAACGGCATTCAGCGCGCGGAAGTTCTCGCCATCCGGGGCCATATAGGAGGGATATTTACTCCTGTCCGGGCTGCTGCTGCCGGAGAGGTTGAAAGGGGTTGAGTTGCAATTTTGTATCCAGCCCGTAGAAGGATTGTAGACGTGTACGATCTCCTCCAATTCATGCAGTCCCTTCCATTCCGTGGCCGCCACCGCCCCATCCACGGGTGAGGACCAATGATAGGCCGTGTCCCGCCTGGGCATGAAATTACCATGCCAGTAGGCTATATTTCCCTGATCGTCCGCATATACGGTATTGTTAGTGGTATTGGCCCGTATGTCCATTGCTGCTTTATAGGCGTCGAAGGTAGTTGCCTTGGTGATCAACCAGGCTTCCAGGAGAGCGTTTAGCGATCGGTTGTATTCTTTCAGGCTAAGCCATTTCCCATTACGGCTACCCATCACCGGTCCATGATGCGTATAATATCCTTTAACGGGCAGCGACAGCAGCTGACCGTCTTTTTTATAATAAACGGTAAAGGGCTTGCTGGTAACCGATTTTGACTGGCCTTCATATTGGTATTCCCAGCCCTGCGTGTTGCGGTTGACCTTTTCTTCATACAGGTCAGCCACATCCGCATAACTGGAAGTGTGCATCCATCCGCAATGGGCATTGAAGCCCTGATAGATGAAGAACTGTCCCCAGGTGACGGCGCCATAGGCATTGAGCCCTTCTTCGCTCACCAGCTGCACTTCCATCCGGAAATAATAAGGCACATGCGGGTTGATATACAGCAGGGTATTACCCGAAGCGGTCCGCGATGGGGCGATGGCAAATCCATTGGAGCCCTGGTCCTGCCCGTCGGGGTCGCGATCGGCCGGAGTCTGCAGGACGCGGGTTATACCCTCCGCAGGTTTCTCCTCCTGCACCGAAATCCCCCGGTCGGCCAGGACCATCTTTTCTACCGGCGTCAGATGGAGGGGGCGGTTCGCTGCCGCGTCTCCCTTGTAATAGAAATTCCGGATCTCCTCCGGCCGGATCCCGCCTGTGCTGGTGGCCGATACGCTGCCATCCGTGAACATAAGTGCATACCAGGGCTCCCAGCGTTTCAGCAGGATCGGTTTGGTCTCCGGGTGTTTGTAGAGATAGTAATTGATCCCATCCGCAAAAGCATCCAGCAAGGCGTGCATCCAGGATGGGCTATTCTGATAATCCTTTACGGCCTGGGCGCTGTCATAGATCAGCCGCATCATCACATCATTGTAGAGATAGCTTTCTCCGTAAGCCTCCGCTTGTCTGCCCAGCATCTCCAGGTAGTTCTTCTCCACCCGGCTGAAATCATTCTGACACTCGGTATATAGCAGCCCGAATACAGCCGCGGCATCCGTCTTTCCATAAATATGCGGGATGCCCCACCGGTCGCGGACGATCTTCACCTGGCGGGCCTCCGCCTCGTACCGATGCAATTCGGCCGGGGAAATGGGGGCCGGCTCTATCGCCGGACGGGGAGTTGATTGGACGATCGATCCGGTAATCGATTGAGCAGAGGGTCCGACAGTCGATTGAGCAAAAGAAAGAATGGGCCCCTGTAGCCCCCAAAAGATCAATAGTCCCAAAGGTCCCCGCAGCAGTCGGACAGGCAGTTGTTTCATGCCCTAATTTCAGACTATTTTCCAATATTTTTCTTAAAAAAAGAATCTATATTTTCATATACATCACCTACCGGGACTCCGAATTTTTTGCTTTGAATATTAAATATCGAAATTTTATCAATTTTATGTTTTTGATTGTTGTCGTCATAACAGGTTCCTATAATTAAAACATATAAATACCCAGGATTAAAATCGTTAAGCTTCCATTTTAATGAAAATGAGTGATCTGTATTAATTCTTAATCCTTTAGGAATATACCTTGTCGAAGCAGGCACCATATGAAAACCGCCATTTGAATAGACGGCGAAATAAAACCTTACATCAATATTATTTGCATTTTCGTTTATATCGCAAATATGTATACTGAAGTAGTATTCATTTCCTTTTATTGAATCTAAAAGCATTCCATTGTCAGAACACAGGTCAAGGTCAGGTTGTAACTTATTTCTTAAGGAATCTTTTACAGTCTTTGTTATTACATTATTCAGTGAATCATAGTGTAATCCCCATTTGAAAAGTGCAGATGTATGATTATCGTTTATATGTTTAATCGCATTAGCCAATTTCTGGTTATAATCATTTGCTAAAGAATCTTCCCTACGTTTATGTTGAGCTTCAACTATATCTTGTCTTTTTTCAATATCCTTCTTATCAAAAAAAGACATTAGGTCCTTATAAAAATTAAACAAAACTACCCCAAATGCACATAGAATTAAAAACTTTCCGCGATTCTTTATTTTTTGAAAATAATTTCCAGGTTTAGCCCTATCATATATCAATTCTAATACTGACCACAAAGCAATTAACATTAAAAATAAATTGATAATAGCATTTACAATTGCATCTCTCATATTTAAAAAATTGAGTAATACTTAAGAGAGTTAATATGATAGTATTCTTATGTATAAAATCTATACATGAGGGAAATCATCAATAGTTAATCAATTTCTTCTTCAATAGATGCCATTCCACCCCTACTTGCCTGCAAATTTTCAAGAAACTAACCACTGTCGCCCGGATTGACTAGAAACCCTCTGTAAGTAGGCGATTCCGGAATCGAATTTCGCTATCTTCCAGTCTCCTGTTTTTTAAGCACCTCCAGGAGCCTGTAATTCAAATACAGTTTCTCTTTTCCTACTTGTTCACTTTTCATAAAACCGCTGTCTTCCAATTCTTTCAGGTAATTGCCTACGGTCTTTAGATTTCCAAGCCCGGCGCTTTCCAAATGCGAACGTTTTGTATACGGTAGTTTAAAAATTGCTTCCATTAAGTCTTTAGAATACAATTTTGGAAGTTTTTTCTGAATCTCAGTACCCATTTCAGTCATCAATCTTTCGATATTGGCTATTTGTCCCCGACCTTTTAATGCTGTTTGTTCTACCATGTCCAGCATATACCAAATCCATCCCAACCATTCGCCTTCTTCGGTTACTTTTCTCAAATAGGCGTAGTAATCATTTTTATGCTGAATGATATAATCACTTAAATACAATGCAGGTAAATCCAATAGCCCGGTTAATTTCAGATACAATAAAAGAATAATTCTTCCCGTACGTCCATTTCCATCAAAAAACGGATGTATTGCTTCAAACTGATAGTGTATGACAGCCATTTTCACCAAAGGGTCTATTTCATCTTCAGCATGAATAAAATCTTCCAGGTTTTTTAATTTTTCCCGAATTACAGACTCGCCTTCAGGTGGAGTATAAACGACCTGACCTGTTGCAGGATTTTTTAATTGTGTACCTGGTGCGTTTCGGATTCCTGACTGATTTTCTTTGATTATTTGCATAATAGATATAAAGAGGTTCGTGGTAAGAATAGGCTTTTTGTTGAGTTGCTCTACTCCATACCAAAGAGCATCTTTATAATGCATCACCTCTTTAGTAGCTGGGTTATCATTTTTTTGGTCGCTAATAGATGCTCTGAATAGTTCATCATCTGTTGTAATAATATTTTCAATGGCTGAACTTGCTTGCGCTTCCTGTAAATTAATAGTATCAATAAACAATGTCGGATTCGGTAAATTAGTGATGGCGCCCTTAAGTTCTGACAAAGCCCTACTTGCTGTAATGGTCTTTTTTAGAACGGCCATATTTTCTATCTCTTCTTTAGGTGGGAGCAGAGGTAATTCATTGAATGGTGTTGCTGGATTATATGCCATATTTTTTCATTTTAACGAGGTCAAATTTCGCCCTTGACGTACGAACGAGGGTAAATATACTATTTTTTCGCCCTCGTTTGCTATTTAAAGGCAATAAACGCCCTCGTTTCTCCTACGGGGGCGAAATTCACCCTCGTTCACTATTTAAGGGCAATAAACGCCCCCGTTCCCCTTTTTCGTAAATTTGGTATATGTTCCATTCAACCATCCCCGACACGCCGGCTATTGCCCGGATGCCGGTCCAAAAGATAAGGGCCTCCAGCCTGCAGGAGACCGATGATTCCATAGCCGTGGAAGAACCCCTGGAGATCCGGCTGCAATACGGCCCTGCCGGAAGACGTGTCGAAAAGGGTATCTCGGTCACCATGCGTACCCCCGGCCATGACGCGGAACTGGCTACAGGGTTTTTATTTACGGAAGGCATCATTCCGGACGCCTCTGCGATCATTTCGATCGATCAGGAGCCGGCCAGGAGCCCGGGGGATCGAAACGAGGAGTCATCGGCGAACCCGACATCTGCCAACAGCATCCTCATCGGACTGCACGAGCAGGTAGCGCTCGACCTGGGCAGGCTTCAACGTCATTTCTATACCAGCTCCAGCTGCGGGGTCTGCGGGAAGTCCTCTCTCGACTCCCTTAGAACTGTATGTCCGGCGCCCGCACCAACCGAAGACTGGCAGCTTGACCGGGCGCTGCTGCATTCACTGCCCGCCCTGCTCCGGCAGCAGCAGGAGCTCTTCGGCTTCACTGGCGGCCTGCATGCTTCCGCCCTCTTCGATCAAAAAGGGAATTTATTATTCCTCCGGGAAGATATCGGGCGGCACAATGCCCTGGACAAGACCATCGGATACGCCCTGCAACAGGGACGGCTCCCCCTTTCCGCTGACATCCTCCTACTCAGCGGCCGGGCCTGCTTCGAGCTCATCCAGAAAGCAGCGATGGCTGGCATAAGAATGGTAGCGGCCATAGGACCACCCTCCAGTCTCGCCATAGAGCTGGCGGAGGAACAGGGCATGACCCTGATCGGCTTCCTTCGGGAAGAAAGATTTAACGTATATGCCGGATCGCACCGCATCCGGCGGTGATGAACCGGCGCACAATAATAAGCATGCCATCCGATAATGGGCATCGCGCCAAAAAGACGAGCATAAAACAATAAGCTATGCGTGAAGAAAAACAAAATGATCCGGCCGGGCGTGCTCCGGACCCGGAACCGAATTCCGGGCCAGCCGACCGTCCTTCGGCCGAAAGCCCCGACGTCCTCACCGGTCTCCACACCGGGAAAGTCAAAAAGACAGCTGCCGGCATCCCCGCCGTCCTCTCCAGTTTCAAGCATGTCTTCAGCGAGACGGGTATTACACGCGGCTTGAAAGCCCTGGCCCATCTCAACCAGAAAGGGGGCTTTGATTGTCCCAGCTGCGCCTGGCCCGATCCCGATGATGAACGTTCCGGCATTGCCGAATACTGTGAAAATGGAGCCAAGGCCATTGCCGAAGAAGCAACTGCAAAGAAGGTCACCGCTGATTTTTTCGCCCAACACTCCGTGGCTGAGCTGGCCACGCTCTCCGACTACGAGATCGGAAAAAAAGGACGGATAGCCCAGCCCGTCTACCTGCCTGAAGGAGCTACTCATTACCAACCTATTTCCTGGGAGGACGCCTTTTCCCATATCGCCCGGACCCTGAATGCCCTCTCTTCGCCTGACGAAGCCATCTTTTATACATCCGGCCGTACCAGTAACGAAGCGGCCTTCCTTTATCAGCTCTTTGTCCGCGAATACGGCACGAATAACCTGCCCGACTGTTCCAATATGTGTCATGAATCCAGCGGCGTCGCCCTGGGCGAATCCCTCGGCATCGGGAAAGGCTCGGTCAAATTACAGGACCTGTATGAAGCCGAGGTGATCCTCATCCTGGGACAAAATCCCGGCACCAATCATCCCCGCATGCTGACTGCCCTGCAAAAGGCCAAAGCCGCCGGGGCTACCATTATCTCCATCAACCCCCTCCCCGAGACGGGCCTTATGGGATTCAATAACCCGCAGAACCTGAAAGGGATGCTGGGAGCCTCCACACACCTTACCGATATTTTCCTGCAGGTAAAATTAAACGGCGACCTGGCCCTGCTCAAAGCGATCGAACTCTTCCTATGGCTGGAAGAAGAGAAGGCTCCGGGATCCGTCTTCGACCAGGCTTTTATTGAAAAAAATACGGCAGGTTATTCCGCCTTCCTCGAACACCTGCAACATGTCTCCCTTCCCGACTTGTCAGAAGCCTGTGGCGTCTCTATCCAACAGATCGGAGAAGCCGCCGCCGCCCTGAAAGATAAAAAGAAGATCATCGCCTGCTGGGCCATGGGCCTCACGCAACACAAGAATGCCGTAGACACGATCAAAGAGGTGGTCAATCTCCTGCTGCTAAAAGGCAGCATCGGCAAACCCGGCGCCGGCACCTGCCCGGTCAGGGGGCATAGCAATGTCCAGGGAGACCGTACCATGGGGATCTTCGAACAGCCCTCCCCTGCCCTGCTGGCTTCCATCAAAAAAGTATTCGGTTTCACGCCGCCTGCCCATCACGGCTATGACACCGTAAAAGCAATTCATGCCATGCACGCAGGAAAAGCCGGCGTCTTTTTCGCCATGGGCGGTAATTTCCTCTCCGCCACTCCTGATACCCTCTATACCGCCGAAGCATTGCGCCGCTGCCGGTTAACGGTGCATGTCTCTACCAAGCTCAATCGCAGCCACCTCGTACACGGAGAAGAAGCCCTGATCCTCCCTTGTCTGGGCCGCAGTGACCGGGATACGGTCAATGGCGAAGATCAATTCGTCTCCTGCGAAAATTCCATGGGCGTCGTTCAATCTTCCAAAGGAGTCCTGACGCCGGTGTCGGATCAGCTCCTTAGCGAACCGGTCATCATCTGCCGCCTGGCAAAAGCCACGTTGGGATCCCGGCCCCAGGGTACGAAAATTAACTGGGAACGATACGCGCAGCATTACGATGCCATCCGTGACGACATCGAGCGGACCATCCCGGGGTTCGACCAATACAACCAAAGAGTGCGGGAGCCCGGCGGTTTTTATCTCCCCAATGCCAACAGGGAAGGGAAATTCAATACGACTACCCAAAAAGCGCATTTCAATATTGCCGATCCCGTGACCACTCCACTGGCGGACGGAGAGCTGATGATGATGACGATCCGCAGCCACGACCAGTTCAATACGACAATCTATGGAATGAACGACCGTTACCGGGGCGTCTATAACGAGCGCAGGGTCATTTTCATGAACGAGGAGGATATACGGCAGCAAGGTCTGCAAAAGGACGATATCGTTGACCTGTATAATGAACAGGGAGGCATCCAACGGGTTGCGCACCGGTTCATCGTGGTCCCCTATCCCATTCCCCGTACCTGCACCGCCACCTATTATCCCGAAACGAATGTGCTGGTCCCCATCGGCAGCGTGGCCGACAAAAGCAATACGCCCATATCCAAATTAGTCGTGATCAAGGTGCGGAAGCAAGGCTCCTGATAAAAAAAGGCCGGCGAAAATTCGCCGGCCTCCCGATCATTTAACAGGACCTCGCAGATCCGAAGGGTCATTCAAATCTAAGGCCCATTCCATTCGACAGGTTTTTCAGAGCGGATAACCCGGGTCGGATCATTCTGGAAAATGATCGCCCGGACTTAATATTTTGCTGCTTCCCCGGGTTTAGGCAGGGATGCTTTGATAAATTTACGAAGATTTTCATTTGCTTCCGCTAAATCTGGTTTACGCAGATATAACATATGTCCGCTGCGGTATCCTTCCCAATGAAGGCGATCCTTCAGTTTACCGCTGGGGTCCAGTTGCCAGAGACTGTATTTCGCATTGAAATAATCACAGGCGCCGTCATAATAGCCGGACTGGATCAGCAGATGCAGATAAGGGTTCTGGGCAATAGCCTGGCGGAGGTTCTCCCCCGTATGATCATTCTGATTATTCCAGGGATGTACAGGCCCGAACATATTATATTTCAGGTCGGTCTTATAATGCAGGTCCTCTCTCAGATAAATATTGATGGCAGGTGTAAAAGAATGGAGCCAGGAAGTCAGCTCGGCATTATAATCCGGATTGTCGCCGGCATCCTGCTCATCGATACCGCGGTAACGGGAATCCAGCCGTCCTACGGTAAATCCTTTATCCCTCAGCAGCTCTTTCCAGAAAAAATTAGCCGGGATGATCAGGTTGCATTGCAGCACCGCTTTTTCAGACAGCCCGGTATAACGCGCCAGTTTAACGGCCAGTTCTTTTTTCTTCGCCTCCTCCAGGAATCCGCCCTTGGCCAGGGCCGGGATCAGTTCATTCACGGTAAAATCTTCCACTTCCGGCAACAGGTCGGTCAGATCCTTCTTCTGCAGCTCCGGGCTCAATGCCTTCTGATACCAGGCAGTGGACGCATAATAAGGTACGCGAAGAGATGCTTTTACAAACTCGCTGCGCTCGATCCCCAGTTCGGTGGGAGAGACCAGGATCACTCCGTTGAGGTACATCCATTGCGCATCCTGCAATTCGAGGGCAAGACCCGAGGCCCGGGTCGTGCCATAGCTCTCCCCGATGAGGAACTTGGGAGAAGCCCAGCGGTTCTTGCGGGTGACGAAAGTAGCGATCCATTCAGCCAGGTATTTGATATCTTCATTGACTCCGAAAAAGCTGGACGTAGGAATATCCTTGCTGACAGCACGGGAGAAGCCGGTGTTGACAGGATCGAGATAAACGATATCCGCAATATCCAGGATCGAAGAGTTGTTTTCCTTCAGGCCATAAGGCTGAACGGGATAGCCTTCATCGTCCAGGTTCAGGCGGCGGGGACCGGTATAGCCGATCTCCATCCATACGGAAGGTGTTCCGGGGCCTCCGTTAAAGGAGATCACCAGGGGGCGCGTTGCCCGGTCCTTTATATCCGATCTTTCATAGTAGGTATAGAAGACTCCTGCGATGGGTTTGCCTTCCTCATCCCAGACGGGGATCGTTCCTGCCGTAGCTTCATAAGGCACCACCTGGCCTTTGATCGTCACTTCGGATTTGGTCGTAACGGAGGAGTCGATATTCAGCACCCGGCTGCCCGAAGGCAGTTTCTCGGCGGGAGGAGTGGGAGCAGCTGCGGGCGCAGCATTACGCTGTCCACCATTTCTTTGCGCATAAGCGCCGATCATAGTAAGCAATGTCAGGAATAGTAGAAAATATTTTCTCATATATGTTCGTTGATTCCTGCGAATATAAGGAGGAAGGGTAAAGTTCCTTCCGGAAATTGGCCGGCGGTAATTAACGCGGTCAACCGGGGCGGCCCGGAAAAAAGTTTGCAGGAATTAACCCTCGATCGCCGGATTTTCGCCCTATCCCATGGCCGGATCGCTGAAGCTGTCCTTGCCGGTCTCCACACGGCCGGCATATCTTTTTTCAAGAAGTCCATTCTCACCGCAGACAACGGTGAAATCATACCATCCATGCCGACTGGCAGGATCTAACAGAAAGAGGCCTTTTTGAGTACCATGCAATATCGACAATGATCCCCCGGCTTCTTTCGGGTAGTTATCCTCAATATGCATGGGGAAAGAGGAAATCATTTTATCCAGGCCGGTTATATGTATCTGAATACACCCGCTCAACTTTTGCATACCGACTGCCCCCGAGCCGGCCGGCCCAACTACCGCCTTATCCGAACCGGTTGAACCCGCCCGTTCATAATCGATACGGACCGTCAAGGCCGGTTCGTCCTTACTCCCTATAAAAGACCGGAAGAAGCCATTCGGCCCATATACCCGCAGGTCATACTGGCCGTTCGCAAAATCCTCCAGGGGAAAATGATCCGTCAACCGATCACCTGCCACCAGGGCATAGTTGCGGATCTTTATTTCCTTGCCATAAGCATAGATTATAAAGGGTGCTCCGGCCGCGGTGGCGCCGAAGACATCCTTGCCCGCCTTCAATTTTATTTCGAAGCTCTTTTTATCATCGCTCAGTCTTCCATCCGCATACAGCTCATAGGGCAATGCACAGGAAGGACGTACACCCCGCTCCTGTTCCGGTTGGAACAACGGGGTTTCCGGATGATGACGGGCCGCATCCTGCTCCGCCGGCGTCAATTGCTTATAAGCAGCCGGCAGTTCTTTGAACTGGGCCTTGTGGACACTTTCGATGAATTCATTTTTTTGTACGAAGGCCGGCAGTCCGCCCTTTTCCCCGTGATATGACCTGAACACAGAGCTCAGATCCCCGCACACAGCCCGGCGCCAGGCGCTGATATTCGTTTCTTCGATCTTTGCTCCCGTCTTATGCCGGAGGAATTTTTCCATGAACTGTATAATGGACGTATGGTCGAATACCTGGGAATTGACATATCCTCCCCGGCTCCAGGGCGAAGCGATCAACAACGGCACCCGGTAACCGAGTCCGATAGGGCCGCCGCGGGCATCCTTTTCCGTCTCCTTATCCATATCCTGTTCCTTTGTGACATACTCCACACCGGCATCGATCCCTGTCGACACCAGTCCTGTCTCCGGTCGCATCGGGTCCGGCGCTACAAAGGGGGGCTGATGGTCGAAATAGCCGTCATTTTCATCATAGCAAAGGAGGAAAATCGTCTTCTTCCACACTTCCGGATCCTGCGTAAGGATATCCATCACCTCTGAGACATACCAGGCGCCATACCAGGGAGCCCCGGGATGATCGGAAAAATTCTCCGGCGGCACCAGCCAGGATACCACCGGCAGCTTGCCTCCTCTTACGTCTTCCCGGAACTGATGCAGGACATCTCCTTTCGGCACCAGCATTTCCCGTTGTGTATCTCCATCCTGGTACTGCAAGCTGGTCAATTCGCGAAAAGAAGGATCTCCACTATTGGTGGTAAAAGCCTTCCAGTGCAGGTTCTTTGCCCGCTGGGAAAGTTTCTCATAATTCTCAGGGGTGATCTTCTGCCGGTCCTCTTTCAGGAACTGCAGGATCGCCTGCTTCTCCGACAGCTGTTCCTTCGCCTTCGCATGATCCGCACTATCGGCGGGCAGCTTAGCGAGTCGTTGCTCCATCACCCCCACCTCTTCGGTAAGGGCCTCGATCATCGCCGGCAAATAAGGCATATAGGAAGCCGAAAAACGGACATTGTATTGGGAGAACCATTCGATGGGATTATCCGTAAAATTTGACAGCCAGGCATCCTCCTCTCCCTTGAATCCCAGGTGCAGGCTGATCTCATTCTGGTAGATCCTCCAATCGATCCCATTGTCCTCCAATCGCTCGGGGAAAGTCGGCCAGGCCGCCTCGACCCGGTAATCGGTATCGCCATTGCGGACCCTTGCCCGGACATTGGCATGCTGTTCATCGCGGATGGTGCCGGTCCATAAATAAAGCCGGTTGGGAGTGGTGCCCGTCAGAGAAGAACAGAAGTTCTGGTCACAGACCGTAAAGGCATCCGCCAGCGCATAATAGAAGGGAATATCCCTTCTGTCATAATACCCCATGGTAAGCGGCATGTGTGCATAGGGCTTATAGCCCGAAGGCTTGGCCGGCAGCCATTTATCATATTTACCACCATTGCGGGCATCTACCTGGTTGGTCCAGGAATGGGGAAGAGAACCCATCCAGGTGGCTTTTGTACCCTTGATATCCAAACGGAAAGGAGCGTAGGTCTCCCCGGCTTCATTGGTCTGCAACCAGACCGGGTTGCCATTCGGCAGCGTAATAGCTCTTGGGTCCCTGTAGCCCCGCACCCCCTTCAGGTTCCCGAAACAATGGTCGAAGGAACGGTTTTCCTGCATCAGGATCACCACGTGCTCCGCATCGAGCCAACTGCTTCCGGAAGAGGGGTTAATCGCCATAGCCCGCTGAATAGACGCCGGCAATACCCCCGCGAGGCCTGTAGCCCCGGCTAAGATGGTCGCTTTTTTGATAAATTCTCTTCTGCTATCCATTAGTGCTATAATAAAAGAATGTAAAATAGACTCTATGCCTTGTATACTGAGTCTTCTAATATTAAGCAAATGTAAATTATCTCACTCTACCCCCTTCACCTGCATAGGCACTATATAAATGCCTTCGCTGGCGGTGATGAACAGGTTCTTTTTATCCTTGCCGCCAAAACAAAGATTGGCGGTCCATTTTTCGGGGATGGCAATATATGCGATCTTTTTGCCGGCGGGATCATATACGGTGACGCCATCTCCTGCCAGGTAGAGGTTTCCCCGCTCGTCGAGGACGATACCATCCGCGCGGCGCTCGACAAACACCCTGGCATCGGTGAGTTTTCCTGCTCCGCTGATCTTATACTTGTAGATCTTAGCAGCCTGTGCATCGACAACGAATAAATAGTTGCCGTCCGGAGTGCCTACGATGCCATTGGGTTTTATGAGGTTGTCGGCGGCGACTACAGGGGACGTCTTCCCTTTTGGCAGGTAATAGACCTTTTCCCCTTCTATGTCGGGATGGGTGCGGTCCCAGTAGGGGCGCTGATAATAGGGATCGGTAAAATAAATACCGCCGTGAGAATCTATCCACAGGTCATTCGGACCGTTCAATCTCTTGCCCTGGTAATCCTTCATCAGGACCGTGACCTTTTTAGAAGGGCTGATGGACCATAGCTGGTCATGTTCATCTGCACAGGTCACCAGGTTGCCTTTCGCGTCAAAATACATTCCGTTCGAACGGCCGGCGCTGTCCAGGAAGAGGGTCAGCTGACCATTCACGTCATATTCCCAGATTTTGTTATTAGGTTGGTCTGTAAAGAAGACATTTCCTTTCTTGTCCACTGCAGCTCCTTCCGTAAAGCTGAATTGCCGGGATATCAGCCTAGGTATTCCCGGAGAACCGATAATAGAGCCTGCATCGAAAGAGGAAGCTTTGACCATGTGCTGGTCCTGGGCATATACTTCAGTAACAAGAGAACAGAGGAGCACGAAAAGGGAGACGACAAGTATATTTCTCATGTCGGAATAGATTTGTCTGCAAAATACGCTATTCGCTCCGTAAACTTTTTGTCGGATTGGTCAGCGCAGCCCGTATCGCCTGAAAACTTACCGTCGCCAGGGTGATCCCCATCGCTACAAGACTGGCCAGGATGAATACACCCGGTCCAATTTTGATCCGATATTCATACTCCTGCAACCAATGGTGCAGGTAGAACCAGGCAACAGGGGTGGCAATCACACAGCTGATCAATACCAGCAGCAGAAAATCCCTGGACAGCAACAGCCATAACTGCGGAACAGAGGCGCCCAGCACTTTCCGGATGCCGATCTCCTTACTGCGCTGCGCGGCCATATACGCGGCCAGCCCGAAGAGACCCAGACAGGAAATGAAAATGGCCAGCCCGGCAAAGATTCCCGCCAGCTTACCGATCAGCATTTCAAAGTCGAATTTGCGGGCATATTCCGCATCCACGAACTGATAGATATAGGGATAGGCTGGATTGTATTTGGCGAAGAGGGCGCCCAGCTTTACAAGGGCATCCTGCGTTTTTACCCCAGGCGAGAGCCGGTATAGCATATTGCCTTTCCATTGATTGGCATAAAATACGGCAGGCGTCACCGGGGTGAAGGGGGATTCCATGATCGCGTCTTTGGCCACCCCGATGATCTTTACCCGCTGCTCCCGATCCCAGACGATCTCCTGGCCAATGGGCTGCTTCAGGCCCATCCGCTTCACCGCCGACTCGTTGAGAATGACGTTCGCTGAATCCTTGTGATAATCGCCGGCAAAATCCTGTCCTGCCAGCAGTTCGATTCCCAGTGTACTGAAATATTTTTCGGATACGCCGATCGCACCGACGCTGAGCCTTTCCGCCCCCGCTGTCTTACCCGGCCATTCGGAGATGCCGCTATGGGAATAAAGATGGACGATGGGACTGGTCGCACTGGCTACGCTTTCTACGACTCCGCTTTGCAATAACTCGTTCCGGAGCGCATTAAAATTTTTATTCAGCTCCTCGCTCATATCGGACATCATAAGCCGGTTGGGATTATACCCCGAAGGCCGGTCTTTGGCATGCTCTATCTGTTGGTATATAATGATGGTGCTGATGATCAGGCCGATGGAACAGCTGAACTGGAGAACGACCAATATTTTCCGAAACAGGGTCGCAGCCCGTCCCGTATGAATGGCTCCTTTCAACACCTGCACCGGCTGAAAGGAAGAAAGATAGAAGGCGGGACGGCCCCCGGCCAGCAGCCCGGTCACCAGGACATAGGCTGCCATGATCCCCCAGAAGACTGGATTGGCAAAAGGCACCCTGATATCGCTGTTGGTAAGGGTATTGAAAGCCGGTAAGACCATTTCCACCAGGAGCAGGGCCACGAAAAAGGAGATCAGCGTGATCACAATCGACTCGGTAAGGAACTGAAAGATCAGGTCCTTCCGCCGGGAGCCGATGGCCTTCCGCACCCCTACTTCCCGGGCCCTTTTTTCACTACGGGCTGTCGAGAGGTTCATAAAATTGATACAGGCGATCAGCAGGACCAGTCCGCCGATGATGCTGAACATACGCACATAATCGATAAATCCACCCACTGCCTTGCCATCTTTGAATTCCGAATACAGCCGCCAGTCCTTTTCAGGATGCAGGAGCAGCTCCGGCTTACCGGGACGCATCTCCGGGCTATGCTGTTTCACGATATCTTTTATGCGGGCGGAGACCCCGGTGAAATCGGCATGGGGGTCCACCGCTACAAAAAGCTGGAAAGAATTATTGGTCCATTGGGTACGGGCTCGTTTCATCCAGTCCTCCGTTAGTTCCTTATAGCCAAAGGGTACCAGGTAACTGAATTGCAGGGAGGAGTTCTTAGGCAGATCCTTCAATATCCCCGTTACTTTCAGGTCGTGGCTATTATCGATCCGCACCATCCGGTTCATGGGATCTTCTTTGCCGAACAGGGCGGTGGCCGTGGATTGGGTGAGCACGATCGAGTAAAGGTCTTTTAAACAATTGCCTTCATTGCCTTTCAGCAGGGGATAGCGGAACATTTTTAGAAAGTCAGTTCCGATCATGGCCCCGCTCAGGTATAGTTTTTTATCCCCTACCGCCAGGTTATGCTCATCTATCCAATCGCATTCGACGACATCGGTGACCCCGGGAATATCTTTCCGCAGGACACCCGCAATCGGCAGAGACAAGGCATCCTGCGTATGAACCTGCCCCTCATTGGTATAGTTCAGCTTCACCTGGTAGACCTGTTGATAGCCCGGAAGCCAGCGGTCATAGGAATATTCATTGTATACCCAAAGACCGATCAGCAGGGCAACCGCCATACCGGCTGCCAGACCCAGGATATTGATAGCGCTATAGGCTTTGCTGCCTTTGATGGAACGCCAGGCGGTCTTGCAGTAGTTTTTGAACATGACTTGGTTTTAGGGTGAAAGTAGAGCAAGAAAGGGACCTTATCCGGAAGGATTTGATTCAGATGCCCTTACAAAGACAAAAGCTATGCTGGCTGTTCATTTATGATACAAGGGTGTACGAATCCGATACACCGGGGCCGGGTCGGCCGGGCGGGGTTGGCAGAACACCGGGGCGGGCGGGTGGGCCCGCCCCTGTTATTTTAATTTTATCAATCCGTTTTTCTACGGGGAGTATAGCGGTTACCCCCTATATTTGAAAGACAAAGCCCCTGGTATATGCAATGGTATGAAAATGAGATCCAGCGACTGGAGCAGGAAAAAAAATCCCTGAATTATGAGCCTAAGATGATCTTCTACGGAAGCTCGTCGATACGGCTATGGGAAAACCTCGACCAGGACTTTGCCGCCTATCAGCCCGGCAACCTGGGTTTCGGGGGATCTACCCTGGCAGCCTGCGTGTGGTTTTTCGATCGCCTATTTGCCTCCTATCATCCACAATCCATCATCGTCTATGCGGGGGACAATGACCTGGGGGATGGCCGGCACCCCGAAGAAGTCTTCATTTTCTTCCGGCAGCTGGTGGCCAGCACCCGGAAGCGATTTGGCAATATCCCGCTGGCTTTTATCTCCATCAAGCCCAGCATCTCCCGCTGGAATATCGTGGACAGTATCCGCTATACCAATAAGATCATCGAAGAAGAAATAAAGAAAGAGGGGAACAATCTTCATTTTATTAATGTTTATAATAGGATGACCGATAATTCCGGTTATCCGAAAAGAGAATTCCTGGACCCCGACGGGCTCCATATCAACGAAAAAGGCTATGCCCTATGGAAAGAGATTTTGCTGCCTTATGTATCGGCCTTTAGCAAATGAACAGAGAATATCATAAATGGTTTAGCCCCAGCCTGCAGCGGGACATGGAATTATTGGTCTTCGGACATGCCGGAGAACCGGTATTGTTTTTCCCCACCCGTACCGCCCATTTCTATGATTATGAAGACTGGCTCGTGATCGAGGCCCTCCGGCATAAGATCGAAGCAGGTAACCTGCAGGTCTATTGCCTGGACAGCATCGATAAGGAGAGCTTTTATGCCAGGGATATCCCCCCCCCGGCCAGGATCGCCCGGCATTTACAATACGAGCAATACGTGTTGAAGGAAGTGTTGACCCTGGTCCGGAAAAAGACCTCTTACCGCAGTTTTGTCGCAGCGGGCTGCAGCCTGGGCGCCTATCACGCCGCAAACCTCGCCTTCAAATACCCCGCCCTGTTCCATAAAATGGTCGGACTGAGCGGTCGTTATGACCTGACCACTTCCATGCCGCATTTCGAAGACCTGTTCGAAGGCTTCCGCGACGAAGATGTTTATTACAATATGCCCGGCCTCTACATTCCCAATCTCCGCGACGAATATTTTATCAGCCTGATGAAAAAAATGGAGATCATCTTCGTAATAGGCGAAAACGATGTTTTCCTGGAGAACAACCGCCTCCTCAGCAACTCCCTCTGGGAAAAAGGGATCTGGAATGCCCTGCATCTCTGGGATGGGGAATCCCATAAGGCTAAATACTGGCGGCATATGGTACAATTGTATTTGTGATGGCATGATTTTTTGGGTGCCCTCTCCGGATAAAAACGATTCATTATGAAAGCAGTACTCATACATCGATATGGCGGACCCGAAGAATTGAAATATGAAGAGACGGCTGATCCGGTCATGAACCCGGATGATGTCCTGATAAAAATATATGAGCCATCCTGGTGAGCACCGTCGGGATCAAAGACGAGGCGGCGCTAAAAGCAAAAGGAATCAGAGGAGCTCAATATATGGCTCATCCATCTGCCGATAACCTGCAGGCATTGGCACAGATCGTCGATGCGGGCAAGATAAGGCCTATCGTTTCCAGCATATTCCCGCTGAAAGAGATCGAAGAAGCCGAAGAATTTCTCATCAATTTCCCGGCATTCTTTTAAGATCGGCGCCGGACGGTTCGATGACCCGATGGTGGGCAGTTCCGCAGTGCGTTTGCCATCAGGGTTTGCTCACTTCAACGCTCCAGTCATTCCCGCTGCCGATCTTATAGACGGCGGCAAAACTATCCTGGTTCAAGGCAAATGACAATTGCAACAGGCTATTGAGGTAGGCCAGCGGTTTGCCCATGGGCACGGCGCCGAAAGTAGCGCTATAAGGCATATCCCCTTCGTATACACGGACACCGTTATGAGAGAGTATCACGTGCAGCGACTCTCCGAATGCCGGATGTAATTGCGTGAAGAGATCTCCGGGAATATTGGTCCAGATATTTCCATACTGAACATCGAGGATGGCAATAGTGCCTTTGATCTTTTTTCCTTCCCCGACAGCTTTCTGATAAGGAATGGAAACGACCTGTTTAGGCAGCTGGGGTCCCACCTGTTCGAAGCCGATCACCCCTGCCGCGAGACGGGCTCCCGTATAAGCATAGACATCCCGCCCATGGAAAGTATAGGATTTCTGAGAGTCTTTTCTGCGATTGACGACCTCATCGATCTGGCGGATCTCCGCGATCCCCAATGATTCTGCGATCAGGGTCAGGGTGCCGTTATCCGGCGTTACGATATACTGCCCCGTTCCCGTTTTTAAAACAACGGATTTTCGCTCGGTGCCTACGCCGGGATCTACTACGGAGACGAATACAGTGCCGGCCGGCCAGTAAGGCACGGTCTGTTGCAGACGGTAAGCGGCCTCCCAGATATTATAGGCAGGTATCTCATGCGTAAGATCGTATAGTTTCAGCTCCGGAGAAACACCCATCGCTACACCCTTCATAGCGGACACAGCTCCATCCTTCAGTCCGAAGTCCGATTGGAATACGACTATTTTATTCTGGGCCGAAGCGAACAGCACAAGCAGGAGCAGGCATAAAAGAGGCAGTGTCTGCCGAAAACATTTTCGCATAGTCTAAATACTTTAGAATGGTAAGATATATCGAATTCTCCCGGATATCGCTAAATTAAATAAAAATGCCTTATTAGGAACAGGTATAAATAATCGACCGGTGGCCCTTTGAATCGACCGGCGGCCCCTAAGATTGGAGTCATCTGCGAATTTGCCCGTATCTTGAATTCCCTATTATTTTAAGTTAACCATTAGCCATTCAATTGTATGCTCATGCGTAAAATCATGTTATCCCTGGCAGGCGTGATCTCTTTGGCCTCTTCGTCCATGGCCCAGATCAATGCCGCCTTGTTCCGGTTCCCGGATGTCTCCCGGACCCAGATCGTATTTGTCTACGCGAATGATCTGTGGATCGTCCCCAAAGAAGGAGGGAGGGCATCCCATCTCAGCTCGCCCGCCGGCACAGAGATCTTCCCTAAGTTCTCCCCGGACGGTAAGACTATCGCTTATACGGCCGATTACGACGGCAATAACTCTGTTTATTCCATTCCTTCCGGCGGAGGCATCCCCGCACGTCTCACCTGGCATGGATCAACCGAAAGAGTCGTGGATTGGTATCCCGACGGGCAGCATATTCTCTTTGCCTCCGGGCGGGAGAGCGGTCGGGAGCGCTTTAACCAGTTCTTCAAGATCGGCCTCAGTGGAGGGGCACCCGAAAAACTCCCGCTCCCCTATGCGGAGTTCGGCACCCTCTCCCCCGATGGCAGCCAGATCGCCTTCGTATTCAAATCACAGGTATTTCGTAACTGGAAGCGTTATCGCGGAGGCTGGAACGCACAGATCCACCTTTTCAACCTGGCCAGCTATGCCGACCAGAATATCTCGACCGGCACCGATGCCGACGACGAATTACCCATGTGGTATGGCAACAGCATCTACTTCCTGTCGGATCGCGGCCCGGAAAAAAGAATGAACCTCTGGCAATACGATATCTCCTCCAAAACATTCACCCAGCTCACCAGCTTTAAAGACTACGATGCCCATTACCCTTCCCTGGGGCCTGAAGACATCGTATTCGAGAACGGAGGCAAGCTTTATCTCTATAACCTTGCCGGAAAAAATTATAAGGAAGTACCTGTAGAAGTGGTCTCCGATGAGAATGCCCTGCGGCCTGCTTTACAACCTGTGGAGAAGCTTCTCACCAGCGCCTATATCTCGCCCGATGGTAAACGGGTGCTGGTCGAGGCCCGGGGAGATGTCTTCACCCTGCCTGCTGAGAACGGAGCGGTAAAAGACCTCACCCAATCTTCAGATGTGGCAGAGCGATACCCTGCCTGGTCTCCGGATGGCAAATACATTGCCTATTGGAGCGACCGGTCCGGCGAATATGAGCTGACGTTACGCGAAGCCGGCCAGGAGAACACGGAAAAGAAACTGACGTCCTATGGCCCCGGATACCGGTATAATCTCTATTGGTCTCCTGACAGCAAGAAACTGGCCTTTATCGACAAGGCCATGAAGATCCGGATCTATGACCGGGCCACGGGTCAAACCACCCAGGTCGATAAGGGCCTGCGGATGATGGATGGTTCCCTGCAGGGTTTTGCGCCCAGCTGGTCTCCCGACAGCCGCTGGCTGGCTTATGACCGCGATCTTCCCAATGGACACCGGGCCGTATTCTTATACGACTACGTGAATAAAGAGCTCAATACCGCCACGAGTGGTTATTACAACTGTGCGAACCCCACTTTTGACCTTACGGGGAAATACCTGTTCATCACGACCAACCAGTATTTCAGTCCTCTGTACAGCGACCTGGACAATACCTTCATTTACCCCAATACCACGAAGCTGGCGGTGATCGTTCTGAAAAAGAACACCCCTTCCCCCCTGTATCCCCAGAATGATACGGTCGCGCTCAAACAGGAAGACAAGGCGGATGAGGCGGCAAAGGACAAGAATGCCAAGCCTCCGGTCGTTAAAAAAGACGATACGAACAAAGAGCCAAAAGTCGCCCCCACCGGCATTGACCTGGATGGATTGGAATCGCGTCTGATCCTCTTACCGGTAGAGGCCGGCAATTACAACAACCTGTCGGCCGCGGATGGCAAACTGATCTATCAGCAGCAGCCTAACACCGGATCTGACGACAAGGTGCAACCGATCCTGTTCTTCGACCTGGCCAAACGCAAGAAAAAGACCATTGTCGAAGACGCCGGCGGCTACCAGCTCTCAGCCGATGGCAAACACCTCCTCGTAGTGAAGGACGGAAGCTGGTATATCATCGGGGCGGAGGAAGGCCAGAAGCTGGAGAAAAAATTGCGCACCAACGAAATGCAGATGTGGGTTAATCCCCGCGCGGAATGGAAGCAGATCCTCGTGGATGCCTGGCGGCTGGAACGCGACTATTTCTACGATCCGAACATGCATGGCCTGGACTGGAATAAAGTAAAAGAGCAATACCTGAAAATGCTGGAAGGGGCCGTCACCCGCGAAGAGGTTAATTTCATCATCGGGGAAATGATCGGGGAATTGAATGCCTCCCACACCTATCATGGCGGAGGCGTAGAGGAAGTGACCAAACACGCATCCGTAGGTTACCTGGGCGTAGACTGGGCCGCGGACGGAGAGCATTACAAGATAAAGAAGATCATTCATGCCGCCCCCTGGGATGCGGAGTCACGTTCGCCGCTGGATATGCCGGGAGTACCGGTAAAGGAAGGAGACTATATCCTGGCCGTCAACGGGGTCGAGCTGACGACGAAGACGGAGCCCTATGCGCCTTTCGGTAACCTGGCCGGCAAACCCGTCGAGCTGACCTATAACAGCACAGCCTCCTGGACCGGAGCGAAGACAGTGCTCGTACAGGCGCTGCCGGATGAAAGCAGGCTGCGTCACCTGGCCTGGATCGAACAGAACAGGCGGCGGGTGGAAGAAGCCACCGGGGGCAATGCCGGTTACATCTATGTACGCAGCACCGGTACCGACGGGCAGAATGAATTGATCCGTCAGTTCTCGGCACAGCTGGATAAAAAAGCGTTGGTGATCGACGAACGGTTCAATAGCGGTGGACAGATCCCGGACCGATTTATTGAAATGCTCGATCGTAAGCCTCTCGCTTTCTGGGCAACCCGCGACGGCGCTACCTGGAACTGGCCCCCCAACGGCCATTTCGGGCCCAAAGTGATGCTGATCAATGGCTGGAGCGGATCCGGCGGCGATGCTTTCCCGGACTATTTCCGTAAGGCGGGGCTGGGGCCCCTTATCGGAAGCAGGACCTGGGGCGGTCTGATCGGTATCAGTGGCGCTCCGCAGCTGATCGATGGCGGCAACATCACCGTGCCGACCTTCCGTATGTTCAATCCCGATGGCACCTGGTTTAAAGAAGGGCATGGCGTAGACCCCGATATTCCTGTAGCGGAAGATCTTACCCAGGCCGCGCAGGGCAAAGACAACCAGCTGGAACGGGCCATCCTTGAGATCAATGATCAATTGAAAAAGAAGGGTTATACGCCACCGGCCCGACCGGCGGGCGAGGTGAGATAAGGGTAGAATTCTTTAGAAAAAACGGTGGAACCCTATACTGAGCACAATGCCATTCGTTCCGGTAGTAAGAATGAAGTTACTATTAGAGGAGCTTAGGGCGCCCGTTCTCTTATTGGTCGTATAGGTGGTATTGGCATTATCGCTGCGCGAATGATTATAGTTATATCCAAGGGAAACGTCCATGCCTAAGCGATGGTAAAAGAAATGGGTCATACCGAGGCTAAGTCCTGTGTCCCAGTTGAATATACCATTCACCTTACCATACGTTGTGCTGGTAGTGGTGGCTGTGTAGCCGCTCCCTGAACTGTTGCCGGCCCCCGTACCTACACCGCCATGAACCTGCAGGTAAAACCAATTCTTCTGCGGGGAGCCGGCGAAATAATAACGTAACAGCGGCTCTAGCATTCCGACGGTAGTAGTAGTGGCATTGCTGCCACCTGATGGAGCGCCATTCGGGCTATTGTTCGTCGACGCTGTGTGGCTGTTATTGAGATTAAAAGATAAAGTACCTCCCACCACAACGGAAGACGATACGAATATGCCGATCTGCGGGCCGATCCCTAAAGTATAGGTGTGTGTGGAAGCGGACCTGGTATCGCCGTTGTCAAAGTTGTAATCGCTGTTGGCATCTGAATAGGCCGTACTGCCTATCGTTGTACCCAGCATCAGTGTGCCTTTTTTGAATTGGGCGTTCACCGGCATGCTGAGCATGGATCCGGCGGCTGTCAGCGTAAAGCTTGCGATGCATGTAAATCTTTTCAAGATTAGCTTACTCTTTTTCATAACTTAAGGTTTCCGGATTGGAAACCCAAAGAGAACAAGAGTTTAATAATTTATTTTTACAGACAGGAGATTAACACTTGCATAACCAGGCTTAAGGATTACTCAGATCGCAGACTCTTCACCGGATTCGACAAGGCTGCCTTGATTGCCTGAAAGCTCACGGTAAACAAAGCGATGGCCATGGAGAGGACGGCAGCAAGGGCAAATACCTTCCAGCTGATATCTACGCGGTAGGCGAAATCCTGCAGCCAGCTGTGCATCGCCCACCAGCCAAGCGGAAAGGCGATCAGCGCGGAGATCAGCACCAGTTTCAGGAAGTTCACAGAGAGCAGCGCGACGATATTGGTAACGGTAGCGCCTAAGACCTTGCGGATCCCGATCTCGCGGGTACGCTGCTCCGCTGCGTAGGCTGCGAGTCCGAATAGCCCCAGACAAGCAATACAGATAGCCAGCAGGGAGAAGGACAGGGATATATATCCCATGCGCTGCTCCGACTTATACAAGGCGTTAAAGTCGTCATCCATGAAGGAATAATGAAAAGGCTGGCTGGGAGCCATCGTCTTCCATTTATCTTCTATACGGCTGATCAGTTGAGGAATATTACCGCTGTTGATACGCAGGGCCAGATTACCCCTGTCCTCCCGGAGAAAAAGCGCCATGGGCGTCACCACTTCCCGCAGAGAGTTGAAATTAAAATCCTGCACGACGCCTACGATATGCCAGATCTTCAGTTTTTTAGTCTGCACATCCTGCAAGTCATACAATTTTTCTCCGATGGCATTGGTCAGGCCCATCATTCGGGCGGCCGCGCTATTGATCACCACGCCATCCGAATCTGTGGGGAATTGAGGGGAGAAATTACGTCCAGCCTGCATCTTCATGCCCAATACCGGAATATACTGTTCATCGATTGTCCATGTCTGCATGGATATGGCTTTTTTCGTATCCAGGTCGGGGCTGCGGAAATAGCTATTGTCATTCCGGTTGTTCGAGGTCGGCAGGAAGCCGGTCATAGTAATGCCTTGTACACCGGGTAATTTAAGCAGGTCTTCTTTAAATCCTTTTACTCTTTCTCCCAATGGATAGACGTTCTGCAGAACCAGCACATGGTCCCGGTTAAAGCCCAATTGTTTTGACCGGATATAGTTGAGCTGGTTATAGATCACCACGGTTCCTACCATGAGAAAAATGGAGATGCCGAACTGGAATACCACGAGACTGTTCCGAAGCAGGCCGGTCTTGAAGCCCGCCGCCAGGTTGCCCTTTAATACGGCGATCGGCTGAAAGGCCGAGAGGAAGAAGGCGGGATAACTACCCGCTAAAAAACCGACGAGCACGACCAGGCCCAGCAGGGCCGGCGCCAGCCAGGGCCGGGAGAAAAGCCCGATACTCATCTCTTTGGCTGCCATCTGGTTGAAATAAGGCAGTAAAAGCCAGGCGATGCCCAGAGCCAGCAACATAGATATAAAACTGATCAGGATAGACTCTGCCATGAACTGGGTGATGAGATGGCCCCTCAGCGAACCCAGCACTTTGCGCACCCCCACTTCCTTAGCACGGTTGGATGACCGGGCCGTAGAAAGATTCATAAAATTCACACAGGCGATCAGCAGGATGAAGGCGGCAATAACCGAGAAAATATAGACATATTGAATATTTCCGTTGCCGCTTACTTCCCCTTCTTTATTACTATGCAGATGGATCGAAGTCAGGGGGGTCAGGGAGAAGCTCACAGCATTGCCGCTCTTTCTGAAATCCTCCATGCTCTGATTGACGACAGACCTGATCAGGGGGGCGATGTATTTCATGATCATGCCTTCCAGCTTGGCATCCAGTTTTGCGGGATCAGCGCCTTTCCTTAACACTACATAGGTATTGAAGTTATAGCTCAGCCATTGGTCTGTATTGCGGCTATCCTCCAATTGGGACATAGGCAGGAAAAAATCGAAGTTGAAATGGGATTGAGCAGGAATATCTTTGATCACGCCGGTCACTTTATACACAACGCTGTCATTGATCGTCAGGGTGCGTCCGATGATATCCGTGCCGTTAAAGTATTTGCGGGCTATTTTTTCCGTAATGACCACGCTATGAGGTTCTTTCAGAGCGGTATGGGGATCTCCGGAGATCATAGGCAGGGTGAATACGTCGAAGAGGGTCGAGTCGGCATAGACTGCTTTATCTTCCCTGATATTCAGGCTCCCCTTCTTTACCAGCAGGCCTCCTTGTCCACGAAACCGGGTCTGCTGCTCTACTTCCGGATAATCCTGCAACATAGAGGGTCCTGCCAGCGGGGGCGCCGAGGCCACAATGAAGTGATTTCCCCCGAATTTGAGCTCCCCATCCAGCCGGTAGATGCGATCGGCTTTTGTATTATACCGGTCATAACCCAGCTCGTCCATTACGTAGATAATGATGAGCAGGCAGGTAGCCAGGCCAACGGCCAGCCCAACGATGTTAATGGCGGAGAACCCTTTGTTCCTCCATAGATTACGCAGGGCGGTCTTCAAATAATTTTTAAACATGGGAGTTGGTTATGCCCCTTAGACGCATATCTCCTTATAAAAGTTACAGCCGCCAGGGAAATCATCTCCCTGGCAGCGGCACCACTCCCAGGCTCTCATTGCCCGTCTCCGACACGGATTGGACTGCGAAGAAGTAATTGTCCTTCGAATACGGCAGCTCGACCTCCGTCCGGGAGGTGAAGATCTTTTTCTGCCAGACGGGGCTGGTCGTCTCCCGTATCAGGATATAATATCCCCTGACCCGGCCGGTCACCGGGGCAGCCCAATTCAGTTGGGTACTGTTGGTGAGGTTTTTTACTTCCACCTTCACCGAATCGGGTACGGCAGGAGCTTTGGCCAGGTTGGCGAGATTCACCAGGTTCAGGGCCGTATTCTTGCGCAGGTATTCGAAATCCATAAATTCCAAAAGATCGCCGTATACCACTCCTTTCTCCGTCCGCAGATCCTGGTGCTGGTGATTAAAGTTTTCATTCATTTCCGTGATCCGGACGGCTGTGTAGCCATTCTCCACATAGGGGGTATGATCGCCTCCGCGAAGGAACCTGTCATTGCGATATACCATGACCACCTGCAGGTTATCTACATACCGCTCACCGGTCTCTTTCACATACCGGGCCAGCTGCCGGGCCTTGCCATCATTCTCCAGCCCCAGCTGACGGATCGTCTTTGCCTGCTTGTCCAGGTCATAAAAAGGAAGGCCTTCGCTGAAAACGCGCACCTGGGTATTATTGATGATATTGGTCTGGTTGCTGTTATTGCTGCCCATAATATCGTTATTCAGGACAGCCTCGATATTCCAGTTGGCGGCTTTGGCTTTTTTAGCCATATAGGTCGAGCCAAGCAATCCCTGCTCCTCGCCGCTCACTGTCACAAAAATGATTGTGGCGGGGAAGGAATGCCGGCTCAGGATCCGGGCGCATTCCAGGACGGCGGCGCTGCCGCTGCCGTCGTCATTGGCGCCGGGCGCATCCGCCGTCCCATCCATGACATCGGTACGCCGGCTATCCAGGTGACCGCTGATGATAAAGATCCGGTTATCCTTCGGGTCCGTGCCCTTCAAGGTAGCCACGGTATTCCCCAGGTTGATGGTATGCTGTACTCTCTTCCCATCACCTGCATACGTAGTGGTATCCACAAAAGCAGTGAGACGGCCTCCCGAGGCAGCGGCAAATTGATTGAATTTATACAGGACCCAGTTCCTGGCGGCGCCGATCCCTTTTTTCGGATCCGAGGTCGAACTCACGGTACTACGGGTCCCAAAAGACAGCATCGCTTTAATATAAGATTGAAGCGAGTCCGCATTAACCTCTTTTACCATAGCTGCGATCTCAGGATCTCTTTCTATAATCGTTTGTGCATGCAGGAGGGTAACCAATCCGATGAAGGCCAATACAAGGAAGGAGCTTTTCATTATTTTCTCATTTATCCCCATAATATAGAGAATAAATAATTAAAAACGACGCTGTTTATTTAAAGCTCAGGCTGATCCTTCCGCCGCTGTTGTCTACCTTGACCGGTAATCCGCCTCCGTTAATGGCGCCGTCAATATGTTTGCCATCCAGCTGACCTTTGAAATTGTTCAGGGAGCTGGCTTTTACTTCCTCTCCGTATAATTGCAGGTCCATTCCCTTGCCTTGTGGTAACTGTATAGAAATATTGCCGCCGGAGGTGGAAAGATTCAGGTATTTGCCCGCATCGTTCATCTCCACATCGATATTGCCGGCGCTGGTAGAAGCGGACAGGCTACAGGACATATCCCTCATCCGGATATTGCCGCCGGAAGTCCGGGTTTGCAGCTCGCCCGTAATGGCTTCACCGACCACCGTGCCCCCGGAAGTAGTAGCCCGGACAGTGCCTTTCAGGAGGCGCAGGGTCAGGTTGCCTCCGGAAGTGCCCAATTTGATATTGCCCTGGCAATTAACAGCCTGTATATTTCCGCCGCTCGTCTGCAGGTCGATCTCATCTTTGGAATCCGTCAAAGAGATATTGCCGCCGGAAGTCCTTCCGGTCAGTTTGCCGCTGACCATGTCGACATCCAGGTTACCCCCGCTGGTATGGAACTCCTGGGTGGTTCCGCTGAGACTCTTCAGGCTGATATTCCCGCCGCTGGTCTGCAGATTGGAGGAGACGGTCTGCGGAACATAGGCTTTGAAGGAAATGCTCAGGCCTTTCCGCCAGTTCATGTTCCTTGATTTGGCTTTGGCAATAGCGGTCAGCTTATGGTCATTCACCGAAATAGTCAGATCATATTGCTCGTTCAGCCTTTTTTCGATCTCTTCTTTGGATAACTCGCCGTTCCCCTCATGATTACCCCAGATATAAACTTCCAGCCTGGCTTCGGCAGCAGGCACCCCAAAGAGGGCAATATTGCCTCCTGTCGTCTGCAGTTCTACCTGTTGTATGGACTCTCCGGACAGGGATTTTTGCAAATAAGGAGGATGTCCTGAAGACTGCGCTTCTGCCGCCCCGATCTGTAAGCCTGCCAATAAGAGTAAAAGTATCTTTCGCATAATGGAATCTTTTATTTCCATTATAGACACCGGGACGGGCAGAATGTTGCATCCTCACCCCGGTAAGCGACTGCTTTTCTGCTTTTATTATCCGGAGGACTCCCTTACCGGCTGATTTACCTTGAGTCCCTGGAATAAGTAACGCGGTAACCGCCCTTTATCCCGGTATTTTCCAGGATTTTCTTTTTCGTAGCGTCGGATTGCTGTTTGTCGTTGATGAAAAACCCGTCTTCATCCAGCGAGAGGGAATGCAGGCTTTTTTCATCCGGCACCAGGCCTTCCCTGATGATCTCGCTGATCAGCTTTTTCAGGATCGCCCGGTCTTCGGCGGCCTGTTTGCGGTCTCTATCGGCTTGCTTTCTATCCTCCACGGCCTGTGCCCGGTCGGTTACAGCCTGTGCCCGGTCTCTTTCCGCCTGTTTCCTGTCTTCAACTGCCTGAGCCTGGTCCCTGGCGGCCTGTTCCCTATCCTGGGCCATTTCCCTGGCTTCGGCCTCTCTCTCCTGCTCCGCGGCTGCTTTTTCGATTCTCGCCTCTACCTGATCCCTCTCTGCCTGCTGTTTATCGCGGATCGCCTGTTCCACATCCAGTTTTTCCTGCTGCAGGTCCCTTTCCGCCTGTACCCGATCCTCTTTCGTTTGCAGCTCGTCCTTCTCTGCCTGGATCGTGTCTTTCTCCGCCTGCTCCTTGTCCAGTTTTGCCTGGGACTTATCCGCTTTTATCTGTAAAGCCAGTTTTTTCGTCAGGTTATCATACACATAAAAGCTGTCGGCCGGTATTTTGCGGTCATTCACCAACAGCTCGATCACCTTATCATCCACCATACGGATATGATAGGTGGGTCCATTTTTATACGTGATGACGGTCTGTACCGGGCTGACCGAAGAGTCTTCTTCCGACTGAAGGTAACTATTCGCAGAATACGTTGCCCTGTAGTGGGTGGAAGTTGCGGAGCGGGCATTGGGTGCCGGGTTGGCGGGGAGGGTCTGCGCCTGGGTTGTTACCGACAGGGCGCAGCAGATCCCTCCCATAAGGGCTGTGCTCAAAAAGTTCTTGTTCATGTTTGTTTTTTTTCTGATTAAATAATAGGCAATACTATCCCCGTTCACGGGACCGTGATTTTTTTTACGCCGCAATGGCCATTACGGGCTCGTATTAATTATCGGGGATTCGCTGTTCTATCGACTCTGGGCTGGGTTACTGTCGTTCGGGTTACTGTCGTCCGGGTTATCGCTACGCTTACCTGTACCCTGTCTTTCTCTGCCTGCAACTTATCAAACTGTGCCTGTTTCAGGTCCTTCACGGCCTGCAGCTTATCAAACTGCTCCTGTTGCCGGTCCATGTCCGCCTGCAATTTGTCGCGCCGGGCCTGCTCCCGGGCCTGTTCGGCTTCCTGGCGGTCTTCCGCTTCCTGCAGCCGGTCTTTTTCGGCTTGCACCCTATCTTGTTCTGCCTGCGCCGCATCCTGTTCCGCCTGCGTTCTATCTTGTTCCGCCTGCTGTGCCCGTTCTTCCTGTTCCTTTTCCTGTACTGTCTGTTCCGTCTGCTGCGACTGTTCCGCCTGCTGTACATTTCCGACAGCTTCCAGATCCAGACGATCCTTTTCCTCTTTGGCCACCAGGCTGCCGGCAGCCAGAGGCCCATTGGTTCTTTCCTCTCCGACCAGGTTATATCGGCTATCCACCGGTCTTACCATCGGATGGGTGGAGGCAGCCAGCAAGAGGGCGATGATAAAAAAGCTGGCAATAAAAAAGATCCTCTCCGCCTTGTTTAAAGACTTATTCTTATTGTCGACAATCCTTTTGACCCGATGCAGCAGCTGATGTCTGCCGGCGGGGAATGCGACGGCAGCTCCGGATAGTCGCAGATCATATTCCCTGAAATGAATGAGGGCGCGGATGAATGCTGCTTTATTTTTTGTCCGGTCGATAGCCATATCGTCGCAGCAGTTCTCCCGCTCCTCCCGTAGCAGGGAGGAGACCCATAACAGGCCCGGGTTGAAGAAAAAGAGGCTCTCTCCGATGTTCTGCAAGAAATTCATACAAACATCGTTGCGGCGGATATGGGCCAGCTCATGAAACAGGACCGCTTCTATTTCTCCTTCCGGTAATTTCGTCAGCAGCCCCAGCGGAATAAAGATCACCGGCTTCCAATGCCCGGTTACAAAAGGCATTTTCACCAGTGTGGATTCCTGCAGCAGGACCGTTCTCTTTATTTGTAATGTCTGGCAAAAAGATTGCACTTTATCCTTCCAATAAGCCGGAGGCTCCGCCACACCGTAATTCCTGACCCTCTGTGTATATACGATGGCGGCTGTCATCCGCACGCATTTAAAAAGGAAAATAAAACACCAACCCATCACGATCAGCGAAGCGTGTTCCGAAAGATAGTCATTCAAGATCCCAACAAAAGATAAAAACCCGTTTCCCAAAGAACCATCAGGTCCATTTACCCCCTCATTCCCCGGTCCGGGATTATTCCATTCCCGGATAAAAGTCAGCGCGCAGCCTGTCAGGAACAAAAAGAACAAGCCGCTTAACAGGTTATACCGTACGGCGGCGGCAGCCTTCTTTGTATAGACCAGGACGATGCCCGTAAGGAACGTCAGGAGCAATCCCTGCCAGAGGGAGTGGATCAGCGTCCAGCAAATGGCTTGTATCATGCTAGTTTTTTTTGTGTTCCGTATCCATCTTATCCAACAGTTCCTTCACCTTCTGCAGGTCTTCCGCAGATGTCTTTTCATTCCCTAGCAATGCGACCATCATATTGCTGACAGAACCATGGTACATGGAGTCGATGAATTTGTTTAACAGAGATCCCTTCGTTGTCCGCTCCTCCATGGCCGCACTGTAAATATGCTTCATATTCGTCTCATCCCGGGTCAGCATTCCTTTCTCCGCCATTACCTGCATCAGCTTCAGCGTCGAGGTATATTGTACCGCATCTTTCGTCTCGTTGAGGGTATCGTGCACAAATCGAACCGTGGAAGGGCCATGCTGCCATAATACCTGCAAGATGGCCAACTCTGTTCGGGTAGGTTCCGCATCGCCCTTACCGGTGCCTTTAAATCGTTTCATAGCTCCAAGGTACGAATAAAAACGTACGTTCAAAATATTAGGCCACTTTTTTTTATGGCTATGTAAAACACTCTTTTAATTTCAGGTGTTTTTACTCTTTTTTCATAGCCCCGGCTATTCTATCTTGCTATTCTACTTTACCACCTCCACCGAACCCTTCGGGATCTGTTGCAAGAACGATAGTCTACACCCTCTGGACAATTTGTCCCGGCTTTCTATTGCTAACTTTTAAAATTGCTTTCATGAGCACAATTAATGTATTGGTGGTAACCGATGGAAGTCCCACTCACCTTGGATTTAATTATGCATCGTCAGACACCACTGATGATACCTTCACGATCGCGGCTTTCCTCGACACGCTCCGGAATAGTACCAGCCCGGTCATTAACGTGACTACGGCGCACCGCCAAAATGATCCGGCTGCTCATTTTCTTAATTTTAATTTTGCCACCACTGTCTCCGATCTTTCCGTCTATGATGTACTATGCCTGATCGGATATGAAGGATCTAATTTTGGCGGCTCCGGCACTTTGACTTTTATCAGCGATGATGAGCTGATCGCGCTGTCGGAATTTATGAAAGGAGGCGGGGGCATCCTGGCAACGGGGGACCATGATGGTCTTGGTTCCCTGATGTGCGGAAAGATACCCCGGGTGCGTTCTATGCGAAAATGGTTCTCTCCCACGGACAATGACTCCAGCATCCCGGCGTTGGCCCCGAGAAACTGGCCCGGCGGGGGTCCCGATCGTGCAGACACGCTCCAGCCGGATCATAACGGGCATTGGAATTTTGACAACCAGTCGGACGACGTTCCGCAACCGCTCAGTTTTCCGGGAGGGGTCGCTCATCCCATATTACAAGGGCCCCATGGTCCGCTCACCGGTTTTCCGGATCATATGCATGAGGGGGAGGTGATCACTCCCTGGACGCTTACGGATACACTCACTTTCACAGATCATTCTTCCATCATGCATGCTTACCCCGAGTATCCTCTTATGGGAAGCCACCTGGAGCAACCCGTTATTATTGCTACCGGCAATGTCATCGCCGGTCACCCGACGCCTACTGAAGGCGCCGCCTGCGAAATAAATAATTTCTTTAATGAAACACACAATACGATCGCCAAGACCATTAATACACTTTGCGTCTATGATGGCCACAATGCAGGTATAGGGAGGATTGTGACGGATTCATCCTTCCATCATTACACAGATCTCAACCTGACCGGCGATCCCTGTGGAGTGGATTACAAACAGCTGGGTTTCTCCGCAAGCCCTTTCTGGGCGCAGATGCAAGCCTTCTTTATCAATACGATCGTGTGGTTGAACCGGCTGGTAAAGGAATGCATCGTGACGACGGATCGGAGCACTTTTGGCAGGGACGAGATCAATGCGGGATTACACCAGGCCAGCCCGATGATTATTCAAAAGGCATTTTATGTAGTGGTGGACGGTTTTGTTCATGAAGAATTGAATATCTCGACAGCCACCCTCACCGGTCCGCCGGATGTCGTTCCCGCGATCAGCTTCAATCCTTCCCTGAACCCCGCTCCTCCGGGGCAGGCAAGAGTGGTAGCCACGAATTGTGCCGTGGATGGAGGCGTACTGCTCGATGTCCCGCAGCGATTTACCTGGACTTTCAGCTTACAATTCTTCGATGATGGCGATTTCACCGCGGAAATCGAGCAAATTCTCCTGAATGCATCGATAACCAACACGACCGGAACCACGGTCAGCGGGCAGGGAGTGATCACGTTGACCACCCAGCCCAACCCTTACGAGACCGATGGTCCTACGTCCTGGTTATCGGTGGATCTCCAGGTATTTCATTTGAGGCAGCATGAATCGCTACCCCATACGCCTTCGGTACAACTCTCCGGGAGTCCGAATGATTTTATAGCCCAATTGCTCAGCAATACAGGAGGAGGATATAATGATCCCGGCCTGGCCCGTGCGCCACTGCATCCTTTCGACCTGGACCTGGTGGCCAACCAGGCAAGTTCTACCGTGGAATGGGCGGGCAGCATTCCTTCCTCCACTTTTCCTTTTCTTCCGGTACCGGTGTATAACTTTGCCGTCGCCAGGGTTCGCTACCGGGCGCTGACCACTCCTGCAGCGAACGTACGGGTGTTCTTCCGCATGTTCCAGGCTTCTACTACCGCCACTGATTTTCAGCCCACCACGACTTATAGCACGGGGGGGCTGGGCGGGGCAAAGATTCCGGTATTAGGGGTCGTGAACGGGGAAGTGGTCACCATCCCATTTTTTGCCGCATCCAGGGTAAATCCTGCCAATTCGCAAGGGCTCGATGCCCAGCACGACCCGGTGAACGTGGGACCTGTCAGTGAAGTCATTCCTTCGGATGCTTCCGGAGCAGAAGTGCAGGTATACTTCGGGTGCTGGCTGGATATCAATCAGAATGTTCCCCAACTGCCGGATCCCAATCACCCGGCATCCGCAACGGGTCCCTTCACCCCCGTGCAGTCTATCCAGCAAGCTATCATGGGCAAACACCAATGCCTGGTGGCCGAGATCAACCTGGACCCGCCCGAGCCGCAAATAGCCGTCGGCGTTACCCCGGGCAATTCAGACAAACTGGCCCAACGCAATCTCACGATTGTAGGAGCCGCATCACCGCACCGGATCCCATTGACCTTCGATATCAAGCCTACTGCCACCACCCTTCCCCTCAATAAAAAGCCGGATGAGCTGATGATTAACTGGGGGAATCTGCCCCTGGGCAGTACAGCCAGTATTTATCTGCCGGGCGCCAATGCGGATAAGATCCTTTCCGAAGCGGATCAGCTCTATGCCAGTCACGATCTGTCACGCATCGACCCCCATACCCTGGGATGTAAGGCGAGGGGGATCACTTATTTACCCATCCCACAGGGTATCGGGTCCAATTATGCCGGTCTGCTGACCGTCGATCTGCCCCCTACTGTCAGCCGGGGACAAAACTTTTCCGTTATCGCACAGCAAATCACCAATGTCTCCGGCAAAAGGCCTCTTCCGTATTCTGTCAACGTCGAGTTACACCGGAAAATTCCCAGGGAAGAACTGATAAACTATGCCGATAAGTTTAAGGTGATCGAATGGAGGGGAGTCGTCGGTTCGTTCCAGCTTAATATACCGGTCACTACCAAAGAAGCGCTCCGCGATCCGGAAGAACGGCTTTTAGCGGTAGCACGCTGGGTGGAAAAAACCCTGCCCGCCGGCAATCGCTGGTACCCGGTACTTTCCCGATATATCGACCTGATCGCCGGCAGGGTTAAGGCATTGAACGGGGATCCCTCCCTCATCCTTCCATCCTCCTCAGGCTATAATCCAGATAAACATCATCATCCTGGTAAACATCACCACCACCCTGGCGGGCATCACGGCGGTCATGAGGGAGGAGATTTGGTTTTCTCCGGAAAGGTTAGCGGTATCCTCTTCGACCGATTTGGCGATTTCGAAGGTTTTATTCTCCGAACGGCTTTGGGAGAGCATTCTTTCTTCAGCAGGGAACAGGCGATAGAAGAGCTGGCAAAATATGCATGGCGTGAGAGAATAGCGGTCACCATCTCTGTAGAGCACTCTGAGGAGCATATTCCGGTGTCGATCATTTTTCGGCATGGGCCGGGACATTTTTGATGAGTCGGATTGCATGGACAAGTAAGCCGGAAACGCTATTTTAGCGTCCGAATGAACAGAAGGCTGACAGAACGGGATATTTTACGGTGCATAGCGATTCTCCTCGCTCTTTTTTGTATGCTGCCGGGTCGGGCATCGCCCTTGCGAATGAAGGCATCCGAGGACTCCGTGGTGACATCCAGCAAAGAGGAGGCGCTGCGCTTTTTAGAAAAAATCCCTCCTCTTGATTCCAGCGCCTGGTGGCCCAATGTGCGGCCGGGGTGGTTTATGGATAACCTGCTGGCGAATGTCAATACGCCGCTGGTCCTATACCAGGGCAGCAATACCAATTTTTGTGGCTATGCGGCCCTATCCTATCTGCCTTTGCATGACGATCCGCTCGGTTATGTGAAATTTATGCTGCAATTATACCGGGAAGGGCATGCCCGGTGGGGAAAAATAACATTCGATCCTTCTCCCGCCGTGAAGCTGGCCGCCGGCAATCTGCATTTTAAGGGGATCCTGGATATACGGCCTGCCGATCAAATGTGGTTCCTGATCCTGGCCGATCGCTTTAAAGGCTATCTGAATTGGTTCTGGCCTCATTTTCATCCCGGCTCCGAAAATACTTTCTGGGCGGCGGTCAATTTTGGGAAGTTCAACCGTATCATTCGTCAGCTGCTGGGTTATGAGGTGCGCTCCGTGGGGTCTGATCTGATCCGCCCCCATTTCCATGACCTCTTCGGTTATCTGAGCGAGTCCGTGAGGGCCGGCACCACTTTTCTCTATGTCAATAACCTGTACCTGCACAAAAAAAATCACAATAAGTCAAGGGCCAGCTTTCCCACTCATTTCATCGTATTGACGGAAATATGGAAGACGGGGGAAGATTTCACCATCGTCTATTGGGATTATGGAGGCAGGACCCTGCGCCAGGTGCGTCCTTCCTTTCTGAAAAAAATACTTTTCGGGGTATCCCGCTGTACAAAAAATGTCTATGCCGACTAAACTATCATACCACGGCGGCAGCCCCAGGATCCGGCCTGGCCAGGCCCTGATTTTTATCGTGCTGCTGTATAGCTGCATCGGGGCTATCTCCTGCACGAGCCTCAACATTACCAACTACTATCATAAACACCAGTCCACCCTGGACAGCATCGGGTCGGACTTTAAGAAGGCATATCAGGAGAAACCTTTTTCCATCGAATTCACCGACAGGCCTTTTAATCATGTATCCCTGGAACTGATGACGGATAGCCTGACCTATATTTATGAATTTGGGGTGGGTGAACGACGTATGGACGACTCCCTGAGAAAATATGGATTCGATGTCCCTGCCATCGACGCGCTGATCACTAAGATGCGTTCCGTCGAATGTACCTGGGTGAACAACCTGGACTATTACAACGATGAGAAGAAACAGTCCCTTATTTATATCTCGTTATGGCCCCGGATCTTCAATTCTCCCTTCGTCAATAAGAAATATTATATCCTTACCTATTTTTCCCTGCCGCAATATTTCGACAGTGAAGGCAACCTGCTGGTCCGGCGCAGGCTGAAAAGGGTCCGCAAAATAAATGGCGAGACCTTTAAGAAGATTAATGCCAAAGTATGCTATACCCTGTCGGACAGGTTCCGCTAGATGCGCCGGATTCCGCTAATCCGTCTTCAGACTTTTCACCGGGTTGGCCAAGGCTGTTCTAATACTTTGTAAACTGATAGTGATCAAAGAGATTGCCAGCAACAGTACCGGGGGGATTACAAAAATCAGCCAGCTCAGCTGAATGTGAAAAGCATAATTGCCAAGCCATCGGTTGACCATAAAATAAATGACCGGAAGGGCTATTATCGTTGCGAAAAAAACCAGTTTGACAAAATCTCTGGTAAATAAGATCAATAAGCTGGCGATAGAAGCTCCCAGGACTTTGCGGATACCGATCTCCTTCGTACGCAACCTGACGACAAAGCTGGATAATCCCAATAAGCCAAGGCAGGCAACAAAAATGGCAAGGACGGTAAATAACCCGAAGACTTTGCCGAATTGCTGATCCGACGCATATTGCCGGTCAAAGTATTCGTTGAGGAAAAAATATTCGAACGGGTTGCCGGAGAAAACGCCCTTATACAAATCCTGAATGGAGCTCATGTTCTGCTGAAGGTGATCGGTCTTGACGTTAATGGAAAAATAGGTCCAGTTATTGGAGCTGGGATAAACATAAAGTATAGGATCATAGGCTTCTTTCAGGGATCGCTGATGATAGTTTTTGAGCACGCCGATAATTTCGCCGTTAACTTCGCCCGGACCGTAGCCAAAGATAATGTTCTGGTGGAGAGCCGCTTCGTCGTTCTTATAGCCAAGTGCCTTCACGATCCTTTCATTGACAAGGACCCTGGTCTTGTTTCCTGCCCTGTAAGTATCTGAAGTATCCTGGCGTACAAAGTTTCTGCCGGCAGCCAGGGGCATCTGATAGGTCTGTGTAAAATGCTCATCCACTTCTGTGATATACGTTATGAAATTATGCGTTTTATCTTCGCTGGCTTTGCGCACGCTGTTTCTTCCGGTCATTGTCTTGCCGGGGATGTCGGAAGAGGTCGCTACATCGATAATGAAGGGGTTATTGAGAAGCCGGGTTTTGAAGGAATTGATTTTATAGGCAAAGGTGGAATCAAAGACCGGCGGCGCTTTTACGACTACTATCTGATCCTTATTATAACCCAATGATTCCTTTTGCATAAAGGAGAGCTGGCGATAAACCGTTATAGTCCCGGCAATCAGCAAGATGGATAAAACGAACTGAAAGCCAACGAGCGTTTTTCTCAAAAAGATCCCTTTGTCAGACCGGAAGAAATTTCCTTTTAATACGAGGGAGGGCTTGTAGGCGGATAGCACCAGTGCGGGATAGGAGCCCACGGCGAATGCCCCCGCCAGGAAAATACCGACCAGGGCCAGCCAGAACCCCGGTGTATGTTCCAGCCCGGAAGACAGCGTACCCTGGCTTATGTTCTTACCTATGTAGGAGCCGAAATAAGGAAAGCAGACGACGACGATGAGCATGGCAAGCGCCAGGGCCAGGAAATTGATGATAACTGACTCTATGATAAATTGCACAGTCAGTTGAATTCGCATGGCCCCCACTACTTTTCTGAGTCCGACTTCTTTGGCGCGCTCAACGGATTTAGCCGTTGATAAGTTTATATAGTTGATCCAGGCAATTACGAGAATGAAGATCCCGATAATAGACAGGAAATAAACCTCCCTTTCACTTCCGGTGGCCTCCGGACCTTTGATCTTGTCGGATTTAAGGTGAATGTCCGCTATGGGCTGCAGATGAAAAAAAGTACGAAAGTTCAATTCTTTCATTTTGTCGCCCAGGTACTTGTCTATGAAGGGCGGAAGCTTTGCTTCCAGCTTTTTAGGGTCTGTGCCCGGCGCCAGCATAACATAAGTATAAAATTCAGGCCAGCCCCAGTTGTCATCGCCCCATTTGTCCCCCATCGTCTTAAAGGAAACGAGCATGTCGAATTTAATATGCGAGTTCTCGGGTACATCCCGGAAAATACCGGTCACTTTCAACGGCAGTCGGCGATTGAGAGATACCGTCTTACCCAGGGGATTTTCTTTTCCAAAATATTTATGGGCCATCGTTTGGGAGATCACGATGGATTTTCCCTCGGACAGGGCTTGTGCAGGGTCTCCGGCTACAAAGGGAAAGGAGAACATGGTGAGGAAGGAAGCGTCGGCTACGTAGAGTTTTTCCTGGTTGAATGTGATCGTATTCGATTGGGAGTCGGTATAGGACACCGTCGATGCGGACATAAAAATGGACGGACTTACCACCCGCGCAAAATCGACCACTTCCGGAAAATCCGCTTTCATGGCGGGGCCTGTGGCCGGGTGATTGGTGCTCATGCCTGCATTACTGCCAAAGCTGCCGGCAAAGGAGATATTGACCCGGTAGAGATCCGCTACCTTCTTATGGAAACGATCATAGCTTGATTCAAAACGTACATACTCGTAAATAAAAAAACAGGCCGCCATTCCGATGGCAAGCCCAAAAATATTCACGAAGGAAAAAACCTTGTTTTTCAGTAAGTTCCTGTAGGCTATTTTAAAATAGTTTCTGAGCATAGCGGTAGATTGATTCAATCTAGCGCACCAAGGAAAATGCCAGTTTTGCAACTAATTGACAATCAATAAATTTGATATCTATCACCAGGCTGGGCTGACCGGTTTTGACGCGGGAGGTGTTCGTTTTAGCTCTTCAAATCCACGATCACATTGATGGTCAGGGCCACGATCACGGTATTGAACAGAAAGGAGATCATTCCATGCAGCAAGGCTACCCGGCGTATCTTGCGGGAGGAGATCTCGATATCCGACACCTGGAAGGTCATACCGATGACAAAGGCGAAATAGGCGAAATCCAGGTAATCGGGCCATAGCTCATGGGGTATCTGCAATCCCACATTACTTTCACTCGGGTTGACAGGATGATCGCCATAATAGAGGAGGGCGTAACGGTAGGTAAAGATCGAATGCAGCAGGAACCAGGAGCAGGTCACGCCGCTGATATAGATAAAAGTTTCCAATCCCTTGCTAAGGATCCATCCGCTCCGGTTCCCTAACAAGACCATGATGCCCGCCAGGCTGCCGATCGTGGCAATCAGCACGATGACAAAGACGACGATCCGACCGGCATCCTCCGTTTTGGCCAGCACGCGGATCTCTTTGGGATGCATGCTGGTAAAAAGAAGCGCACTAATGATCAGCATACAAAGGCTAAAACTATCCCAGCCGATCATGATACGGGTCATATTCTCCATCCGGAAAGGCAGCAAGGCCACCGAGACAACCGTTGCGGCCGCAAAGCTTATTACCAGTTTATAAATGGAAGGCATCCTGTGAAACCAGGAGGGGCACTTGATATATTCAGTCATTCATGCAAGTTAACCAGTCCGCCGAACTACGCAAAAAATTAGTAGGGTCATCGGATATTCTTATTTTTACCGAAATGCTTAAAGCCGATATAACTCCCTTGTTATGAATAGAACACGCTTCCGCGCCCTGTCGCTACATCTCTTACTGTCCTTCGTTGTATGCATACCCTGCTCCCCAGTCCTGGCACAGGTCTATAACCCCAATATCGATGTATTGCACTATGCCTTCTCGCTGCGCGTCAACGACGTCAGCAATAACATCAAAGGCGTAGCGGAAGTCACGGTATTATTCAGGAAGGACGCCGAAGAATGGGCCCTCGACCTGGTTAAAAAGAACAGTACCGGCAAGGGCATGATCGTCACTGCAGTGAAAGAAGGCGGCCGATCCGTCCACTTTACCCAGGACAGTGACCGGATGATCCTGCACGCCGCCAGCCATCAGGGCGAGCAGCATACTTATCGCATTAGCTATGAAGGCATCCCCGCAGACGGTCTTATTATCTCCAACAACAAATACGGGCATCGGGGCTTCTTCGGAGACAACTGGCCCAACCGCGCTCATAACTGGCTGCCCTGCGTAGACCATCCCTCCGACAAGGCCACCGTAGATTTCCATATCACGGCCCCTGATCATTACCATGTAGTGGCCAACGGCGCCAAACAGGAAGAGAAAATGCTGCCCGGTCACCAAAAGCTCACCTCCTGGAAAGAATCTGTTCCTCTCTCGCCTAAGGTCATGGTGGTCGGAATAGCGGATTTCTCGATCGATCACCCCGGCGACGCCATGGGCGTTCCCGTCTATAATTATGTCTTCCCGGAAAATAAAGAGGTCGGTTTCCGCAGCTATGCTTTCGCGTTACAGATCCTCCCTTTCTATATCAACCATATCGGCCCCTACCCTTTTGAAAAATGTGGTAACGTACAGTCCAAAACGCGCTTCGGGGGATTGGAAAATGCCAGCGCCATCTTTTATTTCGAGAACTCGGTCACCTCCCCGGGTGTAGAATCGCTGATGGCGCACGAGATCGCCCACCAATGGTTCGGCGCCGCCGCCACCGAGACGGAGTGGCAGTACCTGTGGCTTAGTGAAGGATTCGCCACCTACATGACCCACTGTTACCTGGAGAGTAAATACGGGCCGGACACCTTGAAGAAAGGATTGGAAAAAGACCGGGCAAAAGTGTTTGCCTTTGAGAAAAAGAGGAAGACGGCCGTGGTAGACAGCACCGTAAAAGGGGATTATATGCAGCTCCTCAATCCCAATAGTTACGAGAAGGGCGGCTGGGCGCTGCACATGCTCCGCAGAAAGCTCGGCGATGAAATTTTCTGGAAAGGCGTTTCCACCTATTATGCCAGCTACCGGAACAAGAATGCCAGCAGCGATGATTTCGAAAAAGTAATGGAAGCCGTCAGCGGACAGAATCTGCAATCCTTCTTTCATCAATGGTTAAATCAGTACGGTCATCCGCATATAATCATCGACTGGAAATACGATCCCGACAAAAAAGAGCTTGTCATTGATTTCCGGCAGACAGGCGCGGCGGGCTATACTTTCTCCCTGGAATTCGCTGTTGACGGAATACCGCATCAAGTGGAGATCTCAGGCGGTCCCATCCAGCTGCGGCTGCCCTGTCCTGAAAAACCGGCAGCCCTGCTACCGGATCCGAATGTGAATCTCTTAGCCTCTTTCGAGGTCAACGCGCTCTAAGAGCAGCCAGGACGGCGTGCAGCAGAGGGGCTCGATCTTCGGGCCTCACCAGGAGTAGTAGAAAGAGATATTGCCATATTGGTTGCCGTACAACCCTTTCATCCAGGCGCTGGCTACCGTTTGGGTAGCGCTCATACTAAAATTGCCGAGGCTCAGGACCGGCCCATAAGCAAAAGAGGGAACAACATGGTTCAGCGGATGGTATTCTTCCGGTTGACCGCCTTCTTTTACATCTACGGGATGGCTTCTCTTTGGTAAGACACCGCCTTCCAGCAGGGAGTTGCTTAATACCCATTCCAATTGAGGCTTGACAATAAAATAGAATTGCACCTTCTGTTTTTTCGACCGGGTATACTGGCTTATATAACCTTTAAAATAAGGGGTCATTTTACCAATCCGGATAATCGGGTAAACAGCCAGTTCATTGATCATCGTTCCGGCAGCAGCATGTACCCCGGCAATTACTTCGATGGAATTCCCATATTGCGCGACCTGCTTCTCCCCGGTTATGTTGATATTGAGCAGCAGGTTATTCCGGTATTGATTATCCCAGCCCATCGGTTTTATGTAATGAATCATGTGATGAACCATGGTTTGCATTTGTCCGGCCATTGCCCAGGGGCCCATGACGCCCAGCACCAGTTCCGTCTGAATGTCCATCTTCTTCTTTTCGTTGTAGGAGTACAGCGTATGCGAAGCGAACAAGGCTCCGGACCAGGGATAATCATTCGGCTGAAAGCTGGCTTTCGAAATATTGTTGGGCGTAAACATTAATTGGGTGATGCTCCAGCTGTATAAGTTGATGCTACTATCACCGGCTTCCGGCATGATCCTGTCTAATAAAAACGCCGGCGTTTTTTGTTTTGCCTCAATGAGTTCTAACCGGGTGCCATCTGTATAAGCCCTGTCCGTCCCCTTGCCGTAAAAGTTGAAATAATCATCGTCCCAGGATGCCCTGAAAAGATGAGTTGGGGCACCGGTCTGCGAATAGGATTGTGTTATTGTACTTAAAAGAATCAGGAACAAAAGAAGGATAAAATGTAAAATTTGTTTCATAACAATCTCATTTTTAGTCTGTTGAATAATACCTGTCCAATTTTATGTATAGACAATAATTGTATATACATATATCAAAACAAAAAAAATTGCACCTGTCTTAGAAAAAACGCCTTAGTCGCTCAAAAGTTAAGACCTGGTGAAAATTTAGGTGAATTGCTCCAACAAAATTCCTGAAAATGCCTTGGGAAACAGATACCTTTCCCGGACATATAATTGCGATTTTCAGACAAAAAAAAGCCGCGCGGGATGGTCTGATACGCTGCCCGCAGCGAAGGTTTTTACAGATGACTCTTTTTTCGTATATTTAGTAACTGCCATCAAAGTCAGTTTGTTATGCCAATGGAAGCTCATATCAAGACCATTTTACAAGACTATCTGAATCTTGAATCAGCCTTAAAAGACTATTCTGAGGCAAAAGAAGAAGCCTCGAAAAAGTATGACCATCTTTTAAATGCACATACTTCTCCGGGGCATAATTATACTACTCATACAGCAGCTCCCATATTAAGCGCCTATGAAGAAATAAAAAAATTAGACAAGTGTGAGCAGGAGACAAATCATAAGCTAAATGAAACGGGCGAAAAAATAAAAGAATATATTCATGCTTTAAATGGAAGTTCCCTGGATATCCGTTTTACGTTTGACAGCCTCAATCACCGGGCAGGAATTCATACCTTCTACTTAGAAAATGAAGAATTAAAAACCAGCCATTTGCCGGCCTCTTAATGTTGTTTTGTTTAAGAAATAACGGTGGAGGGCAGTAACCTCAGCTGCCCCAGGTGATAAGAGATATGATTGGTCCTGTTGATCAGGATATTGATTCGGTTACGATGAGGTTCTTTTAGAAAATCTTCTTCGGAAATAGTCCGATGCTTCCGGAACCAATCATTTCTATCTGTCGACCGGAAATGAGCGCCCAGGGTGGCATTCACTTCTTTCCAGTATTCCAGCAGCTGCGGGATGGGAGGCTTTTCCAGGGCCTTATCGGGATTGCGGACAAAGATCTCGTCCAGTTCAGGATGCAGCCGCTCCCCAAAATACAATAGAGGTAACATGCTATCATTTACTGCGGTGAGGTGCCCCAGCAGGTAAACACCGGTATTCCTGTTAGCCGCCACTTCCAACTGCAACGGGCCGGTTGAAAGGGCTTCAAATAAGCCGGTTGCCCTGCTTATTTGAAGATCCCAGTTGGAAAAGACGATCTGTAGCAACAGGTCTTGTTGATTTTCCATTAGTTACTGTATTTAGCCAGCCATTTGCTTTTGATATCCGCTCTTGCCTGGATGAACTCCTTATCGGTGCCCTGTGCGATGGCATCCAGCGGATAACGCAGGGGGCGGGTTCCAGCCGGCAGGTTGACCAGGGTAAGGATCCCGTCGGCGATGGTTTGCGGGTTCATCTTGAACTCGGCCATTTTACCGAATAGGGCGCCTCCGATAGCATTGAACTTTTGCGTGGCGGCATCCCCATATTCAGCCGCTACGTCTGCTTTATCGGCGTTAAAACCGGCTTTGCTGCCATTGTTCATTTCGGTGGGATATACACCTGGCTGTATGCTTACATTCTCGATGCCATAATCGGCCAGCTCATCCTGCGAACCTTCCGTGATGCTCTCCACGCCGAATTTGGAGGCTAAATAAGGGATCATGAACGGTAGGGTATGACCGCTGGCGCCGGAGGTAATGTTGATGATCAGGCCGCTTTTGGCTTTTCGCATAGAAGGCAGAACGGCCTGATAGGTACGCAGCACCCCATAAAAATTCACTTCGAAAAGCTGTCTTATCTGATCGATCGAATAGGCTTCCAACAGGCCGAATCCGGCGGCGGCGGCGTTATTCACCAGTACGTCGATCCTGCCATAGGTCGACAATACCTGTTCGAAAGCCTTCTTCACGGAGCTGTCGTTCGTTACATCGATCTCTACCACCTTGATATTGGGATATGCCGCCAGCTCTTTAGCGACGGCGTCGTTCTTTCCTGTCGTACCGCGCATACCTGCGATAACGGTGTTTCCTGCTTGTGCCAGGGTTATAGCAGTCAGTTTGCCAAACCCCGTGCTTGTTCCGGTAATGAAAATAGTCTTTGCCATTTTGTATCTTTTTTAATTGTTTGATTGGGATACAAAATTGCTCCTATTAGCACGCCGCTCCATTGACAAATGCTACAAAAGAACTTGATAAATATCAAGGCTTCTTAGCCGCCTGGTTCCGGATGCGGCTCAGCGTTTCGGGGGTCATGCCCAGGTAGGATGCCAGCATATGCCGGGGCACCCGGTTGGCGAGGTGAGGGAAGGACTGGATAAAATGCAGGTATTTTTCTTCCGCGGAAAGGCTGATGGCAGCGAGGATCCGCTCCTGGGAAGCATTCAGGCTTCGCTGCAGGATAGTATTGGTGAGTTCGTTAAAAGCCGGAATTTTTTTACAGAGCATTTCAAAGTCTTCATTCCTGATCAGCAGCACGACGGAATCCTCTATCGCATCTATATTGTATTTGGAAGGGGTGCCGTTCATGAGGCTTTCCCGGTCTCCGGTCCACCAGTTCCCGGGCGTGAATTGAATGGTGTGTTCGACGCCCTTGTCATCGATGCGATACCGGCGGAGGCATCCCGCACAGACAAATGCGTGATAGCGCCATATATCCCCTTCCTGCAGAAGATATTGGTGCCTGCGTATTTTTTTGATGACACTGACGCTCCGGATCAACTCCATCTCTTCAGGCGCCAGGGTCGCTTTAGCGGTCAGATAGGCTTTGAAGATGTCGAACATAGATGTCTGGATGGTATATGGGGCAAAGATAAAGACTTTTTGCGGGCCTACCCTTTGCAGGAGCGTGAGTTTTATGATAAGAGACCAATGAAAGAACCTATGATAAAAAGGAAATTTATTGTAATTTTGAGCTTAAAGTGATCAATATGAGTGAGACACCCAGAGCACCCATTTTACTGCGATACGGAGGAGCGAAAAAATCTAGTTTTGATATGAATAAGGACGAGTTGGAGCAAGCGTCTTTATCTATCCTCCGCAGAGCAAAGGAAAGGGCTTTTTCCAAAGGCTTGCCCATCTATTTTAGTAAAGATGATATCTTAATGGCTGAATACTCCGACGGTCGTATAGAAAGGGTCAAAGAAGGGTAATGAGTTCTCCTATTTTATATGTTATTGCCGGTCCCAATGGAATCGGGAAAACCACTTCTGATTTTGATCTCGTTGCCAATAATATCCCTGTTATTAATTCCGATGAAATAGCCGCTGAAATTAAGGGTTCTGGCCTATTACAAGTAAGCACCCAGGAATATGCAAACCGGGAGGCCTTACGCCTGATGAATGAACATTTACAAAAACGATCCTCCTTCGCGATAGAAACGAATCTTGCAGACCTGGATACCTGGAAATTCTTACTGGAAGTACAAAGATCAGGATATTTACTGCATATAATTTATATCTCCACCAATAACCTGGATGTCTTAAACTCCCGGATTAAAGAAAGGCACCAATTAGGAGGGCATTTTGTAAGGCCGGATATAGTAAAAGAACGATACCTCGCAGGTCTAAACTTATTGAATCACTACCTGGAAAAGCCGGATCGACTTCAATTATTTGATAATTCGGTGAATATGCAATTAGTGGCGGAAATCAATAAAGGACAGATCGTACATGCTGCCAGGCAGCTACCTACCTGGATTACTCAATATTTGGTACAGCTATTTAATATTGATATTAAATTGGAGACCAAAGCAAGAGATCTAAACTCTATTGAAGAAGTCCGAAAGAGATATCTTGAAAATAAACAAAGATAGAAGCCGCCCCTTGTTGATTAAACAGTGGGGCGGCTTCTTTTATGATACGCATACGTTAAACTGCATCGGACAGCGAGGTGAACGTAAAGTCCCTCACTTTCATCGGCGGCACGAGATAGCTCCGGTAAGATTCCACGCTGATGCTTCTTTCCGGTTTACCCAGGGTCTCCACATTATTCAGCATGATCACCGGGCTCTCATTGAAGCGGAAATTCTTTACGGGGAATTTCACTTCGCCGTTCTCGATATAGAATGTGCCGTCCCGGGTGAGTCCCGTCAGCAACAGGGTCTGGGGATCCACCATCCGGATATACCAGAGACGGGAGACCAGGATGCCTTTCTCCGTGCTTTTGATCATTTCTTCCAGGGAGGCAGTTCCGCCTTCCATGATGATATTCCCGGGGGGAGGAACAGGTTTTACATTTTTCTTGTCGGCCCAGAACCTGGAATAGCTGAGGTTCTTTACGACTCCTTTATCGATCCAGCTCATTTTTTCCAGGGGCTGTCCCTCTCTGCTCCAGGTAGACGAAGGCAGCTCGGGGTTGAAGGGATCGGAATAGATACTCACTTTGTTGTCCATCAATTGTTCTCCGAGGCGATTGCCTCCCCCGGCCTTGCTCATGAAGCTCCTACCCTCGTCTGCATTACGGGCATCCAGTCCGAAGAACATATTTTCCAGCATATAGGCTACGGCAACGGGCTCCAGGATCACCGTATACTTGCCGGGTTCGATCGCTTTGGCCCCTATCGAACCATTGGCCTTGGAAGCCGACACCTTCGTAGCAGCATAGGTATCCAGCTTGCTGACGTCATGGTATCCACGGGCGGCATATCCTGAACCGGTACCGTCTTCGTTACGGGTGGTAATGGTAAAGACGACATCCGTGTCTTTATTGTAGGCGAACAATCCTTTTGAATTCATGATCGCATTGAAGCCGGTGCTGTTTTCCAGGTAACCGGCCGCCAGCAGCTTGGCCTCTCTGGAGACCGCGATGCTTTTTCCCACGGCCTCTGCCCGGGTGTCCGGGGTGATGGCCTCAGTAGCGGGCACATAGGTAATGGATTCGGCGAAGGTCTGAGGCCCCAGCAGGGGCATGTGTTCCGGATTGTCCGGGGACAATTGCGCCAGTTCTTCGGACCTCCGTACTACTTTTTCCAGGGAGGCCTCATCGAATTCATCGATGGTGGCCGTGCCCGTCTTCTTACCGAAGGTGGAGCTGACGATAAGGCTCAGTCTGCTGATCTCGCCGGCGGTGGATACGGCGTTGCGGGCATAGCGTATATTGCCTCCTTCGGAGCCGTTGAGGCCTACCTCGCATTCTTCCGCTTTGGAAAAGCTGAGCACTTTTTTTAAAAGCTTCTGTGCTTCTTCTTTGCTTAAAATTGCCATATTATAAATTGGTAATAGTTAGGATAATTAATTAGATCTTTCTCGCCGTATTGATCACATTCACGCCGTTAAAGCGGGCCGTGGAGCTACCGTGCGAGACGGCATTCGACTGGGAAGGCTGTCCTTTTCCATCGTTGAAGGCTCCGCCCAACCGGTAATCCCGCTCGTCAGCCACCGCCACGCAGGAATTCCAGAACTCCCGGGTATTGGCCTGATAAGCTACGTCCTTCAACATGCCCACGATCTTCCCGTCTTTGATCTCATAGAAGGTCTGTCCGCCGAACTGGAAATTATATCGCTGCTGGTCGATGGAGAAGGAACCGTTCCCGATGATATAGATACCTTTCTGAACATTCCTGATCATATCGTCCACGCTTAAGGGGTCTTTTCCCGGGCGCAAAGAGACATTGGGCATGCGCTGGAACTGGACATCCGCCCAGCTCTGCGAGTAACAGCAGCCCTGAGACTCTTTCAGCCCGATGATATGCGCCTGGTCGCGGATAGCCTGGTAGTTCACCAGCACTCCTTCTTTGATCAGGTCCCACTGCTTGCATTTCACGCCTTCGTCATCATATCCTACGGCGCCCAGGCTGCCGGGTTGTAGTTTGTCGGCGACAATATTCACCAGCTTGCTGCCGAACTGAAAATTCCCCGCTTTCCATTTATCGAGGGTAAGGAAGCTCGTTCCTGCATAATTCGCCTCATAGCCCAGGACCCGGTCCAGTTCGGTAGGATGCGCGACGGACTCGTGAATGGTCAGCCAGAGATGGGAGGGGTCAAGCACCAGGTCGTACTTACCCGGCTCCACGCTTTTGGCGACTATTTTCTGGGAGACATCGGCCGCGGCGTTCTTAACGTCTTCCAGCATATCGTACCGGTTCTTATAGCGGGTAACGATGCCCGGGACTTTATCTTCGGGCGCTGCCGTCAGGTATTCATAGCCCATCCCTACCGGCGAGCTGAGCGCCTGCCGGGTCTGAAACTTTCCGGAAGCCTTGTCTATTTTAGTAACATTGAAGGTCGGATAGATACGATGAATATCCTGGTCGATATAGGAGCCATCCGTCGAAGCAAAATATTTCTGCTCGTTCACGGCCAGGATGGCCGAGTTGATGAAATTAGCGCCGCCCTGCATAGCGATTCCGTTCACGGATAATAACAGGTCTACTTTTTCCTTAATGGGAACTTCGAAAACACTTTTTACGATCGGCGTCTTCCAGCTTACTTCTCCATAACCTTGCTGGGGGGCCAGCTGCACTGGTTCGGTAATGATCTTCGAGTTGGCTTTGGCTACCGCCACGGCCCGCTCAGCAGTCCGGGCCACGCCGGCGCTGGAGACATCATTGGAAGCGGCAAAACCCCAGGAGCCATTGGCGATGACGCGGATCCCCACCCCGAAGGATTCGGTATTGGCGATATTCTGTATCCTGTTCTCCCGGGTGACGATGAACTGGTTCAGATACCTGCCGATACGGACATCCGCATAGCTGGCGCCTTTCGAGCGGGCTGTGTTCAGGGCGATGTCTGCCAGCTGCTTCTTCGTGGAGACATCCATTCCTCCCTGGAGGGCCGCAGAGGGATCGATGATCCGGGAGCCAAAGGGAAGCTTGGGCAGCACTAATGAGCCGAGCCCCATTCCTGCCATGTTAATAAAGTCTTTTCTTTTCAAGTTGAATCTCTTTGTGTAGTTAGTTGAATAGTTATCCTGAGCAATCTAGAAAACTTTCATTTAATTATTCTTCCGTTCATCCTCTCAAATCTTCCGCTCTACCCATAGAAAAAGGCAGGAGAAGATAAAGAGGGCATAGAACCAGGTTGGGGAGACTGGCACCCGCTCGCTGTCGGCGTCCTGAGCAGCTGTTGTGCGGTTGGCAGCGGCCTGGCCAGCCGGGGTAGGGCCCGGATTGGTTGTTGCCAGATCCCGATCTGTCGCGGCCAGATTGGCCGCCTGCTCCGCGATATATTCCCGGGTCTCCTCCCTCCTTTGTCTCCGATGGACATTGCGCCAGTCTGCCTCCGGCCATACATACCACCAGCAGGGCTCCCCCTGCGGGGTTGCAGCCGACTGCCAGCCGGCCACGGCCGGCCACCAGGTCCCCTGCCATTGGAAGGGCAGCAGCGGGGCCTGGGCGAGGTATAGTGTGTGAGCGCCGAATTGCCCTTGCGGCAGCCCGCTTTTATTCGTTTGGAGCAGGGCAGCCACCGGTTCGTTCACTCTTGGCAGATCCGGCGTGAACAGCCATTCCTCTCCGGGTTCCGCATCCCGGGTTGCTTTCTGCAGGAGCTGCGACCAGTAAGCGGCATACGCTTTCTTCTCCCCCGACAGCATCCGGGAGTAGGTGTTATTCAGGGTAGTGAATACCAGCTTACCGGAACCATAAAGTCCGCTGCTTACCAGTATCCGGGAGGAGCTGTCCCTCAGCAATGCCTGGGTGCCGGGCCGTTCCTTTATATAAGTCCGCTGCGTGGAATCCTTTACCGTTTCCAGGGGGAAAATGTTTTTATAAAATGTTGCAGCTCCTGAGCCGCCGGGATCGCTGGAAACAGTGGCCGCGCTGTCCGCCCTGATGATCAGCCCCATTCCTTTTTCTGCTACCTGCCGGCGAAGGCTGGATCCCTCAGCGGCGTTGCCGGAAGAAAGAGCCGCCGCATCGGCGATCACCAGATCGAATTTATCCAGCACGGAGGGAGTCAGGGGATCCAATGTCGTTTCCGGCATGTTGAGGAAGGCCTTATCCGATTTGCCTTTACTGATGGCCGTACGGGTAGCCACGGCATGCCCGCTGCGGGAAAGCCAGTTCACCAGGAACGTATTTTCAAAATCCGGGGAGGAGGCCAGCAGCAATATTTTCAGTTTTTGCGCCGGCAGTACCTCTATGGGGAGGGATTCCTGTTCCAGAGTGTCCACGTGCCCCTCATTGTCCCGGGAACCACCGCTAAGGGTACCGTCCTTGCCGTTCGCATGCTCCTTGCCAGCGCCTTCCCCTCCAAGCACCCAAAGCCGATATACCGATCTCCCGCTCTGTGCGGGAATCGTAGTTAATTCAAAGTCTGTTTGACCGGCAGACGCGGGGGCGCCATGCTGTTTTCCTGAAGAAGCGCGATCAGCAGCCCGATCCTGCTTCCCGGAAGACGTGGCGGCGACATCCTGCTTCCCGGAAGGAGTACGATCCTGCCCGGCGGCGATCACAACGGAATCCAATGGCAGGCCCATTCCCGTTAGAAGCAGCTTCACCGGCTTACCCGGCACAAGAGATACCCGTCCCTGGATGCGACATCGCTCGCCCGGCGCTAATTTTTCCTTCCAGCTGACGGACAGAATGCCGGCCGAAAAAGGCGAAGGATGAAAGACCAGCGGAGGCGGCCGCAGGGCAGCCCATTCCTTCCGGGTCAAACCATATCCCAATACGTGCAGCTTTGACAGCCGGTGAATCCCGGTCGCGCCGGTATCGATAAATACATCCGGAAAACCCCCACCCGCACGCGCTGTCTGCAGCAACTGCCGGAGGCTATCGGGGTCATATCCCTCCGTGAGCAGCACCCCTTCTTTACCGGAAGAAGCCGGCCCTTTTTTTGCCGTATAGGTAATGGGCAGCGCCAGGCAAGCCAGGCTGATGACGGCCACTACAGAGGCCGCTACCCGGGCCGGCAGGCGTAACCGGTTAATCCGCCGGAATTCCTTCCACAGCAGCCATCCGAGCAGCACCAGGCAAAGACCGATGATCATATCGTTCCAAAGCGTCATTGTTTTCGGACGGGGTCGTTTACATTCCTGAAATAAAATTGTGATAAGCCTGCATCTGCAGCCACCTGGCCCTTTGAGGGAATAGCTTCCCTCTCCGGTAGCATCTTTTTGATGGCTTGCTGCGCGAGAAGGATATCTGCCGCAGCGATGGAGCCGCTGCCCAGGATCCTCCGCATCGCCTGGTAGCCTGCCAGATATTCTGTCGGATGAGCAGCCGCTTCCTTACCCAGATCCCGTCCGGCCCGTTGCAACACTTCGACAGCCCCTCTGCTGCGGATCGTCCCTTGCCTCCATTCTTCCAGCAAACCCAGGGCAATTCTGAGAAAATCCGCCGGCGCAGGCTCCCCGGAAGCCGGGGTAAGCTGTATAGGGCTGCCAATGGTCTCCAGTTTACCGGACAGGCGTTTGGCCGGATCCAACGGCGTGGTACGCACTCCTGTCCTGGCTACATAGGCCCTCGATTTTTGTTGCAGGTCTTTTAACAAGCGCAGGGCTTTATAAGCGTAGGGCAATGCCTCGGCAGGCCGGTAGGTCCGCAGCTTTAATTCGGCATTCCACATCTCGGTCAGCGTGGCCTTCAGCTGCTCTTTGATCGCCGGTTCAAAATAAGTGGCGTCTTCTGCATTATCGTGTTTGTCCGTGTAGACGTCCAGGATCTTAGCGGCATTTCCGAAATCCTCCGGCGTATATCCATCACCGGCACGACCTTCTCCGGGTTTGCCGGCTCCCGGGCCTCCTTCTTCCGCCTCTTCCCCCAGAAACTTCCCATACCGTAGCCGCAGCAATTTCTGATCAAAGCCGAGGTCATTGCTTCGGTTATTAAAAGCCGGCACGGCAATGGTATCTTTCTCTTTCAGCAGCTGCTCCGTCTCCAAAATGATCTGCCGCTCGCTGCGGAAATATTCCGGTTTGATATCGACTCCCGTCGTCAGCCCCTCCAGGCTCATCAGCTGTGCCGTATCCGGCAGCGAAATAATATACATATCCGACCGGGATTCCTGTTCATGGTTGTCTTTCGCCCGGCAATAAAAATACAGTTCATCCCCCGGCTTCAGGCCAAGGGCGGAAAGGTCAAGGGTCTTTTGCAGTTCGTAAGCCGCCTGATACCCGGTGAAGGCGCGATCCCACCGGAGGGTCTGTTCTTTAAATTTTACGGCTTCGCCGCTGCCGCTGGCAATTGTAGCGACGATGCCGGCATCAGCGATCCCATAATCGTCCTGCAGCCTGACCACCAGCGATACTTTTTTCGACTCGCCGAAGTCGATCACCGTATACGGTTTGGGGGTCCGGATGAAAATATGCGGGGGCTCATCTTTGATCACTTCTATTTGATACAGATCCGAAAGCCTGTTCTCCACCTTGACCTGGTAAAATCCCGGGTGTCTGACCGGCCTGGAAAGCCCCCAGAGCGTATGCTCCCTGTTCCTGGAAGAGAGTGCGAGCCGAACCGTGTCATTAAAAATGAGCTGCAGCGAGTCCACCGGAGAACTGGTCTGTACCTCCCAGTTCAATACGGCCCCTTCTTCGACCTGCAGGTTCCACTCCCGCTGCTGACGTTGCGTCCTGCCCGTGTAAGCCGGCGGGGTGATCCGAACGAGTACCGACCGGATGCCAGGAGCCGGTTTCTCTATGACAGGCGTGGTTCCTGCTATGGTGGTGCGTTCCACGTCAACGAACGGGAAGCTTTTTCCGACGGTCATTGCTATTCCGGCGCATAGGAGTGCCGAGGCAGCCAGCAAGCAGGTCGCCAGCAGCAGCTTTTTTTGCAGGGGCCGGGGCACACGGGAGGGGACCTGGACGGCTTGGGTCAGGACGGATTCCGTTCGGGCAACTTGTAATTTCTCCAGGGGGCCTAGTTCTTCGGCGGATTTCAATAACAACCCGCAGCTTTCTTCCAGCCCGGGCAGCCGGCTATCCAGAAAACGGGCAATGTCGGACAGGGGGATCCGCCAATAGGGGAACAGCCACAGGGCCAGTCCCAAAAGGATCGTGAAAATAACCGGGCCTGTCCATAAAGGCCAGTGCCAGTATTGATGCGCGAACAGGGTAAGGAGCAAGGTGACGGACAGTGCAAGAAAAAGGCAATAGATTATGCCCTGCATTCTCCACCGTCTTTGCAGCGACTCCAGTATATTTTTTCCCCGCCGCTCAGCCATCTGTTCTTATTTTAGGTGAGCGGAAGGAAAGTATTCTCTCGGCAACAAAAAGTAAGAAGATCAGGAGCCAGCAGGCAGAAGCCAGGTCGGTCGCATGCAGAGGGATGCCACTCTGCGCGGAAACGCTGCTTCCGTCCGGAAATCCGGCTGTCTCTTCCCGCGGATGATCGCTTGTGCCCGCCAACCCCGTTTGGGGGACGACCTGTTCCGGATCCAACACCCGAAGATCGTGCCCGCCCAAGGAGGCAAAACGTGGGCTCTCCCTGGCTGAGGCAACGCTGCCGTTGAAATCGCTGCCGGCAAAAGAAGCCGGATTGTCCAGCAGTTCCTGCAGCAGGACCGGGAAGCGGGGACTCCATACCAACCCATTCCAGGCCGGATCGAAATGACTGAAGAAATGAAATATCCGCCTGCCGGAGCTTGTCTCCAATGACAGGAGGGGATGGCCAAACCCATCTTTCCATAGGACGGTAGCGCCGCTGGCGGAATCCGGTTCGATCCGTCGGCTAACCGCTACTCCGGTTATACCCTGCATCCAGGTATCGACAGAGATCTCCCTGCCCGGCTCATAGCATACTATATTAGGCACAGGCAGGCCGGAGGGGTCGGAGGGGACAGGGACGGCAGAAAGCCAAAAAATCCAATCAGCGGATGGCTTCGGAGAGGAAATGCCACCGCCAACGGTCACCTGTATGTGACGCCGGGTAAATTGCTGCAAGGCATGGAGGGCGGCCACCAGATAACGGCTGTCATTAGTATATTTATCGTCTATATAAATCCATACGCGTAGAGCGGTCGTATCCACGGTCACCGGAGGCTGGCTATCCAATGCCACGGACAAATGTCCGTTGGTGAGCCCGATGTGGTAGGTTTCCGGATCCGGGTGAATAGCGGCCTTCACCGGCAATAGCTGGAAAGAATACGAAGTGCCGGTCGATCGACTGTTACCCGTGACTACCTGTATGCTATCCGGAGAGTAAAGCCAGGCCTGTTCGATCCATTGGCTGGCAGCATCTGTGGAAGGCGTACCGATAAACCAATACACTATCCGGTCCGAAACCGGCCGCTTGCCTGTGAAGCCGGAGCGGCGACCGCTGGTGAAAATAAAAAAGGGTATTCCTGCCGGAGCCTCGTTGTCAGCCGCTCTGAACAGGTCCCAATAAGACGGAGACGGCGATGCTCCATTCCCCCACTCATGCCGCTCGTATCCGGCCTTCAACAGGGAGTCGATCAGGGGTTTGTATGCCGGCGTCAGAGCGTCTTCTTTCACCCCCAATATCCATCCCTTTGCCTTCACTCCTTTAGAAGAGTTCCGCCAGAAAGGCCCGGACAAGAGCAGGGCCAGCAGCAGGAGTAACAGACAACGAAGCAGCAAGAGCCACCATTCGGATAGCCGGCGGCTACGGGCCTGTCTGCGCGATCCCTTTTCCAGCAAAGCGATGCTTCCGATATGGAGCACTTTCCCCTGCTTGTTATTCCACAAATGAAGGAGAACCGGGAGCGCGATCCCCGCCATCGATAATAACCATATAGGGTGAAGCAGCTGCAGCAAAGTTTATCCGGTGGTTTGTTGTCTTTGTTTGAGAAAATCCCGTATCGCCTGGTCCAAAGGCTGGTCCATGCGGACAAGGCAATAGGCGATCTGTTTATCCAATAGCTGCATGCGCACGTCTTCCAGCCAGTGCTGCAGCTTATCCTGGTAATCCTTTTGCGACTGAGCGCCGCCCACGGGGATCTGCTCCCCGGTCTCCAGATCTTCCACCCGTTGAAATCCCTGGAAATCCCTTTCCAGTTCATTCTTTCCTATCAGCTGGAAGACGATGATCTCATGGCGAAGGGAGGCCAGTAGTTCCAGGAGCCGGCTGATCTCTCCGTCCTGCTCATACATATCCGTGATAAAGACCAGCAGCTCCCGTTTCTGATCGCCGGTGAAAAGATGTTTGTATTGAGTGGGATTGCCCATGCTGCCTTCCGGCTGAATATGTTCCAACTGGTAGAAGAACCGGGCCAGATGCTGCGGGTCTTTGCGCGAAGGGAGTGAAAAAATGTCCCCGCCCCGAAAAATATATAACCCGAAAGAGTCTCCCTGTGCATGTGCCAGCCAGCCCAGCGAAGCAGCCAGGTGTTTCGCATAGTCCATCTTCGTGAAATTCCCGTCGCGATGATCCATGGAACGGCTGGCGTCGATGAGGAACCGGATGGAAATGCTCGTTTCGATCTCCGACTCGCGGATATAGTATCTGTCCGAGCGGGCATATCGTTTCCAGTCCAGCCAGCGCAGGTCGTCTCCCGGCTGGTAGCTCCGGTATTGGCTGAATTCCAGCCCGGGGCCCTTCACCTTGCTTTTATTGATGCCCGCCATAAATCCGTCGATGGTCCGCCGGGCGGCCAGTGACAGGTCTTTAATGGCCATCAGTAGTTGGTGATCGGGTAATTGGCTCATGTGAATTAAGATGGTTTATACGGCAGTAAGATTGTTGTCAACATTGGGGCTGGTGCTATGACTCAAGACAGGCGCGTCGCGGGCCGTTCAACGGCTTTCAACAATACAGTCGTTACATCGTCCGAAGTGATATTCTCCGCCTCTGCCTTGAAGTTCATCAGGATGCGGTGACGCAATACGGGATAGGCCATCGCATGGATATCTTCCGGAGTGACGGCATAGCGTTGTGAAAAGAGGGCCCTGGCTTTGGCGGTGAGGATGAGCGCCTGACCGGCACGGGGTCCGGCTCCCCAGCGCACCCATTCCTTTACATAGGGCTGGGTACTGGTATCGGGCCTTGTCGCCCGGATAAGCTCTGCTACGTATTGTACCATATCCGGGCTAATGCTCACTTCCCTTACCAGGCGCTGCAGTTGCAGGATCTCTTCTCCGTTCACGACGGGATTGATAACGACCTTTTTACTGCCGGTCGTATTGCTCAGGATAGCCGTTTCTTCGGCAGCCGTAGGATATCCAATTTTAATATATAAGAGGAAGCGGTCCAGCTGAGCTTCCGGCAATGGATAGGTACCGGCCTGTTCGATAGGGTTTTGCGTGGCCAGGATAAAGAAAGGGCGGTCCAGCGTATACGTCTGCCCTCCATAGGTGATCTCGAACTCCTGCATGGCTTCCAGGAGAGCGGACTGCGTTTTCGGGGGCGTACGGTTGATCTCGTCGGCCAGGACGATATTGGCGAAGAGGGGGCCCTTATTGAATTTGAAGAAACGCCGGCCCGTAGCATGATCTTCTTCCAGGATCTCCGTCCCCAGAATATCGGTAGGCATCAGGTCCGGTGTGAACTGTATGCGGCGGAAGGAAAGATGCAGCGCCTGGGACAGCGTCCTCACCATGAGGGTCTTTGCCAGACCGGGCACCCCTTCCAGAAGGCAGTGACCGCCGGCGAGTAAGGCTACCAGCATTTCTTCCACGATAGCATCCTGCCCGACAATGGTCTTCTGAATTTCTTTTTTGAGGTCTGACAATTTTCCCAATAGTGACTGTACGGTGCCTTCTCCAATTTCCAAACTGATGCATTTAAAAGTTAACAAAAACGCTTCTTATTATTCATCTGGCATGATCGGCAATGTCGTTCCTTTAGTACCATCCATCAAATTCCAGGCACTAAAGCAGGAAATTAAAGATAAAATTGGCAACTTTAAAAAAATTACATGACCGGCGAATCGATTGGAGATACCGATTAAAACACATTATGGACCATATCGCGAGGGATAAGTTTACATTTACGCGGTTGAGATACCGGTCCGGAGACTGGGATACGGACCAGCGGATGCCGTCCAACCTGCTGAATTCGCTGATCGAATATACCACGCTGCCGGTAAACCTGCAGGAGAAGGTGATCGATCTGGACAGTGCAGCGCTCTTCCAATACCCATTCTGTTATATAAGCGGGCATAAGCTGGTACAGTTCAATGAACAGGAGGCGGCTAATTTTCATAAATACGTTCTGAACGGAGGTTTTATATTTGCGGATGATTGCAACCATGATATCGACGGGCTCTTCGCCCGTTCGTTCGAAGCGCAGATGAGCGCCCTCTTCGGCCCTGCCGCCTTGCAAAAGATCCCTAATCATCACCCGCTCTATCATTCCTTTTTCCCTTTTGAGAAAGGTCCGCCCAACACTTCTTTCGAGCTGAATGGCTGGGGCGACGATCTCGTCCATGATTATCTCAAAGCGGTCACCATCAACGGCCGCATCGGGGTCCTCTACAGCAATAAGGATTATGGCTGCGAATGGGATTATGACTTCCGGAACAAGCGGTTCCTGGCGGAGGATAATACCAAGTTTGGAGTGAATATTATTATGTATGCGCTGAATGCGGTGGGGAAAGTTTGAGGTCGCAAATTGCGACCTCAAACTTTCCCTCTGGATATCTTCTTCGGACTTTTTTATCCGGGAGTTTTGTTTCATCATCTTCTTTTCCATTTGCTCCAGCTTGATCAGGATATCCTTGTTCGTTAATAGCAATTCCCGCATCCGGGTAAATATTCGGATGATCTGGATATTTACCTCGATAGCTGTTTTACTGTTCAATACACTGGATAACATTGCTACTCCCTGCTCGGTGAAAGCCATTGGCTCGTATTTGCTATGTTCCCCTCTCTTTAAGGTGCCAATTTGGCTCCTTAAAGAATCATATTCCTGTAATGTTAATTCATACATAAAATCGGCAGGAAATCTCTCTATATTACGTCTCACCTGCCTTTTAAGTTGTTTTGTATCAACCCCATACATCTCCGCAAGATCATAATCCAGCATTACTTTTTTACCCCGGATCATATAGATCTTATTAATAATCGCTTCTTCAGCCAGTGCTATTGATTTCGTTGCCGTTGCCATAAGACAGGTTTATCGTTTTATCCAATACAATAGATAAAATTATTTATTCCGTCCGTTAAAATCGGGAGAAGTTTTTCACATCGCCGCCGGCACCGAATTTATTAGAGGACGCAAATTGCGTCCTCTAATATTCCAATTGGAAATCACAATTTGTGACTTCCAATAAATTCAAGGTGTCGCAAAATGCGACACCTTGATTCCACCCGACTTGATATCACAAAATGTGATATCAAGTCGGGGCAAAAAAAACGACCCTGCCGCTGGCAGGGTCGCGTAATCCGACAAAATCCTAATAGAATAAGTGTACCCAATGTCCGTATCCGTGATCCTACTATTTTTATTGTCCGGACGTTCCGGTTCCGGTCGTACCGGTCGACTGACTATTTTCATATTCCGGCTGATCCGTGCTGTTGGCAGGTTTCTGGTCCTTGCCATTAGAAGGCTGCTGATTGTCATTGGAAGGCTGTTGCTGCCCATTTCCGTTATAAGGCTGCGGCTGGTTATTATTATTCCTTCTGGAATTATAATAATAGTCCCTTCTGGCCTGGATGATGGCGGCATCCCTGTCATGCTTCAGCTGGTTGACTTTCGCCCTCCTGTCTTTACGGGTGAGCGATTTATCATCCTTCACATCTTTGATCTGTGCATTATAGTCATTCTTGATATCATCTATCTGCAGTGCTAACCGGGAAGGCATAGCTCCATAACCATAATAGTAAGGAGGATAAGGATAACCCCAGGGGCCATAAAACCCTCCATAAGGATAATAACCGAAACCGAACCCTACTCCCACATAAGTACGTGGGTAAAAGGCAACACCGCCGCCATGATAACCGCCGGCGTAGTGTCCGCCTCTTTGAGCGGAAGCGCCAAAGGCGAGACCTAATGAAAAGAGCACGATCAACAATTTCTTGCCGGGATTCCAATTGCTCCTGTTTGTGTATTTTAAATTCGTCGTTTCCATAATTTTAATTTTTAGCTACCTATGATATGATAGAACGCAAAAATCATTCAAGGTTAAATGCATATTTTACTTATAACTTATCTATAACAATCCTTTTACCAATCGTTAGGATAAGGAATTGTTAAAACAACCGATTTGGGCTATCTTTTGAGTCAGACCAATCAATAAAGGCCGTCAATAGGCCATCAACAAGACCAATAAACTATACTGATTATGACAAGGACTATTCTTGCAGGCGCCCTGTTACTGCTGGCTCTTACAGCCAGAAGCCAATCTTCTTCTGTGAGCTTTGAAAAATGGCTGAGCCTGCGACAGGCAGGCGCTGCCATCCTGTCCCCCAATGGCGCCTATATAGCATATACTGTCACTTCGACGGATTGGAAAGAGAATGCTTATGATGTAGAGATCTGGGTAGCAAAAAAAGGCCTGCCGCCCTTCCAGCTTACCCGCACCGGCAAAGGAAGCAGTACCTCTCCCAAATGGAGCCCGGATAGCAAATGGATCGCTTTTTTGGCAGATCGCGGTGATAAATCGCAGATCTACCTGATCTCCATCGACGGAGGAGAAGCTTTCCCCCTGACAAAAGAAGAAGAAGGTATTAATGATTTTGCATGGAGTCCCGATGGCAAACAAATCGCTTTCACCAGGAATGATCCGGAAAGCAAATCCCTGAAATCCACTAAAGACCGTTACGGAGCATTCGGGGAAGAAGGCCTGGAATATAAACTAGCCCATCTGTGGCGCGTGCCCTTCGACTATGATTCCCTGCAAACCCTGGGCCTGCTACCCTGTTATCCGGTCTCCCCCGCGGACAGCGCCCATAAAACATCCGCCGATAGCATGGCCGCAGCAAGTTCGGGGGGTATACCGAAGGCTAATTCCGGGGATTGCATTTCCCTTCCCAAACCCGCCCGTCTTACCGAAGGCAATTTCACGGTGACGGGTTTTGACTGGAGCCCGGACGGGAGCAGGATCGTTTATACCCGGCAACCCGATCCGCTGATCAATTCTTCCATCCACGCGGATATCGCCGTCCTGGAACTGGCTTCCCGAAAGTCCGTTACCGTAATAGCCAACCCGGCAGGAGATGCATTTATCGCCTGGAGCCCGGAAGGCGACCGTCTCCTGTACGGCAGCTCCGTTACCGACACCATCTCCCAGTTTTATAAGAATAACCGGCTCTTCGTTTACAGCTTCACCAATGATCGCTCTACGGAAATAGCCGCTGGTTTTGACGAGAACAAATCGGTATTCGACTGGAATAAAAAAGGGATCTTTTTCGGCGCCTCCCAAAAAACAAGATCGTCCCTTTTTCAACTGGATCCGGCAACAGGCATGATCCGCCCTGTCTCCCTTCCCCTGGATATTGTCGGTTTCGCCAGCTTCAGCAAAGACGGCAGTACCATAGCCTTTAATGCCAGGAGTTTTACGGGCCTTCCTGAAGTGTATACGGCAGCTACGGTCATCGGTCAAGGTGGAGGCAGTCAAACCGGGCAGCCTGTGCAAGGCGATCAAACTGCGCAGCCCGAAAAGATCACCCGTTTCTCCGACCAGATCCGCGGGTGGAATACCCCCGTGAATGAAGTCATCCAGTGGAAGAGCAGGGACGGCGCCCTCATCGAAGGCATCCTGTTAAAACCCAGGGATTACGATGAAAAGAAGAAATATCCTTTATTGGTAGTCATTCATGGAGGTCCCACGGGAATCGATCGTCCCGAACCCGTTCCAACCTATGTCTATCCCATTATGCAATGGTGTGAGAGAGGGGCCCTGGTGTTGCGGGTAAACTATCGGGGCTCGGCCGGCTATGGAGAGAAGTTCCGCGCGCTGAATGTACGCAACCTGGGTGTAGGCGATATGTGGGATGTACTGAGCGGTGTCGAATACCTGCAGAAAAAAGGAATGATCGACACTTCCCGGATGGGCTGTATGGGATGGAGTCAGGGAGGATATATCTCGGCCTTTCTTACCACCCATACGGCTGTATTCAAAGCCATTTCCGTGGGGGCCGGTATTTCCGACTGGGCTACGTATTATGTCAGCACCGATATCACTCCTTTCACCCGGCAATACCTGAAAGCGACTCCCTGGGAGGATAAGGCTATTTATGAAAAGACCTCCCCCATCGCCGCCATCAATAATGCGCGGACTCCTACCCTTATCCAGCATGGAGAACTGGATAAACGGGTCCCCATTTCCGATGCCTATGAATTATACCGGGGACTGCAGGACAGGAATATTCCATCCAGGTTGATCGTATACAAAGGATTCGGCCACGGCATCACCAAACCCAAAGAGAGGCTGGCCGCTATCTGGCATAACTGGCAATGGTTCAGTAAGTATATCTGGGGAGAAGAGATTGCCCTTCCGGTAGAAGGCCCTTAATGGCTATCCACGATCAGCCCCTGTCCGGGTATCCATTTATCGTATTCCATATAGGCAGCCACGTCCTTGGCCGCGGCATCTCCTTTCAATTTGGCGACCAGGTGCAGGGCCCCATCGATGCCTGCGGAGATGCCCGCCGTGGTAATCACTTTACCGTTATCCACGAACCGCACATTCGACAAGACTTTGGTGGAGGGCTGGGCTTTGCGGAGCGCCTCGATACTCGAATGAAAAGTAGTAGCGGTGAGGCTATCCAATAGCCCCGCCTTGCCGATTATAAAGGCGCCGGTACAGACGGAAAAATAATACTGTGTGGCTTCTTTCCGGGATTGTATCCAGGAGATCACGGCCGGGTCGCCTGATGCCGTCCCTGAATTACCGCCGAAGAAAGCCAGGATATCTGACGGTGGCGCATCTTCGATACTATAGTCCGGCATTATTTTCAGAATGCCCTGTGCAAGGATGGGCTCTTTTTTCCGGGAAACGGTGAAGACCTGGAAACCGGCATTGGAGAATACTTCCATCGGGCCGGCAAAATCCAGCACTTCAACGCCATCCTGTAAGTAAAAACAAATGCTCATTTTTTTTTGTAGTTTATTCATAAGTTGTTTTCTTTCTGCAAGAGTCATCCGGGTCAGGGTCATCCCGCAATGAGTACAGGTCCCTGCTTTCATAAAGACCAGGTTATCACATTCGCCTCCGCAGGGGCTGCAAAAGAAGGCGACGCTGTCCTGCGCTTGCGGGGAGGATGCCTGCGCATGGACTGTTCCCATCCACATAAGGAGGATTGCCGTCAGTAAAATAAAATTTTTATACATGCTCATAATTACTTCGTTTTTAAATGTGAATTTCCGGTTCGTTGAGACAGGATCAAAGATAAGCGCCGCCTGATCCGGGAGGAAGGACAGTGATGCGCAGTATCAGGACAAAGCCCCCAAACTGAAGGCAAACTGCCGGAGAGGACGCTGAGCCGGCTGGCAAATTTTTAATTCCTTATTGCCCGGGGAATTTAGTAAATTACAAGTAGAAAGGTGCAGGCCTGAATGACCCGGATCCCGAATTCTTAAACCTTGCTCCGATGAAGCTCATTTCTATCCCGCTGCTATTGCTCTTGCCATTGCTGCTCTCCGCGCAAACTGTCATTTTTATTACCCTTGATAGAACTATAAATCCGGCTACAGCAGAATTTATTCATCGCAGTATCGAAAAAGCCACCCGGGAAAAATCGGAATGCCTGGTCATCCAACTCAACACTCCCGGAGGGCTATTGGAATCAACGCGGAGGATCGTCGGCGATATGCTTGAGTCTCCTGTACCGGTGGTTGTTTTCGTTTCACCCGGGGGAGCACATGCGGGCTCGGCCGGGGTGTTCATAACATTAGCGGCCCAGATTGCCGCCATGGCTCCCGGCACCAATCTGGGGGCAGCTCATCCTGTAGACCTCCAGGGACAAGTAGATACGGTCATGAATGATAAGATCACCAATGATGCAGCGGCATTTATCCGGACCATCGCGGAAAAAAGACATCGCAATGGAGGATGGGCCGAGCTGGCAGTACGCAAAAGCGTCTCCCTTACAGAGAGTGAAGCGCTTGCACAAAATGTTATAGACCTGGTTGCCAAAAACCTGGAAGACCTGCTCAGGCAGATTGACGGGAAAAATGCCGTATCCGGCACAGGGTCCGTGATCCTGCATACCCGGTCGGCCCGTATCGAATCCCTGGAAATGGGATTCACGGAAAAGATCCTTGACCTGATCAGTAATCCTACTATCACATATATCTTATTGATGCTGGGTTTATATGGTCTGTTATTCGAATTTTATAACCCCGGATCGATCCTTCCCGGTATCGTGGGGGTGATATCCCTCATTCTTGCATTTTATTCCATGCAGACGCTCCCTGTTAATTATGCCGGGCTGGCCCTGATCATTTTTGCCATCATTCTTTTTTTGCTGGATGTCAAACTGGCGAGCCATGGTCTGCTGGCGATCGGGGGAATCGTGTCATTGTTGCTTGGTTCTATCATGCTGATCCGGCCCGGCTCCGGGTCGGATTTCGGCGGGATCTCCCGGGTAGTTATTATTGTTTCTACGGCTATTACCGCTTTATTCTTTCTAACGATCATTGGTCTGGGATTGAAAGCTCAGAGGGGGAAGCCGGTCACAGGTCCGGAAGGGTTGATCGGGGAAATCGGAGAAACATTGGAGGCGCTCACTCCCGACGGTTCAATAAGGGTACATGGAGAACACTGGAAGGCTGAATCCGTTGCCGGAAATATCGAGCCGGGGAAAAAGGTGCGGGTGATCAGGATGCAGGATTGGAAACTCTATGTTGAGCGGTTGATTGCGCCCTAACACTCAAATAAAAAACCAACTTTTATGCAAACAGTTCCCGTTGCGCTGATTGTTATTATTCTTTTTGTAATCCTTATCCTGGCGAATGCGATCCGGATCTTACGTGAATATGAGCGGGGTGTCGTTTTCCGGCTTGGACGGCTGGTGCCTCCCGACGGAGTAAAAGGTCCCGGGATCATTCTTCTCATTCCCGTTATCGATAAGATGGTGAAAGTGAGCTTACGTACCGTGGTAATGGACGTGCCGCCGCAAGATATCATCACCCAGGACAATGTTTCCATCAAAGTGAATGCGGTGGTCTATTTCCGCGTCCTTGAACCACAGAAAGCCATTGTCCAGGTGGAGAATTACCTGGTAGCTACTTCCCAGCTTTCACAGACAACGCTGCGAAGCGTATTAGGTCAATCAGAGCTGGATGATCTTCTTTCACAACGGGATAAGATCAACCAAAGATTACAGCAGATCATCGATGCGCATACAGAATCCTGGGGAATCAAAGTTTCCAATGTGGAAGTAAAGCAAATTGACCTTCCCCAGGAAATGCAGCGGGCCATGGCAAAGCAGGCGGAGGCAGAACGGGAGCGCCGATCAAAAGTGATTGCCGCAGAAGGAGAATTTCAGGCGTCTCAAAGGCTGGCTGATGCGGCAAGGATCCTGGCCGAAGAACCCAGCGCCATTACCCTGCGCTATCTTCAGACTTTGCGGGAGATTGCCACGGAAAAGAATTCAACCACCATATTCCCGGTGCCCATAGACCTGCTAAAGCCTTTTTTGACAAGGGGTCAAGACAAAGAGTAACACCCTTCTGTGCAGGTTCAGGGCAAAGCCCTGAGCTGAGAAGGCAGGCTGCCCGTATGTTTTTTCACGATATGCCGGAGTTGGTTGGCGCTTTGCAGGCCGCATTGTTGGGTAATGACTTCAATCTTATTTTGTTGATGCAGGAGATGAACGGCTTTTTCCACCCGCAGTTTTTCCAGGTATTGTCCAATGGTAATGCCCGTGGTCGTTTTGAACTGGCGGGTGAGATTTCTCGGGCTGGTATAGACGAGACCGGCCAATTGATCTACCGTGATCTTTTTTTGCAGGTTCTTTATGATCCAATCCTGTACGGTATGAATATCTTCATTGATATGCCGGCGGTATTGAAGATAAATACTTTCTTGTGATTCCCCTCCATCCCGGCGGATATAGACTACCAGCTCACGGGCCACCTGGTAGACGAAGGCCGCCCCATGCCGTTCTTCCAGCAGGTAGAGGACCATATCGATGCCCGTGGTCACGCCAGCGCTGGTATAAATATTATCGCTCTTTACGAACAGGCGGTTGGTCAGCACTTTCAGAGCAGGATATTCTTTTTGCAACCGGTCTGTATATTTCCAATGGGTGGTACATTCCCTATTCTCCAGGAGGCCGGACTCCGCCAGGCTAAAGGAGCCGGTACAGACGGAACAGATGGTCGCCTGTATCCCGGCGGCCTCTTTCAGCCAGCGATGAAATTTATTTTTCCGCGCGGACGGTAATTGCCGGAGGTCGAAGCCGGCAACGATGATGATATCCGAGGACCGGACCTTTATCGCCGAGTAATCTTTCAGCCCGGCCAGTTGCAGCTTCGCCGAACATACCTGTCCCGGGCTGTCGGATACATACACGATATCATAAGCATGGCCATAATAGCCTGCCTCATAAAATGCCTGAACGGCCCCGGCCAGGTCCAGTATATGCACTTCTTTATGGATGAAAAAGATTACCCTGTTCCTGTTCATGATGGCCAAGGTAAGAAAAGCGAAGTAATTAGTTCTTGCTGAGGGAGCTTTTTTTGAGGCTGGCGGCACCGGCCTTGGCGTTTTTTTTCGCTTTTATATGTTGGATAGTTCTTCTAATATCGTTTTTTATCTGGGCATCGGTTCTTTTATCCTGCGTCCCCAGAAATCCTATTTCATCCAATCCATAATATCGTTTTTTATCTTCCACCGAAGTAATTTTTATAATACGAATTTACCAATTTTTTTGCAGAATTTCCGGAAATACTCATTCGGTCTCTAAATATTAATTCTGCACCCAGCGTATCAATATAATGCTGAATCAACTTAGTTTTAGCCCTAAATGCTACAAATCCTTCAAAGCCTGAATCAAAGCTGGTTTTACAAGCAAAAGCCACTAAATTTCCAGGAACGCCAACATATTTTTTAGAACCGCCATAATTGTGTGGAGCCGTTTCGATAAGATGTAGTTCAATATAGTTTTCAACCGGTTGTAGACTTATTAATCCCTGTATCACACTATCCCCTCTGATTAATAATTTATACAATCGACGATCTGAATATTTCAGTTCCGTTTTCCAATTGAATCTCCATCCATTTTTTTTAATTACGGTTTTTAAATCAGAGGACATTACTGGTTGTACATCGGTATCATAATTCTTACCAGTAATAGCATCCTCAATACTATTAGTAATCTTATCGATATGAAATATGTTTTGTTTCATAGGGCAACAATTAATTTTTTCCAGAATTTGCAGAGTTCCCGAGCCTTACAAAAATACTAATTATTTTAGCATTTATCTTCCCAAAAATCTGTACATTCACAAGACAACATGCCGAAACATCCCATTTATACGATCGGTCACGGCACCCGGAAGATCAGTGAACTGCTGGGTCTCCTGAACAAGTTCTCCATCGATTTCCTGATCGATGTCCGGTCACGCCCCTATTCGGGATTCAATCCTCAATTCAACCGGGAAGCGCTGGCATCTACCCTGGAACAGGAGGGCATAAAATACGTTTACATGGGAGACAGCCTGGGAGGGCGCCCCTCCGATCCTTCGTGTTATAAGATCAATGGCAAAGTGGACTATGCCATCCTCCGGCAAAAGGCCATCTTCAAAAAAGGAATCGCGCGAATAAAGACAGCTTATGAAAAAGATCTGAGAGTAGCTCTGCTATGCAGCGAGAGCAAACCCGGGCAGTGCCATCGAAGCAAGCTGATCGGAAGTGTTCTTTACCAGGAAAAGATCTGTCTGCAGCATATCGATGAAAACGGGGAGCTCAAAGGCCAGGAACAGGTCAGCAATCCGGAATCCAGGTCATCGATCCCTCAATGCGTGCTATTCCTATAAAATTCGCTGCCGTTCACATAATTTTCTTCCGGCAATCTGAAATATTTTGGTAACTTAACGAGGGTGTCATCATACAGGTACCATCCTACAAGCCATACTACTAAATTTATTTCTATGCCTTCTTATAACCTGCTGATCAATGGGAAGAATATCCCGGTAGAAGCCGACTCCAAAATGCCCCTGCTCTGGGCCATCCGGGAACTGGCGGGTCTCACCGGAACAAAATACGGCTGTGGCATGGCTCAATGCGGAGCCTGCACCGTACACCTGAATGGCACCCCGGTCCGGTCCTGTTCCATCCCCGTCTCCGCCGTAGCAGGTCAGCCGATCACCACTATCGAAGGACTTTCGACGGATAATTCGCATCCCGTGCAAAAAGCCTGGATAGCAGAGCAGGTGCCTCAATGCGGCTATTGCCAGAGCGGGATGATCATGACGGCCACCGCCTTCCTGAAACGCAACCCTCATCCCACAGACAAAGATATCGACGCCGCCATGCAGGGACATATCTGCCGCTGCGGAACCTATACCCGCATTCGCAAAGCGATCAAAACAGCCGCACAATTGGCCGGCGCGCCAAACGGACATGCCGCCGCTGCACTTACCGATCCGGCTCTTTCCACCTATCACCAATCCTAATTTTTTTGCCATGCCGCATACTATTCAAAATGTATCCGATGCGTCCCGTACGTCCCGCCGTAATTTCATCCGCAGTACCGGGCTCTCCGGTATCGCCCTCACCCTGGGAGCCTGGCTGCCGGCCCTGGGTGCAAGGGACGGGAAAAATGCCGCGATCATCAACGCCGCAGCAACCGACAGCCATGAAGGCATCGAGCTGATGACCTGGATATCTATCGACCGGACGGGGAAGGTCACCATCTTCAATCACCGCTCGGAAATGGGGCAGGGTTCTTTCCAGGTAGTGCCGCAGATGATCGCCGAGGAGCTGGAAGTCGATCTCAACCAGGTGAACATCCTTTTCGCACCCGGCAACCAGAAAAAATACGGAAGCCAGATCACCGGCGGCAGCTCGACAGTCCGGGGTTCCTATAAGAACCTGCTGCGTATCGGCGCCACTGCCCGTGAAATGTTGATCGAAGTCGCCGCGAAAAGATGGAGTGTGCCGAAAGAAGAATGTTATGCGGAGAATGGTCAGGTGATCCATCGTCCCTCCGGCAAAAAGATCCCTTATGGCGACCTGGTAGAAGAAGCGTCCAAACTGGAGCCTCCGAAAACAGTGCGCTTAAAGGAACGTAAGGATTACAAGATCATCGGTAAATCCCTGCCCCGGCAGGATACGCCATCGAAGACCAATGGCGCCGCCGTCTTCGGACTGGATAAGAAATTGCCGGGTATGCTGTATGCCGTGGTGGAACGCAATCCCCGTTTCCTCGGGAAAGTGAAAAGCTTCGATGACTCGGCGTCCAAAGCTATCCCCGGCGTAAAACAGGTCTTTATAGTAAAGAGGACCGTATTCGCCAACCTGCAGGAAGGGGTGGCCGTGGTAGCCGATAGCCTCTGGGCAGCCATGCAAGGTAGAAAAGCCCTGAAAGTGGAATGGGACGACAGCGGATTCGAACACCTGGACACAGAACAGCTATTCGCCCGCATGCGGGAAGACCTGAATAAGCCGGCCCTCAACGATCGTACGGGCGGAAATTTTGAAACTGCTTTCCAGAAAGCCGATAAAAAAGTAGAAGCCGTCTACGAACTGCCCTATGAAGCTCATGCCTGCATGGAGCCTCTCAACTGTGTGGCGCATGTACATGATAATATGATCGAAGTTTGGGGGCCGATACAGGGACCCGACTGGGTACAGTCCGACCTGAGCGAAAGAATGGGAGTCCCCCTGGAGAATGTCATCGTAAATATGACCTTTCTCGGAGGCGGCTTCGGCCGCAAAGCATTCCTCGACTACCCGCACGAGGCCGTCGTGATCTCTAAAGAGGTCAAAGCTCCCGTCCAGGTGGTATGGACAAGGGAGGACGATATGACCCAGGGACCTTTCCGCCCGGGGGCCGTATATGGCTGCAAAGGAGGGCTGAATAAGGACGGCAGTATCCTCGCCTTCCAGACAAAGACGGCCACACAAAATATGAATCACGAAAATCCGGGGGCAGATCTCAGCTCTTACAATGGGGAAACGATCGACGGATTCCTGAAACCTTATTTCGAATCCATTCCTCACTACAGTTTTGCCGATATCCCCACTGTATCTCCCATACCGGTGATGTGGTGGCGCTCCGTCTATGCCTCCACAAACGGATTTGCCTACGAGAGCTTTATAGACGAGCTGGCGCAGGCAGCCGGCAAGGATCCCCTGGAATTCCGCAAACAGCATCTCGGAGACGACCGTTACCAGGCGCTTATCGATCAGCTCATCCAACTCTCCGGCTGGACATCCCGGGGTAAGAACACAGGCTGGGGAGTCGCCATCACCGAATGCTTCAGCAGCCTTGTCGGGGAAGTGGTGAAAGTATCTCATAAGCCGGACGGAAAGATCAGGATCGACAAAGTGATCGCCCTGATGGACTGCGGCTGGTACGTAAACCCGGATATCATCCGCGCCCAGGTGGAAGGAAGTATCGTAATGGCCCTGGGCGCCGCGATCACGCACGAAACACATTTCAAGGACGGTATGGCCGTAGAAAAAAACTTCAATACGTATAAAATGCCCCGTATCAGCGATATCCCGGAGATCGAAGTCCATATCATGGAAAACCAGGAAAAAGCGGGCGGCGTAGGCGAACCTGGTCTGCCCCCCCTGGCGCCGGCCCTTTGCAATGCCATTTTCGACCTGACCGGCAAGCGTATCCGTAAATTACCGTTCAACCTGGAAGAAGTATGAAGAAACCTCAAAGAAGCATGAAGATAAGGACGGTCAGCCCCTCCCGGGCATTATTCACTCTTATCCGCTAAAGGAAATAAGTAGAAACCCCTACGAATGCTAGAAAAAGCACGAATAGTAAAATAGTAAGTGTCCCCTACCGTTAAACCATTGGCCTTCAGGTGAAATCACCATTAGTTAAGCTCTGAAACCCTAGTCGATGCAGTCCAGATCCGTTAAACCAACATTCCTGGCTTGCCTGCTCCTGTTGCTATTGTACCTCCCGGCGACAGCTCAGCAGTCAACTCTCAAGTTCGAACACCTGGATATTAATGCCGGGCTTTCACAGAACAATGTACTTTGCGTACTACAGGACAGCCGTGGCTTTCTATGGTTCGGCACCCGTGACGGACTCAACAGATACGACGGATACCAGATCACCATCTACCGGAACGACCCCAAAAACAGGGGTAGCATCAGCAATAATTTCATTTCCGATATCATCGAAGACAGACAGGGCTCCATCTGGATCGCCACAAGAGGAGGCGGGCTCAATCGCTATGACAGGGAGAAAGATCAATTCATTGCTTATACGAATGGGCCGGGAGCCGACACTCCGGACAAAGGTCACCGGGCCGGCGAATCCGAAATTCCCAGCAATCTGCTTACCGGCATAGCCGCTGACAAAGCCGGCGATCTCTGGATCGGATCGGAAGACCAGGGGCTTATTTATTTCGAACCCGGCAAGAACCGGTTCACCCGGTATATCAATAAAAAAGACAGCCAAAGCCTCAGCGGCGATTATGTCCGGGCGGTACTGGTAGATAGCCGGCAAAATGTATGGGTCGGCACTTATGGCAATGGCCTCGACCTGCTGGACAAGGCTTCCGGCAACTTTACCCGTTTCCAGCACCGGGAAAAAGACAATTCCTCCCTCTGCAGCGATAATGTATGGACGCTGTTCGAAGACAGTCAGCACCGGCTATGGGTGGGTACGGATGGCGGAGGACTGGACATGATGGATAAACTCTCGGCTGCCGGGAGTTTTCGCCATTTTCAGGATATGACCGTTAAAGGCAGCCGCCTGCCTGGCAATACCGTATATGCCCTGGGTGAGGACGACAAGGATAACCTGTGGATAGGGCTGGAGAATGGGGGCCTGGGTATCTACAATCCAACCACGAATATTCTGCAGCGTTACCAGCACGATGATGTCGACCGATCCAGCCTGAGCGATAATTCCATCCATTCCGCCTATAAGGACAATATCGGAAATATGTGGATCGGGACTTTCTCCGGAGGAATGGATATCTACAAAAAGGACGCCACCCGGTTTACCCATTACAAACACAATTCGGATGAGAGTAGTCTTAGCAACAATCGTGTCCTGAGTATCGTGCAGAATACAAAGAAAAAATTATGGATCGGCACCGATGGCGGGGGACTGAACCTCTTCGATCCCCAGACGAAAAAATTCACGCATTTACTTCACCGGGAAGGCGATCAAAACAGTATTTGCGGCAACTATGTGTTATGCACCTGTGAAGATGGGAAAGGCAATACCTGGATCGGCACCTGGGGAACTGGTATCACGGTATTCAACCAGGAAAAAAATACCTACCGGCACTTCAAACACGACCCCGCCAATCCTTCCAGCCTCAGCGATAATAATGCTTATACGATCCTGCAGGACCGCGAGAAGAATATCTGGATCGGCACTTATGGTGGAGGGCTGGATCTCTATAATCCCGCCAACGGTCATTTCAGTCATTATCTGAATGACAATGAGAATCCGGCCAGCATCAGCAATAAAAAGATACATTCCATCTTTGAAGACAGCCAGGGTCAGCTGTGGCTGGGCACAGACGGGGGTGGTCTCCTCGCGTTCAACAAGCAGACAGGCCAGTTCACCCAGTTCCTGCACGACGACAACAAGAACAGCCTGAGTGACAATCGGGTCGGGAATATGTATGAGGATGAAAAAGGGGGGCTATGGATCGGCACTATGGTTGGTCTTAATTATTTCGACCGGCAGCAGCGTGTATTCCATACCTATACCACAGAGGATGGATTGCCCAACAATGTTATCTTCGGCATCCTTCCCGGGAAAAAGGACGAGTTGTGGATCAGTACCAACAAGGGGCTGGCCCTTTTCAATACCACTACCCAAAAATGCAGGAGCTTCAGCATATCGGATGGTCTGCAGTCCTATGAGTTCAAAGAGAATGCCTATTGCCGGAGCAGTAGCGGAGCGCTCTATTTCGGAGGGGTCAATGGCTTTAACGAGTTCTTCCCCGACAGCATCAAACCTCGTCCTTCTGAGCCACCCCTGCTGATAACCGGCTTCCAGGTATTCAATAAAGATCTTCCTATCGCCAAAGACAACCATGACCGGTCCCCGCTGAAAAGAGCCATTACAGAAACCCAGGAGATTACCCTGCCTTATAATAACTCCGTTATTTCCTTTGAATTTGCCTCCCTGAATTATACTTCCCGTGACAGGAAACAATATGCATATATCCTGGAAGGGTTCGATAAGACCTGGAATTATGTCAACAGTAAACGCACGGCAACCTACACCAACCTTGATCCTGGGGACTACATTTTCAAAGTAAAAGGGTTAGATTATGAAGGCAAATGGTCTGAACGTATGGCGACCATCCGGCTGACCATCACTCCGCCTTTCTGGCTTACCTGGTGGTTCCGGCTGGGAGTTCTCGGGTTGATCGCAGGAGTATGGATAACCCTCTACCGGCTTCGCATCAACCGCATCCGGGCGCATCAACGGAAACTGGAGCAGCTCGTGCAGCAGCGGACAGAGCAGCTGGGCGAAGCCATGGAAGAAGAGCGCAAGGCCCGTCTCAATGAGGCCAGGGCCCGGCAGGAAGCAGAGCGGGCCAACCGGGCTAAAAGTGAATTCCTGGCCAATATGAGCCATGAGATCCGTACGCCGATGAATGGTATGATCGGCATGGCTTCCTTATTAACGCAAACGTCTCTTAACGAAGAACAACACGGTTACGTCCGGACGATCCAGAACTGCGGGGAGACCCTGCTGATGGTGATCAACGATATTCTTGATTTTTCAAAGATCGAGTCGGGAAAGATGGAGCTGGATGAAAAAGAAATGGATCTGCGGCAATGCATGGAAGAGGTGCTGGACATATTCTCGGTCAAAGCTACACAGCTCGGTCTGAAACTGCATTGCCTGGTCGATGAAGCCATCCCCTCTCCTATCATAGCGGACAGAGACCGGCTGCGCCAGGTACTGCTCAACCTGATCGGCAACGCGATCAAGTTCACACATGAGGGAGAGATCCGGATCCGGGCATTTATTACCGGGAATGGACGTTCGGGGCTTTCAGCCGGAACATCGGGGGCGTCACTTGGCCGAAACAGAATATCCGGAAAAATGAGCGGACTGAAAGAAGGACAGCTGGAGATCGGGTTCGAAGTAAAAGATACGGGTATCGGTATCGCTTCGGACAAGCTGGACCATCTTTTCAAAGCTTTCTCGCAGGTGGATTCATCCATAACCCGCAGATATGGCGGCACCGGTCTGGGGCTGGTCATCTGCGACAAGCTGATCACCCTGATGGGCGGCCGGATCAAGGTGGAAAGCGCAGAAGGGAAAGGATCGACCTTCCGTTTTTCCATCCTCGCGCGGCCCGGCGTCGAAATAAAGAATTCGCCTGGTCCTCATGCCGAGAATTCTCCTTCCCCCCACTCGCAGCTTCCAACCCATCTGGCGCAAAAATATCCTTTACAGATCCTGGTCGCAGAAGACAATCCGATCAATCAACAGCTGGCCCTCATTATATTGACCAAAATGGGCTATAATCCCGAGTTCGTAGAGAATGGGAAAGAAGTCCTGAGCAAGCTAAAGGAGAAAAAGATCGACCTCATCCTGATGGACATACAAATGCCCGAGATGGACGGACTGGAAGCGACCAGGATCATCCGCAACACTTCCGGCGAGCAGCCTGTTATCGTAGCCATGACGGCCAATGTCCTGCAGGGGGACGAGGAGGAATGCCTGGCGGGGGGTATGAACGACTATCTCAGCAAACCCGTCGACCTGGCTGAACTGGTGCGCATCCTGGAGAAATGGGGAGAGAAGCTATTCCCGCTGCGGCATGATTCCATTTATCAATGATTTATTGGTATTTTCGATTTATCCAGCCTGATAAATTTACTATTTTACTTCGGGTAAATCATAGCGTCGTTCATATAAAGGTTTGCCAAATTCATCAGATGGTTTCTCCTGCGTCAACACGAACCCATATCGTTTATACAGGGAGGCTGCCGCTTCCAGCTCATGGGTCGTCCACAGGTACGAGCTACGGTAGCCTGCCTCCCGCAACCAATCCATGTAAAGGATCATCAGTCTTTTGCCAAGCCCAATGCCCCGGTACGCGGGTTCCAGGATAAAATACCGGAGCTGGGCCGCATCCTTCTCCCGGTGCATCAGCAGGAGGAAGCCGATGATGCGGTTGCCGTGCTCGCAAACCCAGACCCGGTCTTTTAAGGGGTCGTATTGCCGGTAGAATTCCACCAACCCGGAAGCGACATAAGTCTCGAATATTATTCCATAGTTATATTCGGCTGCGTATAAGCGGGCATGGAGGTGGATGATATAGCCGATGTCCCCGGCGCGGAGTTCGGTCCGGATAGAGATGGCATTCAGATCGATAGGCTGGTTCATATTAATTTCTGGGTCTTCGATAAGATCTGTTTTATGGCGGCCATGTGCAGCAGCAGTTTGTCACCATCTTCTTCCGGCAGCAACGCCAGCATATTTTTCATCTGGTCGCGGGAAGCCTGGTTAAGTTTTTCAAATTCCTTTTTCCCTTTGGCCGTGAGAGAAATATGTACCGAGCGTCCGTCCCGGGCGCTACGGTTCCTGGAGATCAGCCGCTTTTGATCGAAGGTATCCAGCATCCTGCTCAGATACCCTTTGTCCATGTTCAAAGTCGCAATGATCTCTCCCGCGAGGATAGCGTCATGGTGATAGATTTCATACAGGACCCTGGCTTCCGGCAGCGTAAATTCACTTTTCAGCAGATACTGGTCCAGCAAGCCGATGATACCCGTATAGAACCGGTTGAAAGCCCGGATCTCTTCCACTACTGTTGGCTTCATACCCGCAAGATAGGGCAATTAGTTGACAAAGTCAACTAAAAAAGACAAGCGCAAAAGAGATAGCCTGTCCGGGCGATCCGGAAGGGTTTCCTTATTTCTTCAGTAATTCCTTCACCGCCGCATCGATCTGCTGGTCATGTCCGGCGGACAGGGTATCAGGTGCATTGCGAACGAGTATATCCGGCTCCAGCTGATGACCTTCTTCAAATCGTCCGTCAGGGGCCCGCCAGCCGCCCATCGGCATACCAAAGTACAAGGTCGGGTCGATCTGATCTTCCCACCAGACGAAAGTACCCGTGCCCGGTACCGGCATTCCCAATGTCAATCCCACATTCTTCAGCTTATACGCCGCGGGAAACAGATGGGCGTCCGAATAATTGGATTCCCCGATGAGTACGATAGAGGGTTTTACCCATTTATCAAAGGGTTCCGAACCGACATACTGTCCGTGAGGGATGACATCGAAATATTTTTTCCCGTTGAGGAAGTCGGATAGCTGCTCATGGATATTGCCGCCCCCGTTGAAACGGGTGTCGACGATAATGGCCTGCTTGCCGATATTCCTTCCCAGGGCTTCTTCAAATACCGTACGCATGCTCTCGTCATCCATATCCCGAACATGGATATACCCGATCTTTCCCTGCGAGAGGGAATCGGTCTCCTTGCGCCGGAGCCTTACCCATCGTTTGTAGAGCAATTCATTCTCCAGGTCCAAAGAAATGGGTTTGGTCGTTTCTTCCCAGCGGCTATGGGTCGCCGGATCATATAAGGATAATAAGATCAGCTTGCCTTCTTTACGATTCAGGTACTGGTAATGGTCTACGGAATCCGTGATCGTTTCGCCGTCTATCTTTTCCAGGACGACGCCCTGCACGATCTTCGAATCCGACTTGTCCAGGGGACCGCCGGCAATCACCTCTGCAATCCTCAACCCGTCTCCCGTATAGCTGTAATCATAGAAGATCCCCAGGCTGGCGGTCCGGTCCGCTGTCGGTGGAGTATGTCCGACATAACCGGAGCCTGTATGAGAGGCATTCAGCTCTCCCAGCATCTCACTCAGCATCTCCGCAAAATCATAGTTGTTATTGATAGAGGGCAGAAATTTTTTGTATGCAGTATAATAGAAATCCCAATCCACTCCTCCCAGGTCTACGACATAAAATTTCTCTTTCAGCTGACGCCAGGCATGATCAAAAATATAATCTTTCTCCGCCGCCTGCTTCAGGACCATCTCTCCATTGATAGACACAGGCTCCGCCTTGCCGCTCTCGGCCTCGATCTTCGTGATCCGCCCTTCCGCCAGCACAAAGATGGACTTGCCATCGGCCGATAGTTCCATACCGGCATAACGGGCGCCCAGCTTGGCGAACAATTTCGTTTCCTTTGTACGCAACTCCGTCATCCACAGATCATATCCTTTCTCAAAACGGGTCAGGTAATATAGTTTCTCCCCATCCTTGGACAAAAGCCAGTCCGCGGCATCGGAAGTATGCGTCGTCAGCTTTAGCTTGCGGTCGGTGAGATGGTCCCAGTCGATCTTTATCTCTTTGATCGCAGAATCTTTCTTCGTCGAGTCTTTGGCTTTCTCCTCTTTCTTCCCCTTGCTTTTTTTAGACTCCGCCTCTTTGGCGTCCTTCTCCTTTTTCTCTTCCTGCTCTTTCAGCAAGGCCAGCTCTTCTTTGGAAAGCTTTGCCCGCTCGAAAGCATCTTTGGTAAAGTACATCCCAAAGACATCGGCCGTCACGGCATAGCCGGCCTGTTGGCGGGCGCCATCCCGGTCGGACCCCCAGATCATCATTTTCCCGTCCAGGGTCCACTTGGGGTATACATCATCATAACCGCTCAGGGTCAGGTTGATCACGGCCTCCTTACCGTTTGCGGAGACCAGCCCTACTTCCGGGGTCTGTACTCTTTCGGGAGGCCCGAATTGCACGAGGAACCATTTCCCATCCGGCGACCACTGGTAATATTGGTCCCCATCGGCATACGAATAGTTCTTATCGGCCGGCAGGATGGTGCGGGACTGCTTGCTGGCCAGGTTGATCACTTTCAGGGTGGTCCGGTTCTCCAGGTAGGCGACTTCCTTACCATCGGGAGAATAAGCCGGCTGAAATTCTTCTTCCGGCGTGGCTACTACGGTTGCTTCCTTCAATACGGTGCTCGCATAGAAATAAGGTTCTTCTTTCCGGCTGATGGATAAGGTATAAATATTCCAGTTGCTGTTCTTCTCTGCGGCAAAAAGCAGGGAACGTCCGTCGGGACTAAAGCTGACACTTCTCTCCTGCCAGGGAGTATTCGTGATCCGTTTGGTAAGGCCTCCTGTGACGCTGGTTACAAAGATCTCGCCCCGGAAAACAAAAGCGATCTCCTTGCCATTGGGGGATAATTTCATTTCCGTGACGCCTCCATTCACCGGGAGGATCTTTTCCAGAACGGACCGTCCGTCCTCCGCAATGCGGATATTCACTTTCTGCGGTTCACCCGTTCCTTTCCCCGATTCCTTCATGATATAGATCTCTCCGTCAAAACCGAAGCAGAGCGTATTGTCCCGCGCATGGGTGAGGAAACGCACGGGATGTTTGCTGAAATGAGTCAGGGCCGTCGAAGTGGAGGGTGCCTGTAAAGAGCTCCTGCAGACATTGAAAGACCCGCTCTGCTCACTGAGATAATAGTAATCCTGGTCATTGGAATCGAAGACAGGATTGCGGTCTTCCCCTTTAAAAGTAGTAAGGCGGCTATATTTTCCGGCTTTCAGATCATACAGCCAGATATCCCTTGCCACGGAGGAAGTATGATGTTTGCGCCAGTCATTCTCGTATCCTTTCAGGTCTTCATAGATCAGTTTGTCTCCCGTGGAGTTCACCGTCGCCTCCAATGCAGGCACGGGCAGCACCTGGCTGACATGGCCTCCGTCTACAGGGACACTGTATAACTCACTCATGAGGTTGATCGGGAACTGTGCATTGGTCACCAGGTCCTGCCGGGCAGCGGAAAACAGGACTCGTTTATCATCGCCGCTAAAGCTGCAGGGGATCTCCTTCGACGAGTGGAAGGTGAGGCGGCGGGCTTCTCCGCCGGTAGCCGGCATAATAAATACATCGAAATTGCCGTAACGGTCGGAAGCAAAAGCAATGGATTTTCCATCGTGCGACCATACCGGCGCAAATTCATAAGACTCGCTGATCGTAAGGGGAATGGCCGTTCCCCCGGCAGTGGGAACTTTATAGATATCCCCCTTATAGCTGAACAGGATAGTCTGGCCATCCGGAGAAATAGCAGGGTATCGCATCCAGAGGGCATTCTCCTGGGCCCGGGCTTTAGTCTGGATCAACAGACATATAAATAATAAGGTGCCTGCAACTATCAGTAATTTCTTCATAAAATAGGTTTGGGGGAAAATTATTCAAATTATGGAAAAAAACATGTTTGGTCAAAAAAGGGTTGGTCATCATTCAAAAGACGGATGTAATCTTCTTATTTACAGAAGATTAAGTCGCATCCATTCATGGTTGAGGTGATAAAAAACACCAAAACACGGCTTGTATGCCCCTATAATCAGGTTTATATTTGTATAAGAATTCAGATGATTGCTTCCCGCTCTGATAATCTGACAAATCGTCTAACCTCCTTGCTTCCGCCGTTATTGCTCGCCATTTGCCTACACGTATTGCCTGCTGTTCAACTTCGTAAAATATAAAATAATAATATGAACACTAATTTTGTAAGCACCCGTGTAGTAAAAGCAATTACTGTCGCAGTAGCAGCTATTGTTCTTTTCGTTAGCAATCCTTTGACCAGCCAGGCCAATGGTGGTAAAAAGACCGCAATCCTCAGCGAAGAGCAGGTAACTGTTCAATACGTTGGAACAAATGATAACAGCGTAGTTTTCCGTGTACAACTGGAAAATCCTACTGCTTCCAAATTCTGGTTGATCATTAAGAATGATAACGGAGAAGTGGTTTACCGCAAACAGTTCAGCGACGCTCATTTTGTAAAGTCTGTCTATTTCCAGAAAGAAGAAGCAGACATTCATCCTACTTTCGTTATCCGCAGCAGTGAAAATGAGATCGTTCGTCAGTTCGCAGTTAACAGAACGGTTACTGAGAATACCGTTGTAACAAAGTTGTAAGTTTACCTCGTAAATAGTTCTTGTACAAAATGAAAGAGGGCCGCAAAGTGCGGCCTCTTTTTATTTTGTACTTTTCTTTATTTTGTAGTTGTCGTGACCTTTATCCATTTCGTCCCGCTGAGCGAGCTATTCCTCCCTTCGCAGGGATCGCTTACCAAAAAGAAATTCAACGTGCCTCCGTTCTGGTCTACCTTGTAGATGCCTTCATCGCCTGGGCAGGCATATCGTCCTTCATAATCCTTCATACTGAGCGTATCCTTTACGGCTTTAAAAAGAGAACGGACCACTACCTCCCCCCCGCCATCGGTAACGAAGCTGGAGTCTTTCCCTATATGAAGGGTCAGCGTATCATGTAAAGCATCGAAATAGGTTTTCCAGGAAGTATTCTGCAGGGATTGGTCTTTGGATTGGGCCTTCAGGCCGGTGGCGGCGGCCATTAAAATGACAACAGTGATAAGGGCTAACTTTCGCATAAAAAAATTTATTATGAATGTAAGAAAAAGAGCCGGGATCCGGCCCTAATTCATTTTTTTCAGGTAGTCAAGCATGTCTCCCCCTCCCTCCTCTGGCTGGTTTTACCGCCCTAACCGGGGCGTTTACCGGCAATATGGACAAAATGACCGTGCAGGCGTTGCTGCTTCTTCTTCAAGGCCCTATCTTAGCGAAATGAACCAATCATCTAACGTCCCCGTGCTGCAGGTGGAAAACCTGAACGTCTCTTATGGCAATTTTCAAGCCGTACGCAATGTCAGCTTCGACGTACAGCCGGGAGAGATTTTCGGACTGCTGGGCCCCAACGGCGCAGGCAAGACCAGCACCCTCAGCGCCGTGGAAGGATTGCTGAAGCCAAAATCAGGCGCTATCAAAGTAGCCGGCTATTCCACCCGGGAGCAACCCATGCATGCCCGCGCCAGTATGGGCGTACAGTTACAGGCTACCAGCTTCCAGCCGGAGCTCACTGTGTCGGAGATCATTCAGTTATATGCCGGCATCTATGGGATCAACCTATCGAAAGGGCAGCTGGAGGCCGTTCTTTCCGGCATCAAATTACAGGACGCCGCGAATAAGCGCTACGGGCAGCTCTCCGGAGGTCAGCAACAGAGGGTGTCCCTGGTCATCGCCACGATCCACGATCCCCGACTGGTCTTACTGGATGAACCGACTACTGGACTGGATCCACAATCCCGCCGGCAGCTTTGGGAAAGAATAGAGGCCATGCGTGACAAGGGGCACGGCATCCTGCTTACTACCCACTCCATGGAGGAAGCGGAATCCGTATGTGACCGCATCGCTATCATCGACCATGGTCAGGTGATCACCATCGATACGCCCCAGGCGCTGATCGACAGCAATCGTGACCGGCCCGAAGTTGTCCGCGCTTCCCGCAAAGGAAGGATCACGCTGGAAGATGTATTCATCGGGCTCACCGGCGATACAGTGCGTTCGTAATTTTTGCAGGCTGATGTCGCCGTCAACCCCATCCGCCTGCTGCCTCCGTCAACCCGACTTCATTTCTAAAAGACTGCAATATGCAAACGAACATACCATCTATTTCCACCGTATTCACTTCCCTGCTTCGTGCCGACCTTACGACCCAGTGGCGTAATCGCCGGTCCTCGGTTCTCGTCGTCCTTGTGCCCGTGCTCATCCTCATTTCGTGGAAGCCATTGGTCGAAAAATTCGGCGGGGCTTTTGTCATTTCCAACTGCATCACCGTCGGCCTCACGGCCATCGGGCTGATGGGTTATTCCAATTCCATGGCCCGCGACCGGGACAAGGGCATCTTCCAACGGCTCCGCGTAGCGCCCGCTCCCTCCTGGTCTATTATCATGAGCCGTCTCATCGTGCAGCTGATCATGATCATCCTCATGGCCACGGTCATCTTTGTCGTTGGGTATAAATATGATAATATCATGATCAGCCCCGCGGGCTATGCTTTCGGTATGGCGATGGCCATTGTAGGCGGCGCCGTATACCTCAGTCTGGGGCAGGTGATCGTAGGGCTGATCAAAAATCCGGAGACGGTCAGCGCCACCACGCGGCTGGTTTATTTCGCTTTTATCATGATCGGCATGTTCGGTCAATTAGGCGTACTGGGTAAAGAGATCGGAGACCTCGTCAAATGGTCGCCTTATGGCGCCGTAAAAAATATTGTCGCCGCCGGACTGGAGCCCGCTACCTGGAATAACCAGACTTCCATGGCCCTGCTGATCACCCTGGGCTATTCAGTCCTGTTCACCACCCTGGGCATTAAGTGGTTCCGTTGGGACGGGAGACAGTAGGCGGACGAAGGCGGGCCACGAAAAAAAGGACCGCTCCAACATAGTTGGAAGCGGCCTTTGACTCATAGGGACTGGATTGAAAAACAAGAAGTTGAACTATCGAAAAAAAATTAAACTATCGAAAAGTTGCTTAGTGCAGGCGGACATAGCATGCCTGATAGAGCAATAGAATATCTCCTATAATTTCTTTTATTACGAAAAGTTTAGCAGGGTCGATCTTGGTTAATGTATGGCAAGGCAAGTTCGTTGCTACGGGTAGATGAAACCTGGTTAAGGGTTGAGTTTGAGAGGGTATTATTTCAATCTTCAGGGCGCAAGTTGGAAAGATTCGCCGACTTAATAAAATTCTTTTGTTCACATTTGGGTTAACCTTTAAGCAAATAAGCGTTTATACCTAATCAGTTGTTAATGGTTATCCATTTATACATCAAAGTTATACTAAAAAGAGGCTGGCAGCGCAATGCTGCCGGCCTCTTTATTTGATAGCTGACTACCCGAATGTCGGGTTACCAGCCAATACCATAGTCTTCTCCGTTATTGCTGCTGCCACCCCAGATCGTGCCATGTCTGGCATCGATATAGATCGCATTGATAGGTCCGCTCGTGCGGTCGCCATAGGTAGCCAGATATCCCATCTTTCGCAGATCCCTCCGCACATACGGCGGTGTCTCGTTGCCCAGCAGTATATGCCCGGGACGAGGCCGGCGGTCATCCGTCCGCTCCCCGCCCAGCGACAGCCACAGCTGATCGGAATTGATATTCGGCGCCTCTGTCGCCTCCTGTACTGTCATACCGAACTCGACGACATTCAGGAAGAACTGCAGTAAGTTCTGGTCCTGCGTATCGCCGCCCTGCACACTAAAGCAGAGGAAGGGCTTGCCATCCTTCAATGCCATGCTGGGTGTCAGGGTCACACGCGGTCTTTTATGCGGAGCTACTACATTAAATGGCTGGAGGACCGAGTCCAGTACGAAGCTCTGCATGCGCTGGCTCATACCCACTCCCGTATGCCCCGCCACACAGGCGGGAGTCCAGCCGCCGCTGGGAGTGATGGAAATCACCCACCCATCCTTATCGGCCGCTTCGATGCTGGTCGTGCCGCGCCACAGCCGGTCATGATACAGGTCTTCATTCATCGGGCCGCCGGGACTGGTATGATCGAAGGCGAGGTCGGGGTCGGCTGCCGTTGAAAACAGACGGAAATCGAGTGCCGCCCCGGACAAACGGGAATCGGTTGGCGCCCCGGACTGACGGGAATCGGCTGCCTTATCGGACAGGATTGAAGCAACCACCCTCTCGGATAGGCTCATCCCGGTGGTGTCATTGGCGGCGATGGTTGCTCCGGACAGATTTTCAGGAAGATTGCTGCCGGAAGCAACCGTCGTGCCAGGCAGGCCATTTGGGAAACCGCTAGAGGCATTCATAGCTCCGTTCGTGCTGGGGCCGTCTTTGCCGCCGCGGACAGGCGATTCGGTCATCCGCGCCCTTTCCTTCAGCAGTTCGGTAAAGGGATTGGTCTTCCCTTCGTACGGATAGGGATCGCCGGGAGCTGCCAGGGCATCGTTATGATCGTAACCGATGAGCTTAGCCCGGTCTTTTGCATACTCTTTGCTCAGCAGTCCCTTCATCGGCTGGTTTGTCGCAAAATAAGGATCTCCATAATAGAAGTCCCTGTCGGCAAAAGCCAGGCTCATCGCCTGGTATACCGTATGAATATAACGGGTACTATTATAGCCCATATCCTTCAGGTTAAAATTCTCCAGGATGTTGAGGCTCTGCAGCATGGCCGGCCCCTGCGTCCACTGCTGTAATTTATAAACGTCGATCCCCCGGTAGGTGGTGTGCGTCGGCTCTTCCTCGACAGGCTTCCAGGCAGCGAGATCCTCCATCGTGATCAATCCGCCCTGCTCCTGGCAGCCGCGGACAAACTCTTTTGCGATATCGCCTTTATAGAACCGGTCGTAGGCCGCATAGATAGCCTCTTTCCGTGTCTTTTTATGTTTCAGCGCATCCTGTTCCGCGTCTACCATTTTAGTCAGCGTCTCCAGCAGATCCTTCTGCACGAAGACTTCCCCGGCTTCCGGAGCTTCTCTTTTCTCGCCGGGATGCGTGAGGAATAAGGCCTTGCTGTAAGGCCATTCCTTCAGCCTCTTCTTCTGCCCCTCGAAACTATTGGCCGTCTGCGCCTCGATGGCATAACCCTTCGCCATTTCCATCGCCGGGGCCAATACTTCTTTCAGGCTCATCGTGCCGTATTCCGCCAGCATGTAACAAAGTCCGCCGGGCGTACCCGGCGTGACAGCCGCCAACGGACCATATTCCGGCGGAAAATTATAACCCTTGCTTTTGAAGAAGGCGGGGGTGGCGCCCGTGGGAGCGAAGCCCAGCGCATCGATGGAGATCACCTTACCGGTCCTGGGATTATAGATGATTGCCTGTGTTTCCCCACCCCAGCTCAAGACATCCCACATGGTACAGACGGCTCCCAGCATGGCGCAGGCCGCGTCGATTGCGTTGCCGCCCTTCTGGAAGATCTGCGCCCCGGCTTCGGCCGCAAGCGGTTTACCTGTAACCGCCATCCAGTGATTGCCGTGCAGCGGCGGCTTCTGTGTCGATTGGGCAGTACTTCTTAAAACGGGGCTGGTAAAAGCCGGTAACAGCAAAAGTATTCTGCTCCATTGCCGGGCAGCTTTTTGCAGGCATTGATAAATAGTAGATTCTGATCTCATGGACAGCATAGTTTTGATTCCTGAAGTTAACCCGTAATCCCTGCCCATTTTGAAAAAAAACGAGGGTAGCCGCCAAAAAAAACAGGGATGGCTGCTAATTTTTTGCGTAGTCAGAACCGGATGATGGCGAATCCATTTCTCCGGTAATTATTATCGTAAGGGATCACGACTTCCTCCTCCGAGATCTGCCGGGATTGCTGGAAATGCAAATTGGTCTTTTTGAATTTCCAGAACAACACCCCTGCTTCGGGAAGCAGTTCGCCACGATGATCCAGGATGGTAGTAGTGGCGTAGGGGTCCTCGCCCCTGAAAAAGCTATTGTATAAAAAAACGAGCTTATTTCTCACCGGTACCATCAGGTAGGACAGGTTGGGAGAGTTCAGCTCCGTCACCTGTTCCTTGCTGATCATCCCGCTCCAGGCGCTGTCACCCCGGCTGGAAGGAAAATAGAAAAGCCCCAGATCGCCCCGCTCATGACTGTCTCCCAAAGCGCCCAGGGTGCGGTATTTAGCATACCCATCCCGGAGGACCGGCAGGCGAATCCCCTTATCGGGGATATTCTCCGTGAATAGAAAAGCCGGATCCCATTGTTCGTCGGTATAAGTCGATTCCTCCTCATACCAATCCGTGAACGGACGGCCATATTCTTTCAGCAAGAGAAAGCCATTGCCCGGCACTGCTATAAAACTCTCCTTTACCACATTGTCCTCCTTTACCTTACCGGACACCAGGGTACTGAACCGGTAGGAAGAATCAAAGTCAAAGGATTTTCCGGACATCGAATAATGCACCACCCGTACATTTTTAAACACATCATAATGAAGGGTGGACAGGATCGCGGCAGAGGCTTCTTCCCGCTCGTTACTGATGGACAGGTCCACATCCTCCATGGAGGAGGAGGGCGGCAGGCTCATCTCCTTATAAGAGACACCGGTGTCCCCGGCATTGAAATGGAACAGCAGATAGTTCCGGTTGGTCCTGGAAGGCGCTGTCATTAACCACTGGCCGTTATTGGCCAGCTTCACCGGTCCCTTGTCATAATTTTCCAGTGGATAATTCGTATAATCGTCCTGTATCATCGGCTGGGTAATAAAAGGATGCCGATAGACCCTGTCATACAGGGTTCGCCAGTCCTGATCGAACAGGATAGCATGCAGCCGGGGCGCAGCCGCCGCCTGCGATTCAAATCCCAGCAGCAGGATCCGGCTCCGGTCGGCGGAGCGCACCAGCAGGAAACTATTCCCGGACTCGGTAAAAGGGAAGGAAGCGACTTTTCTGGCTTCCCCCCAGGTGCCGCCATCAGGGTCATAACGTTTTACCAGGACCTGGGTCGTCTTAGGCACGGGGCCGGCTACGAGCGCCAGCTGCTCAAAATAACTTTCGCTGAAAACCAGGTAGTCTTTGAGGGGGACATCCAAAAAGGAAAGAAAGGGAACGGTGTTCACCGGTTTCATCCGCTCATCATAAATTTCAAATTGCAGCTCTTCCCGGGAGCCTATTTTTTTGGCTGTTTGGACCCAATAAAAAGATCCGGCTCTTCCTGCCAGTTCAACCCGGAGCGTAAAACGGTCCTCAGCGGGAGCGCAGTACAATACTCTTTGGGAAGAAACGGAGGAGGCATTAAAGATCAGCAGGACGCTGACCGCTATGACTATCCTATATCTCATGTAAAAATCTTTCTATCACCTGCCAGTCGCATAAGGCTTACGGCATTCTTTCTTTGGATATGGGATCAGTCTATCTATCTAATATACCAACAATATTTTATATAACCATAAAAAAATAAACGCTGCAACATTTATCATATTTAATGCGCTTTTAACCAGCAAATAATGGAAACTCCCCAAAGACCTTAGCCAATTTTAAGTTAAATTCGTTCACCAGTCAACACTACTTATTTATGAGAAAATCACTCTACCTACTTGGGATTATTCTATTCCATTTTACGATCTTATTCGGGCAATCCAAACAAATTTACGGCAAGATCCTCGACGCAAAAGACCAGACTCCCCTGGCGGGAGTTACGATCAGCGCCAAAGGGGCCCGGGGCAATGCCATATCCGGGGCCGACGGCAATTTCTCCATCAAGGTAGGCCCCAAGGCCACCAGCCTGCGTTTTTCCTACATCGGTTATGAAGACCAGGATATTCGGATCGGATCATCTTCCGATCCGCTGGTCATTTCCCTGGCCGCCTCCCAAAAGGCGCTGAGTGAAGTGGTCGTGGTCGGTTACGGCAAAGCGTTGAAAAAAGACATTACCGGCTCCATTGCCCAGGTAAATGCCAAAGACATTGAAAATTTCCCGGCGCCCAGCTTCGAATCCGCCATCCAGGGGAAGGCCCCCGGCGTAGTGGTAACATCCGGCAGCGGTAAGCTGGGACAAGCCATCCAGATCAATATCCGGGGGATCTCTTCTATTTCGGCCAGCAGTCAACCGCTTTATGTGGTGGATGGTTTGCCAGTGAACTCCACCAGTGTTTCGGACGGGACCAATGACGATACCAATCCCCTGGCGGATATTAATCCTAACGATATCGAGTCGGTAGAGATCCTGAAGGATGCCAGCGCTGCCGCCATCTACGGCGCCCGTGCCGGTAATGGGGTCGTCCTGATCACCACTAAAAAGGGAAAGACAGGACAGAAGACGGTTATCGAGTTGAACACCAGCCACGGCATCAGCAACCCGGCGAGGAAGATGCATTTCATGAATGCCAAGCAATATGTCAATCTCCTCGAGCAGGAGGCTGTCGCCGACGGCACCTATGACTTCAATAACAATATCAGCGGTTATGCCACTTTACAGGATGCCATCACCGACTTCAAGACCAACGTCTACGAGCCCGTCCTGGATCAGTACTCCCTGGGCACCGACTGGCGTAATGCAAAGGTGAACAGCGATTGGCAGGCTGCCCTGTATCATAAGAACGCCCCGACCAACCAGGTCAACCTCTCTGCGACCGGAGGCAGCGATAAGACCCGGTTCTTTGTTTCCGGGTTTTATAATACCCAGGATGCGATCGTCATCAATAATAAATTCAGCAGGTATGGCAGCCGGTTCAATATCGACCATACGGCCTCGGATCGGCTCAATTTCGGCCTGAACCTGGCTGTTGACAGATCTCAACTGGACAAGGTCACCACGGACAATGCCTTTTCGACGCCGGGTCAGTTGGTGGCTCAATTGCCCATTTCACCGCTGATCGATCCGGCCACTGGTCTGCCGAATGCCCAGACCCTTTATCCCAGCGGCATTTACGATGCCTTATATGATTACGATAAGCAGGTGACCTTCCGGACCATCGGGAATGCCTACGGTAATCTTAAAATACTGCCTTCCTTATCTTTCCAGTCCGAGTTCGGCACAGATATCCTCAATCTCACCGAAAATGAATTTGCCGGTAAGGAATCCCAGGATGGCGGCGGCATCGGTAAAGGCAGTAGCGTGATATCCAGCAGCGTCACCTTCAACACTAACAACTATTTTACCTTCAATCCTAATCTTGGGGAAAAACATAAACTAACAGCTGTTCTCGGGCTTAGCTACCTGCAAAATGATTATGAGCATATCTATGCGCAGGGAGAAAATTATCCCTCGGATGCGGTCAAGAATCTCAACGGAGCCACCAGCATTACCGGGGCCGCCACGACCGATACCAGATATACTTTCCTTTCTTACTTTTTAAGGGGCAACTACAGCTACCTGGATAAATATCTCTTCACCGTCAGCGACCGTATCGATGGTTCGTCGAGATTTGCGTCCGCGCACCGCTATGGGAATTTCCCGGCTGTTTCTGCGGGGTGGGTGCTGTCGGAGGAGGGTTTCCTTAAAGAGTCCAAAGTCATCAGCTTCCTGAAGTTGAGGGCCAGCTATGGGTTAACGGGTAACTCCGAGATCGGCCAGAACCAGTTCCAATCCCTGTACAGCGTCACCAACTATCCCGGGTTGCCGGGCTTCATCCCGTCCCAGTTACCGAATGAGGGTCTCCGCTGGGAAAAGAGTAATCAATTCGATATCGGCCTTAACTTCGGCGTGCTGAAGAATAGGATCACCGGTGAATTAGATTACTATCACAAACATACAACCGACCTGCTGTTAAGCACGAATATTCCGTCTACGACCGGATTGTATAATGGCGGATCCGCCTCCATCTACCAGAATCTGGGCATCATGAATAACCAGGGGGTTGAATTGTCCCTGAATTCCCAGAACCTGACAGGAGCTTTTAAATGGACGACGTCTTTCAATATCGCTTATAACAAGAACCGGGTAGGCGATATTCAGGGCCAGATCATCGAGAGCAGCGACGGGTTGTTAAGAGCTGTCGAGGGCCAGCCGATCGGAACCTTCTTCATGCGGAAGATGGTCGGGGTCGACCCGCAGAACGGGGATGCCTTATACGATGACGGAACCGGTAAAACCACGAATAACTATAATGCAGCCCCCCGGATGGCACTAGGTAAGTACACCCCGGATTATACCGGAGGGTTCACGAACACATTCTCTTACAAAGGATTCGACCTGAGCGTCTTTTTCTATTTTGTGACCGGGAATAAGGTCTACAATGCCGCCGGCCGCTACCAGAGCGATGGCAATTACAATGGCTTCGACAACCAGACTACGGAGATATTAAAAGCATGGACAAAGCCCGGAGATATAACCAATGTTCCAAGACCTGGTTATTATTACGGTTCCGGTACCAGCAATTCTTCGCGGTGGTTATACAAAGGGGATTACTTACGATTGAAGAACGTGACGTTCGGCTACAACATTCCAGGTTCCGCAGCCAAAACACTTGGCATCAAATCCGCCAGGCTTTATGTGAGCGGCGTCAATCTCCTGACCGCCACTAAATATATCGGAGATCCGGAAGTGAACACGAATGTGGTCAGCAATATTGCGGGCGGGGAAGATTTCTATACCATCCCACAGGCAAAAACCTTTACGTTCGGCTTAAATGTCAAGTTCTAAGTAATACACTTTCATCAAAAGACACACTGAAATGAAAAAACTATTATATATATCCATCATCGCCTTCTCCTTTTTTATGGCGTCGTCCTGCAATAAAAATCTGGACGTTCAACCCAAGAACAACGCGACACCTGACCAATTTAAGACCTCTGCCGATGTAGAAACTATATTGTTCGGAGCTTATGAGCAATTACAGAATTACGGCTCTTTTGGCGAGCAGTATATGTTGGTACCCGACCTGATCGCATCCGATAGCCAGGTGGCTTGGGTAGGTACTTATCCGGAATATAAGGACATCCAGCACAAGGCGGTCGTAGCCACCAATTATGTGATGGGAACTCTTTGGGGGAACTCTTACAAAATTGTAAATGCCGTCAATACGGTACTGGATAAATTAAGTATCGTAGACAGCGCGGATAAGGCCACCGTAGAGGGAGAATGTAAATTCATCCGGGCGACGGTCTTTTTCG